>Ga0222428_100012_pt1 | contig 642170 bp, 581 predicted proteins | sample 2B5Ametagenome_FD_182471 | JGI IMG/M metagenome (GOLD analysis project Ga0222428, IMG submission 182471) | Enriched microbial communities from leaf-cutter ant dump, University of Wisconsin, Madison, United States - 2B5A (version 2) | ecosystem: Environmental > Terrestrial > Nest > Insects nest... | reverse complement strand
TCAGGCGTCCCCTCTTCCTCCGAAGCGGAGTGCAAAGGTAGCAAAATATATCCCACACGCAATACAGACAGTATTTTTTGCCGAGGGAATGCACATAAACAACTGGGGAACAGAGAGAAAAATTTCAATAAATCCCACAACGGAACCTGAAATGGAATAAAACCGTGGAAAACCGGGACTTTTGGACAGCCCGGGCATGGACAAAGAGCATACCGATGGCAGCTTATCCTTACATCATATATATAAAGACTGCACCCGACTTCTATATACATATAATATGGTATGCCTATATATAGTATACGTGGTGAAGCTTCCATATCTGGAGAATACCAGACATTGGCACGGAAATCATTTGCTAGTTCGTGCTCGCTAGGCGAAAGAACGGGTAGCCACTTTTAGTACATCAATACGATCTTATTATATATACAATCTTCAACCACCTATTATATAACAACAGCCAAGATTGCCAAGCAAACATCCAACGATACAGGCATCCTTAGAATGATCATACATTAAACAGAAACATCTATCACCATCTAATCAATACCCCACATTTAAATTGACCACATATTATATATAGACGAATAATGAGCTGGACAGTGCCATCATCAACTCATCTGTCCAATCCACTTTTCTATCCTTTTCTTTTCTAATAACCAATCTAAAGTCATTTCAATCATATAAAACTGGTCGGATTTTAAGATTAAAAAAATAAATTTTAAAGTCAAAAAACACACTGCCATAGGGTTGTCAGTAGCGGGTTGCAACTTTGTTTTAACAAAACAATTTAGACATGAATACGATCAATCAATTAAAAGAAGAGTTGGCAAACGAGACTGCAACTACCCTTAAGTTTTTAGCTTTAATCCCTTTTGAAAAATCAGACTGGGCACCTCATGAGAAAAGCATGAAAATGATAGACCTTGTCACTCACATTGCCGATTTGAGCAGCTGGCCAAAACTAGGCATCGAAACTGAAGAGCTTGATTTTGCGGGCGCTCCTTACAATCCAACAAAGGCCGAAAACAATGGCCAATTGGTTGCCCTGATGGAGAAAAACACTAAAGAGAGCTTGGAAAGCCTTTCGACCTTAAGCGAAGCTGATTTAGACAAGCAGTGGGTATTACGCACAGGCGAGCAAATTCATGCCGAACTCACCAAATATGGCATTATTAGGGCATCTCTTAACCAAATCACCCATCACAGAGCACAATTAGGAGTATATCTACGCTTGTTGGATATTCCCATCCCAGGATCTTATGGACCAAGTGCAGACGAGTTAGGTTTCTAATAAATTGACCAAAATAACGACTTGCGAAGTTTATAATTGAACTTCGCAAGCCTATTTATGAGCATATCCCAATTAGAATTGGTTAATTTGCATCTCAATAGCAAAGCTAATCATGGATCTTACTACGCGTTTAAATAAATACATCAGCGAAAGCGGACTTTGTTCAAGAAGAGAAGCAGACAGGTTTATAGAACTGGGACAAGTATTTATCAACGGCAAACGTGCTAAAGTTGGCGATAAGGTGAGCATTGGCGACGTGGTAAGTGTAAATGGGCAAAAGATTGCCGCTCGTGAAGCAGAAAACATCATTATCATTGCCTACAATAAACCTGTAGGCATAACCAGCACTACCGAAGCAGGCGTTAAAGACAACATTGTAGAACACGTAAACCATAGCGAACGGATTTTCCCAATTGGTAGGCTCGACAAAGATTCTCAAGGCTTGATCTTTTTAACCAACAATGGTGATTTGGTTAATAAGATTCTGAGGGCTGGCAACAACCACGAGAAGGAATACGTCGTCACGGTAAACAAGCCCATCACCGAACAATTTGTACAGGATATGAGCGGAGGCGTTCCTATTCTGGGTGTAATGACCAAAAAATGCAAGGTCAAAAAAGAAGGTTCCAACATTTTTAGAATTACCCTGATTCAAGGCCTTAATAGACAAATCCGCCGCATGTGTGAATATTTCGGCTACGAGGTAACCAAGTTAGAGCGTGTGCGCATTATGAATATTTCTCTTAAAGGCCTACCCCTTGGCGACTGGCGTGAGCTTGACGAAAAAGAACAAACGAATCTTTATAAATTATTAGCAGATTCCAGTTCCGAAACTACCAAACCCCAAAAACAATCAGGAGCAAAACCACCAAAGCAATTTATCAAGGCAAAGCCAAACAATACAGCTTCCAATGTAGATCGAAGATCAAGACCTGGTTCGAAACCCAGTAATAAGTCTGGCAGCAAAAACACTAAAGGAGGCTATTCAAAATCTAAGCCTAGCAATTTTAGTTCAAAAGGAAAACGAAGATAAAATCAACATTTTCAGGCATTATTTCCAGAGATTGCTTTTAAAAATCGGCTATTTTCATTATATTAGCCAGAAACCACAACAAGCAACCTATGGACGCATTAAACAATCTCGAACCCTTACTTAGGGTATTTTGGTATTTAGCAATACCCGTAAGCCTTGTCTTTCTCATTCAAACTATCATGACTTTTATAGGTGCCGATTCGGGAGATGGCATCGATGCTGATTTTGATGGAGATTTGGACAACGCTCATGCACCTTTTCAGCTTTTTTCTTTCAGGAACCTGATTAACTTTTTATTGGGATTTAGCTGGACAGGCATCTCATTTTATGGCTTAATCACCAATAAGCCTTTGCTCATTATCCTTTCTGTAGTAATTGGTGTTGCTTTTATCCTCATCTTTTTTGCCATCATTAGGCAAATACAAAAATTGGCCGAAGACAACTCTTTCAAAATAGAGTCGCTATTGCACAGAAGTGGTTCTGTTTATCTTCGCATCCCCGAAAAAAGAACTGGAACGGGAAAAATCCAGGTAAGCATTAACGGTTCGTTCAGGGAAGTTGATGCCATTACCAATGATGATCAGATCGCTAGCGGTGCTGTCATCAAAATCGTAAAAATAGAAAGCAACAATTTAGTACTCGTAGAAAAAATATAACATGGAAAACCTCTTACAATCGCCTATCACTATTATTTTAATTGCCGTTATTGTCGTATTCGTAACGCTATCAGCGCTACTTGCCAGATACAAACGCTGCCCTTCTGACAAAATTTTAGTTATTTATGGAAAAACTGGTGGCACTTCCGCCAAATGTATCCACGGTGGTGGTGCATTTATTTGGCCAGTAATCCAAGACTTTGCCTATCTAGATTTAAAACCGATTTCAATTGAAGCTAACTTGGTAAATGCGCTGAGTAGACAGAATATCCGCGTGGATGTTCCTTGCAGGTTCACCATTGCTATTTCTACCGAGGCAGATAGCATGAACAACGCTGCTGAACGTTTATTAGGCTTAGCTCCTGTTGACATCCAAGAACTTTCCAAAGATATTTTATTTGGTCAATTGCGCTTGGTGATTGCTACCATGACTATTGAAGAAATCAATTCAGATCGTGATAAATTCTTAGATAACATTTCTAAAAACGTAGATACGGAGTTGAAAAAAATCGGTTTGAAACTCATCAACGTAAACGTAACCGATATTAAGGACGAGTCTGGCTATATCGAAGCTTTGGGTAAAGAAGCCGCTGCTAAAGCAATTAATGAAGCCATCATTAGCGTTGCCGAACAAACCAAAATTGGGGAAACGGGTAAAGCCATTGCTGATAGAGAAAAAGATGTTCAAATTGCAGAAACACAACGTGAACGCGACGTAAAAATCGCCATTACTCAAAAAGATAGGGAAATTAGCATCGCCTCTGCCTTTAAAGATGAAGCCATTGGTAAAGCAGAAGCCGAAAGAGATACGCGTATTAAAACTTCGGAAGCTAACGCCATTGCTGTAAAAGGAGAAAACGAAGCGAAAATAGAAATTGCAAGTTCAGATGCCTTGCGTAGAGAGAAGGAAGCTGAAGCATTGAAAATTGCGGTAGCAGCAGAAAAAGTACAACAAGCAAAAGCCTTGGAAGCATCATATTTAGCGGAACAAAAAGCAGAGGAAGCTCGTTCGGACAGAGAAAGAGCCACTCAAATTGCCAACATTGTGGTACCTGCCGAAATTGCCAAACAAAAAGCGATCATCCAGGCACAAGCTGATGCAGAAACCATCAGAGAGAATGCCAAAGGTGAAGCTGATGCGATTTATGCCAAAATGGAAGCCGAAGCGAAAGGTTTGTTCGAAATATTGACCAAACAAGCAGAAGGTTATCGTGAAGTAGTAGCCGCAGCAGGTGGCGATCCAACCAAGGCTTTCCAACTATTATTAATTGAGAAATTACCAGAATTGGTGAAAACACAGGTCGAAGCCGTTAAAAACATCAAAATTGATAAAATTACGGTTTGGGATTCAGGTAACGGAACGGGTGAAAATGGCGCTGGCTCTACCGCAAACTTTGTTTCGGGCATGATGAAAACTGTACCACCCTTGAATGATTTATTTAACATGGCTGGTTTAAACTTGCCTACCTATTTAAAGGGTGAAGATAAAGACGTGGAAATTACGCCAAGCATTGATGCAAATAGCACCAATCCTAAAGCGTAAACTTAAATAAATGTATCTTTTTGAGGCTTCGGAATTAGGTTTTCGAAGCCTCAATCTTTTTAAGTAACTTTGTAGCCCCATGCAAAGTACAAAAAAGATAGACATCAGATCATTAAGTCCAGAACAGTTAGCCCAACATTTTAAAGAGATGGGCGAACCTGCCTTTAGGGCTAAACAGGTTTATCAATGGCTTTGGGAAAAATCTGCACGCAATTTCGAGGAGATGAGTAACCTGTCGAAAGATCTGCGCAAGAAGCTTGATGATGGTTATTCTATCAACACCGTGGAGATCAGTAATGCTCAATTCAGTAATGACCACACCATTAAAAATGCTTTTAGGCTATATGATGGCAACATTGTAGAAGGCGTTTTAATCCCTACGGATGAGAGAATGACGGCTTGTGTAAGTTCACAAGTGGGCTGTAGTTTAACCTGTAAGTTTTGTGCCACGGGCTACATGGAACGTAAACGCAACCTAAATGCGGATGAAATTTACGATCAAGTAGTTTTAATTGATCAACAGGCTAAGCAGAACTACAACATCCCACTTACCAACATTGTGTATATGGGCATGGGCGAACCCTTATTGAACTATGCCAACGTATTGAAGTCAATAGAGCGAATTACCGCTCCCGATGGTTTGAACATGTCGTACAAACGCATTACAGTATCTACTGCTGGTATTGCCAAAATGATTAAAAAGCTGGGTGACGATGGGGTGAAGTTTAACTTGGCACTTTCCCTGCATGCGGCTAACGATGAGAAACGACATGAAATTATGCCGATTACAGAGCATAATTCATTAAAAGCATTGGCCGAAGCATTGAAGTATTATTTCCAAAAAACCAAAAATCCAGTTACCTACGAGTATATCGTTTTTAACAACTTTAACGACGAGATACAGGATGCCATAGAACTAGCGAGATTCTGTAAACACGTGCCTTGCAAGGTAAATATCATTGAATACAATCCTATCCAATTTGCAGACTTCATTAATGCAGAAGGCGATAAGATTGATGCTTTTGCTGCTTACCTGCGTAAACAAGGCATCACCACCAACATCAGAAGAAGCCGCGGCAAAGATATTGATGCGGCTTGTGGACAATTGGCGGTGAAGGAGAAAGCGTAATAAATTAAAGCAGACTTTCAATCAGCTTCTTAAGTTCTGGAGAAGAAGGCGATGGTGCATCTAACACCAATATCTCTCCTTTATTATTCAAAATCATATACCTGGGAATAGTAGCTACGGCTAGTTCTTCATTTAGAAATCCCCTATCGCTACTTGATAAATAATAGCTGTTAACTAATCCCATTTGTTGACTTTGCTGCTTCCAATATTTAATGTTAAAATCATAAGATAAAAACACATAACTAACCGATTTTTCATTCAGCTCTTTCGCCAACTTTAATGCGGCCGGCATATCTTCCATACACGGAATACACCAAGTGGCCCACAAATCGACCACAATTAACTTACTGTTTTTGTACTTGCCATAATCAAACGAGGCATTCTTAAGGTCAATAGCATCAATATCTAATTTTTTAATGTATTTCTCCTTCAGCTTTTCCAATTGCTCCACACGCTTGGCAAAATATAAGCCATACCAGCTCTTTCTATATTTTTTATCCGCCTTGTTGTATAGGAGCTGATAAAAAGCTAGATTACTTTTTAAATCTGATCTTTTTGAAAGCAGATACATCGACACGTAGCTATTTGGATGATTAGCTATAAAATGCCTAGTCACATTGTTATGTGTAATCTTATTGAGCTGTTCTTGAAATCTTAGCGAATCAGAATACAATGTATACAGCGAATCGTTTTTATCTGCTAACGCTTGATCCTGTTTTTTACTGAGGGCATTAAACTTTCCCTGATTATTTTCTCTATCCTTTTTAAGTAAGGATTGATAATTATCATAATCGATTTGATTCCTGGATTTCTCCAACACTTTATAATTACCGAAGCGAAGCAAACCTTGTATAGAGTCGGCCACAATGGATATTTTTGACTCTTTATCACCAGTAAATATGTTGATAATAGACAAATTTCTAGTAGGTATTCCTTTTACTGTTTTAATTTCAGCATCTAAAAAAGATAAGCTAACCAACCTGTTATTGGGCAGCTTTACCAACATTTCAAATTTCCCACTCTTGACCGTATCCGTCCTCAACACTTTATCATCAAGCCTTAATGTAACCAGTACATTCTCCATGTTTTTAAACTTACCTGTTATGGTCACAAAATTTTCTTGTTCACATGATAAAAGAAAAAAACATAAACTAATTAACGAAAGTAGTCTTCTCATTAGAGCGAATGATATACGGTTAACCTTAAAATTAGTTTACAATATATCGCATTTCAACTAAAAAACCCAAACAACAACAATACAATCAACTAATATTTAGTAACTTGTATAATGTTTACCTTAAAACGTTATACCGAAGATCTCATTAACCTGTTGTTCCCAGAACTATGCTATGGTTGTGGGAATTTGTTGTACCACGGTGAAAAGGATATCTGCACTTCCTGCATTTATGACCTCCCCTACACCGACTACCATATTTACCCAGATAATCCATTGGCTAAACAATTTTGGGGACACCTACCTTTAAAAGCTGCCATGGCAATGCTCTATTTTAAAAAAGGAACTAAAGTACAGAACCTCCTGCATGGTTTAAAGTATAAGAACCAAACCAGTATCGGGGTTTGCTTGGGGAAATTAATAGGACAAAAACTTTCTGCAAGTCAATATTATGTAGATATTGACACAATTATCCCAGTTCCGTTACACCAAAAGAAACTTAGGTTAAGAGGTTACAATCAAAGTGAGTATATTGCAAAAGGTTTGGCAGAAGTGCTTAATGTTCCAATGGATACCGAAAGCCTCACTAGAAATAAAGCTACAGAAAGTCAAACAAAAAAAGCAAGATACACTCGCTATGAGAATATGCAAGGTGTTTTTTGCGTTAACAATAAAGCGGAACTGGCTAACAAGCATGTTTTACTAGTTGATGATGTAGTGACTACAGGTGCTACTTTAGAAGCTTGCGGAAACGTATTGCTGAGCCACGGAGTTAAAAAATTGAGTGTTGCAGCCATAGCATATGCAGAACAATGAAACATAATTACCTTCTTCTTTTATTAGCGATGTTTACCTTTTCTTTTGCAGCCTGCAATAAGGACGAGGACATTACTTTTGACCCGAAGGCAAAACTCAATTTCTCTACCGACAGCGTATTGTTTGATACTGTATTTACTTCAATAGGCTCTACCGTACGTAGGTTTAAAGTTTTCAACTACAACGAAAAGGCCATTAATATTGAAAACATTAAAATAGGCGGGGGTGCAAATTCGCCCTTTAGCATTAATGTAAATGGCCAACAGATGGTTGAGGGCAGAAATATTAAAATCAACGGGAAAGATTCCATCAATATTCTGGTAAAGGTTCTGATCAACCCCACTGTCCAAAATCAACCTTTCATTGTAGAGGATTCCATTATGGTGTTCTTTAATGGTAAAAAAGAAAAAATGCCATTGGTAGCTTACGGACAAAATGCGAATTTCCTTAAAAGTGCCACGATCAACAGCAACACTACCTGGAACAGTAAGCTTCCTTATATCATTTATAACTCTTTAACCATCCCTGAAAACGTTACCCTAAACATTGCTGCAGGCAGTAGAGTATTCTTCCATAATGGTTCTACCATGAACATTAAAGGGACACTAACAGCAGTAGGAACTGCAAAAGACAGTATTTTATTTGCTAGCGATAGAACGGAACGTATTTACGAAGAAGAACCTGGACAATGGAACGGTTTACATTTTTACGGCAGTAGCAAAAACTCTGTGATTAATCACGCGACCATTAAAAATGGAATTGCGGGCATTACGGTTGATTCATTATCGTCAAATAGCAACCCGAAACTGATATTGGCAAACACCGTAGTTAAAAATATGCAGGTAGTAGGTTTTTTGGGCTACCACACTCAATTGGTGGCTTATAATAATCTGTTTTACAATTGCGGGCAATACTTAATTTATGGCATTGGGGGCGGCACTTATGATTTAGTCCAAAATACATTCGGAGCTTTTAATTATAGCTTTGCTCGTAGAACGCCAGCAGTTCTTCTTTCTGATTTCATTAGCAGCATCGAGTTTGCATCCTTAAATGCTACGCTAACCAATAACATTATTTGGGGTAGTTTGGAAGATGAGCTTACTGTAGAAAAGAAATCTAGTGCAGTTTCAGTAATCGAAGTCAAAAACAACCTTATTAAGAGCAGCCAACCAACTTATGCCAATAACGGGAACCTGATTAACGTTGATCCGCTATTCATCAATTCTCGACAAGGGAATTTTAAAATTAGCGATACCAGCCCAGCAAAAAACAAGGGGGTTAGCTTACTTACCCATCCTTATTTCTCCACCTATTTATCAAAAGATATCCTAGAAAAAGAAAGATTATTTCCTTCTGAATTAGGGTGTTACGAAAAAAATTAATTTTTTTTTATTTTTAAAAAACTTTTCGACCCTAGTTCTCGTTTATTATATCGAGAGCGTTAATTTAGATGGTAAGGGTCGATAGTTCCATTCGGGATATCGGCCCTTTACTTTTAGGATAAATAACGAGCCAACACCTTCTTGATCTCACTCGGATTGAAAGGCTTCAACACATGCCCGTTCATACCACTTTCCCTGAATTTGTTCTCCTCGTCGTGCAGTGTAGAGGCTGTTAATGCTACTATGGGTAAATTTTTATAATAAGCATCGTCCATTTCTCTAATGATAATGGTCGTCTCAAAACCGTTGATTCCTGGCATTTTAATATCCATAAATACCAGATCATATTTGTTTTTGGTAATTGCCTCAATAGCTTTGTAACCATCAGAGGCAAAATCGATATTTAAGCCCCATTTCATTAAAATACGCTTGGCGATAAGGATATTAATTTCATTATCATCCACTACCAAAACTTTTTTCCCTTCAAAAATTACAGTTTTAGATTGCTCTGGCAATTCAGTTAGTGATGATTTTTTAAAATTAATAGCGAATGAAAAAGTGGTACCTTCTCCTTCCACACTATCTACCTTAATATCAGCTCCGTGAAGTTTCAACAACTTTTTAGTGATGGCTAAACCAAGTCCAGTACCTCCATATTTTCTAGAAATATCTGCTTTTGCTTGTGTAAAAGTTTCAAAAATATAGTCCTTCTTATCAGATGGAATGCCTATGCCGTTATCATTTACTTCAAAATAAACCGCTAACTCATCTTCGCCTTCATTAAGCACCTCAACCGAAAGCTCTACTTTTCCTTTGGTAGTAAATTTGATGGCGTTGCCTAACAAGTTCATCAATATCTGATAAAGCCGGGTTTTATCTGCCAATACCAAGGCTGGTACTTGATGATCGAAGTTCAAACTTAGCTCATTATATTGCTTATGTGCATTTACCTGTAACGAACTAATAATATCATTGCAGAGGCTTTGAAGATTGACGGGTAGAAATTCCAAATGTAGGTTTCCTGTCTCTATTTTGGTAAAATCCAATACATCGTTGATGATATTCAACAAGTTTTCACTAGAGAATTTTAGGATATTAAGGTCTTCCGTTTGTGATGGCTTAGGGTTGTTTTCGATCAGTAGATGGGTCATGCCAATAATGGCATTTAAGGGAGTTCGTATTTCATGGCTCATCACCGACAAGAACATTTCTTTGGCCTCACTAAGCTGTAAAGCTTGTTCTTTAGCAAACAAGATATCCCGCTCCGCTTGCTTCCGCTCAGTAATATCGGCAATAAGCTCAATGTAACGTTCTAAAGCACCTTTATCGTTAAGAATTGGGGTGTTAGAAACAGACAACCAAATAGAAGTACCATCTTTTTTCTGTGCAAGCACTTCAATAGAAAAAGATTTCTTATGCTCTGATGCTTTTCTTGCATCTAAGATTACCCTTCTGTCTGTTTCATCGGTTGAAAGTACATCACCCAACATCTTACCCGCAAGTTCTTGAGCAGTATACCCAATCAATTGTTCCAAGGCGTCATTTACCCAAGTAATTTCACCTTTTTGATTGCAAATGGTTACTCCTGTATGAGTCTTACTCGCAACTGTTGACAAGACTTCCAACTCCTGCTCGACCTTTTTCTTCTCGGTAATATCAATGATAATCTCTATCTCCGTTTCCACTTCACCATCAGTACTCAGGATAATAGTGCTGTAGATAGACAGCCAAATTTTTCTTTTATCTTTCCTATAGGCAAGAATGTCAACCGTAAATGATTTTTTTTCACTTGTTAGTTTTCTTGCGTTTTCAATCACTGACCAATCGGTCTCAGGCCCTCTAATCAAATCGCCGAGAGGCCGGCCTTGAATATCCTCCAGTGTAAATCCAGTAATTTCTGTAAAAGCATCGTTAGCCCAGCTTACCCGATTATAATCATCACTGATTACAACCCCATTATTTACTTTGCTAGCTACGAAAGATAAATGGGTAAGCTCAACATCTAGTCGTTTCTTCTCGGTAATGTCGCGACCATAGCTATACCAATTGTCTTCTTTAGAGACCATACTCCAGCTTAGCCATTTCACGTGTTTTTCTTTATCTACGACCCTAAAGTCTAGGAAAAATTGTTTGTGCCCCTGCTTCAAGCCCTCTTCAAGATGAGTAGCTATTCTTAAAATATCTTCCTTATAGCAAAAGCTCCACATGCTTCTCCCCAATACTTCTTGGGGGCTGTAACCTAGCATGGCTTCAACCGCCTGGTTCACAAACATGATATCACCTTCCCTATTGAGGATGCAATGGATTTCAGGTGAGGCTTGAAAAACGTTGATAAAATCTTCCGCAAGTTTTGTTTTGGCGGCCAGTTGAAGGTTTTTCCTACGAAGGGCAAGCTGGGCTATGATTTGTACAGATAGAGTTTGCAATGCCTCAATTTGCAGAGAAGTGAGATGTCTTTCGCAATCATCTACAATACACAAACACCCCAAAGGAAAACCTTCGGCATCAACCAAGGGTACACTGGCATAAAAAACTAAGTTTTCCTGCGATAGTAACAACGGACTACCCACAAAGTCATCATGTACCCTGATATCATCAGCGATATAAAAATCTTGGTACATGGCGTATTGACAAACGCTGTGGCTTCTATTGAAGATGCGTTCTTTGGTAATTAGACCATAGGTAGCTTTAAAAACAATGGTATTTTCGGCCACAAAACTGATATAAGCTTTTTTGGCCGAAGTGATCTGAGCTGAAAGCTTGACTAGATTATCAAGCTCATTTTCAAGACCTTCCCCAAGCACATCATAGGAATAAAGTGCAGCCAAACGCTGCTCTTCCAGGTTTTGACTTGGAGAAGGGACTTGTAGCATATTTGGATAACTAATTACCTAATATAACTATTTATAAAGTGGAAAACGACTTACTAACGCTTGAACTTTTTCTTTTACGCTATTTAATGTTTGTTCATCCTCCGGATTGGTCAATACTTCATCAATCAAATCAACGATAGTAGCCATTTCAGCCTCTTTAAGACCTCTTGAGGTAATTGCCGCAGTTCCTACTCTAAAACCAGAAGTTACAAATGGTGATTTATCATCGAAAGGAACCATATTTTTGTTAACCGTAATGTCCGCTTTCTCTAAAGAGTTTTCTGCCAGTTTGCCTGTAATATTTTTATTTCTTAGGTCGATAAGCATTAAGTGGTTATCCGTACCACCAGAAATAATGCCATAACCTTTAGCTACAAAAGCCTTTGCCATTGCCTGTGCATTAGCACCAACTTGTTTAATATAATCACCATACTCATCAGTTAAAGCTTCACCAAAAGCAATGGCTTTAGCTGCAATGATATGTTCTAATGGACCACCTTGTGTACCTGGGAAAACGGCCATATCTAACAAAGAAGACATCATTCTAACTTCGCCTTTTGGCGTTTTCAAACCAAATGGGTTTTCAAAATCCTTGCCCATCATGATCATACCACCTCGAGGACCTCTCAAAGTTTTGTGGGTAGTAGTAGTTACAATATGGCAATGAGGAAGCGGGTTGGTCAACAATCCTTTGGCAATAAAACCAGCTGGATGTGAAATATCAGCCAATACCAAAGCACCAATTTGGTCAGCAACTTTACGAATAAAGGCATAATCCCACTCTCTTGAATAGGCAGAAGCTCCACAGATAATCAACTTCGGTTTTTCGGCCAAGGCAATTTCTTCCAATTTTGCATAGTCAATTAAACCGTCTTCTTTTTTAACCCCATAAAACAAAGGTTGATATAGTTTTCCTGAAAAATTAACTGGAGAACCGTGGGTCAAGTGACCTCCGTGAGACAAATCGAAACCTAAAATTTTATCACCAGGTTGAATTACCGCCAACATTACCGCAGCATTGGCTTGTGCACCTGAGTGTGGTTGCACGTTTACCCACTCAGCACCGAAAAGCTGTTTTGCTCTATCAATAGCAATGTTCTCAATCTGATCAACCACTTGGCAACCTCCATAATAGCGTTTTCCCGGTAGGCCTTCCGCGTACTTGTTGGTTAATACTGATCCTGCCGCTTCCATTACTTGCTTGCTTACAAAATTTTCTGATGCAATAAGCTCTAATCCGTGTTCTTGTCTGTCTAGTTCTTTGTTAATTAAGTCGAAAACTAATGTATCTCTATTCATTATTGGAATTATGTTTGTTCGGTAAAAATACTCAAATTATTAGGTTATACAATGAGGTAATTCGTATAACTAAGTCATTCTCATCAACATTGAGCAAGGCACTACTGTAATTTGAAATTATTCTTCATAAATTTGTTAAACAAAATACCGTAATTTGTGCTTTTATAATATTACATGGAAGTTAAGACAGGGCCCTTATTATCAACGATAAACTATCCAGCGGACTTAAAAAAATACAAAGAGCAGGATCTTGAGCAAATTTGTCAAGAGCTACGTCAATATATTATTGATGTAGTGAGTGTTAATGGTGGGCACTTTGGTGCTAGTTTAGGTGTGGTTGAACTAACGGTGGCGCTACATTATGCATTAAATACGCCTTATGATAAGCTTATTTGGGATGTAGGGCATCAAGCTTACGGCCACAAAATCCTAACTGGAAGACGTAGTCAGTTTCATACCAACCGTATCATTAATGGCATCAGCGGTTTCCCAAAAATCAGCGAAAGCGAGTACGATACTTTTGGCGTTGGTCACTCTTCTACTTCTATTTCTGCGGCTTTAGGTATGGCTGTTGCCTCGCATTATAAAGGCGAAAAAGACAGACAACATGTTGCCGTGATTGGTGATGGTGCCATGACCGCAGGACTTGCTTTTGAAGGCTTGAACCATGCAGGCATCGAAAAATCAAACGTTTTGGTGATTTTGAATGACAACTGTATGTCTATTGATCCAAACGTGGGTGCGCTAAAAGAATACCTTACCAGCATCACTACTTCTAAATCATATAACCGTTTTAGAGACGATGTATTTAACGTTTTGACCAAACTATCGGAGCTTGGTCCTAACGCACAGAAATATGTAAAGAAAATACAAAAAAGCATCAAAGGGACGCTGCTTAAACAAAGTAACCTTTTTGAAGCTTTAAATTTCAGATATTTTGGCCCAGTAGATGGTCATGATGTAAAACGCTTGGCTGCTATTATTAAGGACTTAAAAGATATTCCGGGACCAAAACTATTACATTGCGTGACGGTTAAGGGTAAAGGCTTTGCATTGGCAGAGAAAGATCAAACCAAATGGCATGCACCTGGCTTATTTGATAAAATTACTGGGGAGATAAAAAAACCAGTGGTAGATAAACCTCAACCACCCAAATATCAGGATGTTTTTGGTCATACTATGGTTGAACTTGCAGAAGCGAATGACAAAATTGTTGGTATTACTCCTGCAATGCCTTCTGGTTCATCTCTCAACATCATGATGAAAGCCATGCCTAACAGAGCATTTGACGTGGGCATTGCCGAACAACATGCCGTCACTTTTTCAGCTGGTTTGGCAGCACAAGGTTTAATTCCTTTCTGCAATATCTATTCTAGTTTTATGCAGAGGGCTTATGACCAGGTCATCCACGATGTGGCCATACAAAACCTAAACGTAGTATTTTGCCTAGACAGGGCGGGCTTGGCTGGCGCTGACGGAGCTACCCATCATGGCGCTTACGACCTAGCTTTCATGCGCTGTATCCCTAACATGGTGGTTGCATCTCCAATGAACGAAGAAGAGTTGCGCAACATGATGTATACCGCCCAACAAGAAAACATGGGACCTTTCACCATCCGCTATCCAAGAGGCAGCGGTGTTCTTCCCGATTGGAAACGTGCGTTAAACACAATAGAAGTTGGGAAAGGTCGAAAAATATGTGATGGCGAAGATGTTGCCATTTTAACCATAGGCCACGTAGGCAACTTTGCCGTTGAAGCTTGCAAAGAATTGAATAGCGATGGCATTACTCCTGCCCATTTCGATTTACGATTTGTTAAACCGTTAGATACAGAATTGCTTCATGAGGTATTTACTCGTTTTAAAAACGTAATTACGGTGGAAGACGGTTGTTTACAAGGAGGAATGGGAAGTGCCGTACTAGAGTTTATGGCCGACCATAACTACAAAGCAAACGTAGTGAGATTAGGCATACCAGATGAGATTATTGAACATGGCGAACAGCCTGAACTTTGGGCATTATGTGGTTACGATACTCATTCAATTATTCAAGCAGTGAAGAAAATTGCTGTAGGCAGACCCACTAAAATAATGGCATCTTAGCCTTTCAAGCTAGAACTTAACAGTTACCATAACATTGGAAAAAAATTCTAAAATTTTTGTAGCAGGCCATCGAGGAATGGTTGGCTCTGCCATCTATCGTAAACTACAAAAAGAGGGTTATCAGAACCTTATAACCCGTACCTCTAAAGAACTAGATTTAAGGGATCAGCAAGCTGTTGCTACTTTTTTTAATGAAGAAAAACCAGACTACGTTTTTTTAGCCGCAGCAAAAGTAGGAGGCATTGTAGCAAACAATACTTACCGTGCCGATTTTCTTTATGAGAATCTTGCTATACAGAACAATGTTATTCACCAATCCTACGTAAATGAGGTGAAGAAATTAATGTTTTTGGGTTCTAGTTGTATCTATCCCAAATTAGCTCCGCAACCCCTCAAAGAAGAATATTTATTAACCGGGTTATTAGAACCTACCAATGAGCCTTATGCGATTGCCAAAATAGCTGGCATTAAAATGTGTGATGCTTATAGAGATCAATATGGTTGTAATTTTGTTTCAGTGATGCCAACCAATCTTTATGGCTACAATGATAATTACCATCCACAAAACTCTCACGTATTACCAGCATTGATTAGAAAATTTGATGAGGCAAAGGAAAATGGCAACAAAGAAGTAGTGATTTGGGGCACAGGATCACCGATGCGTGAATTCCTATTTGCAGATGATTTAGCCGATGCTTGTTATTTTCTAATGGAAAACTATAGCGAACCAAATTTAATCAACATAGGCACCGGAGAAGATTTAACAATTAGGGATCTAGCTTTAGCTATTAAAGAAACAGTAGGCTTTGAAGGAGAGTTAGTATTTGACACCAGCAAACCAGATGGCACACCTCGCAAGCTGATGGATGTTTCTAAACTTCACAATTTGGGATGGAAACATAAAATAGTGCTTAAAGAAGGATTGGAATTAGCTTATCAAGATTATTTAAGTAAGAAATAGAAAAGGCCCGATTTATAAAATCGGGCCTTTTTATTTTTATGTCCAAAGACTTTAAGAAGGCTAAAAATCGTAGTATAAATTTCTAAAACTCGTTCGCAGACCAAAAGTTACCATTGCTGTGTTGTTGCTACCCAAGCTGTTCTTTTCTTGTCTTAACACACCGCCTAATTCTAATCTCAGGTTATATTTTGGATTTAGCAAGTAAGCAACTTTTCCTTGTAGCATATAAAGTTCAGTTAAAATCCCCTTTCCTACATGGCTACCATAGTCTGAAGCTCTTGTATTATAACTCTTGAAAATATCTTTCCCAAAATTGGCACCTTCCGGATCTAAACCGTAAGCTGCGTATAAACCTTGACCTTGAAAATCAAATTTCTTAACGCTGTAGTTCAAAATCCCTAAAAATTCTCTAAAATTTGCTCCAAATGGGTGTGCTAAGGGCTGGTTATAATTAGAATAGTTAGAAAGCCTATCAAAGTGAGCGTAAGTATATGGACGTGCCGTATTAAATTCAGCTAAATAGTTTAAATTAGCTACCTTGAACAAATCAGCTCCCCTCAGGCCCAACTGAACCGCCCATTTATTAGCCCAATAACCATTTCCTTTAAAAAATTCCTTCGCCGTAAATTCATCAAACATAAACTGACCATACAAAGCTGTTTTTTCCAAAACCTCGTACTTTACATTTATTCCAAGCCTCATTTTATCTGGAGAAGTTGTATTTGTACTCTCAATCGGTCTTAAGAACATAAAAGGATGGATATAATTAAAATCAAATCCTCGTTTGCCTTCTACTTCCGCATCGGCCCAAGTTACTGCTTGAAAAAAGCCAATAGATAATCTTTTTGTAGCATTCCAATCTAGATAATGTGCTGCCATCCATTTTCCTCTGTCTCCCAACCTTCTATCATTTGTTAGTTTCGGAGCTCCTGGATCAAGCATATATGCATAAATGGTTTGATATTGCAAACTACCCAAACTGGCTCTCAGTCTAAAAAAAGTATAGTTTGAGGAAACATCTGAAAGTAAAACCGATCGATATCCATCTCCAATAAAGTTTTTATCATAACCAAGTGCAAAGTTCAAGTATTTGTTAGGTGTATAAGAAAGCAGTGCGGTAACATAGGACCAGTCTTGCTTATTTGTTGCCAACTTTCCGTACCCTTGGCCCGGCACTACCTGATTAGCAACAACATAGTTATTTACATAATCGGCAAACTTTCCTTGATTTTCAAAGCCGTTTAAATAAAAGGAAAATTTTTCGCCTACATTTCCGCCAACTTGAAAACCGCGAGTGTTCAACCAAGTTGTTCGGTCACCTTTAAAATCTCTTCCTATTTGAAAATCTCCCAGAAAATCTGCGTAAATATGATATTCTTCATTCTTCACTTCTATTAAATGTTCTTGAAAAAGTTTTCTGTGCACCCAACTCCTTCTGTTGAGGCTATCAGAACCATAATTCATTAAAGAATCATAAGTAGATTTAAGCCTAGGATCGTCTGCATAAAACCCCCTGATAGATGAGTGGAATTTAGTGTTAGTATCATAAACAGAACGATTTAGCTTTTGATATAATTGGTAGTCGTGTAATATATTTTGATTAGCGGTGGCAACAGGTTGCTGAGCCTTCGCAGTAAAAACAAAAAAGGCCATGAAAGTGGCCGCTATTGTATATCTCTTCATTAAATTTTAGTCATTTATTAAGCCATCTAATTCTTCGAAAACAGAATTTTTGCTCTTGAATTCGGTTACGATCTTTTTCATTGCGATAACCACCTGTCTATCGTCATTTAGGTTAGCATGTTGCAATAGCGTATACATTTGCTGCTCTACATCATCAAATATATATTCTCTAACTTTACCAATCATGATCTGTTCATGGTGAGTTGGCAAGGTGTTTTCATTATCATTCAACAATTCTTCAAAAAGCTTTTCTCCTGGCCGTAAACCTGAATACTGGATTTTAATATCTTGATTTGGAATTAACCCCGCTAAACGAATCATTTTTTTCGCAAGTTCTACAATTTTCACAGATTTGCCCATATCAAATACGTAAATCTCACCTCCATTGCCCATGCAGCCTGCTTCAAGAACTAGCCTACAAGCTTCAGGGATTGTCATGAAGTATCTGGTAATTTCCGGATGTGTAACCGTTACTGGGCCGCCTTTTTCTATTTGTTGCTTAAAGCGCGGAATTACCGAACCATTAGATCCTAAAACGTTGCCAAATCGAGTTGTGATGAACTTGGTAATGGGTTTAATCTCTAAGTCATTGATATAACTTAATCCATTGCTAAATATGAAATCCTTTTGGTTAAGAGAATTATTTAGCGACTGCACATAGATTTCGGCAATCCGTTTCGAAGCACCCATTACATTGGTTGGGTTTACAGCCTTATCTGTTGATACCATCACAAACTTTTGCACACCATACTTAACGGAAAGATCTGCAATCATCTTGGTACCATGTACATTATTTTTAATTGCTTCAGAGGGATTATCCTCCATTAAAGGCACATGCTTATAAGCGGCAGCATGGTATACATAATGTGGTTTATACATCTCAAACAGATGCTTCATCCTTTTTTCGTCTTTTACGTCGCCAATAAATGCATGGAAATTGTTATGCTTATAAGTTTCTTCCAATTCTAGGTACACATTATGCAGTGCAGTTTCAGATTGGTCGCAGAGAATTATTAGTCCAATATCAAAATTAAGCAACTGACGAACGATTTCGCTTCCGATAGATCCTGCAGCACCAGTGATTAAGATTCTTTTGTCCTTTAATTGTGCCTGCAAACTTTTTACATCGATCTCAATAGGCTTTCTATTCAATAAATCTTCAATGTTAATATTCTGTATTTGGGACTTGTTGAGCTTTCCTCCTTCCCAGGCATCGGCGGGTGGGATATTGAGGACAGTTACATCATTTTCCAGACAGACATCAACAATTCTATTTTTTCTCTCGGGCGGGATAGTATAAGATGCAAAAATCACTTCGTCTACCTCATGCTCACGAATAAGCTCTTCTAAGCGCTGGGCACTCAATATCTTAATTCCATCAATGGCTTTGCCTACCTTTCTCTCATCATCATCTACAAAGGCCATGATGGTTTTATTAACCTTACCGTCGTGATCAAAAGTTCTTTTAGTTGCCAAACCTGCTTCTCCTGCGCCATACACAATCACCTTACGCTTGTCAAGGTTTAAGTTCTTGATGTACATGAAAAAATACTTGATCAATACCCTATAGGTGATCAGTAAAAGAAACGAGGTTAACAGATTTATGATCAACACCGTATTAGAAATATACGGATGGTAGCCTAGCGCTGTGACAACAAAATTTAAAAAAGAAAAGACCCCATTACTAATCAATACCGCAAAAAGTATCCGAAAAGTATCTTGAGCACTGGTATAGCGTATAATACCAGAATAAGTTTTTACATTAAAGAAGACAATAATATTAATTGCCGTAATGATCAATATATTTCTACTAAACTCCACTACATTGACATCAGACAATGCCAAGTTTAACTTAACAGCATATGCAACAGTGAGCGAAACTAAGCAAATGCCCAAGTCTAGAAGAAAGATAATCCACCGAGGGACGATATTTATTTTACCAAACAAAGCAGATCGTTTTAACTAAGGTACAACAAAAATTACTTGATATCAAAATTATTACATTCCAGAACTAAGCTTCTCATAAGAGAACAACAGCCTTTCTGGTCTTTCAATTTATCAATAACTGCGCCACGATATATAAAAATGAAACGAGTAAATGTGAATACTTACATTCTCCACGTTTTCTACAAAGCAGTAGTTCTATTTTCGAATAGACTATTTAGACTCATACAAACGGTAACATTTTTCCATCGAGTTGGTAACTCTCAATAATTCATCGGGGCTCAAGTTTGATCCAGAAGGCAGGCATAACCCTTTTTCAAACAATCTTTCTGCTATATCTCCTCCATAGTATGGTGCATCTTTAAAAATAGGCTGCATATGCATTGGCTTCCAAAGGGGTCTGGTTTCTATATTTTCTTTTTCAAGACTTATTCTGATATCCTCCCTCCCTATACCAAACTCTTTATCTACAATAATACAGCTTAACCATCGATTACTTTTGAACCCCACTGGTTCACTTAGGAAAGAAATGGCCTCAATTGAAGAAAGTTCATTTTGGTAAAAGCTGAAATTATTTCTTCTTTTTTGAATATGACTATCCAAAACTTCCATTTGACCTCTACCAATTCCTGCAACGATATTACTCATCCTATAATTATAGCCAATGTGCGAATGCTCGTAATGAGGAGCCTGATCTCTAGCTTGAGTAGCTAAAAATATAGCTTTTTCTTTTACTTCTTTAGCCTTACTGACTAACGCACCGCCTCCAGATGTTGTAATAATCTTATTCCCATTAAAAGAAAGACAGGACATTTCGCCAAAAGTACCACACATTTGACCATATATACTTGAACCAAGGGCTTCTGCAGCATCTTCCAATACTGGTATTTCGTAGCGCAAACCTATTTCTATTATTTCTTTCATTTTTGCAGGCATGCCATACAAGTGCACTGGAATAATAGCTTTAGGTTTTTTACCTTTCACAATTCGGTCTTTAACTGCTTCTTCTAAATAGTTTGGACAAATATTCCAAGTATCTTCTTCAGAATCAACAAAAATTGGTGTAGCTCCTAGATAGGAAATCGGGTTTGCAGATGCCGAAAAAGTCATACTTTGACAGATCACTTCGTCGCCAGGTCCAACCCCCAATAGAATAAGCGCCAAATGCAATGCCGCAGTTCCTGAACTCAATGCCGCTACTTCTGTATTATTCCCCAAATAAGCCTGCAAATCGTTTTCAAAACCCGTAACGTTTGGTCCAAGTGGTGCTACCCAGTTGGTATCAAAAGCTTCTTTAATGTATTTTTGCTCATCGCCGCTCATGTGAGGTGATGAAAGCCATATTTTATCGCTCATTTAAATTATATTTTATGATTTTACCAGGATTTCCCACTACTACGGCGTAATCTGGAACATCTTCAATAACAACCGTACCAGCTCCAATTATCGCCCATTTTCCTATCTTTATCCCTTGTATTACGACTGCTCCAATTCCAATATGGGTCCCTTCACCTACTTCGACATTACCTGCTAAACCTACTTGAGGAGAAACATGTACAAAATTTGCCAATTTACAATCATGATCCACTGAAGCATTGGTGTTAACAATAACATGTTCTCCTATTAAAGCCCCAGCATTTATACTTGCATTGGGCATCACTACACTTCCTCCCTTAATCACGGAAAACGAAGATATGGAACTGCTAGAAGCTATAGCAATAGCCTTGGTTTCTAGCAATTGTTGAGCTATTTTTTTTCTTACCATATTATTGCCAATCGCAATAATAAATTGGTCAATACCTAATTCTCTGAAAATATCCAAATTGCCATTTATTGGATAATTTAAAAACTGTTTAAGTTTTGGATTTTCATCCCAGACACCATTAATACTATAATTTGCAGACAATAAAATATCTACTATAACCTTAGCATGCCCACCTGCTCCTATAATATGCATTAGTTTCCCTTAAATTTTTCCATAGTCAGCGAGGTTGCTGAAGAAATACCTTCTTTTATGATTATTTTCCGAAAAGTTAACCATAGTATTTTCAAATCCAAAAAAAAGGTGAGATGATTTACATACCAAACATCCAGTTTAAATTTTTCTTCCCAACTAATGGCATTTCTGCCGTTAACCTGTGCCCACCCTGTAATACCCGGTTTTGTTATATGCCTTTTAAACTGCTCTGCATTATAAAGCGGTATATACTCTGGCAATAAAGGTCGTGGCCCAACCAAACTCATATCTCCAATAATTACATTCAACAATTGAGGTATCTCATCCAAAGAATTTCTTCTCACAAACAAGCCAATCTTTGTTAAGCGTAGTTCATCAGGAAGTAGTTCCCCGTTCTCTCCCCTTTTGTCATTCATGGTTTTAAACTTAATGATTTTGAATAGTCTAGCATTACGGCCTGGTCTAACCTGAAAGAAAAATGGGTTTCCTTGATTTAAAAACATGAGCAATAACATAACTGTTATGAAAACAGGCAACAATATTACGAAACCTATAGTAGCCAGAACAAAATCAAAAATACGTTTAAAAAAACGGCTATACATTTGCGAATTCTTTTAGGTAGCTGATATATCTATCCGCTAGTACTTTTCTATCAAAATTCTGTTTAGCAAAGTTATATCCAGCCTCCCCTTGGCGCTTGATAATCTCTTGATTTTCCATATAATGCCTTACTTTCTTTGCAAAATCACCTGCATTTTCAGGTTGGACAAAAATTCCAGCATCAGCTTCTTCAACTAAATCTCTCGACACCCCATCTATGGCCATAAAAATAGGTTTTTTACACGCCATGTAATCAAAAGTCTTATTAGAATATACCGTTTTAAAGGTTTCTACATTTTTCAATACCGACGCTCCCATGTTGGAGGCAAAGATATATTTAAAAACTTCTGATTTAGCAACAGGATCTAAAAACGACACATTTGAAAGCGACATTTTTTTAGCTAATTCTTTCAATTGCTTTTTTTGCATTCCTTGACCAATGAGCACAAACAAAACATTTGTATCCCTTAACAGGTCTGCGGTTTCTAATACCTGATCAAGATGGTTGGCAACGCCATGGGCACCCACATAGGTAATTACAAACTTATCTGTCCATTGTTGTTGCTGTCTAAACTCGACTACATCGAATGTATGTAACAAATGGTCGGACAGGCTAAAATCTGCGGCATTTGGAATAAAAATAATCTTATCTTCAGGCACATTCTTTTTTTCGATGAGTGTCTTTTTGAAAGCAGGGGTTAATACATTTATTTTCTTTGCTTTTCTATAGATAAATCCTTCGAGAGCATAAGCTAATTTTATAATCAATTTATTATTTACTACGCCGGTGTCTATTGCAGATTCAGGCCATAAATCCCTAATTTCAAAGACAAACGGTTTTCTTTTAATTCTTGACAATAGGTAGCCTGTAATACCAATGAATAGCGGGGGAGAGGTAACCAAAATAATATCATATTTACCTTTTATTTTGAAAAGTCCAGTCCATAAAGCCGAAAAAACAAAAGAGAAATACCCCCACAAACGTCCCAAAAATCCCGCATTATAGCTCTCTGAAACGTGTGTACGCCAAACATCAATTTTGCCTTGTTGGTTATTTACAAACCATTTCCCTTTATAGATTTCTCTCTTCTCATGGCCATTGTAATGCATCATTCCTGCGATTACCGTTACTTCATGCCCCATATCTGCCCATTGGGCTGTTAATTCGTTAAATCTTGAACCTCCTGGGTCATCTAATTCTAAAAAGTATTGATGCAATAACAGTATTCTCATTGCTTAACGGTTATTATGGTTTTAAGTTTGTCATTTAATGTAGAAAAGATCAAAGTATCGCATTCTTCTTTTATCCCATAAAAGGATGATACATATCCCTTTGCTGTTGATAAGAAAACTTCTTCACCAGAGACTAGGCTTGCTTTCAATTCCAGCGAATCTGGATAACTTGTATGCCATATCTGTTTTAACTCTAAATCTTTAGGTTTATTAATAATATGGTCCTCTATTTCCCATCGAGGCTCATTTTTGTATATCTTAACCATTCTGTGATGTCTTATTGAAGATTCTATATGCATGAAAGCACGAATCTCTCCTTTAAAAAGAAAATACTCCGATGTTTCTTCCGTCGTCATAAATTCACACTGAGTCCAATGGTACCAAATAAACCTTGCCCCTTTTTCCATTTGATCATAGTTACCTAACATTACGGTATTATGGGAGGCAGTACCCATGAAATACTTTAATTCATCTTCGGTCGAGTTATATTTGTATGTCCCTCCATCATGTAAGAGATTTTTATCCTTATACCATATATCAAGATGCAGATTATCAGCCTGAGCTGGCCTGTCTTTGTGACTGCCACACCTTATAAAACTTAAACTATCAGCCGTTCTATATAAATAATACCCACCTTTGCTGAAAGCAGAGTGTCCTATCTTAAAGTTCAGCTTTTCATCTTTCGAACTTTTATTTCCATACCATTGGTTATCTTCAAACTGCCCAAAGTTCCAATTTATTCCTAAGGCATTGCTCAACGCTGCTAGTTGGGGCCTAAAATCTCTGTAATGTGCATCGGACAATTTAAAGAAAAGAGCACCATCGTTGTTACCGTAATTTGGTAACCAACCGCTCTCTGGGTTCAGGTGCTGCATTAAAAAATTAAGGCTATGTTTGGCCCGTTCGTAAACAACAGTATCAAATTTCTCTTCGTATAGTGCCGAGATGTTGAGCGCCCAGGTAAGCAGCTGTACCACCACCCTATGGTAATTCATAGAGAATTGTAAAAAACTACCGTCGTCGTAAACCTGATATGCGATTTCCTGCTCAAACCATTTTTTCCCCTTTTTCTTCCATTTGGCAGCGTTTGGAAAATTAGGGAACAATGACCCAGCGATATACAAGAATAACGTTTCGGTGATTGCATGGTTATTTCTAACTGCAATCCTCGAAAAATTGATATTATGATAAACATGTTCTACTTGCCAATAGATATAATACTGAATTCGTTCAAATAAAGTTTCTGTTAGATTAGGAGAATTCTTATAGTAGTATAAAGCAAAAATCCAATTCATTAAACGCAGCGAAATTTCCTGGCTACATTTGAAATTTGGTCCTTTGTTAATTTGGTTATGATCCAGCCATCGTTCTATTTCTTTAAATACCTGCTTTGAACAATCACGACCAGCGTGCTTATCATATCTAATAATTGTATATAAATGTGAAAACCTAGATGGTTCCCAAACATATTTAATATCGCCAACCTTAGGATCGTAATCGTTAATATCTAACCAATGCAGTTCCGAATTATATTTATAACCATTGCTAGGATTGGTCATCCAATCGTAATCAGGTCCCAATTCGTATTCTTGACTGGAGAAAAAGGTATAGCAGAAGTTTGATAATTTTTGGTATGCTTCATCCAATTCTTCTGATAAAGGCTGATTAAATGTTACATCTTCCTTATTTTTAAAGAAAAAAGGCTGATTTTGATTTTTCCAGTCGGCCAAGGTATAAAAGCTCTTGATCGGTGGATTTGTAGGGAACTTTCTTTTTAATATACCCGTTCTCTTTTTTATTTCAAATCCAGATCTGAAGACGATATACCTCAGGCCCATGTTGCTAATTAATTGAACGATTTTCGTAATTTTCCCCAACATCGCAGGTTTACTCTATTTAAAAATCTGGATTAGATGCGCTATAATTCTTTCTGCTGTTTTACCATCCCACAACGCAGGTATACTTCCTTTTTTCCAATCACCTCTAAACAACTTTTCTAATGCCGGTCTAATCGCCTTTGGATCAGTACCAATAAGCTCATTGGTTCCAATGGTGATCGTTTCTGGGCGCTCTGTATTATTACGCAATGTGATGCAGGGAACACCCATTACGGTGGTTTCTTCGGTAATACCTCCCGAATCTGTTACCACTAGTTTTGCTCTCTCTACCAAGTAATTAAATTCAAGATAGCTTAATGGCTCTATAAAATACAGGTTTGGCGCTTCAATACCTAAACCTTGTAAGCTTTTAGCTGTACGTGGATGCACAGGAAAAATGATTGGTATTCCATTGCTATTTTCAATAATTTCTGTCATCAACTCTTTTAACTGTTGCTCTTGATCAACGTTGGCCGGACGATGCAGTGTAAGAACAATATAGCTTTTCTCTAACAATTTGGCAGTTGTCCAGATTGGGGGAGCAATAAATCTATTTTTGTTTTTCAACAGCGTATCAATCATGGTATTACCAACAAAAAAAATACGTTCTTCTTCTATTCCCGATCCCCTTAAGTTCTCATTTGCAACTTCTGAAGTAGTAAAAAAATAATTACTTATACTATCAGTAACCATCCTATTGATCTCTTCCGGCATGGTCCAGTCACCCGAACGGATCCCTGCTTCTACATGGGCAACACGCGTTTTTAGTTTTTGTGCTGTAATAGCACAGGCCATGGTCGAAGTCACATCTCCTACCACCAGCGCTAAATCTGTGGGATTTGCAATCAGCTCTTGCTCAAACCTGAGCATAATTGCTCCAGTCTGTTCTGCTTGCGATCCTCCTCCTGCTTCTAGATTTGCGTGCGGCTCTGGGATTTCTAGTTGCTCAAAAAAATCGCCAGACATTTTTTTATCGAAATGCTGACCTGTATGAATTAATCGGAAATCAATTTCATTTCCTTCAGCTTTTGATTTTTGTATAGCGTGTATAATAGGAGCTATCTTCATGAAATTTGGACGAGCTCCTGCAATTATCGTTATTAACATTAATTATTGATTTAAATGATATCTATCCATTTTCTCTCTTTAAGGCTACTTATTGCGGCAAATGAAGCTTTTGTTGTATTGATAAGCTCATCAAAAGGGATTAGCTCCTCTCCTCCATTTTTTACGCGGTCTATTAAGAGTTGAAACTGATTCTTATGGCCTTTATCCAAGCTGGTTTTTAATTTTGAGAAGCCTTTAAAACCATAGCCGGTGGTTACCCTAAAATTATCGATAATAGCTGTCCTTTCTTGGGTGTAAACTTCAATACGTTCCTTGGCGTAAGCTTTTGATCCATTGGCGAAATAATTAATTACGCCTGTTGAACCATTTTCATATTTGAGCAAAATAGAAGCATTATCTGTATTTTCATTAGGATTAATTCCCATAGCGTTCATACAAACCGACTTCACCTTACTCCCTGTAAAGTAAGTAATTAGATCAATGAAATGACAAGCCTCTCCAATAATTCTACCTCCCCCCACATTCATGTCGTGCACCCAAACGTTATCTGGAATAAATCCGGCGTTCATGGTTGCAATTACGTTAATTGGTGCATTACCAATTATACTTTTAACCTTAACCGCATGTGGAGAAAAGCGCCTGTTAAAGCCAACAGTTAAGGTACTATCTCCCCCAGCATTTTGTTTAACAGCAATAATACCGCTCAGCTGGTCACTATTGAGTGCTAGTGGCTTTTCAACAAATACATGTTTATTTGCCTGTAATGATTCCTGTGTCAAGATCGCATGCTTATCATGTCTAGTTGTAATCAATACCAGGTCAACTTCGTTATCTTTCAGAATTTCCTGATAATTGGTCGTTGAGAATGAAAAACCATATTTTTTGGCTAATGCGGTACCACTAACCCCACCTGCACTTGCAATATATTTATAATTTGCTCCGCTATTTTTCAGAGCTGGCAACATGGTCATTTTAGTGAAGTTACCCGAGCCAATTACCCCAATGACGCCTTTGGAACCTTTGAAATTTATATTTGCAATTGTTACGGTTTCACTTGGATTCAGGTTAATATCTTCATTGTATTTTAAGATAGAAGCGATAGATCTTCTACTGCCAATATCACCATAGATAGTATTAAAATCAGCTAGAGGAACAATCTCCGTAATCATTTCCTTTACCAACAACTTATGGGAAGAAATGGCGTGTAGTATTGCTTCAAAATTTCTCTTTTCCGTCCATCTTACAAAAGGCAAAGGATAGTCTTGTCCCCTTTGTTCATAATTTTCATCATATCTTCCCGGGCCATAAGAACAAGAGACCTGAAAGCTAAGTTCTTTTTCATAGAATTCTGCTCTACTAAGGTTTAGGCCAATAACCCCCACCAAAACAATCCGGCCACGCTTTCTGCTCATTTTCGCTGCTTGCGAAATAATCTCATCGGTTTTGGCTGATGCGGTAATAATTACCCCGTCGCAACCTATCCCTTGTGTTTGGGCCTCTACAAACTTGACAGGATCGCCGGTTTTTGGATTAAATGGAATAACACCCCACTTTTCGCCGAGACTTAACTTTTCTTCATCTATATCAACACCTATTACTTTACATCCATTTGCAATTAATAGTTGGGCCGTGATTAAGCCAATAAGTCCCATACCAATTACCACCACGGTTTCTCCTAATGTGGGGTTTAACAATCTTATTCCCTGTAAGCCTATGGAGCCTATTACCGTAAATGTAGCTTCCTCATCACTAACATTATCAGGGATATGAGCGACTAAATTTTTGGGAATAGAGACAAACTCAGCATGTTGACCATTAGAAGCCACACGATCGCCAACTTTAAATTCATCAACGCCTTCACCAACAGCAATTACTTGTCCCACGTTACAATATCCCAACGGCAGCGGTTCACCTAATTTATTGAATACAGCTTCTAAAGTAGGCATAAGCCCATCAGTTTTGATTTTATCTAAAACCTGTTTTACTTTATCTGGTTGCTGGCGAGCCTTCGATAGTAAGTTGGACTTACCAAATTCTACCAACATTCTTTCTGTACCCAGCGAAACTAGGGAGCGTGTGGTCTGTATCAATACCGTTCCTTTCCTTACTTGTGGCGCAGGTATATCTTCTAATATGGTTTCTCCTGTTTTAAACGACTGTATGATTTGTTTCATTTTTATTATTCTGTTTCTAGTACACCCTTCAGATTGCAATACATCGCTTCCAAAGAATTATTACGGATCACCTGTTCTTTTCCTTTTTTACTTAAGATCTGCCTTAGTTCTGGGTTTGAATATAACGTCAATATTGCCCGGGCTAATTCGGCGGGGCGATGGGGTTCAACCAATAATCCGGTTTCTCTATCAACAATTAAATCAGAGATACCTCCTACATTAGTAGCTATTGACGGGATACCAGAAGCCATGGCTTCTATAAGAGAATTAGGAAAGCCCTCTGCATGCGAAGGCAACACATATAGGTCGGCCCTTGACAATGCGTTCAATTTCGTCTCTTTGTCTGCCCAACCCATAAAATGTACATTTTTATTCAAGCCCAATTCCTCGCATAGTTTTTTAGCCTCCTCCATTTTCTTTCCATTTCCATAAACAGAAAGCTTTAACTGACCAACATCATCTCTAATAAGCGCAATAGCATTAATAAGGTCAAAGATACCTTTATATTCTTCTATCCACCCTATATATATCATTTCTACAGCAAAAGAACTTTTATTCTTATATACTGGTCTATTTTTGATATATACACTCGTATCTATCCAGTTTTGGATGACAACCATTTTATCTCCACTATTCTTAGCAAGATCCAAATAAAAATTTTTCCAGGAAGCACCCTGACATATTACCTTATCGGAGATATTGATAACGAACTTGGTAAACAACCTATATAAAACTGAATTGTTGACGTTTGCTTTAATTAGTCCAGAACGTGGAGCAAAAATTACCTTAGTAAAAAATATTTTAGAGATAATTGCCATTGTTCCTTTCTCTAATAAACTTAAGCCCGCACTTGAAAACAACAGTACTTTAGATGGCCGATCTTTTATCAAAGAAAATAGTAGTTTAAAAAACCTTGACAACACCTTTCCAATTCTTTTGTGTACCGGTGGAGCAGGTACAGAATCAGCTGTAGAATCTATTAATATAAATTGGAATTCATTTTTCAGATCTGACATAATCAGTGTGCGACACGCAAACATTTGCCCTCCAACACTACCATCTTTTGCTGCTTCTTTAAATGATCCAACAAATAATATTTTATTTTTTGTTGCTGTCACTATAGGGATATTTTATTTTTTTCCAACCAAATACTTAGGTTCATCAGTTTCCATAATTGAAACCCATAATTTCCTTTGGCATTTTTGTGGTCACGTATTCTTTTATCTAAAATCTTATAGTCAAATATTCCTAACCCTTTTATATAACTGGAATTCAATTTGTCATTCATAAAGTCATATAACGGCCCTCTTAACCAGTTTTCATATGGGACACCAAAACCTGTTTTGGGGCCATCTAGAATTTTATCAGGTACTATCCCTCTTAGAGATTGTTTTAACAGGTATTTTTTTTCTCCATTTTGAAGTTTTATTTCTGCTGGCAAGCTCATCACGTAATCAACCAAATCATAATCTAGAAAAGGCACTCTAACCTCAATAGAAGCTGCCATCGTAGACTTATCCACTTTTTCTAAAAAAGTATTGGGTAAAATAATCTGGGAATCTACATATAACATCTGCTGAAGCAGTGACTTATCCCTAAATCTGTCATAGGTATTTTTATAGTGCTCAAAAGAATCATATTTTGCCAATTCGCTCAATAATTTTTCAGATAGCACCTGTTTTGTATTGTTTTGCAAGGTGTCCGTTGTCAACAATAAAGCCATGGTCATAGCATCTTGCTTCTGGCCAAATGCATTAATCATTCTCAAAGCCCTGCTCACCTTATTACTTTCGGAATTAATTTTTCCGACAACTGCTGATAGCATTTTCATTAAGGTTCTTTGATAACCATAGCCAAACTTCTGCAGCATGAAGTATCTGTTGTATCCCCCAAACAACTCATCTCCGCCATCTCCCTGCAATACTACTGTAGCATATGGTTTAACCTGCTGTGCCATTAAAAACAATGGAATATTGGCGGCATCGCTAAATGGTTCATCGTGATGATAAACCATTTTTTCAACAATACTTGGCAAATCGGCACCTCTGATAAATAACTCGGTATGTTCTGTGCCATAGTAGTTTGAAACATATTTGGCCTTTTCAAACTCATTAACCCCTTTGTCAAAATCAAATGCCGCAGCGAAAGTCTTTAACTTTCCATTATAATGTTTGGTTGCAAATGCTGTAATTGCCGACGAATCTATTCCCCCACTTAAAAAAACGCCAACAGGAACATCGCTGATCAATTGTCTTCTTACTGCTTCTTCAAGATAAATGCTTACTTTGGAAATAGCTTGGTCAGAGGTGGTCGCTGTTTGTTCTATAAGTTTCTCTGGCTGCCAATATTTGTTTACAGAAACTTTATCATTTTTAACATGCATATAACTACCTGGTTCAACAGCGTATACATTATTAAAAAGGGTATGTTTTCCCAAAGAGTTTCCATAGTATAGAAATTCACTAAGAGCTTTATAGGATATTTTATCTATAACTGAAGAAATTGTTTCTCTAATGGCCTTAATTTCTGAGGCGAAAACTAACTCGTTATGATCATTATAAATATACAACGGCTTTACCCCAAGTCTGTCTCTGACTAAAAAAAGCTCTCCGTTATTTTCATTGAAAATGGCAAAAGAAAAGATTCCATTTAGTTTCTTAAAAAGTTTTGTATTCCATGCTATAAAACCTTTTAAAATAACTTCTGTATCTGATTCGGAATTAAAATGATAACCTAAGTCTTGGAGTTCCTTCCGCAGTTCCTTGAAATTGTATATCTCGCCATTGAACACAATTACATAGCCATCACTTTGCATAGGCTGATGGCCTAATTCCGACAAGTCTAAAATACTTAACCTCCTATGTCCAAGTGCAACATGTTCTTTTATATATATCCCCCCATCATCAGGCCCTCTGTGAATCAACGAGCTGGCCATCTTAGCTATACGTTGCTTAAGAGTGTTGCTATTTATATTACCATTGAGTGCTATACACCCAGCTATACCACACATATATTAGTTAGATTTAGAATAATATCTTTTTTAACCCCGTTTTTCTATCAGTTTTCTTACCAAAAATTTCAAGCCCATCATTGACAGTACTATGCTTGAAACACAGATTTTATTTGGAATAAAAACACTACAGAGTTATTTATAACTAAATATCAGCTACTTATTGGTTAATACTTCACCAAAAGTTTCGATATTATATTCAAGCACTTTAACCATAGAAAATTTTTCTTCTGCAGTAAGTCTTGCCTTCTTGCTTATTTTTGACTTTTCTTCTTTTGACAAAAGGGTTACTTCGAGCAGCAGTTTATATAATTCGTTAAAATCAGAAGGGTCAAATAAAAATCCGTTTACGCCGTGTTCAATAATATAGGGGTGGTCATAAACATTGCTTGCAACCACTAAACACGACATCGATAATCCCTCACAAATTACATTTGGGAACCCTTCTCCAAAAGATCCATGGTACACTACGTCTGTTTGTTCATAAAGTTTTTTAACATCGGTTATTTCGCCAAGCCAGTGCCATGAATCCATTAAATTATTTTCGTCAATTAATCGATTACATTCTTCCAAATAGTCATTATTCGCAATATTTTTATGAAATGCCCCTGCCCAATTTACTTCAATATCTATGTCATTGGTTTTCTTTAGCAACTGAATAGCTTTTATTAGGGTAAGGGGATTCTTATTTTTCTCTATACGACCAACTGCAAGAATCTTTAATTTTTGTGCAGGATAAGTATTTACTTGCTCCCTGTAAAATTTTTCAACGTCTATGCTATTGGGTATATATTTTATCTTGTTGGACAAATGCGGCTTCAATTTCTTCAAAATCTCTACTTGGGCGTGGGAGTTTGCTGTGATTAAATTGCACCACCTATATAGAGCCCTCATTTTCTTAAATAGCGCTGGTGTATATCCCTCATAAGACCTTTCGGAAATAATCAGTTTTATTTTACCGAACGCTAGCAGTTTAATAACGACACCAACATAGCTGGGAGTAAAAAGATAAGCATATAGCAGGCTATAATTCCCTTGTAGTATCAGATTTCTTAGCTTAAAGAAAAATAAAACGTCAAATCTCGACCGCTTTTGAATCAAAGTTGTACGTACCTTATATTTTTCTAAGATGTCTTTATAGTGGTTATTATCATGGTAATAGATCAAATTACAATCAATGCCTTTAGCTGTTAAACCACAAGCGAGATTTACAATTTGCCTCTGCGCCCCCCCACTTCCCAAGGTATCAATCAACAATGCTATTTTCATATGAGACATCTATATATATATCTTAAGTGCAATATATCCTCCCACAACAATTATCGCAAAGAGAGAATATATAGCCAAAAAATTCACGTATGCTTGTTTTTTCTGATTGATATATTGGAAAACTCCCAGTAAAACAAACGGGTACAAAAAGAGCAGGTGTCTTGTGTCTCCAGAAGTAAAACTAATGATGATTAGAGAAGAAATAAAGGTTATAGAAAAGCTCTTCATCATCAAATCAAATCTATTTATGTTTTGCTTTTTATAATTCCACCATACCGAGAAAAAGTAAGCTGGCAACAAAAAATACCATAAAAAGCTTCCTATGGATAAAACTCCGTTTCGGAAAGAGATGTCTTTGAAAATAGGAGGAGGTATTGGGCTATATAAGGTATAAATAGTATTTGCAACAACCAGTACGGGGTTTTTGGAGGCTCTCAACTTCGCGCCGATGGAATCGCCGCTTGCTTCCTGCTCTACCAAATTATTATACATTTCATTGGAAGCGTCAATTTGAACACCATAAAGTGAGCTAAATTGCACATACAATATAATTGCTCCAGCTAATATGCCTATTGCAATTGAGCTTCGCCAAAAAAAGCTTTTAATAGAAAGTAAAACAAAAGATACTGGCAAGGTCAGTACAAATAAAGCCGAAGCCGGACGTATAGTTGCCAAGATCATAATTACCAATGCTATGAGCATCCCTTTTAAGTACGATTTAAGATTAGATGCGATTAAACATGCTACCGTGGATAAGGAAATCATTACGCAAACATCTCTTAATAAAGTGGAAGAATAATAAAGAACGAATGGGAAAAACACTAAAAACAGACAAAATCTCAATTTTAGCTTAACATTCAGTCGATTTCTTACCAGCCCATAAACAGCAGAAATTGTAAAGGCACCTAACGCATTATTTATAAATAGAAGATCAAAGAAGTAGCTCTTCCCTTTAAATCCTAAAAAGTCTAATACGCTTACATAACTGGCCAATATATGTACGTATCCTTTGGAAGAAAGCCCAATATAATGAGGATCTAAAACATCAAAACCTTCTCTAGCAAAACTTAAGGCCAGGTCATAAAATAACTGATCATCTCCACCTCCAATAAAGAAGTTCGTATGATCACGATAAAAAGACCAAGCGAGAAGATGGCCAAATACTACGTAAACAAAAAAAGAAAGCAGATAAAAAACCCTAGCATTTCCTCTTAGAAATATACACCCAATTGTTGCAAAAAGGACAAACGAAAAAAAAGGCGAATAGAGATTAAAGGAGATAGCATTAAAAATTAAACACGAAACTGCCGCAACTAAAAAGCAGGAAAATACAGTTAAAATTATTTTTTTATACTTACTCACCACGGATTCAGCGCAGCTTACATCCATTTCGAATACCACATTTGGAACATTAGCATATGCCATATAAACTCACCAGCATCATTATCGCCATTAAAGAAATCAACTTTTATTTTCTTCAATTCCTTACTATTAAAAATTCCTTGTTGATCAATCCTTTCTTCTTCAAGATATTCTAAAACCAAGTCCTTAAGATCATTTCTTAGCCACTTTGCCAATGGTATTCCAAATCCCATCTTTGGTCTATCCATTAAATCTTTCGGAAGATATTTGTGAGCAATTTCCTTTAAAATTATTTTTTTTGAAGGGCCGCTCATTTTAAAACTAGATGGCAGTTTGGCCGCAAATTCTATCAATCTATAATCTAGTAATGGCTCTCTGGCTTCAATAGAAACAGACATCGTAGCACGATCTACTTTGGTCAGAATATCATCAACCATATAAGTTTTATAATCAATGGCTAGAATTTTAGATAGTGGATCATTTTTCTCGTTCAATCGTTTTTCTTCATCAAAAAAAGTAGCAGGTACTTCAACTTTTTTCTTCAAAACCTTATATAAGTCTTTGGTAGGGATTTTCTGAGATGAAATTTTGTTCACTCTAGAAATGAGTATTTTCCCCTTAAGAATTTCTATAAGTTTATTGTAATTAAAACTAGATTTGATAATGCCTAGTTTTTTTAAAACCTTGCCAAGGTTAAACGGAGCTGCCAAAGAAATCATACTTCTACCTATCTGAGGTAGTTTACTTAGCCTATAATAGTTGGCCAGATAGGACGAATATCGACTGTAACCTGCAAAAATTTCATCCCCTCCATCTGCTGATAAAACCACTGTAACTTCTTTGGAAGCCATCCTACTAACCAAGATCGTTGGAATGGCTGATGAATCTGCAAAGGGCTCATCGTAAATATCGGGCAAGGTTTTTACAATATCTAGGGCTTCTTTTTCTGTGCAGTAATATTCGTGATGTTGGGTTCCTAAAAATTTTGCTACTTGTTTACCATAGGGGGCTTCGTCATATTGCTGATCTGTAAATCCAATGGTAAATGTTTTTAATGGCTCTGTATGTTCTTTCTGTAGTATGGCGGTTACGGTTGCACTATCATATCCACCACTCAAAAAGATACCAACAGGTACATCGGAAATCAATCTATATTTAAATGATGATTTCAATAATTCTTCCGTTTTTTCAACCGCATCACTCAAAGAAATATCCAGCTTTGGCTCATTGTAGGCATGGATAACGTCCCAATAAACCTCTTCTTTTAATTTATTTTCACTTAAATCAAAATGTAGATAGGCACCAGGTAAAACCTTTTTAACGTTGGTAAAAATTGAATATGGTGCTGGGATGTAACCATATTGAAAGTATAGACCTAATACCTTATCATCAATTTGTTTTTCAAATTCTGGATGTTTATGAAATGATTTTATTTCAGAGGAAAAAAGAAAAATATCATCTTTATGGTAATAATAAAGAGGCTTAACACCTGCTCTATCTCTAACACCATATACTATGTTTGTTTTTTTGTTGAAAATAACAAAAGCGAACATCCCGTTAAGTTTGCTTACACAAGAAATTCCCCATTTATCGAAGGCTTGTATAATCACTTCGGTATCCGAATGCGAGCTAAATGTTACTGCAAAATCTTTTTCTAGTTCTTGCCTTATTTCTTCAAAATTGTAAATCTCTCCATTAAAAACAATTGACCAATCTCCAAAATGCATTGGTTGGTGCCCATGTTCAGAAAGATCAATAATCGATAGTCGTCTATGTCCAAAACCTATGCTTGCCTTCTGACTGTCATATATCTCATACCCGCTATCATCAGGCCCTCTATGTGTTAACATATCGGTCATAGCAGTTAGCACGTTTTGCGATGTCTCTTTCTTAAAATCAATAAAGCCAGCTATCCCACACATTGTAATCTTATATCAAATTATATTAAAGTACTAATCCCGTTAAGTGTTAAAACTGTTGCAGCTACACAAAGCAGGCCAAATACCAAAATCATCAGCCTTAAATTGTATCCTATTTTATATAGTTTTTCTGATTGCCAAGTGTATACAATACTACTTACGGCAGATGCCGTCATGATAGAAATAGCTACAGCACTTAATCCGTATGCTTTGATGAAAAAAAGCGTTAGTAGAATGTTTAAAAAAACCGCTCCAAATGTTATAAAGGTAATGATGAGTGTTTTACGTTTGATGCTAAATCCAAAGCCGTTAAAGCCCATGCTCCCAAAAAAAAGCGCTCCTAACATCATTGGTAACACTAAAGGAGCAACATCTAAATATTTACTACCTGCAAATAGCGTTAGCAAGAATTTTCCACCTATTAAAAAAACGAAGAAAATTGGGACAAGTGACAGGACATAGATATTCAATACCTTACAATTAAATTTCTTCCCTTCTTCAGTATCATGATTTTGAAATAGTACTGGCAAAAATCCTTTATTTAAAACTTGTACAGCAAATGAAGGAATTTGTGCAATTCTGGATACCATTGAATACTGTCCATAGGAATGAGCATTTAAGAAGCCCATAATTAAAATCCTATCTGAAAGCAATAGTAGGTTATTGGCTAGATAGTTTGGCAAAAAAGGAAGGGAGACCTTAAGTAATTCCCAAATTTTCCCTTTAGAATCATCAACTGGTTTAAACGAAATATATTTACGGGTAATCCATATGCAAATAACTGCACTTACTAAATTTCCAATTACCAGTCCGCTTATAAAAAGTTTGATATCTTTCGAATTAAAAACAAGCATAGGAATAATACCGATCAGGATACCTGTTGTTGTTGAAATAAATGTAATGATAGCGGCAGCTTTTGACTTACCCAACCATCTCAAAAAATTAAATGCGGTATAAGAAAAGAAACCAAATATTAAATTGATGAATACCAATATAAAAATGCTTGAAGGTATCAATTCATAGAAATGCTGAATGAAACTGCCTACCAATACAATCAAAGCGATTACGCCGGCACCTATAACCAATGAGAAGGTGTAATAGAAGTTAAGCATCTTTTCATCAGACCTATTCTCTACGATAAAAACACCCAAACCTGAATCTATACCAAGGGTTGCAAATAACAATAAGAAGCTAGTATAAAGTAGAAACGCATCGTAAAACCCGAATTCTTCTACCGAAACAATCCTGGCTAAAAAGGGTATCACCAAAAGTGTTAACAACTTCGAAGCAAGCTGTGATATTAGATAGTAATTAGTATCAACTAATGATTTCCTAAGTAATTTATTGTCTTTTAATGATCTTATAATCTTTCTCACACTACAACACTTACCATTCTTACTTACCAAGTATACCTAATTGTCTGAGGATATATTTGAAGAGGTTTTTTTTCTGAATACTAATTCATTACAGCCTAAACTAGAGGCTTCTTTTGTCTTTTCTAAAGTAAAATTTGCTTTGGAAAAAAAGTCGTTAAGTTCATTTACGCTGGCATATTCGTAAGGAAATCCTCCCATCCAATCAATTGTATCATTTAACCAATTCATTCCACGACCTTTTTTGTAATTTAACAGGGGCTTGATAGCTACCTGCGGTTTTAACAGCAACGTGTATTTGATAATATTCACTGAATTAAAAACAATACCCAATGTTATCGCATAGGTCTTTTTCAAAAAATTTGGGAGCATATTATAGCTCTTCTTAATATACCACCAAAACTTTGACTTCCAACCTTGCTTGTTATATATAGCAATGAAAAAACAACCTCCGTCTTTTACCAAACTCATCGCATTTGCTATAGCTTGCCACATACTCCCCGTATGGTGCAATACCCCCCATGAATATACAATATCGAATTTTTGAAAGTTATTTATAAAATCTATGTCTAACACCGATCCCTGCATAACCTTCCAATCAACTTCATCTACGTCAAATTTATCTCTTAATGATTTTGTAGCATTCACACTACTAGGATCATAATCAAAAGAGGTTACTTTTGCACCCTGCATGTGCGCAACTAAGCTATGCAAACCACTCCCACTCCCAATATCTAAAAAGCTAGCCACCTTTAATTCCTCTTCAGATAAGAAATTATTCATTGAAGCTTTTGCAGCGATTATTCTTTCGTCTGATAATTTGGATATGTAATTGATCCAGTTTTTCCCAAACTCAAATCTACTGTTGCTGTTCACCTCATCTTTCCAGCCATCATTTTCATTGAGATTTTTCATAACTCTAGGTTTTTGGAACCTTAATGATGTCTTTATAACGTTGGGCTAACCCTAGGCCGGCATACTCTTGGAACCATTGCTGTATATTTTTCCCTAGTTTACGATATTTTTCTGGATTTTCAGTATACTCAAATAATATCTCCGCTATCCGAACCGGGTCATTGGTATTGAAGAATTTCGGACAGGGTGCGTTTAGCAGTCTGGAAATTTCGTTGTCTTTTAAAGCTACATATTGAAAAAATGACTTACCAGCACTCATAAACTCCCAAACCGTTCCACCCCACATGTCACCTCCAAATTCTCCAGCGCCAATATCAATATGGTTAAGGATCGCCATCAGTTCCTTTCTGGCCATTTTAGGTAACCACAGTACCTGATCCGTAATCCCCAGCTCAGCGATTAGCGCTTTACTATCGTCCACACCCTGTCCATAATCAAGTAAGACGAGCAATGGCTTTATATCTATATGCTTGTGCCTAAACTCTGCAAAACCTCTAATAATGACATCATTTCTTTTAATCTTGTGACCATCACTGCCATGAGGGAAATGGGAAACATGGCTAAACACCGTTAATTGATAATCGGCAAATTTTTTAATGATGGTTTCTAAACCTATATCAAGGCTAGCCTGATCCTCTACGTAGACCATTGGCATGGCCAATGGTATTGCCTTTAGCTTATACTCAATAGCCCTATTGTAAGCACCCACATCTACGGTGCCCAGTAGCTTAACTGTGCTCTTCAGTCCCCTTTTTTGTAAAAAATGGAATAAAGGTTCTGCTAAATAATCGATTATTCTTTGCTTATTATAGAAATAAGTATACTCTATGTTAATTGAATAGGGCATAAATAAATCTATTTTTAAACCTGCCTTCCTAAATAATGCTGGAGAAAATCCGTTTGTGATATAATAATCATATCCTGAAAGCTCTCTTAACAAGAACTGTTTACTGTAACTAAAATAGCTTTTTAATCCTCCATTAACAATCTTAGTTTTTTTGATAAAAGGGGCCCATTTTTCGTAGCTCCAGGTATCATTTTCAGGTGTAAAATGCGATAATTCGTTCCGGTATGTTAGTAAATAAGCATCTAATCCTAAATCTCTTAAATATCTCATTAAAGAGAAAAAGTTGTTATTCATATTCCCTACTAGGGCTATCTTCATGGCAATTCCTGCTTCAATCTTTCTTTATCTGGAAAATTAACTAATACACCCAATCCTTTTTGCTGATACACCACCATACTTCCCAAAGCTACAGCAGAGGCGTTGGCTTCTTTTACCACTTTGCCAATATCTTCAATATTTCCGGCCCCACCGTTAGCAATTACTGGAATAGAAACCGCATCTGTAACTTTTTTAATCATTACGGTATCAAATCCAGACCAGGTCCCATCTCTATCCATAGAAGTCAGCAATATTTCGCCCGCTCCTAATTTTTCGAGTTCTTGTACCCATTCAATCAAATCGCAATCCTGTTTTTTGGTTCCATCATTGCTATAAACGTTGTACTTGCCCCAAATGTTCTTCTTTACATCTACCGAAACCACTACACTCTGTACTCCTGAATGGTTCGCTATTTCTGAAATCGTATTAGGCTTTTGAAAGGTGATAGAGTTTAGTATGACTTTTTCAAAACCTATGGAGAGTATATTTTGTGCCGTTTTAGCATCTTTAATCCCTCCTCCATATGCTAAAGGCATGAAACATTCATCCGCAATTTGACGTAATATATTAAAATCAGGTTCTCTTTTTTCTACCGTAGCCCTGATATCTAGAAAACATAGTTCATCTACTTCTAATTCATTGAAAATTCTTACCGTGTTAATAGGATCTCCAATATAGCCTGGCTTATCGAACTTTACGGTTTTAACCAAGCTATCGCCTACTAGCTGCAAGCAAGGTATTATTCTGGTTTGCAACATAAATTATATTTTAGCAAAATTTGCAAAGAGTTTCATCCCGAACTTATGGCTTTTTTCTGGGTGAAATTGTGCGCCAAAAATATTATTACCGTTGGTAATAACAGAATCAAAATATTGGCCGTAATTGGTCTGCATGATTACAGACTTTTCACTATCGGCCTTTACATAATAGGAATGAACAAAATAAAACTTCGATTCTTCGGGTAATCCTTGGGTTAATGGAGAAGAATTTACTTCTCTTACAAAATTCCAGCCCATGTGTGGTATTTTCAAATTTTGTTCGGGCTTAAAAGTAAATTTCAGGGTATCTGCAGCAATCCAGCTTAGTCCGCTAAGAGTTCCTTCATCGCTTCTTCTGGTTAATAACTGCATTCCTAAACAAATGCCCAAAATTGGCGTATTATCTTGTAAAGCTTTTTTATTCAAAACTTCCCGAAACCCACCTTTATCTATCCTATCAATGGCTGCATCGAACGCTCCTACTCCAGGAAGTAAGATTTTAGTTGCTTTATCAATTTTATCTAAATCTCCCGTCACTTCAGCTTGTGCACCAACTTTTTTAAACATATTGACAACCGAACCTAGATTGCCCATGCCATAATCAACTATTGTTATCATATTATTTCGCAGGAAAGCAATATTTTAAATAGAAACTCATCGGCACCAGATTCCTTTTAGCTAAGATTGCAAAAAGTGGCCTTAACTTTTCGAATCTCTTCTTATATGTAGGATAATCATGCCAAGATTTTATTGGCATTTTCATTATTCTATCAAATTCCTCATCGGAAAGCTCTAATCTTTTTTTGAAATAAGCAAGCAGTTCATCCTCTAAGTGTGGAGGTTCATTATATAAAACTAAAGCCTCTTCTCTCGATAACTTACCATTTCTAACCAACGCAGATAATGTATTATTCCTAAAATCAGTATTGAATTTATTTGGCATGTAATAGCTATGGAAAAATGCCGTCATTCTATTCTCCAGATGATGCCCGCCATAATATTGCCAATCAAATTCCTTCTCTAAAAATGCTCTGGCTTCTTCTTTATTATAATCTAAATACCAAAAAGGCCTAATCTTTTGAATTCTCTTGATTAATGTCCATTTCATAAACTTAGAGAATGTCATTAACGGATAGGTTTTCATTTTCCTTTTACCAAACATATTATGTATTGACTTAATATATTTTCCGTCAAAATAGTTTCGGCCAACAGGAGTAATTCCTTCAGTTACAAAAGAGTGCCCTTCAAGAACATATTTCAAATTAAACTTATTTGCGGCCCTATACATCGTTTCGGCTAACGCCAAATCTGTTGATGCCTCAATTTCAGCAACACTTGCATACAGCGCCGATTTAAAAATATCATCGGCCTCTTTATTATCGGTAACATGAGTATAAAGATCGACTTTCAATTTGCCAAGAACTTTTCGAATATTCTCTGTAGCTATGGCCGAATTCCAAGTATTGTCATAATGCACCGCCAGAGGCCTTAATCCCCACTGAAGCGCCATATAAACCATATAGGAAGAATCCGTACCTCCACTTACTCCAATTACGCAGTCATATTTCTTCCCTCTGCCATCTCTCTTTATTTGTTCGATAATACGCATTAATTCCTCTTCACCTTTGCTCTGACCAGTTCCATATTGTAATTTTAAGTCATCTATTTGCTTACAATAATTACATACCCCATGGTCATCAAATGTTATGCTAGCTACACGTTCATCATAAATGCATCTCGTACAAATTTTCATCTCTTTATTTTAAATTTCTTTGGCAGGATTTCCAGCTATCTTGCTATTTTCTTTAAATGATTGTTTCACGAAACTATTAGCACCAATAATAGTTCCGTCTCCTATTTGAACTCCTTTGGAAATAACCACATTAGGACCAATGTAACAGTTATTTCCGATTTTTACACGTTCATATTCATAGGGATCTTTACCTCCTGACACCGCCCATCTGACTGAATCGTGTGAATAAATTTGGACTCCTGCTGATATTGAACAATTACTCCCAATTTCCAAATCCCCACTTCCGTCTAAAATTGTAAACGGGCCAATCCAGGTATTATCCCCTACCTTAACATTACCTATGACCAAGGCAGAGTCATAAATGCTAGTTCCTTTACCAAAACCAAGAAACTGAGCCTTTTCCCACCTATCAGTCAACAATTCGTTAAGTGGTAAAACTCTATTATATTTTCTCTTTACAAAGATTCTTTTAATATAGAAAAACCTCAACCAAATGCTTTTCAGGCTAATCAAATTTTTCATTATTCAAAAATATCTTACACCACCATTCAAAGTTCATAAAACTCCAGATTAATAACCGGTGATTGATTCGTTGCTCTATATGCTCATTAATAATCTGCTCCATATAAGCTGGATTGATAAATCTTGATGAAACTGTCTTTTTACTCAACAACAACTCTTTGATGTACTGGGCATTCTCTCCCCTGTACCAAGATTCATCTGGTGCCGAAAAACCTTGTTTTTTACGATTAATAATACTTTCAGGTAGAAAATCCAGCATCGCTTTTCTTAGCACGTTCTTCCCATCATCATATTCTTGATAAGACTTCCTTTTATCTCCAAAACTATTCTCATCAACTTTAAGCTGATTTTCTAAATTACCTAGCTTATGCCTTACGGGTATTTTTTGAGAAAACGCTACCAAATCGTTATCCAAGAAAGGAAATCTTTCTTCTAAGCCATTGGCCATAGCAAGTTTATCGCCCACTAAAAGCAACCCAGGCAAGAAAGTTTTGATCTCAAAATAAAGACTATTTTGGATATGCTGCTCTGGGGTATCATATTTCAATTTTTCGTTAAAGGTAAATACTCTTTCAAAAGCTTCTCTAGGAGCCTTAACATCTATTTGCGAAAATACTTCTTCCGTAAATAGCTTACTTTTATCTTCATCGGCTACTAAACGTTGCCAAAAACCGTAATAGTTATCAAAAAATTCTTTTTGGTCAAGTGATTTAAACACTTTGTAATATCTCCAAGGATAACCGCCATAAAGTTCGTCTCCGCCAGTTCCCTGTAAACAAACCTTTACAAATTTAGAAGCTAGCCTGCTGATATAGTAATTTGGATAGCTCATGCCAACCCGAAGATCTTCCAAATGGTAAACCAAACGGGGTAATGACCAACTTAAATCTCCTGCATTAATTACCTGCTCATAATGTTCTGTTTTGAAATGGTTCGCCATTAACTCGGCATCCCGTCTTTCGTCGTAATTTGCCTCAACCCCCGTTACTTCAGACATGTCAAAACCAGCTGTAAAAGTAGTTAGTCTAGAAACGTGTTTAGAGGCTAGTGCCGTTATCGATCCGGAGTCCATGCCTCCAGACAGGTAGGAACCTACTGGAACATCTGCAACCATTTGACGTGCTACAGCATTGGAGAACATTTTTTTTGTTTCTTCCTTTGCTGTTTCAAATGACATCTCCTCATCAGGGTTGCTAAAGTCGTAGTCCCACCAAGAATGGTGATATACATGATCGGATGTTTTATCTATTTTCACTGTATTTGCCGGCGGGAGCATCGTTATCCCTTTAAATAAAGTGTTGTAGGTAAAAACATTTTGAAAAGTAAAATATTGATTTAGCGCATCTAGGTCTACATCTATTTTATAATCTGGATGTGCTAAAATTGACTTAATTTCTGAGGCAAAAACTAATGTTTTTTGGTTAAACCAGTAATAAATTGGTTTAATGCCAAATCGATCTCGACTTAAGTAAAGTGTCTTTTCTTTTTTATGCCAAGCTGCTACGGCAAACATACCGTTCAAACGTTCAAAAAATGACGGACCGTACGCTGCCAACCCTTCCGAAATAACTTCGGTATCACTTGTAGAAACAAACGAATGCCCTTTGGATTTTAATTCCTGCTTAAGTTCTAAATAGTTGTATATACAACCGTTAAAACTAATCACCCAATCACCATCATGAGATGACATTGGCTGGCTACCTTTATCCGAAATATCTAAAATAGCCAGGCGCTTGTGCGCTAGAGCAATATTATCGGCAATAAAAAAACCTTCCCCATCTGGGCCCCGGTGCGCCATTTTATTAGCCATTGCTTTAATGGTTTGATGGGCAATTGGGGCACCGTCTAAATTAAATATGCCTGCTATGCCACACATCTACTTTATAGCTTTTAATGCCTCTACAATATACTCGAAATCTTCTTTTACCATCTTATTATGCATCGGTATGCTCATAGAATATTGATCTGCCTTAAATGCTTCCGGAAAATCTTGAGGTTTAATACCATACATTTGAGCATATACGTCTAACATATGAACGGCGTGTGTACCAGGCCTGGTTGAGATACCTTTTTGTTGCAAATACTCCATAATGTCGTTTCTCTTCATAGGTGAAATACTTTCATCTATAAAAGTAACGTAACTTTGCCATCCATGTTTATAGCCTTCAGGTGTAACCGGAGTTTTCAACCATGGAATATCTTTCAATTGCTCTTGATAATAATCAGCCCATTGCTGTCTTTCATCAATGAATTGGTCTAGTTTTTTTAGTTGAACTACACCAATAGCACCTTGAATGTCAGTCATTCTGTAGTTATAGCCAACCATTTCAAACGCCGATAAAATATAAGGCTTAGGACCATGGTGCCTTTGTTCCTCTGAGATAGACGCTCCGTGGTTTCTCAATCTATCTAAATGTATTGCGATCTCGTCGTCATTTGTGGTAAGCATTCCTCCTTCTCCGGTAGTCACACTTTTGCGAGGATGAAATGAAAAACAACCTACGTCTCCCAATCCACCGGCTGGTTTGCCATTTAAGGCACTTCCTGCTGCACAAGCACCATCTTCAACGATTTTCAGATTCGGGAATCTAGTTCTTATTGCATCTACATCAGCACATAATCCGAATAAATGAACAGGAATAATTGCTTTGGTTTTATCTGTGATTTTATCCGCTATTTTGTCAATATCTATGTTGAAAGTATTGATATCAATATCAACAAAAACAGGTGTTGCATGACAATATTTAACTGCATTAGCGGTTGAAACCCAAGTAAATGCTGGCACAATCACCTCATCACCTGGACCTACGCCACATGCCACTAACGCCAAATGTAGCGCAGTTGTACAGTTGCTAACCGCAAATGCATGCTTAACTTTATGCCTTTCGGCAAAATTTGTTTCGAATTCCTTAACTTTTGGTCCTTGGGTAATCCAACCACTTTCTATAGGGCCTCTACAAGCTTCCCATTCTTCTGTACCCATTGAAGGCAGTCCAATAGGGATATTTCTTTTTTCCATATTTAATTAATTATGTATTCATTAAGGATATAGTCTGCTATTGCTAGAGACGCCGTTGCCCCAGGTGAAGGCGCATTTAGCACATGTACCTGCTTTCCTTCCCTTATTACTCTAAAATCCATAATAAGCTTTCCTGTAGCGTCCATAGCTTGTGCTCTTACTCCTGCAGTACCTTTAATGAAATGTTTTTCTTCCAAATCAGGGATTAATTTACGTGCCTTATTAAGAAAAACAGATTTAAATAACGAGCTGTTCAGCTCTCCCATTGAAAATCTGAAATTATTCTTTATAAAATTCAAAAAACCCCGATATGTTAATGATTCGAATGTATCCTTTAACGAAAAATCTGTGTTAGTATAGCCTTCCCTTTTAAAGGCAAATACAGCGTTTGGCCCCACTTCTCTTTCTCCATTTATCATCCTGGTAAAATGTACCCCTAAGAAAGGATATTCGGGATCAGGTACGGGATAGATCAAATGGTTACATAGTTTTTCCGCTTCTGGCAGAAGTTTGTAATATTCGCCTCTAAAAGGCACTATCCGTATGGGGCTACTAGATTGTTGTGTTAAATTTTTGTAGGTCCGGTCCGTATGTAACCCGGTACAGTTAACCAATAAGTCTAGTTGCCATTCTGTTATGCCGTTAGAAACAACTACTTTTTGTTGAGATTCTTTTGCCCTATCTATTTTCGTATTGTAAAAGATCTCTCCATTATTTTCTAAAATAAGCTGGCTAAACTTGGCCATTACCAATTTATAATCAACAATGCCTTCTTCGGGCACAAGCAGTGATTTTTCAGCATTTACAAATGGCTCTCTTTGTTTAAGTTCATCTTTTGAAAGGTATTTTAGTCCTTTTAAACCATTAGCATCACCTCTAGCAGCCAAGTTATCTAAAAAACCTATTTCCCGCTGGTTTGATGCAACAACAACCTTTCCGCAAATGTCATGTGGAATTTCATTTTCTTGGCAGAAAGCTGTCATTTGCCTGATACCAGAAACAGCCAACGCAGCTTTCAGTGAGCCAGGTTCGTAGTATAGGCCGCAGTGTAATACTCCGCTATTTCTACCAGATTGATGCATACCCAATTTTGGCTCTTTTTCAAATACCAGAACTTTGGAACTTGGATATTGCTGTTGCAGTTTTAGTGCCGTGGCTAAACCTACAATACCTGCGCCTATTACACCGATTGTTGAATACATCTTAATAAGGGCTATTTATTGATTGGATTATTATTTCTCCATTCGATTAATTTTAGCAGTCCCTCTTCTAATGTATACTTATACTTAAAGCCAATCTCGTTTTCAGCTTTCTCTTTAGATCCAATACGATTTTGCACCAATGATCTTGCATCATCAGCGCTATATGGTTTATACGTTACTTTAAGGTCTGAGTTCTTCAAGCGAAGAATTGTGTTGCAAAGCTGCCCGATAGATGTCTGTACTTCAGTACCTACATTGTAAAAGCCATGTTTTACATCGCTCTTCATCGCATCAACATTACAACGTGCTACATCTTCTACGTATATAAAATCATAAGCTTGGCTGCCATCTCCATTGATAACTGGCGTTTCATTGGCATCGATTTTATTTAACATGATAGGAATAACGCCTGTATAAGCCGCGGTTTGATCTTGGTGTGGGCCATATACATTCATGTAACGCAAGCCTATTACTTCCAAACCATAACGGTCGTTATAAGCGGTAGCCATTGCTTCGCCTGCAATTTTAGAAGCCCCATAGAAATTCTTATTGTTGAAAGGATGGCTTTCTTTCATTGGTACTTCTACCGCATCTCCATATACCGATGCTGAAGAAGACCAAACTAATTTTTTAACATTATTGTTCACACAGGCTTCCAGCACATTGAAAGTTCCTGCGATGTTCACATCAAATGCTGTTCGAGGATAATCTTTACAGTGTAATAACCACATGGCAGCTAAACAGAAAACATAATCAACCCCTTTCATCGCATCGTTTAAGATATCTACTTCTCTTATGTCTCCGCCGATAGGGAAAATACTGCATCTTGAGTCTTTCAATGATTCTTCAAGATATTCTCTTTTACCTCTGGCAAAATTATCGTATACTATAACTTCTGCGACATCTTCTTTTAAAAGTTCTGATACTACAAAACTTCCAATAAACCCCGCACCACCAATGACCAAAATTCTTGAATTTTTCAATTCCATATGCTATTTCTTTTTTTCTAAATATATTTTCTCAATAATATCAACCACTTTTAGCCCCTCTAAGGCATTTGTAGTAATTGGCGCCCTACCTTTCAAAACATCAACCACGTTTTCAATAATATAATGATGGTTTGCTGCAGAGCCTTTATATGCGCCATAATCATTACCGGGATTTGTAGGCGCTAACTCAGGCATTTCATAATCTTTTACATGGCAATGCTCAACTTCGTTCATATATTGCCCCCCAATTTTTACAGATCCGTTTTCGGCAACAATAGTCATGCTACTCTCCAGATTTTTGTCCCACACTGAAGTTGAATAATTTAATGATCCCAATCCTCCATTAACAAAATCGAAGCTAACAAAACCAGAATCTTCAAAATCTGTTGTCTCTTTATGATTGAAATCACTAAACTTAGCCTGGATATTTTCTATATCGCCAAATAACCAATACATAATATCAATAAAGTGCGAAAATTGCGTAAACAAGGTTCCTCCATCTAAATCTTTAGTACCATGCCATCCACCTTGTTTATAGTAACGTTCATCTCTATTCCAGTAACAGTTTAGTTGTACCATATATATGGCACCTAACTTCCCGCTTTCAATAAGCTCTTTGATCCAGACAGAAGGAGGAGAGTATCTGTTTTGCATTACTGCAAAAACATGTTTATGCACATTCAAAGCCGTAAAAATCACCTTTTCCGCATCCAATCTCTTAAGAGCTATTGGTTTTTCTACTACAATATGTTTTTTAGCGTATAATGCTTTGAGTGCTTGTTCTGCGTGAAGACCATTGGGTGTTGCAATATTAATAACATCCACCTCGGTTCCACTGTTTAAGAAAGTATCTAGTGAATCATAAAAAGGGACATCAAATTTTTCAATTCCCAGTTGTTCCTTCTCTTTAACATCTATTAATGCTACCAATTGAGATTCTTCATTTCTAAGAATCATTTCGGCATGTCTTTTACCGATATGCCCACAACCTACTACTGCAAATCTGATCTTCTCTTTCTCTGCCATTATTTTATTCTGTTGACTAGATTATTCTCTAATTTATAAAGCTGACCGCTTTCGATGCACGTAGCCAAACCATCATTTCCAAACTCCAGCCTATGGCCGTACTCACCTACCCATCCTATCTGTTTAGCGGGATTGCCAACTACAAGGGCGTAAGCCAAAACAGTTTTCGTAACCACAGCTCCTGCACCAATGAATGCATATTCGCCAATGTCATGCCCACAAACAATGGTCGCGTTTGCACCGATGGAAGCTCCTTTGCCAACATGAGTTTTAGCATACTGATTTCTTCTATTGATTGCGCTTCTTGGGTTAACCACATTAGTGAATACCATAGAAGGCCCTAGAAAAACATCATCATCACAAATTACCCCGGTATAAATTGAAACATTGTTTTGTACCTTAACGTTATCACCTAGTACCACCTCAGGTGAGATTACTACATTTTGGCCAATATTACACCTTTCGCCAATTTTGCAATTGGACATAATGTGTGAAAAATGCCAAATGCTTGTGCCATTCCCTATTTGGCAGTTATCATCTATTACCGCAGTTTCATGAGCTTTATAACTATTTGTCTCCATAAAATCCTTTGATTTTAGATATAATTAAGTCCTGAACTTCTTCTTTCATCTCAGTATGAATGGGTAGGGAAAGCACAGACTTACATAACTGACTAGAAACATCTAGATTCCCAATTACCTTACTGATATTTTTGAAAGCTTCTTGTTGGTTTAGAGGAATAGGATAATAAATCATGGATGGTATTCCATTTTCTTCCAAATGCTTTTTAAGCTCATCTCTTCTGCCATCTTTAACTAAGATGGTGTATTGATGAAATACATGTGTAGAATTTGGGTTTCTAGCTGGGATTTTAATTCCAGTTAAAGCTTCCAATCCTTTATCGTAATATGCCGCAGCACGAGCCCTGGCCTCACAATATTCATCCAGATATTTCAGTTTTACATTAAGTATGCCAGCTTGTAGCGTATCCAGTCGAGAGTTAACCCCAATATATTGATGCACATATTTTTTTACTTGCCCGTGGTTAGCCAACATTTGCATTTTTGAAGCTAGCTCATCATCATTTGTACAGATAGCTCCTCCATCACCATAGCAGCCTAAGTTTTTAGAAGGAAAGAATGAAGTGGTTCCAATATGGCCAATAGTTCCTGTTTTAGCAACAGACCCGTCTTTAAATTTATAATCAGAACCGATTGCTTGCGCATTATCCTCTATAACATATAAATGGTGCTTATGGGCAATCGCCATTATTTCCTCCATTTCTGCGGCCTGTCCGAATAAATGTACGGGTACTATAGCCTTTGTTTTAGGTGTTATTGCGGATTCGATAATATCAGCTGTAATATTAAAGGTCTCGGGATCAACATCAACCATTACCGGCACTAGACCAAGAAGAGCAATCACCTCCGTAGTAGCCACATAAGTAAATGAGGGTACTATAACCTCATCACCTGGGGCCAAATCAAGTGCCATCAATGCCAATTGCAAGGCGTCGGTACCATTTGCACATGGAATGACATGCTTAACCTTAAGATATTTTGATAAGTTAGCTTTAAACTCACTAACCTGCGGACCGTTAATAAATGCTGTAGTATTTATACAATGTTGTATGGCTTGGTCAATTTCCAATTTTATCTTCTCGTATTGCCCTCGAAGATCGACCATTTGAATTTGATTATCCATTGTGCTGCTTATACCAATTAAATGTCTTTTCTAGACCTGTTGACACTGAAAATTTTGGTTCATATCCGATTAAAGTTCTGGCTTTCGTTATATCTGCCAAGCTGTCCCTCACATCACCTTGCCTTTGCTCTCTATAGATGGGCTTTACGACCGTATCGGCCAGATCAGAAATTTTTTGCCATAGTTGATTAAGGGATATCTTTTCACCAAAGGCTATATTTAATACTTGATGCCCTTCTGTTTCAGTTAGTAGCCCCTTAATATTTGCCTGAACTGCGTTTTCGACATAAGTAAAGTCTCGAGTTTGTTCTCCATCTCCATTAATGAATGGTTGAACACCATTTAGTGCGGCTGTCATAAATAAGGGGATCACCGCGGCATAAGCACCATTGGGATCTTGCTTTGGGCCAAATACGTTAAAATATCTTAAGCCAATGCTATTTAATCCATAAAGGCTTGCGAATACTTCGGCATAAAGCTCGTTAACATATTTCGTAACTGCGTATGGAGAAAGGGGGTTCCCGATAATATTTTCTACCTTAGGCAGGCTGCTACTATCTCCATAAGTTGAAGAAGATGCCGCATACACTATTTTTTTTACTTTAGTCTCTCTCGCGGCATTCAATATGTTTAAAAAACCACCGATGTTAACGTCATTTGTAGTTATTGGGTCATTAATAGAACGAGGCACAGAACCTAAAGCGGCTTGATGAGAGACATAATCAATCCCTTTCATCGCATCAACACAGGTTTGGTAATCTCTAATATCACCTTCAATAAAGGTGACCCTTTTATCGTTTAAAAAAGCGGAGATATTACTCAATTTTCCGGTGGCTAGGTTATCTAAAACTGTAACGGTTTTAGCTTCATTATCTAAAAGAAACTCGACCAGATTAGAGCCTATAAATCCGGCTCCACCAGTAATCAAAAAGTTAGATTCTTTTATTTTTTGTAAGGATGATCCCATTATAGTCTCCTATCTATTATGTCTTTAGGTAAAACTCCTTTTACGTCGAACAAAACAGAATTATTTTTCTTAAGCCTCTTAATATCCATTTCCAGGAATTCCTTGTGCGAAACTGCCAATACAATTGCATCAAAGTCTGCTTCGTTTGACTCTGCAATGTTGTTGATAATGTCTAGGTTGTATTCGTGCTGTACACTAGCTTTATCAGCCCAAGGATCTAAAATTGTAATACCTAAGTGATATTTTTGCAATTCAGAGATAATATCAATGACCTTGGTATTTCTTACATCTGGGCAGTTTTCTTTAAAAGTAATTCCCATTACTAAAACCTTGGCATTTGCTACATTTATCTGCTTCTTCACCAATAATTTAACGACCTCATCTGCCACATAAGCACCAATGCTATCATTCAATCTTCTTCCTGCCAAGATAATTTCTGGATGGTAGCCCACCTCTTGCGCTTTTTGGGCGAGGTAGTAAGGATCAACACCAATACAGTGCCCTCCTACTAAGCCTGGACTAAACTTCAAAAAATTCCATTTAGTACCTGCCGCTGCCAAAACTTCCTGCGTATCAATATCTAAAAGATTGAAAATTTTCGCCAATTCATTCACAAAAGCAATATTGATATCTCTTTGAGAATTCTCTATCACTTTGGCAGCTTCTGCGACTTTGATACATGAAGCTTTAAATGTACCTGCTGTAATGATAGATGAGTATAAACTATCAACCACATCCGCTATCTCTGGAGTAGATCCTGAGGTAACTTTTAGAATTTTTGAAACTGTATGCTCCTTATCTCCTGGGTTGATTCGTTCAGGTGAATATCCACAGAAAAAATCTGTATTAAATTTAAGCCCAGAAATTTTTTCCAATACCGGTACACATTCCTCTTCGGTTGCGCCTGGATATACGGTTGATTCATAGACCACAATATCTCCCTTTTTTAGAACAGAGCCAACCGTTTCACTAGCTTTTTTCAAAGGAGTAAGGTCAGGTTTATTATACTTATCAACGGGAGTAGGTACAGTTATAATGAAGATATTACAATCGTTGAGCTCATTCGTTTTATAACTGTAAGTCATGTAGGACGCCTTTTTCAATTCGCTTTCATCTACTTCAAGCGTGCGATCGTAAAAAGAGTTCAGCTCAGAAATCCTGTTCACATCAATATCAAAGCCAACAGTATGATATTTTTTAGCAAATTCTATCGCTAGGGGCAGTCCGACATAGCCTAAACCTATTACCCCTATTTTATGTCTATCCATTTATTATGTCTTTATATATTTTCTTCAATATCAGTAAAAATAGGGCAATAAATCCGAATAAAAACCCACCAAAAACAACACCTTTGGCTTTACCAAACCGTTCAGTGTTCAATGGGTATTTAGGTCCGTCAACAACCTGTATCAGCGGTGATTCTCTTAGCAAAGCCATTTTAGACATTTCCAAATTCTTGACTAATTCACCTAAAATAGCCTTATTTGTTTCTGCTGAGAACTGGGCTCGCTGTATAGGAGCTGCCCTTTGGACCTGTCTAGTTGGATTTGCGTTGGGGGTAGCATCAGCCACAGCTACAGAATTATATATTGCGCCGTTCATAGCCGCTTTTACCGAATCTGTTTTATGTTGTAGGATGGTTATATTTTCCAATGATTTTTTTGTCTTAGTTTGAACATAAAAATCATTCACATTTTTGACCAGTTCTTCGTTAAATCTTTTCGAAAAAATTTCGTCGTTTGAACTCACATCTACTTTAATAATACTGAGTTTCTTGTCTGGTTTCCCAACACTGAGTGCATTCTTCGAGATGGCATTTATAATTACCCCCATTATACTATCTCTTAAGCGAAGGTGTTTACTATCTAATGGAGTTGACGACTTAAAGCTAATACTACTTAAATCAGGTCTATCTTTCCATTCCTCTTTAAGCCCATTAATATTTATGTACCTATCAACAAGGGTTTCCTTCGAATTTGTATCTATATTACTCAATAAAGCTTTTTCGATCATCTTTCTTGACTTATACAATTCCAGGATATTATCTCCTTGAAAAATTCCACCACCGCCTGCTCCTATGTCTATTCCAACCATCGACGCTAATCCTGCATAAGCCCCCAATCCGCCTCCACTTTTTTCGCCATTTTCCAATACAAATGTCGTCGTAGCTGTATAAATAGTCTTGTTATTTATCGCATAAACAAGTCCCAAAATACCACCCAATATTCCGGCAGCAATAATTATCCACTTCTTAGCCCAAAAATACCGCCACCATTCCTTTAACTTAAGAATAACATCTTTGAGAGATATCTCGTCTTTTCGAGCATTTTTTATTTCTTGACTTTCCGTCATATTATATTTTCGCCATTAAGTATTCTGCCTTACCATCTATCTAAACAAGCTAACTATAATTGCCGCTAAAGAGGCTACTCCTGTGCCTATTCCTACCCAAGCCTGTGCACTCATTTTTTCTCGCTCAGCTTTTACTGGCACAAAAATTTCTGCCCCTGGCCTAACTTTAGGATAATTATTAAAGAATAAGAATTTCTTTGCTGCTTCAGCTGAGCCATTTGCATACTTGATATAAGCACTCTTTTTTAAAGCCGAATTTGTAAATCCGCCAGCGCCATTGATATATTGTTTAAAGCTTCTACCAGGTACATATACAATACTATTTGGGTTTAACACTTCGCCAGTAACTTTAACCGTTTGAAGTTGTTTTGGTACGCGTACAACATCTCCTTCTTCCAAGATGAGATCCTGCCTCGATAAAGGTTTTTTCAAAATCTTTTCCAAGTTAATTCCTACCAAATCAGACTGCACCAATTCTTCTTTTATTTTTTTAATGGTATCGGCATTTTTTGCATCTTTTTCCTGAAGCCTCTCTAAGTTTGCAAACTTCCTCTTTTCTTCATCTTTGTTGTTAATGGCATTTTTATCTGCGGGATTTATCTTTTCGGCTCCAGGTCTTTTTAAAGAAGCACCTTCAGCATAAGCAAAAGTAGTTAAACCTCCTGCCCTTTTGATAAGGTCTGATATGCGATAATCTTTACTTGTAATGGTATACATCCCAGGATAAAGCACTTCGCCCTCAATTTTTACTTGTTTTTGGACAGCGTACCCTTCAGAATTCCTAACAGAGATAATATCGAAGGGCTTTATTTCGAATTTATTTCCCAAAACACGTAAGTTCTCGTCAATACTTACCACAAATAAATCTGCTGTTTTTGAGGATGTGGAATTAGGATCTGTATTTTTTATCCTTCTTGAAACCTCTATACGATTGGGCGTAGCTCCTTCTTTTAAACCTCCAGCCATTTGGATAATATCTTCTAGCTTTAGGTTTTCTGAATACTCAAAAGTTCCTGGTGCCCTAACTTCTCCTTGTACCGTTACCGTATACTCTTCTCTCAAATCAAATATAGAACTAACGGTTACCTTATCTTCTCGAGCTAAAGGAATATCCTTCTCTGCGCCAGAAAGAATTTTGGCAACATCAAATGAAATAAAATACTGTGTTTTATCGGGGTTTAAACGATTGATATAGCCTCGGTTAAGAAAAGCATCTTCAGTAACGCCATCTGCTTTTTTAATTAAGCCCGCAAGTGTCAATCCACTATCTAAGGAGTAAACCCCAGGCCTAAATACAGCCCCTATAATTTCCACCCTATTTTCAAAACGTTCCAAAATAGCCTCCACTACAAACTTATCGCCATTTTTGGGTTGGTAAATGCTATATTGTGATTCGAGGATGTCACTGATTCTTCTTTCTCTATTGGTGTTTTGGAATGATTTTATTTTTGCCGTGTAGGCATCTGCTGTAAATCCTTTGGCAAAATTGATCACATCTTGCAGGGTTTCATTATTTTTTACTTCGAAGATCGCTGCATCTTTCACCTCTCCTAAAATCTCTACCCTTTTATCATAGGCAGGAATATTAATCACATCCTGATCTTGTAGACGAATATTTCCTTGTTGAATTCCTCTTAAAAGGAAATCATAAACGTCAACATTTGCAACGATTTTATTATTTCTAATAACTTGTATATTTCTAAAAGAACCATTATGAGAAGGGCCTCCTGATACATACAAAGCACGATAAACATTTGCTAACGATGGTAAAGTATAAGTTCCGGCTTTTACCACCTGCCCTGTCACCGTCACTTGAATACTTCTAATATTTCCCAAATTTATTGCGACAGAAGTTCTACCAGTCTTTAAAGCTGGATAAGTTCTTGCCATGGTAGCTTTTATTTTTGAAGCAGCCTGCTCAATACTAAGCCCTCCAACAGCTATTCTACCGACATATTCCAAATTAATGACTCCTTCTGGGCTTACCTGAAGATTGTAACTCCGCTCATTATCTCCGGTCAAATCAATAATCAATCTATCGTCAGGTCCGATGATGTAGCTTTTAGGTGTTGCTATTCTCAAATTTGGTTCAAAAGTGATGTTCCCATTTCTGAACAAATCCGAGCCAAATATTTTAGATTGAATTTCACCATCGTCCTCTTTTTTCTCATTATTGATTGCACCACCATCGGTAGTCTCGCTGTACTCCCTACCAGCACCGCTAGAGGGCTTATCTGCCGTTTGAGAACCAGCACCCTGTTTCTTTAATTTTTCGACCCTGGCCTTAAACTTGACCATTTCTTCTTTTTTAATCCCTTTAGCAGCAGCTGCCTGTTCTAGCTGGGCCTCTGAGGTATAGCCCATTGCTTCAGCTTGCTTTACAATTTGTAAAATTTGAGCATCAGAAAGTTCATCAACTTTAATATTAGCACCCGATTGCGCAAAGCTTAAAGTGGTAATAAAAATTAGGAGAAATGACAGAAAAATTCTTTTCATGAAAATGATATTCTTGTTTTGTCTAAGACCACAAATTATTCAAAATAATTTAATGTCTTGTAATTGCCTTGCTTCAGATATTCATCTTTCTTCATTAAGTTCAAGTCAGATTGCATCATATCTTCAACCAAAGCCTGTAAATCATATTTGGGTTGCCATCCTAGTTTAGTCTTTGCTTTTGTAGGATCACCTAACAGTAAATCTACTTCGGTTGGCCTAAAATATTTAGGATCAACTTTTACTACAGTAGTTCCAAGTTTTAAATTCTCCAAATTTAAACCAAGCTGGGTTGCCTTTTCTGTATCGATATCGATAATAACCCCCTTCTCTTGCTCATCTTTTCCTGAAAACTCAACCGTAATTCCGAGCTCAGCAAAAGCCAATCGCACAAAATCACGAACAGTAGTGGTAACACCCGTTGCAATAACGTAATCCTCGGCCTTTTCTTGCTGTAAGATTAGCCACATGGCCTCAATATAATCCTTCGCATGTCCCCAATCACGTTGAGCAGATAAATTACCAAGATATAGGCAGTTTTGTAGGCCCAAGGCTATTTTTGAAGCTGCTCTAGTAATTTTACGTGTCACAAAGGTTTCACCTCTCAATGGACTTTCATGATTAAAAAGAATACCATTGCAGGCAAACATGCCGTAAGCTTCACGATAATTTACGGTAATCCAATAACCGTAAATTTTGGCCACGGCGTAAGGTGAACGTGGATAAAATGGAGTGCTTTCACTCTGTGGCACGGCCTGTACTAAACCATACAATTCTGAGGTAGAGGCCTGATATATTTTAGTTTTTTTGGTTAACCCAAGTATCCGAATAGCTTCCAACAACCTTAAGGTTCCAATTCCATCAGCATTGGCCGTATATTCAGGCATTTCGAAACTTACCTGCACATGGCTCATTGCTGCTAAATTGTAAATTTCATCGGGCTGGGTCTCTTGAATAATTCTAATAAGATTTGTCGAATCTGTTAAATCTCCGTAATGAAGTTTGAACCTTACATTACTTTCGTGCTGATCTTGATAAAGATGGTCAACCCTATCCGTATTAAATAAAGAAGATCGCCTCTTGATACCATGCACAAAATAGCCTTTTTTCAACAAAAACTCTGCTAAATAGGCACCATCCTGGCCGGTCACCCCCGTAATAAGCGCAACTTTCATTTTGATATTTTAGTAAATTTATGGTGTGCAAACATATACAAAATGTTATTTGTAATAAAAAAGTTGTAGATGAGCAACGGCTCAAAAATAGTATTTTTATTGAACTTCTGTCATCCAAATTTTACGTTATCCTTGCAAACTTCTGCACAATACTTAAATAAGCGGCTTTTACTTTTTGTTACCTTTTGGTTATAATAATTTGTTTAAAACCTGCCCCCAATCATCAACCCTCTCATACTCTGTAATCAGGAGATTATGCGGAGAAGTAAAAAGTAATGATCGTCCGTTAAAGCCAGAAAAGTTCTTGATCCTATCGTCAATCATAATATCTACATTGACAATTTTTTCGCCACAGAAGATGATATGCCTCCAGTCTATAAAAGGGAAATGTTCTGCAAGCCAATCTAATTTATCCTCCAATGAATTTCTAAATTCCATGGCAGCAGATACGATATAAACATCATATTTCTGCTGTAGTTTTTTAACCGCTTCTACCGCTCCGTCAATAACGGGCAAATCACGGAAGAACCCTTTTTCATTAATGTAATCGAACCACTTATCGTTAACTTCATCAGGAACATTCTGGAAGATTTCAGTCCCAGGCTTTATCACCAAATCCAAGGGAACTTGATGATCTCTATTATAAAGCTGAATAAACTTGTGTATCGGATCTGCTAGGACTTCGTCCATATCTATTGCTATTCTCATATATTCAAATATCTATAAAGCAAGGCTGATATCGACAAACAAAATCTAATTTTAGCATAGTTTGCTAGTTATTAACATTTTATTTACCTTTGCAGCCCCGCAACATGAAGTTCCGGGAACTATGTTGAATACATAAATCATTAAAAAGAATGGCAACTAAAATCAGATTGCAAAGATTCGGTAAAAAAGGAAAACCTTTTTACCACGTGGTAGTAGCGGATTCGCGTGCTCCAAGAGATGGAAAATTCATTGAGCGTTTAGGTTCATATAACCCAAACACCAATCCTGCAACCATCGAACTTAACTTCGACAAAGCTGTAAAATGGGTACTTAGCGGTGCTGAACCTACTGATACAGCTCGTGCTATCCTTTCTTACAAAGGTGTTCTTTATAAAAAACACTTAGAAGGCGGTATTAAAAAAGGCGCTTTAACTCAAGAGCAAGCAGATGCTAAATTTGCAACTTGGTTAGATGCTAAAGCAGGTAAAATTGCTGGCAAAACTGAAGGTTTAGCTAGTGGTAAAGCTGAAGCTCGTAAAGTAGCCTTAGCAGCAGAAGCTAAGAAAAATGAAGAAAGAGCGGCAGCCATTGCAGCTAAAAATGCTCCTGTAGCAGAAGAAGTTGTAGAAGAGGCTACTGAAGAAGCTCCAGTTGTAGAAGCTGAAGCAGCAACAGAAGCTCCTGCTGAAGAAACTCAAGCAGAAGATAAAGCTGAATAATTAACTTTACTTCAAAGAATAGCGTTCCGCCAAAATCGGGACGCTATTTTTATATCTACCCAATTAGCTGAACTCCAGTAATACGGGAAATCTGTTTCACCCTACAGATTCTTCGCTAGCGTTCAGAATGACAAAATACAAGACATATGACAAAAGAAGAATCATTTTACATTGGATACATTACCAAAACCAAGGGCTTAAAAGGTGAGCTACAGCTTTATTTTGAGTTTGAAGACTATCAAGATTTAGATCTTGAGGTTATATTCTTGGAGCTGAATGGAAAAATGGTGCCTTTTTTTGTTGCCAGCCATAAACTATACGAAAACAGTACTGGCCTTTTTTATTTTGATGATGTTGACCACGTGGATAAAGCCCAACCTTTAGTAAAGAAAAAAGCTTATTTGCCTTTGAGTAAAAAACCAGAGCGTGAGGACGACGAATTTTACTACACCGATTTAAAAGGTTTTATCGCTGTAGATGAAACATTGGGCGAACTTGGCGAAATCATCGAAGTAAATGAATACCCTCAACAATTTGTAGCGACGGTAAATTATCAGAATAAAGAAGTTCTATTTCCTTTAAATGAAGATTTTATTGTGGAAATAGATGATGAGGAAAATATTCTTACTTTAGATTTACCAGAAGGGCTATTGGATATTTATCTAAATCCATAATTATCAAAACAAAAACCATCGTCCTTAAGTTTTATACTAATGAAGCAATTAGGTTTCTTATGGCTTGGAGTATTAGCGCTAATTATTGTTAGCTGTAATAGCATAGATAAATCTGCCGATTCGTCCCTTTCGTCAGATAGCGGCAAAACAGTTAACGCAGTGGACAGTGTAGCTGATGAAGGCACACTGACCACCATTGCTACTGAAATCATCACCACTTTAAAAACAAAAGACTATACCGCTTTTGCCTCTTATTTCCATCCAACCGAGGGGGTGATCTTTTCTCCCTATGGCTTTATCGATACCAAAACGGCAAAAAAACTGTCAAAAGCCTCATTTTTAAAACTGGTCGAAGAAAGAGGCTCTACAACTTGGGGTAATTATGACGGTACTGGCGACGTCATTAGACTAACTGCCCAACAATACCTAGAGAAGTTTGTCTATAACGCAGACTACCTTCACGCAGAAAAAACTGGATATGATCAAATTATCGGCAAAGGCAACTCTTTGAACAACCTCGACAAGATTTTTCCCAAACATCCATTTATCGAATACCATTTCAGTGGCTTCGACAAAAAATATGACGGTATGGACTGGACCAGTCTACGCCTAGTTTTTAAACTACATCAAAGCAATTATTATTTGGTAGCAGTTGTACATGACCAATGGACGACCTAAATCAGGGATTAATAATGATTGGTAATGAAACAGATTGCTTACCTTCTTCTATAATTTGCACAAAATACATTCCCTTACCCAAATTGCTAATTGGCACTTGGTAGGAAGATGCGGGAGCAATAACCAATTCCAAAACGCTTCTACCTATTGAATTCACCAATTTGAGCTTTACTGATTTTGATGGCATATAGCCAAAGTCCAATTTAAATTCCTTCGTTGCTGGATTGGGATAAATTTTCACTGAGGAGCCGGCAAAAACATTCACCACTTTTTCTTCAAAAAAAGCAACTGTCCCATCCTCATCCACAGTTTTAAGGCGATAATAATTGTGTCCAACTTCAGGAGTCAAATGATTAGCCGTATAGTTTAGCTTTCCATCTTCCGCTTTCGTCTCGGCAATCTTTTTAAAATCCGAGAAATCTGTACGCCATTCTACTTCATAACGTTTTACTTTCTCTTGCATGGCTACAGTCCATCTAATGTCCACTTGTTGTTTATTATAAGAAGCATTAAAAGAAACCAGCTTTATGGGTAGCACAGTAAAATAACTGTAATCAAAAGAGATGGCATTAGGTCCAACGTTACTTCCATCGAGGGCACTAATAGCAATCGCATGATCTCTATCATACTCATCAGCGCCAATATCTGCCGCACCAATACGGCCTTGCTTTTCATAATCCGAAAGCATATAGCTGAAAGTTCCTACGGAGGCATTAACGGCAGGGCTAGCCGCACTCAACCTGAGTACTTCATAAGCTTTTTTCAGCTCGCAACCAGCACCATTACAAGCGGGCTGTTCCAACAGGGGATCTATATTTTTGATTTGTGATGTAGGTACAGAAATACCAATACTTGCGGTATTAGTAGCGTACATAATATTGTTATTAAAGCTAACCCCGGCTAGAGCTTCTGTGCTGTATGCTTTCACAATCTGCGTAGCATTTTCTTTCACAATATTATTAGCGATAAGGCAATTCATAGGCGCCTTGTCGTACTTGTAACCTATTTCGATGTTTGATTTATTATTCACAAAGGTATTAAACACCACTTCTACATTTTCAGGGACATAGTGCTTCGCCAAATCTGTTGGGTTTTCCACGTTATAAGCATCACCATTAGTAATGGTTACCGCAGCATCAAAAATACTTCCTGTTAAGCCCGAAAAATAATTGTTAAATATCTTATGGTTTTTTCCATAAACCCGTACTCCTCCGCAACCAATAATACTCGAATTACCATTTTCATTGGTATAAACAGCTGTTTTTCCCTCTCCAAAAAAGTAATTCCCCTCTACAACACTATTATTTCCCTGGCGCAGACACACGGTACCCAAACATCTCCTAAAAGTATTAAACCTAACCGTGTTTGCAAAAGATTTTACCGAAACTATTTCTGGATCCCCATCACAATCCTCAAAGAGATTATACTCCACCAATGTATACCCATTACTCTGTGAGAGCGTGCTTACTCCGATCCTTATCGTTTCTTTTTCGTTTTCTTCGCGAGGTCCGTTGTTCCTAAAAACGTTATAACTAATGGTATCATATTGGGTCTGTTGATTGATATTCCCATCCAATAGAATGAACTTCCCAGATTTAGTTTTACCTTCAAATAAGTTATAATCGATGCGATTGTGTCCTGACCTTAGTGGTTGTGTACTACCAAAAGTATCACCAATATACAGCCAATTGCAAGAGGAAATATTGGTTTCGTCCAAGGCAAAACTATTCCTTGTAACCCTCACCCTACTACAATTTAACATCTTAATACCCGTACCCACATTGGCGCTTTTAAATGAAAAACCTTGAAGCGTTACATATTGCAGTCCATCTAAAACCAATGCCGTTGCTCCATTGAGGATAGCTTGTCCTTGATTTTTTGCTTTAATTATTATAGGTCGATTTGAGCAGGCAGATCGATTAATGGTTAAACTACTTAAATCGTAACTCCCATCTTCCACTACCACCACATCCCCGGGATTCATTTGCGACAACGCCGTTTTAAATTCAGCTACAGTGGCCACATTCCTAACCACACCCGGAGTAGTATTGATGGCTATATTTGCACCAATGGACATATCTGAACTTACAGTAAATGTTTTTGAAAGCTGTGTACCACTTAAGCTTCCTGTCCAACCGTTAAATTGATAGCAAGACTCAACCGAAATAGTTGCAGTCACAGTAGTTTCACTAGAATATTTGCCATTAATAGGTGCTGGCGATAGCGTAATCAATCCGTTCGAAGGTTGGGTTACTGTAACCAAATATTCCGCTGGTGGTGCCGTATTATCTATCACCACATTGGCCCCAATAACCATATTATTGGTAATATTAAAAGTCTTACTCAATTCTACTCCCGATAAGTCTCCGGTCCAACCACTGTTCTTATAGCCTTGTGGCAAGGCTAAAGTCGCGGTCACTTGGTCGTTCACCTGATAGCTTGCCTGAGATGGGCTTAGAGAAATACTCCCATAACTAGGCTGCTCTATATTGATTATTCTAGCCGTAGGGGATGGCAAAAAAGAAATATCTGGAATTGGATTTTTACCGATATAAAGATCATCGATGGTAAAATCGGAGCTCGCTAGCTGCGTATCGGTAGTGTGATTAATCCGTAGAGAATGGAACTCCTTATAGGTGGCCGCTCGTCCGCCGCTTGCGGTTGGCACATAGGCCTCTCTCATCGAAAAATCAGTACCATTCAAAATTCCATTAATTGCAATTTTAAATTTTTCGGCATTAAGGTCCGTTCTGATTGAAATTCTTGTCCATTGATTAGCACTCCAAGTTCCTACTTCTACTTGTGTTCCGCCATTAGAAACTTTAATCTTATTATCTACGGAGAGTTCCACAATATAGATGCGCTTTGAACTTCCACCATACTGGTCATACGCAGTTAAATAAACGCCTTTTGTAGCAAAAGACATAGGATTTACCCACATATCTGTATAAAAAATATCTCTAATACCTGTTACAGTACCACTGTAGGGGATAAAGTTAACTGCCAAAGCACTATTACTATTGCTGAAACTCAAAGCACTGCTACCTGTCTTCGATTTCGCATTGCTAATCGAAGCATTTCCACCGACAACGGCCCAGAGGTTTTGGGAGTTCACATTTTCCGCAACATAAATAGGCGCTTCAAAAGAAGTTTTTACGGCAGTTTGCGCCATTAAAGAAAATTGTAATAGCACCAGTGCTACTACAGCATAAATAGCTAGTTTCATTAGTTTATATTTGGTCTACCAATTTTTGGTTAACCAAATATAATTACTTTCAGATAAAAACAAATTTTTCTTTAAAAGAAGTAGTTACAATCTCTCTAATTAAGAACAAAGCGCAAACAAAGCCTTATATTTGCTCCATGCGTTTTGATATCATTTCTGTAATTCCAGATTTATTAACCAGCCCATTTGCTCACTCTATTTTACAAAGAGCGCAAAAAAAGGGAATTGCCGAAATTGTGGTGCACAACCTAAGGGACTATGCTACCAACAAACAAAAAAGCGTTGACGATTATCCTTATGGTGGTGGGAGTGGTATGGTGATGAGTATTGAGCCATTTGCAAACTGCATTGAAAAATTGCAGAGCGAAAGGTCATACAATGAGATTATTTTCATGAGTCCTGATGGAGAAACCTTGAACCAAACCATCGCCAATGAACTTTCCATCAAAGGGAATATCATCATTTTATGTGGTCACTACAAAGGCATAGACCAACGTATCCGTGATATTTATGTCACTCGAGAAATTTCCATTGGCGATTACGTACTATCTGGCGGCGAACTACCTGCAGCGGTATTGGTAGATGCGGTTACCCGTTTAATTCCCGGAGTGCTCAATGATGAAACTTCTGCCCTTTCAGACAGCTTTCAAGGTGAATTACTAGACTCCCCAATTTATACCAGACCAGCAGAATGGCGAGGACATAAAGTGCCAGACATTTTATTAAGTGGTCATGAAGCCAAAATTGCCGAGTGGCGACATGAGGAAGCTCTAAAACGCACACAACAACGCAGGCCAGACTTATTGAAATAAGGCGCTAATTGGGCAATTTGATACTTAGTGAATTAACTAATTTACAAAACATCAAAAATTTTTAAAATTCACTTTTATTTTTAAAAAATAATTCCTAATATTGCAGTCCGATTTTAAACAACATAAATATCGGCTTAATAGCTTAAAATCATGGATTTAGTAAAATTTGTAGAAGAACAGGCAATCACTAAAAAAGAATTTCCTACTTTCAAATCAGGAGATACTGTAAGTGTTCATTATAAAATTCGCGAAGGTAACAAAGAACGTGTTCAAATTTACCAAGGCGTTGTTATTCAGCGTAACAGCAATGGCGCTAATGAAACTTTCACTGTTCGTAAAATCAGCAACGGTGTTGGTGTAGAGCGTATTTTCCCTTTTAATTCTCCAAACATCGAGAAAGTAGAAGTGAACAGCTATGGTAAAGTACGTAGAGCTAAATTGTTCTATCTACGTAGCTTAACTGGTAAAGCAGCTCGTATCAAATCTTTAAGAAAATAATAGATTTATTATAAAAGTATTAAAACCTTCACGGAATATTCGTGGAGGTTTTTTTGTTTATATCTTTGCGCAACCAAATAAAAATTTGATAATGGCTTAGCCGCATTTAAGCCTATGGGTTGATGAAGACCTAGCCATTATCTCAACACATGAACAAATGAAAGATCTTTTAAAAAAGTACGAAGAGAAACAGCCAGAGATTGTTTTTGAATGGAAAGACAAAGAGTCGGAAGCTGAAGGTTGGGTAGTCATTAATTCATTACGCGGCGGTGCAGCAGGTGGCGGCACAAGAATGCGCAAAGGATTGGACAAGCATGAAGTAGAATCGCTTGCAAAAACAATGGAAGTGAAATTTACCGTTTCTGGTCCTCCTATTGGCGGTGCAAAATCCGGAATTAACTTCGATCCTGCCGATCCTCGTAAAAAAGAAGTTTTGGAACGCTGGTATAAAGCAGTAATGCCTTTACTTAAAAGCTATTATGGCACCGGCGGCGACTTAAACATTGACGAGATACACGAAGTAATCCCAATTACTGAAGGATATGGCTTATGGCATCCACAAGAAGGCGTAATTAATGGTCATTATCAGGCCAGAGAAAACGAACGTATCCACCAAATTGGACAATTACGTTACGGTGTTTCCAAAGTATTAGAAGATTTAACCTACACCCCTGATATTAAAAGAAAATATAAAGTAGCAGATATGATCACCGGTTACGGGGTATCTGAGTCTATCCGTCATTTTTATGAAATTTGGGGTGGTAATATCAAAGGTAAAAGGGCCATTATTCAAGGATGGGGCAACGTAGCTGCTGCTGCAGGATACTACCTATCGCAGCAAGGCGTTAAAGTTGTAGGCATTATTGACCGCGTAGGTGGATTGATTAAGCCAGAAGGCTTTACCGAACAAGAAGTTGCTGATCTGTTTAACAACAGGGTGAACAATACCTTGGTTTCAGACCAGCTGATTTCTTTTGAAGAAGCCAACGAAAAAATTTGGAGCATGGGTGCTGAAATTTTCGTTCCAGCCGCTGCTTCAAGACTGGTAAAACAAAATGAGGTGGACCAAATGATTGCTGCTGGCATGGAAGTGATTGCTTGTGGAGCTAACGTCCCTTTTGCCGACAAGGAGATCTTCTTTGGAAGTATTATGGAACATGCCGACAACCATTTAGCGATCATCCCAGACTTTATCGCCAACTGCGGCATGGCCAGGGTATTTGCTTATTTAATGCAACGTAATGTAGAAATGAGCGACGATGCCATCTTTACCGATGCTTCGAACATTATACGTAATGCACTTGTTGCCGTACATCAAACCTCTGATAAAAAAACAAATTTATCGAGTACCGCTTTTGAAATAGCGTTAAAACAATTAGTATAAAAAATGGAAACCAGTTTTTTTGAACAAATTTTTTGGGGCAACACCATCAAGCAATACATCATTGTTGCCGCCATTATTCTTATTGGATTACTTTTCAAAAGGATTGTATCACGCATCCTTAGCCAGTTAATCTTTAAACTGTTCAAAAAATTTGCAGACCAGGTAAATTCTGAGACTTTTATTGCTTTATTGCTAAAGCCAATTGAGTTTTTCATTAGTGTATTTACTCTTTATGTTGCCATTAACCAGCTAAAACATCCTTTGGATGTTACCTTTTTCAATTACAAAAAAACCATAGACAAGGTAAAGGTTAACCAAGCTTTCACTATTGGTGAGTTTGTAGATAAAATTTTCCTTTTCCTTCTTATCCTCTCCGTTTTTTGGATTGTTCTAAGGATCATCGATTTTATCGCCCATGTACTTTTAGTAAGGGCAGCCAAAACAAAAAACAAGGCCGATGACCAGCTAGTGCCTTTTATAAAAGAACTATTGAAGTTTATTGTGGCATTTATTGGCTTTTTCGTACTGTTGGGATATGTATTTGAGGTAAATGCGGTTAGCTTAATCACAGGTTTAGGAATTGGGGGTATCGCTATCGCCATGGCTGCTAAAGAAAGTTTGGAGAACCTCTTAGGCTCTTTCCTTATTTTCATGGACAAACCTTTTACCGTGGGCGATGTGGTAAGAGTTGATGGCATTGAAGGAACTATTGAGCGAGTGGGTTTCAGAAGTACCGTATTGCGCAGTACCGACAAAACCACCTATGTGATCCCCAACCGCTCGATGATAGATGGCGTGCTGGAAAACCTCACCATGAGAAATGCTCGCAGAGTGAAATTTGATATCGGACTCACCTATGAAACCAGCTCCGAAAACATCAAAAACATCATCGCCGAGATTGAAAAATACCTGAAGGATCATACGGGTATTACAGACAGTACCGTGGCTCTCGATTCCTTTGGAGACTCTTCATTGAATGTGCAGATCATTTACCTAGTGCCTATGAAAAAGGACCTGGACCTTATTAAGATTAAGGAAGAAGTGAATTTTAGGCTGATTGAAATTGTTGAGAAAAATGGTTCTGAATTTGCTTACCCAACGCAACGTAGCATAGGAGAAAGTACTCACAAAGAAGAAAAATAGGTTTAAACCTTAAGATAATCTGAAAAGCAATTACAGAAGCCCGATGAATGTTTGTCGGGCTTTTTGCTGCCCTGTCATTCAGAGCGCAGCGAAGAATCTTTGGGGCGGTTCTAAGGAGAGAATTCTTCGTTCCTCGGAATGACAAAATAGCTAAAAATAATACAAAGCCTCTGCTTACTTCTCAAAAACATCACCAAGCAAAAAGCCCCGCATTTGCGAGGCCTTTTTATTTTTGGTTTTAACTTCTACTTAAAATTAACTTAGTTCACCCAGCACGGTAATGCCGCCTTTAACTACTTGATTAAGTTCTAAATTTACCTTGGTACCCAAAGGCAAAAAGATATCAACTCTTGAACCAAATTTGATAAATCCAAATTGCTCATTTTGTACTACTTGATCACCTTCTTTTACATACCAAACAATACGACGGGCCAAAGCTCCTGCAATTTGACGATACAACACCGGAGAACCATTTTTATGTTCAACCACAACCGTGGTACGCTCATTTTCGGTACTCGATTTTGGGTTCCACGCAGCTAGGTATTTCCCTGGATGGTATTTAAAAAACTTAACGACACCCGAAATTGGATTACGGTTAATGTGCACATTTACTGGCGACATGAAGATTGAAACTTGCAAACGTTTATCTTTAAAATATTCGCCTTCCTCTGTTTCTTCAATCACTACCACTTTACCATCTGCAGGGCAAATAATTAAATTTTCGCCGTTGGTAAAAGTACGTTTTGGGTTTCTGAAAAACTGGAGCACCGTAATAAACAAAGCAAACGAAAAAATATAGATAAACCATCTCAATATAAAAACGTCGGCAAAACGATATTCTACAACGGCATTGATAATAAAAATAAAAAGTACCGTAAGGGCTATGGAAGTATATCCTTCTTTATGTATGGTCATTTAACTTAGCTTTTGTTATGCTGCAAAACTCGTAAAAATTTATCAATTTTTTGCCCAATTGCGTCTTTTATCTTTTAAACTGATGCACAGGCTTTTATACCCTAAACCCGATTGTAGTGAAAATACTTTTTGTTATCACTTGTCATCCTGAACGCTAGTGAAGGATCTATCTGATTAAGCTGTTCAGTAGGAGATTCCTCATTCCTCAGAATAACAGCATAGGAGTAAACAAAAAGATTGAAACGTAAAGCGGGGCTTGCAGGACAAAAGAACCACTGCCTGTGCTTTTCCAAAATTAAACCGCTCTATAAATATGGTTCAAGTTTCTGCCCAAACCGTCGTAATCTAAGCCATAGCCAACTACAAACTCGTTTGGTATTTCAAAGCCAACATAACTCAATTCCTCCAAGGACTCTTGCAACGCATCTGGTTTGAAAAGCAAGGTGCAAATAGCCACCGAAGCAGGCTGTTGTTCCTTAACTTTTGAAAGAATATATTTCATGGTAAGGCCACTATCAATAATATCCTCTACAATGATTAAATGTCGACCCTTTAAATTAGCGGGCATGCCCAAGGCATCTTTAACACTTCCTGTGCTACCCGTGCCATGGTAAGAAGCTACCTTGATAAATTCCGTTTCGCAGGGCAAATCAATCTCCTTCATTAAATCTGCAATAAAAAGGAAGCTGCCATTCAGCACGCCTATGAAAATAGGCTTTTTATCTTCATAGTCTACATTAAGCTGTATGGCCATTAGGCGAATACGTTTGGCAATGGTATCCTCTTCTAATAGGAGCTCAAACTCTTTTTGGTGAACAGTTACCCTAGTTTCCATTCTTTTCTAATTCTTTTTGTCTTCTACGTTCTTCACGACGCTCTTGCCTCAACTGTTTACGGGTTTTTACCGTATCTGCTGCTGGTTTTACTTTAACGGTATCTTTTTTAGAAGAACCACCAAACAGGCGATCAAACAAGCTCTTCGACTTATCCTGCATCCCTTCGGGAGTCATCATATCATCTTCACCAATCTCCACTGAATTGGTATCCAAAGTGGTAGAATCTGGTGCCAGATATTGTCTCAAACCTTCGCGTAAACGCACATCGTAAAAACCATAACCTGTGGTATCTGCTGGAGCCAAACCTCTTCTGGCCATAATATTACCAATATACCTAAAGTAAGGCAGCAAATAACCTTTAAGCGTCCCATTACTCATAAATTTGTACAAGGCCGCTTTTGGCTTAGGCACAATATTAGCCAAGAAAATCCCCTCTCCTAAGGTTAACTCGGATGGGCTTTTGGCAAAATAATGTCTTGATGCTTCTCCTATACCATACACGTTATTGCCCATCTCAATGATATTGAAATAAACCTCCAACATTCTAGACTTACTTACCAAATGATTGTTCTCGATCAGCCAAACGATTAAAATTTCCTCGGCTTTACGCACCAATGTTTTCTTTCTGCTCAAGAACACATTTTTAACCAACTGCATGGAAATGGTACTACCTCCTCGCTTAAACTTCTTCTCCTTAAAGTTCACCGCAATAGATTTACGGATTGATTCTTCTACAAATCCTTTATGGCGATAAAAAGAGGGATCTTCGGCAGTTAAAAGCGCATTCTTAAAGTTGGGAGAAATATCATCGAGCCTCGTAAAATTAGGATTTGATGGCCCAATGGTAATGTTACGCATCGGCTTTCCGTATTCATAAGGTGTATAAATAAAATCTGAATTGATTTTTTGTAAATCCGTTTTGCCAAAATGCAATACCTTGAAATTACTAGGACTTAAGGTAGAGCTAAATCTCACACTGTCAGGAATAGCCGTATCTAGATAAAAATCCAGATTATATTTTAGTTTACCTTGTACTTTGATGCCGTCGAGAGATTCGAACAATCCCAAAGGAAATGAGTCGAAAATGGCTTGGGCATCCTGCTCCTGCGCCGTCAGCTTCATTTCATAGATTTTATTGGGAGACAAAGTGTATTTTAAGTAAGGATGAACATAGGCATCTCTCAAATAAACGGTTGAAGTACTATCCAAACAAACAAAATTCTCACCAATCAACATGTCTGCTTCTATGCGGGCATCAGGTACGATGATATCCTCTGCCGAAATCCGGGGCTGATTAATCAATAAGTTTTTAATGGCCCATGAGCCTGAAATTTTGTAATCGCCACCACTAAAACTCGCATCCTTCATCTGTGTTTTAACCGTATCAAAATTGATTTTGGTATGCAGTTTATTTTCCAGATATGGTAATTCCACTTTCTTTCCATCTGCAAAAAGCATGATATCCAACTGCTTGTCACTAGGATCAAGATTTCCGTTGATATGCCAAACGGCAGCCGTATCATTTACTTTAATAGTCGATTTTAGTTCGCCTCCATCAATGGTTGCGGTAGTGGTTAAAAACTTCACAGAAGCAGTATCATTATCGTTCAACTGCATCATAAAGTTTTTAATCTCCATATCATCAGGTATTTTATAGAAAACCTGATTGAGTAAATTACTAGCCAGTTCGCTCAAATCAACCTTGCTTTTGGTGGTAGTGCTATCTTTTTTCTTCCTTTTCAAGATAAAATCGATATTCGTAAGCGTGTCACGCATCACTACATTCAGCTTGCCGTCATTAAGGTTAACTTCCGAAAGTTTTACATCACCAAACAGCAACGGAAAAAGCTTTACGCCAATGGTAATATCTTTAATGGCGGTTAGCGTATCACGGTCTTTGGGCACTACAGAAATATTGCTCATGTGCACTTTACTCAGTCCACTAAAACCGTATTCACCAATCTTTACCGAAAGGCTATAGTCTTTTTCGGCTTTGGCAATAGCTTTCGCTACCATTTTATTTAATAGCGATTCTCTTTTGCTATATGCCACAGCCCCAACAGCCACTAACAACAACACTAATACGCCTAGTACCCAGGCGCCAATTTTCAGGTATTTTTTTGGTATCTTAATTTGGGGTAATTGCATAAACCTCCTCGGAATTACTGCTTTAACAAACGCTTAACACAAATGTTTATTTTCATGTGCAAATATCGATTGTTTTCTCATCTGACACAGGATTTTCGTTACAAAACTTATCCCCTTATGGAGTAATGTCTGTTACGTCTCATTTCGTGTTAAAATTACAACAAAAAGCTAGATACAAAATTATTTATAGCTAATGTTTTAGTAATTTTGAAGGATGATAATTACCGAAGAAAAAGTTTTAGCAGCACTTAGCCATGTTGAAGATCCAGACTTGAAAAAAGATTTGGTGACTTTAAAGATGATTAAGGATGTTAAAATTAAAGATAAAAAAGTTGCTTTCACCCTTGAGCTAACCACGCCAGCCTGTCCATTGAAAGACATGTTAAAGAATGCCTGCATCAATGCCATAAAGCATTTTGTAGACGCAGAGGCAGAGATAGACATCAATATTACCTCAAGAGTAACCAAGCCAGTTGACACTAGCCAGCTCAAAGCGATTAAAAACATCGTTCTGATTTCTTCAGGGAAAGGAGGTGTTGGAAAATCTACCGTTTCTAGTAACTTGGCCGTTACCTTGGCAGCCGATGGCGCAAAAGTGGGATTGATTGACGCTGATATCTACGGCCCTTCGGTACCAATCATGTTTGATTTAGTGGGTGCAAAACCAAGTGCTAAAGAAACTGCCGATGGCAAAACCTTAATTCTTCCTATCGAAAAATACGGCATTAAGCTACTTTCATTAGGTTTCTTTTCTGATCCGGACCAACCAGTGCCATGGCGTGGGCCAATGGCCTCCAATGCCATCAAGCAACTTTTTAATGATGCTGATTGGGGCGAATTAGATTATCTATTGGTTGATCTTCCTCCAGGCACAGGAGATATACATATTACCATCAGTCAAAGTTTTCCAATTGCTGGTGCTGTAATTGTAACCACACCGCAGCAAGTAGCGCTTGCCGATACCAGAAAAGGATTAGCCATGTTTGGAATGCCAGGCATCAATATTCCAGTACTGGGAGTAATTGAGAACATGGCTTATTTCACCCCAGAAGAACTACCTGAAAACAAATATTACATCTTTGGAAAAGATGGCGGAAAAGAGCTGGCAAAGCACTTTAAAGTGCCATTTTTGGGTGAAATTCCATTGGTACAAGGCATTACTGAGGCTGGCGACAAAGGCAAACCAATTGCTTTAGAAGACAGTCATCCGCAGGCCTTAGCCTTCAAGGAAATTGCAGGCAAAATTGCCCAGCAAATTTCTATCAACAACGTACAACAAATGGCTAATTGCTAAATTTTTACTATTTTTATACTTTAAAATAATTAAACATGGATTTAACAGCACGAGTAGAGCAAGCTTTGGAAACTATCAGACCTTATTTGATAGCTGATGGGGGAAATGTGGCTATTGAAGAAATTACTCCTGAAAACATTGTAAAAGTGAAATTATTGGGCAGTTGCGGTTCATGCAAAATGAGCTTCATGACCATGAAAGCAGGCATTGAGCAGGCCATCATGAAAGATGTGCCCGAAATTAAAGGTGTAGTAGCCGTTGATTTAGCAGAGCAAGCGTAACACTTTTAACACATTTTAACCAAATAGAAACTCTTTAGCGCCTACATTTGTATTATCATTGTATTACAGATGAAATTTAGTTTAACCATCATATTATTGTTTTTTGTAAATCTGGCTTTTGCTCAAGATAAAACCCAGACCAACAAGCTTGTACAGTTTTCGGGTATCGTAACCGATGCTGACAGTAATATGGTAGTGCCTTATGTAACCATTACCAACCTTAGCAACAAGGGACAGAAATATGCCGCTAACTATCAGGGCTTCTTCTCTTTTGTAGTTAATCCAGGTGATACGGTGATGTTTTCTGCAGTAGGTTTCACGAGTAAAACTTTGGTATTGCCAAGAAGCATTGTTGACAACAAATATACGGCAATGGTTCAAATCAAATCTGAGATTGTATACCTAAAAACGGTTAGGGTGAATCCATGGGCCACCGTAGAAGAGTTCAATAAAGATTTTCTTTCGTTAAAAATAGCCGACGATGACTTGGCCATTGCTAAGAAGAACTTATCCCGTCAAAGCATTAATGGGTTAAAATTAACCTTACCTCGTGATGCCGGTGAAATTAGCAATGCCAACTATCGATATAATTTTGATAGGATGGTGAACGTAAACATGCGTCAAACCAATCCTCTACTTAACCCATTTGCATGGGGCAAACTAGTGCAGGAAATCTTTAATGGCGATAAGGCAAGAAGCGCCGAGCAGTAATTCTAAATCATGACCAAAAAACGCTCACTCAACCTATTCACTCTTCTAATTGGTATAATCATTTTCTCCTGCAAAAAAGAGGAACAATCTATTGAAAAGAAACTCATTGGAAATTGGGAACTCCATAAAATAACTTTTATAGAGACAAACACAGCTTTCCCATTAGATTCCTTTAGGAATGTGTTTAATGTAAGCCTTACCTTAAATAATGATTTTTCTTTTAACGAAATGGAAGACATTAGCAATGTCTCGACCCCATTAGGTAGTACAATAAAAGAAAATTATACGCCTCGGAACACTAATGCTAGGTATTTATTTTACGATTACACCCCTAAAACTTGGGCCACTTCTCGTAACTTTTCAATCAAACAAGATTCCATTGCCTTTAACATAAAAACTCAGAGTCAAAATTCAACTCGAGAAGACAAGTATACTCGAAAATTTGTGCTAAAAAACAGCCAAGAGCTCGAAATAGAACGTTTAGACCTAATCGTTTTCAACATCAAAAGCAATTCTGCACTGACTTATAAATTGAAATTTTCTTATCAAAGGAAATAATCTTAAGATATAGGCTTCTAACTACAGATAAGCTCTTGTCCACGACAACGTGGAAAGCTTTCCTTATATAGTTTCAAAAATATTTTTCTTTTTTTCTTATTTACGTGCAACAAAAGGTTAACGTTGGCGACTATCATATAGTTATTCGTTAATTTTATGATTAGATACAACGCATCAATATTTATAAAGCGAGCTATTATTTGCCTAATTGCCATTGTAGCGCAAATAGCAGCGAAAGCACAAGTAACTAGCTTTATGATTGACAGCAGTAAGTTTAAGTTGGAATTGCTGCCCTTATTAGACACTATTTATAAAGATGACCAATCGTATAGAATTGAGCTTGGGAATTCAGTCAAAAACAATTCAAACCAAAAGATACTTGACAGCATCAGAAACATTATCAAACAAAAAGACGAAAGCAACTTAAGTAAAGTAGACAAAATCATCAAAAAGCATGGTTGGCTAGGCCCTCAAGAAGTGGGAATGAATGGAAGTCAGGGAATATTTTTGGTTATTCAGCATGCAGATTTAGAAACCCAGAAAAAGTATCTCCCTTTAGTGAGGCAAGCGGAGAAAGATGGTAAAACTCTTTCAAGTAATCTGGCGATTTTAGAAGATAGAATTGCCATGAGAGAAGGAAGAAAGCAACTTTATGGCAGCCAAGGTTTTAAAGACAAGGCTACTGGAACAAATTACATCTATCCAATAGTAGACGTAGATCAATTAGACCAAAGACGTAAGCAAATGGGAATGCCTCCAATGGCCACCTATGCTAAAAATTGGGACCTAGAAGCGTACAAAAAGAAACTACCCGAGATAGAGAAAATTGTGAAAGAGCAAAACATTAGATAAATACCAGGTTGGGCTTTAAAAAATAAGTAGGCTACACCAAAACAAATTAACTATTAACGTATAAATTAAGTTTAAAACCCTTGCACCTGAGCATTTCTATAAACGAAGAAGAATTGGTAAAGCAATGTATGGCTGGCGAAGAAAAAGGCTATACGATGCTGTACAATAAATATGCTAAGCGTGTTTACCATACTGTTTATAGGGTAATGGGCAATAGTGCCGAAACGGAAGATATTGTACAGGAAGCATTTTGCACCGCTTTTGAGCAGATTGGGAAACTGAAAAACCAAAACAATTTTGAGGGTTGGTTAAAAAGAATAGCACTTAATCAGGCGATATCCACCCTGAGAAAGAAAAAAATGGTTTTTACGGAAGATGGTCAATTAGAAACAGTGGCAGAAGAGGAACTGGATATGAATGAAGAGCTTTTGTTCCAATGCAAAGTGGACGATGTGAAAGCAGCCATACAACAGCTACCCGATGGTTATCGGACCATCATGTCTCTACATTTATTTGAAGATATAGGACAGGAAGAAATTGGTAATATGCTGGGCATTAGCCACAGCACGGTTCGGACACAATACCACCGAGCCAAAAAGAAAGTTTATTTAGCATTAAAAGATAAGGCATACTATGGAACATGATTTTTTTAAGCGATATGTCCAAGAGCACAAAGATGCTTTTGAGAACGAAGCTTTGCCTCCAAACATGCTAGGCAATATTTTGGGGAATATGAGGGAGCGCCAATTATTACAGGAAAGGAAAAAACGCAAGTTAACCTACACCTGGATAGCCGTAGCGGCTTCTCTAATAATGGTGGCAGGCACATATTTATTCCTTTCGCAGGAAAACACGGTAACTAAACCAGGGAACCAGATAGTTGCTACCCCGAAAGATGATGTAGAAACACCTGCTGCTTTACCTGCAGAAGTGGTTTCACCAAAAACGAAAGTTGCTGCCCACAAACAAACACGCTTAGTGGCATACCAGCCTAAAGTTCAACAACATCAAGAAATTTATGCAGGCTTAGCGGATAGTTTGTCTGTAGCCAGCAGATTAAATGCAGTACTTAAAGCAGGTTCTTTAAACAAGCTTGATCAAAAACTAAAAACAACGCTGTGCGAAGTTTTCAATGAGGATGAAAATGACAATGTACGCTTAGCCACCTTAGAAGTACTATCAAAGTTTGCTGGAGATAAGTATGTACAACAACAATTAACGGCAGGTTTAGGCAAACAGAAAGATCCGGTGATACAATTAGAGTTAGTAAAAGTGCTCGGGAATAGCAATAACCCTGAAACTACCGACAAGCTGATTGCCATGGCCGACAACCCGCTAACCATGGATGTGGTGAAAGACCAAGTGTATTTTGCATTACTAACCAAACAACAATTTCAATAAGACACATATTATAACAAACAAATGAAAAGAATAATCATCGTAGCTTTAGTACTGCTTGTTGCAGCAGGACAAGCATTTGCCCAAAAAGAGTACAAACTTGCAAAAAGCAGTGGAAAGTTAATCGTCAACAATATCGCTAACCTTAGTGTAGAGGGGTATGATGGTAAAGAAATCATCATTACTTCTAGAGGTAAACAAGAAGCAGCCGATCCACGTGCAGAAGGACTGACTGTACTAGGCAATAGTGGTTTCGATAACACCGGAATTGGACTAACCATTTCACAAAAAGACCAAGTGGCCGAACTTATTGCAGTAGACAGATCTAACTCTCTAAGAGTATCAATCAAGCTACCTTATGGTGTCGACCTTTCTATCAAAACCGCAGGATTCGGCGATAGCAGTGAGGAGCCTATCACGCTTAATAACCTAAAAAGTGAGATCGATGCCTCTACTCAATATGAAAACATCAAGTTATCGAACATAACAGGACCTGTAAGTGTAAAAACATTGCACGGGAATATAGAAAGTACTTTAAGCCCTTCTTTTAAAGGTCCCATTTCATTAGTGTCTGTTTACGGTTTTGTAGACTTAAAAGTTCCTGAAAATGCGAAAGCCGACCTGAGTATTAACACGCTTTACGAGACCCTTTACGCAGCTAAGGACCTTAAATTTGAGATTACTGAAACTACTCAAAACAAAGAAATCACTCCTCTTAATGGCCTAGCTTACACCACCAAAGCTGATGGACAAAACGTTCAGTTAATTACCTTAAATGGAAATGCTCAGGTTGCAGCAGCACCAAAAGCAAAAGTGACCACGGAAACTTCTACCAATGTAGCCGTAGGCCAAGGTACAGTGACTAACGATAGATCTGAAACGGGTAAAAAAAGAACCTCAGGTGACTTTACTTATACCTACTCCACGGGCTCTCTTTTTTCTGGCAGCTCAAGAGGCACTGCAATTAGTGGCAAATTAAATGGTGGAGGAGAAAAAATCGTCTTAAAATCTACTCACGGAAAAATATATTTACGTAAATAAAACCACACAAATTATATCTTCCATAAAAGCTAGTTCCTTACGGAGCTAGCTTTTTTATTTATGCTACTTATTGCAAAAATATGCGGTTTTATTTTTATTTTAGTTAAAATCAACCGTATAAACCGCAAATGAAAAAACTTTTACTTTGCCTAAGCATTCTTTTGCTGCAAATTAACGCAATAGCTCAAAATCCAAAACGAGAAGTAAGAGCCGCTTGGCTAACCACGGTTTCTAATACAGATTGGCCAAAGAGTACTTCTCAAACTACTCAGAAGAACAATATGATTGCCATTTTAGACAGCTACAAGGAACTTGGTATTAACACCGTGTATTTTCAGGCCCGAAGCCTATCAGATGCGATGTACAAAAGCAATATTGTTCCTTGGGCTACCATTCTCACAGGCACATATAATCAAGCTCCTGCTAATAATTTCGACCCGTTACAATTTGTGATTGATGAAGGACATAAAAGAGGAATGGAAGTACATGCCTGGTTAAATCCTTACAGGGTAGCGGCTACTGCATCAGCTTACAATAGCTTACCTTCTACGCATCCAGCTAAACAAGCGGGCATGAGGGTGCTTATTGGCGGAAATACTCGTTACCTTGATCCGGGACTCACTGCTGTTAGAAATCACGTTAACCAAGTGATTATGGAGATTGTAAACAATTACGATATAGATGGCATACACTTCGATGATTATTTCTATCTCGCCAGCGTAGGCACACAAGACAATCAAACCTTTATCGACGAACCTAGAGGTTATACCAATATCAATGACTGGAGAAGGAATAACATTTTACTACTTGTTACCGAAACCAATACTGCAATTAAAGCGCAGAAACCTTGGGTAAAATTTGGCATCTCTCCTTCCGGAATTTACCGAAACAGCACAAATCCTGCCATTGGTTCAAACACAGCAGGATCTGAGCACTACAACGTACAATACATCGATAGTAAATATATCATGGAGCAAAACCTGATCGACTATCTCACGCCCCAAGTGTATTGGTATATTGGCCAACCCAATGCCAATTTCAGCATTGTTACCAATTGGTGGAATAACATTAGCACTACTAGACACATTACTATAGGTATTGCAGCCTATAAAGTTGGCGATTCGGACCAAGGGGCATTTAATACCAACACTGACGAGATATCACAGCAAATAAATTTAGTAAGAGGAACCACAAATCTGAAAGGAGTTGCGTATTACAACACCACTACTTTAAATGCAAACACTTTTAATTTCCGAACAAACCTAATCGCTAACCAATACAGCACTTTGGCATTGGTACCAAGCATGGGCTGGATAGACAATACCGTTCCAGCCGAACCTAACACTTTAGTAGCAAGCCTTCAATCAGGCAAAACAAAACTTACGTGGACAGCTCCAGCTGCTACCAATGATGAATTGCAGAAAGTAGTAAGGTACGCTGTTTACCGTTCAACTTCTGCGACTATCGACAATAACAATGCGGCCAACTTAATCGCCATCATTCCGAGTAGTGAAGTCAGTTATACAGATAATGCAGTAACTCCCGGGGCAGGCACTTCCTATTATTATGCAATAACCTCTCTAGACCGAATGAGTAATGAAAGTATGGCAAGTAACATAGTTGCTGATCCAACGGTACTACCTGTTAAACTCGTCAACTTTACTGCTAAAAAAGATAACAACAGAATCAAAGTTGAATGGTCAACAGCAAGCGAAGTGAACAGTGATTATTTTTTGATTGAAAAGGCGGGAGCTGACGGCATTTTCAATTACCTTGACAAACAAAACTCTTCTGCAACAAACACTTATTCCATTAAAAACTATACCGCCTGGGACAACAACCCTGCTAACGGAATTAATTACTACCGACTTACCCAGTTTGATAAAGATGGTACTCGTTCTGAACCAACATTTGCTAGTGTAAACTTTAACGAACTAATGATTGTTAGTGCAAAGGCATTCCCAAACCCAACGCAAAAGGACATTAATTTCAGTATAGAAAATTTTGCAGGAAAGTCGATTAAAACCAAACTGGTGAACCTTTATGGTCAAGTAATTCATGAAGAAGAATTCAACATGCAAGCAGGAAACACCTCCTATCAGTTGTCGTTGAGACAAAACCTTCCGAAAGGACATTACATTTTAAGTCTGTCCGACCATGGTTTTAAGAAAAACATTAAACTCATTGTTTTATAAACAAAAAAGCCCCACACGTGCGGGGCTTTTTTGTTATCTCTTTTTATTCTGTCTCGGGAATTTCATTTTATAGTCGGCCCTAATTTCGCCTTTTGAAATTTTATCAAGCTTTCCTTTGATCAATTGTTTACGCAACAGATTAATCTTTTCAGTAAAAAGCTTTCCTTCAATATGATCATATTCATGCTGAATTACACGAGCGGCAAATCCTGAAACGTTTTCTTCATGCTTTTCCCAATTTTCATCATAATAGCTGATCAAGATATTAGGTTTGCGGAAAACTTCTTCACGTATCTCTGGAATACTTAAACAACCTTCAGTAAAACCCCAAGGTTCGCCCGTTTCTTCTAAAATTTGAGCATTAATAAACACTTTTTTATAGCGAGGCTCGTCATCATTGTCGCCTGTATCTACCACAAATAAACGGATAGGCAAACCAACTTGTGGCGCCGCTAAGCCCACACCACTAGCGTTGTACATGGTTTCCCACATATTCTCTATCAGTTCGCCCAGATTAGGGTATTCCTTCTCTATCGGTTCACATACCTTTTTTAAAACTGGGTCTCCGTAGGCAACAATTGATAATTTCATGGTGCAAAGTTAAGAAAAATAAGGTAGAAGGTAAAAAATGAAGGGTTTAAGCGGTTGGAATCCTTAAAATCATTCCGTTGGATTGAAAACCAAACTAGTCCATTGGCGCTGGTCAAAAACCTCATTCACAATTTCTGCCATATCCTTCACGGTCACTTTCCTTATTTTTTGGAATACGGTCTCTAAGCTGTCGATATGCTGGTAATCTAATAAGCTTTTGGCCATAGCGATAATCAAACCAATTCTATTTTCTTCTCCAAGCGCTATCTGACCAATGAATTTACTTTGTGCCTTGTGAAGTTGTATCTCGGTTAAAGGTTTTTGCTTCAACTTATCCATTTCCTTACGAATAAGCCTCATTGCTTTTTCAGCCTTCTCTACATCCGTTCCAAAATAAATGGCAAAAATACCCGTATCAGATAGTGGGCTATAAGCCGATTCGATGGTATAGGCAATACCATATTTCTCTCTAAGTTGTAAGTTAAGGATAGAACTCATGCCTGTGCCGCCAAATAAGTTATTTAACAACAGCAACCCTGTTTTGTAAGGATGGTGCAACGAATAGGTTTGTGTACCCATCATGCAGTGGCTTTGTGCTATTTGCTTGTCCACAATTTGGTTCAAAGCTGGATTTCCTAAAGGCGCTATCCTTTGGCTAGCCGCAGTGTTTTCCTCAATCTCCGCAAAGTACTTTTCCCCTATTTTGATGAGTTTATTGAAGTTATAATTCCCCAGCACTGCCACCACAATCTGATCTGTTCGGTAGTGGTTTTCTACAAATGCTTGGATATCTTTTTTAGATAGTTTCTCTACTGTTTCTGGAGTACCTAGGATATTTTTACCCAACTGGTGCCCTTTAAAGAGCAGGTCTTCAAAGTCGTCGTTAATTGCTTCTTCAGGTTGGTCCAAATAAGAGGCAATCTCATCTAGAATTACTCCTTTTTCTTTTTCCATCTCATCTTCTGGGAAAGTCGAATGAAAAACAATATCATTGAAAAGTTCGAGGGTCCTGTCTAAAAATGGGTGAAGAAAAGAAGCATGAATACAGGTATATTCTTTGGTGGTATAGGCATTCAAATCGGCACCTACGCTTTCCAACCTGTTTAATATTTGAGTGGTATTGCGTTTCTCGGTACGCTTAAAAATCAAGTGTTCGATAAAATGGGCCAACCCCATTTGCTGTTCATCTTCATCACGGGAACCTGCATTTACTAAAATACAGGCATGTGAAATAGCTGATGCTGCGGGAACATGCAATAAGCGAATGCCATTTTTAAGTGTATGTACGTTATACTCCATTGAAGCGGCAAAGATACATATTGTTTTATTGTTAAAACGTTGAAATAATATAAGGTTATAATAGCTCGTCATTTCGATCGTAGCCATATTTAGCCTTCAATAAACATTAGTAATGGAACGAAATTAGATAATAACCCATATAGTTCAATTACTTTATAAAACATCACGATGTAAAATCCACTCCCTATTGAAGGTTATCATTTGACTCATTACTTGCTCTGCAGTTCCTGTGAAGTATCTAAATTATCAATAACTAATTATAAATTTCAATCTCATATTAAAGAATCCCATTCTCGCAAAATATTTGATTATTAAACTATTAGAAAAGCAACACAACTATTTATACTTTTATCATATGAATTTATTAACCACTTTTTTATAGTTTTATGAAAAACTAATAAAATACACTAAAATATGTCCAAAAAAGCAATAAGAGCTTTATATGACAAAACGACTATTACCGTTTATCAAGCATTTAACAATAAAATTGCCCAATCAGCGGTAGATAATCAAACTTTTATATCTCCTCCATTTAAAAAGGAAAGAATGACTTGGATAAAACCTTCGTTTTTATGGATGATGTATAGATCTAATTGGGCAACTAAGGAAAATCAAGAAAGCATTTTAGCTATAAAAATTAAACGTTCAGGGTTTGAATGGGCTTTGCAAAATTCTTGTCTGTCTCATTTTGATAGTTCAATTCATTTATCACATGATATTTGGAAGGAAACTCTTAAAGATTCTCCTGTCCGTATTCAATGGGATCCTGAAAAAGACATTTTTTTACAGCCTTTAGATTATCGTTCTATTCAAATAGGATTATCGGGTATTGCAGTAGAAAAGTATGTTACCGATTGGATTGTAAAAGTTGATGATATTACAGAGAAATGCAAATTCTTATACAAACTTATCAATGCAGGCAAAATAAATGAGGCAAAGGACCTATTGCCACAAGAACAAATTTATCCTTTGCCCGAAAATATTGCTTTAATAGTTAATTCTTTTTGAGAACATGCTCAAGTTCAAATGCTGCATTTTCCTTTATAATTGGGTCATCAATTTTTTCCAACAACTTTAATTTTTCTATTGCCTCAGCTGTATTAATTGCACTTAATGCCCATATACATTTTTTGGCTACAGCCCTCATATCATCGTAATCAGGAACATTAATAGCAACTTCATATAATTTTTCTACACTTTTAGGGTCTTTAATTAATTCAAGAACACTTATAATATCCTCTTCAGAAATATGCCATTCCTCATCTAAGAGTTGCAGTAAAATATCCGTATAATCACTATCCGCTCCATCGTTATAAATAATGGCTAAGGTATTAGCTAATCCCTTTTCATTTTTGTTTGCAGCATTCTCTTTCAGTAAAGAAAGAGTTTCTTCTTTAAACTGCAAATGCTCCCCCTGAGGGAACTGATCCCAATAATTATCAAAATAGTCCGCCCTATTTAGCAGTCCTTTATAAAATTTCCAAAAATCAAACATTACTTAATAACTTTAAAGCTTTGTATCCAGGGATTAAACATATGGGTATTTGACTGTATCCCCAAATTCATTGCTTCTCCTTCTGCTTTCCATAATAAATTCCCTCTACCTGCCCAACCACTTAATCCTGGTGTTCTGCTATGCATGACACTTACCTGATTAAAGTAATCAATCGCACCTGATTTCATATTAAATTGTACCAAAACTTCATATTTGTCTGGGTGACGTAACATCATATCTGTAGCATACTTCCTACTGGTAGAAACAAACAACTCTTTCCTTGCCATATAAGTCAATCCTTGATTTGCTCTAAGGCAGCATATCCCGCACTAGACATCGCCCTATAAAAGACAATTATCTCAACTCTGTCATTTTGACCTAAATTTTATTTTGGAACAAGGCTTGATAAACAACGTTATAAGCAAAAAATTAGTTTAAGATATGACAACAGAAAAAGGAAGTATTTCCATACACACAGAAAACATTTTCCCAATCATCAAGAAATTCCTGTATTCGGACAATGAGATCTTTTTAAGGGAATTAGTTTCCAATGCGGTTGATGCAGTGCAAAAAATTAAACGCTTAGGCGCTCTTGGTCAATTTACAGGCGAAGTTGGCGAACCTTTAGTGGAAGTTAAATTAGACGAAAAAGCAAAAACCATTACCATTAGCGACAATGGTTTAGGAATGACTGCCGAAGAAATCAAAAAATATATCAATCAGGTTGCGTTTTCAGGCGCTAGCGAATTTGTAGAAAAATTTAAAGATGCAAAAGATGCTAATGAAATCATTGGTAAGTTCGGTTTAGGTTTTTATTCGGCTTTCATGGTAGCTGATCTAGTTGAAATCAACACTTTATCTTACCAAGAAGGTGCAGAGCCCGCAAAATGGACTTGCGACGGAAGTACAGAATTTGAAATTTCGGAAGGAACAAGAACTACTCGTGGAACGGATATTATTTTACATGTAAACTCAGAAAGTGAAGAGTTTTTAAATGAATCTAAGCTTCAAGAAATTTTAGATAAATATGCCAAGTTTTTACCGGTACCTATCAAATTTGGCACAAAGTCAGAAAGCGTAGAAGACGGCGTAGATGAAGAAGGCAAAGCAAAATACACTTCCGTTGAGGTTGACAATATTGTAAATACGACCAACCCTATTTGGACCAAAGCACCTGCAGATTTGTCAGATGCAGACTACCTAGATTTTTACAAGCAATTATATCCTTTTTCAGAGGAGCCTTTGTTTTGGATCCACCTCAATGTAGATTATCCATTTAACCTAACTGGCGTACTTTATTTCCCTAAGGTGAAAGAGGATTTTGACATGCAACGCAACAAAATCAAACTTTTCAGTCGCCAAGTTTTCATTACTGACGAAGTAAAGGATATTGTACCTGAGTTTTTAATGCTTTTACACGGGGTAATTGATAGTCCGGATATTCCTTTGAACGTTTCGAGAAGCTTCCTACAAGCCGACAGTAACGTTAAGAAAATCAACAACTACATTACCAAAAAAGTAGCTGACAAGTTAAGTGAACTGTTTAAAGCAGACCGCAAAGCTTACGAAGAAAAATGGAGCGACATTGGTTTGTTCGTAAAATATGGTATGATTAGCGAAGAGAAGTTTTATGACAAGGCAAAGGATTTTGCATTGCTAACCAGTACCAATAAAACTCACTTTACTTTTGAGGAATACAAAGAAAAAGTAAGTGCTTTACAGACTGATAAAAATGGGAACGTAGTTTATTTATATACCACCGATCCTGATAAGCAAGATGGATTTATCCAAGCAGCCAATAAAAAGGATTACGATGTTTTATTGATGAACTCGCCTATTGACAATCACTTTGTGAGCAGCTTGGAGCATAAATTAGAAAAAACTTTATTGAAACGTGTTGACTCTTCTGTTACCAACCAGCTAATTGAGAAAGATGAGCAATTGGAATCAGTATTGAGTGAAGAGCAATCTAATACAGTAAAAGGTATTTTTGAAACCGCGATTAGCAAACCAGGTTACACCGTGGAAGTGGTTGGTCTAAATCCTGATGATGCCCCTGTTACCATTACCATGGACGAATTTATGCGCCGCATGAAAGACATGGCAAAAATGGGCGGCGGCATGAGCTTTTACGGCAACATGCCCGATAGCTACAAAGTAGCCATTAATGGCAACCACAAATTGGTGAGCAAAATTTTAAATGCTAGCGAAGAGGAGCAAGGAAAATTTGCAAAGCAAGCCGTTGATTTGGCTCTTTTATCACAAGGCATGCTTACTGGTGCAGAACTAACTGCCTTTGTAAGCCGCAGTGTTGAGCTGATTTAAAACCCTCTAAAAAAGGATAAAATAAATAAACCGCCATTACAAACTTAATCACGTAATGGCGGTTTTTAGTTTAACAATATGAGAAACCGTCCCTATATCCCCTTATTGATTTTTGCGCTATTCTTTTTCCTCCTCAACGGATATGCCTTTAGCGCATTAAGTTTAGTGCTTCCAGCTACCACTTTATCGTGGTTATGGATACTGCCCGTTACTCTTTTTCTGGCATTTGGCTACAGTATGATCAGGCTCAATGTAAATGGACCAACCAATCTTTTTAAGATAAGTGCTCACGCACTGCTCATTTATTTCGTTTCTACATTGGTATTTGTGCTCGCCGCCGTATTGACCGATACTTATCGATTAATTATTGCCACCATCAAATATCTCGCTGAGGGAAATTTCAGTTATCCTAATAGGCCAATAACAGGCATCTATTTAGGTATATTATTAAGCTCCCTTATTATTATTGCTTTCATTTATGGCATTATTAGGGGAAAATACGCTTATCGAGTGATAAAGCACTCCTTGTATTTTGAAGATTTACCAGCAGCTTTTGACGGCTTTAAGTTGGTACAAATTTCTGATGTGCATGCAGGCAGTTTGAAAAATCCTAAAGCAGTTCAAAAAGGAATAGATTTGATCAACAAACAGCATGCAGATCTATTTGTATTTACAGGTGATTTAGTGAACAACAAAGCGGAAGAGATCAAACCTTACATTCAACATTTTTCTCAGATAAAAGCACCTTTTGGCCAATTTTCGGTATTAGGCAATCATGATTACGGCGATTATATCAAATGGGAAAGCGATGTAACCAAGCGTCAAAATCTACAACAACTAAAAAACTATCATGCCGAAATTGGTTTTAGGCTATTGTTGGACGAACATATTACGTTTGAAAAAGACGGGCAAAAACTAGCATTGGTTGGCATAGAAAACTGGGGATTAGGCTTTGGAGAAAGAGGTGACTTAAATAAAGCACTGCAAGGAACTGAGCTCGAAGAGTTCAAGATCTTACTGTCGCACGACCCTAGCCACTGGGAAGCTCAGGTAAAAAACCATCCTTCTAAAATACAGCTTACCTTAGCAGGTCATACGCATGGCATGCAATTTGGTTTTGAGGCTTTTGGCTTAAAATGGAGCCCAGTACAATTTCGCTACAAACATTGGGCAGGAATAAAACAAGAAAATCATCGATTCTTAAACGTTAACAGAGGTTTTGGTTTTATTGGATTTTCTGGGCGGGTAGGAATTTGGCCAGAAATCACACTCATTGAACTAAAGAAAAAATAAATTCGAGCTGTTAAATAAAAAACTTTCACAAAGTTGTAGCGTTTTGATGAAACACTACGTATTGGAGTTGTGAGTTAATGGCAATGTGCCGATTTGTTTAATATTTTTACTACATCATGAAACTTTCTTTTACGTATAAAGCCATCGCTGCTGCGTTAGTGCTTTCTTTAGGTTTTTTATCTTGCTCTAAATTGGATGGAAATTATGAACCAATTCAAGTATCTGGATTAAACATTATTCAAGCTTCCCCTACGCTCGAATTGCTAGATGTTTATGTGGATAACACTAGGGCAACCACTTCAGACTTCGAATTCGGAAACAAAATTGGTTATTTAAGCGCTTATTCGGGCAATAGAGCTTTTAACGTTACCAAAAAAGGCAATTCTACTTCGTTAAAAAGCTTAACTTATAACTTAAAGCCTCAACTTGGTTATTCACTTTTTGTGGCTAATACTTTTGCCAACATTGAACTATTGATGCTAGAGGACGATTTGACTAAACCAGCAACAGGAAAAGCAAGAGTTCGTTTTGTGAATTTAAGCCCCGATGGTGGCAACCTAAGTTTAAATGTAGGTGGCGCAGCGACAGATTTAGCCGCCAACAAAGCTTTTAAAGAATTTAGCACTTTTGAATCAGTAGATGCTACTGCAAGCGTAACATTAAATATTAAAAACGCTACTAGCAGCGCTATTGAAGCTACTATTCCAGGTGTTAAACTTGAAGAAGGTAAAATTTACACCGTATATGCTAAAGGACTTAAATCTGGTACCGGCGACTTAGGATTTTCAGCAAAGATATTTGTACACAGCAGCAACTAAGCATCTTCCACCATTTTTAAAATACTTCGTCGCCATTGCGATTTTTGGAGAAACCCAAAGCAATTGTCTAAGCAATAAGTTTCTTCTAATCGCAATGGCGATTTTTTGTTCCCTCGCAATCTATTCCTTTTTTACTTTTGACAAACAACTGTTAATCTGTTTAACTCAAAAGACCTTATCTTTAGGCTTCATCCATATCGCTTACGATGGCCAAAGTAATCCTTAGTTTATTTTTTGTATTCCACTTTTCTAACTGCATGGCAAATGCCGACACTACGAGCATTAAGATCCATTTGAAAAACATTACCAAAACACCATCTTACCGCAATCATCAAAATATAGCACAGTTAAATATCATTGCCGACTATATCAAAAGCAGCTTCTTGAAATATAGCGACAGTGTTTCTTTTCAAGAATACGAAGTTGAAGGAAAAATATATAAAAACGTGATCTGCTCGTTTGGCACCGAAAACAAATCACGAATTATTGTAGGGGCACATTATGACGTTTGTGGTGACCAAGAGGGCGCCGATGACAATGCAAGTGGCGTGGTGGCATTGTTAGAATTAGCACAAAAACTAGCTAATCAAAAGCTTAGCAAACGGATTGATTTAGTTGCCTACACTTTAGAAGAACCACCATATTTCAGAACAGAATACATGGGTAGCTACATTCACGCAAAGTACCTTGCTGATTATAAAATTGAGGTGTTTGGAATGTTATCTGTAGAAATGATTGGCTTTTTTAGTGATGAAAAGAAAAGCCAAAACTACCCCTTGGGCATTTTATCATGGTTTTATGGCAACAAAGGAGATTACATCACCCTGGTAAACAAGTTTGGGAAAGGGAAATTTGCCCGACAGTTCACTAAAAGATTCAAACAGAGCAAAGCCATAAAAACCAAAAAATTCACTGCCCCTAAGGCATTGCCAGGCATAGACTTTTCTGACCATTTAAATTATTGGAATTTTGGTTACAGCGCAATGATGATTACCGATACTTCGTTTTATAGAAATAAGAACTACCATCAAAAAACAGACACCATAGAAACTCTGGATATTAACAGAATGGCAAAAGTAATCGATGGCATTTATTTAGCTCTGCTTAAATTAAATCAATAGTAATGGACAAAAAACGTTTAAAAAAATATATTTCCAATGGCATTTTCATTGCCATCTTGGCTTTGGTGCTTTTTGTACCATCGGCCAAAGCACTATTAATACAAGGTTTAATGCAAGTGGGTATATTTAATCCTGATGTACCTTCAGAGAAAAATACTTCTCAACCTTCTCTTGACTTAAAATTTAAGGACCAAAATGGCAAGATCGTTTCCTTGAATGACTTGAAAGGCAAAGTGGTGTTCCTTAATTTTTGGGCAACTTGGTGCCCTCCGTGCTTGGCCGAAATGCCCTCCATTAACAAGCTTTATGAACAAAATAAAGCAAATGAGGATGTGGTGTTCATTATGCTTGATGCAGATAGTAATTTTGAAAAAGCAAATGGCTACATGAAAAAAAAGAGTTATCAGATGCAGGTTTATCAAATGGCCAGCAGTGTACCTGAACAAATATTTGCAGGCTCACTGCCTACAACAGTCGTATTTGATAAGCAAGGACGATTATCTTTTCAACATGTAGGCCCAGCCAACTATAACAGTCAGAAGTTTACAGATTTTATAGAGAAGCTGAGGAAAAGTGATCAGTAAGCATTGCAAAATATGAAACCCTTCATATCCGTAAATTCAACTTCGTTGATTTTCAATTTACTTCGTAGCTGCTTCACGGTCTCTCCACACTATGCTTTGTTCGAAATAACGAATACCCGTTAGCGTGCTAATGATAAATGGCTCATGTAGTCATTCCTATCTATCATTTCTGCGCCCATACTTAACAGGTGGTCATTAGGCAATTGGCAATCTATGAGCTTAAATTCAAATTCTTGACACAAATAAATCAATGCCACTTTGGACGCATTGTTTACAAGGCTGAACATGCTTTCACCACAAAATACTTCTCCCATCCCAATACCGTATAAGCCCCCAACCAGTTGATTATTTTGCCAAACTTCGATACTATGCGCCCAACCTAGTCGATGTAAATTAAGGTAGGCTTCTTGCATTTCTTTGGTAATCCAAGTTCCAGGTTGATCTTTACGAGGTGTCTTTGCACAATTAGCGATCACTAAATCAAAAGCCTGATTAGCAGTCACCCTAAAAGTATTGCTTCTAAGGAGTTGCTTCATGCTTTTACTGACTTTCACCTTTTGGGGATAAATTACACAACGTTGATGGGGCGAATACCAAAGGATTGGATCTCCTTCGCTAAACCATGGAAAAATACCATGTTGATAGGCTAAAATCAACCTTTCAGGGCTTAAGTCACCTCCAACCGCCAACAATCCATCATCATCGGCCAATTCAGGATTAGGAAAAACAATTTCATCAGGAGGCAAGCTGAAAACCATGTTCAAAAATAAACAATAGTTGCACAACTTGCCTCAAAAGGGCTATTCTACCTTGGAAAAAACAAGTAACAAAGTCTCGTTCTGGTACAAGAATAATTTACCACCGGAAACTTTTCCAGCGGTAACCTTTTCCAAATCAGCGTAGTACTTATTTTCGGCATCACCTACTGACTCACAATACATTTTAGTGCCAAATATTTTACTGAATTGTATCGCATTACCGTTAATTACGGCACTACCTCCATAAGTGTTACAAAAAGACTTTCCTCCAATCTTATTTCCTCCAGTAATGTTTAAAGTGGCCTTAGCGGTTATTGGCAACTTTTTACCCGGCCATTCTGCTAATTCCCATTTGGTATCTTTCTGTTTGATCAAGCTAAGATCTTTAGTGCATGCTTGTAGTGTAAACACTACAAGAAATACCATTATTAATTTTTTCATCATAACGTTTATTTAGTTAATCAAACCTATTTTTTTAGAATGAGCAATGGCTTCTTCGCTATGTTCAAAAAGACAGGTGTTGATATTATTCTCCTCTAATTTATTCAATATTTCTTGTGTTTGGAATAGTTTAGATTTCCTCACATTCCTAATATAAACGGCAACCATATTCTTACCGTATTTTTCGGCAATTTTAGCATAAATTTCTGGATCTTTTTGAGAGTTATCACCAAAAAAAATAAACTTCTGCCTAGGAAAGGCATCTATGATCCTCATGATCCGAAAGAGTTTACCCTCATGTCCAGTTTTTCCCGTTTTTAGTAAATCTGTCCATCGCTTGAGCTGATTCAAAAGAAAAGTTCCTTCTGGGAAGCCGTTAAAGCGGAAAGTCTCCACCAAATAGTCGTATAAATTCCACTCGCTACTTGATACGTAGAAAAAAGGATTAGGCTGTTCGACCCGCGTATGCGCTTCAGCTAATAACTCATAATGATATCTGGTAGATTGGAATGTTTTTCGGGTCCGTGGGTTTCTCAGTAGTAATTCTCTCAAGCGCTTGGCAATAGTTTTAGAATGAGATACCATTACCGTGTCATCGATATCTGAAATAAAAGCGTATTGCGTAATATGAGGTACATAAATAGAACCACTAGAATGAGCAATTTCATTTCCTTTTTCGTCATAGGCGACCACTTCGACAATGTGCCAACCAGCTTCTACATTTTCCTGTGCCTCCCATTCTATCTTAAAGAAGCCGTCATATGCTGTTTTAGAACTGATCTGCTTCCCTCTAAAACTAAGTTTTACCTCCACAAAAGGATAAGGTTTTAAAACAAAAAGCTTAAACACATGCATTAAGTTCACAAAGAAGCTATTTCTGAACCGCTGCTTAGCCTTTGCCTTAAACTTGAAAACATGACCATAAACCACCAAATTATGGGTATGACCGTAACCATGATAAATTTTAACTTGTGCGGATTTTTTTGCCATATTATTTAAAACAGAGTAGACCTATTGTTGTTTTTATAACATTTATTATAAAGATGACCTATAAAAACAAAAAACAACGATTGCTCTTTGTGGTGAACCAGGGTTCTGGCAGCAGGGATGAAAGCCTTAGCGAAAAGATTATCAATCACTTCGCCAATAGCGAAATAAGTATAGAAATATTTGAGCTCCCCCTCAAGTGTGATATCGAACAAATTAAAAAAGCGATTGTAAAAGCAAAAGCTGAACGAGTAATTGCGGTAGGAGGTGATGGCACGTTAAAATTGGTGGCTGAATGTTTACTGAATACTGAAACTCCAATTGGCATTATTCCAACAGGTTCGGCCAATGGGATGGCAAAGGACCTAGGTATTCCGCTAGATATGGAGGAAGCGCTAGAAGTTGCAGCCTATGGAAATCCAAAAAAAATACACGCTACGCTTGTAAATGACGAACTCTGTATTCATCTATCAGATATTGGCTTTAACGCCTATTTGGTAAAAAAATTTGATGAACTGCCTACCAGAGGAATGTTGACCTATGCAAAATCTGCTTGGCATGCTTTCTGGAATCACAAAAAAATGCAGGTACAATTTAAGGTAGGTGATCGTGACATTAAAACCAGTGCAGCTATGGTTGTCATTGCCAATGCCACTAAATATGGTACAGGCTTCCAAATCAATCCAGATGGCAAATTAGATGATGATGTATTTGAAGTGATTCTTATTAAGGAATATGCGGTGATGGAAATTTTGAAGATATGGATTAGCAAGCTACCTTGGAACCCCAAAAAGATAGAAAGTTTTCAAGCTTCGGAAGTAAAAATTAGCACCAAATATCAGGCTCATTTTCAAGTTGACGGCGAATATATGGGCAAAACCAATAAGATTGAGGCAAAACTACTACCAGATGCCATCAATATCATTATGCCTTAAAGGTATCATAATGCGCCTTAATGGTAAGGTACAATCTAATAAACTCTCCTACATAACAGACTTTCAGCAAAATAGGAAACCACTTATCATCGTAGCTACTGAAAGCTTCGGGCAGAAGCGTTATAAAACCAAGGCTTAACACCCACAGATAAAGCCTAAAAGGAAACTGAATATAATAGCTAATGAAACCAATCTTTTTTTGGAAGAACAAACCGTAGGCTCCCACAGCAACCAAAATGAACATGGGGAACATTAAAATACTTTGTAATTTATCTGAAAGCAATGTTAGTTTATCGAAATTGTTAACGATAGCAACCAATTGCATGGCCATGAACAACAACGAAAACAGATCTAGAAAGGCAAAAGCACGAAAAAGTATACGCATGTTTATTTACAATATTTGGCAAGCAATTTATCTGCTTTTTTTGAGCCCATATATTTTACAAACTTAAAATCTTCGCAGGCGCTTTGCAAATCACCTTGATTTATTTTTTTCTCCGCAATCGCCATTTTTCTATCGATAAATTGATCATCGATTCCTGCCTCATCTTTAAGTGCTATGATCTTCTTCTCTTCTATAAAATTTTCGATGCCTTGTTCTATATTACGATAAAAGTTAGCGACTTTATTAATCGACTGTAATTCATCTTTATAACGGTTAATAGCCAAGCCAACACTTGCGGGATTAATATTTTCACAGCCATAATCCTGTAACGAAAACTTCAAGGGTGAACGAATTAAAAAGGTAGTATCGTAACCAACTGGAATTTCCCATTTACCACTGCTGAGCTTGATTAAACGGAGTGCTTCAGCATCCAAATCAGCACCAATTCCTTTGGTTACGGTAGCGTAAGTAACTTTACCTTCTTTGTTAAGTTTAAAGCCAACTTCAATAGTTCCTTGGATACAATTATCAAGCGCAAACATGGGATAAATGGTGTTGGATTTCACAAAAGATTCCAAACCATTTTTAATTTTAGGCTGTTGTGCGCTTACACTAAATACAGCGCTTAGTATCAAAACAAAAATCAGTTGGCGCATCCCTAAATTTACGAAATTAAAACCTTAAAATACAACGTTCAACTTTAATGTTACCTCGTCTTAGGCTTTGAAAACATAAACGTAGTTATAAAGAAAATGCGATAGGGCTCCAAAATTCACGAACAAATGCCAAAGCTCATGACTATGCAAATATTTATATAGCGGCTTATCTTTGGTGTAGTAATACGTTCCTCCGATATAAAAAACACCACCCAAAAAAAGCCAAAAAAGCCCCATAGCAGGCACATTCTCTATCATTTTCGCAATAAATGGGATGATTAAACAACCCATGGCAATGTATAAGCCTGTGGAAACCGCCTTATTTTTTAATCGATTGAAGATTTTAAGCAGGCAACCCAATATCGCTATTAGCCATACCAGTCCAAAGAGCAGCCATCGTAGCCAGCCATCAAAAATAATAAGGGCTGTAGGCGTAAACGAGCCGGCTATCATTAAGTAAATACAGCAATGATCAAACTTTTGCCAAAATCGAATACCATATGGCGTTTTAGGCACACTATGATAAGTAGCACTTACGCTGAATAACAAAAATATACCGCCACCATATACCAATGCCGCAATGGTTTCGTAGGTAGTTGAAGATTTCTCCAGCAACAAATACATGCCTGGCAAAGCCAGCAAGGCAGGTAAAAAATGAGTGATGAAATTTCCAGGTTCGCGGATATATTTGTTCATTTTTAATGGAACTTAATCTTCGCCTTCTTGGTTATCGCTTTCTTTACGTTCCTTCGCAATTTTATCAAAAATCTGATCCATTCTTTCTACGTACTCGTTAGTATCGTCGACAAAGAAAGATAACGTAGGGATCACCCTTGCCTGATGGCGAATACGAGAACCTAATTTATACCTGATTTCACCAGCATGTGAATTCACCGTAGCCACCGATAGGCTAGTATTATTTGTATTAAAAAAACTAAGGTAAACCTTCGCTACGGCCAAATCAGGTGATACACGTACCTTAGTGATGGTTACCAATGTATTGGGTAAATAAGCAGCTCCTTCTCGTTGAAAAATTGCTGCCAATTCTTCTTGTAATAATCCTGCAAACTTCTTTTGTCTGTTACTTTCCATAATTTTAAAATTACCAATTCTCAATATTCAATGCGCAAAACATTATAAAATGATTGGGCACTTACATCCACTCAAATATCTATAGTTTTAAGATTGCTTTCCCAAAGAGTCGGGATAGACGGGGCCTCTTAATGAAGGCTATGATCTAATATAACAACTTATCGTAAGGATAGCGTGTGGTGTGAATATCTTTTACTTTTTCATATAGCAAGGCCTTCAATTCTTCTACGTTTTCTTTTCGCGTAGCAGAAATAAAAATTGCTGGAGCATTATGATGGGCCATCCATGTATTTTTAAGATCGGCAAGTGTTACTGGTTCCTTTTGTTCATCAACATCTACCAATTGATCTTGCGCTGGAGGTACATAAGCATCAATTTTATTGAAAACCATAATAGTGTCCTTATCTCTAGCACCAAGATCCTTCAATGTTTCGTTTACCGTATCAATTTGATCTTCAAAATTTGGATGCGATATATCTACCACATGCACTAAAATATCCGCTTCACGTACTTCATCTAAAGTAGATTTAAAACATTCTACCAAGTGATGTGGAAGTTTTCTGATGAACCCTACCGTATCAGATAGCAAGAAAGGTAAGTTATCAATCACTACTTTTCTAACGGTGGTATCTAGGGTTGCAAACAGCTTATTCTCTGCAAACACTTCCGATTTGGAAAGCATGTTCATCATGGTTGACTTACCCACGTTGGTATAACCCACCAAAGCCACACGAATCAATTGCCCACGGTTTTTACGTTGGGTTTCGTTTTGTCGGTCAATCAGCTTCAAGCGTTCCTTTAGCAAGGTGATTTTTTCTAAGATCATCCTTCTATCGCTCTCAATCTGGCTTTCCCCAGGCCCACGCATCCCAATACCACCTTTTTGACGCTCCAAGTGAGTCCACATACGTGTTAAGCGAGGCAACAAATATTGCAATTGTGCCAACTCTACCTGAGTTTTAGCTTGAGCAGTTTGTGCTCTTCCTGCAAAAATATCTAAGATCAGGTTACTTCTGTCCAATATCTTCACCTTTAACTCACGCTCAATATTACGCAATTGCGATGGTGAAAGCTCATCGTCAAACACTACCAAATCTATCTCTTCAGCCTTTACATAGGCTTGTATTTCTTCCAGCTTTCCTGTACCTACAAAGGTTGCCCTATCAGGCTTTTGCATGCGTTGTGTAAATACATTTTCAACTACCCCACCCGCTGTATTTACCAAAAAAGCCAATTCATCCAAATACTCCTTGGTTTGCTCTGCTTTTTCTCCTGGTAAGGCCACCCCTACCAAAACCGCCCGTTCTTGCTTGGGCGCCGTGTCATAAAATTTCTGTTTTCCCATTGAATAATTACAAAGATACGAAATCTATTCCCGTTTAATTTAAGATAACAACGTGTAAGCGATAGTGTTTAAACAAGAAGCGCCACCCAAAATGGGCAGCGCTTGCTATTATTCTTTTAATATTTGGCTATTTAGTAACCATATAAACGGTTGTAGCACTTAAGTATTGACCAGAAGATGTATTTTCTTTTACCACTACACCATCAATTAAAATCTGTACTTTTAAAGTTCCAGTAGCATCCGTCGCCGTAGCATTGGCACCTAAAGATATTGCCTGTACATCTGCATTAACCGTTAATTTAGTACTCCAAGTGTTACCACTTAAACTCGTTAATGTAGTTGCCTCACCTTGTACATTCGAATGTACAACCGTACTTATACTTGCGTTAGAAGAAGCTGTTACTTTAAATTCTACATTACGTGGACCATTGTTATCATCGTCTTTTGAGCAAGAGAAAAGAGCAGTTAAAACAACTAAACAAAATGAAAGAGCTAATAATTTTTTAAATTTTTCCATGATTAAATAATTTAGGTTACACATATAAGAGCAACCGTAAAATCAAACTTTGTGCCATTAGTGTCATATTTCCTTGACAAAAGGGAATATAAAGTTTTCCACTTATCGTTTGTTTTGACTTTTTATCTGACTTAATAATGATATTTTTAGCGCTTTAATTTATGACGATGAACCAACACTTATCACACATCTCTAACGCACTAAGCATCAACAGTAAGCAAGTTAACGCAACACTAAACCTCTTAGAAGAAGGGGCTACTGTTCCGTTCATCTCCCGTTATCGTAAGGAGCTCACAGGCAGCTTAGATGAAGTTCAAATTGCAGCAATTAGAGATTTGGCTCAACAGTTAAAAGAGCTTGATAAGCGCCGAGAAGCCATTTTAAAATCGTTAACAGAATTAGAAAAATTAACCCCTGAATTGGAAAAGCAGCTAAATGCTGCACAAACACTGACTATTTTAGAGGACATTTACCTGCCCTATAAACCTAAACGCAAAACACGTGCTTCCATCGCTAGAGAAAAAGGACTAGAACCATTGGCTTTACGTATACTAGCGCAAAGCAGAATAGATGTGGAGGAAGAAGCTGCTACTTATATAAATGATGAAAAAGGAGTTGGCAATGCCGAAGAAGCACTGGCTGGCGCTAGAGACATCATTGCAGAAATCATCAATGAAGATGCCGATGCCCGTACAAAAATGCGCAGGTATTTTGAGCAAAAATCAACTTATAAAAGTACGGTCGCTAAGGGCAAAGAAACCGAAGCTATTAAATACAAAGACTACTTTGAATGGGAAGAAAGCGCTAAAAATGCACCTTCGCACCGTGTGCTGGCCATGCTAAGAGGCGAAGACGAAGGCCTATTAAAGTTAGATGTGCTTCCTCCAGATGAAGAAGCCATTGAACTATTGGAGCGTCAGTTCATTACCGGAAACAATAGTGCGAGCAAGCAAGTAGAACTAGCCCTTTACGACGGCTATAAACGGCTGCTTCGCCCTGCCATGGAAACCGAATTGAGAGCAGCAATCAAGCAAAAAGCAGACGAAGAGGCCATTCGAGTTTTCGCAGCCAATGCCAGGCAGTTGTTAATGGCTGCTCCCTTGGGACAAAAGAATGTAATGGCTATTGACCCTGGTTTTAGAACAGGTTGCAAAGTAGTTTGTTTAGATAGACAAGGAAACTTGTTAGAAAACACCACTATCTATCCACATACCGGACAGGGAAATATTAAAGATGCAGAGTGGAAAGTTAATCAACTTTGCGAAAAATATGATATAGAAGCCATTGCCATTGGAAACGGAACGGCAGGCAGAGAAACTGAAACTTTCATCCGTGGATTAAAATTCGATAAGATAACCTTAGTGATGGTGAACGAAAGTGGTGCATCCATTTACTCGGCTTCGCCATTGGCAAGAGAAGAATTTCCAGATCATGACGTAACCGTTCGTGGCGCAGTTTCTATTGGCCGACGTTTGATGGACCCTTTAGCTGAACTGGTAAAAATAGACCCCAAATCAATTGGTGTGGGCCAATACCAACATGATGTTGACCAAAGCAAATTGCAGCAGAGCTTAGATGATACGGTAATGAGCTGTGTGAATGCCGTAGGTGTTGAATTGAATACTGCTTCCAAACAATTATTGGCTTATGTTTCTGGTTTAGGTGAAAGCTTGGCGCAGAACATAGTTAACTATCGAAGTAAAAATGGTGCTTTTAAAAATCGTGAAAGCTTGAAAAAAGTCCCTCGTTTGGGTGATAAGGCTTTTGAACAAGCGGCGGGTTTCTTACGCATCCGCAATGCCGAACAACCGTTAGATAGTAGCGGTGTTCACCCTGAACGTTATGAATTGGTGAGTAAAATGGCGACTGATTTAGGTGTTTCCGTAGAAAAATTGATCGCCGACACTCAGCTTCAAAAACAAATTAGCCTACAGAAATATGTAAGCACGGAGGTTGGGCTACCTACCTTACAAGATATTCTTAAAGAACTGGCCAAACCTGGCCGCGACCCTCGTGAACAATTTGAGGCATTCAGTTTTGCCGATGGTGTAAACAGCATTGCAGATTTGAGAAAAGGAATGAAGCTAAAAGGAATAGTGACCAACATTACCAATTTCGGCGCTTTTGTAGATATAGGTGTTCATCAGGATGGTTTAGTACACACCAGTCAATTAGCCAATAGATTCGTGGCCAACCCCAACGAAGTGGTTAAGGTAAGTCAAGTGGTTCAAGTTACCGTAACGGAGGTAGATGTAGATCGTAAACGAATTTCTTTATCAATGAAAGAGGAAATTAGCGAAAGAAAAGAACAAGGGACAAAGAACAAAGAAGGGAACCCAAAAGAGAATTGGCATAAAGGCGATGGCCAAAGACGTAACGATCAAGCTCGCAAACCATTTAACCAACATCAGCCTAAAAAAGAAAAAGAAGTGGACGGCGATCTGCAAGAAAAGCTAGCCAAATTAAAGGGACTGTTTAAATAGCAACAAGCTTTTTTCGATGGGCAAATGTTAAATTTTTGCCCATTTATGTTAAATAACCTACTGACAAACAAAACAATAAACCGAAACTAAAAAACTTGTTTATCTTTATGTGTCGATGATCTCAGCATCAACGCTCCAACGCTCTACTTCAACACATAACTAAATAAACATGAAAAAAACAGGGTTATTTTTATCATTTGCCACGGCAGTATTGTTCTCACTGAGTGGCTGCAAATCCAAAGAAGAGAAAGAAGTTCCCGCACCATTATTGGAGTTGACCAGCTTTTTCAAAAATGGCGAAAAGAGTTCTTTCAGGATATCTCCCGATGGCAATTATTTTAGCTATCGTGCCGATTATAAAGGTAAGATGAACATCTTCGTTCAAAAAGCTAATGATTCTACCGCTGTAAGAGTAACCAGCGACACCTTAAGAAGCATTGGTGGTTACTTTTGGAAAGGCGACAGGATTGTTTACATACAGGATGTTGGAGGCGACGAAAACTTTCAGTTATTCTCTGTTAAAGCCGATGGGACAAACTTAAAAGCCTTAACACCTTTTCCAGGAGTAAGAACAGACATTATTGATGGCCTTACCGATATTCCAGGAAAGGAAAAAGAACTCATTGTTGGCATCAATAAAAGAGTTAAAGAATACTTCGATCCTTACACCGTCAATATCGAAACTGGCGAATTAACCTTATTATACGATAACAAAGAAAACTACGACGGCTGGATAACAGACAACACTGGCACTGTACGTCTTGCTTCAAAAACTGATGGCGTAAACGTTACTTGGAACTACCGTGCCGGCGACAAAGGTGGCTTTACTCCCTTAATTACAACCCCTTTTAGAGAAAGTTTTTCACCTGCTTCTTTTGATAAAGACAACAAGAACATTTACGTACTTAGCAATATAGGCAGAGACAAAAGCATTTTAGTAGAGTACGATCCTATTGCCAAAAAAGAGGTAAAGGAAATATTCGGAGATAAAGACAATGACCTTTCGAGCATTTTTTACGACCGAAAAAAACAGGTGCTGGTAAGTGCTACTTGGGAGGCCGAAAAAGAGAAAAAACATTTTTTTGATAAAGAATGGGAAGAAATACAAAAAGGCTTAGATAGCAAGTTTGAAGGCTACTTACCCGAAATCATCAGCTACAATGATGCCCGCACAAAAGGCATTGTATGGGTAGGTAATGACAGGCTTCCTGTAAAATATTACTTGTACGATTTTGCTACCAAGGAATCAAAAGAAGTGGCCAATCCACTACCTTGGATCAACGAAAAACAAATGAGCCACATGAAGCCTATCGTCTACAAATCTAGGGATGGGTTGGACATACACGGCTATCTTACACTTCCATTAGGTATTGAAGCCAAAAATTTACCCGTAGTGATTAATCCTCACGGCGGACCATGGGCAAGAGATAGCTGGGGCTTTAATCCAGAAGTACAGTTCCTTGCCAACAGAGGCTATGCTGTATTGCAAATGAACTTTAGAGGTAGCACAGGTTACGGCAAAAAGTTTTGGGAAGCTTCGTTTAAAGAATGGGGCAAGAAAATGCAGGATGACATTACCGATGGTGTAGAATATTTGAAGAAAGAAGGCATCGCCGATCCTAAACGCATTGCTATTTATGGTGCAAGTTATGGAGGCTACGCAACACTTGCAGGCGTTACATTTACGCCTGATTTGTATGCCGCAGCAGTAGATTATGTAGGCGTAAGCAATATGTTTACTTTTATGAATACAATCCCTCCTTATTGGAAACCATATTTAAACATGTTTCATGAAATGGTGGGTAACCCTAAAAAAGATAGCGTTTTACTTGCCCAAGTTTCGCCAGCCTTACATGCCGATAAAATAAAGACTCCATTATTTGTAGCCCAAGGTGCCAATGACCCTAGGGTAAACAAAGCCGAAAGCGACCAAATGGTAGCTGCACTAAAAGCTAGAGGTGTTGATGTGGAATATATGGTTAAAAATGATGAAGGACACGGGTTCAACAATCAAAACAACCAATATGATTTTTACGGTGCTATGGAGAAATTCCTAGATAAGCACTTAAAACAGAAAAAATAAGCATAACAGTGTCCAAAGAACAAGCTGTTTTTTGGACACTGCTTTATAACGAAGCAGTTTTCATCCACTCAAACCAATCCTTAACTTCAAAACTGTAAGCTAACCTGCGGGCTATATTTACCGAATTGATTTTCTTCCAAGCCAATAGCTCTTCTTTAAATATTGGCTTTTCCATTCCCGAAGCTTTGCATAATTCTGTATAAAATTCATTCCTTGTCGGATGTTGCGGCATCACCGCATGATAAATTCCTCCAAAGGCTTGTGTATTTAACACCTGTAAGCAAATACCAATACAATCGGCTAAGGCAATTAAATTAATAGGGGCTTTTCCGTTAGGCACTTCATTTCGCCCTGCGAAAAATTTAGCTAAATTTCTACCGGGGCCAATTAATCCCGCGAAGCGAACAATAGTGGTGACAAACTGATTATTTTGACTAAACACTTCCTCTGCTGCTAACAACGCTTTACCTGCTTCCGTATCTGGTTGGGGCGGAGTATTTTCATCTACTTCAAAATTCCCATCTTCAAAAACACCCGTCGAGCTGATAAATACAACTTGTTTCACGCTTCCTTCGACTGCTTTAGCTACCGCCCTTAACTTCTCTGGATAAGTAGAAACCTCTTCGGTTTTAGCTCGTGGCGGCACATTCACAAACAGCACATCCACCTTAAAGAAATCGGCAGGCATCTCATCAGTATCATTCAAATTAACCAGATAATGCTCAGTGCCCAGCTCTTCCAATGCCTTCAACTTATCTGCACTCGTGGTTGATCCCTTCACCTTGTAACCTAATTGCACCAAAGCCTTAGCTAAAGGTAAACCAAACCAACCACAGCCTAAAATTCCAACTGTTGTATTTTCCATTTGTTTGCAAAATAACATAATTCTAAGCAGCCTTAATCATGAAAGATTTATTCTGTAATTTTAGCACGCAACTCAACAAAATATAAAAAAGATGAAATCATCAATTAAACTCGTTTTAGTACTTTTTGTACTGGTTGTTTTGGGCGAAAACCTTAAGGCCCAAGGCTTAAAAATGCCGCAACCCAGCACACCACAAACCATTTCACAAGATTTTGGTTTAGGTAAAATCAGCGTAAGCTACTCTCGCCCAAATGTTAAAGGACGTAAAATATTTGGCGCACTAGAGCCTTATGATAAAGTTTGGCGTACTGGGGCAAACTCTGCTACGGTAGTTAAATTTACCGACGCCATTAAAGTGGAAGGCAAAGATTTGCCTGCTGGCGAATATGCTTTGTTTACCATCCCTGGCAAAACAGAATGGACCATTATTTTTAACAAAGGCGTTAAGGAGTGGGGCGCTTATACTTACAGCGAAGCCAACGACGTTTTACGTGTAAAAGTAAAACCAATTGCACTAAAAGAAAAAGTAGAAACCTTTACCATCCAATTTGCGAATGTTTATGATACTTCGGCACAATTGCAATTGTCGTGGGAAAACACTTTGGTGAATGTTAACCTTACTACTTCTGTTGACGAAAGAGTAATGGCCAGCATTGCAGAAGCGATGAAAGGCGAGAAAAAACCTTACTTCCAATCGGCAATTTACTACTACAGCAATGGCAAGGATTTAAAAACTGCTTTAGAGTGGATGAACGAAGCTGAAAAACAAATGACTGATGCTCCTTGGGTAAAACTTTGGAAAGGCAGAGTACAATTGAAAATGGGCGACAAAGCTGGTGCGGCTAAAACAGCAAAAGAAGGTGTTGAAATCGCAACCAAAATTAAAAATGACGAATACATTCGTTTAAATACCCAATTATTGGAACAAACGAAAAAGTAATATTTAGTCGTCATTTCGACCGACTGTAAGGAGTGGAGAAATCTTTTAAATAGGTTTCTCCATTTTTTTTTGAATAACTTTTCTACAGGAATTCTTGTCCTTTTTTGGTAAAGCAATGCCTTTACTACGATCAAACAGCAGTCCTGCTTTCGCTCATAGTCCTCGCCCTTCGATAAACTCAGGGCTGCGGGCTAATCCGCTCAATCAGGTTTGGAAAACAAAAAGCAGTTCACTAAACTACAGTATTCTACCACTCTCAATCCAAGCAACCTATCATTCACTTACAACGTTCCAAGTATTCTTCTTTGGGCCTAAAGCACGCAAAATCGGGTTCTCAAAGTACAAAGTTGGGCTTAAAGCAGCCGTCGTTGTAGTTAAAGCATGCAAGGTCGGGCTCCCGAAGTGCGAAGTTGGGCTTAAAGCATACAGATTAAACCGTTGCTTCTATTTCAACCGCTTTTTCTTTCATTAACTTTTGGAATAAATAAGCGAAAATTACTACACCTAAGCAGCCAATAACGTTCAACCATAAATAAGCTACCACTTCGTTAAATCCTAAAACGCAAACCATTGCTTCCGATAAAATAGCGGCATAAAAAACAGCTCTGCTTCCTACATTTTTCAGATAAAAAGCCACTAAAAACACGCCCAAAATAGTCCCGTAAATAAAGGAACCTAAAATATTCACTGCTTCTATCAAATTACCAATCTTACTAGTGAACAATGCCATGATGATACATACCACACCCCACAAAATGGTTGCCCATCTAGAAGCATTTACATACTGTCCGTCGTTGCCACTTTTGTTAATTAAGCGCTTATAAATATCCACTACAGTAGTAGAAGCCAGAGAATTTAAAGCACTGGCTGTTGAGCCCATAGAGGCCAGAAAAATAATCGCAATCAACAGGCCAATCAATCCCTTTGGAAGGTACTCGGTTACAAAACTTAAGAAAATATAGTTATTGTCATTAGTCGCAGCATCAGCATCGTTCTTTAACATTAAGGTTTTCAGTTCTTCCCTAATGTTTTTCCCCTCTTCGTCATATTGTTTTACCAATGTACGTTGTTGATTAATCAAAGCTTGGTTATTGGCAGACAAGGCCGCATCCAATTTTTCTACTTCTTGCTTCTTCTTTTGAAAAAGTTGGTCGTGCTTCATTTGGATATTTGCCAATTCGGCCTTATGTTCGCTGCGCTCAAGTTTATGTAATTCGTAACTATTGAAAAACAACGGTGCCTTGTTGTACTGGTAAAATGTAAATACCAAAACACCAATCAATAGGATAAGGAACTGCATTGGAATTTTAACCAATCCATTCATCAACAACCCCAATCGGCTTTGCCCTACTGAAGAACCTGTTAAATACCTTCCCACCTGACTTTGATCAGTACCGAAATACGATAACTGCAAAAAGAAACCTCCGATAATCCCACTCCAAACATTGTAAGGATTGGTCCAGCTAAAATCGAAATCAATGGCATTGGTACGCCCCATTTTTCCAGCAATGTCAATAGCCTTTCCAAAACCAACACTTTCGGGCAATAGATGCACTACCATCACTCCCGCAGCAAACAAACCACAAAAGATAATCGTCATTTGTAGCAACTGCGTATACGAAACCGCTTTTGTTCCTCCAAAAACAGTATAAAAAATCACCAAGCCACCCATAAACAAAGTGGTATAGGTAACATTGATATTTAAAATTGTAGAAAGGATAATCGCAGGTGCATATATGGTAATCCCAGTAGACAACCCACGTTGTATCAGAAATAGAAATGCCGTAAGTGCCCTGGTTTTAAAATCAAAGCGCTGCTCCAGAAATTCATAAGCGGTATACACCTTCAGCCTATGAAAAATAGGCACAAAAGTGATACACAATACAATCATGGCCAAGGGTAAGCCAAAATAAAATTGCACAAAGCTCATCCCCGAAGAATAGGCTAAACCTGGAGCCGATAAGAAAGTAATGGCACTAGCCTGAGTGGCCATCACCGAAAGACAAACGGTATACCACGGCATGCTTTGGCCACCCAACAAATAAGCATCCATGCTTCGGGTACCACGACTTTTATAGACGCCGTAACCTACAATCCCCAATAGGGTAACGAGCAACACTGCCCAATCTAAATTACTCATTGGAAATATTTAGTAAAAGCGTAAAACAAAGCGATAAGTAACACCAGCCAAAACAGTAGCAGATAATAAAACTGTTTCCAGCTTTTCACAAATGGTGGTAGTTCATTTTGGTCTTCTTGCATATTTTTTTTTGTGTGGTAGCAGTTACTTTAAATACCGCGTCATTTCGAACGCATGTGAGAAATCTATTTTTGAGATTCTTCGCTATGCTCAGAATGACAAGTCCCCTAGGGTTTAGCCAATAAATTCGCAAATAAACGATAGGCACCCGGTACACCTGCAGGCAATTGTCTGAAAAACGACAAAGAAGTATAAACGAACTTGCCTTTGCCATAATCGGCAATTAAAAGTGAACCATCACTAGCGGCCTCGCCTGTGTCGTTCATTCTCAAAACAGTTTCATATTTAGGGTCAACATCTTCGGCAAAATATAATCCTCTTTCCTGTACCCATCCCTCAAAATCTTTGCTGGTGATTTTATTAGGATAGTTAAGAGCCACGTGGGCAGGTTTGGTAAAAGTGACTACCGCATCTTCCTCAGTCACTCGTTTGTTCACTAATCTAAAAGGATAGGGCCCAAAAGCGTTCGATTTTAAGCCATTGTTTACATTATACTGCTCTAGCAAAACCCCGCCATTTTTCACATAATCCATCAATTTCGAGTAGATGTTTTTTGCCTCTTCGTTTACATTAAAAAATCTTACTCCGGTAACAATCGCATCATATGCCGAAAGGTCATTTAACAATACCTGCGAAGGGCTCAAATGCACCACTTGATAGCCCACTTGCTGCAATGCATTGCCTACCAAATCACCTGCACCATCAATATAAGCAATACGTTTTCCTGCAATTTTCAAATCGGCCACTTCCAATTTAGCATTAGCTTCTGGGAACAGGTTAATATTAGGGATATGTTCGTAGCGAATGGTCCTAAAGCCTTTGCTTTCTGTTTGTCCGTTTGTTTTCACCTGCAAGTGGAGGCTTCCAGTTGTTGACCCTGCACTTGGCGTAATTTGAAATACCACCAATTGCGCATCACCTTTTTGGGAAAACTTAAAGTCGATTTTCTCAGGGCTGGCTTTCCATCCGCTAGGTAAGATAGGGATTAGCTCCCCACTCACATTTTTGGTAAAGCTTTTCAAGTTTACTTCAATGTTTTTTGGCTGCTGGTTCACAAACAAATAAGCCTGATCGCTCAAGCTAGCCGTTACTTGTGGTGCAATAACCAATGGTTGGTAAAGCTCTCCTTTTATAGGGTCGGTAGATTTATATAAAATAGGCAAGTTAAACTCAATCTGCTCATCATTGATACTAAAAAAAGCCTTTACCGTTAAGCTTGAAGGATTTTCGGGATAACCAATTTCTTCCTGTCTATCGATCACATAATAGCCAATAGGATGCTCTTTTTTAAGATAATAAGGTTGGGTAATATCTGATGGACTGGCTTTGATCCCATATTTGGTAGATGATAAACGGTTTTCCTGCAAATCAATTCCTTTACCGTTAATGCTCGCTTTTACTTTTAATGGCGCTGTAGCTCTATAAATAGCATTCACCGTCACCGCAATGGTATCCCCTACGGCAGAACTTGCTTCTGGCACCACCGCCTCGGCCCATAAACCTGCGCAAGCAGCAATCATTTCATCTAATAATGACTGGTTAAAGCCTTGCTCTTTCGCTGCAAGCTTTTTAAGCTTCAGCAAATCTGGCAAAGATGCTGCAGGCTTACTAACCTGGTATTGCTGTTGTATTTTGTCCAAAAGACTGATTACTTCTTTATTGCTTAGTCCAATATTGACCCCATCAAACAATGAAGTTTTTGCAGGTTCTCCAGCGGTATGGCTAAAAAATTCAAAAGCCTCGCCACGCTGCAAAGCAGAACCAAAACCTTGGCTTTTATGATTGGTACGACTGATGGCCGCAATTTCTCCGTAATTTTTCCCCAACAGCACATTGTAAACACCCACATTGATCTTCAATTGATCTGGAGCAGTGGTGTTGTTTCCGCCGAAATTGTAGGTATTCCACAGAATGCGTTTTGCTTGCCACGCCGTTACACCTTTTTTCAGTTGTTCTGGGAATTGTTTCGGGTCCGCAGCCGCTACAAAGGCTTCTCTAGCAATAATTGCTGAGGCGGCATGATGACCATGACCAGCCCTAGCATCCTCAGGAAAACGGGTAATGATCACATCTGGTCTAAACTTTCTAATGATCCAAACCGCATCTGCCAATATCTGTTCCTTACCCCAAATTTTAAAAGTTTCTGCAGAAGTTTTAGAAAAGCCAAAATCATTTGCCCGACTAAAAAACTGTCCCGCACCATCAACCTTACGAGCAGCCAATAGTTCCTGCGTTCTAATTTGACCCAAAAGCTCTGCTTGTTCATTTCCAATGAGGTTTTGCCCTCCATCTCCTCGGGTTAACGATAAATAAGCGGTCCTTACTTTAGCTTCCTTAGCCAAATAAGCCAGCAATCTGGTATTTTCATCATCGGGGTGAGCTGCAATGTAAAGTACACTGCCTTTGATAGACAGGGCAGCAATACCTTGTGCTATTTCAGCAGCATTTAGCGCATTAGGCTGTTGCATTTGCGCCTTCAAAAAGCATGGCAATAGCATAGCAGCAAGAAAAAATCTCTTGATGTTCATTCTGTATTGGTTGTATGGCTAAAATAGTTAAATTTTGTAAAAGCTTTTTGAAATGGAACATTGTTTGCAGAACTTATAGCATATTTTTACAAGCCGCAGATGCGTCCATATTTTTTTACTCAGATGATGACTTAAACAAGGTTTGTTTACCAAATGATTAAAACATAGGTGCAACTACGACTAATTTAAACTACACACATAGATGAAAAATTTATTTTTAGCTTGTCTTATCATCCTAAGTTTAGGATCATGTGGTATTAACAAACAAGCCCAACAAATTAAAGCGCTTGAAAAATGCGACTACCGCATTACGGATGCTACCGATATTACCATTGCAGGAACGGATGTTAGAAAGCTAATGGATGGCAAATCGGTAAACACCCTTAGTATTCCTGGTATTGCACTGGGTATGCTCAGAAAAGATATCCCTTTAAGAGCAAAACTTAATCTAGAAATCAGCAATCCAACCAATAATTTGGCCGCTATTAATGATTTCGATTATATTGTTTTGATTAATCGTCAAGAGGTTTTTAATGGTTCGGTTAACCAAAGCGTAAATATTGGCGCTGGACAAACCACCCGAGTTCCTGTACAGGTGAACGCTAATATCTATCAGTTTTTAACGGACAATAAAATGCTGAATGATATAGGAACATTTATTGGTGGGGCCACCAACGGATCTGAGAAAAAGGGATTAGTGACCTTGAAAATCAGACCATCTATTAAAGTTGCAGGTGGACTGGTAAAATATCCAGGTTATATCACGATAGACAAAGAAGTAAGCAGCAAAATATTGCTTTAATGCGTTTATAATAAGATTTTTTTCTTCATACAATCACCTGAGGATCAGTAACGAGTTGGAGCAAAAGCTTCAACTCAAAAACTAAATTATTAGTTTGATGCAACATTATCTTTTCTGTTGCGTCTACTTACCAAACCTCAACAAATGAAGAAAACCATACTATTATTTACGCTTATTTTTAGTTTTCACTTATCTTTTGCCCAAAAAGGCAGTGTAACGGGCACCTTACTAGATAGTTTAAACAAAAAGACAACCCTTAACTTCGCTACCATTTCTATCTTTAAAGGTGCTGATACTGTATTACACTCTTATAAACTTTCAGATGATAAGGGCGTATTCAAAATCAACAACCTCGAAATTGGGGCCAGATACCGTTTGGTCATCAATGCGTGGATGTACAATATCCACCGCCACGAAGTGACCTTAACCGCAGCTGAGCCCAACCTAAATTTGGGCAATATTTATCTTACCGAAAAAACCAATAACCTCAATGAAGTAGTGATCCAATCGGAAAGACCTCCTATTGTAGTTAGAAAAGATACCATTGAGTTTAACGCGGAGTCGTTTAAAACACTTCCTAGTGCCGTGGTTGAAGACCTTTTGAAAAAACTACCAGGGGTTTCTATTGAAGGCGATGGGGGAATTATGGTAAATGGCAAACCGGTAAGCAAAATATTGGTAGATGGCAAGGAGTTCTTTGGTGGTGACCAGCAAATTGCGACCAAAAATCTTCCAGCCAATATTATCGATAAAGTGCAATTAACCGATGATCCAGAAGCGAAGCGCAGGGATCCAGATATTGTAGCGGGCAACGTTCCACAAATTATCAACCTTAAACTTAAAAAGGCCATCAAAAGCGGCGCCTTTGGAAAACTGTATGCTGGCGGAGGCCCTAACAAGCTATACGAAACTGGTGGTATCATGAACTTTTTTAGAGATACCACTCAAGTAAGCGTTTTAGGCTATAGCAACAATGCTAATAAACCAGGTTTTAGTATTGGCGATGTAATGCGGATTGGCGGATTCTCCAGGTCTGGAGTAAACTCTACCATGATCAATTCCGACGGAGGGTTTTCACTTAATGGTATTTCCTTTGGTGGTGCTATGAACGGCGGCGTGCAAACCTCTTCAGGAGCAGGTGCTAACTTTAACACCCTCACCAAAAAAGGAACTAAAATTAATGCCAAATATTTCTTGGGTTACGCCAAAACACTTACGGAACAAACCACCGATGTTGAGCAAAATCTAGGGAGCAATTTTCTATATACGAAATCAGTATCGTCACAAAACAACAGAAACTACAGCCATAATATAGGTGCCAGAATAGAAGCCAAATTAGACAGCCTTACCAAGCTAACCATAGAGCCAGCAGTTTCTATTGGCTTACCAAGAAATACTGGTGACTTGAGCACTTCTACCTTTAATACCAATCGAGATTTGATCAACAATGGCAAAAATACTTCACGCTTAACGGGAAGAAATACTGACTACGGCCTTTCTGCCAGCCTATGGAAAGACTTCAAAAAAATAGGTCGCTCTTTAAATATCTCGGTGAACATTTCTCAGAGAAAGAACCTTAGCGATAATTACAACTTAGTTCTTAATAATTTTTACAACCCAACGTCTACTGACTCATTCGACCAATGGAGAGATAATAACATCGACAATTTCAATGTAAATCTAAATGCAAACTACAGCGAACCAATCTCCAAAGCATTAAGCTTAAACATTGCTACTAGCAGCAACTATTTAGACAATGAAAATGCCTTGGCCACCTTCCTACGTAATCCAAGCAACCAAGCGTATGACATCGCCGTTCCTAACCTAACAGAAACTGTAATGCAAAGCGGCTTTAAAACCAATAATAGAGTTAGCTTACGATGGAAAGTGAATAAGGACTTAAATATTCAACCTGGTTTTGTATTCAACACTATCGATCTAGAGAATAAGTTTACCAAACACGACGGCTTCGGGCAGCATTTCACTTTTTTTGCCCCTCAATTGAACATCAGATATAAAAGCTTAAATTTTAGCTACTCACCTTCATTTAGAGAACCTGATGTGAGATATATCCAACCTGTGGCCAACAACACCAATCCGTTATTTGTACAAAATGGAAATCCAAACTTAAGGCCATCAAAGACTCACCAGGTGAACCTGAACATGTACAAATACGACACGCAAAGAACACTCAGTTATAATATTTATTTAGGTGGAAGTGTGCAAAATGACGGTGTAATTATGGAAAGAACGATTGATGGTCCTCAATCGGCAACCCCTGGTAAACAAACCACTACCCCTGTTAACGAAGATGGTATTTGGCAATTCCATAGCAATGGTAACATCTCCAAGGATTTTAAGGGTACAAAAAGACAATTTACCATTAGTGCAGGTTATTGGGGCAACTACAACAAAAGCTACGTGATTGTAAACGGAGTAAGGAGCGAGAGCAAATTGATTAACGGTGGACCTAGAGTTGGTGGAAGGATTAATTTAAATGATAAACTTGAATTTGGCGAAACCTACAGCTTTGGTTTCAACAAGAGTTTTTATGAGGATAATTTCTATAACAACCTAAATTATTACAATCATGGTAGCGATACGGAACTGATCCTTCGCTGGCCTAAAAAAGTGGTTTGGGAAACCAATTACCGCTGGCAGTACAACACCCAATCGATTACAGGAGTAGACAACAAAATGGCATTTTGGAACGCCGCTGTTACCTTTTTATTCTTGAAAAATGACCGACTACAATTAAAATGTAGCTTCAACGATATTTTAAATACCAATAATAGACGATACGTTTACATCACAGAGAATACCGCTAGAGATTTGCGTGTAAACAACATTGGTAGGCACGGACTGTTTACCCTCACTTACAACATCCAAAACTTTGGAGGTAAAGTTGGAGGCAAAGAGACCTTGTTTAGGTTCTAATAATAGTTAATTTAAGCAATAAGGCCGTGGATGCGGCCTTTGTTGCTTTTGAAAATTTTTAATCAAAACCTATGAAGCTTTAATGTTCGTGAAATAAAAAATCCCGCAATTGCGGGACTTTTCATTATATCTTCTCTCCTTTTTCGAGTTTCTCTTTTCTATGTTCTTGCGAAAGATAATGGAGCAAAGTATTCAATACTACGGCATTCCAATCGTCATGCAAGCTCACATTGATATTTTTCTTTTTATCGTACATATCTTGGATATGCAAAACACCTTTATCTAAGAAATATTTGATTTGGCTCCATCCCACCACGGTAGTTTTTGTTTTGCCTAAAAACCAAGTTTTATACTGCATCTCGAAACCTTGATAGTTGAATTTTGCTGCTCCCACTTCTAGCTTTTCCTGATTGTTCAATTTCTCAATAAACTCATTAACTAAATGCTTCTTCACATATTGCCATAAGCCAGACATCACGTAATAGTAGGTATGATCTTCTTCCAAAAGCTCCTCAACCTTGCTACTTTCAAACTGGATGCTCACCGTTCTACCGTCCCTGCTTCTTACATCAATCATATATTTTTTCTTGATGGGCTTTTTTACGGGACCAATAAGTGAAACGCCATATTTAACGGCCGCTACGTCGTTACAAGCTATGCGGGCTTGATTTACCTCAATAGCCTCGGCAGTAATCTTAACTTTTTGTTTTGAAGAAGGAATGACGATATCTACGTCGAAGTTGTGGTGTTGCATGGGTCCGAATATACAGATATTTTATAAATGAAAATATACCTAATCTTCAGGTTTTTCTACAGATCGCCAATCCATTTATTCACATCTCTTGAAAAGCGGCGATGTTTGGCTTCACCTATGATTTGTTTCTCGTAGATTCCTGTATGGCCCGAAAGCAAATATGAAACTACACAGGCAATAGCCACATAAATACCGCATTGGCTTCCAAATAGTTCCATAGCCATAATGGTACACGCCAAAGGAGTATTGGTGGCTCCTGCAAAAACGGCAACAAAACCCATCCCAGCCAAAAGTGCCACAGGTAAAGGCAATGCGATGGATAATGCACTTCCTAACGTAGCACCAATAAAAAATAAGGGCGTTACTTCGCCACCTTTAAAACCTGCCGCCAAGGTAAGCACCGTTAAGGCTAACTTGATGGCAAAATCATAGGGTGGTAACTGCTGTTCAAAGGATTCTACAAGGGTTGGAATGCCCAAACCAATGAATTTTGTGTTGCCCAAAGCCAAAATGCACAATATCAAAATCAAACCACTAACAAATGGCCTTAATGGCGGATACTTAATTTTAGTTTTGAATAAACCGCTAACAAAACGCAGGGTCTTGCTAAAGATAGCAGCACATACCCCAAAGGCAATTCCTGCTAATAAAGCATAAGCCAGATTCAAGAATGAAATATCGGGAACGGAAGCAATACTATAAACGGTATGTTTCACTTGCCATAGATGGGTGACTTCGCCCGCCAATATTGCCGCAGCAAAAGCTGGGAAAATGGCATTATACCTCAGCCTGCCAACTAGAAAAAACTCCATGGCAAAAATGGCACCTGCGAGTGGAGTTCCAAACACTGATCCAAATCCTGCGGCTACCGCAGCAATGATTAACGTCCTTCGATCTTCCACAGACAACCTCAAAGGTTTACTGAACTGATCGGCAATTCCACCTGCCATTTGCAAAGCCGTTCCTTCCCTACCTGCTGAACCTCCAAACAAATGTGTAGCAATAGTTCCCACGTAGATAAACACGGTCATTCGGAAAGGAATCTTCTGTGCTGGCTGATGAATAGTGTCAATCAACAGGTTGTTTCCAGAAGCAATATCTTTTCCATAATAATGATACAGTAAGCCGATAAGCAAACCTGCGATAGGTAAAAAACCAATCAACCATAAATGCTGTTCCCTTGTTTGTGTAGCCCATTCCAGCGACTGCAAAAAAATAGCAGAAGCAGTTCCCACCAACCCACCGAGCAATAGGCTAATCAAAATCCATTTTAATAAATAGGGAATGGCTGGGTGTCGTTTGCTAAGCAACTTTAAAGTTAGTGCGAGTTTTTCAGCTAAAGATTTTTGTTCCATTAATGACATACTTTTCCTGATCAATGTAAATACATTTGCAACCAGGCGCCATCAGCTTTTTAGGGCGGTTCAATTAGGAAGACACCATTTCCTTCATACAAAGTAAGTAAAAATTAGCCACAGATGCGCAGATATTTTATTTTCCATTTTTGGGATACAAGCGCATCTGTGGTAAAAGCTATAATCCTAATCTATGCTTTCTTAAAGTATCCTTGGCAATATCATAACCTGCATCAGCATGTCTAATAACGCCCATTGCCGGATCATTGTGTAATACTCTTTTCAATCGTCTTGCGGCATCTTCTGTCCCATCAGCTACAATTACCATCCCAGCATGAATAGAATAACCAATACCCACACCACCGCCATGATGCAATGACACCCAGCTTGCACCGCCAGCGGTATTGATCAACGCATTCAAAATTGGCCAATCTGCCACCGCATCCGAACCATCCAACATTGCTTCTGTTTCTCGGTTTGGAGAAGCTACAGAACCAGTATCTAAATGGTCACGACCAATTACAATTGGTGCTTTTACTTTACCTTCTGCCACCAAACGGTTAAAAGCCAAACCAGCTTTTTCACGTTCCCCTTGTCCCAACCAGCAAATACGTGCTGGCAAACCCTGAAAAGCAATGCGTTCCTGCGCCATGGTGATCCATTGCTTTAAACTTTCATTTTCTGGGAACAATTCCAATATCAACTTATCCGTTTCGTAAATATCTTGAGGATCGCCACTTAAAGCAGCCCAACGGAAAGGACCTTTGCCTTCACAAAACAACGGACGGATATAAGCAGGTACAAAACCTGGAAAGTCAAAGGCATTTTTCACCCCAACTTCAAGAGCCCTGCCCCTTAGGTTGTTACCATAATCAAAAGTAATTGCTCCACGTTTTTGCAGTTCCAACATTTGTTGCACATGCTTGGCCATGGTGGCATAACTTTGCTTCACATATTCATCAGGGTTATTTTTACGTAAATCAGCAGCTTGTTCAACCGATAATCCTTCGGGGAAATAACCGATCAATGGATCATGTGCCGATGTTTGGTCCGTTAAAGTATCAGGAACGATATTGCGATCAATTAAGCGCTGTAATAATTCAACGGCATTACAAACCACGCCAATCGAAATGGCCTTTTGCTCCTCCTTATATTGCAATGCCTTATCAATGGCTTCATCAATATCATATGCAATCTCGTCTATATATCTTGTTTCCAAACGTTTTTGGATACGCCATTCTTCTACGTCAGCAGCCAAACATACCCCTTGGTTCATGGTAATGGCCAAAGGCTGTGCCCCGCCCATACCTCCTAAACCAGCGGTAACGTTTAATTTTCCTTTCAGGTTACTGTTAAAATGCTTTTTTGCCAAGGCAGAATAAGTTTCATAAGTACCTTGCACAATTCCCTGCGAGCCAATGTAAATCCACGAACCAGCGGTCATTTGCCCGTACATCATCAAACCTTTATCTTCCAACTCATCAAAATGTTGCTGTGTAGCCCATTTAGGTACCAGTTGTGAGTTCGAAATGAGTACTCTTGGCGCATCTTTATGGGTAGGCAATACGGCTACAGGTTTTCCAGACTGCACCAACAAGGTTTCATCTTCCTCTAAATTTTTCAGTGCTTTAATGATCAGCTCAAGTGCTTCCATATTTCTGGCTGCCTTTCCTCTTCCTCCGTATACAATTAAATCTTCTGGTCTTTCGGCAACTGCCGGATCCAGGTTGTTCAACAGCATTCGCAATGCGGCTTCCTGTACCCAACCTTTACAGTTCAAGGTGCTTCCATAAGGTGTTTGACTTATTTTCAGGTTCATATATTTGGTTTTATATTTGAAAATTACGTGCTTCAAATGTAGTTACTTTAAATAGCTTAACATTTAACATCAGGATATTTTTAGTGCATCAAAGTATTAAACTTTACGGTTAACTTAATGTCAAAGTTAGCACATGACGAATAATGTTACATTTCTTTTAAAGCAACATTGCTTAATATTTACTTAACTTTGTGTTACAATGCACGCAAGGAAACGTCATTTCTTGAAACAGCTTTTTGCTATGCTCATGTTGGGCGTGTTTGCGCTAGCTGTTACTCCGTGGGGAGCCCTGCATCATCACGAAGAAAATACTGTTATCAAGGAAAAGCATTGTACGCATACGGTACACGTAAAAACTTCCACCGAAACTTGTTTGATCTGTAAGGCTCACTTCGAAAAGAATTTTACGACAAGCTTTCACAGTTACCTGATACATTTAAAAAGCAAATTCATTAAAAGGGCAACTCCTTCAATCGCCGGAGCCTTTACCGAAATCATTGCTTCGTGTTTACGTGGCCCACCCACCTGTCAATAAGCCTACCTATTCTTGACACCATCTTATCTATTGCCTTAGGGCGATGAAGAAGCGTGTTTTTAATTATCTATTTACTATCACCATTTGGATGTGTAAAATCATCCTATTTATATTTTCGTTTATGAAAAGGTTACCTTTTTTAGTAACTATTATTGCATTGTTCCTATCCCTTAATGCTATGGCAAACACTTTGGCAAGCATTAAGGGAAAGGTAATTGACGCCAGCACCCAGTCACCATTAGCGGGAGCTACTTTATATATCTCTGATTTAAAAGCCTCTACCAGCACCAACAACAATGGTGAATTTACTTTTAACAACGTACCTGCAAAAGGAAAGTTTCTGTTAGAAGTTCGCTATTTAGGTTATAAAACTGCTTCCAAGGTCATCGACTTATCGGTGCAAGAGGAAATCACCTTTGCATTAGATCCTTCAGTGATTGAAAGTGCCGAAGTGGTAATTACAGGAACTCCTTTTAGTGCCAACAACAAAACCAATAGTTTAGCTGTAATTACCGTGGGGCGTGATAAGCTGGCACAATCAGCAGCTACCAATTTAGTAGACGCAATAGCCAAAATACCAGGGGTTGCGCAAGTAACCACAGGAGGTGCCATTTCCAAACCAACCATTAGAGGTTTAGGCTATAACCGTGTATTAACCATGGTTGATGGTGCCAGAGAAGAAGGCCAACAATGGGGCGATGAACATGGCGTACAAGTAGATCAGTTTGCCGCAGCCCGCATAGAAGTGTTGAAAGGCCCAGCCAGTTTGTTATACGGTTCTGATGCTTTGGGAGGGGTGATCAATATTATTGATGATCTTGTACCGGCAGAAGGAACTTATAATGGCAATTTCACCACCAACTACAACACCAATGGCGGCTTAACAGCGTCATCTCTAATGATGCAGGGCAACACCAATGGCTTTGTTTACCGTGGACGTGTTTCTTATAAAAATGCCTATGGTTTTGGCTACAAAGGTCACGTGGTTCCTAATGCTGGTTTCAACGAAATTAATACCAGTGCCATGTTAGGGCTTAATAAAACCTGGGGCTATACCCACTTAAGTCTTTCGAGATTTGCCACCAATATTGGCTTGGTAGAAGAAGGACCAAATGAGGAGGGAAATTATCTTGATGAAGATGGCAATGTGATCAGCAATAGCGATGCCCGCAAAAGATCGTTAAACCTGCCTTTCCAAAACATTAACCATTATCGTGCGGCATTAAATAGTAATATCCTACTTGGCGGCGGACAGTTAAAATCTACCTTGGCTTTTCAACGCAACATCCGTAAGGAGTTTGAAGAAACTAAGGATGAACCAGGATTGAACTTGGGACTAAACTCTTACACTTATGATGTAAAATATTCCTTCGCTAACGATGGCAAATGGGAGCCAACCATTGGTGTGCAGGGCATGTACCAAACCAACAAAAACAGTGGTGAGGAATTTTTAGTACCTGATTATAACAGTAACAATATTGGCGCTTTCGCCTATTTGAAACGTAATTTTAGCAATGGAGCCATTAATGCCGGTGTGCGCTACGATTACAAAAAAATAGATGGCAAAGATTTATTTGAAACACACGACGACCATGAAGATCAAGTATTCACGGCTTTCAACAATAGTTTCTCCAACTTTACAGGTTCATTGGGTTTTGCTTTCGATATCGCCAAAAATCTTAACCTAAAAGGAAATATAGGCTCAGGATTTAGAGCTCCCAACATTGCCGAACTTGGTGCCAATGGTAAACACGAAGGCACTTTTAGATATGAAATTGGGAACACTAATTTGAAACAGGAAACCAGCTTACAGTTCGATTTGGGCTTAACCTATAATGCCGAAAACGTTACCCTTGGCTTAAACGCTTACAGCAACAAAATTTACGACTACATTTATCTGAGCAATATTAATAACGAAACGATTGTGAATACCGACCACGAGGGTAATACTGAGACATTGCCAGTTTACCGTTTCTTACAAACCAATGCCAGTTTGGTTGGTGGAGAAGCTTCTGTAGATTTTCACTTGATAAAAGCGTTGCATTTCGAAAATACTTTTGCTTACGTGAAAGGAACCAACAAAGCGACCAACTCACCATTGCCTTTTATACCCGCAGCAAGTTTGAATAACGAAATCCGTTTTGAACCTAATGTAAAAGGCTTAAATGATAGCTTCATTAAAGTTGGCCTAACCAACGTGTTTAAACAAGATAGAATTGATGCCTTTGAAACCGAAACCGACGGCTATACTTTGTTAGATGCTGGAATAGGCACTTCTTTTAAAACTAAAAGAGGTAAGTTAAATGTTTGGGTTACCGGACAAAACCTAACCAATAAACTTTACTATAATCATTTAAGCAGATACAAATTAGCAGGTATTTACAATCCTGGACGCAATGTAAGCTTTGGCGTGAGTGTACCGTTGTAATCACTACACCAACTCTAATATTCGTCATACCCAACTCGATTGGGTATCTTAAAGCGATACCTTAGACTATACGCATTAGGATTCCCGTTTTCATAGGAATGACGCTCACGACATAAAAAAGCCCTTCAATTGAATTTGAAGGGCTTTTTTGGGCTATACCGTATCTGTTTTCTCCAAACATCCCTTAAAATTATCTACAAAAAATTTGGAGATTAAAAATTTAGCACTACTTTAGTGTATTATTTAACTAATACACTAGTATGATAAAAATAGACAATCTAAATTTTAGCTATAGCAAGCATCGAGTTCTTTTTAAGGATATCAGCATGCAATTGAGCAATGGTCATATCTATGGGCTATTGGGCAAAAACGGTGCAGGTAAATCTACCTTGTTGAAAAATTTGGCGGGTTTGGTATATGCACAAAGTGGGAAAATTGATGTGCTTGGTTTTGACCCAGCCAAAAGACAGCCTGCTTTATTACAACAGATTTGCTTCATCCCGGAGGAATTTCATTTGCCTGCCATTAAAATTGACAGCTATATCAAAGCTAACGCTCCGTTCTATCCAAATTTCGATCACCAGTATTTTGCTGACCTGTTGAAAGAATTTGACATTCCTGCGGGACAAAAGCTAATCGACATGAGCTACGGTCAAAAGAAAAAGGTAATCATCTCCTTTGGTTTAGCCACCAACGCCAAATTGGTAATTATGGACGAACCCACCAATGGTTTGGATATTCCATCGAAAGCACAGTTTCGCAAAATTATGGCATCTGCCCTCACTGAAGATCGATGTATCATCATTTCAACGCATCAAGTACGTGATTTGGACAACCTAATTGATACCGTAATTATGCTGGACGAAAACAAGATTGCCTTAAAAGCTTCGGTAGATGAAATTGCCAGCAAACTTTGCTTCAAACGCTTGAAGGAAGTGGACGAAACCGTGATTTATGCTGAACCATCTTTAGCGGGCTACCATGCGGTTGTGGCAAACTATCACCAAGAAGATAGCAAGCTAGACATGGAATTGCTTTTTAACGCCGTGTTAGCAGAGAAGAACAAACTGAAACCAATCTTTAACTAATCAGACATGAACAATACTTTCAATTTACATCGATTTAATTTATTGCTTAAAAGGCAGTGGTTAGAGTTTGGGAAAGTTTACCTAATGACATTGGGTGTTGTATTAGTAATTTTACTTTGTTTCTATGCAATGAACTTAAGCAGTATAGAAGAACACATAAAATCAAATAATGCAAATTACACCCTCAGATTTAGAGAACCTTTATTTACTCTTTTAGGTTTGCTTTTTATCAGTATCGCCGCAACCACATACTTCACTCACTTAGGCAACAAAGCAAAAGCAATAGGTGATATACTAACGCCAGCTTCTGTGTTAGAGAAGTATTTAACGGGAGTATTTTACACGACTATCGTTCCTATTCTTTCTTATGTTTTGATCTTTTATCTGGTAGATTTTATTTTCATCAAAGCAAACTTTTCTAGCTATACTGACGTTGACAGCGTTTATGTAAAAGGTAAGTACGTTAAGAAAACGATTGAAAAAAATGACTGGCTTTTCTTTAACTACAATGCATTGTCACATAGCTATTTTAACTATGTTGCATCAGCTTGCAGCGTATTTTCTCTAGTAGTTACCAGCATATTTTTAGCCGGTTCCATCTACTTCAATCGTTTTCAGTATATCAAGACGATAGTAAGTGTGTCGATTTTTATTGGAATGCTAACATTAGTATACTTCCAGACCGTGAGTTTCTTCTTTGACGACAAAGTTCTTATTAATCCCAATCAATCTCACAACAACTCAGGAGAATTTTATATGTATATATTAATTGCAGCTATGATGGCAATAGCATTGTTCTTCTACGTATTGGGATACATCAGATATAAAGAAAAAGAAGTTTAATTAGAGGTATAGATATGGAATTTAGAGATAACAAGGCAATATACCTACAAATAGCAGACTTTGTTTGTGAACAAATTATGCTGGGGAAATGGCCAAGCGAACAAAAAATACCTTCAGTGAGAGAGCTTGCGATGGAAATGGAGGTTAACCCAAATACAGTAATGCGCACTTACGATTTATTACAACAAAAAAATGTGATACAGAACAAAAGAGGTGTGGGTCTTTTTGTGACCGACAATGCAGTAGTTAACATTACGGCCTATCAAAGGGCTCAATTTATAGATGAAGAACTACCGGCAGTTTTTAGAAACATTTATCTATTAAACATCGATTTTGACGAGCTAAAAAATCGTTACAACATTTTTGTTAAAGAAAATTTTTAATACCAGAAATCATGAAAACCAGTAATAAATTATTAATCGCTTTTGCAGCCACGCTAATTATACTACCAGTGCTAGTGATGGGGGTATTTTCTAAAGTATATTACACTGATGCAAAGAATTGGGTAGATTTAAAAAAACAAACCGACAGTTTCGATGCCATATCTGAAAATATGGAGGCCATTCCCTTAAATAAATTTAATGCTATTAATATTCCAGATGGAAAGGAAACAAGTTTTTATATCCGTTTAATTAAGGACCACAAATCTGGTGTTAAAATTGAAAAAGGTGATAAAGATGCTGTTCAGTTAAGCGTTGATGCGCAAGGACAATTACAAATTGTACTTGAAGATAAAAAAGACAGGCGCAGCTATATTAATATCTACGTTTACGCCCCAAATACCAATACTATAAATATCATCAACTCTGGGAATGTAGAAGTAAATTCAAAAACAGACTCATTAGCAATCAGCCTTAAAAAAACAAAATACTTATCATTTGGATCGACTTCAGCATTTAATAAACTAAGTATCACTGCCGATGATGGCAGTAACATCAATATTGATAAAGACATAGCAAAATCACTAAATCTTAAGCTTTACAACACCAGTTTTACAAGTAGTTGGGCTTCTTATCAAGACTTGAATATTATCACTGCAGGGAAATCAGAAATTTCTATTCAGGGGGATATTGAACAAAGGAAAAAGGTGTTTCAAATACAAAATTTAAACCTGCACACTACCGATAGCGCCACCGTAAACTTCGACGGCATTAAAATCCAAAAAGCTACGGGTAGCCTGTCTGACCAAACCACGATACAAATGCCGATCATCAATTTAAAACAGATATTAAAATAAACTTATTATGATGAAAATTATAATTACAGTTACGCTATTACTCATTAGCTCATTGGGGTTTAGCCAGCAACTTAACGATAAAATGAAGGATGCTTTTAAAACAGACAATCCAGAAATGCTTTTAGCAGAAGTGAGCATCCAAAAAGCAAACATCAACGATTGTTTTGATATAGAAGGAGCTACCTACAATTTAATTGCAATCAGTATAAAGATGAATAGGTCCAACATATTCAACACTTTGATTGCTCAAAAAGCTGACTTAAACAAAATATGTAATGATAAAACACCTTTGATGTATGCGGCAAAATATGGCCAATTAGACTATGCGAAGGCCTTATTAAAAGCAGGTGCAGATATAGCTGTTAAAAACAATGAGGGGAAAACGGCTCTTGATTATGCAGTGAAATATGAAAAATTGGAGCTACAGAAATTGTTAGCTTCAACAAAAAAATAACACATTGCTAATCCAAGCAAGTTTATGAGCCCTATTTGTCATTCTGGGTGCAAATTGAGACACTCAGAATGACTATAGGCGATGTTTCTTAATCAATCGTTAACAATATGATCTTTATTATTATCATCCTTGTTGCTTTGTACCAATCCTGCTAATTAGGTTGGCCTTTAGCGATAAATTGAACGGCAGATTTGATATCATTGGCCAACAACCTATCAGCGTCGTTAAAGCTTACTACTTTTCTAAAATCATTAGATAAAGCCTCTATTTGAGGCGATGATTTTAATGGTTTGCGTAAGTCTAAAGCCTGTGTAGCAGTAATCAGCTCGATAGCCAAAATACGTTCCACATTCTCTACTACGCGTAAGCATTTGGTTGCCGCATTAGCGCCCATGCTCACATGATCTTCCTGCCCATTACTACTTACTATGCTATCTATAGATGCAGGCGTACATAACTGTTTGTTTTCGCTGGCAATAGACGCCGCTGTGTATTGGGTAATCATCAGTCCAGAATTAAGCCCTGCTTCTTTAACCAAGAAAGGAGGCAATCCCCTGGTTCCCGAAATCAACTGGAAAGTTCTTCTTTCTGAAATAGAACCAATCTCGGCCAATGCCATACAAAGAAAATCCAATGTAAGTGCTAAGGGTTGTCCGTGGAAGTTTCCTGCCGAAATGATCAAATCTTCATCAGGGAAAACATTTGGGTTATCGGTCACCGCATTAATTTCCGTTTCAAAAACTGATTGGATATAAGCTACGCTGTCTTTACTTGCTCCGTGTACCTGTGGCACGCAACGGAATGAATAAGGGTCTTGTGTTTGTTTACCTTGCTGGGCAATAAGTTCGCTTCCCTCTAGCCAATTCTTAATATTTTCAGCAGTTTGCAACTGTCCTTGGTGTGGCCTGATCACATGGCTAAGGTTCAAAAAGGGATCGATGCGACAATTAAAAGCATCAATAGCAATGGCAGCTATTGCATCAGCCCAAGCCAATAAACGTTTGGCCTGCAACAAGCAATTTACGCCATAGGCACTCATAAATTGAGTACCATTAATTAAAGCTAAACCCTCTTTACTTTGCAGGGTAAGGGATTGCCAGCCCAATTGCTGATAAAGTTCTTTCGTATATATTTTTTGTGCTTTGTACCATACCTCGCCTTCGCCAATTAATGGAATGGCCAAGTGTGCCAAAGGGGCCAAATCGCCTGATGCGCCCAAAGAACCCTGGGTATATACCACTGGCAAAATATCATGGTTGTAAAAGTCGATTAAACGCTGAACGGTAGTCAACGCTACTGCTGAATGTCCATAACTTAACGATTGTATTTTCAACAACAGCATTAGCTTCACAATAGGCTTTGGAACTTCTTGTCCCGTACCACAAGCATGAGATAGGAGTAGATTATGTTGAAGCTGAGTAAGTTTATCTGCTTCTACCTTTACATTCTGCAAATAGCCAAAACCTGTGTTGATTCCATAGATTGGATCTTCGCTACGGCTTAATTTCTCATCTAGATAGTTTCTGCACTTAATAATTCGGTCGATAGCTGCTGTAGATAGTGCAATGCTTTTTCCCGATTGTATAATTTCCTGCAAAACGGCAATGTTCAGCACATTACTGCCTATTTCATAATTGGTCATATTGATTTCATTTGGTCGCCCCAAAAGTATAAATAATGATAAATTTAAACTAATTTGTTAATGTCACTTTACAATTATTTGATTTGACAGCACATCCAAAGATTTCTCCACTACAGTTGAAATGACGGCATCGATACTGCCATTAATAAAAACGTCATTGCGAGGTACGAAGCAATCTTTGCTGATTTTGAAGATTGCTTCGTACCTCGCAATGACGACAACACTATTTTTTTCCGTAGTGCTAACCCTATCGGATTTACAGGGGCCCAGACATATTTAAGGGATATTTTGTACCGCGATAAATAAAGGCGCCATTTCGATGAGGAGGTATGACGGAAAAACGTTAAAGCCTTCTGAGCTTAGCTTTCCAATATTTCTAACTGGGCAATAATATCTTCTTCTGTGATTGGATAAGGTTGATCATTGGCGATAGTTTGATATACGGCCTCAAATAATTCTCCGTAATTTCCTAGCGGAGAAGTGAGCAAAGAAACATCCCTACCGTAATCACTATTTACCAAAGTAAGCTTACCTGCATCCTCCGGAACCTCCAAGCCATAACCTTCGTCAGACGGCTTCATTCCTCTTAAAAGCTGCGCTTCCTGCACATCGCCATGGTTTTTAGAAAAAGCTCCCAAAGCGCCATTTACTACAAAAGCTGGTGGAATATCGGCAGCCAACAAAGTAGCCGTTAAGTATACATTCAATTGGTTCGGATATGATAGATGGATGAAGAAATAATCATCAACCTTACTGTTTTCACGATTATTGGCTAAAACCTTGTGAAACTTCTCTGGTTTACCAAATAAAGCAATGGCCTGATCTATCAGGTGCGGCCCCAAATCGTATTGTAGTCCGCTGGCTTCAAAACTGGGATCTTCTTTAAAACCCTTGGGTCCTATTTCATTTCGATAACGATCAAAACGGAAATACACTTCAGTCAGTTTTCCTAGCTTACCACTTTCAATGATCTCTTTGGTAATTTTAAACCCGCTATCAAATCTTCTGTTCTGATAAACCAAGGCATGTTTCCCTACTTCTTTAGCTAAGGAAAAAAGCTCTTTAGCTTGGGCAACCGTTGCGGTAAAAGGCTTTTCAACCAAGATATGTTTACCCGCCAACAAGCATTTTTTAGCATACTCGTAATGGGTATAGTTAGGTGTATTGATAATTACCAGATCAATATGATCATCGGCAATCAATTGATCGATGCTGTCGTAACTCGTGATATTGGGATAATCTTGAGCTACCTGTTTTTTACTCCTTTCGGTAACGGCTACAAAATTAAATCCATCATTTTGGTGAACAAAGGGTGCGTGAAATACTTTACCCGACATACCGTAAGCCATTAAGCCTACATTGATTTTAGGTCTCATAATTACAAATCTAGAAATTTAACGTAGATATCAAAGCGGTAACTAACGCCCCGAGAAATCACTCTATTATTATTTTTTATAGGCATGCAACTTCCATACTTTTTCTTTGTCATATTTAACATATGAAGAAAAGAATATTAGTCGCTTTAGTTTTAATGGTTTTGGGCAAAACACTATCTGCTCAAAAACAAACTTCGATATACACCAGCGATATTGATCATTTTTGGAATGCTTACGATGCTATTCAACAAGCAAAAGACCTGCCTCAGAAAATCACCATCATTAATGAGCAATATATCCATAAAGGGAGTAAAGGACTTAAGGCCTTTATGGAGGTACGACAATACAACGATACGCTTTGGGTACAATTGATAGATAAGCTCCCTAAATTCTGGAATTCAATCAGACCAAATACGCTAAGCATTAAATATAAAACTGTTGAATTTGAGAAAGCGGTTAAAAAACTGAAACAAATTTATCCCGACTTAAAACCTGCTGAAATGTACTTTACTATTGGTGGCCTACGCTCGGGTGGTACTGTAAAAGACAACATGGTGCTGGTAGGTGCTGAAATTGCAACTGGAAACGCTGCCACAGATGTTTCTGAATTTACAAGCAACTGGCTCAAGAACGTTTTTAAAGAGCAATCACTAGACAATATTGTTTCGCTAAACATCCACGAATATATCCACACCCAACAAAAGCCTAACGGTTCTAATTTGTTAAGCCAAGCAATAAGAGAAGGCTCCTGTGATTTTATCGCTGAACTGTCTATCCAAAAGCCAATGCAAACCAAATATCTGAGCTACGGAAAAGCTAATGCTTCAAATATTAAGGAGCTTTTTAAGAAAGAGATGTTCTTTAATGATTATACTAACTGGCTATATAACGGAAGCCAACGGGCGGAAGACGCAGACTTAGGCTATTATGTAGGTTACGAAATCTGTAAAGCATATTACCAGAAGGCTAAGAATAAAAAACAAGCAGTTAAAGATATCATAGAATTAGATTTTGGAAACGATCAAGCAGTAGGGTCTTTTTTAGAGGCCTCCGGCTTTTATTCAGAGAAAATAGATAAAAAAGGTCTCGTAGATGCTTATCAAAAAATGCAACCTACCATAGCAAGCATATCCCCATTTAACAACGGCGACAAAAATGTGGATGCAGCAACAAAGGAATTAAGAATAACTTTCTCTAAACCAATGGCACCTAAAAGATACTCTATTAGTTTTTCGGAAAAGGGCAAAATCAATTTTCCGATTACTACCGTGAAAGGCCATGAAGATGACGACAAAACATTGGTACTGAATATTGATTTAAAACCTCAACAAGATTATGAGTTCATTATTACCAATAGAAATTTCAGGTCAAAAGATGGTTACCCCTTAAAGGATGCTGAATATGTAGTAAAGTTCAGCACAAAGTAAAATAAAGTCCTTTTCTCGATGTGAAAATCATTAACACTATATTTGTGTTATGAAACCATCCGAAATCAATATCAAATGGAAAGAACTGCAAGAAAGGATTGCGCAGGATTTTGATTCGGAAATCCCAGATTTAAAAGTAGTACTGTTTTTAATAGGTGTACAGGAATTGGGAAAAGGCCCAGGTAAATTTAGCAAGAGGCAGAAAGAAGAATTGATGCATATTGCTACTTGTCGCTTGTTAAGCGAAATGGGCTTTTACGAATTAGAAGGGATAGACCAAGACGGTTGGCCTCACTGGAAACTAGTTAAACAAATTCCCGCTTATGTGGGACTGGAGCAGGAAATGCTACTCAGGTCTCTAGCAATCAATTATTTTGCAGATATTTACGAATAAAAAAATCCCCCAGTGATTGCTCGCTGGGGGATTTTTTTATAATTTAAGCTAAAAGCCTATCCAGCTTTTTCAGCAGCTTCTTTTTTCAATTGCTCATTAGCAACAATTACAATTTCTACCCTACGGTTAGCCGCACGACCATCTTCGGTTGCGTTATCTGCAATGGGCTCATTGAAACCTTTACCTTCTGTTACCAAACGTGATGCTGGAACACCTTGTGAAACTGCATAAGTTTTAACAGCCGCAGCTCTTTTTTCAGATACACTTTGGTTAACCGCAGCAGTACCTACGTTATCTGTATGACCAATTACCTTTACATCAGTTCCTGGATATTGGTTTAACGAAGCCGCTAAAGTTTGAATGTTCTTTTTAGCCGCATCTTTCAATTCAGTTTTGTTGAAATCGAAAAGGATACCGCTGTCAAATCTTACGATAATTCCTTCACCTTCACGAATTACTTCCGCACCTGGAATTGCTTGTTGAATTTCTGCAGCCTGCTTATCCATTCTCTTTCCAATGAAACCACCAGCAGTACCACCAACAGCAGCACCAATTACAGCACCCACAGCAGTATTACCCGCCTTTTTACCAATTAAAGCGCCTATTACACCACCAGCTGCTGCGCCAATACCTGCACCTTTTTGCGTATTGGTTAGGCTATCGCAGCTTTGAAAAATCATTGCACCTACCGATAAAGCTATAGCGACAGTTGCTGTCTTAAATTTTGTAGTCATCATTTTTTATGTTGTTTAATTCCTAATGTTGTGTATTCCACTATTCAAAGGTAATGCCAATTTAACTTCTGTGCATAAAATATTCGCTTTTTTTAGCCAAACAGCATTGATTGACAAATAAATGAAAAGATATAATTCTCTTCTTTTTGCTCAATTATTGACTACAATTTTATACAACAAACTCGTTACACGATTATTTTATTCCCCAAAATAGGCCTCTAATTCCTTCAAAGAATTTTCATCAGTATGGAAATCTTTAATGACCTGGCCTTTTTCTAATAAAATGATTCGGTTACATACATCGGTCACGTGATTTAAATCATGGCTTGAAATAAATGTGGTTAAACGTTGTGTAGTGCTCAGGTTTCTGATCAAAGTTTTTAGCCTGATTTGAGTGGTTGGATCTAAGTTGGCAAAAGGCTCGTCCAAGATCAACAGTTCTGGCTTTTGCATTAACGCCGCAGCAATACCTACCTTATTCTGATTACCTTTTGAGAAATCTCGGATATATTTTCCGCGGTTCAATATTTCACCGTTGAAAAACTCTTCATACTGTTTCAAATAATCCGCAACGTGAGCAATGCTTAGCCCGTGCAAACTTCCAATAAAAGTAAAATACTCTTCTGGGGTTAGGTAATCGATCAAAAACCCTTCATCCAAATAAGAAGCGGTATAATCTTTCCATTGGGTACTTTTGGCCACACTAATATCTTTGGATAGAATTTCGCCACTATCTGGTCGTATCAAATCCAAAAGCATTCTGAAAAATGTGGTTTTACCTGCTCCATTGTTTCCCACTAGACCAATAGTTTCGCCTGCTCTAATATTTAAACTTTGAATATTTACCACGGTGCGTCCGCCGTAGCTTTTCACTAAATTCTTAACTTCAATCATAGTATTATTCTCTAAAGCCTTCGGCTATTTTATAACGTTGTTCTTCAAATTTCTTTACAATTATACCTACCCAAAAATTGCGCATTAGCAAACCTAACAGGCCTAAAAAAGCCAGTGTTGCCAAACCCCAATAAGGTAAGTTCAAAATACCAAATGGCAAATAAATAATTACTGGGAGCAAAAGCAATGGCATTCCCAACAACCATTGTGTAGCGCCCACGCCCTGCCAGTTAAAACTTGCACTACGGGTAATGTCCAATCGTTTATAATTATAGTTGGCAAAATAAAGCACTACAACTGTACCCACACCAATATTATATAAGTATGCTGCTAAATGCAACAACAGCAGTTTATAGCTCATAAAACCATAAAAACTTGAAAGCAATGTAATGATGGTACTACTCATGGTAAAGAGCAGAAATTTTGCTTTGATAAAATCTCTATGGTTGATTTTATTGGTCAACAAACCATCAAAGTGTGCACTTTGCCAAGCAAACATAAACTGTCCGTATATTGAAATGGTAATTCCGGTCATAAACACTGCGGCAAATAGCATTTTACCAAATTCATCGCCATCTATTAAAGGCATACGATAAAAAAAGAAACCATAGCATAAGAACATAAAGCCCATAATAACAGAGCTTCTCGAACGCTTATGTCTCAAAATCAATTTCAATTCTAATGCTGCCAATTCTCCAACTTTACCAAATTGATTGAGGAAAGGATAATCAGTACTTACCTTTTTCTCGTTCTTAGAACTCAATTCTTCGGTATATAAATTGGCTTTTAAAAATTTAGCATTGATGTAAAAAACTGCGAAAGCTATAACTGGGAAAACCAATGCCAAAAAAGGATATTTAGCCACCGTTTGAAAAACCAGATTAGAGAAATTTCGGATAGAAATAAAACCATAATAGTCGGAGGCTGCCAATCCCAAAATGACCAATATACCCACTGCAAAAATGGCGACATTGTTAATCGCTTTGCGTTTAATATAAAGTACCAAAAAGTTATTGAATAGGATTAGCCCCAATATAGAAGCCAAGTATGCGACCACTCCAATTATCCCATTTGCTGCACCGATATTGATAAATATAAAGGGTAAGAAAATAAACAAGGGCAGGATGTTAAAAAACGAAACTATTGATTTAAGGTTTAAAAAATTAACAATGGTTTGCCTTGAGATGTTCAGATGCAGATAGGGGACAATACTTAGCGTAGGGAGTTCCTGCATTTGTATCCTGATGGCCAAATCCAACAAAAAGTAATATAAAATCAATCCGTTAAACACAATTATCGGATTAACATTAGGCATCACCTTTTCGATAATTGCCGTCATCCAAAAACCCACGCCAACAGCTACTGCCAAAAAATAAAGCATAAAGAAGCCCAATACGATTTGAGCGGCAATACTTCCTGCTTTATTTCGGCTACGCCAAAATGATTTCCATTGATGTGATAAAAAAGTACTCAGCATATTAGTAATTGTATTTATTTTTCCAGTTTTGTCTCAGTTTTTCTCTTAGTTTTTCTTCGGCAGGATTTTTACCTGGATCGTATAGTTTGGTGCCGCTTAATTTTTCTGGCAGGTATTCCTGCTCTTCAAAATTACCATCGTAAGCATGTGAATATTTATAATCAGCACCATAGCCAATATTTTTCATCAGTTTAGTAGGTGCATTACGCAAATGTAAAGGCACAGGTAAATCTCCGGTTTCTTTGACCAAAGCTTGGGCATGATTAATGGCCATATATGAAGCATTGCTTTTTACCGAGGAAGCCAAGTAGGTTACGCATTGCGAAAGGATGATTCGAGCTTCTGGAAAACCAATCACATTTACCGCCTGAAAGCAATTGTTAGCTAAAAGAAGTGCATTTGGATTGGAATTACCAATATCTTCGGATGCCAAAATAAGTAACCTACGGGCAATAAACAAAGGATCTTCACCTCCTTCTATCATCCTGGCTAACCAGTATACCGCGGCATTTGGATCACTACCTCTAATGGATTTGATAAAGGCAGAAATGATATCGTAGTGTTGCTCACCGGCCTTGTCATAAAGGGCCAGGTTCTGCTGTGCGTGAGCCAACACATTTTCATTGGTTAATTCTACTTGATCACCGCCAATGCCATTAATAGCAATTTCAAGTACGTTAAGAAGTTTCCTTGCATCGCCGCCACTTAACCGAATCAACGCTTCGTGCTCCTTAATCTTGATCTTCTTTTTCGACAACACCTCATCTTTGGCGATGGCCGTATTTAACAACCCGACCAGTTCTTCTTCTACCAAATTTTGGAGAATATAAACCTGACATCTGGACAGCAAAGCCGAGATGACCTCGAAGCTTGGATTTTCGGTAGTTGCCCCAATTAAAGTAACCAATCCTCGTTCTACAGCTCCCAGCAAACTGTCTTGTTGCGATTTGCTAAATCGATGAATCTCGTCAATAAACAACACAGGCATCCCCATAAAACCACCTTTCATTGCGGCAGCTTTATCGATTACCTCTCTAACATCTTTTACTCCAGAATTAATGGCACTTAAAGCAAAAAAGGGACGATCCAGGTTTTGGGAGATGATGGTAGCCAGTGTGGTTTTCCCCACTCCTGGTGGCCCCCAAAAAATCATGGATGGAATACGACCGCTTTCAATGGCTTTGCGTAACACAGCCCCTTCGCCCACCAAATGTTTTTGCCCTACGTATTCGTCGAGGTTCTTTGGTCGTAATCTTTCGGCTAATGGTATTAGGTTTTGCATAACGTTTTTTTGGCCACAGATGCACAGATTATTTTTGAATAGGTATCAAATTTATCGAAACGTTACATCAAAAATATTTTCTGCGTTTGCATTATTAATATCAATCTCTTGTAATTCAAACGGGGTTTCCCCAAAGTTAATTAAAAGAGAAGTTATTCAAGACAATTCAGAGATTGCTTTTCCCGAAAAATTAAGACGGTCCATCTCTGGCAAAGACAAAAATATTAGCGTCATTTCGAACGCAGAGAGAAATCTAGCAAATAGCTTTTCAACTCAAAACTAAATGTTCTTTTAAATAGTTGCTAGATCTCTCCTCGTTCCTCGTCGAAATGACGGCAATAGGAACATCTATGCAAGGTCCAATCCATTCCGATTTTTCGGAAAAGCAATATTAAAGCGCTCAGTATAACCCTACAGACTACCTTCTACTCAGTCTTTGCTGGCGCAACCTGTGGCTGATCCCCTTTTGATTTCTTCTTAAAAAACTTCTTTTTCTTCTTCTTTTTATATGGCTTCTTCTCGCCTTCTGGTTGTTCCTTTGGTGCTTCTCCCAAATGTTCAGGAAGCGGAATACGCTCAATAGGACGCTCAATCAACTTCTCGATATTGGCTAAACGTCGTTTATCTTTCGGATTAACCAACGTGATGGCCGTTCCTGTAGTTGCCGCTCGAGCTGTACGTCCAATGCGGTGAATGTAATCTTCAGGATCCTGCGGAGCGTCAAAGTTGATGACCAAATCAATACCTGTCACGTCAATTCCCCTGCTCAACACATCAGTACCAATCAACACATTTAACTTGCTGTTCTTAAAGTCCAACATAATGGCTTCTCGTTCCTTCTGCTCTAAATCACTATGGAAAGCCTCCGCCTTAAGTCCCAGTTTTCTAAACACCTTACCCAACTCCTTCACCTTTTCCTTACGGCCCGCAAATACAATGATGCGATTATAATCAGCAGATTTTAAGATTTCCGTTAGCAGGGCTATTTTTTGCTCATCGTGAATGATGTAAACCTGTTGGTTAATGCCTTCTGCAGGTTTGGAAATCGAAATGTTAATTTGCTCAGGCTGCTGCAACAAGTTATTAGCCAGCTTTCTTATTTTAGGCGGCATGGTAGCCGAAAACATCACCGTTTGACGCTTTTTAGGCAAATAGCCTACAATTTTCATGATATCATCATAAAAACCCATGTCCAGCATGCGGTCCGCCTCGTCCAGCACCAAATGTTCCAACTTGTCCATTTTTAACGTGCCCGATGCCAAATGCGAAATCAACCTACCTGGTGTGGCAATGATAATATCTACGCCTTCACGCATCGATCTCTTTTGCTGATCATAAGCGACCCCATCTCCACCGCCATAAACCGTTAATGAACTAATGTTAGTGAAGTATGAAAGTGCCTCTACTTGTAAATCTATCTGCTGTGCCAGCTCACGCGTTGGTGTCAAAATCAAAACGTTATTATGACGCTCATGCTTTTGCGTAAGCATATTCATAATAGGTAACAAAAAAGCGCCAGTTTTACCTGTACCTGTTTGAGCACAAGCAATCAGATCCTTGTTTTCGCTGATGATGGGAATGGCCTGCTGCTGTATCGGGGTAGCATTTTTAAAGCCCATTGCCAGTAAGCCTTCTAAAAGCTCAGCGTTAAATCCAAATTCTTTAAAATCCAATATTTTATCTATCTAAATCGACCATAAAAGTACCTGCTTTTAGCGCTAAAAGCAAGCCTCCTTATGATTTTAGCTAATTTTTTTCGCAAAAAGAGGCTTTCATCAATATCTAGCTGGTTTGATCCAGAAAAGTCGTATTATAAACCTGGTGGGAATGGATATCCTTTTTGCTTAAGATTGCTTCGTTTCTAGTGATGATGAAAAAGCAAAAAGATAGCAACGTACAACAGGACTACAGAAGTCAAGAAAAAACAGCGTACATTTCCAATTTTAACTCCTTAAACAACAAGTGCAAACGTTGCCAAAACGCCATTTTACTTAGAACGTTTCTAAATTGCCGATTTGTCGTTTTTTTGTAAGTTTTATTCCCAATAAGTTTTCATATTTTAGATAGATTTGCACACTAGAATTATAAATAAACAATCTAATGAGTAGTTTAAGTAAAGCTTTTACGTCGTCTATAGGTAAAAAGTTTGTAATGGGGCTAACGGGTCTTTTCTTGATTTCGTTCCTTATTGTTCACGTATCTATAAATGCACTGATTTTTTTAAATGACAGTGGAGAAACTTTCAATGTAGCCGCCGACTTCATGGGGCACAACATCGTGATCCGCATCATGGAAGTTGGGTTATTCGTAGGAATTATCCTTCACATTGTACAGGCCATTATTTTAACCTCGCAAAACAACGCAGCGAGACCAGAGAAGTATGCTTACAACAAGGCATCGGCCAACAGTAAGTGGTATTCTCGCAGCATGGGTTTATTGGGTACCTTAATCTTGATGTTTTTGGTATTGCACCTTTATCATTTTTGGTGGCCAACTAAAGTGGCTGTTTACACACACCAAGAGCACAACACTTTCCAAAACATTGTGATGATTTTCCAAGAGCTTTGGGTAGTTGTTGTTTATGTACTAGGTGTTATTTCATTAGGCTACCACTTGTTGCACGGTTTTCAATCGGCTTTTCAAACGATGGGTTGGAACCACAAAAAATGGACTCCTGTAGTAAAAACTGTAGGCATATGGTTCTCCATTATTGTACCTATCATTTTTGCATTAATGCCAATATCTATCTATTTAGGTTGGATTGGCTAAACCGAAACGTTTAATTAAATAGGATTAAGTAAATGTCGAAATTAAATTCAAATATCCCTGCGGGCGAATTGACCCAAAAGTGGACTAAATATAAATCTTCTGTACCGTTGGTTAACCCTGCGAACAAAAGAAGTTTGGAAGTAATTGTAGTAGGTTCTGGCTTAGCAGGTGCATCAGCAGCGGCTACCTTAGCAGAAATGGGCTACAAAGTAAAATGTTTTTGTTTCCAAGATTCACCTCGTAGAGCGCACTCTATTGCAGCTCAAGGTGGTATCAACGCGGCAAAAAACTATCAAAATGATGGTGATAGCACTTACCGTTTGTTTTACGATACCATTAAAGGTGGTGACTACAGAGCACGTGAGGCTAACGTACACCGTTTAGCTGAGGTTAGTGCGAACATTATTGACCAATGTGTGGCTCAAGGGGTTCCTTTGGCTCGTGAATATGGTGGTTTGTTAGATAACCGTTCTTTTGGGGGTACACAAGTACAACGTACATTCTATGCTGCTGGTCAAACTGGTCAACAGTTATTGTTAGGTGCTTACTCTGCATTAGAGCGCCAAGTAGGTATGGGTAAAGTACAAATGTACACCCGTCACGAAATGCTTGATGTTGTTGTGATTGATGGTAAAGCTCGTGGTATTATCGCTCGTAACTTGATTACTGGTGAGTTGGAGCGTCACTTCGGTCATGCGGTTGTGTTGGGTACAGGTGGTTACGGTAACGTATTCTACTTATCAACCAATGCCATGGGAAGTAACGTTACGGCTGCTTGGAAAGTACACAAAAAAGGAGCTTTCTTTGCTAACCCTTGCTATACGCAAATTCACCCTACTTGTATCCCAGTTTCTGGAGATCACCAATCAAAATTAACCTTGATGTCGGAGTCGTTGCGTAACGATGGTCGTATCTGGGTACCTAAAAAGAAAGATGATACCCGCAAGGCTTCAGATATTCCAGAAGATGAAAGAGATTACTATTTAGAGCGTCGTTACCCTGCTTTTGGTAACTTGGTACCTCGTGACGTAGCTTCTCGTGCCGCTAAAGAGCGTTGCGATGCTGGTTACGGTGTAGGTGCTTCTAAATTAGCGGTGTACTTAGATTTTAAAGCAAATACTGAGCGTTATGGTCGTATCGAAGCTTCAAAAGCTGGTAACCATAATCCTGATAAAGAAACCTGCATGCGTTTAGGTACTGCCGTAATTAAAGAAAAGTACGGTAACTTATTCGACATGTATGCACAAATTACTGGCGAAAATCCATACGAAACTCCAATGCGTATTTATCCTGCGGTACACTATACCATGGGCGGTGTTTGGGTTGATTATGATTTGATGACCACTATTCCAGGTTTGTACTGCACAGGGGAAGCTAACTTTTCTGATCACGGTGCTAACCGTTTAGGAGCTTCAGCATTGATGCAAGGTTTGGCAGATGGTTACTTTGTATTGCCTTACACTATCGGCTCTTACTTATCGAAAGAGATTGCAACGAAACCAATTCCTACAGACCACCCAGCGTTTGTGGAGGCTGAAAATGAAGTAAAAGCAACCATCGATAAGTTCTTAAGCATTAATGGAACTAAATCTGTAGACCACTTCCACAAAAGATTAGGCCACATTATGTGGGAAAAATGTGGTATGGCTCGTAATAAACAAGGTTTAACGGAGGCCATTAAAGAAATCCAAGATTTACGTAAAGAGTTTTGGGCTGACGTTAAAGTTCCGGGTTCGGCCGATGAGTTTAACCCTGAGTTAGAAAAAGCACACCGTGTTGCTGACTTTATTGAACTTGGTGAGTTGATGTGTAAAGATGCCTTGAATAGAGAGGAAAGCTGTGGCGGTCACTTTAGAGAGGAACACCAAACTGAAGAAGGCGAAGCAAAACGTGATGATGAAAACTATGCATACGTTGCAGCTTGGGAATATAAAGGCGTAAGTGAATTTGAATTACACAAAGAAGAATTGGTTTACGAGAACATTAAGGTTGCACAAAGAAATTATAAATAGTATAGCGTTTAGCGTTTGGCGTTTTAATCGCCCGTCGCTTATCGCTTAACTAATATCTCAATATTATGAGTACAGGAAACATGAATTTAACGCTACAAGTTTGGCGTCAAAAAAATAGCAAATCAGCAGGTAAACTAGTTGATTACAAGCTTTCTGATATTTCTCCAGACATGTCTTTCTTAGAGATGTTTGACGTTTTAAACGAACAATTAATTAATAAAGGCGAAGAGCCTGTTGTATTTGACCACGACTGTAGAGAAGGTATCTGCGGAATGTGCTCGATGTTCATTAATGGACAACCACACGGACCAAAAGACTTGGTAACTACTTGTCAATTGCACATGCGTTCGTTCAAAGATGGTGATACCATTGTGGTTGAACCATGGAGAGCAAAGGCATTTCCAGTAATCAAAGATTTAGCGGTGGACCGTTCTGCTTTCGACCGTATCATTGCTTCTGGTGGTTTCGTATCAGTAAACACTGGTAATGCGCAAGACGCGAACAACTTGCCAATTCCAAAAGCTAAAGCTGATGCTGCTTTTGAAGCTGCAGCTTGTATCGGTTGTGGTGCTTGTGTAGCTACTTGTAAAAATGCTTCGGCAATGCTTTTCGTTTCTGCAAAAGTATCTCAATTGGCTTTATTACCACAGGGGCAGCCAGAGCGTTACCGCAGGGTACAAAGCATGGTAGCTCAAATGGACGAAGAAGGTTTCGGTAACTGTACCAACACTGGTGCTTGCGAAGCGGAATGTCCAAAAGGTATCTCGTTAGAGAACATCGCTCGTATGAACAGAGATTACCTAAGCGCTAAATTTATCAGCGAAGAAGAAGTATAAGTTCAATTTGCATTATAAAACAAATCCCCAAATCTTTAATTAGGCTTGGGGATTTTGCTTTTAGGCAGGACCGTTCATATCCCGTCATTTCGATGAGGAGGTACGACGAAGAGAAATCTTTAAACTTTATAATTACTAATTTGCATTACAAATCCAAAGATTTCTCCACAAGGTCGAGATGACGGCTTAGGATAGTTCGCTACTAGCTAAGATTACAACTTTTAACAAAAAACAACAAACAATCCCAGTTCCCTATCGTTTTAATTAAAAGATTTTTAATTATGACAAAGCAAACAAAGATATTGAGCGGCGTTTTAGCGGGAGTAGCTTTAGGAGCCGTGGTTGCGATAGTGTTATCGTCGGATAAAAACAGCGATATGAAAAATAAAATAAACGATTGGTTTTGCGACCTTTTTGATAAATCGAAAGATAAATTGGCAGGTGTTGCTGATGCAGTAAAAACACAAGCTGAAAGATTGAAAGCTTAACCAGTTTTTCGTTATTGTTAGGCACAAAGCAATTTTTTGTAATTAGACATGTTGCTCCGTGCCTCGCAATGACATTTCTATTTCCGTATCTTTGAAAATGGATATTTACGGAAACGCCCTTTTAGATTTTCATCAAACTGGCAAAGCTGAAATTTTATGGCTTCATAATTCCTATGATGAACCCGAAGAAATGCCTATAGAGGTTTTTTTTAGGGGTGAGGACGATATCCCGGAAATCGAACTCAAAGCATTGGAACTTTGCAAAGGCAAAGTGCTTGATGTGGGTGCGGGTGTAGGTAGCCACTCATTGCTGTTAGAGAAGAAAGGGATGGATGTTACCGCCATAGATATTTCAGAAATAGCCGTTCAAATCATGCAAGAGCGTGGTGTCAAAAAACCTATCATTCAAGACTTTTTCAAGACTACCGAAAAGTACGACACCTTACTGTTCATGATGAATGGTATTGGTTTAACCGGAACATTACCAGGCTTCGAAAACTTACTAGAAAACGCTAAAAATCTGCTCCTTCCAAAAGGGCAACTACTGTTCGACAGTTCGGATATTTCCTACCTATATGATGATTTACCGATGCCCACCAACCAGTATTTTGGAGAAATCAGCTATTGTTACGAATACAAAAAACAGAAAGGCAGTTGGTTTAACTGGTTGTATATTGACCCAACCACGCTGCAGCGATTAAGCAAGCAACATGGCTGGAACTGTAAGATTGTTTATGTGGATGAGCAGGACCAATATTTGGCTCAACTTACTTTATAATTTACGATTTTAGAGTTACGATTGAAAAGCAGGACCGCATAATTAGAGCGAGCAAATCGTAAGTCTAAAATCTTCATTCGTAAATTAACTATTTTCCTCCCACACTTGTGCTAAGTGAACAATAGTCTCAACCGACTTTACCATATCTTGTATCGCAACCCATTCTTGTTTACCGTGAAAAGCATGTCCGCCAGTAAATATATTTGGACAAGGCAGTCCCATAAATGATAAACGAGAACCATCGGTTCCGCCACGGATGCTACGAGTTAGCGGATTAAGTCCTGCTCTTTTTAACGCCTCAATACCATTGGCCATAATTTGAGGGTATTTATCCAATACCTCTTTCATATTACGGTACTGTTCTTTAATGGTTAACGTATAGCTCGATTTCGGGTAAGACTTCATCACTTCTTTCACAATACTTTCTAAAGTTTCACCATGAGCTTTTAACAAGTCATTATCAAAATCACGAAGAATAAAGCTAGCTTCTGCTTGCTCGACAGTCCCGCTCATGCCCACAGGATGAATAAAACCTTCTTTTTGCGAGGTACTTTCGGCACTCAATCTATCTTTCGGCAATGCGCTAATTATTCCTGCTAAAATTTTAACGGCACTTTCCATTTTTCCTTTCGCAAATCCTGGGTGTGCACTCACGCCGTTAATGATCAACTTTGCCCCATCAGCAGAAAAAGTCTCATCCTCGATAGAACCTAAAGTTTCCCCATCAATAGTGTAAGCAAACTCAGCACCAAGCTTCTCTAAATCCACTTTATCTACCCCGCGGCCAATCTCCTCATCAGGTGTAAAAAGTATTTTAATGGTACCGTGTTTGATTTGCGGATTTTGTGTCAAATAAGTAGCGGCTTCCATAATTTCGGCAACACCAGCTTTATTATCAGCACCAAGCAAAGTAGTGCCACTTGCCGTAATAATATCATGGCCGATTTGGTTCTTTAAATCCTTATGTTCTGAAAACCTCAATACGATGTTGTGGTCGTCTGGTAATACCAAATCCTCACCTTGATAATTCCTGTGAATGATAGGTTTTACATTTTCTCCGCTACTGTCGGGAGAGGTATCCATATGAGAGCAAAAGCAAATTACAGGCACCACCTTATCTGTATTGGAAGGGATAGTTGCATAGACATATCCATGCTCGTCCAAATGCGCATCACTTAAGCCTAATTCTAGTAATTCTTGCGCTAAAATCTTGCCCAGATTTTTTTGTTTAGCTGTAGAAGGAGTAGTTGGAGAAGAAGCGTCAGATTGAGTGTCTATTTTTACATATTTCATGAACCTTTCGGCTATAGAAACAGCATTTATTTTTATATCTTGCATAAATTCAAAGATATTATTTATTATTTTGAATAAGAATTATACTTTTGCAAAGTAAGCACTTAATTTATAACAACTTGAAAAAACGTTACTTAGCTTTATCACTGATATTTTTTACGGTTACAGCATTTGGTCAATCAAATTTTTATAGATTAAGCGGTGGAATAGGCGGTGGAGGAACTTACACTTTTACTGATGTTAAAAAAGGAGGCTTTGGTTACGGTGTTTATGGTGCTCTTGACTACCACTTTACTCCTTTTATTACTGGAGGTTTAGAGCTGCAAATGGGTTTGGCTAAAGGTGGTAATCGAGTTAGCGACCCTCACCAAAGAGAATTCACCAACGCCTTTAAAGCAGTTGCTTTAAACTTCAAATTCAGAGCCGGTGAAATCACTGATTTTTACTACAGCGATTTCCTTAATTATACCAAAGGTTTTTATCTAGGCACGGGCTTGGGGCTTGTTCAAAGCCATATGAACTCCATTGTGAGGTACAAACCACAAGATGACGGCAGCATATATACTTTCCCGGGTGATGATAAAGGTTCAAGCGTAATGGTTCCTGTCAACCTAGGTATGGATTTTTATTTCCCTGATAGCTGGGGTGAAATCAGGTACATTTTTAATGTCAATTACCAAACCAACTTTGTGTTTGCTGATAATTTTGATGGCTACAATGACCCAAAGTCAAAGGGCTTTAAAAATGTAAGCCCAGACATCTATAATTTTCTTTCAATAGGTGTAAAATACACCTTTGGAGCTAAGGGTATCACCAGAAAAACAATTCGTTAATTGATTTGAACAACAGGCTATCCAAAATTTTGGATACAGTCTTCTTCTTAAGGAAACAAAAGCTATTTTTATACTTAAATCATTTTACATAATGAGGGTATATTTTCTTTTGCTACTTATCTGTACTACTATGACTGCTTTTGCACAATTAACTCCTTACGAGGCCAGTCAAAAAAAAGCTACCGCCACCTACAACGAAGCCATTGCTTACTATCAAAAACTTGCCACGACGTTTGGCAAGCAAGCAAAGCTGACCACTTATGGACAAACCGATTTTGGTAAACCTTTACATCTACTGATACTCAACAGAGATGGCATTTTTGACGTAAGCAAAATAAAACAAGCAGATAAACGTGTACTGCTAATTAACAATGGAATTCACCCTGGTGAGCCAGAAGGCATTGATGCCTGTATGATGTTAGCAAGGGATTTGCTCAACAAGAAGCAGCTACCCAAAGATGTGGTCATCTGCATTATTCCTGTTTACAATATCGATGGTAGTTTTAACCGCACTAGCACTTCAAGGGCCAACCAAAATGGCCCTCTAGCTTATGGTTTTAGAGGCAATAGTAAAAACTACGATCTTAACCGTGACTTCATCAAAACGGACTCAAAAAACTCAGCGGCTTTTCAGCAGATTTTTAACACTTGGCAGCCCGAGATTTTTGTGGATACCCATACCAGTAATGGTGCGGATTATCAATACACCATAACCTTGATTCCTACACAAAAGGATAAACTCAATCCGACATTGTCTAGTTATCTCACCCAAACAATACTACCCTATCTATATCAAGAAATGAAAGGCAAAGGGTTTGAATTAATCCCCTATGTAAATTCCGTTAAAGAAACGCCCGACAACGGCATTTCTGGCTTCATGGAAAGTCCACGATATAGCACAGGTTATGCGGCATTACACAATACCATTGGCTTTATGCCCGAAACCCACATGTTGAAACCCTATGACCAAAGGGTAGAATCAACTTACAAACTACTTGAAACCTATATTGCTTTGGTAGCGCGTGACGCTAAAAAAATTGGGGAGAACAAGAAAAAAGCAGATGAAGAAACGGTGTCAAAAACAACATTTACTTTAGATTGGAAACTAAACAGAAATCAATTTGATGAGATAGAATTTAAAGGCTATGCTGCCAAATACAAGCCTAGCGAAGTAAGTGGACTTGAAAGATTGTATTACGATAGAAATGAACCTTACACCAAAACTATTAAGCAATGGAATAATTTTGAGCCTGCTTTAACGGTTGAAAAACCTATTGCCTACCTTATCCCAAAGGCTTGGGCCCAAGTGATACAATTGCTTAAACTGAATAATGTGAAAGTTCATCAGCTTAAAAAAGATGAAAAGTTGCCCCTCGAAATGTACTACATCAGTGATTTTAAAACCGCTCAAAAACCATTTGAAGGACACTATTTGCACTCCGCTGTAAAAGTAGAACCGAAGCAACAAAACATACAATGCTACGCTGGAGATTACATCGTTTATGCGAATCAAAAAACCAATCGATATATTGTAGAAACCTTAGAGCCCCAAGCGCCCGATTCTTTCTTCAACTGGAATTTCTTCGATTCTATTTTAGGACAAAAAGAACATTTTTCATCCTATATTTTTGAAGATACAGCCGCACAGCTTTTAAAAAACAATCCTTCCTTAAAGCAAAAATTAGAAGAGGAAAAAGCTAAAAATGCGGAGCTGGCCAAAAGTGCTTATGCACAATTAGAGTTCATTTACAAAAATTCTGATTATTTTGAGCCGACTTTCATGCGCTACCCTATTGGTAGGCTTGTCAAAAACATCACACTAGAGACTGAATAATATGGCATTAGAATACTGGAATATGGCCCCTGTGGCCTCTATCATTTTTATTTTCACTATTGCAACCAGCATTTACGCTTTTAACAATACGCAGCTTTTTGGCAAATTTATGCTGCACCCCTATAGCTTAGCAAAAGGGGGAAAACTCCATACATTCATTACCAGTGGACTCATCCATGCTGATTGGATGCACTTATTTTTCAATATGTTTACCTTCTTTTTCTTCGCATTTAGATTGGAGGCAATGATAGGTCATTGGCAATTTGCCGTACTTTATGTTGTGTCGTTGGTAGTAAGCGATATTCCAACAGCTATTAAGCATAAAGATGATTATAGATATAGCAGTTTAGGTGCTTCGGGAGCAATCAGTGCGGTACTTTTTAGCTACATTTTATTTGATCCGCTAAATCTCATTCTGGTGATGTTTATTCCTATGCCAGCTATTTTGTTTGGCGTACTTTACCTTGCTTATTGCATGTACATGTCCAAAAATTCTAGAGATCATATTAACCACGATGCACACTTTTTTGGCGCATTATCTGGGTTAATTTTAACTATTATTCTTGTCCCTGGGGTGATTACGCATTTTTTTAATCAGCTATCCAGCATCTGGCAATAAAGGTTGCTCGAAAAAGCTCAATGGCGCTTTCGGGTCTTTGATGATCTCGAACAAGGTAAAACCGTAAGGTTTCCAGAAATTTTCGAGCACTTGCGCATAGGTTTTATGCTGCCATTCGTCAAAAAGGGGCTTATTCTGGATTCCACGCAAGGGCATTGGATCGATATAAGCAACGTCGTTTGCTTCGATCACATTGTACTCTGGCAAACGGTTAAACAAATATGCCGAATAAAAGAAACGAGCGGCTAGCTCCTCAAATTGCTGGTCGGTTAATGGTTTATCTTTAATAGAATCCAAGAGTTGCTGATGATATCGCCTATTGGTTCCATTATCCTGCAAGCAGGCCACAATTCCAAAATCTTTAAATTTTAAAGAGAAGATAAGCGTATTGATTTCATCTCGAAAGCTAAATGCGGTTTCTGTATTCTCTAAGGGAACCACAACGATTGACCAAGGCTTAAATTCTTCAAACTCTACCTCCCTAAAAACACCTTGCAACATTAAATGCAAATTACCGAACTTGTGCATCAAGCCTTGAGACATGTTCATCCCATCACCACTCAGTTGGTTTAAACGAATGGCACCTTGCATTTCGATATACAAGAAACTGTACATCATTTTACCAATCCATTGAAAAAGTTCAATTTCAGGCAAAGCCGAAACACCTTTATAACCTTGCTCAAAAGCAGTTTCTACTTTTTGCTCTAGAGGTAAAACAGCTTCAGTGTAGATTTCTGAACTGGCAGGAACTACCAAGCTTTTATAGCTTCTAATACTCTCATCCAATAGCTTGATGGCTTCATCACCGGTAAGATTCGCCATATTAAGCAACCAATCTGGAAGTACACGAATAGCCAAAGGCGAAGTTGAACTACCGCTCAAAAAGCATTTATCGTTTCTAAAATCGAACGTTTTAAAAGGATTATAAAGACTATGGTTCATCGCTGCAATATTAACGATAATTAACAAATGAGTAATTGTTTTATTGTCATATTGCTTGATTGTTGGAAAGTTGGTTAACTGTTGAAATTGTCTAACTGGTTAACTGATCAGCAGCAGAAACGCTGATTGCAAGCTTTATTCAATCATTCAAAATGAAGCTAATACCTGCTATAAAACGAGGTAATATGATCTATCAACTGCGCATAAATTGGCTTGGTAAACTCCACAAATAAATTACCTGGAGGTGGAGGTATTACTTCTCTTTTTCTAGTAAGTGCCAGTTGCTGTCTATCTAATGCTCGTTCATCTCCTCTAAACGAAGCCCAGTAATCTTTCCAAACGTAAGTACCCACTATCTTCTGGTTACGCAAAAGTTTGTTGGTGCCTAAATCTACTACAGCAAAGTTCAATAAACCAGAAGAAGAAACTTGCTTTTCAAAAACACTATAAGTGGCTTTAACGGTTCCGTAAATTTTTCCACGTCTATTTTCTCCAATAACCACACTATCTCGTTGTAGCTTTTCTACCCTTTCTTTCACATAAGTTTGGCCAACAATGAAATCATCAAAATGTAGTTCTACCAATTGGTCGGCTCTTACCTTTTGCGCTGCTGCCTCTTCTTCCGAATAAAATCTTACAAAGGTATTCCCTTTATAGGTAGCCAAATAATTGGCTATTTGTTCCTGAAAGTATTGATTACTTAACCTATAAGTATTGCTGTTGATGATTGCTGGCTGAACTACCACTTTTAGCACCGCAGCCCAATAAGCATCTTCAATCTTTTCCTTTACTCCTTTTAAGGATGGGTACAAGCTTTGTGCTTTCAAAAAATGCTGATAAGCTGCTTTTGCACTTTGACGGTTATTTTCCCTCAACGAACGTTCCCCTAACAAATAACGTGCTTCGGCCGCTTTGTATCTTGAATCCTCAAATTCTTTAACATATTTTGGGGGATTTGGAACCAAATTCAAACAGCTTGGACAAGCATTTACTTCATCGCTCAACTGGTTAATTTTTTGGTAGCGATACATGATATCTTCCCATTTCAGGACATCCGCCGAAACTTTCGCCTCGTCAATTCTTCTCAAATGGGTTTTAATGGCCAAGTCAAATGCTTCGGGTAAAACCTGCATCGCTTCCTTATTTTGTGGCGAACTTCTTAATCGGTCAACCGCTTTAGAAACCGCCGCATCATAGTCACCTTTTTGTAAGGCATTTTTTCCAGTAGTACATCCAATAATTAATATGGATAAGTAAAGAAAATAACGTAATCTTGAAATAGAATTCATGGCCATTATATTAGCGTTAACAAATATACTGCAAGGCTGTAAACCTTTTTATGATTTAGACGATTAAAGATGAAAATTAGTTGCAAGGAATTTGAATTAGAGTTAAAACACCCCTTTTCTATTGCCAAATTTACCCGAACCAGTACTCCATTATTCTTGTTAAAAGTAGAACACGAAGGGAAAGTAGGTTATGGAGAGGCTAGTATGGTTCCTTACATGGGCGAAAGCTATGAAACAGCAAATGCTTTTTTGAAAAAGGTAGATTGGAACCAATTTAAATTCCCGCTTGACTTTGCTAGCATTAATGAATATTTAGACGGTTTAGCCCCTGGGCATCCTGCCATAAAAGCGGCTATCGATATTGCACTTCATGATTTAAATGGCCAGTTGTTGAACAAACCTTGCTACGAAATATTTGGTGCAGATCCCACTAAAATGCCAGTAACGTCTTTCACTGTAGGCATAGATACTCCAGAAATTTTAAAGAAAAAATTGGAAGATGCCAAAGATTTTAAAGTAGTAAAAGTTAAGCTTGGCAGAGATAATGACAAAGAAATTATCGAAACCATCCGCAGTGTTACCAATGTACCCTTATATGTGGATGCTAATCAAGGATGGAATGAACGAAAAAAAGCCATCGATTTGATTTATTGGCTACACGACAAAGGTGTAGTTTTGATTGAGCAACCGATGGACAAAAATAACCTGGAAGGAAATGCTTGGCTAACGGAACGTAGCCCCATTCCAATTTTGGCCGACGAGGCCATGCAACGTCTTTCTGATTTAGATTCATTGAAAGGTGCTTACCACGGCATTAATATCAAGCTGATGAAAAGCACTGGGATGTACGAGGGTCATCAGACCATTTTAAAAGCACGAAAACTAGGCATGAAAGTATTGATTGGTTGCATGAGCGAAACTTCCATTGCCACTTTAGCGGGCGCACATTTAGCGCCACTTTGCGATTGGGCCGATTTAGATGGTCCTTTTTTAACCGTTAACAATCCTTTCGACCAACCTGCTTTTGAAAATGGTAAATACGTGCTTAACCAACTCCCCGGCTTAGGACTCACGGGTGTTAAAGAAGGTTTATTTGAATCATAAAGGTTGGGTGTTTCAGCACCCAACTTCCTATTTTATCCTTTAAAAATGACCTCGGTGGCCCCGTAACCAAATTTCTCTTTACGGGCATCCATAAAAGTACGCACCTGAGGATGCTTGCTAATTTTTTGATGGATATGGTGTCTTAAGGTGCCATTTCCAACACCATGGATAAATACAATGGAAGGCATTTGATGTACGATGGCCGCATCTAAAGCTTCTTGAAATTTCGCCAATTGGACTTCTAAAATTTCGCTTTGAGACAGGAACTGATGATCATCCCTTAACCTCTCAATATGCAAATCTACTTCATTAGCAGGCTTGGCAATTTTTGGTCTCTCTTCTTTGGGCGTAAAAAAGCTCTCCTTTAGTTTTTGAGCATTTACCACCAACGCTGGCTCATCTAATCTCAACAACCAGCCAAATTTATTAATCTCTATAATTTGGTTTTTAGCACCACTAAAATCTTTCGATTTAAAGCGTCTTTCGACTTGTAATGGGGCTTTAGGTTTTTTATTTGAAGTGGTAAAATATAATGCTTGAAAAGTAAAATTTGGCCAGTTGTCCAAATCGCCCAAATTAGCGGTAAAAACTTGCGCCATCCCTTTAGGCTGAATTACACCTGCAAATTCACCTTTATAAATTCCTCCTTTTTCAGTTTTTAAGGAAAATAATAATTGATAAGAGGTTTGGTTCAACAACGTAAAATGCGCTACTACAGAAGCTTTTGTATCTTCGGCAACCGCCAAATAAATGCCCTCTTCTACAAATTTTTCATCTACCTGCTTGGTAGGCATGGCATTGTTGCTCGTTTCGGCATTGCTAAAATGGCCATGCACATAGGTCAAATTACCTGTAGACACTGGTATTTCAAAACCATCAGTATCTGTAACCCCTACCGTTTGTGCGTCTATTTCGCTAGTCACATAGCCTTCTCTTTTCTCATCAATAAAACGAACGTAATCTCCTATTTTGAACATAATAGTATTTAGTAATTAGCCTTTAGTATTTAGAAGTGGATTTTTAAGTTTAATATTACCATTTAATTAATGCACTTGCCCAGGTAAATCCCGAACCAAATGCCGCTAAGCATATCAAATCTCCATCTTTAACTTTGCCCGCTTCCCAAGCCTCGCTCAATGCGATAGGCACAGACGCAGCCGTGGTATTGCCATATTTTTGGATGTTGTTAAACACTTTATCGTCGGCCAAGCCCAGCAATTGCTGCACGTATTGACTGATGCGCAAATTAGCCTGATGCGGCACCAGTAAGTCAATATCCTTTGCAGTATAATTGTTGGCAGCTAAAGCTTCGTTAATCACTTCAGGAAACTTCACCACAGCTTTTTTAAATACCGCTGGGCCATCCATATAAGGCAAAGCCGCTCCACTTTCCAGTTGTTCGGTAGTCATAAACAAGCCACCAAGTTCCTTTTCTGGGAAAGCAGGTTTATCTTTCAACCATTTATTGGCATGAGCCCCAGGATAATGCATGGCCAAAATTTCTGCATCAGCACCGTCACTATGCAAATGAGTACTTAAAACACCCTGTCCTTCCTTCTCAGATCTCTGCAATACTGCTGCTCCAGCACCATCACCAAAAATCACGGAAACATTCCTGCTTCGAGTTTCAAAGTCCATGGCAAAAGAATGCTTCTCGCTCCCTACCACCAAAATATTTTTGTACATCCCAGTCTTAATAAACTGATCGGCAACAGAAAGCGCATACACAAAACCCGAACATTGGTTTCTAATATCCAAGGCTCCTACTTCCTTCATTTTCATTTCACGCTGCAACAACACGCCACAACCTGGAAAGTAATAATCGGGACTAAGTGTGGCAAAAATAATGAAATCGATATCATCAGTAGTTACTCCCGCTCTTTCCATAGCTACTTTAGCGGCCTCAATACCCATCGTTGTCGTCGTCTCTTCGAACCTGTCGGCAAAACGGCGTTCTTTAATACCAGTACGTTCTTGGATCCATTCATCACTAGTTTCCATGAACCTCGACAAATCGTTATTAGTGTACACGTTTTTTGGCACATAGTGACCTATGCCAGCAATTTTTGTCCTATACATATTAGGTGGTTTGATCAACAAAGATAGGTTAATTTACGATTTTAGATTGACTAACGACTATTGTCCTGAACAAAGAAATTGATGCAACACCATGTTTTCTAATCAAATCGCAAATCTAAAATCGTTATTCGTAAATCTATTTGTATTTTTGTAACATGTCAACACAAACTCAGGAAGAAACCTTTACCCTTGAGGAGATTTTAACTTCGTTGAAAACGATACACCGTCTAATTCTATGGAATGACGATGTAAATACCTTTGATCATGTTATTTGGTGCATGATGCGCTACCTCGACTATAATGAAGCCCAGGCGGAAAAAATAGCTTGGAAAGTACACAACGAAGGTAAATGTGCTGTTTTGGAAGGTTCTTTTACCGAAATGGAAGTATACCGAAAAATTTTACAGCAAGAGGGTTTAACGGTTACTGTTGATTAAATTTCAGCATATAATCATCTAGTTTTTTCTTTGCCGTTTGACGAACTTTCTCTTTAAAAACGTTTGTCCATCCTAGCAATAGCCCACCGCTACCAAAAGCCTGTCTGGCCCATTTGTGAAAATTAAAGGTATCGGTGTGTCTAATGATTTTACCATCTTTGATCTCAAATTCAGCATCAATTTTATTGACTACCTTTTTACCTGTAGCGGTAAATGTATAGTGGGCTTCCCAATGAGCGGTTACTTTATCGCCATCCTCTTTCACGTTGCTAAAGGTCATCACCATATCTTCACTCCGAGATAGCAGCATTTGCCACATAGCTCTTACTTGCTTTGCATCAAGGTTAGTGAAAACGGCATCATTAAAAACAGCATGGTCGTCATAACTACTTTGCATAGTTCTCACGTCCTTTTGCTGGAATGCAGTATAAAACTGATGGATAAGAGTTTCGTTTGGGGTCATGATTAATTGAGTTAAACAAATAAAGTTAAATTTATGAAAACAATTAACCTCTGTACAACATTAATTTGATGTATAGCACTTATCTTAGTGTAAGCCATTAAATTTAAAACAGATGAAAAGACACGCAACCGCCGTATGGAACGGTACAGGTAAAGAGGGAAAAGGTACTTTAACCACCCAAAGCACTACTTTACAAGACACTCAATATTCTTTCAAAAGCCGCTTTGAAGAGGGCACTGGTACCAATCCTGAAGAATTAGTCGCTGCCGCACATGCGGGATGTTTCAGCATGAAACTAAGTTTCAACATTTCGGCAGAGAACATTACGCCAGAAAGTATTGAAACCAAAGCTACCGTAAACCTTAATCCCGAAAAAGGAGCGATTGACAATATCCATTTGGTGGTAAAGGTAAAAGCCGAAGGATTATCTAAAGAAAAATTTGACGAATTGGTAGCAGATGCTAAAGCAAATTGCCCCATCTCGAAATTATTAAACACTGACATTACCTTGGAGTCGGAGTTGTTATAAGCCCCATTAAAACTTCAAACCATCAATAGCCACAGATACTCAAGTAATCTCTATTCATAGTTGTTCCAAACGACATTTGTGTATCTGTGGCAAAATAGTTCTTCTTCTAACTAAAAACTACGTTGACTTTTTGCAAAAAATAGTACATTTGGCTTTATAGCATACTATTTAACTTTCATAAGTTACTCATGAAGAAGATTTTTTTACTATTTGTTCTAGCTACATTTACACTAAATAGCTTTTCACAAAATGTATTTAGCCTATTTGGCAAGGCCAACGCCTTTTTTGATTTATTTGTTGCGGGCAAATTTGAAGAAGCTCATGGTTATTTCTCAGAAGAGGGAAAAACAAAAGTGAGCGCAGAAAATCTAAAACAATTTTGGACTACATTAGAAAAAAGAATTGGAAAAGTTAAAGCGATAGACGCCACTGGAAGCAAAAACCAAGGCGATTTTTATGCCGTTACGGTAAGCGGGGAATTTGAGTACGACACGCAAGACTTTGTACTGGTTTTTGACAAATCAGAAAAGCTAGTGGGCATGCACCTACCTCCAAAAGCCATTACTTATAGAGCGCCTGGCTATGCAGACTCTACTTTATACAAAGAAAAATCAACTTATATCCAAACCCCAGGACATCAGTTAGCAGCGGTAATTACCGTTCCTAAAGATGGAAATAGCTTCCCTGTGGTAGTATTGGTACATGGTTCAGGTCCTAGTGATATGGATGAAACCATTGGCCCTAACAAACCATTTAAAGATATTGCAGCAGGTTTAGCAGCTAACGGCATTGCTTCGGTTCGTTATGTAAAAAGAACTTTGCTTTACCCAGCTGAGTTTGGCAAAGCATTTACGGTAAAGGAAGAAGTGTTAGATGATGCTTTACAAGCGATTGCATTAGCGAAAACCATTGAAGGGGCTGACCTTAAAAACATTTACGTACTTGGTCATAGTTTAGGTGGAATGCTTGCCCCTCGTATCGCCACACTTGCCCCTGATATTAAAGGTATCATTTTAGCTGCAGCTCCGGCACGTAAATTTACCGACTTGATTATCGATCAAAACAAGTACATGGTATCACAAAGCAAGGATACTTCAGGTACGATGCAAAAATCACTTGCAGAGGCCATTACTGAAATAGAGAAAACCAGATTTACCAAGCTTGGCAAAATGAAGCCCGATTCGATTGTTTTAGGCTTGCCAGCAAGTTATTGGGTCGACTTAAACAACTACAACCAAGTTGAAACAGCTAAGACCTTAAAACAACGTATTTTCGTTATTCAAGGTGGTTATGACTTTCAAGTTCCGGAAACTGATTACCTTTTATGGAAAGATGCCTTGGCTGGTTACAGAAATGTGGATTTTAAATTATATCCCGACTTTAACCACTTATTTAGCCAACAAGAGGAAAAGGGGAATGCACTACAATATCAAAAACCGGCCAATGTGGAACAGCGGGTTATCGAAGACCTATCGAATTGGATAAAAGGCCTCTAAGGCTATTTACGAGATTTGATTTTTCGATACTTTTCCGACCAACGTTCGGCGGTTCTTTTTCCCAAAATCCAGTTAGCAATTTTACCTAGTAAAGTATAATTGCGATCGATCCAAGAACCTGCAAAATGATGGATGCAATAGGTATTTGGCGTGATGTTCATTTTTAAAGTCTTCCAACTTTTAGGATAGAAATACTCGCTTGGATAAATAGTGCAATAACCTTCTACTTTTTGATAGGTGTTGTTAGGTAGTACCCCTTTCTCTTTAGCGAGAAAGCTGGTAATCATTTCAGTAATGGGGTTGATATCCAAGCTTCCATCTGACTTGTAAAAGCTCTTATCGTTGTAAAAAGAAAGCAAGCTACTGATCCATTCGCCATTTTTTACGCTGCCAATTACGCCGGCCGAAACCAATTGGTCTTCAAATGCGGTAAAGGCAATATCGTCTAAAAATTGATCTGGTAAAGGCTTGATAAATTCTACGTCCGTATCTAAATACAATCCTCCCATTTCTTTGAGCACATATAAACGACATACATCGGCTACAAAAGCAAATTTCCTTGCTTTGTAGGCATCAACAGCATATTGGTATTGATTGAAATCAAAGTTATCTTCATTCCAAAGCATGATTTCATACTCTGGTAAATATTTTCTCCAAGAATCAAGGCATTTAAGCGCTAATTCTGGCATTTCTCCCCTTCCAAACCAACAATAGTGAATAATCTTAGGTATCATGAGCTTAATTTCCTATTTATAGACCTTGTTTACTTAGCGTTTTTATTACCGCGATATTTCTCTGCCCAAGCATTCGCAATTCTTTTACCCAACAAAAAATTGGCCAGTCTACCCACTAGACTTTGTTTGGTATGCAACCAAGAACCTGCAAAATGGTGGATACAATAGGTATTACTTGTTTGCTTTATTTTTAAGGTCTTCCAGCTTTTAGGGCAAAAATAATCACTAGGATAAATGACACAATAGTCTGCTATTTCCTGAAAAGTATTATTGATTTTGATCCCTTTTTTATCTCTCATAAAGGCGGTGATAATTTCTGTATTTGGGTTCACATCCAAACTGCCGTCTTTCAGATAAAAGCTTCTATTTTCGTAATGGGGCAACAGGTCATTAATCCATTTACCATTTTTTTCGCTGCCCATAATTGCCGACGATAGCAGTAGATTATCCTCAAAACCAGTGAAGGCTTTTTTGCTAAGCATCTCCTCATCCAATGGTCTTAAAAATTGAACGTCGGTATCCATGTAGATTCCCCCCATCTCTTTCAGCGCATACAGCCTACACACATCCGACACAAAGGCAAACTTCCTTTCTTTGTAAGCCTCTGCCGAAAAGCGGAAGCTGTTCACATCGAAATTATCTTCGTTCCAAACCTTAATTTCAAAATCTGGAAGAAACTTTCTCCAAGATTCTAAACAGTTTAACGCAAGCTCGGGCATCTCGCCTTTGCCAAACCAGCAATAATGTATAATCTTGGGTATCATAAATTTACTTTTTGTCTCAATTTCCTAAAAATATCGGCCCTAGTTGTACTGTTAAATCTCATAAACAAAGTAACAACCAGCAAAATTACGCCTAAAATTAAACTGTTAATGATAAACATTGGCCAAGTATTAACCATAAATAAGTTTAATTGTTTCCACCCGTAACTGATCCCAACCAGTACAGAAAAACCAGCAAGTCCCTTTATAATTTTAAAGAAAAAATACCATCTGCTTTCCTGCAAGCAATAGGCCGCATACAAAGGTGTAAAGGTTAAGTGACTAATTACGCCACTAATCAGCGCTCCAACTGGGATAGAATAAACCCCCAAAGAACTGTATTTACAAAGGATAATGACCAGAACGAAGTTGAAGATGGACACAAAAATACCCCAAAAAGAAGCAGTCCTTAATTTATTGGTAATCACAAAAACGTGATAAACCGTTTCCACTGTTCCATGTACAATAAAAGGCACTAAAGTAATAACCGATAAAAGATGCAGGGCATGGGCATCTTGCGTAGGAAGCCAAAGTTTAAAGAACACTTCGCCATACACGAAAAACACCGATAGCGGCAGTAAAACCACCACGAAAATAGCTTTAAACGAAAGGTCTAAGGTTTTTTTCAACCTACTCATGTCATTATTGGCATAGGCCTTTAACATCTCAGGCAAAAATATAGGAACGATGATTCCTAAAAGGATATAAATGGCATTGGGAATAAACTTGGTAAGCGATAGAAAACCCATACCTGATGCCCCGAAAAAGTGGTTGGCTATCAGTAAATCCAACTGCGTATTTACCACATTGGCCATGGCCATGATAGAATTCCATATCCCCGAACCTACAATAACATATAGCGCACCTTTAGAGAAAAAAGACCAGCCTATTTGCACTTCGGGAAGTAATTTTTTGGTCAACCGATAATTGGCGATAAACATATATAAAGCCGTTACCGCAGTAACTACGCCTAGAAAATAGATTTTAGGCGTGAAGAAATAAAACAGCAAAATAATTGCTCCCAACTTCAACACATTCGAAATAATATTGATGAATGCCAGCTTATCGAATCGATTTAGGGCAAAAGCCGTTACCTGAAAAACAGCAGAAGAAACATTAATGACTAAGCTGAGGAAGATAAAGATGAACAACAACCTTACGTCATGAATCAGTGCCGTGGGAATATCCAACACCTTATCAATAAACAGGCAAAATATGGCACTCACCAAAACAAAGCCCAGCGAGATAAGAATATTTCCGAAAAGAACCGAATTAAAATAGGTATTTGCTTCCTTAATGTCTTTCTTTTCCAAGCTGATGGTGATGTATCGGCTCGACATAGAGTTTAGCGCAGTAGTGATAATCCCAGCATACATTACAAAATTGTTCGACAATGGAAAGAAACCGTAGGCTTCCTTGCCTAAATGCTCCACGATATAAGGCGTTAAGAAAAACGAAATACCAACGCCTGAGAGTGCACTGAAAAAATTTGAAACTAGGTTAACTACGAAACGTCTTTTATCCATACCTAAAAACAGCTTTGCTAAAGTACTTGTTTTATGTTTAAACTTTAACTCGTTTTACGAGAAATTGTGTTTATTTTGTTAACGATTTTGTTTTGGAACACTTAATTGATTTTAGTTTGAAACCACTTGTATCCATCATTACACCTTGCTATAATTCAGCCGATTTTATTGTGCCTACTATTCAGTCGGTATTGGAACAAAGTTATCAAAATTGGGAGCTAATTGTAATTGATGATTGTTCGAAAGACAACACTTGCCAAATAGTAGAGGGTTTTGCGCAACAACACAGCAATATCAAGCTGGTTAAATTACCTCAAAACGCTGGCGTTGCCAATGCTCGTAACGTAGGTTTGGAACATACCGATGGCAAATATGTGGCTTTTTTAGATAGTGATGATATCTGGCTAAAAGACAAATTGGCTAAACAAGTGGATTACATGGAAGACAAAAATCTGTCCATGACTTTCTGTGCTTACAACAGAATTGACGAGGAAGGAAAAATCATTTCCAGAAAGATTGAAGCTCCCCATAGCGTAAACTATAGGCAACTTCTGTCGCATAATGTGATTATCTTTTCTACTTCTTTAACCTTGAGAAGTGCCATTGGCGATTTAAAATTCAAGAAAGCCGGCCATGAGGATTGGATATTTTGGCTAGACTTATTCAAAAAGTCGGTCACTGGACACGGAATTAACGAGGCTTTGGTATTGTACAGGATTAGAAAAGGATCAGTATCTGCCAATAAGTTAAAAGTAATTGGCTTCACTTGGAAAATACTTAGGGAGAGTGAGAAATTGGGCCTATTTGAATCGATGTACTTGTTCACTAAATATGCTTTTGCTACCGTCTGGAAAAGATTGAAATAGTGATCACAATATTTTCAATAGTCCCCAATTAGATTTATTTGCCTACTTTTGATAGTATCATTTGATAGTATCAAGATGAAGCCACCTTACGAGATTACTTCTAAAATATTAAAGTTAATCACCTCTATCTCTCAGAAGATTGGAGAGGTGAATGCAAAATATTTAGTACAACAAGATCCAAAACTTCGAAAACAGAACCAGATCAAAACTATTCATTCTTCATTAAGCATAGAGGGGAATACGCTTTCTGAGGAGCAGATCACGGCAATTATTGATCAGAAAAGAGTTGTAGGACCGCTAAAAGACATCAAAGAAGTTTTAAATGCCTTAGCGGTATACAAAATTTTAAAAAGCTTAAAATATACATCTGAAAAAGACTTCTTGAAGGCTCATCAAATATTAATGAAAGAGCTTATTCCAATCGCAGGCAAATATAGAACAACGGGCGTGGGAATTGTGAAGGGATCTGAAATAGCACACATTGCACCTCCATCTAACAATGTAAAGTTTTTAATGGGTGACTTATTTGAATATTTAAAAGATAAGTCGGAACTAACCTTAATCAAAAGTTGTGTATTCCATTATGAAATGGAATTTATCCATCCCTTTAGTGACGGGAACGGAAGAATGGGGCGATTATGGCAAACCGCCATTTTAATGAGCGAATATCCATTATTTGAATTCTTACCTTTTGAAACCCTCATTTCAAAAAACCAACACGAATACTATAATAAGCTCTCAATATCAGACAAGGAAGGCCAGTCAACAGCATTTATCGAATTTATGTTAGACATTATTGACCAATCGTTGGGAGAGCTTCTTAAATCTGGCTCGAGAAAATTAAATGAGAATGAAAGGCTAGCACTATTCTTAGAAACAAACACCGTAGAATTTACAAGAAAACACTACATGACACATTACTCTGAAATTTCTTCAGCTACCGCAAGTCGAGATTTGAAGAATGGCGTGAATACTGGTTTAATTGAAAAATTGGGAGATAAAAAAACGACCAGCTATAAAAAATTATAATGGTCTCCTATTTAATCTGATATCCCAACTCCCTACTGTTTTTGCCGTGAGTATAGTTCCACCACAAACCATTAAAAGTCCATTTGGCTAGCTCTGGCTGCCTATTGAGCAAAAATTTAAGAATGGCTTTAGGACAAGCAATTAAAGTGAAATAAACAGAAAACAACAGTGTGTTTAACCAACCTGTATTTTTTCTGATGAACAACATCCTGTTACGGGTGTTGAAATAGATTTTCAAAGGGCTTGCCTTACCCACGCTAACCGACTCTTTATGATAAACATGAGTTTTTCCTGTAAACCAAATTTGCTTACCAATGCGTTTAAATTTCTCACACCAATCTAATTCTTCGTAATACAGGAAATAGGTTTCGTCCATTAAACCTGCCTTAAGCAAATCCACTTTACGGCATATCACCGCAGCACCATGACAAAAGCCAGTTTGATAGGTTTGATTGTTAAACTGTCCGACATTTTTTTCAAATTGTCCGATATAAGCATTACGGGCCACCAGATAATTCATCGGAGTGAAGCCCGCATATTGCACTAAGTCTTGTTGATCAAAATATAACAGCAATGGCGACAGTAAACCAATGCTTTCATTTGCTTCTAGCTCCTCAGTTAGTGTTTCAATACATCCTTTTGGAATTTCAGTATCGTTATTTAGCAGGAAGATGTAATCGCCTTTGGCTTGTTGAATTCCCAGATTATTACCTCCTGCAAATCCTAAATTTTCCTTAGACTGAATGTAGGTGATGTTCTGAAAATAGGGAAGAAAAGCGGTTTCATTATTCTCTTTAGCTTCATTATCCACAACAATAACCTCCACAGCAGAAGGGTCGTACCATTTCGCAACAGATTTCAATAAATCTATGGTTACCTCTGCTTGATGAAAATTGACAGTAATAATGGTGGTTAATGACATTGATTTTTCCCTTCTTACTGTCATTCTGAGCATAGTGGATAATTTTTCAGATTCCTCCTAACGTCGGAATGACAAGTTATGATGTTATTATTCTACAGTTTTAATTGCCTTGTAAATCTCTTCGGCATTCTTTTCCCAAGTGTGGGTTTTCGCAAATGCAATGCGCTCGTTAGCTAAATTTTCCGAATTTTCTAACAAAGCTTTTTCTGCTAATGAAACATATTCCTCCTTGGTTTCGGCAAGATAAACATAGTCTTCAAAAATACCTACCGCTTCGGTTCTGGTTGCCAAGGTTGGTTTGCCCATTGCCAAGTATTCGTCTATTTTACGAGGGTAATTGCCAATGGTTAATGGGTTTAGCGCTTGAGGATTTAAGCAAATATCAAAACCTTTGATGTAAGCAGGTAAAGTCTCTGGTTTTTGAGGGCCGAGGAAATGTACATTTTCCATTTCATGCAACTTGCTATTTTTGAAGTCATCATCTTCCGGCCCTACCAAAACAATACTCCATGCTGGTTTTTGCTGCGCTAAATGCAATAGGATACCTTCATCAAGTCGTATAGACAATAAGGCGCCTACATAGCCTAAAATTGGCTTCTTAATCTCGTTAAGACTCTCTGGTACTTTAACGCTTTCATCATTTTTAAAGAGTTCAAAATCACAGCCCTGCCCAACATAAAAAGAATTTGGATTATACTGCTTGCAATAGTTAGCCAAATAAACCGAATTGGCTACACATAAATCGCTTTTCTTAATCAGTTCCGGCTCTAAGTGCTTTCCATGCTTACCCCAATAAGGTGTAGCCAACAAATTATCACGGGAGTAATAAATGCTAGTGCTAGGATTTAAAAGCTCTTTCAAATGATAGCTCCTAAACATATCGCTATCGTTAAACAGTATAAAATCTTTGAAATTCAGTTTTTGTATGGCCTTTTTAACCGATTTGGCAAACCGCTTATTATTGATTTTATTAAAGAACCTGAACAATGCTATGGGCTTCATCCAATTAATGGATTCGTTAATCACATCAGGATAGTACACCCAGAAATTAGGCCCTATTTGCTCCAGTCCATCTTCTTGTCCATTGATCACACGCATGCGTTTTTTCACACCTTCAGTATGGCCTTGCTGAAATTTTGTACGACGATCTAATGGAGCATTAATGTACAGCACTCGGTTATGTTTACTGAATTCTAAAGCTAAGTCTTTACAGTTACTCCCAATCGGGGTGTCCCAAGGTTGTTGACCAACCACAATAAAATCTCTATTTTCAATGATTGCCATTTCGTTACGAGTTATGATCATTTGCTCTTTTATACGCCCCTAATCCTCTGATAAATCCAAGGATTCCAAAAATGACAGCGGGAATAGCAAGTATTTCTAAAGGCATATCAATTAGATTCTTTTTCTACTGGTTTATGACTATGGGGCGTTACCATAAATGATTTTTTGGCTTTGCCGATACTAAAAAGTGCAATCACCATTCCCAACATTGCCCTCGGAATTTGAAACAAGGCAACGTACAAGCGCTTATCTGTATAAAATCTTCTAGGGATGGAAATCACCAAAGTAAGGCAAAGGCTTAAGAACAGCCCTATCCAAAATAACACCGTTGGCCCAAATGGGTTAAAAAATGCTTGGGCCGACATAACAAAAAGCAAGGCTAAAAGCAACATTCTTGGCACCAAAAAAGTCTGTAAGCTTTTGTTGAAGAATTCTAAATTGCCTTTAAATAGTTGCACGAAACCTTCAAAAGCATATTTCTTTAAAAACTCAACCTGCGAGGCAATCCAACGGGTACGCTGCTTAGTAAATACTTTGGCATTTTCTATTTTCTCATCGTACACATAAATATCATTCAAATAAGCCACTTCTACTTTATCCTTGGCAATCATGAAATCCAACTGCTTATCTTCTCCCACCGTTTCGCCAATGTTGTTTAACAGATGCCTGAAGTACTCAAAATCAAAGGCCATTCCCGAGCCAATAAGTGCAGCAGATAAACCTACTACCGCATGCCCTTTGCGAAAAAGATGATTGTTTACCTCTTCGTTACAAGCATCCAAAAATGCGAAACTGCTATCCATATTTTTGGCCACACGGTGAGCCTGCACCACTTTATTACCTTTTTCAAAAGCACCGTTAATGTACAACAGACACTCATCGCTCATTACATTGTCTACATCCAATACCACGGCCACCTCAAATCCATCATTTGCCAGTTCGTTCATGGCAAACTGCATCGCTTTACCTTTGGTACTTTTTTCAAAAAATACTTCAATCACCCTAGCGCCTAATGCCTTAAGATGATCAATCGTTTCTGCTTGCAGGCCATCAGCAATCACTACCACTTCAAAAGTTCCTTGATATTGATGTTTTAAAGCTGTTTTCACACTTTCTACAATCACCACATTTTCTTGGTAAGTAGGAAACAACACGGCAATTTTCCGATAAGTACTGGCCTCTTTCTTTGATTTGGGCAAATTGAATAACCCAACTAATGCAAAAAAAGCCAAGTAGCAGCAATTGAGCAACAGGTAAATCCCCAAAACCCAAAACAAAACATCTATCAAACTATAAATCATCTCCATCAGCTTTTAATTTCGCTTTTTCATCTAACCAAGGTGAAATAAATACAAATGACCACGACATAAACATAATTACAGACGAAGGCAAGCCATTCATTACTTCGTTCCCGTAGCTACAAATAAAGCAACCCACCGTTCCCGACGTTAGGGCAATCATCTTCGTCTTCAGTTTGGGGTCTTTTAAATTCCAAACAATACCGCTGCATTTGCCTATGATATAGGAATTGATCCCAAACCAAATGAGCAAACCAACAATACCATACATCACCCAAACTTTTACCCAATAACTATCGGGTTGTATGTTGGCAATAGGCTTATCAGCATTGTAAGTGGTTCCATTCATACCACTCATGCCCAAACCTGCCCCAAAAGGCTCATCCCTTAACAAGAATTTCAGTTTTTTCTGATTCTCTACCCTTACGTTAAAAGAAGCATCTTTAGGATCTAGCGCACTACGCAAGCGTCTGACCTGAAAAATTTCATCTCCAATTTTGGTATATTTTAACACACCCAAACCCCCAAGTGCAAATACACTCCCAACAATGAGCATTTTAAAGTTTTTACTTAAAAATAATGCATAAGCCAAACCAGACACCAAGGCAAATAAAGCACCACGGGTACCGGAAATAGCCATTCCGTATAACATTAACAAAGCAATTGCTCCAAAAATCAATCTTTTTGTGATGGAGAATGGTCCCATAGCCAACACCATTGCGATGACCGCCATGATAGCCTGCGATGCGCCAAATTGCCCCGCATCAGAATAAATGGAAAAGGCCCGCAGCTTACCCCCCAAAATATGGGTTACGTTGTTTCCGGCATCCAACCATTGTCGCTCGCCACCAGTTAAACCAATATAGAGTTGTTTAACACCATATAAGGTAGCCAAGCAAGAGAAGAACAGGATAAAGGCAATGAAACGATTTAAATCGGCCATTTGATTAAAAAGCAGGAAAACGATGGGCGCAATGAGCAACCAGCTCAATGCCGTAAACCTTAACTCGTTAAACCATCCTGTAAAACTACCCCCATAAGGATTAAGCACTTGCAACAAACTTATGCCAAACCAAACGAGCGATAACATCACATGTTCGTTTTTTAGGCTTTTCCAGTTAAACTTATTCATGTTCACCAAAAGACTGCCCCAAGTGAGCAATAAAATGGCATCCATGGCCAAACCTACAGGAATATCCAAAAAGGTTTTAACCACAAAACCTAGTACAAAACAATAGGCAAAATAAAAAATGAAAGCAATGCGTGGATTATTGAATGAAGCGATCACAAAAGTTCCAGCCGCAGCCAAAGCAAACACGGCCAAAGGGCCTAAAAAACCATAGCGTTGGGTAGAGCCCGCAACCAGAATGGAAAGGCTCATGGCTACTAAAAAAAACAACAATTGCTTTTTATGATTGCCAATATGTATGTACAAATTTTTAAGCATCAACTTGCTTATTTTTGTTTCACACCATTAATCAACCAGCCAATAAATTTTTCGTCTTTATTTAATAGCTTAATCGACTCTTTATCTTTTTCGTTGATGGAATTTCCTGCCATAAAAGTGGCCAGATATTTCTCTGTAAACAAAATCCATTCTTTGATATCAGAAACACTATTTACCGCATCCAAATAAACGATGATCATGTCGAACTCGTTTTTTAGGCTTTTGAAAATCTGAGCAATGCTTGGATTGTCTTTGTTTTCAAGCAGGGAAACACCTCCTAAATCACTATTCAAAAAGGTGATGCGGTTATTTTTTTGCAAGGTTAGGTTGTCCAGTACAGTCTTTAGCGATTGATTGGTTGGAATATTCCATTTCTGTATCTCCGCTCCCATTTCTGCATCACCTATTAGCAAAATTTGCTTATCCAGTCTTGCAAAAGCATACGCTAAGCTTACTGCCGAAAAGATGGTGAATTTTTCTGGATGCAATCGGGTCAACCCTAAAATCTTCTGATCGTTAGCTAAGGCTTTATCAATTTCAAAGCGAGCCTCTCTCAGTAAATTCTTATAGGTAGCATGCTCCTTATCATAAGCGGCATTCTTCCAAATTTCATCAATATCGCGTTGCGAAGATTTGATATAATTCAATTCTCCAATCACTCTACCCTTGGTTGCCGCAGCCAATTGTTTTTTATTGTTGATGGAATTGTCGAGAATATGAATGATGAAAAGTACGCAAAAGCAAATCACAAAACTAGCGATAGCGCTAAGGGCCATGAAAATAAGCTTTCTAGATGGTTCCGCTACCGTAGGTACACCCTCCTGCTCTAAATGTAAACGCAATCCAATATTTTTATCCAAATTGGTTTGGTTATAACGGTTTAACAGGTCGAGGTATTCTTTAGTCGCTACGTCGGCATCACGTTCAAATTTCTGCACACCAGCATCAAAAGGTACCATGGTAGAGAACTTTCCGTTAAGTTTCGTTAACTCATCATCGATATCCTTGATACTTGCACGGGTTTTATCCAAATCAATGCCCAACGAAATACGGCGTTGCACCAAGGTCTGTTTAGCAATCACTGGATCTGCTACGTAGTTGTCGTTCGTTTTTACCAATTGCTGGTTCAACAGCTGTTGCAGAGAATCCACTTTTTTCTTGTCAGCTGCTTTAAAACCACCATCAATATAATCATTGTTGGCAGCTTGCACTTTATTTCTTAGGGCAATTACCGCCTGATTATCTGTAGATAGTTCAGCGCCCAAATATCGATCTAAGGAAGGGTTGTTAAGCTTGGTATTCAGGTTATTCAAGGCTGATTGTAGCGACTGCAAATCAATCAAAGCTTGAGATTTTTTATTTTCGTAGTCGATAATTTGCTGATAGACAATCTGCGACTGCTTATCAAGATTCAATACTTTGTTCTTGATCTTGTAGTCCTTCAACTGTTGTGTTTTATCGTTCATCACCGCCTCTTTCTTTTGAAGTAGTGAATCAAGCACCACAATAGACTGGTTTTTATTGCTGATCAGGTCTAGACTGTAGTTATTGATGAAATCTCCGGAAAGTGTATTCACCACAAACACTGAAAGGAACGTGTTTTCCGACGTATATTCTACCGTAATAAAATCACTATTGTCTTCATGGGTGATAGACAGCTTTTTGGCAATAGAAGGGCCATCATAACCCATCGATTTCACCAGGTTATAAAACTTTACCTCGTAATTATCAAAAGGAGTAAGCACCTGCTTTTTTGCCAGGCGTTCTTCAAATCCTTTAATGGCTTCTTGTCTTTCAGCATCACTCAACGCATTGATGTCATCACTTTGTGTCTTAAAGGGTTGACGAGGATTCTTTAAGTCGTGCAATATCAAACGATAAGATAGAATGCTCATATTTTTAGGCATCACCATGATATCCATGATATTGGTAAACTGCTGGTTGATTTTAATCAAAAGATCAGGGCCAGAGTAATTAGGAACATCTGGGGCAACTTGACGTGAGGGATCTAATAAACCAGTAGATAGTTTTGCCTGCGATTTATATTGTTTGGGAAGATTTTTAACAAATAGGTACGTGATAAAGAGTGTTATTGCTGGAATAGCGATAATCAGCGTTTTATATTTAGCAATAAGATTTAAAAACTCTTTAATATTCATACTCGCCTATTTCACTTCTTCCAATTTTTTTCCAATGAGTGCTTCTAATGAATTTTTTGCCGTTAGCATATTCAATTCGGCCTGTAATTTTTCTGAACTTGAAATCGAAGTAAGTGATTTAGCTTTGCTGTAAACATCTAAGGACACTTCTCCTTTTTCAAATTTATAACGAAGCCCATCACTAGATGTTTTATTATCAATATAGGCTTGGTTTTTCACTTTAAGATCACTAAACCATTGAAGATACTCAAAATACCTTTGTTTAACTTCTGTTTCAAGCAAAATATCGTACTCTTTGGTTAAATAAGAGGCAGAATTGTATTCCTCTCTAGCTTGCTTTACCAAAGATGGCGTACGAAAAAACAATCCCAAATTTAGGTTTACGCCAAATTGAAAACCATTGATAGAATAAGGATTGTTTACATCTATAATAGTTCCGCTACTTGGGCGATAAAAATAAGATGCATTTAGCGATTCTAAATAACTCGCTTTAGCCACGCCTATTTTTGCTTTTGCACTTAGTTCACTGGCCTTGTACATTTTTCTTTTAGGATAATATTCTTTAGCCAGATCAATGTATTTCTGCAATAAAGGAGGATTAATTTGGCTCGCAATGTCGTCTTGCGCCTTAACTCTTACATTAATCGCCACAAAAAGCAATAGGATAAATAGCCTTTTTACGGTCATAGATGCTATTTTTATACCTTTTCCTTTTGAAATAGAACAGGTACGGTCATTAAAATTATTTTCAAATCTAACCAAACCGAGAACTTTTTGTTATAAAAATTATCTAACTTTTTTCGTTCGCGGTCAGACATATCACTTTTCCCTCGTTTGATGATTTGCCAAAGCCCAGTAATGCCAGCCGGACCTAAAAAGCGCATCGACCATTCATTAGTCGTCAGCTGTTCAGCCTCGTACAAAGGCAATGGTCTATTTCCCACAATCGACATATCTCCTTTTACTACGTTAAACAGTTGAGGAAGCTCATCAATGCTGGAATTCCTTAAAAAGTTGCCCAACTTGGTTACCCTTGGGTCGTCCTTCATTTTAAAAAACGCAGAATCGCCGTATTGGTTTGCCGTAGTTGCTTTAAGAGCTTCCACTTCTTTATCTGCATTGGCTCTCATTGACCTAAATTTATAAAAGTCAAATATTTTATATCCAGTTCCCACTCTTTTACTGGTGTAAAAAACAGGCCCTTTCGAATCTAATTTAATGAGAATAGCAATGAGCACAAAGAAAGGACTTAACAGAATTAAAGCGGTAACAGAAACCGTCAAATCCAAAAGTCGTTTTAAAAATGGTGTTTTATATTGCTGAAGTGGCTGCTCGGGCAAATGCTTAAGCTGCTCGTTCAGGATTTTATAAGCCGACAGGAACTGCAACCGCAACTTTACGTCAGCAAATGAAATATCCGGAGAATAACAGTCGCTAATTCTTGTTTCAAATGCTTTAGCGGTGAGCGCAGGATCTTTTTGGGTCAATAGGAAAATAGCCGTTAAATTTCTGCTCAGCCAATTTTTTCTTAGTGAGGCCACCAATGCAAATGCTTCATCAGCAGTAGTTGGCTGTACTTCAATTAAAATATTTACATCAAGCTCGTATACGGTAAGTTTGCTTACCATTTCATACAAATGGCTAAAGCTGTTGGCTTTTTTCACCGTACTATTTACATTGCCGAAAGTAGAAACGATTTCTGAATCGTACTTGTTGGCGTAATAAATGATATTAACCCTAGATTGCGGCATGCCAAATGAGCTGGTTTCTTGCATTTCGGTGTCTAGTTTAACAGGTTTTGGATACTTTCTTTTAATTTGCCTGGATTAAACGGCTTTGGCATCAGCAAATTGAAATTGTAAGGTAATTTCTCCGCCAAATCTTCCAGCGAATATGCTGCCGAAAGCAATATGATTGGAACATCCCGATAATATCCGCTTGTTTTTAGGCTTCGCACAAAGTCAAGACCATCTACATAAGGCATTTCCAAATCGGAGATGATCAAATCGGGCATATGGCCTTCGTCCATCCAGCTAATTGCTTCCAAGCCGTTGTTGTGTATCACCAACTCGTAATCTTTCTTTAAAATAAATTCCAAAAGCTTGAGTACGGTAATTTCGTCATCAACCAGCAAAATCAGCTTTTTATCTCGAGGTGCTTTCCAATTTGGAGACGGCATATTCAGGACAATTTTTCTATTGTGTTTTAGAACGAACTAAGCTATTAATAAAAACTCAATTATCATTCCTTTTTGTGATAATTTCGATACCGAAAACTCCAAATCTGTTTAAATCAATTCGATTTGCCTTTTTATGCTTTCTTCTAAAGAAATTAAGGTCTCAGTTCTTTGGATCCCTTTCACTGCCTGAATTTCCTCATTAAGCACATGACGCAAATGGTCGGTATCCCTGCAGGTGATTTTTGCAAACATGCTGTAAGCTCCGGTAGTATAATGTAATTCTACCACCTCTTTGATTTTACTCAATTGTTCAACCGCATCTTTATAAAGAGAGCCTTTCTCTAAATAAATTCCTAAAAAGGCGGTGATATCATAACCGGCTTTACGCGGATCGATAATTAAGTGTGAACCTCTGATGATCCCCATATCCGCCAGTTTTTTCATCCGCACGTGTACCGTACCTCCAGAAACAATCAGTTCTTTGGCGATTTCTGTATAAGGCTTGGTGGCATCGTGCATTAATTGCGTGAGTATTTGAATATCGAGGTTATCAATTTCTAAATTTTGAGTTTCCTTTTTTAGCATAAATTACATTTTTGTTAACTATTTGTAAATATAAATGAAAATATAATAAAAATAAAATTAAATCATTAAAAAATTTGCAACATATTTGAAGAACGTCCTATATTTGTATCAAGCAAATGCCGGAGGGCAGCTTGCAGTTCTCAGTAAACAGTTTGCATTTTCCAAGTGCTTGTTTAAAACTGAGAATTGAAAACTAAAATGTAGGGTGGTGAAATTGGCAGACACACCTCCTTGTCTCGGTGGTAGAGAAATTGGGAAATCCGGCAACGGTACAACCACTCTATGAAGGTTCGACTCCTTCCCCTACAGCAATTTGCAGTTCGCAGTAATCAGTTCGCAGTTTCTAACTGCCAATTGAAAACCAAAAAACTGTAAACTAACAGAATGTTGGGTGGTGAAATTGGCAGACACACCTCCTTGTCTCGGTGGTGGGGATTATGGGATAAACGCAGTTTATGGGTTGACCACAAATTAATTTTTGAACTGTAGCTAACTACCCCTTGAAGGTTCGACTCCTTCCCCAACAGCCATTTTTATAAATAATAAGTTAGTTAAGGAAGCGGTTCTGGATTGAATCGCTTTTTTTATTTTCATTATTTTTTCAAAGACCATACCTTGCCCATTTTATCTACAAACAACAGATAGGCAGCTGCCATGGTCAGGCCAAAATCTGGGAGCGATAAAAATGCGGCTATAAAGATATGAAATATTACCCCGATAGGAACAAGCCATTTCCTAAAAGTGCTAAACCAGATTAGAAATGGAAAACCCAATTCAAAAATGATGACCACCCAAGAAGTGATTAAACACACTATGGGATTGGAAAACCACTGGGGCACCAAGTGCAAATTTGTATAGTATTCCAGCTGCCAAACTTGTTGCATAAATGAGCCATCCCACCAACTGCTTTTTAAAATTTTGCCGTAACCATTTAAAAAGTACACCGCACAAATATTTATTTTCACCAATAATACTGTTGCATTATTGAGCATCCAGCTCAGCTGTTGCTTTACGGTGTTTTCATTTACAAAAATCAGAGAGAAGACAAAAAAATTGAGCAGCTTGTCGCCGCTATTAGTGGCCAGATAAAACAGACTTAGATAATTGAGGCTGATGATGAAGACGAGGATAGACAGCCATCGTTTTGCAGGAATTACCATTGCTACCCCTACCACCAAACAAGCCAAACCCCACCACAGCTGTACAAATGAATTAAAAACAGGCAAAAACATCAGCTTTGAAAAACTAAACCCTATGGTTGTACCCTGTGCATTTGCTACATGCTGATAAAAAGTTTTGAGCTCTGACCAAACCAATAGCATTTTTAAGAGTAGTAGCAGGTAAACAGCCTTTCTAAACCAATAAAGGTTAGCATTGCTATCCTTTTGGTTCATTAAAACCGTTTCTACGTTTGTTAAAAAACTTTGAATACGGCTCATGGCTGATATTTGAATTTAAAGATTGTTTTCACCGTTTCGGGCTGCTTAAACTTTTGCTGAACAATTATTTCGAGCGAATCGGGTTTACGGTTTTGATTGTGCCGATAAAAAAGATGCGAGGTGAAGGCCTTAAATTCTTTGCTCTTCATCATTTGAGCATTCCCAAATTTACGACCAATACGCACCACTTTTTGGCTAAGATATTTATCCAAGCGGTTATGCTTTAAGGAAGCCAAGCGGCCTTTGGAAACATACTCTTCAAACAAAGGCTCTTCCAAAAACTGCCAGTCCGTCCATTTGCCATCTTGATAAAACCGGCAGGTCGTAGCGTAGGCTTTCATCGAAGCTTCATTCACGAACAAAGTGCCCAAGCCTACAAAATTTCTGGCCTGTTGAAATTTCGGTTTCAACACAGCGGGCATCAATTTCTGTACAAATACAAAAGCAGAAAGAAACACTAATGCATAAACTGCAAAAACACCCGTAATAAAGAGGAGGACAAAGCGCTTCATTAGTTTCAAAACTAACAAAAAAATCCTCCTGTTGTGAATGCACAAATCAGGAGGATTTTTAAAGTTTAACGGATATGTTTATTTAATCCCATACTTATCACTGAATTTTTTGTCCAGTTGTTTATGAAGATTATCTAAATTGATATCTCTACCTTGGATAAAAGCTTTTTCGATCTTGTTGCTCTTCATGTCCAAAGCATCGCCTGTTGACACAAACAAAGTAGCATCCTTACCTACTTCTAAACTACCTACCGTTTTATCTACCCCTAAAATTTTTGCGGTATTTAGGGTGATGGTTTGCAATGCTTTTTCTTTATCCAAGCCCCAAGTAGCCACGGTTCCAGCCATAAAAGGCAAGTTGCGTTGTTGCCAAAAATCATCGATGCTTACCGCTACCGTTACGCCTGCATTGTACAAAATTGCAGCGTTTTTGTAAGGCATATTTACATCGTCATCAATATTATTTGGCAAAGCATGTGGCTGCTTCACAATTACAGGCACGTTGTTTTGCTTTAAGAAATCAGTGATCAAATAAGCATCGCTACCACCAATAATTACCGGCGTAATGTTGAACTTTTTAGCAAAGTTAACTGCTGCCACAATATCCTTTTGCGTATTAGCGGTGATATAAAGTTTTTGCTCACCTTTAAACAATTTAGCCATAGCTGCAAAACGTGTATTGGTTTCCGCAGGTTTGGCACCTTCATTATACGCTTTGGCTTCGGTGAAGAAGCTATTCAACTCCAAAATTGCGGCTTGCGTACGCTCCGCAATCGATTCTGCAGAAAAACCAGGTCTTGCACCACCAAAACCACCCCTGAAACGAGGCGTTGTTGGCCATGATACGTGCATCCCATCATCTGTTTTAAGGGCTGCATCTTCCCAGTTCCAAGCATCCAATTGAACAATAGATGAACTACCTGAAATAGCGCCACCGCTAGGTCTAATTTGCGCCATTAACACGCCATTGGTGCGCAAGGTTGCAGGCACTTTAGAATCAGTGTTATAAGCTACAATTGATCTGATGTGCGGGTTAAGATTTCCTATTTCCTGAAAGTCTAAAGTGGCTTTTACCGATTCGTACTCTACCAAGCCCAAAGTATTTACCGGCGCAATAAAGCCAGGATAAATGTGCTTGCCATTTACGTTGATCATTTCGCCATCATTGGCGGCAAATTTTACGGTAGTCGCATCGCCCACACCTGTAATTTTGCCTTTTTCGAATACCACGTACCCGTTATTGATGACCTGTCCGTTTCCAGTGTGCACCACACCGCCTAATAAAATCACTTTTTTGGCTTGTGCCTTTGCAGGAGAAATATTCGCCTGAGCAAAAGCTGATGCGCTTGCTGCCAAAGCTAAAAACAGGGTTAATATTTTCTTATTCATGGTGATGTCCTCCTTCTTCTGTTTGTATGGCTTCAAAACCATTTGAATAATCGCTAGCAGTTTCGCAATTGTACAGGGTAGAAGTCATGCCCATTGGACGTTGAGTTCTTCCACCTTTGTTTTTACTGTCTAACATTTTTTGAATCAGTCTAGCTCTTTCTACTTGTTGTTGTTTTAGTTTTTGCGTGTCCTTTTCAAGATCCCAATACAAAACGCCGTCTACAAAAGTTTTTTCCGCTTTGGCATAAATTGATAGTGGATTGTCTGACCAAACCACTACATCGGCATCTTTACCCACTTTTAAACTTCCAACTTTATCATCAATATGAAGCATTTTAGCTGGATTTAGCGTTACGAATTTGAAAGCTTCTTCTTCTGGCACACCTCCGTACAATACCGCTTTACCTGCCTCTTGGTTTAAACGACGAGCCATCTCTGCATCATCAGAGTTGAAAGCCGTAGTGATACCCACATTGTGCATGATTTTTCCATTGTAAGGAATAGCTTCGGCCACCTCAAATTTATAAGCCCACCAGTCAGAGAAAGTAGAAGCAGCAATGCCATGCGCTTTCATTTTATCAGCCACTTTATATCCTTCTAAGATGTGCGTGAAGGTGTTGATTTTAAAGCCTAAACTATCAGCCACGTGGATTAACATGTTGATTTCCGACTGCACATAAGAGTGGCAGGTAATGAAACGTTTGTTGTTCAAAATTTCTACCAAGGCATCCAATTCTAAATCTCTACGTACATTATTTCCTTTTACTTTTAAGGCAGCTTCATAATCTTTCGCACGCGTGAAAGCATCCACAAAAGTTTGCTCCACACCCATACGAGTTACCGGGAAACGTTGACCAGAACCGAAGTTACTTTGCTTCACGTTTTCACCCAAAGCAAATTTGATGAAACCATCAGCGCCAGCAAATTTCAATTCTTCCGGCAACTTGCCCCAACGTAATTTGATCAATTGCGATTGACCACCAATTGGATTTGCCGAACCGTGTAAAATTTGAGAAGTAGTTACTCCACCAGCCAACTGGCGATAGATATTCACATCTTCAGAGTTGATGATATCGCCGATACGTACTTCAGAAGAAACTGATTGTGCGCCTTCGTTGATACCGCCTGTACCCGCAATATGCGAGTGCTCATCGATGATACCAGGCGTAACGTGTTTTCCAGTCGCGTCAATTACTTTTGCCGAACCCGCAGCCAGGTTTTTACCTACCGCTTTGATTTTACCGTTCTCCAAAAGCACATCAGTATTTGGAAGGATACCATCTTTTTCGTTGGTCCAAACGGTAGCATTTTTTAACAATACCGTTTCTACTTTTGGCAAAGCTTCGTTACCGAAAGCTTGGAATGGATAAATGAGAGGTCCGTTAGCTGCAAGAACAGGCTTAGGCTCTTCTCTTTTTGGCATTTCTTTAGCCGCTTCTTTAAAAGTAGCTGTCCATTTACCTTCGGTACCATCACTTAAAGCAACTTCACCTTTCATGGCAATTGGCGATTCCGAAGAAATATAGCCTGTTAAACGAACATCTCCTTTAGGATTTTTCTTTAGGTTGAAGCTTAAAGTAACCCAGTCGCCATTACGACCTAATGTAGCAGTCGTTTTTACGCTGTCAGCACCTGCTCTTTCGATAGCAGCTGTTGTAGGGCCTGTGATTTTCAAAGTCAAGGCTCCAACACCATCAACGTTCAAATTATAAACACCTTTCAGCTCGCTTACATCCATTTTGTTTACGATGTAGCGTTTGCCTTGCACCCAGTTTTCGTGGATGATATTGCTGCTCTTGAATAAATTGTCTGAAGTAATTAAGAAGTTGGCCAATTTACCTTTTTCAATAGAGCCAACTTTATCGCTAATGCCCAACATTTTTGCAGGCACTTCGGTTACCGAAAGCAATGCTTGTTTTTCGGTTAAACCGTTTTCTATCGCCGTGCGGATATTTGCCCAAAACTCACGGGTGTTATCCAAACCAAAAGCAGTTAACGCAAAGCTAATTCCCGCTTTCTCTAAAACTCCAGGATTGGTTGCTGCCATTTCCCAAGCTTTCATTTGGGCTAAACCGATGTTTCTAGCTTCCGCTGGATCTTCTACATCGTAAGCTTTTGGATAAGCGATTGGAATGATCAGGCTTGCACCAGTTGCTTTTACCGCATCAATACGTTGGTACTCGTCGCCATTTGACTTAACGATATACTGTTTGCCAAACTCTTTACCAATTTTATCGGCACGTAGGATATTTTGCCATCCATCAGCCTCAAAAATCTGAGGTAGGTTTTGTTGTTTGTTAAATTCCTCTAACGAAATGTTATACTCTTCTTTTTGACCTTTGTACCAAGTGGCATCCAAATAAGTTTGACGCAATAAAGCGATTGAACCCATTAACGAAGTTGGATAGTCGTTAGAAGAAGTTCCTTTGTTGAAAGAGTAATTGGCCGCAGTTTGGTCTTTCAAGAAAACCTTGTGCTCAAACTCATCATTTAGGGTTACCGCTGCAGAGGTTCCGCGGGCAATACCATCACGGTTGATCACGTTTACACTACCAAAACCAGCTTTACGCAATTCGTCTGCTTTTTTGGTATCGATTGCAAAAATGGTTCTTACTTCTGTTTCAGGTCTAATGGCCGCATTCCAGTTGTAAGGTCCTTTTTTAGCAGTGGTAAAAATAGATTGACGTTGACCGCCAAAACCCATGCCTGCTCCACCACCACGTTGAGCTTCTGGCAAACCGTAGCTGCTGAAAGCGTCTATCAGCGAAGGATAAACATACTTTCCTTTTAAATCGATCACCACGTATCCTTTGGGAATTGCGGTACCGCTGCCCACTGATTGGATCACTTGATTTTTAATCAGCAACGTACCATTGCTGATGGTTTGGTTAGCGTTTACCACAATAGTTGCATTGGTTAAGGCATACTGCCCCGACCGCACATCAGCTGAGCCGTTTACAGGAAACGTTTGTTGTGAAAATGCAAATACAGCAGAAAACACCAACGCAAGCGCTAGTAAAATTTTCTTCATGTTGTTAGTTAATGTTTTAGAAAGCTTAAAGCTATTTATAAATCAGAACTTATAGATACTATATCTTACTTTTTACAAAAAAAGCCACACTTTAGAAGTGTGGCTTTCCAAATGGATATTTAATATCTTATTAAAAACCGTAACGCAAACCAATTTGTGCTTGCCAAGGGTTACCCGATGGGTTAATTACTCCCGTATTGTTTACACGATAATTAAATTGACGATTTACAGTATCGTAGTTTGGAATTGCAGGAGTTACAATCGCACCCGAACTATTTCTAACAGCAGGTGTTCCCAATGCATATAATGATTGATTTCCAAACGTTTCTGTCACACCCCATTTCTTATTCAATAAGTTTGCAAAATTAAAGATATCCCCTGAAATCTCTACACTCTGCTTTTTCGCTTTACCAATCTTCAATTGATAAGCCAATCTTACGTCTACCGTACCGAAGAAACTATTGATACCACCATTACGCTCAGCCATCTTTCCTTCATATTTTAAAATGTAGTCTTTCAAACTTTGGCTAGCGTTAGGATTATCAAGCAATGCTTGCAAACCATTACGAATACTTGCTGGCACATTAGGGTTATTTCTATCAAAAACGAAAGCTAAATCATTTGTAGCTACAAAATCTCCGTTATTATTAGCTCCAGAAAGCAAAGTATAACGTGTACCACCAATTCCAGAATAACGAACGCCAACTTTAAAGCCAAAAAATGTAGGCAAAGTACCATAAACCACTACTTTGTGTCTGAACTGACCATTTGAATAGCTCATTCTACTTAAATCACGTGGATCATCAACCACAGGCAACGACAATGTTGCAGAGTTGGCTACGTTACCATTAAAAGAGGTATTGTCTTTGGCATCGTTCCAAGTATAGCTAGCCGAAATTTCCCCATCTTTAAAGTATCTCCAGTTTCCATCAACCACTACCGCAAACTGGTTTACTTTACCTTTACTATTCAATTCTAACACACGACCGAAAGCAGTAGTTAAACGGCCTGTTTTCCAGTCTGGTGTTCCATTTTCAGGAATTGAAGGAACAAAAACTCCTCTGTTCCCTTCGTTAGCTAGCCTAAAAATTGGATTAGCCACCATGTTTCTATCTACATACATGTAGTTATTGCGTGCAAAAGTGGCATAACCTGTAATCCCTATGCGCAAATTATCATTAATCAACTTGTTATATGATAAGTTAGCCTTATATACCACTGGCATTTTAGCATCTTCCGCATAAGTGTTGATTGTTGGTACTTGGAATTGAGGTAATGTTGGCACCTGTGCCGTACCATTTCTATAACCAATAAAGTCTGGCGTAGGCACGTTTGCCCCAGTAACATCAACCGTTGCAAAATGCTTTCCATCAAAAGAAAGGTTGTTAATGGTTACATAGTTGTTTACGTCTGAACCAAAAATACCAGCACCCAATCTTACATAATCCGTATGCTCTTCGTTCACATCCCAGTTGAATTGGATACGAGGCTGGATCAAAAACTGTTTCAATTCGTGATCGGTTCTTACACCAATGGCATTGTACAATTCTTGGTTAAGTGGCGATTTAGGATATTTACTATAATCGATACGCAAACCTCCGGTAAATTCTAAACCTTTAGCCAATTTCGTTTGCATTTGACCATAAATTGCCGTGTTCCAAATACTTGCTCTCACACTAGGATCATCCATCAAAGGTACTTCACGATAGAACAATACTGGCCTAAGATTATCAAAATCCTGCATCGCAGTACCAACACTATTTGTGTATTCGAAACGACCATTCACTTCACTTCCATATAAAGAAAGTGCATTGGTGTACATCAAGTCTAATCCAAAAGTATATTTAACCTTATCTGTATTGTAATAGAAATTATCGACCAACTGGATAACGTTATTGGTAAAACCTTCTTGAGCAAAACGATGACCTCCTATTTGAACTGCAGTAGACAAATTTCTTCCTCCCAAAGGTGATATCAAGTTCTTTACGATAGCTCTTGGTATTGGACCAGACAATTGATCTCCTTGTGAGCTTTCTTGGAAAGTATATAAGTGTTGTACTTTCAATTCGTTAGTGACCTTACTGCTAAGGGTAGAACGTAAAGTAGCCAATAAGCTGTTATCTACGTTTTTATCGTTACCATAACTTTCTAAAAAGTTGATAGCTGTATTATCGCCCAAACCTAATGGATTTCTATCATTGGTATAGTTGTCTCTTACCGTTAACAAATGTTTATCGCTGATTTGCCAATCTAAACGAACAAAACCAGCATCAGTACCACGTTTTTTATCGAAAGTACCATATTGCGGGGTGTTTGCTACGCCATACTTTGTTCTGGCTATGCCTAAAAATTGACTTAACGTTGTATTCGTAATATTATATCTTGCTGCATCCGCATCAGTTTGTACATCGGCAATGATCAAAGGACGAGCATCTTTTTGATGATCCCAACCCACAAAGTAGTGTAATTTATCTTTAATGATTGGACCACCCAAGGTAAAACCATATTGGTAAGTAGAGAAGTCGTTTGTTCTTTTGTTTCCTCTAATGTCGTTAGGGCTGGCCAACCAGTCTGCACGACCGTAACCAAAAGCGCTACCCGAAATTTCGTTGGTACCTGATTTGGTTACCGCACTAATGGTACCACCACCTGCACGACCTAAAGTTACATCGTATTGGTTGGTCACTACTTTAAACTCCCTTACCGATTCAATAGAAATAGAATATGGCGCACCGCTTCGGCTGGTAGTACTACCTGCAGAAGTTGGGTTTTTCGCCGTCATCCCATCAATGGTAAAATTGGTAGAAGAACCTAACTGACCAGAAATACCTCCGTTTCCAGCTAAAGGAGAAAGATCCGTTAAGCTAGAGAAATTACGACCGTTAATCGGTAATTGGTTCATGGTTTTAGAAGAAATCTCGGTTGAAGCACCAAACTGCTCCACTTTGTTTCTTAAACCATTACCGTTAATTTGTATGGCCTGTAAAGTTTGTGCCGAAGTTTGCATGCCTACATTGGCTCTTACGGCATCTCCCTGGTTGAGCATGTAACCAGAAAGGGTTTGCTCGCCGTAACCCAAGAAATTAATTTTGATGGTATAAGGCCCACCTAAAGGAAGCTCCTTAAAGGTGTAGTCCCCTTGGGCATTGGTTCCCACCTTAGTGGTAAAACCCGTTGATTCATTTTTAACCTGAACCGAAGCGCCCGGAATAGGCTTTTTCTCTTCGTCGGTTACCTTGCCCGAAATAGATGCTTGCGTGGTTTGAGCTTTCACATTGGCAAAACTCAAAAACACGAACATCAGCATTGATAGTTTAAATAAAATTCGTTGCATGAAAATTCCTTTAATTGTTTACATGCAAAAATCCCCCAGAAAGATTAACTCAAATACTTTCAAAAATTAACTATTTATGAAATTAAAAGTTAAATTTTAACTTTATGTAAACAAATACAACAAAAAGAAAACAAAATATTACATCAACAAGCCATAACAAGCATTTAACCCGAAATACACTTTAATTAGCTTTACACTCATTTAACCCGGTAACTTAAAACGATTATAAATTACTCCCTATATTTGCGCCTGACACAATCGCTCAATTAAATTCCTATTTTTGAGAAAATAATTAAACAAGACATGAACTTATACGGAATCCTAAAAAGTGCGCACTCTGGTTGGCGCTACATTGTTCTAATTCTATTAGTGGTAGCTCTTTTACAGGCCCTAGCGGGTTGGTTGGGCAAAAAAGGATATACAGAAGGCAATAGAAAGCTAAATGTTTTCACTTTAATCAGTGCACATATCCAGTTCCTTTTTGGATTGATCTTATATTTTTTAAGCCCTTTTACCAAAGGACCAAGCAGCGAAGCTTTATATCGCTACTGGAAAATGGAACATATTGCCATTATGCTGTTGGCCGTGGTATTGATCACCGTAGGCAATTCGAAATCTAAAAAGATTACGGATGGCGTTGCTAAACATAAAACCATTGCTGTTTTCTTTGGCTTGGCCTTAATTTTAATTATTGGCTCTATTTTCATGATGGTTAAAAACGATCCATCTAGAACGTTATTTGGGGTTTCTTAAAATGTCCCTTTTCCATTCATAGCTCGTCATACCCAACTGGATTGGGTATCGTAATGCATCTCGCATTAAGATTCCCGCCTTTGCGGGAATGACGACAGATATAAGGGTTTAAGAAAAATGGCTAACAATAAAATTTTCCAAAATATTTTGATTATTTAACATTTTGTATAAATTTGCTTTACGATGATTAACAAAATAAACACTTGGCACTGGCGTACTAACTCGAAAGAAAGTTTCGTCAATGGCTCGTGCAAAATATAGTTTATCAACTTAAACCTAAACTTAAACCACATTTAAACCCGACGGAACCACACGTCGGGTTTTTTATTTTATAAAAAAAATGAACACATATCAGATACATACCTACAACAAGAAAAGGTTAGCAGATACCACCACCCCTGTTAGCATCTATCTTCGTTTAAGAGATGTTTTTACGAACACCATTTTACTGGAAAGTTCCGACTACCATAGTCGAGAAAATGCGACCAGTTACGTTTGCGCCGAGCCTGTGGCAGGTTTTGTGGTGAAGGACGGCATTCTTAGCATCAGCTATCCTGATGGGAAAACGGAAACAAAGGAAAACTTTGTGCTTTCTAACGAAATCACTGCCTTTAAAAACAAATTTGAGCAAATTAATGCGCCAGAATCAAAACACATTTCCAGTGGTTTGTTTGGTTACTTCACCTGGAATTGTGTGCAATATTTTGAGGACATCAAGTTTTCATCGGCTACGCCCGAAGAAGATAAAATTCCTGAAATGCAATACCATATCTATCGCTACATCATTGCCATAGACCACTTCAAAAATGAAATCACCTTGTTCAAAAACACCTTCAATAATGATGAAGATGAGGATTTGAGCAAGATGGAATACATTATTCAGAACAAAAACTTCCCTGAATATGGCTTTAAGATTAACGGTGCTGAAAGCTCCAACCTTACCGATCAGGGCTTTATAGACACGGTAGAAAAACTTAAAAAGCATATTTATCGTGGCGATGTTTTTCAGATTGTCCCTTCGAGGGCTTTCAGCCAAAGCTTTTTAGGGGATGAATTTAACGTGTATCGTTGCCTTCGTTCTATCAATCCATCCCCATATTTATTCTATTTTGATTATGGTAGTTTCAAGTTATTCGGTTCATCGCCAGAAGCTCAAATTACCATCAAAAATGAAACCGCTAATATTTTCCCGATTGCAGGGACTTTCAAACGCAGCGGCAACGATGAGGAAGATGCCAAAATTGCCAAAGCCTTAGAAAACGACCCTAAAGAAAGTGCCGAGCATGTGATGCTGGTTGATTTAGCCCGTAACGACTTAAGTCGCCATTGCCAGCAAGTAGAAGTAAAATCGTTTAAAGAGGTGCAATACTACTCGCACTTGATCCACTTGGTATCTAAAGTAAGCGGCCAAATACAAGAAAAAGGCAGCTCATTCAAAGTGGTAGCCGATACTTACCCAGCGGGTACTTTAAGTGGCGCACCAAAATACCGAGCCATGCAATTGATTGATGAAAATGAAAACCTAGGCCGTAATTTTTACGCTGGGGCCATTGGCTACATGGGCTTTAACGATGATTTTAACCATGCCATCATGATCAGAACTTTCATGAGCAAAAACAATAAGCTTTACTACAGGGCTGGAGCCGGAATTGTAGCCGATTCAGTGGCCGAAACTGAACTTAACGAGGTAAACAACAAAATAGCCGCATTGCGCAAAGCAATAGAAATGGCCGTAGGAATAACCCCCTAACCCCCTGAAGGGGAATTACTAGGTGAGCGCAAAAGCAATTAATAAATTAAAAAAGATTTTTACAACATACATGAGCGATAGAAATACAAAGTCCCCTTCAGGGGATTTAGGGGCAGGGGTAGTTTTAGTAATAGACAACTACGATAGTTTCACCTATAATTTGGTGCATTTGATTAACGAATTAGGCTATGAAACCGAAGTGTGGAGGAACGACAAATTCGAACTTTCGGAGGTGGACAAATACGATAAAATCTTGCTTTCACCAGGACCAGGCATCCCAGAAGAAGCAGGCCTGTTATTAGAGGTCATTAAAACCTATGCCACTACAAAAAGTATCATGGGCGTGTGCCTAGGGCAACAAGCCATTGCCGAAGCGTTTGGCGGCAGCCTGCTTAACTTGGGCCGACCTATGCACGGCATTGCCACCCCCGTAAGCAAAACGATTGACGATGAACCACTTTTTAAAGGCATTGCCGTTCCGTTTGAAGTGGGCCGTTACCACAGCTGGGTAGTTGATCCTGCCAACTTACCTGAAAGCTTAACCATTACATCAGTAGATAACGAAGGTCAAATCATGTCGTTAAGACACAAAGAACTGGACATTTGCGGCGTACAGTTTCACCCTGAAAGTGTATTGACGCCAACAGGTAAGCAAATGATGAAAAACTGGTTGGAAGGAAGTTAAAAGTCAAAATTAAAAAGTAAAAACGCTAAACAGCCGTCATTGCTTCCCCAAAAAGCCCCTAAATAAGAACATGAACATACTCGACAAAATCGTTCTACGAAAACAAGAAGAAATTATACTTGCCAAACAACAAACAAGTGTAAAAGAACTGGAAAACAGCTCAGCATTTGGGCGAACTCCTTACCGTTTTAAAGACTTTTTACTCGCTCAAGATAGAACAGGCATTATTGCCGAATTTAAAAAACAGTCGCCTTCAAAAGGAGTAATCAATGGCAATGCCGACGTTAAGGAAATTACCCAAGCTTACAATGCGGCAGGTGCTTCGGCACTTTCTGTACTCACAGACACTGATTTCTTTGGCGGCAAAAAAGAAGATTTAATCCAAGCACGTAGTGTAAATGAAATTCCAATTTTGAGGAAGGATTTCATGATCGACGAATATCAGATTTTAGAGGCCAAAGCCTGGGGTGCAGATATTATTTTGCTAATTGCTGCTATTTTAAGTCCGCAGCAAATTGTGGATTTAGGCAAGCTTGCTCAAAGTTTGGGGTTGAATGTATTATTGGAAGTACATGACCTTACGGAATTGGAACGTAGCATTTGCCCTCACCTTGATGCCATTGGCGTAAACAACAGAAATCTTGGCGATTTTACGGTGAACATTCAAGCCTCTTTTGATCTGGTTGATAAAATCCCTAGTGAGTTTCTGAAAATCTCGGAGAGTGCCATTAGCCATCCACAAACCATTAAAGATTTAAAGCAAGTAGGTTTTCAAGGTTTCTTAATTGGCGAAAACTTTATGAAAACGGAGAATCCCGGTTTGGCGATGAAGGAATTTGTTGGGGAGTTGTAGTTTCAAAAAGACTTACGAAGTTTTTGAAACTTCGTAAGTTTCTTAAAACGGCTTCGCAATTAAACTATCGTTCTATTTTTTTCATCTGAATGGTATCCGTTGGATTTCTAAATCCAATCAATGTATTGTCCTTGATTTTCATCATCGTTGAATCTGTCGTTAAGATCCATTCACCGTTTTTAGCTTCGCACTTCCCATCTAAGAAGTTAGTCGAGGAACCCTCATCTTCACTATAGCTAAAACTAAATTCATTGAATTCTTTCCACCGTATAACGGAAAAAGTAGTATCGTTCTTAACAAATTCCCAACTTTCTAACCTCCTATTTTGATATCGGGCGATTCCTTCTCCATACAGATAATCCAATAAAAAAGAAGCAACAAAAGCATTGGCAAGGAATAAATAAGCATATGTTTTTTTCTTCATGAAAAAGAATATACCAGCAATAATCAGGTTAACACAAAAAACGAATGGAATTAAAAGTATCAATGCAATTGAGACGCTTGGATCGGGATCCATTTGATAAACCCAAAGCCAAAGCAATATGAAGTCGATTGCTAAAAAAAGCAATATTTTGAGTAAAATTTTCACCTTTTAAAAATAAAAAAGACTTACGAAGTTTAACTTGAATCGTTTAAAAACTTAGTAAATCTTGTGCGTTATCGTCATTTCGATGATAGCAGGAATCTAGCAACCTATATATCGCTAGATTTAACTAAGTGAATTTTTAATGCTTGGATCCACTTTAGTTATTAACCTAAGGACCGTGCATCTTATTAAACAGATCAATAATAGCGAACTGAGTAGCCATCCGATGACCAGGTCTTTCAGTATCTTTATACGCTCCGTCAACTATGGAAAAACAATAAATATTATTATCATTCTTGTGCAAAAGAGAAAATAATTTAATGAATTCCTCAATTATGGGTTTTACATAATGCTCAAATTGTTTTGGCAAGTTATCTTCATTTGCTTCCCATTTATAAGTATAATACTTTTTAGGAATAGCATTTTTATTCTCATAATTCCCATAACTCTCAATCTGTTCAATAAATTCTAAATCATTCTCCAAATCAAGCTTTATTTTCACTTTACCATAACGACCTGCGGTATATTTTTTCAACTCATATTCACCATATAACGGCAATTCAGCTACATTAATAGCATTACTTAACTTATCAGCAATCTGATGATAGATGCTTCCGCCAACAACCTCTTTCATAATTTATACAAAACAGTAACTCAAATCAATTATCTATCACTCTTTACTAGATTTTACTTCGTTGATGTTCTATTCTCCTATCGTCGAAATAACGGCAAGAATAAGTTAAGCAATTAAACACTAACAACTAGCTCCTAACTAACTATCAAACTTCACACATTCTTTCAATTCCTTTTCCGTGTAAGCCAGTTTATATTGCTTCAACACCTCATCGGGCACACCGTTCCATTGGTTTGGCGAATTTCCTGCATAGCCAATATCAGCCACACCCATTTCTGAAGTGTAAAAGCCCGAAGCCACCAAATTGCGCATACGATTAAAAAATGCAACCCCTTGGCTCATTTCTGGCTTGGCTTTTTTCGGATAAGCAATCATATCTACCAGTTCTATCTGTTGCTTATCGTTGCACTCCCTAAAAGGTTTTCCAAAACGGTTTAAGCATTGTAAATCTAGCCAACGCAAACCACCACGCATGGGAATTTGGTGCTGCGGCATATCCTTCACAATAAACTCGATAAACTCTGGGACCTTCGCTTCTGAAGCACTTCCACTCACCTCATCCTTAGGAATAATAATATCCGACAAAATGGTAATGGTCGTCATTTCCTCCTTGCTAAAGAAATTCGCTTGTGCCAAAAGTTCTTTTTCTCTGGCCAATTCCTCTTTCGCTCGGTCGTAGGTAAATTCAGGATCCTTTACCACTACTTCCTTTTCTTCCTTAGGCTTACAGCCACTTACCAAAGCAGTTCCCGAAATGGCTCCAACACCTAATAATTTTAATGTTTCTCTCCTGTTCATGGCTATAAGTTTTGTTTTTTCATTTCAGAAATAATGTATTCACTAGCCCTCATAGAAAGTGCTAAAATGGTCCAAGTAATGTTTTTATCCGCTTGCGAAGTAAAAGCAGCACCATCTACCACAAACAGATTTTTACAGTCGTGAGCTTGGTTATACTTATTCAAGGCCGATGTTTTAGGATCATTTCCCATACGGGCCGTTCCTGCTTCGTGAATAATCTTCCCAGGAGACTCCAAACCGTAATTGTTCTCTTTGTTATAATCGCCACCCCAGGTTACAATAGCCCCCATATTGTGCATCATTTCATCAAAAGTCTCTTTCATGTGCTTGGCCTGCAAAATCTCATGTTCACTCCATTTCACATTAAATTTCAACACCGGAATACCATATCGATCTACCACATTCGGGTCAATTTCACAACGGTTATCGTACAGCGGAATAGCCTCGCCACGGCCTGCCATTCCCACACCTGCACCATAAAAATAACGGTAATCTTCTTTCAACGATTTACCATAACCACCTGCTTCTTTTTGCACCCCCCTCACGGCAAATTTCCCATTCATACTTTCAATGCCACCGCCAAAACCATACGCTGGTTGACCCATTCCGCCCCAGTATTCAATATGATAACCACGAGGGAAATCCAGTTTCTTGTTATCTAACCACCACGGCGAATAAATGTGCATCCCACCCACACCATCTTCGTTATATCTTTTGCGATCAAAAAGTTGAGGGAGTACACCGCCCATTGCCGCTCCAGTTGAATCGTGCAAATAACGGCCCACCACATCGCTATTGTTCGCCAAGCCATTTGGATGACGCTTTGACTTAGAGTTCAGCAACAATCTCGACGATTCGCAAGCACTGGCGGCTAAGATCACAGTACGGCCGGTCACCTGATACTCCATCATATCATCTTTATTGATGTACGAAATCCCCGTGGCCAAACCTTCTTCATTAGTAAGGACTTCTCTAGCCATGGCATTAGCCACAATATCAATATTCCCAGTAGCCAAAGCAGGGTAAATCAACACGTTGGTCGAAGAAAAATCGGCCTTTGCCATGCTACAGTTTCTATTACACTGTCCGCAATAAAAGCAAACGCCGCGTTCATCATTAATTTTTTGGGTAAGGATAGACAGTCTCGAAGGGATCACTTTCACGCCCGATTGTCCAGCCGCTTTCTTAATAAAAAGCTCATGCAAACGAGGTTTAGGCGGTGGCAGAAAAAAACCATCTGGATGGTCTTCCAAGCCCTCATTGGTCCCAAAAATACCAATCAACTTATCAACCCTATCGTAAAAAGGTTTAATATCATCATAACTGATAGGCCAATCCTCTCCTAAGCCATCAACACTTTTTCGTTTAAAATCTTTAGGGCCAAAACGCAAAGAAATACGTCCCCAGTGGTTGGTCCTACCTCCAAGCATTCTCGCTCTCCACCAATCCCATTCCGTTCCGGGTTCTTTGGTATAAGGTTCACCCTCAACATCCCAACCATAGTAACAGGCATCAAAATCGCCAAAAGGACGAAATTTTGTACTTGCTCCCCTACGTGGCGATTCCCAAGGATTTTTTAATTGTGTAATGTTTTTTTGAGGGTCGTACATGGCTCCAGCCTCTAAAAGGCACACCTTTAATCCCGCCTTGGCCAGCGTATACGCCGCCATACCTCCACCAGCGCCCGAGCCCACAATTACCGCATCATAATGTTTGCTTTGTTTTTTAATCTGCATTAGGCTTATAAGTTAGTTAGCTAGGCTCAAGTTAGCGCATTTTTGCTTCATGCACAAGAAACTATATCTTGTTTTTTGACATAGAAAATGTACGTCATCGCACTTCGGCAACCCTCGTCCCGCTATCCACTGCAAGTCCTCATCCGCTAAAGCTCCTTCCGGGCTTTCCGTTCCTATCGGGTTTAAAATACTTAAACCTGTGCACTACACTTAAAAAAAAACAACAGTGCAACAATGCCATTTCAGCCAAAAAAGCGTAAAAAAAGCGTTCAAATCGGAGTATTTACAAAAGGAAGTTTTAACTTCAAACATTAAACTACACAGGATGAAGAATTACCTAATCGCTGCTTTGCTTATGGGCACCTCCATGAGCCTAAAAGCGCAGCAAGAAATCAGCTATGAAGTGAGTTTCCCAAATGCGGTACACCATGAAGCTGAAATTAGCATGACCATACCCAATGTGCCAGCAAACACCCCTCTGAAAGTTAGATTTGCACGCTCCTCACCAGGCCGATATGCCACGCATGAATTCGGCAAAAACATTTATCATTTAAAAGCTTTTGATGCCAATGGAAAAGCCTTGGCTCTTAAACAACCTGCCGGAGACGTTTTCGAAATCGAAAAACCTACTGGCAAAATTAAAATCACCTATACCATTTTTGGCAACTGGATTGACGGCACCTACGCTGGTTTCGACGAACAACATGCCCATATGAACATTCCCGCCGTTTTTGCTTTCCCAGTAGGTATGGACAAACGACCAAGAACGGTAAAGTTCAGCTATCCAAAGCAAGCCGATTGGAAAGTAGCTACTCAGCTAAAACCAATGGGTAACGGTGTTTACTATGCCAAAGATTTCCAATATTTCATGGATAGCCCTATTGAAATAGCAGCCTTTAAAGAAGCCAGCTGGGAAGTAAAAAATACAGATGGAAAAACCCAAAAAATCCATTTAATTGCCCATGCCGACGATGATGAAATGACCGTTTTCAATTACGCCAACATGCTTAAAAAAGTAGTTGACGAGCAAAAAGCGATCTTCGGAGAACTGCCTACCTTTGATTATGGCAATTATTATTTCTTGCACTGCGTACACCCAAGCTATGCAGGCGACGGCATGGAGCATCGCAACTCAACTGTAATTGTACAACGTACTCCTAAAATTGCCGGCAACGAAAGCAATTTATTGGGCACTTTTTCACATGAGTTTTTCCATGCTTGGAATGTGGAGCGCCTACGTCCAAAAACCTTAGAGCCTTTCAATTTCACCCAATCGAACATTAGCGATGAGCTGTGGATTGCCGAAGGTTTTACCCAGTATTATGGCAACCTTACTTTAAAAAGAGCTGGTTTTAGAACTTTAGAAAATATCGCTAGAAATTTTAATGGCCTAGTGAACTCGGTTGTTAACTCGCCTGGGGCTAAAAACTTCTCTCCGGTACAAGCTAGTAGATACGCCGTTTTTGCTGATGCGGGCGTAGCCGTTGACCAAACTAATCAAAGAAATATCTTCACTTCTTACTATACCTACGGTGCTGCGGTTGCTTTGGCTTTAGATTTACGTTTAAGATCAGATTTTAATCTCACTTTAGACGATTACATGAAAGCCCTTTGGAAAGCCTATGGCAAAACAGAAATTGCTTATACCATTCCAGATTTAGAAAAAACCTTGGCTACGCTAACTCAAAACCCTGCATTCGCAGGCCAATTTTTCAAGAACTTTGTGTATGCAACCAAGAAAGAAGATTATGCGTCTTTACTGCTGAAAGCAGGATTAGTTTTGAAGAAAGAAAATGCTGGCAAAGCCTATAGCGGCATTGGTCGTTTAGAAGTTAATGAAGGCAAAGTTTACGTACCTGCCACATTAGTAGGTTCGCCTGCTTATATGGCCGGATTAGATATTAATGATGTCCTTTTAAAGGCTGACGGAACTGAAATTAAAACTGCAAAAGATTTTGATGCGGTGACAGAAAAACACCAACCCGGTGAAACAATTGAGGTTGTTTACAGTCGAAAAGGAGTAGAAAGAACAACAAAACTAACCCTTATTGAAAACCCGAACCTTGAATTAGTAACTATTGAAGCTACTGGCGGGACGTTAACTGCCGAAATGAAAGCTTTTAGAGAAAAATGGTTAGAAAGTGCGGTAAAGTAGTCAGGAATTAGTGGCTAGGAATCAGTTGCGAACGATCAGCGCAAAGACTATAAACGATAAAACGAAATAATTAAAAGAATTAACTAATCATATTAACCATAAAAATGAAAAAAACCTTTTACGCCTTGGGCCTTGCCTTAGCCTCGTTAACGGCAAATGCTCAAAACATCGACAACATCATAACCAAGGATTATGTAGACCATTTGATTAAAACTTTAAGTTCCGACGACATGCAAGGTCGCCGTACTTTTACGCCGGGCATTGATAAAGCAGCCTCTTTTATAGAGAAAGAATTTGCAGCCATTGGTTTAAAACCACTAAACGGTGAAAAAGGATACCGTCAAACTTTTTATAAATACCAATTAAAACCTCTTTCTGCCAAGGTGACTATTGATGGGCAAGCCATTGCAGAAGAAAACATCTTGGTATATGGCAATAGGACAGAGAATGTTTCTTTTGATCAAACCAGTGGCGATGGCTGGGTGAAACTAGATGACAGCAAAGATTTCATGAGCCAGTTTAGAACTTTAGCACGCAGTGGCAAAAGACAATTGGTTTTAGTTGACATGAAGTTCCTGGATGCTTTTAAAAGAGTAAAAGGCATGATTGGAAGAGAGTCCGTAGTGGATGAAGCAGAGTTGAAAAATACCAAAAGTCCTGCAACGGTATTTGTACTAGACAAAGAGAGTGCAAGTTCTTTCCAAGTAGAGCTAAAAAACACCGTTTCAAAAATGCCTTTGTTTAACGTAGCAGGTGTTATCCCTGGTAAATCTAAAGCAAAAGAACTGGTGGTTTTCTCAGGTCACTATGACCATATGGGCATTGTAAAACCTGTAGAAGGTGATAGTATTATGAACGGTGCTGATGATGATGCTTCGGGTACTTCTGCAATGATTGCTTTAGCCAAATACTACAAAAAACTGAACAAAAACGAGCGCACCCTAATTTTCGTAGCATTTACCGCTGAAGAAATTGGAGGTTACGGTTCTAAATACTTCTCGGAGAAATTAAATCCTGATGACGTGGTAGCCATGTTCAACATCGAGATGATTGGCAAAGACAGTAAGTTTGGCAAAAACACTGCTTTCATCACTGGTTACGACAAATCGGACTTTGGTAAAATACTTCAAAAAAATCTAGAAGGAACTGAGTTTACCTTCCATCCAGATCCATATATTAAAGAAAACCTATTCTACAGAAGCGATAACGCAACCCTAGCAGCATTGGGTGTACCTGCACATACGATCAGCACCGATCAAATCGATATCGATAAATTATACCATACCGTAAAAGATGAGTACAGTTCTTTAGATGTAGAAAACATCTTGTCGACGATTAAAGCGATTGCAAAGAGTGCCGTGAGCATCATTAGCGGAGCCGACACACCTACCAGAATTCCAAAATTGAAACCTTAACTCACACACAATGAATAAAACGCTATTGAAAGTATTATGTGGAGGAGCCATGTCCATGGTCATCTCTACACAAATTTCGTTTGCACAAAACACCGAGACCTTGCTGCTACGCAGCCCTTCGGTAAGCGAAAAAAACGTTGCCTTTGTTTATGGCGGCGATATTTGGATTGCCAATCGTGATGGCAGCAATTCCAGAAGATTAACGGTTAATCCGGCAGTGGAGCAAAGCCCTGTTTTTTCTCCTGACGGTAAAATGATTGCCTTTACGGGGAACTATGATGGAAATACAGACGTTTATGTGATCCCTGTAGAAGGTGGTGAGCCTAAGAGAATAACTTTCCACCCTAGTGCCGATTTAATTAAAGGTTGGTTAAACAACGACGAAGTTTATTTTACTTCAAGCCGTGATTACAACTACGCTTTAAGCCCACGCTTGCACCGTATTAAAACCGATGGCACCAATGAACAACCCTTACCAATGCCCGAAGCAACTCAAGGTTCTCCTTCAGCTGATGGGCGTTATTGGGCTTACATTAAAAACACCGATCCTTCTGACCGTTTAAACGTTGCTTTTAAACGCTATCGTGGCGGCGGTATGCCGCAAATCTGGATTTTCGATACACAAACTAAAAACATCGAGATTATTCCTGGAGAAGGTGCCAACAACGTAAAACCTCAATGGGTAGGCAATAAAGTTTATTACCTGAACGATAAAGACCTTACCCTAAACCTTTACAGTTATGATGTAAAAGCGAAGAAAGTTGACAAAATCACCAACTTCAAGGATTATGATATCAAATCGTTAACTGGTGCCAAAAACACGCTTGCTTTTGAACAAGGTGGCCGCATTCATTTATTGGATGTAAGCAACAATAAAGTCAATACCTTAAAGATTTTAATTCAAGCAGACGCTCCTTACAAACGTACCAGATACATTGATTTAGCTAGCGATATCAGAAACTTCGATATTTCGCCCAAAGGTGTAAGAGCATTATTTGAAGCTCGCGGCGAGATTTTCTCAGTGCCTAAAGAAAAAGGTGATGCCCGCAACCTATCGAATTCACCCGGTAGTTATGAAAAGTATCCTGGATGGTCACCAGACGGAAAATACATTTCTTACTTATCTGATAAAAACGGCAAATACCAATTGGTGTTGTTAAACCAAGCCACTAAAGGTGAACCTGAATATATCAATTTAGGAGATTCTCACTTTTATTTCCAACCCACTTGGTCGCCAGATAGCAAAAAGCTTTTCTATGCAGATGCGCACTTGAATTTATACTACATCGATATCAATACTAAAAAACCAGTATTGGTAAAACAAGATAAATTGGGATCGCACACCGCAAGAACTTACAATCAGTTAATGCCAAGCTGGTCGCCAGATTCGAAATGGATTTCATATGTAGCTACTTTGCCAAATAGCGTGAGTGCTGTTTTCTTGTACAATCTGGAGAAACAAACCCATACGCAGGTAACTGATGGAATGAGTAATGCCGTGAACCCTAACTTTAGCAAAGATGGCAAGTACTTGTTCTTTATGGCCAGTACCGATGTGGGCTTGACCAACAGCGGCCTGCACATGTCGGCTTACCAACGCCCAGTGAATTATACTGCTTATGCCTTAATTCTTTCTAAAAAAACACCTTCGTTGTACAAAACGGAAAGTGATGAAGAGAAGGTTACTGAAGAACCTGCTCCAGCTAAAAAGGAAGAACCTAAAAAAGACGAAAAAGCACCTGCTAAAAAAGATGCTAAACCTGCTGCTGAACCAACAAAACCAGCTGAAACCAAGAAACCTATCGAGGTTGATTTGGATGATTTGAGCAATCGCATTATTGCTTTGCCTATTCCTGCAGGTGGTTTATCTAGCATCGAAGGTGGTGTAGAAGGCCAGTTATTATACATCCGTAATGGCGAATTGAGTGCTTTAAACCTAAGCAAAATGGAAAGCACTAGCTTGGTACAAGGTGTTTATGGTATTGGTGTAAGTGCTGATGGCAAGAGCATGATTTATACTTCAAGAGGAAGCTATTTCATGGTGCCCGCCGCACAAAAACCTGCTACCCCAGAAACTGGAAAAATCAAATTAGATGGCATCAAGTTATTGGTAGATCCTACAGCAGAATGGAAACAGATATTCAACGAAGTTTGGAACATGGAAAAAGAATATTTCTATGCGGAAAATATGCACGGTGCTGATTGGCCTGCAGTTAAAACCAAGTACGAAAAATTCTTGCCTTTTGTAAACCACAGATCTGATTTGGCATATTTGCTAAACGAAATGATGGGCGAAATGGTGGTAGGCCATAACTACATTTATCCTGGTGATGAGCCTTCGGCTACGTCGGTAACGGTAGGGATGTTAGGTGCCGACTATCAAATTGAAAATGGCTTCTATAAAATCGGCAAAATCTTTAACCGTTTAGATTGGAATCCTAGCTTTAAAGCGCCTTTGGCAGAACCAGGATTAAACATTAAAGAAGGCGATTACATTGCTGCTATTAACGGCGTTCCAGTAAAAGCCGAAACTTCTATTTACAGTCTTTTCGATTTTAAAGCGGGTAAACAAGTAGCCATTAAAGTGAATAGCAAACCTAGCTTAGATGGAGCCAGAGAAGTGGTGGTAGTGCCTATTACTCCCGGCGCCGAAATGGAACTGCGCAGAATGGAATGGGTAGAACGCAACCGTAAAAAAGTAGGCGAACTAAGTAATGGTGAAATTGCTTACGTGTACATGCCAAACACCGGCCCTGATGGCTACACTTACTTCAATCGTTACTATTTCTCACAAATGGACAAAAAAGCGTTACTAATTGACGAGCGTAACAATGGTGGTGGCTGGGTAGCAGATTATGTAATTGATTTGCTAAGCCGCGAATTGATGAGTTACTGGGCAATTAGAGATGGTAAAAGCTTCACTACGCCAGGCAACGGAATTTATGGACCTAAAGCCATGATCATTAATGAGAATGCTGGTTCAGGTGGCGACATGATGCCTTACATGTTCAAAGAGAAAGGTTTGGGTAAATTAGTGGGCCGTACCACGATGGGTATTTTGGTAGGCATTAGCGGCTATCCACGCTTGTTAGATGGTGGTAGCATTACTTCTCCAAATTTTGGTATTTACGATACAAAAGGCAAGTGGATCATCGAAAATGAAGGGGTAGCACCAGATGTTTTTGTAGAGCAAACACCTAAGGATTTATTGGAAGGTAGAGATCCTCAATTGGAAAGAACCATCAAAATCCTACAAGAGGAAATGAAAAACTACAAATATCCTAATACCGCAAAACCTAAAGATCCAATCAGAGGTCATTAATAAAGAAGGTCCTTGCAATTACTAAATGCAAGGACCTTCATCATATGGAATAAATGGAGGCTTAAACCTCTTTCTCCATTACATAATCATTCATATAGAAACCGTTACCAATATCAAGGTCAACGGTTTCTTTTATTTTAAAACCTGCTTTCTCATAAAAATCTTTGGCTTTATTATCTCTATTTACATTCAGGCGTAAAAATTTTGCTCCCTGAACCTTGATCTGATCAACCACTTCGTTCATTAAAATTTTACCAACCCCTTTGCCATGCATTTTAGGCAATACATAAAGTTTATGCAGTTTGTAAACATGGTTTTCCGAATCGACTACAGAGAAACCAGCAAAACCAACATCTTCCTTTAGTTCAGAGGCAATGATGAAAGTGTGCCCATCACGCAGCTGACCCAAAAGTTCACCTTGATTGTACATTTTATCCAGCATAAACACAATCTGCTCTTGTGAAATAATGTCGCTATAAGCGGTAGGCCAAGTCAGTTCAGCCAAACTTCTGATGGTCGGTAAATCTTCTTCTTTTGCTTTTCTGAGATATATCATTTGAATAGTAGGTTATACGTTTTAAGTCTTTATTCTTTGCTCCTTATTCTTTATTCCAACGATTAAAGTAGTTCTCCAATAAATAAATAAGGCACTTGAAACCTAAACGACACCAAGCCATCTTCTACCACTACAAACTCACCTGTTTCTTGTTGCATCAGGTTATCCGCCTCAAAATAAGCGATCACATCAATCAACAAAACAGTACCTGCAGGTTTCCAAACGCTAAAGCCACTTTTGATAGGATAATACTTACTTCTTTCTGTAAAAAGCACCAAATTAATATCTGGCAAATAGCAGGTTAAATCGTCAAAACTATCGATGTTACTGATGACATTCACCGCTGGATATTTTTCTTTGATCAAAAACTCCAAGGCATCTTCCAAGCCTTCTTTTGGTTTCGGAATAATTCGGATATCCTCTTGAAGTACCGCTCCCATTGGCAAATTACCAATCACTACGTCTACTTTGAGCTCTAAGGAAATTACCTTTTCATATTCGCTAGCGGCTACCAAAACGGTTGGGCTCCACTCTAAAAGCTGGCCCAAATATTCTTCATTAAAGTTACCTAGTTCGTGGATATATAGTGCTGGTTCTTGCTTTTCTCTTATGATATGGTGTGATGACATTTGGTAAAGTTAAAGGTTTTTTCAGCCCACAATTTACAGTTTTCAGTTGGCAGTTTCCACTTAGGATTTTTCAGTTTTACAATTCACCGATTAAACAAATCAAACCTTTCAACTTTTCAATCGTTCAAACATATATTGATAGTACAAAAATCGTATCTTGTAGTGATGAGCAAAAGTAAATTCGAATTATCAAAAGAAGGCGGTCCTCATCTGAGACTGCTCAGTTTAATAGGCACTTGGGATGGCCGTACACGCACTTGGTTTGAGAAAGATGTATTGGCGGATGAATCAGCAACGAGCAGTAAAATTATTGCGCTGCTTAACAAACGTTTTATCCGTTACGAATACCGTGGCGTGATTAATGGCAAAACTCACGAAGGCTTAATGGTTTGGGGCTTTGATTTGGGCAACAACAAATGTGTTTGCAGCTGGATTGACAGCTTCCACATGGGCACAGGGATTATGTTCTCCGAAGGTGAGGAAACCAGTAATGGCTTCTCGGTAACGGGTCAGTATAGCAATAGCGAAATGCCTGAACCTTGGGGCTGGCGCACAGAGCTAGAGATCATCAACTCTGACCAGTTCATTTTGCGTGCCTACAATATTTCTCCAAGTGGCGAAGAGGCTAAGGCTATTGAAACGATTAATTTAAGATTGGATTTATAGGTTTAATTGAACCACCTAAGGCACCATAGCTCACCTAAGCCATGTGACTAAAATGTTCTTAAATGTCTAAGATGGTAAAAAATAAAAACCACCTGAGACACCTTAGCTCATCTAAGCTATATAGCTAAGGAATTAGGAATATAAACTCAATAGTACTTAATCCCTTAATGGTTCAAAACGAAAATGGCAAACAATAAAAACCACCTAAGGCACCTTAGTTCATCTAAGCCATGCGACTAAAATGTTCTTAGGTATCTAAGGTGGTTAAAATAAATTATTTCTTATCTGCTGCTGCTTTTTGATTTAACTGCATCGCCATCATCTGCTTCATGGTATTGTTCATCCCTTCGGTGCTTCCATCTAAGAAGATCACATTACCTTCGCTATACTCCGCAAACTGCTTAATTGCTTCAGTCCACATGGTAAATAAAATCACAGAAGTATCCAGGTTTGCTTGTTGCATTTCGTGAGCAGCATTGGTCATACCTTTTGCTACCTCTTCCCTAAATAACGCAATACCTTGGCCTCGAAGTTGCGCAGCCTCACGCTCAGCAGTAGCAGCAATTTTAATTGCATTACCATCAGCTTCCGCACCTTTAGTTTTAGTAATCAACAAAGCCTGACCTTCATTTTCGGCAGCAGCCTTCAAGTTATTAGAAGCCACTACACGGCTCATTGAGCGCATAATTTCCTCATCGAAAGTGATATCGTTCAACTGTAAATCCTGTAAATGGTAACCCCAACTTTCCAATACTTGGTCAATTTGGTGTTTTACGTGCTCTACAATTTCATTACGCTGAGCCAGTACATTTGCTTGTTTCTGGGTCGCTACATAAGCACGAATTGACCCCTCAATGGTACGGATTAACGCCTGCATCAAGTTGTTAGAATCTACGAATTTAAAGGCCACGTTTTTAATGGTTTCTTCATCATGGTTAAGTACCGAATAAAGCAACATAGCTTTGAAATATACATTGGCTTGATCTTGCGTTACCGCCTGAAAAGACAGCTCAACCGAACGATTTTGGATAGATATCCTCGAATGAATGACCTCAATCAAAGGAATTTTAAGACTAAGTCCTGGACGTAATAAACGTTGATATTTACCGAAAATAGTAATTACGGCAATTGTCCCTTGTTTAACCGTAACAAATGAACTGAAAAGAATAATTAGCGCAAATACAAGTACGCCATAACCGAAGTAATCCATAGCAATAATTTTTGATGATCAATATTACTAAAAATAAACCAGCAAGCGGCATTCCTATTCCCTTTAATCCAAAAAACAATAGACAAAACTCAAAACAGCTTAACAAACAAAAAATACTTTATGCTGTTTTTAAGCAATATTGAATTACAGAGAGATGAACGTAAAAAGAACCTTCGGCACTATCTTAACCATTCTCGGCATTGCTGGCCTAATTTATGCGGGTTGGGGTTTTCTAAAGCATAGCGTGGGCACCAGAGAACTCATCGTTGTAGCCGTCATTGCTATTATCTTTTTCATGTCGGGCATTGGACTCATCAAGAACACGAAAGATGAAGCCTAAGCATCAGTTATTTCTTGTTTAGAGATTTCTTTTGTCGAATAATAAGGATTTGTCCTAGAGCCACTACCGCACAAGCAATAATCGTAAGAATCAAAAATCTGATGCGCTCCGGATCTTGATAAAGCAGATACAAAGCGTAAAGCACTACCACAATAGCTGCGGCAGCAATGATATAATGTAAGGTTAGTTTATTGTTTTTCATTCAGCGATATCCTATTGTTTTCGAACTTTAGCCCATGCCCCTTAAAATCCATGTCGGTTAGTGTCTTTATCTTTTGAAATGCAGCACCGCTATCATCCAAAGTTAGGCGATTAATTTTATCCTGTTTCACAGAAACCACATTAGCATATAAGAAATCACCTTGGCTATTTACTTTCAGTTGCAGCAGCGGCGCTATGCCATTGGGCCCTCTTAAACTAAACATGCCATAGGTACAGAAATTACCCAAACTGTAAGCAATAAACTTGTTCTTGTAAACCTCTACCGCTCTGGTCACATGTGGCCCGTGCCCCAATACCACATCTGCACCTGCATCAATTACACCATGTGCAAAAGCATATACATTCCCACGGTTCTCATTGTAAAAGATTTCGGTTTTTCGGGTAACATGCTCAAATCTAGCTCCCTCGCCACCGCCATGAAAAGATACGATCACAATATCAGCCTGTTTTTTCAACTCGGCTACCAATAGCTTGGCACTATCTATATTTTTAATCGAAACGGTATTCTCATTGGGAGCAAATGCTACAAATGCATATTTCACACTATCAATGGAAAACATATCAAAAGGCTTGTCCAATTGTCCCGCATAATGGATTTGCAAGGAGTCCAAAATTTTCGCGGTATTCTTACGTCCCTTGCTGTTAAAATCGCCCACATGGTTATTGGCAACACTTAACACATTAAAACCAGCCGTTTTAAAAATGCCAGCGTAACGATCGGGCATTCTAAAAGCATAGCAATTATTGGGGTTAATTCCCTTGCATTTAGAAGAATTTCCCGAGTTCAAGAAACAACCTTCAAGGTTACCAAATACGATATCTCCCCTCAAAAAAGTATCAACGGCTTTAAAACTGTTAATGGCGTCGTCCGGAGGCAAATTAAGTTTACTTGGAAAGGCAGAGCCCAACATCATATCTCCCACAGCTACAATGCTGATGGTATCTTTTATTTTTTTTGCTTTCGACAGCGTATCGGCATCAACAATCTGCTTTGCTTCCGTAGGCCTACTTTGGCAACTTACCAGCACGTAAACGGCAGCAATACAAACAAGCAATCCAAAAATTTTCTTCATCATATTTCAAAAAAAATCCCTCCCAATTTGGGAAGGATTATCTAATATCGTTTCAATTGACTTATTCTTCTATAAACTCCTTGTCGCCCGGTTCAATAATTCTACCACCCTTATAAAAATAGCGACTATAATAAGGCTCATTTAAATTACTAATGACTACACCACGGGTACTTGAAGCATGAGCAAAACGATTATCGCCCAAATAAATACCTACATGCGAGATGCTGCGACTCTTAATTTTAAAGAAAACCAAATCTCCTTCTTTCAACTCATCCTTTGACAATGGATTAACCATGCTAAAGATATCACGAGAGTTACGTAAAATGGTTGTATTAAAAACTTTGTCGTAAATGGCTTTGGTAAAAGCCGAACAGTCTATTCCTTTTTTGGTGTTACCTCCAAAGCGATAGGGAGTTCCTATCCATTCGTAAATAAACTTATATAATTTTAGGTTTGACGTTGCGTTCACTGCAACTCCCATTACTTGCGAGAAATATTGCGAAGCTAAATTGTCTGGATCTTCTACTTTAGCAGCTTCTTTAGTTTTGCTTTGGGCAAATGTTGCCGAAAAAGCTGCGAGAACGATTAAAGTAGAAAACAAAAACTTTTTAATCATGTTATACTATTAAGTTTGGGTAAACAACACTTACACTTAACGTACACCACTGTGGGCTTATTGTTAGCCAGCAAAATTATAATTTAAGGTTCTTTAATCCAAATATTAAAATGTTAAAAAGTGAAGTTATTAACATTTTTCATCCTGAGGCCTTCCAGAGGTCGATTATCAAATGTATTTTTATCTAAAAACTAATCTTTTTTTGAGTAAAATCAGAAATTACGCCAAAGCTCTCCAATGCCAAATAATATTTCTGTTTTTTAAGGCTTTAAGTTTTCCCAAATACACCCAAAATGAATAGTGTAAAATTTACCATTTCTAAAAGCGGTATAAAAAGCAGTACAACAAGGGGTTTAACCACTACCTCTTGATGTTTTTACATAAACGCGTATGGAAAAATACAAGAAAATAGATTAGATTTGCTCTCGTAAATAAAAAATTTATCATCAAAACATGAGTGCAGTAGAAATTAATAAAGATACCTATTTGAAGTGGTTTGAGTCGATGTTGCTGATGCGCAAGTTCGAAGAAAAAACTGGACAACTTTATGGTCAGCAAAAAATCAGAGGTTTTTGCCATTTATATATTGGACAAGAAGCCGTAGTTGCGGGAGCAATCTCTGCAATGCAACAAGGCGATTCAATGGTTACTTCTTATAGAGATCACGCTCATGGTTTAGCGCTAGGAATGAGTGCTAACAGCATTATGGCCGAGATGTACGGTAAAGCTACTGGCTGCTCAAAAGGTAAAGGTGGTTCAATGCACATTTTCAGCAAAGAGCACAACTTCTATGGTGGTCACGGTATCGTAGGTGGACAAATGCCACTAGGTGCTGGTATTGCCTTCGCGGAAAAATATAAAGGCACCAACAATGTGAACATTTGCTACATGGGCGATGGTGCAGTACGTCAGGGAGCTTTAAACGAAGCGTTCAACATGGCCATGTTATGGAAACTTCCAGTAATTTTTGTTTGTGAAAACAATGGTTACGCCATGGGTACATCTGTAGAGCGTACTACCAACATGATGGACATCTATAAAATTGGTTTAGGTTTCGATATGCCTTGTGCGCCTGTTGACGGAATGGATCCAGTAGCTGTACACAACGCTATGGACGAAGCCATTCAACGTGCTCGTGCTGGTGAAGGACCAACTTTCTTAGAAATGAGAACTTACCGTTACAGAGGACACTCTATGTCGGATCCTGCAAAGTACCGTACCAAAGAAGAGTTGGAAGAGTACAAAGCAAAAGACCCAATTGAACACATCAAAGATGTTATCCTTAAAGAAAAATATGCTGATGAAGCTTGGGTGACTGAAATTGAAGAAAAAGTAAAAAGCATTGTAGACGAGTCTGTAAAATTTGCTGAAGAATCTCCTTGGCCACAACCAGAAGAATTGTTCACTGATATTTATGTAGAACAAAACTACCCTTTTCAACAAATTTAATTTTTAGACAAGCATTCAAATAAAAGATATCGATGGCTGAAGTAATTAATATGCCTAAAATGAGCGACACCATGACCGAAGGGGTTTTGGCGAAGTGGCACAAAAAAGTAGGCGATAAAATAAAGAGTGGTGATGTTTTAGCGGAAGTTGAAACAGACAAAGCAACCATGGACATGGAGTCTTACTGGGATGGCACACTACTATATATTGGTGTAGAAGAAGGCCAAGCAGTACCAATTGATGCCCTAATGGCAATTGTTGGTAAAGAAGGCGAAGACTATAAAGAATTATTGGAAGCTTCTAAAGGTGGTGCTGCAAAAGCAGAAGAACCTAAAGCTGAAGAGAAAAAAGAAGAAGCGGCTCCTGCTGCTCAAGGTGGTGGTTTAAGCGAAGCAGAACTTTCTGCAAAAGGTATTACCGTAATTCGCATGCCTTTGCTAAGCGATACCATGACCGAAGGCGTTATTGCCGAGTGGCATAAAAAAGTAGGTGATAAAGTAAAAGATGACGATGTACTTGCTGACGTAGAAACCGATAAGGCAACAATGGAAGTAATGGGCTACGCTACTGGTACTTTATTGCACATTGGCGTACAAAAAGGTGAAGCCGCTAAAGTAAACGGTATCATCGCTATTGTAGGCCCAGAAGGGACAGATGTTTCTGGCATTTTAGCTGCCGGCGACGCTCCTACTAAAAAAGCAGACGCAAGCCCTGCCGCTGAAGCTTCAAAAGAGGAAGCAAAAACCGAAGCTGCTCCTGTAGCAGTATCAAACGCTAACGGCGGACGCATCATTGCATCGCCTTTGGCCAAGAAAATTGCAAAAGATAAAGGAATTGATTTAGCACAAGTTGCGGGTAGTGCAGAAGGTGGCCGTATCATTAAGAAGGACGTAGAGAACTTTACACCTTCGTCGGCTCCTGCTAAAACTGAAGCACCTGCTGCTTCATCTGAAAAAGCTGCTGCAGCTCCAGTAATCCCTACTTATGTGGGCGAAGAAAGATATACAGAGAAGCCAGTTTCGCAAATGCGTAAAGTAATTGCGAAGCGTTTGGGCGAAAGCTTATTTACAGCTCCACATTTCTACTTAACCATCAGTATTGATATGGACAACGCCATGGCAGCTCGTACGCAAATCAACACTGTTGCTCCTGTAAAAGTATCTTTCAACGATATCGTAATTAAAGCAGTTGCTGTAGCATTGAAAAAACATCCAGCGGTTAACTCATCATGGGGTGGCGATAAAATCCGTTTCAACGAGCACACTAACATTGGTGTAGCAATGGCTGTTGAAGATGGTTTATTGGTTCCTGTAGTACGTTTTGCTGATGGCAAATCGTTATCTCACATTTCTGCGGAGGTGAAAGAGTACGGTGCTAAAGCAAAAGCTAAGAAATTACAACCAGCTGATTGGGAAGGTTCAACTTTCACCGTATCTAACTTAGGTATGTTCGGTATCGATGAGTTTACTTCAATCATCAACTCTCCAGACGGAGCAATTTTATCTGTAGGTGCTATCCAAGCAGTTCCTGTAGTTAAAAATGGCGCTGTAGTTCCTGGAAACGTAATGAAATTAACTTTAGGTTGCGATCACCGTGTAGTAGACGGTGCAACCGGTGCAGCTTTCTTACAAACATTAAAGCAATTGTTAGAAGCACCTGTTACGTTATTAGCATAAAAAATTCCCCTCTCGAGGGGTGCCCAACGGGCGGGGTGGTTTTGCCGCCTTATACTAATACAAAAAAGTCCCGCACGTGCGGGACTTTTTCTTTTAAAGCCAATTCCATAACTTTAAATATGGCTTACAGCATTGAACTTGCGGATAGAATACGAGAACATTTAGCAGCAAACCCAAATATCAAAATAGAAGAGAAACGGATGTTTGGTGGACTTGCTTTCCTCGTCAACGATAAAATGTGTATTAACGTAAGTGGTGAGAACTTAATGTGTCGTTTCGACCCTAACCTGCTCGAAGAACTCGCAGAAAAAAGAGGCTTTTTACCCATGATCATGAAAGGAAAGCAAATGGCTGGCTATTGTTATGTAGAACCCATTGGATTTCATCGAAAAGAAGATTTTGAGTTTTGGTTAAATTTATGTCTCGATTTTAACAACCAAGCAAAGTCATCGAAATAGTCAAAAAATAAAGCGACCTGCTTTTCCATTTTAAAAATCACATTATTTTTCCCATTTTTATGTAAAGCCGCTCCGATATCATCAATATCATTGACAATTTTCTATAAATGAATTTTAAAATATATCCAGTCCCCAAGCATTTAAAAAACTATGTGCGTTACTTTTGGAGCTGTGATATTGACGGTTCAGAAAAAACAATCTTATTTAAAAACTTTGCCGACAGGTTTCCCCGCTTAGTGTTTCAGGTAGATGAAAGACCATTACTAACAAGCCTAGCAGATCAACAAACGCCCCAAGCCTATATCTGTGGTATCGATACCTTTACCTCGACCGCGAAAATCGAATCCAACTTCTCTCATTTTGGTGTAAGCTTTTATCCCTTTGCCCTCTATCAAATCTTTAGACTAAACAGTCAAGAAATAGTAGACACCATCTTAGACTTAAAAACCTTGGGCTACGGCAACTTGATCGAACAGCTCAATATCGCCCAAAATCATGAAACAAGGATCAACGTAATAGGCAGTTTCATCGAAAATAAATTAAATACTAAAGCAACAGCCAGTACGAGCATCAAAGAAATCATCCTGAATAATGAAATTGCTTTCAATACAGATCTCTTTGCCCTGCAAAAACGTTATCATATTACCGAAAGAACACTCGAAAGGCTCTTCAAGGCCAACTTGGGCATCAGCCCTAAAAAATACCAGCGAATGGTTCGGTTCGAAAGATCTTTGGAAATGCTTACCGCCCTACCTACAATAGAAATGACCTCTATTGCATATCAATTACATTACGCCGACCAATCGCACTTTATTAAAGACTTTAGGCGTTTCGCAGATACTACACCCCAACATTTCCAGCAACAAAAATTCTTGTTCTCCGAAAGTGCTGCGTTCATCTCTGAACTTTAAAACTGTCGGTTTTTTACAATACCAGCCTCTCTCCTCCTTTTAGCTTTGCTTTATCTATCTATTCCTTAAATACAAGGATATAGGAGAAAAACACGTCCATTCAATTACGTAAAAAACCATTTGAAACAATCATCAATGAAAAAAACCGTTCTATTTCTGCTCCTCGTAAGCACAGCATTCATTAGCCAGGCCCAAAACTTTGGCTACAGCAAAGGCGACAATCTACTTCACGTAGGTATTGGTGTCAACTCATTTTATAACGGCGGCATTCCCTTCGGTGCTTCCTACGAAAAAGGGCTTACCGACGACATTAGCATAGGTGCAAACGCCGATTATCTTTCTAACAATTACAACTACGGCAGTGGGCTCTCTTATAAATTTACGGCCATTTACGTTGGCGCAAGAGCATCGTACCATTTTAACAAACTGCTCAAAATCAATACTGAAAAGATAGATGTATATGGCGGTGCTACCATTGGCTATAGAAGCTTTAAATGGAAAGATAACTTTTCAAATAGCGGCTTAGACGATAGCTACGGCAGTGGTGTTTATTTAGGCGTATACGCTGGGGGCAAATACTACTTCAGCAAAAAAATAGGCGTTTTCACAGAAGTGGGCGACATCGGCTCAACCAACGCCAGAATAGGATTAGCTTTTAAACTATAACACCAACAATGAAATCCACCTTGATTTTACGCATTGCCATAGGTATTATTCTGCTAACACATAGCGTATTGGGCATGTTTAATGGCGGAATAAATGCCTTTGGCAACTTGTATCTCAACAACATTGGCTTTGCGCCTTTTGGCCTCCCCATTGCATGGGCTGTTAAAATTTCCCATGTCATTTGTGCCGTGTCATTGTTTACAAACAAATGTGTAAAACCAGCCAGTCTCCTTACCATTTTCATTTTGGCAATGGGCATTGCTTTGGTTCATTTTCAAGAAGGATGGTTTGTAGTAGGTGGCGGCAGAAACGGGATGGAATATAATTTCCTACTCATTGCCGTGCTGTTGCAAATTATAGTGAACGACCAAAAACCAGTTGAATTACCTACCTAATAAAGGCTTCCAATGGGGAGCCTTTTCCTTTTTTTGAAAAGCAACTTCCCACAACTATTCACGCCCTTCCCGCTTTCGCTCATAGTCCTCGGTTTTGTTACACTCCACCTGCGGGCTAATCCGCTCAATCGGGTTTAAAATGCAGAGCCTGTAGCGCGCCATCGTCATTGCGAGGTACGAAGCAATCCTAAAGCGAATTCTTTTGCTCCTATCAACCTTGCAAGATTGCTTCGTACCTCGCAATGACGAGAATACGTATATTTTCTCGCCTTAATTAAGTACTTTTGCGGCATGTCAGTAACCAAGCCCAGCTTACCAAAAGGAACAAGAGATTTTTCGCCAATAGAAATGGTGAAACGCAATTATATTTACGATACCATTAAAACGGTTTTCCGCAAATATGGCTATGCCGAAATACAAACACCTAGCATGGAAAATCTGCAAACCTTAACTGGCAAATACGGAGATGAAGGCGATAAACTGATCTTCAAAATCTTGAACTCTGGCGATTATTTATCTAAGGTTGATGAGCAATTATTAACTTCGAAAAACTCGAACGCCACTATCTCAAAGATTTCAGAAAAAGCCCTTCGTTACGATTTAACAGTACCTTTCGCTCGTTACGTAGTCATGCACCAAAGCGAAATCGCTTTTCCTTTCAAGCGTTTTCAGGTACAACCTGTATGGCGTGCCGACAGGCCCCAAAAAGGACGTTACCGCGAGTTTTACCAATGCGATGCTGACGTGGTAGGTTCTCCTTCCCTATTAAACGAAGCGGAGTTTATTTTAATCTACCACGAAGCTTTAACCAATTTGGGTTTAAAAGACTTCAACATTAAAATCAATAACCGTAAAATATTAAGCGGCATTGCCGAAATAATTGGCAAACCTGAATTGATTGTTGACATGACGGTAGCCATCGACAAACTAGACAAAATTGGTTTGGATGGCGTGAGCAAAGAACTCATAGAACGTGGTTTTACCGAAGCTGATATCGAAAAGCTAAAACCTGTTATTTTATTGGAAGGTTCGAACACTGAAAAACTAGCAAGCTTGAGAACCGTGCTCTCGACTTCTGAAACTGGCTTAAAAGGCATCGAAGAAATCGAGAAAGTTTTCAGTTACGTTTCCAAACTGACCACCGAAAACTCAGAACTGACCACTGTTATCGAACTTGACATTACCCTAGCTCGTGGCTTAAACTACTATACTGGCTGTATTTTCGAGGTAAAAACCAATGAAGTTGCCATGGGCAGCATTGGTGGCGGTGGTCGTTACGATGACTTAACAGGAATGTTTGGCTTGAAAGACCTTACTGGTGTGGGTATTTCTTTCGGTGCCGATCGTATTTACGACGTATTGGAAGAACTGAACCTATTCCCAACCTCAGCACAACAAGGTACTAAAGTGCTCATCAGCAATTTTGATGAAAATGCAGAGCTTTATGCCTTGCCAATATTACAACAATTCAGAACAGCCAACATCGCTGCAGAACTTTATCCAAGCTCAGCCAAACTTAAAAAACAAATGAGTTATGCCGATGCCAAAAATATCCCTTACGTAATTTTAATTGGCGACGAGGAGATGCAAAACAATTTGCTTACGCTAAAAAACATGGCCAGCGGCGAACAAGAGAAATTAACCGCGGCAGAGATTATCAAGCGATTGAAGTAAATACAAACCCGTCATTTCGAACTCAGAGAGAATTGAAAATCAACGAAGTTAAATCTAGCAACTTTGTATAACTCTGCAGATTTCTCCTCATACTTCGTCGAAATGACGGGCTATTTACGCCATAACGAGAATGATGGTTCCTACTAAAGCAACTGCTTCAACAATGCATTAAGCTCTTCCTGTGTAGCCGCAGTTTTATCCTTAGCGTACCACCCATGAAGCTTCTCTGCCAATTCAGGCATCTCTACACCTTCAGTTTTCCACTGGGCCAGTAAGCCTTGTAAAACCGCAGGACGAGGTCCCCATTTAGGCAACAATAAATTTCCAGCTTCATCTAATATTAACAAAACAGGAATTGAACGACCTCCATTGGTTAAATGCGCATCAATCAACGGTAAGTTTTTATCACGCAAGGTAAGTTTTAATTGAAATTTATCGGGAGCTTCCGAAACAATTTTGTTGATGACAGGTACAATTTGCGCTGCATCGCCACACCAACCTTCGGTAATTACCAAAAAATGATATTTACCTTTAATTCCTTTTATGGTCTCCAAAATCTCTTCGCCCAACACAGCGGTTTTATCAACTCTGTTCATGCGTTGCACATTCATTTTAGTATAGTGCAACATCGACTCCGAATTGTCGGGCCCCGTGGTTTGTCCTTGAGCCAATAGCTCATCTACCAAATTTCTATAGCTAGAATAGTCTAGCGCTTCTTTATCAAAAATATTACTGTAATCAAGCATAAAAACGCTGTAATAAAATGGTTACGCCCTTTTTTTAAATCTTTTATTAACGAGATTTGTGCCCTTATTTAACACACAAACCTCAACTGAATTTAAATGGATAGGATTAAGCGCAAAGTTCTTTTATTAGCTGCTGTTATTTGTATTGCAACTGTAAAAATTTACGCACAATCGGGTAATACCGGAAAAATAAGTGGCAAAATTGTAGATGCACAAACCAACGAAACAATTCCCTACGCTTCGGCAATATTATTAGACAGAAAAACAAAAGCAACCGTTAGGATTGTCCAATCTGACTTGGATGGAAATTTCGCTATTCCAAATTTAGCAGATGGAACTTACTCTTTTAAGGCTAGCTATGTAGGTTACCAAACCATGGTTAGGGATTCAATAGCGATCACAGGAGCACTCAAAAGCATCAATTTGGGTACCATTAAAATGAAAACGGGCAAAGGAAATATCCTTAATGAAGTAACCGTAACTGCACAAAAACCAACCATGCAATTAGGCATCGACAAAAAAGTTTTCTCGGTAGACCAAAGTGTGGTAAGTGAAGGTGGTTCAGCAACGGATGTACTACAAAACGTACCTTCTGTGCAAACCGATATGGATGGCGGTGTTTCTTTAAGAGGCTCTGCGGCTAGGGTATTAATTGATGGTAAACAATCATTAATTGGCGGTGGCGATGTGGCACAAATTTTAGCCTCAATCCCTGCCAGTTCTATCGAAACCATCGAAGTAATTACCAACCCTTCTTCCAAATATGATGCAGAAGGCCAAACTGGGATCATCAACATTGTTTTAAAGAAAAACAAGAAATTAGGTTTTAATGGAAACGTGGCCTTAACCGCTGGAAACAGAGATAACTATAATGGTTCTACCAACCTATCTTTTCAAAATAAAAACATTAACCTTTATGCCAATTACAGCTACCGCTATGGCAACAGACCAGGCAATGGCTATAACAACACGTTTTATCAAAGTGGTGTAAGAGGTGGTGGCTATATTAACCAAAGCAACAATTCTAACGAGTTGGAAAAAGGGCACAATGTTAAGTTAGGCATAGACTATAACCTGGCCGAAAAAAGCACGGTAAGCTTATCTGGAGGTTTCAACATTAGAAATAGCGACGAAATTGAGAACATCAGCTTCAGCGATTATAATGCAGCCAACTCTCCTTTAAATTTATCTAACCGTGTAAACACCAGAGACCGCAAAGGAACCAACTACGATTTAAGCCTGGATTTTGTACAAAAATTTAAGAAAAAAGGTGCTGAATTAACTTTCAACGCTAGCTATGCCACTGGCGACAATGATACGTATCAATTTTTTGACACCTACAAATATTTCGAAAATGGTTCGTCAATTCCTACTTCGTTTTTACAACAACGTACCGTTAGACCTAGTGACAACAAGAACTACAACATACAACTAGATTACACTTTGCCTTTAACTGAAACTTCTCGTATAGAGGCTGGTTATAGAACCCAGTACCGAGTTTCAAATAGCAGAACTGTTGCCGATTCATTGATCAACGGAGCGTATGAGTTTAGCCGTGTATTGAGTAACGACTTTAATAGCGACGATTACGTACATGCTGTTTACGTGAACTATCAAAATCAGATCAAGAACTTTGGCTACCAACTTGGTTTAAGGGGAGAAGATGCTGCGTTAGAAACAGAAATGGGCACTTACGATGCAGCTCAAAAAGTTAGCTACACTCCAGGTAGAGTTGCTTACACTCGTTTGTATCCGAGTATTTTCCTGACACAAAAACTTAAAAACGAACAACAGCTTCAATTAAGCTATAGCCGCCGTGTGAACCGCCCCCGTGGTTGGGATACCAATCCGTTTTTAGATGTTTCGGATCCTATTAACCACCGCATGGGTAATGTGAACTTAATGCCTGAAGATGTGCATGCTTTCGAATTTAGCTACAGCAGGTTCTTCAAGAAATTCTCATTGGTATCTTCGGCCTATTTCCGTCAAACCAATGATGTGATCCAACGCATCAGGATTGACGACTATAACGGCGAACAAGGCGTTAGCTTAACTGTACCTAGAAATCTTACCAGCGCAAAAAATAGCGGAGTAGAGTTAATTGGAAAATTTGATATTTCTAAAAAATGGAACTTCACCACCAACTTTAACCTATACTACCGAAAAATTGAAGGCGTAGCTGAATTTAAAACAAAAGACGTTGACGGGATGACCTACAACGCCAACATTACCAACAACATTACCTTGCCATACAACATCACACTACAATTAAGAGCAGATTACCGTTCTAACGAAGTTACCGCACAAGGAACCTTTAAAGCCATGTATGGTTTTGATGCGGGTGCCAAAATGGATTTGATGAATAAAAGAGCAAGCTTAAGCTTTAACATCAGAAACCTGTTCAACACTCGTAAATTTCAAATGGAGTTTGACAACACCAACCCATCAAACACAGGTTCTACCATTAACTTTAGCAGAGCAAGAGCTGGTAACATGGGCTCATTAACTTTCTCTTACCGTTTTGGAAAGACTGATTTTAGCCAAAAGAGAAAGAAAACTCAAGAGGCCCCACGATCAGATGAGGAAAGCTTCTAAGCAATCTCGCAAGTATTTTTAACATAATTTAAAAAAACAAAAAAATCCCTTAAGAAAATTAAACCTTAAGGGTTTTTTTGTATCCAAACAAATCAACAAACTATCTTTTTGAAACAAGCTGCCTTATCGAATTGAATTTTAGAGAGTTTCTTAATATATTAGTATAGATTTAGACCTAAACCAACGTTGAAGAATTTACTTGCCCTAATCTTTTTTATTTTATTTACCATTCCCTTTCTAGCAAACGCACAAACCACCGAAAAAGGCATTATTAGAGGTAAAGTTATCGAGGAAGTTGGGGCATTACCCATTCCCTTCGCTGTCGTTTCCATTTTTGAAAGTGGTGTGGAACAACCCATGGTTACTTTTCAGACAGACGAAAATGGCTTTTTCAAGTTCAACAATATCAAATTTGGCACTTATAAAGTCAAAGTAAGCTACGTAGGTTTTGGACCTTTGTTTGTTAACGAAGTGACAGTTAGCCAAGCAGAGTCTGACAAAAATCTAGGCACTTTAAAATTGGCCGCCGAACAAAACAACCTGAATGAGGTGGTAATTACGGCCGAAAAATCTGTGATTGAAGTGGGTGCCGATGTAATTACCTACAACGTAAGTTCAAGTATTTTGGCCGAAGGCAGCACTGCCACTGACCTGCTTAAAAACGTACCGATGGTGGAAGTTGACATTGACGGCAACACCACCATTTCGGGCAAAAGAAGCACTAGGGTATTTATAGACGGAAAGCCTTCAGATTACATGACCTCCAACATTGCCGATTTGTTAAACGTGCTTCCCTCTGATGCCATTGAAAAAATAGAAGTAATGACCAATCCGCCCGCTAAATATTCAGCGGATGGCGAAGGGATCATTAACATTGTGATGAAGAAAGGATTTAAAGTAGGATTCAATGGTAACGTTGGTCTTTCTACCGGCACACAAGGCAACCACAATGCAAATGCTAATGCCTCCTACAAAGGTGAAAAATATAGCATTACTGGTGGTGGAGCCTACAGGATGGGCATTGGCAAAAGTAGTAGCGAAAGCTATAGAACCAATTTTTTTACAGACCGAGATCCAAGTATTTATCAAAACCCAGATACCACTTTTTATTACAATCAATTCAACAACGCCCGCAGCGAAAACAATGGCGGAAACTTTAGAGTTGCCTTAGATTGGGATATCAATAAAAAGCAAAACCTACGCGTAAACACTAGTTACAATATCAACAAAAGCGATAGCTGGTCGGGAAACGATTTTTATTACATCGACCAGCAAGAAATTACCAAACGCTTGCGCAACCAAATCAATTTAGGGGATGCGAACAGTAATAACTTTGTGTTTAACACCGATTACAGCCTAGCAACCGATACCTCTGGAGGCAAATTAACTGCGGGTTTTACCGTGAACACCAGCAGCAGCAACTCGACTCGAAGCTTTGAACGCAGCTATGCTTTTCCTGCCAATTTGAGTCCTAGCTTGCAGCAAAACGACAATGAAATCGGCAACCGAGGAATCAATTTCAACTTGGATTACGACAAGCCTGTTTTTAATAAAAGAGATCGATTGGAGTTCGGAGTAGCTTATAACTATCGTAAAAACCAAAATGATTTATTGGTAGACAACTTTAACTACAAAACACAGCAGTTTGTCACCAATGACAAGCTGAGTAACGAGTTCTTTTACAATGAAAATATCTTGGCGGGATATCTTTCCTACAATTACCGAAATAAGGGCTGGTCGGCAAAGGCGGCACTGAGGAGTGAATATACGAACGTTAACTTCGATCTATCAACAGGTGAAGTGTACAACGTGAATCCCTACTTTAGCTTTTTCCCTTCTTTATCTCTAAATCGATTTTTCAGAAAGAGATACAACATTGGAGCAACCTACAGTGTAAGGATCAATCGTCCGAGAGAAAACACCCTAAATCCACAGGTAAACAATGCAGACACCTTAAATATTTCTTACGGAAATCCAGATCTTTCGCCTTCTTATACCCATCAATTTGACATTAGTTTTGGCGCTTTTGGCAAGCAATGGTCTTTCACGCCACGCATTTCATATTCTAGAGCCAGCGGGGTAATTGAACGTTACCGCTTTGTAAACGACAACGGTATTTCGGAAAGCACGTTCGATAATGTGGGTACCAACTATTCATTGGCCTTCATGCTTATTGGGAACTACAGGCCAACCAAGAAAATTTCGGCCAACGGAAACTTTAGCATTATCCAAAGCAACTATACTTCCAGTTTAAATAGTGCTTTAAACAGAGGGGGAATCAGTATTCGGTCAAGAGCTGGCATTTCGATGCAATTGCCCTACAAAACCGCTTTTGAAGCTAATTTGAACTACAATAACAATGTGAGTGCTATTGGCCGAAATAGCGCCTCCATCAACACTAGCTTTGGTGCACGCAAAACCTTTTTAAAGAATACCCTTACCGCTCGTATCAGCGCCAATGACCCTTTCCGAGCGAGAAGAAATTCTACTTTTAACGAAGGGCTAAACTTCTTCTCCAACACTTACGGCGTAAGCAACACCAACAACTTTGTGTTCAACATCAACTATCGTTTTACGAAAGTGAAAACCAATAAGGTAAACGTGCCGCCACCACCAACCACATCGCAGAACTAGAATTAGGGTAAAGAGTTAGCGACAAATTCATTATTTGTTAGTTTTGCCTTTATTTTAATGGCATATATATCCATAAACTAACCTCTAATGACCGAGAACCCCTGGAAAACGCTTAGCAGCGAAGAGAAATATAACAACAATTGGATTAAAGTTACCGAACACCAAGTGATTAACCCCTCGGGAGGCAAGGGAATTTATGGTGAAGTGCATTTTAAAAATCTTGCGATAGGCGTATTGCCATTAGATGAAGAACATAACACATGGCTGGTTGGGCAATATCGCTACCCACTAAAAGCCTATAGCTGGGAAATTCCAGAAGGTGGTGGACCATTAGGTGCTGACCCTGAACTAAGTGCTAAAAGAGAGCTGATAGAAGAAACAGGCTTGGTTGCTTCGAAGCTTACAGAAATACAACGCATGCACCTTTCCAATTCAGTAAGCGATGAACTGGCGATTATCTATTTAGCCCAAGATTTAGCGTTAGGAGAAGCAGCACCTGAAGAAACTGAAGATCTTCAGTTGATTAAAGTACCTTTCACAAAAGCTGTTGAAATGGTCATAAACGGAGAAATTACCGATAGCATGAGTGTTGCCGCAATCCTTAAAGTGCACCTGATGATACAGAAAGGAGCTATCTAAACATGCGTTTCAGCTCTTTTCTCCTACTTATCGTTTTATTATTCTTAGGTTGCGCTACTTCCCAAAAATTGCAGCAAAAAACTGAACTGGTAACGCACTTTGATAGTCGTTACGATATGGATTGGTATGCTGAGAACCACACCTTTGAAAATAATCTGGCTCATTTTTCAGACAACAATGCCTATGTGGAGAATGGAAATCTCATATTAGAACTTAATCGCGATAACCATCAGGGAAAAGATTACACTGGCGCCGAACTGCGCAGTAAAAAAATGTTTCTATACGGTCGCTTTGAAGCCCGATTAAAAGCTTCGGATGCATTAGGCTGTATTACCGCTTTTTTCCTGTACCGCCCTAATGCGGCTCAAAATACTGAAATTGATTTTGAAATTAGTGGAAAATATCCAAAAGTAATTACGCTGAATCATTGGGTAGACAAGCGCTCACATGACAAGGATATTCCTTTAAACTTTGATAGTACCAAAGATTTTCACACCTATGTGATCCATTGGAAACCTAACCTTATTGAATGGGAAGTGGATGGTAAAATTATCCACCGTACCACCACTGCAGTACCCAACAAGGCCATGCAAGTAATTTTTAATTTATGGGCTACCAAATCAATCAAATGGGCGGGTAGCATAAAAGACGCAAAACTTCCTACCTTTGCAAAAATTGATTCGTTTAAGTACACACCTTATAAAAAATAACTCATGAAGAAGCTTTTGGGCTACCTCCTAACGCCAATATTCTATTTTACCTTTGGTTTGTTTTTGGGTATTTTTCATCCTATACAATGGATTTGTTATAAAGTATTCGGCTACTCGGCACATAAATGGTCGGTTGATATACTCAATTTTTTCTTGACCTATTCGCAGATCACTTTACTGAATGGCGTTAGCTTTAGAAACAACTTTAAATTACCAAAAGATAGACCGATTATTTTTGTGGCCAACCACCAGAGTATGTATGATATTCCGAGCTTGATTTGGTTTTTACGTAAACATCATCCCAAATTCATTTCAAAAATCGAACTGACTAAAGGCATTCCATCTATCTCCTTTAACCTGAAATATGGCGGTGGTGCCAATATCAACAGAAAAGATAGCAAGCAGGCTATTGGCGAAATTATCAAACTGGGCAGGCGCATGAACGAGAAAAACTGGAGCACCGTAATTTTTGCAGAAGGGACAAGGGCTAAAGATGGTCAGTTGAAACCCTTTCAAGTAGGCGGCATTGCTACTTTGCTTAAAATAGTTCCAAACGCACTCATTGTTCCAGTGGCGATAGAAAACTCTTGGAAGGTTGTTAGATATGGCTCCTATCCGTTAGGCACCTTACTTCCATTAAAATGGACTGTTTTAGCACCTATAGAACGTGAAGACAAAGCTCCAGAAGATTTAGTGCTTCAAGCAGAAAATGCCATTAAACGGCATATTGGACAGGCTTAGGTTGTTTATTCCACTTTGCGCTCTTAGCGCAACTCTTCTCTTTCTTAGCGGTTTAATTTAACGCAAAGGGAAAAGAAGTATTCGCAAAGGGCCTTAAGTTCTATGATAAACACAAAGGGGCCCTTTGAGATTCTTCGCTGCGCTCTGAATGACAAGAAGGTTAAACGTTCTTGGTATCAATCAACTTGAAAAATGCGTCTCTGTAGGTATCTCCCACAGGAATTGTTTTCCCTGCGATAGCAATACGGCTACGTTCGATACTCTCAATTTTATCTACCGCGATGATGTAAGACTTATGCACTCTGATGAAATCCTTTTTAGGTAAAGTCTCTTCCATTTTCTTCATGTTTTGCAGCGTAATTACACGCTCGTTTTTGGTAAAAATAGAGATATAATCTTTCAGTCCCTCAATGTAAAGAATATCATCAAGCTCAATCTTTTGAATTTTATGCTCTGTTTTAACGAAGATAAAATCTTGTATAGATGGTGCTGCTACTGGAGTTGCTACAGGCTCAGGAACTACAGCTGTTGGCGAATCTTGCTTTTGACGTTGATTTCGCACCTTTTCAACAGCTTTGTAAAACCTATCAAAGGCAATGGGTTTCAACAAATAATCAGAAACATTCAAGTCGTAACTTTCCAACGCATATTGCGAATATGCTGTGGTAAGAATGTAACTGGCTTTATTTCCAGCGATTTTAAGAAACTGTATTCCAGTAAGTTCCGGCATTTGGATATCCAAAAAAACCAGATCGATATTACCTTCCTGTACAATCTGCATAGCTTCGATAGCACTTTCGGTCCGTTTTACCAATTCTAAAAAGGGTACTTTAGCCACGTAATCGGCAATAATATCTAGTGCTAGTGGCTCGTCATCAACGGCAATACATTTTAAAATCATAAATCAAGCATTAGTTCTGTAGTGTAATGTGTAGACGAATTTACAATATTTAGCTTATACCTATCGGGATATAACAACTGCAATCTACGCTCTACATTGTTTAAACCAACCCCACCAATCGCATCTTTGTTGGCAGCATTCTTTTTATTAGAAACACTAAAATGCAAAATCTTTTGGTTGGCAATAATATTGATTTTAATAGGGTCGCTACTATCATTAGCTACCCCATGTTTAAAAGCATTTTCTACAAAAGAGATAAGGATTAACGGCACAATTTTTTGTCCATCAATTACACCATTAATACTAATTTCAACCGCAGCCCCATCTTTAAACCTAAGTTTTTGCAACTCTACATAGCTCTCCACGTATTCTATTTCTTTATCCAAACTTACCCAGCTATCATTACTTTCGTAAATCATATAGCGCATAATTTCCGATAGCTTCAAAATAGCATCTGCAGTCTTATCCGACTTTTGATATGCTAGCGAGTAAATATTGTTGAGGGAGTTGAACAAGAAATGTGGGTTAAGTTGTGATTTTAGGAACTGTAATTCCATATCTTTCTTTTCGCTTTCCAAATTGCGCTGCACACGTTCGTTAGAAAACCAATCAACTACAAACCTGATGATACTACTAGAAACCAAGAAAAAGCCTGCAATAAATATAACCGTGATCACGTAATTGCTCATGGAAATGTGGTTACGCAAACCATTATCAGACTCATAGTAAAACACCTGTTCTGGATTAAGTAAGCCAACCAGTAATTTTACACCAACGCTAGCAACGATCAGTAAAACAAAACAGATGATATACCACCAATATTGTTTTCTTTTCTTTAGAAGCTCTGGAATGAGCACAATATAATTGATATAAAAAACAGCTACGTTGATAGCACCAAAAACCACATAGTCAATCAACAGCTCTTTTATAGGATGTGGTTTGTTGGAAAAAAACAAGGCGATTGCTATGATGGAGACAATGATTCCCCAAAATACGCAATTCAATATCACCGATGCTTTATTACTATTTTTCATATAATTTTATCGCCCATAATTTATCTAAACTAGCCATAGGCACCATTTTAACCAAGCGCTTTCGACCAACTGACATTTTTTTTCTACGAACGGGCAATTTAACCGATTTATTCGACAAACAGGCATTTTTACCGTTTATCTAGGATATTTTACACTTGGTCTAAAACATTTTCACAGGGTTTTAATAATTATTCTATTTGTTCAACGGAAACGAAAAGAGTATAAAACTTTAAACCTTAGAACCATGAAAAAGTTAACCAACGTATCGCCATTTCTACTTTTATTATTCCCTGTATTTGTAGTGATGTTATTTGCATTCGCTTCAAACAACAACGACGTAAACAACAATGAAGAAGGTATGGTAAAAACCACTACTACTTCCAACAATACTACCATTGTTAAGGCTGCTAGCGTAATCTTAAGATAACATGAACACATCATTTGCCATTGAAACTGTTGGGCTAAATTATCGTTTTGGTTCACAAACCGTAGTGAAAGATTTATCGCTACAGGTCCCTAAAGGAAGTATTTATGGCTTTTTGGGACCTAATGGGGCTGGGAAAACCACTACCATTAAAATATTACTGAACCTATTGCAGTCTTCTTCAGACAAGGTTTTCATTTTTGGCAAAGAGTTGAACAGCAACCGTACAACCTGCTTAAAACAAATGGGTTCTTTAGTAGAACAACCAGCCATTTATGCACACTTAACAGGCAAAGAGAACCTGATCAATCGTTGTATTCTTTTAGGAATAAATCAACGCAAGGTTGCTGAGATGTTGGCTTTAGTTGGTCTATCGAACGCTGCGAATAAAAAAGCGGGCAAGTACTCACTAGGCATGAAACAACGCTTAGGAATAGCTTTGGCTTTAATCGCTGATCCCGAACTATTATTATTAGATGAACCTACCAATGGTTTAGATCCTAATGGAATTATTGAAATTAGAAATTTGATGATTGAGCTAGCTGGCAAACATGGCAAAACTATTCTGGTTTCGAGTCACTTGCTTGCAGAAATTGAAAGAATAGCTACCCACGTAGGCATCATCAATAAAGGTGAATTGCTTTTTCAAGGTAAGATCAACGAGCTACACGACCTGAGTAAGCCCGTTATCAAAATTGAAGTGGATGATAGCGCCGCTGCACTTAACATATTAAGTACCACTGGAGCTGAAATCATCGACATGGATGAAGGTCTTGTAAAGATAGCCTATACGGGCAAGGCAGAAATGGGCAAGTACAATAGCCTTTTGGTAAATAACGGCGTAACCGTTTATGCTATTCATACCGAGAAAAAAGATCTCGAACATTTATTCTTAGACATCACCTCTAAAAACTAATATTATGCGTTCTTTCTACATATCTTTTGTTTCAGAGTTTTACAAATCACGTAAAACCTTAGCATTTTGGGCAGCCATTGTTTTACCCCTCATCATTTGCGGGCTCATCGCTTTTGGGTATTACTCCAATTCGGATAAAGTATTGAAGTACAATTACCCCGGCATGATGCTTTGGTTCCAATACAGCAGTGCCGCACTTGGCGTAATGGGGATGCTTATTTTACCATTTTACGTGATGTTTATGGCTTTTTCTGTCAACAATATCGAACACAAAAACGACACCTGGAAAACCCTGTTTTCACAGCCCCTAAATAAGTTTTCTATTTATGCGGCTAAATATTTTTATGCGGTTTCTTTGTTGTTTGTCTGTTTATTTCTTTTTGCATTATTAACCTATTCTACCGGATATTTATTACAGGCCCTGATGCCTAAATATACTTTTAATGATTACAGCCCGGCTGTCATTTTAAGCAAACTTTACGGCAAGCTTTTCTTAGCCTCCCTAGGCATACTATCTCTGCAATTTATATTGAGCTTGGTATGGTCTGATTTCTTAAAGCCTATGGGAATTGGTTTTGTAGGAACAATTATGGGTATTATTACCGCCAACGTTGGCTGGAAACACGCCTATCTCATTCCTTATAGTGACCCTGCATTAGCCCTACGCTTAACTAAAGCCAGCAAAAATGCCAATCCTGAAGACCTGCCAATATTTACGCAAGAAGTTTGGGTAAGTATAGCCTATGGAACGATTTTGTTTGTTGCGGGTTATTTTATTCTCGCAAAACGAAACATTAAATAAAGATTTTTTAGTTTAGTTTTAGTTAATAACAAGAAGGCGGCTGGTTACCGCCTTTTTTTATCTACCTGGTCTAGGAATAATCATTAAGCTTTCATGACCATTTTCATCAACTGATTGTACCGCAAAAAAGTAATTGTCTTTTGAGTAAGACAAAGTGGCCATGGGCTCTTTTACAAAAAATTTTCGTTCCCAAAAAGGACTGGTAGTTTCCCTCATGAGCACATAGTAGCCATAAGGAACCTTTCCTTTTGGAGCATCCCATTTTAACTGAGTTTTGTTAGTTAAACCCGAAGTAATGACAGTTACATTTTGTGGCTCTTGCGTAGATAGCCCCAAATTTGCCATCACTGACATATTCATACGGCTTACTTTTTGAAGATAGTTATAATCGACATATTCTGGTAAGTCTCCATATTTAAAGCCATTTTCGGTTCTTACATCCTGATGTTGTCTGTTAAAATCTTCATTCATCTCGGTAACCCTCACCGCTGTAAATCCCTGTTGCGAAAAAGGTGTATGATCGCCGCCTCTTAAATATCGATCTCTTCTGTAAATGAGTTTAACCTCCAACTGATCAACATAACGCTCGGCAACTTCCTTGATATATCTAGCTGCTTGTCTAGCATTGCCATCATTCTCTGTTCCTGCCGACTGACGAGCGGCTGCTTGTTCTTTCGTTTCGGCAGCGGCAACGCCCTCGCTAAATACTCTCACACTTTTATTGTCCTTAATGTCCGTTTCCATTCCGTATGAATTTCCTACGATATCATTATTCATCAACAAGTGAACATCCCAACCTTCACTTTTTGCCCGCTTTGCCAAATTGGCGGCTCCATATAAGCCCTGTTCTTCTCCTACAAAAGCTACAAAAACCAAAGTCGTTCTAAATTGATACTTGCTCATTACTCGACACATTTCCATGACTGCAGCTACGCCAGAAGCATCGTCATTAGCACCAGGAGCAAAGTCTTTAATGTTCATCACATCGGTCACTCTCGAATCATAATGACCCGAAACCATTAGCATCCGTTTATCATTTGGATCAGTGCCAGGCAAAACAGCCATTACATTTTTTAAAGTTACAGGCTCTTTAATTCTTCGTCCATCAGCGGGCTGCAAAAAGGTATCGTATGAAACTTGTAGCTTTCCTCCACTCTCCACCGCATATTTTTCAAACTCGCTCTTGATCCAACTTCTGGCAGCGCCTATGCCCTTGGTTTTGCTTAAAGTATCGCTCAAGGTGTGGCGAGTATGAAAAGAAACCATCTTTCTAATCAAAGTTTCCAAATTCGTTGCCGAAACCTCATTTAACATCGTGGTAATTTGAGAATCTCTAACTTCTACCTTTTGTGCAAAAACAAGTGGGTTAGCCAAAAATCCGATGCTCATTAGCAAAGCCAGACGAAGATTTTTCATATTCATTTTAGGTTGTAAAATTCTGAATAGAAAGTTACAACTATTTGACATTACCTGTAAATTCACACCATATTGTTACTTAACCTAAATAAACAATTTATGATAAAGAAATTTACCATTGGCGCATTAGCCATTGCCTTTTCTTTTAGCGCTTTTGCACAGGAACAGGTAAATACCGAAGCTGTACAAAAGATTAGAAAAGAAGGATTAGAAAACTCGAAAGTAATGGATATTGCTTTCCAAATTACCGATGTGATTGGTCCTCGTTTGGCCAATTCTCCAGGTATTAAAAGAGGAAGAGACTGGGCGGTGAAGTATTTCACTGAGCTTGGACTTAAAAATGCCAAACAAGAAAGCTGGGGTGATTTTGGAAAAGGTTGGTCGGTAGAGAGATACTATGCGGCAACTACTGCTCCTTTTTACAGACCAATTATTGGTTATCCTAAAGCTTGGACACCAGGAACCAACGGACCAATTAAGTCAGAAGTTGTTTTAATTAAAGCAGATACAGTTACTGACCTTGAAAAATACAAAGGCAAACTAGCTGGCAAAATTGTAGTGATTGAATCGGTAATGGTACAACCACTTAAAAACTCATATGTTCCAGATGTGACCCGTTACACCGATGAGAAACTTGCTGAAATGGCCGCTGCAGAACCTGCAGCTCCAAGACAGGGACGTCCAGCGGGCAACAACAACCAAATGGCTATGATGATGCGTATGCGTCAAAACAGAGCCGCTATTAACGAGTTATTATTACAAGAAAAAGTAGGCTTGATTTTAACCTATGCTCGTGGCAACTACGGTACTTTCTTTACCAGCAATGGCGCTTCTTATGCGGTAGATGCTAAAGCAGTTGCTCCAGAATTAGAAGTATCAGCAGAAGATTTCTTGCACATTTTACGCTTGTTGCGTGCTGGCCAAAAAGTAGAAGTAGAGGCTGACGTGAAAACAACTTTCTATCCACAAGACGTAAAAGGCTACAACGTTATTGCTGAAATTCCAGGTACTGATAAAAAGCTGAAAGATGAGATTGTAATGCTAGGCGGTCACTTTGACTCTTGGCACTCAGGAACTGGTGCAACTGATAATGCAGCTGGTTCTATCGTAATGATTGAAGTAATGAGGATTTTAAAGGCGATTGACTTTAAACCAAAAAGAACCATCAGAATTGCACTTTGGGATGCTGAAGAGCAAGGCTTGCATGGATCAAGAGGTTATGTAAAACAGCATTTTGCTGATCCAACCAAAATGGAACTATTACCTGAGCACAGCAAGCTTAGTGCTTACTACAATCTAGATAATGGTACTGGTGCTGTACGTGGTATTTACCTGCAAGGCAATGCTGGCGCAAAGGATATTTTCCAAGCTTGGTTGAATCCATTTGCCGATTTAGGCGCAAAAACCGTAACCATTAGCAATACTGGTGGTACTGACCACCAAGCTTATGATGCCGTGGGTTTACCTGGTTTCCAGTTTATTCAAGATCCAATGGATTACAACACACGTACCCACCACACCAACCAAGATACTTACGACAGATTGGTAGAGGATGACTTGAAGAAATCGGCAACCATTATCGCTTCTTTTGTTTACCACACCTCAGAACGTGCCGAGAAAATCCCTCGTAAAGAATTACCAAAACCAGTTGCCCCAAGAAATTAATAGCAATATTTAGAAAAAGAGGCTGAGCAATCAGTCTCTTTTTTTATACAAACACCTTTTCCTTAAATGCCCATACCACCAACTGGTAAGCATTTCTAAAGCCCATCTTCTTCACCATATTTCTGCGGTGGGTTTCAACGGTAAGCCTGCTGATGAAAAGCTGATCAGCAATTTCCTTATTACAATAGCCCAAGGAAATCAACTGCAAAACTTCCACCTCTCGAGTACTAATATTGTCTTGTAGATGTTCTTCATTAATTTGGATGGTCATAGCTTTTTAGTTTTACCCAAAATTATTTAGACCGAACTGTTCCAACTTCAGAGATATTACCTTAATTTACAGGGTGTTTTTACGGTACTTTGGTTTTCAAAAAACACGTTGTTTTGAATAATTAATAACCCATTTAAATTATTAAATATAATAAACCATGATTATCAAACTAAATGACGAAAAATCGCCCTTAGGCAAAAAATTCGACCGTAAAGCCACTCGTAAAATGGTCAGAACGTACCGAAAATTAAATGAAAACAAGGATGTACTACACTATGCTCACTTTGCAGTAGAAGAGATTTTACAAATGCTCATGGACAATAAAATATTGAAGACGTATGAACTAAATACAGTTAAAACCCATGGAATAAAAATGTATTTAGGAACACATATAAATGAGAGTATCCCTAACGAACGCTACAGAGATAAAACAACTCCGATTTTATGTTGTACTAAAATTGAAAATGACAGTGAGCGCAAATATGTAGATTTACTACAAGATAACACAGATAGTGTATTACTTCCCTTAGGTGAATACCTCAAAGATGATGGAAATTATGCATTGGACCAAAGTGTTATTTGTCCACCGGATTGTCCTGTATGTGAAATAGATCCACAAACTAATCAATGTAAGTATGACGTCGCACTAGACCAGCTAACATGAGTTTTATCTCAAAAATACCTTTTGCAATTGTAATAGAATGGGTGTGCTTAATTGCATCCATTCTATTAATACCCAAAATTGTTATTCCAAAATTTTGGAAGTGTTTCCCTTTTTACTTAGCTATGGTAGCGGCAGTAGAAACATATTGCCTCTATTTTGCCAAACTAATGCCAGTAGCAAAAAGTAATCATGCGATATACAACGGCTTTTTTTTATTTTATTTTGCTTTTCATATTTGGATATTTTCTAAACTAATTAGCCTAAAAAAAATTAAGCTTCTATGTACAATTCTTGCGCTAGCATTAATTACAGCTTATATTTCTGAGTGGATACATCAAGGATTCTTTTTTCTATTTTACAGAACAAACACACTATTCAGCGGCATCGTGGTGCTGCTTTGCATCATCTATTATTATAGTCTTTTTAAACAAGAAGAATATCATGATCTTTTAAAAGATGCGTCTTTCTGGTTTGTGACGGGCTGCTTCATATTTTATGCTACTAACACTGCGGTGAATGCTTTTTTTGCAGAACTTGTTCGCACCAAGATAAATGGCCAAGTTTCTATACGATATGCCATTATGGCCTTATTGAATATTTTTATGTACGGTTGTTGGATCAAATCATTTTTATGTCTAAAGAACAAACAGACTTATACACCAGCATAATTCTTATCTCTCTTATCTTTTTGATCATTGTGATAGGCCTTGTCATTTTAGTAACTACCTATTATAGAAAAAAGAGAATTCATTTAGACGAAAAAAAGCTACTTCATCAAAAATTTGAAGCTGAACTACTCAAATCTCAAATAGAAGTGCAAGAGCAAACCATGCAAACCATCGCCAGTAACTTACACGACAATATTGGCCAACTGCTAAGCCTTACCAACTTAACCTTGGCTTCCATTAACATACATGACCAAGAAAAAGCAAGCAAAAAAATTGACAACTCTACCGAATTGGTGAACAAGTCCATCAAAGAACTAAGAGAATTGGCTAAACTTTTACAGGGAGAAAAACTACTCGAAAAAGGCATTGGCTACGCCCTTGCACAGGAGATAGATTGGCTTAAAAAATCTGAAGTCTACCAAATTACCTTTAGCAACCAACTTGAAGAACACCTAGAAGCCTCTCCCGAAAAAGACTTGATCATTCTAAGGCTCTTTCAAGAAATCATCAACAATATTATCAAACATGCCCAGGCTACCGAAATTATCATCAGCCTAGCACAAAAGCAAGACAACTTATTCATTACTATTGAAGAAAACGGTGTTGGCTTCAATTATCAAGCTATATCTAAAAACAGCAATGGATTAGGCCTACACACTATTGAGAAGAGAATAAAACTAATTGAAGGAACATTTCAAGTTGACTCAACAATAGGCAAAGGAACCCGAATCACCCTAATCATCCCCTATCCTTAAATCATGCAAGAAAAGATAAAAATAGCCATAGTAGACGATCACACTTTATTCAGATCTGGCTTAGCCAGCCTGTTAAGTGAATTTGAGGAAATTACCATTGTTTTTGAAGCAGTAAACGGCGGTGATTTACAATCGAAGATTAAAAAGTATGAAGAGGTACAATTGATCCTCATGGATATTAACATGCCTGTAGTAGATGGTTTTGCTGCTACAAAATGGATCAAAGAACAATATCCCCATATTTACGTTTTGGCCCTCAGCATGTTCGAAGATGAAAAATCAATCATCAACATGATCAAGGCTGGTGCAAACGGATATCTTTTGAAGGAATCGAAGCCTTCGGAAGTACTTATCGCCATCAAGGCGATGTTTGAAAAGGGCTTTTATGTAAACGAACTCGTATCTGGCCGCTTACTGGTATCGATCAAGAACGAGGAGCCCAAAAACATCCTTACAGAAAAAGAACTTACCTTTTTGCAATATTGCGCCTCAGAGCTTACCTACAAGGAAATTGCTTCCCTTATGAATATCAGCCCTCGTACAGTAGACAATTACCGCGAATCCTTATTCGCCAAACTTAACCTAAAATCCAGAACTGGCTTGGTGGTTTATGGCATTAAGAATGACCTGATCAAGATTTGATTCTGTTGTATTGGGTTAATTGTTTAAATCGGTTAACTGAAGATGTACCATTGAACCAATCGTAATTCGTAAATCTAAAATCGTAAATCAAACGACTGGTGCCTCTCTGGAATTTCAACATTTTTAAAACCAGCGGCATGCAGCTTCTCTTTAAAATTTAATTGCACTTCATATTCACCGTGCACCAAAAACAATTTCTTTACCTTGCTCGCATCCTGACCAGAAAGAAATTGGAGCAAGTCATTATAATCACCATGGGCACTCATTGATTGAATACTTTGCACTTCGGCATGTACCGTAAACCGATCTCCAAAAATCCCTACCTCTGTAGCGCCATTCTTTAGTTTGCCTCCCAATGAATTTGGCTCACAGTAGCCCACTAATAAAATGGTATGTTTGGGATCTCCAATACAGTTTTTGATATGATGTTTCACCCTTCCAGCTTCGGCCATTCCTGAAGCGGAAATAATGATACATGGTGCAGGATTAGCATTCAAAGCCTTTGATTCTTCTGCCGTTTCTACATAATGTAACCGCTCAAAATCAAAAGGATTGTCGTCAATTTTCATAATATCCAACACCTCATCATTATACCCTTCGGCGTGGTTCTCTACAATCTGAGTGGCTTTTGCAGAAAGTGGACTATCTACGTAAACATTCACTTTTGGCAACTGCCCTTTTAAATCCAGGTTATTGAGCACGTATAAAATCTCCTGCGTTCTGCCTACACTAAAAGCTGGAATAATCAATTTTCCTTGCTTCTCCACACAGGTTTTAATCACTATATCCAATAATGCTTGTGCCGTTGGTTGGGCATCTTTATGGAGTTTATCCCCATAGGTGGATTCCAATAAAATATAATCTGCCTGCGGAAAAGATTGTGGTGAGCGTAAAAGCAGATCGCCATATTGGCCTACATCGCCGCTAAAGCTCAACTGGGAAATGTTCCCCTGTTCAGTAATGCGTAAATGTACCGAAGCACTGCCAATGATATGTCCAGCATCAATAAATTGCAAGCTAACTCCGTCGGCAATCACTACTTCTTTGTGATAAGGAACCGTTTCAAAAAAAGACATCGCTTTCAGCACATCTTCCTCTTCATACAGCGCCTCTTCTAAAGGCAAGCCTCGTTTCGCCAGCTTCTTGTTCTTATAATTTAAATCGCCCGCTTGTATTTTTGCAGAATCCAACAACAAGATTTTGGCAAGTTCCTTGGTGGCGGGAGTTCCGTAAATTTTACCTTTAAAGCCTTGGGCCACCAATCGAGGAATTAATCCACTGTGGTCAATATGCGCATGCGACAATACCAAAACATCTACCTCGGCAGCAACAAAGCCAAAGTTTTCGTTTAACGCCTCTGTTTCTTGTCCCATTCCTTGAAACATTCCGCAATCCAACAAAATCTTAGTGCCATTATCCAGCGTAAGCAGGTGTTTACTTCCGGTTACATTTCTGGCAGCACCATGAAAAGCTATCTTCATTTTATTTCTTTAGTGTCCAATAATAAGAAACCAAGCTCATTTAAACAACCAAAGCTATTTGTAATAGAAAATATTTCTATATAAAATTTGAAAACTAATTAATTAGTTATATATTGGTATTAAAATATTTAGCTTAAGCTTGCGCTTTAAAAGACAATATTCAAAATAGAAAACATGGAAATTAAAGATTTAACTCGAGCAGAGGAACAAATTATGCAGGTAATGTGGCAACTTGACAGCGCTTTTGTAAAAGAGGTAATTGATTATCTTCCTGAACCTAAGCCCGCATATAACACTGTATCAACCATTATCCGAATTTTAGAAGTAAAGGGATTTATAGGTCATGAGGCTTACGGTAAATCCCACAAATATCATCCCCTCATTTCAAAAGACGAGTATAAAAGACATGCCACCGAAAAGCTTTTGGGCAATTATTTCGAAAACTCGGTGGAAAGTATGTTCTCCTTTTTTGTGAAGGAAGAAAAACTTGAATTGAGCGATGTGGATGAAATTTTAAAAATGATTAACAAATTTAAAAACAAACCAAAATGAGCTGGTCACACTATTTATTGCAAGTAAATATCTATTTGGTTGTTTTTTACGCCTTTTATAGATTACTACTCACTAAGGAAACCTATTTTGTGTTGAATAGGATCTACTTAATTTGTTCGGGTATTTTCTCGTTGGCAATTCCCTTTATACAGTTAGATTGGTTTAGCAAACAGGAAATTAGCCAACAGATTTACGTGCAGGTTGAACAATTGAACCAGCTCATTACACAAGGACCGGTAGTTGCCGAACGCCAAAGTTTTAGTTGGGGTAGTATTATCGTATTTATTTACCTATCCGGAGTACTCTTCTTTTTGGGCCGTTTTATCATTCAATTGATAGGCGTTAAAAAAATGTTTACCGGGCTTAAAAACGGTTTGGCTTTTTCTTTCTGGAACAAAAAAATAGTGGCAGATAATCTTCCTGGCGCTGAAACGGTAAATCATCACGAAGACATCCACATTAAACAACTACATACCTTTGATGTGCTATTTTTCGAGTCCATAGGCATTCTTACCTGGTTCAATCCTATTATCTACCTTTACAAGGCAACTGTTAAAAATATCCACGAGTATTTAGCTGATGAAGCAGCTGCTAAGTTCCAAGGTGACAAGGAGGCCTACTCCATGCTATTGCTTAACCAAGCTTTTGGTGTAAACGTGAACACCTTAACCAATGGCTTCCTCAAAAAATCGATGATTAAAAAACGGATTTTTATGCTGTACAAAGAAAGGTCAAGAAAAACTGCCATCATGAAATATGGTATTTTCGTCCCTCTTTTTGCCCTGGCACTTTTACTTTCCTCTTCAACCATCAGAAAAAATGAACAACTTTTGGCTGCAGCAGAGCAAGTACAACTTGAAGAGGCAAAAGCAACCGTAGCCGAAGTGCTGAACTTAAAGCCAGAAAGGTCTGTTGAGGTTGTTATTGGAGAACCTATTGTAAGATTCCCACTTCCTAAGGACACTAAAGGAATTGAAGGCATTAATTCGTTTTATAAGTATTTAGGCAATACCGTAAAATATCCTTCGTTAGCTGCCGAAAACAAAGTTCAGGGAAACTTAGTAGTCACCTTTAAAGTTATCGACAGAAAAACCACAGACATTAAAATAGAAGCCAAATTAGGTTCAGGCTGCGACGAAGAAATGGTTAAAAGAATAGCCGCTTATAAAGAAGGTGCATTAAAAGACGGAAATTACAGCCTAAAAGTAGCATTTATGCTTCAAGGCTCTTCCGCTCCATTTCTTAACGAAAATGCCAAGAACAAAGCTAATTTCATTAGTTTAAATAGCATTTCTATTGTTGGATATCCTTATGAGCCCGACGAAGTACATAGCTTTGTGAGTTTGGAGAACCCACCAAAGTTCCCAGGTGGAATTGAAGATTTTTATAAATTTCTAGCTGACAACATTAAATACCCAGAGGAAGCCGCAAAGCAAGAGGTTCAAGGAAATGTTTTTGTATCCTTCATTGTTGAAAAAGATGGCTCGCTAAGTGAAATTAAGATAGACAGACCTTTGGGACATGGTACCGACGAAGAGGCGATAAGAATCTTAAAACTTAGCCCAAAATGGAATCCTGGTACTCAAAACGGAAAGACAGTTAGAGTAAAATATAACCTTCCCATTAAATTTAGCCTAAGCAAAAGGCCTACAACAGGCTCAATAAAAACTTTTAAAATAGAATCCAAAGACGGTGTTGTACAAATTCGCGGAGATCAGCTCTCCTTAAAGGGAGCGGGATTTGAGGATGGGAAATCGCCGCTTTATATTTTAGACGGTGAAATTCTAGAAAATGGAAGAATTAGTGGTATTGACCCTAAAACCATTGAAGCGATTGACATTTTGAAAGATGGTAGCGGAGCAGCGCTTTATGGTGAAAAAGCAAAAAATGGCGTGGTCATCATTACGACGAAAAACGCTGAAAAAGTAGTGACTGGAAGACCTAGTAAACAACCAACTCAACGATAAAATGAAGAAAATTGCGCTTATCTTATTAGTTTCATTACTAGGATATCACTTAGGCCAAGCCCAAACTACTACCAAAGGAAATGAACTCTATTCTTTTGTAGCATTGAAAAATCCACCGCAATTCCCTGGTGGATTGCCTAAATTTTATAAGTTCCTTGCGGATAACCTCAAATATCCAGAAGCAGCTAGAGCGAAAAATATAAAAGGAAATGTATTTGCATCCTTTGTGATCGAAAAAGACGGCTCACTAGGCGACATTAAAATACTTAGGGGATTGGGATCAGGCACCGATGAGGAAGCACAGAGAGTCCTTAAATCCAGTCCTAAATGGAAACCTGGATCGTTAAACGGTAAGCCGGTTAGGACACAGTACAACGTCCCCATCAAATTCTCTTAACAACACACAAACAAAAGGGCTCCCGACAAAATATCGGGAGCCCTTTGTAATTTCTCCTATGTCTCGGACAATTAAAGTTAATAAATTAATTTCAATTTTCCGAATTTACTATGCTAGCATACAATCAATTACGATTGGAAAATTTTGCCTTTTACTTTACGTTCATTCTCTGTTAAGAAGATCTTACGTAAACGCATACTTGCCGGAGTAACCTCAATATATTCGTCAGCTTGGATGTACTCCATAGCCTCCTCTAAAGAGAATTTAATAGCAGGTGCAATACGAACGTTGTCATCAGAACCAGAAGCACGCATGTTGGTTAAAGCTTTACCTTTAACAGCATTGATCACTAAATCGTTATCACGGATATGCTCTCCCAAAATCTGTCCTTCGTAAACATCAACTCCTGGATCAACAAAGAAACGTCCACGATCTTGTAATTTATCGATAGAATAAGCTGTAGTTTGGCCTTTATCCATTGAAATCAATACCCCATTCATACGACCAGGAATAGTACCTTTCCAAGGCTCGTAAGCTTTAAAACGGTGTGCCATAATGGCCTCACCAGCAGTAGCCGTTAATACGTTGTTACGTAAACCGATAATACCACGTGATGGGATTTCGAATTCTAAATGTTGTAAATCACCTTTTGGTTCCATAATCAATAACTCGCCTTTACGCTGCGTTACCAATTCAATTACTTTACCCGAAACCTCTGCTGGAACGTCAACAATTAAAGTCTCTACTGGCTCACATTTTTGTCCGTCAATTTCTTTAACAATTACCTGTGGCTGACCTACTTGTAGTTCGTAACCTTCGCGACGCATGGTTTCAATTAAAACTGACAAGTGAAGAATGCCTCTACCATATACCAACCAAGCATCAGGAGACTCAGTCTCAACCACTTTAAGGGCCAAGTTTTTCTCCATTTCTTTCGATAAACGGTCTTTAATACGTTGTGACGTTACTAATTTACCTTCTTTACCAAAGAACGGAGAGTTGTTAATAGTAAACAACATGTTCATGGTTGGCTCATCAATTTTAATTACCGGTAGTTGTTCTGGCGCTTCAAAATCAGCAATAGTATCACCAATATCAAAACCATCAATACCTACCACGGCACAAATATCTCCAGATTTAACTTCAGTAGTTTTTACTTTACCTAAACCTTCGAAAGTGTATAATTCTTTTACTCTAGATTTAACCAATTTACCATCACGTTTGATCAAAGTAACAGGTTGGTTTTCTTTAATGGTTCCTCTGTGTACGCGACCAATAGCAATACGGCCTACAAAAGAAGAATAATCTAAAGAAGTGATTTGCATTTGCAAAGTACCTTCATTAACTGGTGCAGCAGGAATATGCTCTACAATTGCATCCAACAATGGGAAAAAGTTATCCGTTGGTTGTTTGTAATCAGTGCTCATCCAACCATTTTTAGACGAACCATAAATTACTGGGAAATCCAACTGCTCTTCTGTAGCTTCTAAGTTAAAGAACAACTCAAAAATTTGCTCATAAACTTCTTCAGGACGACAGTTTTCTTTATCAACTTTGTTTACAACTACAATTGGTTTTAAGCCTAAAGCCAAAGCCTTTTGAGTAACAAAACGAGTTTGAGGCATTGCTCCCTCAAAAGCATCACAAAGCAAAAGCACGCCATCAGCCATTTTCAACACACGCTCTACCTCACCACCAAAATCGGCGTGACCAGGGGTATCAATAATATTAATTTTAACGTCCTTATATTTAACCGATACGTTTTTAGACACGATGGTAATGCCTCGTTCACGCTCCAAATCATTGTTATCCAAGATCAGGTCTCCCGTTTCCTCGTTATCACGAAAAATAGAGCAGGCATGTAAAATTTTGTCTACCGTGGTGGTTTTACCGTGGTCTACGTGGGCTATAATAGCTATGTTTCTAATATTTTGCATCTTATGCGATAGTATTTAAGGGCGCAAAGGTAGCGAAAAAAGACGAAAAACGAAACATAAGCACTAGGTAAATTATGTTAAGTTTTTGTAAATCAATTGCATTGCCAATCACAGGCACCCGTCCCGCTTTACATTTCAATCTTTTTGCCAATGTTAACTGCTATCCATGGTCAACACTGAGCTTATAGAAGTATCAGGACGACAGCAACAAAAAGGATTTCTATTTCAATCGGGTTTAAATGACAGAACTGATGAACTATGCTATTTTCTTTTGCTGGTTTGTGGTTAAGTTTTCTTTATATCTTTAGTAGCAAATGTCCGAACAGCTAAAATTAATTTTCACAAATGAAGATATTCCTCACTTTAATATCATTTTTATTCCTAGCCAACTTAAATACGGTCCATCAAGATAGAATATTGAAAATTGATAAAAATGGAAACATCATTGGCTTGCCCAAAAAATTTATGCCTGCGCAATTCGACCTCAACAAAAACAGGCTGAGAATACATGATAAAGAAATTATCTTTCCAAAATGTGTTAGTACTTACTTTAAGGAGCATAAAAATCCCAAATTGCTATTAACCGCTTCCTGGTATCATCAAAAATCACCCCTGCCCTATTATATACACTTTCAAATTACAGACGACAGTGTAGATTACGGATACAACATTTTGATTGATTTAGAAACATTGGAGCTGATTTATATCCACAAAACATCTAGTGCAGAAAACACGACATCCGATTCCGGAGTAGATGTAGGTGAAGAGTGCCTAACGGAGTATAAAAAAGCCATTAAAAATGTAAATTAAAAACCTCCGCTCCTGCCAAGATCCATGAAGCCAGAAATTAAAATCATCTCCTTTCATCCAGCACATCAAAAAGATATAGATGTAATGATGGATAACATTTCACTAGAGTTTGAACAGCCTATACGCACCACGCAGTCAAAAAAAATAATAGATGTTTTCGAATTGCCCAATCATCAGTTTTGGGTGGCCACAAATGGCGATAAAACAATTGGAACCATTGGCTTGGTACAGTTAGACAACCAAAATATTGTATTAAAATCGATGTTTGTAGACCAAACGCAACGTGGGCTTGGCGTAAGTAATTTGCTGCTAAAAACGCTAGAAGAATGGGCTACCGATCATCATTTCAAACAAATTTATTTGGGTACCATGACCCAGTTTGCTGCAGGGCAACGTTTTTACTCAAAAAACGGTTTTGAAAAATGCACACAGGCAGATTTACCCCCCGACTTTATTGTGAACCCATTAGATTCCATTTTTTACACCAAGCACCTAGCCCCTCATTGAAAGACCACCAGAGGTTTTACCCTACACTTGCGCTAGCCATTCCTCGTAGCTAATTACCCCCAGTTCTGGCTTTCCTTCTCCTTGCAACATGGCAATAAATTCCAAATCATGTCCGTCGGGGTCTTTAAAATAAATGGCCACCGCTGGCATCCAAGCAAAAACCATCGGCTTCTCCTTACCATCTTTGAGAAAATTGTAGGGCTGCAGGTTTCTTTCTTTCAAAAAAGCAATTGACTTGTTCAACACATCGTCAACCTCACAACTAAATGCAAAATGACGGATGTCAATTTCATTCTTCGGCTTTTCCCATAAACCCAGCATAGCGCCTTTCGGCTCACCTATCCAAAAGAATACCACCCTACGCTCATCGTTATAGCCACATTCAATAAGCCCTAACACATTCTTATAAAAATCTACAGACCTCTCCAAATCCTCTACGAAAAGGTGTGTTTCAAATAATCCTTTAATCATGTGGTGAAGTTACGCTTAGCAAAACGTGAAAGAAAATCACTTATCTCAATCTATTCATCAAGAATATCTATCGAGCTTGAGCTTTGGGGGGGGTAAAAAAGAAACGGGGACTCAGCATACCACCTTGTCCCCGCCATCTAAATTAACGCTCTCAGTAATATAAACTCCCTTAACAAAGCTTTATTGTATGAAGGATAGAAATATTTTATATTTTTTTTCTGAGGAGAGCCAACAAACAAAAAAGCCCCGCACTTGCGAAGCCTTTCATTAATCAAAAATAAAAACTAAGGCATTAAAACAGTGTCAATTACATGGATAACGCCATTCGATTGGTTCACATCGGCAATCGTAACTTTTGCATCGTTACCCTTAGCATCTCTCACGTATAAATCTTTTCCTTTGGTCCAGAAAGTTAATTTTTCACCTTGAACAGTTGCCATGGTTGCTTTACCGCCACCTTTAGTTACTGCAGCCCAAATAGATTTAGCACTCTGATTGCCTGCAACTACATGGTAGGTTAAAATTTTAGTAAGCATTGCTTTGTTTTCTGGCTTCACCAAGGTTTCAACGGTACCTTTAGGTAATTTGTCGAAGGCAGCATTAGTAGGAGCAAAAACGGTAAATGGGCCTTTTGACGATAAAGTTTCTACCAAGCCAGCCGCTTTAACTGCTGCTACCAAAGTAGTATGATCCTTTGAGTTTACCGCATTTTCTACAATATTTTTAGAAGGGTACATTGGCGCCCCACCTACCATTACTGTTTTTTCTTTTTTTGAAGTTTGTGCCATAGTAGCGTTTGTAAAGATCAAGCTTAATGCGCATACGCCTAAGGCTACTAGATTTGTTAACTTTTTCATGATGTTTAATTTTATTTAATGATTTATGTCTTTGTCTACACTTACGAAATTGTGCGAACGCTCGGTTTTTATTTTTGAATATTTTTTAAGGAACTTCCTTTATCAGCCTCAAAATCAAGACTGATAGAATTCATACAATAACGTTTACCAGTAGGCTGGGGCCCATCATCAAACACATGCCCTAAGTGAGAACCGCACCTGCCACAGAGCACCTCGGTACGCACCATGTTATATGACCTGTCTTCCTTATAGGTAACACTTCCTTTGACTCCTGGCTCAAAAAAAGAAGGCCAACCACAAGTGCTCGCAAATTTTGCCCCTGATCGGAACAACCTATTTCCGCACACGGCACAATAATAGGTCCCCTTTACATCAAACTCATTGTACTTGCCTGTAAAAGCTTTTTCGGTGGCGCCCTCTCTAGCTACCGCATATAAATTAGGCTCCAAAATTCGTTTCCATTCTTTATTGCTTACGTGGAGTTTGCTTTGATCCGTTCTCGAATAGTAAGGGTTTTTGCTTTTCTGTTGTCCAAATGCTGTTGTAGCCAACATACAGCTCAGCAGCAGTAAAAACATACCCGTTTTAAAAAATGTGTTCATATCTTATCTTTTTTAAATCATGTACGATAAAGCATTAAAAACAGATTTAAAAAAGCCTGACTTTCAGATATTTTTATATTTTTGTTAAAAGCACTTTATTTTTTGAGTACGCAACCCAAATTATCCGAACAAGAAATCATCGCTTTGCTCTTAAAGCGAGACGAGAAAGGATTTAACTATCTATATGATAATTATGCCGGGGCTATTTATGGTATTATTACCAAGGTGGTGCACTTAAAAGAATATGCCGATGAAATTATACAGGACGTTTTTGTTAAGATTTGGAAGAATATTGGGCAATTTGACGCAGAAAAAGGTCGCTTGTATACATGGATGATTAATTTGGCCCGTAATACGGCTATTGATTATATCAGATCCAAAGGCTATCAGAACGAGCAAAAAAACCAAAGCATTCCAGAATTCGTAAATGATAGCGAACAATACGCCACCACCCCCAATGTTGACCATATTGGCATGAAAAACGTGCTATCGCAACTAAAGGGGGAATGGCAGGAGTTGATAGAATTAGCTTATTTTAAAGGATATACGCAACAGGAAATAGCAGAAAGGCTTGATATCCCTATTGGAACCATTAAAACGAGAACTAGAAACGCCTTGATTGAGTTGAAAAGATTATTAAAAGATTACCGATAAATTGGACATTAAAGATTACATATCGTCTGGTATTATAGAAGCCTACGTGATGGGTTTAGCTTCTGAGGAGGAAATGCGTATTTTGGACTGCATTCAAAAGAACAATCCTGAGGTGAAGCAGGCTATTATCGACGCACAAAATACGTTAGAAGATTTTGCGTCGCAACAAGCTATTGCCCCTCCACCAAGCCTCAAATCAGAAATATGGGCTAAAATTGCCGATGAAGATCTAGAGGAAGAAACTACAGTTGAAGAAAAACCAACAGCGCCCGTTACACCTCTTTATCCAACACAAAGTACAGATAGTAACAAAGCAACCTTGAAATGGTTTGCTATTGCTGCCTCTATTTTATTAATCGCTAGCGTATCGTTAAATTTTTATCTCAACAATGCTCAAACTGCAGCAAGAAATCAAGTTGCAGCCTTAACTGAGAGTCAAAAAGATACCCAGCTTGCTTATCAAAACTTAAAAAGCAAATGGGATATGGCCAATAACCCACAAATGAAATCCATTCCATTGCTTGGAGTTGAAAAGCATCCAGACATGAAAGCCATGGTCTATCTGGAACAAAAATCCAACAATGTTTACTTGGCTCTGGATAACTTACCTGCAACTTCTAAGGAACAACAGTATCAGTTGTGGGCCATTGTTGATGGTAAACCCGTTAGCCTAGGCATGTACGACCAAGATTCGGAGCTTGCTGTACAAAAAATGACCGCCGTTGCTTCGGCACAAGCATTTGCCATTACCTTAGAAAAAAGAGGAGGCAGCGAAACGCCAACAATGGAGAATATGTATGTAATGGGTAAAATATAAACTTACCTTCCAAAGGCCCACTCTAGAAATTTCGGCAGTACTTCGGTCCATGTAGGCACGTTATGCTTACCACCTACCATTTCATAGTAAAAAATATCAGTGTGTCGGCGATAGCCTTTTTTTACCAACTCCTTAATGACATCTACCGTATCATCTATGGAGTCGATGATGAAGTTTTGATTACGGTCGGCGGTTTCATCTTCTGTGCCAGTCATCAGCCAAAATCTCAGATCGGGTTTTGAAGAAGTCTGCTTGATCATTTCGTGCAAAATTCGGTCTTCATCGGTATAATCTTTAGCCAAATCTTTCTTCCGCCACCAAAAAGAACCCGAAAACACCCCCACCAAATCGAAAATATCACTATGATGCCAAGCCATATCAAATGCCGTTAAACCACCCAATGAAAATCCGGCAATAGCTTTTTTACCATTAATATTTATCTTCACCTCCTTATCAATAAAAGCCAGCAGCTCATCCACCACAAAACTAGTGTATAGATGCGCCTTACTTCCCCTGTTTTTAAAATCAGGTCTATTGGCTACACCATATTCAAACAAACGCTCCTCCCCAGCACGAATCCCAACAGCTACTACCGGGTCTATTTTCCATTTACTTTGCAGTGTAAACAAGCTTTCCTCTAGCTTCATTTGAGCCAAGTCTTGTCCATCGTTCACCAAAAGCAAGTGTACTGTTTCATTTCCAAGCAAATTCGTAGGAATATAAATATCTACTTCAACGGTGCGTTGTAGCAATTTTGATTTTATCTGATAAGAAGTTTTAATAACGGATAAGATTAAAAGGGTTACTCGGAGCCATCTTATAGATCCTCCTTTTCAAAGACAAAGGTACGTTATCTCAAAAAAACAGACAACCGTGAGCTTTATTTGGCACTTAAAATATTTATAGGATATTTTTTTGTCATTGAAAATGATTTACTTATCTTAAAACATCCAATTTTTTTGCCCATGAGAGAAGAACTACAGAAATGGTACAGTACAAGTTTGAGCAAAGATATAGAAACGCTCGTTTTTGGCCACGGCGGCTATCCCGTGATCCTATTCCCAACCAGTATGGGGCGTTATTACGAAAATAAAGATTTCAAGCTAATCGATTCTGTTCAACATTTTATTGAGGAGGGTAAAATCAAGGTTTATTGTCCCGATAGCATTGATGCGATGAGCTGGTATAATAAAAACATCCATCCTGCTGAGCGGGTTAAAAACCACGTTTGGTACGATAAGTTTTTACTGGAAGAACTACTTCCTTTGGCAAAGAGCGAAACCGGAAGAGATAAGGTAATTACCGCCGGATGTAGCTTTGGAGGCTATCATGCAGCCAATTTTGCTTTCCGCCATCCTTGGGCGGTTAGCCATATGTTTAGCATGAGTGGAGCTTTTGACATCAAAGGGCAGCTGGATGGGTTTTATAATGATGATGTTTATTTCAACAACCCTGTTGATTATTTACCCAATAACATGAACCCTGAACTTTGGCAACTAAAGATTGTATTGGGCACCAGCGATAGAGACATTTGCAAGGGAGATAATGAAAGGCTATCTGGTATTTTACAACAAAAAGGGATTAATCATTGGTTAGACATTAGACTTAATGCCGACCACGATTGGCCAATATGGAGAGAAATGTTTCCTACATATGTTTACCAGATATAGTGGCTAGTAGTTAGTGTTAAAAAAAATCAATCATTCAGTATAATCAACATTTTAAAACATATATACCATGAAAAAAATCGGAATTTTATTTGGGCAGGAACGCTCATTCCCGCAAGCTTTTGTAGACAGGGTAAACCAAAAAAACACGAAAGGCATCACTGCTGAATTTGTAAAAATCGACAAGGTTTTCCAAGCTGAGAAACCTGAATATGCAGTAATTATAGACCGCATTTCACAGGATGTACCCTTTTACCGTGCTTACTTGAAAAATGCTGCCATGGGAGGCACTGCAGTCATTAACAACCCTTTTTGGTGGAGTGCCGATGAAAAGTTTTTCAACAATGCACTGTCTGAAAACATTGGTGTTCCTGTACCAAAAACAGCTCTTATTCCTTCTAGGGAGCATCCTGACGACACCACGGAACAATCGTTCACCAATCTGGTAATGCCTTTTGATTGGGATGCCATCTTTGAATATACCGGCTTTCCCGCTTATATGAAGCCATTTGACGGCGGCGGCTGGAAAGAAGTTTACAAACTACGTAGCAAGGAAGAATTTTTCGAAAAACATAGCGAAACCAAGCAAACCGTAATGATGCTTCAGGAAGAAATCATTTTCGACCAGTATTTCAGATGTTATTGCATTGGCGGCAAACATGTACGCATCATGCAATACGAACCACGCAATCCGCATCACCTTCGTTATGTAGTTGATGGTCCTCAGCCAAGCGAGAAACTTTTGAAAACCGTAAAAGATTATACCCTTAAGTTAAATCAATATCTTGGTTATGATTTTAATACGGTAGAGTTTGCTGTACGCAACGGTGTTCCTATCGCCATCGATTTTTGCAATCCCGCTCCCGACGCTAGCTTAGAGAGTGTAGGCACCGAGAACTTCGAATGGGTAGTAGAAACTGCGGCAAATTATGCCATCGAAAGAGCTTTAAAGCAAGAATTCGGCAAAGACAACCTCACTTGGGGCAACTACATCAAATCAGCCGCAGGAAATTTGCCATTAAATCCTAAAGCCGCAAAATCGAGCAGTGCCAAGGCTCCCGCAAAAACTAAAGCCACGGCTAAAAAATCAACCAAATAGACCACCATTAAATAAGACTATCTATGAACGAGTTTACATTAGGCATAGAAGAAGAATACATGATTGTTGACCCCGTAACCCGGGAACTCACTTCTCATGACCAAAAAATTGTTGATGCCGCCCAAAAAATCCACAAAGACCAAGTAAAGGCCGAAATGCACCAAGCAGTAGTAGAAGTAGGCACTGGTATTTGTAAAAATACGGAAGAGGCACGAAAAGAAATTTCTCAACTGAGATACACCGTGGCACAACTTGCAGGAGAACAAGGTCTGCGTATTGGCGCTGCAGGTACCCATCCTTTTTCACATTGGGAAAAGCAATTAATTACCGAGCATCCTCGTTATAATGAAATTGTAAATGAGCTGCAAGAAGCCGCCAGATCCAATCTTATTTTTGGCCTGCATGTTCACGTGGGCTTTCAATCGAGGGAACTAGCGATACACATTGCCAATCAAGTAAGGTATTTCTTGCCACACGTTTTTGCGCTATCTACTAATTCTCCATTTTGGGAAGGAAGAAATACAGGTTATAAATCGTTCCGAACCAAAGTATTCGATAAGTTTCCACGCACAGGCATTCCTGATATTTTTAACAGTATTGAGGATTACGACAACTACGTGAAACTGCTAATTAAAACGAATTGCATTGACAATGCCAAAAAAATATGGTGGGACATTAGGGTACATCCTTTTTTCGAAACTATTGAATTTAGGGTATGCGATTGCCCCATGCTTATTGATGAAACCATGGCGTTTACGGCCCTTTTTCAGGCATTATGCGCCAAATTATACAGACTGCGTTTACAGAACCTGAACTTCATTTCTTACAGCAGGGCGCTCATCAATGAGAACAAATGGAGAGCCGCCCGCTATGGAATTGACGGAAATTTAATTGACTTTGGCAAAGAAATGGAAGTAAATTGCCGAAATTTGGTGCTTGAATTGTTAGACTTTGTAGATGACGTTGTAGACGAACTAGGAAGCCGTGACGACATTAACTACGTACACAGAATTTTAGCGAATGGTACTGGCGCCGATAGGCAGCTAGCAATTTACGAGCAAACCAAAAGCTACGAATCAGTAGTGGACTACATCACTACGCAAACATTAATTGGTGCAAAATAAAAGAATGAACAACAATATTAAGGTAGCCGTTATAGATATGAATAACGGGTTCCCTAACCAGGGAATGAGGGGTATATTAGCAATTTTACACCAATATCGTACAGAAAATCAACTCGAATTAGAGATTGACGTTTTTGACATTAGACAAAAAGATGAAGTACCCAATTTGAATTATGACATCTATATTTCTAGTGGTGGTCCAGGAAGTCCGTTTGATGGCAAAGATCAGAAATGGGAAAATGATTTTTTTGACTTGCTGAACCGTATCGACCATTTTAACCTTAACAATGATGACAAAAAACATGTTTTCTTGATTTGTCATTCATTTCAATTAGCTTGTAGAAAATACGGTCTTGGCGAAGTTGCTCCCCGCAAATCGAGTGCATTAGGCATTTTTCCCATTACCTTAACTACCGAGGGAGAAAAGGAATCTATTTTTGATGGCCTCCTTAACCCTTTCTATGCCGTAGATAGTAGAGATTGGCAGGTAATACAACCTAAGGAGAAGGCTTTTGAAAAAACAGGCGCAAAACTACTGGCTATAGAAAAAGAAAGACCTCACATCAACTTAGAACGCTGCATTATGGCGATCCGTTTTTCTCCTTATATGATTGGTACACAATTCCATCCGGAAGCGGATCCTGTTGGCATGAAGGCTCACCTGTCTATTGATGAGAAGAAACAGAGCATTATCAAAGCACATGGTAAAAAGAAATATGAAGATATGCTAAACAGCTTGGAAAACCCAGATAGGATTGTCCTTACCCAAAGCGTCATCTTACCTAATTTCTTAGACCAAGCGATCAATACGCTTCATTTAGCATAACCATATTTAAAAGCCCTGAGATTTTAGCTTATGATCAAAAAATATAGACAAGCATTTAATTCAGGTTTCAGTGAAGAAAAATATAAAACTTTTCTAAGCAAATTAGAAGAGGGCTACCCATCGATTCCATTTAGAGTGGCCGAAAGTCCTATTTTTATTCCCAACGAGTTAAAAAAGCAGTTGATCGCTGCTGGAAATGAGATCATAAGCTTAATCAAACAGCCCAACTTTAAACAACTTACTGAAAAGGCGATTCCAAAAGACTGGGCGGTACCCAACGAGAACGATCATCCACACTTTTTAACTTTTGATTTTGGTATTTGTAAGGATGAAAATGGGGAAATAGTACCAATGCTGATAGAAATGCAGGGATTTCCTTCTTTATATGGTTTTCAAATGCATTTGGCCAACAGCTACAAAAAAGTTTATGGCCTTGAAGAATCACTTACCCCTCTTTTTAACGGAATGACTGAAGAGGCGTATTTCGCCTTGTTAAAAAAAGTAATCTTAGGAACGCACCAGCCCCATGAGGTTGTATTAATGGATATAGATGCTGTCAATCAGAAAACAGCCATTGATTTTTTTGTAACTGCAAAAAAAACAGGCATTAAGATACTTTCTCCAGAGCAAATTGCAAAAGAAGGAAAACAGCTCTTTTATCAAGAAGAGGGAAATAAAATTCAAATCAAACGAATTTACAACCGATTGATCTTTGATGAAATTGCAGATGACGCCACTGTTTTCAGCAGAGGTTTTGATCCCAGAGAAGATATAGATGTCGAATGGGTTACCCACCCCAATTGGTTCTATCGCATCAGCAAATACACCATGCCTTTATTAAAAGGAAAGTTTGTGCCGAAAACACAGTTTTTAAATCAACTAGATATCATTCCTTCCGATTTAGAAAATTATGTCCTTAAGCCGCTCTTTTCTTTTGCTGGAATGGGGGTAATTATTGATGTAAAAGCAAGTGATATTTCTTCGATAAAAGATCCAGAGAATTGGATTCTTCAAAGAAAAGTAAGCTATGAGCCCGTGATTGAAGCTCCTGATGGTGGTGTAAAAGCAGAATTAAGATTGATGTACCTGTGGCCCGATGGCGAAGAACCACAGCTTTGCATTAACCTGGCCCGTTTAAGCCGCGGGAAGATGATTGGCGTACGCTACAATGCAGATTTTGACTGGGTTGGTGGTACTGTTGGTTTAATGGAACCATAAGGTCTACCACCTTAAAGTTTCACCTGCCGGATGATATTTTTAAGATTAAGCTCAATAATGTCGGTCATATTCTCACAGTCCTGATAAGCCCTGTCGTTATAATATGCGGCCATACTTTCTTTCAGCTTCACAATATTTTCCTTGCTGGTTAATTCCTCTTTGCATGAAACGTCCCTCAAATCAGTCAATCGGTGCCGCTCACTACGCACCCTGTGCACAATAGAAGAAAGCTCTTCCTGTTTATATTGCAGAACGGTCTTATCGGTTAAGTGCTCCATACATAATTTCACCAAAGGGTAATTTTCTTTGAAAAACTGCGGCATATACACTTTAATATTCCCTTCATAAAACTGCTGGTCAAAATCTATCGCTCGTATGCGAAATTGGATATCGTCGAAATCAGGGGTAATTTGTACTACAAAATTGTAAGAACGCATGTCGCCCAATAAAGTAACCAAACAGCGCTCGTTAAACTTTACAAACTCTTTTGCAATACGGGTAGGATTGTATTCGGCCTGATGGATCATTCCTTTGTTAAACACGTCTCCTGGTAAGCCTACGATGTGCTCTTCAATCATGGTATCTCCATCAACTAAATAATTCACTTGGTTGGGCGATAAAATCTCTTCCAACTCCAATCCATATACCCTTGAAGCATCTGCCTTTTTCACATAGAAATAATCGTAAACATCGTTTAAACGGTTCACAATTCTTATCCTAAACGGATGGGTATTTCCAAAGGTGCAATAGTCAATCCTATCGATGTATTTATGCTCCACTATGCGTAAGTTGCCTGATGCCTTTAATTTGGCATAGATTACCTTTAGGCCGCTATGCAACTCCTCCATCTGACCTTGAGCATAGATTGGGCTTTCCCATAAGGTGTCTTTACCATCTTTATCGAGTATAGGATAACTCTCGGTGAATACCTTCAGCGCTTCATAATTTACAGGCAACCTTGCATCACGCTGGTAGGTGCGCAGGTATTTATGCAAATTTTCGCTAACTGGAAATATGGGCTTCTTTTTCGAAATCTTTACATCTGTAATCTCCATAGCGGCATGTTTTTATTCAAGCAATTTACTAATATCGATGCTTTTAACCATACATGTTCCAAATAAAAAACGCTACGCCTTAAACAAAGCGTAGCGTAATGCAATGAATATTTTTTCAACTAGAGTTTTATTCCGATACCGAAGCTACACAGCCAAGGATCTATTTTCGTATCGGCAACTACAGTAGCTCCTCCCGCTACAGAAGGGATAGTAGTAACGGTAGCATCAGTACTTAGCCATAACTTTTTCACATCAAAATTTAAGAACAGCTTTTTGCTGATATCGAAATCCACCCCCAACTGAGCTGCTGGAGCAAAGGCGTTTTTGTAAGTGGTTTTGGCAATGGCCGGACCATCTTTAACCCCATAAAAAATAGTGTAATTAACGCCAGCACCTATATAAGGTTGCACGTGTTTACTTACAGACAAGTGATAAGCAAGGGTTAATGTTGGTGGCAACAACCAAACTTTTCCTAAATCTACATTTCCCAAAGCCGTATTTACTGCACTCACCTCATGCTTGGTAGTTCCTAGAATAAGGTTCGCAGAGAAGTTTTTAGCTAAGAAGTAGGTAAAATCCAACTCGGGAATAATGGTGTTAGAGATATCGACATTGCCGTTAATAGTGCTGATGGTTGCACTTTCTTGAGGAATAACAGCGGTGGCGCGAAGGCGCATTCTAAAATCGCCTTTTTGCTGTGCAAACACGCCTGTGCTTAATCCAATTAAAAGAAGTAGGGTTGATATTTTTCTCATTGTATTATGTTATTTGTTAGGACAATATTAACATGAGAAATTGAGGTAATTAATGAGCGAAGACAGCTTGTTTCGTGATATTAATCTCTTTATGCCTAATAAGTGAACAATCAAAGTTTGTTCGCTACCGCGGGTCCTACTTTTTCCTTTAGCTGAAAAAGTAGGCAAAAAAGCCACGGCTGCGCCCTGTTCTGTTAAAGTCAGGAATAAGGCTTATCAAATGCATCCCGAACAGGCCAAGGCCGATTTTGGCAGAACGTAGAGGGATTGCTTGGGCTCGACATTATTACCAAAACCATTTCGGCTTAACAATGAGCAGAGGGAAGCTAAACATCATAATAGCTTCACCGTTGCTGGATTTAACTCTATTGATTTTCAATTTACTTTGTAGCTACTTCTGGTCTCACGATGTTCGGAATGACAGCAGGGAACAAAAAAATCCCGCTCTTTGCAGAACGGGATTTCTTATGTTTTACCGACAAGAGTCGATGGTTATTTCTTATTTGGCAACGTACATTACTTCTTTTACCGCTTTAACTACTTTCTCAGCATTTGGTAAGCTAGCAGCAATTAAAGTTGGTGCATATGGAAGTGGAACGTCAGCACAAGTAACACGAATTACTGGTGCATCTAAATAATCGAATGCATTTTTTTGTACGTTGAAAGCAATTTCAGAAGAGATTGAAGCCAATGGCCAAGCTTCTTCTACCACTACCAAACGGTTAGTTTTCTTCACAGAGTTGATGATAGTTGCATAGTCAATCGGACGTACGGTACGCAAGTCGATTACTTCTACGTTGATACCATCTTTTGTTAATTCTTCTACTGCTGGATTAACTACACGAGTTAACATTTTACCAAAAGTAACAATGGTTACATCAGTACCTTCTTTAACTACATTTGCTTTACCTAGCTCTAAGTAATATTCCTCTGCTGGCACATCGCCTTTATCACCGTACATCACCTCAGATTCCATGAAAATTACTGGATCTGGATCTAAAATAGCTTGTTTTAACAAACCTTTAGCATCATAAGGAGTAGCAGGAATTACCACTTTCAAACCTGGGCAGTTAGCATACCAGTTTTCAAAGTTTTGTGAGTGCTGCGCTCCTAATTGGCCTGCATTACCTGTTGGGCCACGGAAAACGATTGGCACTGAAAACTGACCACCACTCATAGACAACATTTTTGCTGCTGAGTTGATAATTTGGTCAATCGCTACCAACGAGAAGTTGAAGGTCATGAACTCAACAATTGGTCTAAGGCCGTTCATTGCCGCTCCAATTCCAATACCTGCGAAACCTAGCTCAGCAATTGGGGTATCGATGATACGTTTGTCTCCAAACTCATCTAACATCCCTTGACTTACTTTATAGGCTCCATTATATTGCGCAACTTCCTCACCCATCATGAAAATGTTTTGGTCTTTGCGCATTTCTTCGCTCAATGCTTCGCGTAATGCTTCTCTGAATTGGATTTCTCTCATTGTTTTGCTGAAAATTAACGATGGCAAATATAAATATTACTTTGTTGCAATGCAAAGGTTCAAAAAGCTCGTAATTGTAATATTGCAATTAGCTTGCAAGCCATAGAAAATGTTATAAAACAGACAATTTGCCAAATGAAAGTTTGAAACGTCTCTTAAGCTTCCTCTGAAATGTCTTCGCCAAAGTGGATAATATTCCCGCTATTATCCAAAATAGAAAACTGTCTCATCTCCCAAGGCTTGTCTTCTAACTTTCCATTGGGATGCACAATATCTAACGGCAAAAACTCTTCGTAGAGCTGGTCTACATTGGTGACGTTTACATAACAACCTGTGTTTTTAGGCACCGCCTCATCTGAAGTTGGCCAAAGATGTATCTGGATCTCATCTCTACTAAAGATAAGATAGCCATCCCAATTAGAATGGAAGGTAAAGCCTAACTTTTCAGTATAAAAAGCAATCGTTTCGTCTGCATTGAGAGAAGCAAGAATTGGTACAGCATATTTTAGCATCGTATCGTTATTTTAATGAGGTTAACAACTCAAATCAAGCGGTAATCATCTGGAAACCTTTTTTAGATAATACTCGGAATCTAATGCTTCATTTTCGAAGGTCATTTCTTTTTGCATCAATCGGTCAAATTGATAGTTGCTTCTTAATAGCACTTTCCTGGAGCTCTCATTCCTTGGATCTATCTTAGCTTCTATGAGTTCGAGCTTAATGTTTTCAAAACCAAATTTCTCTACGGCTATAATGGCTTCAGGCACGTAGCCTTGCCCCCAATAATCGGGATGTAGCATATAACCTATTTCGGCTTTAAGTTGTTGGGGATAAAAGTTGACATAGCCCATGATCCCATAAATTTCATTGGGATTTTGAGCATTGCAGATGGCCCAATTGATTGACTTACCTTCGTTAATGCCATTGGTGAGCATCGCTATTACACCCAGCGCATCTTCCACAGTTTTAGCCCTTGGTCGCGGGATATAGCGCATGGCCTCTTCATTACCCCGTATTTTTATTACAGACTGGACGTCGGCTTCTACAACCTGTCGTAGCAACAGGCGACGAGTTTGTAATACAGGAAACGGATTAAAATTAAGGTTAAGCATTTACTAATTTACAATTTTAGATTGACGAGTTAAGAATATCACTCTCAACGAACAATCAAATAATTCAAACATAATTAAGCCCCAAATAAGGTTTTGTAAATAGAATAACTGTAATTATCTGGCACTTCACTTGCTCTAAAAGGCACATTCAAATCAAAAATCTCCGCCACTTTTTGCTGCAACCGCGCTAAAAACAAAGGTTTAACTTCTTCCAAATAGGCATCAGATAGTGTAGATTTTCTAGATCTAAAATAGACATTCCCGTCGGCCATGGTTTTTACCACAAACAAACTCGGCTCAACGCCTTGCCTACCCGACTGCCTTTCGTAAGCATAAGTATAAATCAATGTTTGAATTAAGGCTTTGTTGATATTTTTTCCATCAGTATCAAACAGCTTATCTATATCTGAAAAAGTAAGCTTATCACTTCCTGTTTTATAGTCGATAATACGAGTAACACCATTCCGTTCATCAACACGATCAATAAAACCGAACAGTTTTACCTGCTGCATTTTACCATTGAGCTCAAATTCCAACTCTGTGCTTATTTTTTCTTCCAAGCTAAGGATAGTAAAAGGGGCATCGGCTTCATCTCTATTTAAAATGATATTTGCATAGGCTTCTACAATCGCCAAAATCACCTTTTGCATGCCAGAATATTCTAAAGTACTCTCTTCCCTGTTGGTCATTACAAAATTAAAGGCTTTGGTTACCATTTGCTTTAATGTTTTTCTCTTCACCAAAATCACATCTGCAGTAACTTCTTTCCCAATTTCCCCTATATAGAAATATTCCATCACCTTGTGTAAAATGGAACCTATCTGATTAGCTTCTATAACTGCCGTTACTTCTTCTGGCTCCTTAATTTCGGCAATGTACCTAAAGAAAAAATCAATAGGATTGGAGATATACATGGTTAAAGCCGATGGTGATAAAATCTTCTCTCCCCTGAGATATCTTTGCAAAGCAGCCTGTATTACTGGATCTTTTTTATCGATAAAAATTTCCTCTTTAGGCTCTGTACTCACAGGCAGATTTAAGGATTGATAATTGAAGCTGAAATTACTTTCGTATTCTAATTGTTTCAGAATTCTACTGACCTCGCCGCTATTTCGCTCATCCGTCAAACCATTATAGACAAAATTGATATTCTTAGCCCTTTGCAATAGACGATAAACCATATAAGAGGAAATGGCATCTAAGTTTTCCAACACGGGCAAGCCATACGCCCTGCGAATACTATCAGGAATAAAGCTATTTCCAATGGATGTTTTAGGAATAATTCCCTCATTAAACCCAAGAAAAACGAGTTTATCAAAATTAAGGTTACGACTTTCCAATAAACCCATCAACTGTACGCCTTTTAAGGGATCTCCACTTAAAGGCACCGATAAGCCCAACAAAGATTTCTGTATGAGCTGTACTACAAAGCGGAACTCTTCTCCTGCTACAAAGTTTCTTAACGTATCATTCAGTCGTGTGAGCTCCTCAATGGTTTTCACCAACAAATCGGCATCAATCTTTTTCAACGACTGTTGGGTAGATAAACGTGCCAACATGTATTTCATCACACTTAAAAGTTCTTCAACCAAACGGGATGGATCTTCTATTTTTTGATAAAATCTTTCGAAAATACCACCTTGTTTAATCAAACGATGCAAATCAATACTCACCACATTATCACGCAACAGTGCTTCTTGCACATTGGCTTTTAGTTTTGCACTCAACCCCGTTAGCGGATGAGTAACAAAGGCTTCCAAGGTTTGGTAGGCTACCTTGTTTGTTTCTTTCAATTCCAATTGAGTGGTCAACCATAAATCGGCCAGTCCAAAGACGGTGGAACCTGCCAAGGCAAAACCCATGGTCACATTAAAATCTATACCGTCGTTAATCGTTTGCAACGCAGGCATCAGCAATTGCTCGTCGGCTAAAATCACAGCTGTGGTACCAACCTCTTCCTCTCCGTCTTCATCCCCAATAATTTGATTGAGGATTTTTGCCTGTGCACTTTGCCCTTGAACTTTGTAAACATTCACTGCATGCTTTTCGGAAGCAAAACCATTATCATCATCTTCAAAGACATTTTTTAAGCCTAGTTGTTTAAAGTTCTTCCTCAAGAACAATCCCGCTTCTTGAAGTTCGTCTTCTAGGTAGTAAGTATCTACATCAAAGTAAAACAAAGCCTTATCTGCTTCCTGCAAATGTGTAAATACTTTTGCCTCTGCTCTAGTTAGCGCATTAAAGCCTACAAATATGATTTTCCCTCTATTAAAAGAGTTGATAAAATCTGAGGTCGTTAGATCTGTATTAGCCAAATGGCGATAAACTTGTCCATTGGTGATATAGTTTTGTGTTTTCAACGCTTCGTGAAACAGCTGGTATAAACGTGGCATGCGTCGCCACATTTTGATAAAAAGTTCTTGCTGTTTTTTATGCTTTCCTTCGCTGTAAGACTGCCAAAACTGTGCTAAAAAATCATATTGTTCTTTACTGAGATAATCGAATTCAAGATTAATCTGTGCCACGTCTTCCATTTCCTGATAAAGCTTGTTGGCATCTACCAAGTCGTTATCTATCTGCGCAAAATCGCTGAGCATAATTTTGGCCAAGGGAAAAAACTGACCGCTTTTCATGGGCGAAAGCCCTTCTTCCTCCAGCAGTCTGTTGTACACTTTAAGCAAGGTAAAAAACTGTAAATAGAAATCTGCAGGCTTTTCCTTTACGCTTCCAGCAAAAAATTCTTGAATAGTATATATTGCGGGACTAAAAAAAGGCTTCTTAATAATGTCGGCCAAATATTTACGCAAATACGTTGCTGGTCTATTGTTATTGAAAACAATAGCGCAATACTGTAAATCATCACCAAATTTGGCAACTAAATCTTCTGCAACTTCTTTTAAAAATGGTGTCATTTAATTACCGATCACTTGATTGTTTATGTTAATTGGATGATTTACCAAATTGGCTGATAAATAACTTGCGATTTTCTCGGCATAGGTCTGATCAATTTTAATGTTGGAAGCAAGCCATATTTTTCCTTTCAGACTGCGAACAACTATTCGATCGTGATAGATATCAATAGCACTAACCTCCTCCACCTCTATTGTTTCTTGCACACCGTACAATCCGATCCCATTCTCTGTTATTTTTAAAAAGCCTTCAGGCATGTTAAAAAGAGCACTAAAAAATAAAAGCAGAATAATAAACAGGCAAACACAAGACCAAAAAACAGTGGTATAACCTGCGTAATAGGCGATGACTAAACCCACTAACAATGCACCACTAAAGAAAAAGGACTGAAATTGAGAGTGATCATCATTATAAACAGGAAACACTACATATTTTAACCTTCCTTGTCGATAGTTATAGCTCGTTAACAGTGAACAGGCTAAACCTACTAATGTGGCTATTACCATAAAAATGGTTGATGCCAGCTCATGAACCCTGCTCAATAAAAAGTAAAGTAAAATCCAAAATACGAACCCAAAGGCTTTCGGATATTTCTTAATCAACAGCTTAACCTTATCCATCATTATACGAGTTTCAATTCTTTGGTTACCGCATAAAACAGGTATGTTTTTACCTTTTGAAAGCCCATTTGTAATAACAGGTCCTTATAGTTTAATATCTGTTCAATATGCTGATCGCTTTGCTCCAAAGTAAACTTATAATCTAAAATAGCAACACCTTCGTCGTCAATTAAAATACGGTCTGGTCGATGTAGCTTACCATTAGCATCAATAATATTTTTCTCAATGATACTTTCGGTGGATTTATCAAAAATGGCTTTCAGCTCAGCGTGGTTTAAAACTTCCATGACTTCTTCATGTAATGTTTCCACTTCCTGTTCCGCAATAACTCCGCTTAACAATAACTCATCGAGATAGCTCTGTACTTCTTTTTGATTAGCGGCATTAGCCAAAACTTCGTGCTTGATAGAACCTAAACGACCTGATTGTTCTATATTGAGTACGTGCTGCAAATGTTTATCCTGCGAAGGCACGTACAAAGCCGACAATCGATTGGTAGTGGGATATTCCTCCAATTCAAAACCATTGCTTTCGCTTACTTCCAGTTTCTCTAGTACATGATCGATGATTTCATATCGATTTGTTGCGTCAAAACCGTCTTCGTCAACCGAGCTCAATTGCCCTACTACTTGTGCCAATGCATCGCCCACGGAACTGATATTCGAAGCATCCTTTTTCTCCATCACCGACAGGTACAGATAATCTTTGGAACGAGTAGTAGCTACATAAAGCATGTTTAAGGCATCCAAATTACTATCCAGCAATTCTTTGTAATAGGCTTTGGCCACGGTTGAATTGCTAAGTTCTTCCGCAAATTTCAGCGGAATACCACCCAACTCTTTATAAATGGTGTCTTCCGCCGACACCCAAAAAATAGAGTTGGCTTTTGTTTTAAGCTCCCAATTGCAAAAAGGCACAAAAACAGCCCGAAATGCCAATCCTTTTGATTTATGAATAGTTACAATCTGCACTGCATTGGCCTCATCAGGTGAAGGTAACGATTGACGTACGCCATCTTCATCCCACCAAGTGAGAAAATTCACAATACCTTTCTCACCCAAACGCGTAGCATTAGCCACCAAATCTCTAAATGCCAACAAATAAGGGATATGCTGTTTTAATTTAGACAATCCGTAAGCTTCAATAAGATTTTCTACCAGCTCTATCAAGGGCAATTGCACCCAAGTCTGCCAATTTTCGCAAAGCGATTTTGGAAGCAATAAAGACAAGCTACTTAACGACTTACCTGTTAAAGCTAAATATGCCGAAGGCTCAATCGTTTTTTGTCGTAACCGATGGTACAATGAAATACTATTGGCTTTATACAATGCCGTTTGTAAATCAATACCAACCAACACTTTTAACGTGTTCACAATGAGCTGTACCGCACTATTGTTGGCTATCATTAATGCTTCACCAGACAATACAGGAATGTTGTGCTCCATTAAACGGGTTACACAAAGCATTGCCTCCATGTTAGAACGCACCAAAATGGCCATATCTTTTTCCTGATAAGCTTTTTCGGCTTTAAGGAATTTAATTTCCTCAATTACGTCCTGTAAAGCTATTTCGCGATAAACCGTTTCTGAGAATCTTTCTATTTCCTCACCTACATCATCCTTGCCAAAACGTTTTACTTTAATGGTTCCACCAGCTTTGGTAAATGGCGACAGGTTTTGTTTGGCCTTAGCATATACCGAAGTCACAATATCGCTATAGCCGTTTTCGTCCCACCATTGCAGCAAATCATCAGATTTTTCAGTGACGTTTTCGTTAAGTTTATTTTGCACCACCAGTGGCAAAGCCTGATACAAATAATTGTTAAAGCTGATGATATTTTCGGTACTACGATAATTTTCTTCCAAATGATCGTCGAGCACATTTGCTGCGCCGATTTCATTTTTTGCCTGTTGATGGAGGATGTTCCAATCGCCATTACGCCAGCGATAGATAGATTGTTTGGTGTCCCCCACAATCAAGTTATCGATATGTTTTTGGCTTGGGGAGGCAATGGCGTTTGACAGAATAGACCTAAAACTTTTCCATTGGTTCACCGAAGTGTCCTGAAATTCATCGAAAAGGAAGTTCCTATACTTGCTACCTACTTTTTCCCAAATGAAAGAAGGATTTTCGCCAGCATCATCGGTTATTCCAGTAATCAGCTTCTGCGCATCACTGATTAAGAGGTTATCGTTCTCGTTTCGATAATTACTTAACAGCACTGCCACTTCCTGCATCAAACGCAAATAATACAAGTTTTTATTGAAGGCTATGGACAAGCTATAAGTTGCCAAATTAGCATCATAATATGCTTTAATAGCCGTCATCTGTTCATTTAGTTCTTGATAGAATTGTGGCAAGTCTACCCCTTTTTGAAACCATTCATCAGGTTCGTCTATCAATTTAAAAACAGCATCAAGTTTAGAAAAATCTCCTCGAGTAATATTGATGATTTTTAATAAGCCGTTGCGAGATTTTCCCTTTAACTGATCGGCACTTACACCATGGTTTTCCAAGAGTTGCCAGGCTGAGGTTCCTAGCTCTTTTAATCTATCTTGAAAACTTTGGATTTGGCTTTTGGTAACACTGATATATTTTTTAAAAAGCTCATCCAGATTATCCAAGCCCAAAGAATTTACCGCAATTTCAAAAACCTCGTAGCTGTCCTTAAACACTTCACTAATAAGGTTCATCAACTCAGCCTTGTAGTTCCAGCTTTTATTGTCGCCAATACGTTCAAGGGCCAAATCAATAATCCATTGAAGTAGTTGCTGATTATGGCTGAGGCTTTCATCTAACTTTTCTACCAGTTCATTCTTCACCTTGTCGTAGTTCATTTCCAAGGTATAATCGGCATTGAGCCCCAATTCAAAGGCGAAACCGCGGATTACCTTTTGTACAAATCCATCAATAGTACTTACCGCAAAGCGACTATAATCGTGCAAAATTCTGCGATAAACTTTATCTGCTTTTAGCTTTAATGTTTCTGTGTTCAGATCGGGATGCGCAGCCAACACGATGACCCTGTAATCCTCGATCTTTTTGGAAGTATTGCCTTCGGCAAAGCCTTTAAGCACTTCCAAAATACGGGTTTTCATTTCTTCGGTAGCCTTATTGGTAAAAGTAACCGCTAGTATTTCCCGATATTTACTATCGCCACTAAAAAGCAAGGTAAGATAATGTGCTGCTAAACTAAAAGTTTTGCCCGAGCCCGCCGACGCCTGAAGTATTTTGAGTGGTTTTTGCATTTATCTACCTTAAGCACCCCAACCTTTAACTCTTCCCCCAAAGGAAGAATAGCACAATCCAAAATTCCCCTCTTCTAGAGGGGTGCCCAACGGGCGGGGTGTATGATTATTTATTTTATACCGTAATTCTCGATAATATAATTCTCCAATCCAGTCATCACAAATTCCATATTTTTCAGCACATCTACAACTGTTATTCGATAAACTTTTAAATCTAAAGAGATTAGATATTTCTCTCTGCGTTCGTCATAATCTCCATCAAAATCATGGCTGGCACCATCAATTTCTATTACCAAACCTAATTATTTGATGTAGAAATCAACAATGTAATTTCCAATAATACATTGTCTATCAAAATCTAGCTGGTGAAAACGACCTTTTGTGACCTGCATCCAAAAGAGCACTTCTGGTAAATTTTCTGCATAACGTAAGGCTTTTGCTCGTTCTATGAGCTTGGAATTATAGGCAAGGCCTATTTTGGGACATGGCTTAATTGCTATGCCATCGATGGTAATGGGTTTCATATAGGTAGTTTTACTTAAAGCTACCCATATTTACAACAACTTAAAAAAACAGGTGTTTATTTTGTTGAATACGTATTAACTAAACACCCCGCCCGTTGGGCACCCCTCTAGAAGAGGGGAATTTGGGGCAGTAGGTTTATGTCCTATCCTACAATTATTGAAAAGACTTCGGCTGATCTTCTCTTCGCCATTCTGCCCAAGAGGTTGGAGTTTCATACAATCGTACTGTTTGTAGCGTAAAACCAATACTTTCTAAAATTGGTAGGAGTGTAAATTTGATATTGATCAGCATGTTTTCACAAGTGGGCTGAAAGGAAACAAAATGTACTTTCTCCGAAATAGCGTAACAGCCGGCACGCAACGATGCAGGCACAGCTTCGTTCAATACCAAGGAATGGTCGTATTTATCAATCACCTGTTCGGCGACTATCTTTTTAAGTTGGCCAAAATCGATGAGCATGCCACACTTTACATTTTGTGGGTCTTGATTGGCATAGCCAGATACGGTGACCTGTAAACGATAAGTATGTCCATGAATATTCTTGCATGGCCCGTCATAATTAAAAAGGGCATGTGCCATATCGAAAGTAAATTCCTTTGTAACTCGTATCATCTGATTTTGCATGCCGCCAAGTTACCGCAAGGGCATTGACCGAAAAATGAGCATTATCAGATATAAAAGTTATTTAGCGCAAAAGCGAATTAGGATTTCTTTTGCGTTGCCTTCTTGCTTTTAGCAATTGATTTTTTACTGATCCGTTCTGGGCGCTTTTCAATATCCACCTTATAACCTAGCAAATCTCTAATCACCACCGAAGCACAAACACCGCCAAAAGCCCCTGGCAAATAAGAAATAGTGCCATAAGCAGATCTTTTGAAGTTTGAACCGTCGGTCATAATCAATGATTCTTTCATCACTTCTTCAATGGAAAACACGGCTTTAATAGTGCTGGCATTGCCCAGTTTCTTTAAACGTTTACGCACATACTGCGCAAAAACACATTGATAGGTATCAGTTAAATAGGTTACACGAAGTTTGGTAGGATCCAATTTACCCCCAGCCCCCATGGAACTTACAATGGGTAAGTTAAATTGCAGGGCGGTAGATAGCAAAGTTACCTTGGGGGTAATACTATCGATGCAATCCATTACGTAGTCAAATTTTTCAGCTAAAATCTCCCTACATTTTTGTGGAGTCAAGAAATCCTGCACCACATGCAGTTTCAATGCAGGATTGATGGCCAACAAACGCTCTTTCATAATTTGAGCTTTACTTTCTCCATGATTAGTAGCCAAAGCGGGCAATTGCCGATTTCTGTTACTCGGGTCAACGACATCGCCATCTACAATGGTCATTTCGCCTACTCCGCTACGACAAATAAACTCTGCCGCAAAGGAGCCTACACCACCTAATCCAATCACCAAAACATGTTTTTGTTGCAACAATTCTATTCCTTCGTTGCCCACCAATAAGGCCGAACGCGATAACCAAGCTAAATCAGACATTTACTAAGTAAAAAGTTAAAAATTCAAAAGTTAAAAATTGAAGGACTGAAGTTTAAACAACCAAAAGTCAGTCAATTAAAAAACTAATTTCTTCCAGTTGGCAAAAATAACATCTTTCAATTCATCAACCGTTATTTTCTTTATTTCTGCTACTCTTTCGTAAATCCCTACAATATCCACATCTGATTCGTCGGTTTCTAAGAAAAAGGGTTGGTCAATTTCCTTTAGCACTTTGGCTATTTCATCAGATTTTAACACTGACGCTCCAAATGACAAATAAAAACCTTGCCCCAACAGTTGTTGTGCCATTTCATACTTCTTATTGAAGCCGTGTATAATCATTGGCACCGAGGGCTTCAATCGCTTCTTTAGAGCAATAAGCTCATCAAATGCTCTAACACAATGAAGAATCACAGGCTTCTTCAGTTGTTCGGCCAAATCAATCTGTGCTTCTAATATTTGTAGCTGCTTGTTCATTTCTTCGCCTTGCAGCTTGTCCAAGCCACATTCACCAATCAGTTTAACGTTGTTTTGCCTGGCCAGTACATTCAAATATTTCATGTTTCTGGAAAGCTCTTCCAAATGGCCGTACCACGGATGTATGCCAATAGAAATAGGCTTGATCTTGGGCATCGCCAAAAACGTACTTTCGGTTAGCGAAAGACTTTGGATGGCAATCACTCCATCCTTTTGCTTTGCCTCATGGGTATGAATATCTAAAAAGGTAACCATTTGCTTCGCAAAAATACAAAAATAGCGCTGCAAAAATTTACCCTACAAAAACAGTAGACTATTTTAAAGCCCTTATATTTGCTCCGTTATTTAACTATCTAACAGTTATAAAATGAAAAAAATATTATTTCTTGTCATCGCACTAAGTCTGGGGCTAAGCAGTTTTGCTCAAAGCCAAACCGAAGGTGTTAAAATTTATAATCCCGCAGCAAATGCACAAGCTGATATAGATGCCGCCGCTGCAAAAGCTAAGAAAGAGAATAAACATGTTTTTGTACAAGTAGGTGGCAATTGGTGTATTTGGTGCATCCGTTTCCATAATCTTGTGGAAGAAACCCCTGATTTAAAGAATTACCTCAATGCCAATTTCGAAACGGTTAAAGTAAACTATAGCCCCGAAAATAAAAACGAAGCGGTGTTGAAGAAATTGAAAAATCCTGGACGATTTGGGTTTCCTGTATTTTTAATATTGGATGGTAATGGAGAAGTGATCCATATCCAAAACTCTGCCTATTTGGAAGACGGCAAAGGTCATAGCGTAAAATTGATTACGGATTTCTTGAAAAACTGGACATATAAAGCGGTTAACCCAACGACCACAAAATAGATTCTTAATCCCGTTCAAAATGAGCGGGATTTTTTTTGAAAAATATCTTGGTTGAAAAATAACATCACGGGGCTATAATAATGTCAGTCCTTAGGACTTCGGTTGTAAACCCGAAGGGGTTGAAATAATTATAACAACATACAGTACCACCAATAAAACCCTGAAAGGATAACATAACGGCAATATGGCTTATAATTACGATCGTACAAATCCCATTTTTACGGGAACCCATAAATTCCCTGCTGCTATTTTTAGTTATGTCACTTCGCGGACAAACTTTTATTCATTAGTGATGATATCTTCAATGGTATTCATGCTTGCTTCGCAGGTTTCCTATAGATGAAAAAAGTATGCAAAAAAATCCACGGCTGCGCCCTGTTCTATTAAAGAAACTACTTGGGCCAATTTGTGCACCCCGAACAGGCCAAGGCCGATTTTAACTGAACGAAGAGACTTTGCTAGGGCTTGAGATGGTTCAAAAACAAGGAGCTTAAGCAGAACTCATGTTTATTTACAGCCGCTATTCTTAAATTCTAATAGAGTGTCAGTCTTTTAGGCTTTGAAAATAACCCTGAAAGGGTGAAATAATTATAACCGCTACGCCATACATCCAGAAAACCCTGAAAGGGTGACATAAAGCCAACTTTGATCTCTCTCGGAAGTTTGCCAATGATGAAAAACCAAAACAAGCCAAGTTTATTGCAGCAAAGCAAGTAAAATAGCCCCGATTGAACGGAAAGCCCGCAAGCGATTCCGCCAGTGGGCGGGAGTGCGGACTTGAAGTGAAAGCGGGACTGCCAACCATAGCAGCTGTAGCATTGCGCTTCAAAAACAAAAAAAGCGCCCAGTTAAACTGAGCGCTTCCTAACTTATTGGCAAGTTCTACAAACCATCACCATATTTAAACATGGCATTCACCGTAACAGGCAACTTACCTGTTGGCATTAATTTTTTGTTGAATACCGCCGCTGCTGCTTTTTGCATAAAGTCTTCCTTTTGATAAGCCACGACAATTGATCTCGCCATTTCGATACCTGGCAAGTTAGCCAAGTTGTAAGGGTTGGCAAAGAAAGCCACCATTGCATTTCTAGCAGATAGGGATGTAATTAAATCCTTCACGTCTTTATTTAGCGGAATGTTATTTCCTGGACGTAACCTCGTATCTACAATGGCCAATATGATTTGGTCGTCACCTTTAATTTGTTTTAAAACCTCTGCAATAGCTGTTGCACTGGCATTTTTATCTACATTAAAAGCAATGGAGTTTTTGTAAATACCCGATATTTCCGTTTGGAACAAAGTAGCTTGTGGAGTTCCCACATTTACAATCACGGTTCTTTTGTTAGGGGTTAAGCTAGCCAAACCATCTCTGCTTTTCAACAAGGTCATACTGGCATCAGCCAATTGTTGTACCAGCGCCATGCTTTCTGGACGATTAACTTCTGCCGCGATGTTATTTTCGTCGACATGAGGTTTAGAAGTAAGGCCGGCCCAATATTTGGCAGTCAGTACTTTCCTCACGCTCTCGTCAATACGCTCCATCGTGATACGCTCATCTTTAATGGCCTGCTTCACTTTTTTCACTGCTTCTTTAGTATCATGCGCCAGCTCCAAAATATCGTTTCCTGCAATTAAGCCCATTACTTCGGCTTCACCATCCTTGTAGAATTTAGTGACACCTTTCATGTCCATCGCATCTGAAATAATTAAACCTTTAAAACCTAGGTCATTTTTCAGCAAACCTGTCACAATAGGCTTCGAAAGGGTTGAAGGCATATTTGGAGTAGGATCTAACGAAGGGATGTTCATATGGGCAATCATTACACCCGCGGCTCCTTGCTTAATCAGTTCTTTAAACGGATACAATTCCAACGAATCTAAACGTTCTTTACTGAATTTAAGCTGTGGCAAATCATAGTGAGAATCCACATCGGTATCACCGTGACCAGGGAAGTGTTTAATGCTCACCAACAAACCACCTTCTTGCATTCCTTTCAAATATGCAGCACTTTTTTCGGCTACATTATATTTATTTTCTCCAAAAGAACGGAAGTTGATTACTGGATTTCTTGGGTTGTTATTCACGTCAACATCGGGCGCTAAGTTCATGTGCATCCCAATGCGTTTAAAATCTTTAGCTACTTCTAAACCCATTTTATAAATAAGTTCTTTGTTTTGTACAGCACCTAATGCCATTTGGTAAGGATAAGAGATGGTACTGTCCAATCGCATTCCCAATCCCCATTCGCCATCAGAAGCAATAAGCAATGGAACTTTTGATTTTTGCTGATATTTATTGGTCAAGATTGCCTGTCTTTCTGGACCGCCCTGAAAAAACACTACGCCGCCCAACTTTTCTCTTTTGATTACTTTACCAACAGAATCTTGATAAGCTTGACTAAGATTGGTATGTGCCCTCACGAAAAACAACTGTGCTATTTTTTGTTTGGTGCTCAGTTTATTAAATACCGAATCAACCCAATGCGGCTGTTGCTTCAATAAATCGAGGTAAGATGGTTGTTGTGCACTGGCTTTCCCTATCGAAATTAAGGAAACCACACCCAATGCATAGATAAGTTTCTTGTTCATTTTTGTGTTAAAAATTTTGGTTGTTGCTTTTCCGAGAATGCTGTTTCTTGCGGAAAATCCTTTAAAGATGCGGAATACATTTGTTGTTGCCAATAAATTATCGCACATTTTTGTAAAGAGGTGTAAAAAATACACGCTGAACCTACTCGCCTCAACCAATTGTATTAAATTTGATACACCTCCGTTGCTCTCTTACCTTGGTTCCAAAAACCGTTTAAAAATTTTTAATCGTTTAAAAATCTGCCTTTTAAAGTACTTTTTCAAAGATAGCTTATGCTTCTTGATGTGTACGTCTTTTGCCTTTGGCACATTTATTTGAGAGAGGTTTTGGCGAAAGGCAACGTAGCCTCTTTGTGAATTGAACTAAAATTAAAAGAAATGAAAAAGATAGTTATCCTGGTACTTGGCCTGTTTGTTACCGGCCTTACTGCAAACGCTCAGTCAACAGATAGTTTTATTAGACTTGGTATTAAAGGTGGTGCCAGTTTTTCAAACATCATTAAAGACAACGGCAATAATGATTTTAAAACCGATTACTTAGTAGGTTACCACGTGGGTGCAACTTTAGATATCAAATTATTAGAAAACTTGGCTTTTACCCCTGAGTTATTGTACTCTACCAAAGGTTACAAATTAGAATCGGGCTTGGGCAAATTCACTCAAACTACCCACTTTATTGATGTGCCCATTTTAGCCAGTATTAAATTGGCCGAAGGTTTTAATGTAGTAGCGGGTCCTCAAGTATCCTTCTTGCTTTCGACCAAAAATAAATTCGAAAATGGATTTAGTTCAGCAGAGCAACAAATTGTAGAAGACGAATCTGACCGTTTTAAAAAGAGTTTGTTAGGTGGGGTGATTGGTGCGAGGTTCGATCTAAACAACAAGGTTGGTATTTACGGTCGTTACGCTATAGACTTCCAAAAAAACAATGAAAATGGTTCTACTACCACTCCTGAATTTAAAAACCAAGGCTTCCAAGTAGGCTTAGGAATAAAATTCTAATCGCATTGCGATTTCTCTATAAATCGAAAGCCCATCCACTAGAAAAGGATGGGCTTTTTGTTTTTTCTAAAACTAAAGCCCGCATCTACAGGTTATTTCTAGAACCAATGTTTTAATCAACGTAAAATTTAGAAATTATGAAAGGCACTAATCTTCCAAAAAATAATGGCCGTGTTCATGGTAGCACCATTGCTGATAGGGCACATTACGATGTAAAGTTGGACAAAAAGAAAATAGGCATCACCAATGCAGGCGGTCAACGGTCAGACCAAACCTCTAACAGAGATAATGAACGCAAACGCGGGCAATAATTAAAAATGAACCATAGGGTTGGCTTATACAAGTCAACCTTTTTTTTAAAAATGATTTTCTTTTGTAAAGCTCTTTTTACATGCTTACAAGTCAATACTATTTTAATATCTTTAGGAAAAAATGTCCTTTATGAAGTCTCAATTTTCGATGATTAAACAGTCTTTTAAATTTTTCCTTTTACCTGTAGCTTTATTGGCCTCTGGCTTATTGATGAGCCATTGCAACATTAGTTCAAATGATGCCGAGCTTAGCGAGAAAAACCTCAAAACCGAAACGATTGTAACGGGTTTGACCATGCCTTGGGCAATGGCTTTTTTACCTGATGGCCGAGTGCTGGTTACCGAAAGAGGCGGGAAATTGAGAATAGTAAAAGGTGGCACGTTAGATCCTCAGGAGATTACGGGCATTCCAAAAGTGTATTACCGTGGACAAGGTGGTTTGCTCGACGTGGTACTTCATCCCAACTATAAAGAAAACGGCTGGATTTACATCAGTTATTCTTCTCCTAAAAAGGAAGGGGAAGCGGGTGAGGACAATGGAGCAAACACAGCATTGATGCGTGCTAAACTAGACGGACATCAATTAACCAATATCGAACATTTATACAAAGCCAGTCCAAATGTAAGAGGAGGTGTGCATTTTGGAGGTAAAATTTTATTCGACAATAAAGGCTATGTTTTCCTTTCATTAGGTGAGCGTGGACAAAAGGAAAACTCTCAAAACCTGAGCAAAGCACAAGGAAAAATGGTGCGCTTACATGAAGATGGAAAAATTCCTAGCGACAATCCTTTTGTAAAAACAAAAGATGCTTTACCAGAAATATGGAGCTACGGACATAGAAATCCGCAAGGTTTGGTCATGCATCCTACTACCGGAACCATTTGGGCACATGAGCATGGTCCTCAAGGTGGCGACGAGCTGAACATTGTAGAGAAAGGGAAAAACTACGGCTGGCCATTAATCACTTATGGCATTGACTACGACAACTCGATCATCTCTGACAAAACCGAAGCTCCCGGTTTGGAACAACCTGTGATTTATTGGAAACCCTCTATTGCTCCTTGCGGGATGACGTTTGTGAATAGCCCAAAATTTAAAGAATGGAATGGCGATTTGTTAGTGGGTTCGTTAAAGTTTATGAACTTGGAACACTTAACCATTAAAGGCAACAAAGTGGTTAAAAAAGAAATCATTTTCGATAAAATAGGCAGAGTGAGAGATGTAAAGCAAGGGCCTGATGGGAACATCTATGTGGTGGTGGAAAATACAGGTTCTATTGTTAAAATAAGCCCTAAAGCATAAGCATGAAGTTACTGACCTTTATTGGCTGTGGGTTGACCTATGCAGCTATTTTTTCATTGAATGCTCAGGACGATTTGAACCAAAGCATTGAACGAGGCAAGGAGCTTTATATGGAAAGTTGTGTAACCTGCCATTTAGCTAACGGACAAGGCGTAAAGGGCACTTTCCCGCCGCTGGCCAAATCCGATTTCCTGCTGAAATATCCCGAAAAATCTATTCACTCCATTAAATTTGGCATGAACGGCAAAGTAGTGGTAAATGGGGTAACCTATAACAATGCCATGCCACCTTCGGGTTTTGCTGATGATGAAATTGCGGACGTGATGAACTATATCCGCAATTCTTTTGGCAATAAAAACACCCAATTGGTGACTGAAAAAATGGTTGCTGCTGTAAAGGAAAAATAGCTAGAAGCGATAACCCAAACCAATACTAAAAGCTCGGTAGCGTTGCTGGTAACTGCCCAAATCGCTACTGACCCGATAAGGACTTGGCTGGTAGAAATACATGGCTTCGATATTAAATCGCTTAAGCTGAATATTGACTCCGCCCCCAATATTAAAGTGTAATTTGTTGACATTCGTTTCGGATAATACTTGTTGAATTTGCTTGCTGTGGAAAACGGTATCTAAATAGTTGGCGACATACCCCACTTTACTACCGCCCCTTTCCGCAAGGACAAATGCCAAGTTGGCTTCAGCTTTTAAACTAACCTGTTTATTGAGCCTATAAGTGACATTTAACGGGAGCACCAAATTGGTGTGCTTCCTTGAATCAAGCACTTGGAAAGGACTACCTGTGGCAACCGTGTTATAACCTGGGTGCTCATATGCTCCGTTAATTTTAGACTGCATAAAACGAATTCCTGTACCAAGCAACCATCTGTTGGTTAAGGCCCATTGGGCTTGGAGACCTAAATAGGGAGTAGTATTTTGATTGGCAAACATTAGCCCACCCTGCAGTTCGAAACTAAATTTGGGTGTGACCATTTCCTTTGGTTTTTCCTTTTTCGGCTTTTCCTTAATTGGCTTTAAGTTTGCCATCTGCAATTGGTTCGCCTCCTTTACATTCCTTACCGAATCTCTCACAAAAGTCCTTTTCAAACGACGTAGTTCGCGTTTAGACAAAACACCTGGTGACTTTAGGTTCTCCTGACCATTTTGTATCCGCTCATTATCCTTCCATTTTAATGATGCTGATATAGGCTGATACATTCCTAGGCCAACCCTGCTATCCAAATAAGGAAGAGAATTTGCCTTGCCAGATGTAACTCTATCAATTTCGGTTTGTGTTTCGGCTTTATCTAGAAAGATGGCTGCATCAACTCCTCTCTTTAAATTTTCTGTTTTTTGAGGAGGATTTTGGGAGGTCGAAGGAATTTCCAACAGATTGCTTTTTGAGAATGATTTTCCTTCTTTGACAAACCTATCTTTAGCTATCCGCTCAGAAGAAATCAATGTAGCCGTATCAACAACCACCAAGTTTTCTAACAGGTGTTGTTCTTTCGATACTTTAACTGGCACTTGCTCTGTCTCTTTTTTTTGCGTTGTAGCTTTTGGTTTTTGATAAAAAGCAAAGTAAACTCCACCCGCAACCAGCACTACAGGAAGAATCAGTTTAATGATTTGAGCAAGCTGAGTGAACAAACCACTTTTAGGAAGAGAGACCTCTTGGGCACTGGCTGGCACAAATTGCTGATCCAATAAATGATTCATTTGCTGCCATGCTGCATCCAAATCGTCACTTATTGGAAGCTCGGCCATTTTCTTCTGCCAAAGTTTATGATACCATACCGACTTTTTCATTTTTTCTCTTCTTTTTTTTCAGTATGATGATGAATGCTATTTTTTGTATTAGAAAGTAGCAACTTCCGAAGTTGCTTTTTCCCTTCAGAGAGGTGCCATCTAGAGGTTGCTTCACCTATTTCCAACCTATCGGCAATTTCTTTATGCGAATAACCATCAATCACAGAGAGATTAAAAACCAATTGCGTAGCGTAGGGTAAGTGCCTAATTAACCTGATGAGATCTTGTGCGTACAGTTTATCTAAAACTTCAGGAGCTACAAAAGCTTGTTCATGATTAAAATCATCCTCCAAGGGAGTGGCTTCAAACTTGCATTCTCTTCTGTTCAGATCAATGCATGTTCTAATCATAATGGTTCGCATCCAAGCTTCTAGTGTACCTTTAAATGCATCATAAGTATGGATGTGTTGAAACACTTTTAAAAAAGCTGTATTTAATGCTTCTCTAGCCAGGTCATCTGTTTTCACATATCGGATACAGGTACGCAACATATCAGCATAAAACATTTTGTACAAGCGTTCCTGTGATAGGCGATGCCCTTCAGCACAAGCTTTGACTAATGCTGTTGTCTCCTTATCCAAATCGCTCATTCAAATATGTAAATCCTTGTTTATACATCTATCCCTATTGACTATTACGTACCTTATCAACTAAACGTTGGGAAGATTTTTTTTATTTTTTTCTACCCAACATCTCTATTTTTTAGCCCGTAAATATCTAAAAAAGCTCATGTTTAATTTAGATAGTTACGAAAAGCACCGCCAATGGTACAACCAAAAATTCCCTACCGAGGAGTCCAAATCCAGTTACCTTAAAAACCATTTGAATACGCCTCAGCTTACTATTGGCAAGTGGTTGCAAGAAATCTTCTTCAAAAACCTAAATCCATTGCTTGGTGATAAAAACAGGACATGGCTTACGCTTGGTGATGCCTATGGTTTTGATGCGCAGTACATTCTCCAAGCAGGCTGCAAAGCTATTGCCAGCGATCTTAACACCGACTTTTTGGCTATTGCAAAAGATCAACATGTGATTACCGAGTTCTCTCTACAAAACGCCGAAGCTATGAGCTATCCCGATAATGCCATCGATTACATTTTGTGCAAGGAATCTTATCATCATTTTCCACGGCCCTACACTGCTCTATATGAAATGGCCCGCGTAGCCAAAAAAGGTTTTATTTTAATGGAGCCACAAGACCCTGTACTCAAAATGCCCATTTTATTAGGCTTGATGAATGTCAGCAGTACTTTCAGTGACCTATTAAGCCAAAAGTTATGGAAAAACCGTTTTTCTTACGAACCTGTGGGCAACTTTGTTTACAAAATTGCGGAAAGAGAACTAGAGAAATTTGCCGCAGGCCTTAACTTGCCCATAGTTGCCTTTAAAAAACTGAACCCCAATTTTTATTTTGAAGGGGCAAATGAAACTCTAGCAAGTAAAAGGAGTTTCAAGTTCTTGTCAATCAACTTCAAAAAGCAAATACGAGATTTACTATCAAAAACAGGCATTATTCCTGCTCAAGTATTATGCGCTATTGTTTTTAAAACGATGCCTAATAACAACATGCTTAAGGACCTTAAACTTAATGGCTATCAGATTATTAAAATCCCTAACAACCCTTACCAATAAGTAATTATCTTTGCTATGGTTAACCACCTTATCATGCCAGAAATATTACTTTTTTGCTTTCTGTTAATCCCACAAATTGTGGCTGGTGTGTATGCGCACAGCATTGGCAAAAGTTTCTGGTTTTGGTTTTTTATCTCTTTTCTCATTCCTATTATTTCGCTTGTTGTTTTATTAGTGATTGACAATAAAAAACCTAAAGACGCAAAAGAGGAGAAAAAAGGCTACCAACTGGCCGACCATGTTAGAGAAAGACAGAAAAAAGAAAAGTCCAACACTTAGTTTGGGCTTAAATATCTTTTCCGTCATTTCGATGAGTATAACGAAGAGAAATCTAACAAATTGAATAGTCATTTTGCTAGATTTAACTGCCGTTGATTTTTCAATTCTCCTATCGTCTAAATGACGACAATAACAACTACTATCTCTGCGATTGATTAGTTCCTCTTAAATTATATTCCCGAGGAGGTTCTGTACCAAGTAGGTTTTTCACGAAGTAATCCCAACGGCGGCGCGTCATGTAAGGGTTGTTTGTGAGTCCTACGCTCATCCTCATTTCACTAACGCTCGTGTACTTTTCCTTTTTGCTTTGAAATAGATTTGCTTCATTTGTTCCGTTAAACATTAAAAACAAATGCCCCAACAGCAAAGAGGATTATCACTATACTGGAAATGCCAGCTCATTGGGTGGTCGTTGGCTTCCTTTTATTGGGGCTTTGTAGGCTATTTGGGTTCGAACTTCAGTTTTCCACTAGCTGTTTTACATTTCTTTGGCGATTTATGCATTTACATCTTGCCTACCCATCTGTTCAGAATCATTTCCAAGCGCCAGCAATGGGAACTTTTAAGACCTAAACAATTATTGCCCATCGTTATTTTGGCGGTTATTTTCTTAGGATTAATTTTCATGTTCCTCACCATTGGCAAAAACTATTGGATCCGCTCAGTATGGGAGCCTCATTTTACAGGAGATCTATCTACTTCCTTTAAAGATGCCTGGCTTACTACCTGGATGACCGGTATACGCCTCATGTCTATCTGGGTATTGGCCTATTACCTTTACCATTATGCCCAAGCCGAAATTAAGGCCAGCAAAGAAAGTGCTCGTTTAAGTCTCATTGCCAAAAATGCACAATTGGATCACCTTACTGCCCAACTTAACCCACACTTTTTCTTTAACTCCCTGAACAACATCAAGGCGCTGGTAAACGAAAATCCAATAGCGGCCCGCAGGGCCATCGATCTACTGTCTGATTTGTTGCGTACCTCGCTTTATAACCGAGATAATGCCTTAATTACCCTACAGGAAGAAATTAACCTGATAAACGATTATGTTGAACTGGAAAAGATGCGCTTTGAAGAGCGCCTGCAGGTAAACTTCGATATAGCTCCTCAATTATTAGACAAAGAAATTCTTCCTTTAAGCCTGCAAACACTAATAGAAAATGCCATTAAGCACGGCATCGCCCAACAGCCTGCCGGTGGCACCATCGCTATTATAGTAACGGAAGAGGGCAACGAGCTAAAAGCGACCGTACAAAACCCAGGCACCTTGAAACCAGAAAAAAGCGCTGGTTTAGGCCTTAAAAACTTACAAGAAAGGTTAGCGCTACAATTTAATGGCAAAGCATCTTTTAGCTTGGAGGCCTTAAATTCGAATACCATTTTGGCCACTTTAAAAACACCATTAACATGAGTAAGCTGAGGTATTTGATCATAGACGATGAGCGCTTGGCCCGCGAGGAAATGAAGTGGAGCTTAAAGCCTTATCCCGATTTGGAATTGTTGGGCGAAGCCACGAATGCCTTTGAGGCGGAAGAACGAATTAAAAAACTACAGCCCGATCTTATTTTTTTGGATGTGCAGATGCCCGGGAAATCAGGCTTTGAACTGTTAGAAAGCTTAGAACAAGTACCCGTAGTTATTTTTACCACCGCCTTTGATCAATACGCAGTTAAGGCCTTTGAAATGAATGCGCTCGATTATTTAGTAAAGCCCGTCCGCGAAGAACGGCTAGAAAAAGCAATTGCCAAAATCAGACAGCAATTTAATCAGAGCCAACACACCGAGAAGCCAGCACATTTATTTGTGAAGGAGGGCGAAAAATATCATTTCATTGCATTGCAGGAGCTTCATCGTATAGAATCGATAGGAAACTACGCCCGCCTTTATTTTAACAATGAGAAAGTGTTCTTCAAACGATCGCTCAATCAACTGGAAAAGATTTTAGATTCCAATCTTTTTTTCAGGATCAACCGTAGTACCATTATCAACACTAGGTTTATTGAACAATTGAGCCCCGATGCTAATGGCCGTTTGCTATTTCGCTTAAAAAATGGCGAAATCTATACAGCCTCTAGTCGCCAAAGCGCCCTATTTAAAAACAGAAATATGTCCTAACTCAATTAACCCTTATTTTAATGATATGAATTTGATGAGAAAACTCTTCATCTTGGCCGTGCTTTGCCTTTCGATAAGCACCGCCTCACAAGCACAGGCCAATAAAAAAGACTTGAGCAGCTATCTAATCCAAGATAGTTTACTGATCCCCACCCAAGATGGGGCACAGCTTTCGGCATTAGTGGTTCGCAAAAAAGGAGCTGACGAAAAACAGGCTGCCATTTTAAGTTTTACGATTTATGCCCGTTTAACCGACATCAAAAAGGCCATAGAAGCCGCCGATAAAGGTTACATAGGCGTTGTGGCTTATAGCCGAGGTAAGAAAAACAGTCCAGGTAAAGCCGTCCCTTATGAGTACGACGGGCAGGATGCCCGAACAGTAATCGATTGGATAAGCAAGCAGCCTTGGAGCAACCAGAAAGTAGCCATGTACGGTGGCAGTTATAACGGTTTTACCCAATGGGCAGCCACTAAAAAACTTCATCCGGCCTTAAAAACAATTGTTACTTCGGCTTCGGCAGCACCAGGCATAGATGTACCCATGACCAATAATGTGCCTATGAACTTTCTTTTCCCTTGGACTTATTATACTACCAACAATAAACTGTTAGACAACACCGATTACAGTAACAGTAAGCAATGGAGCGATTTAGACGATAAATGGTTTGCCTCTGGCGCACCTTACCCAACTTTAGACAGTTTATTGGGCCGACCAAAGAATGAAATTTTCAGACGTTGGCTGGCACACCCTTCTTATGATTCTTATTGGCAGGCCATGGTACCCTATCAACAAGATTTTGCCCAGATCGACATTCCGATTTTAAGTACAACAGGTTATTATGATGGTGGCCAAATTGGCGAAATGTATTATTATCGCGAACACCTCAAATACAGGCCCAATGCAGCGCACTATCTCATTATTGGCCCTTATGGCCACTTTGGCGCACAAGGGTACCCCGATTCGGTGTACAATGGCTATAAAATTGATCCTGTAGCCCAAATTCCCATCCATGATATTATTTACCAATGGTTCGACTATATTTTAAAAGATGGGAAAAAGCCAGAAATTTTAAAAGATAAGATCAACTATCAGGTAATGGGCAGCAACCAATGGTATCATGCGCCATCGCTTAAAGCAATGAGCAACGATTCGCTGGTGCTTTATCTCAGTAACCAACGTTTGGGTAATGAACATAAACTCAGCCTTAAAAAACCTTTAAAGGAGGCCTTTGTCAATCAAACCATTGATTTTAAAGACCGCAGCGACAAACACAGTTACTTTTGGCAACGTAATATCAGTTATGATACACTATACCATAACGGCGTCATGTTTTTAAGCGACCCTTTACCAAACGACATTACCCTAACCAACAAGTTTACCGGTCAAATAAAAGCCATGATCAACAAAAATGACATGGACTATAGCGTGGTACTGTTTGAGCGGACGCCCGACGGCAAATACTTCTACCTTTCTTATTTTATGGGCCGTGCCAGCTATGCTGAAAATCCAAGTCAAAGAAAGCTTTTAACTCCTGGCAAAAAAGAAAATATTCCATTTAGCAATACCTATATCAGTGCCAAAAAATTAAGCAGGGGAAGCCAGATTGTGGTTTTGGTAAACATTAACAAAAGCGCCAGTGAGCAGATCAATTATGGTACTGGCCGTGATGTAAATTTAGAAAGCATTAGAGATGCGAAAGAACCTCTTAAAGTAAGATGGTACAACCATAGCTATATCAAGCTGCCCATTCTAAAATAAAGAATCGTCATTGCGAGGAACGAAGTAACAAAGCAATCTCATCTCTAGATAAGATTGCTTCGCTATGCTCGCAATGACGATTTTTTAAGGTGTTGATTAATTACGCGATGCTGCCGTAGTACCTCTTAACGGATACTCTTTTGGAGGTTCTGCACCAAGTAGGTTTTTCACAAAATAATCCCAACGACGACGCATCATGTAAGGATTGTTTGCTCCAAAACCGTGTGCACTATGTGGAAACAACACCAAATCATAATCTTTATTGGCTTTATTTAAGGCATCAACTACTAAATAGGTATTATATGGCGGCACGTTATTATCCATCATTCCATGGGCCAACATTAATTTCCCTTTCAGGTTTTTCGCGTGGTTCTGGTTCGCCTGTGCCTCATAATCTGAATTGGCCAACAAACCATTATAGCGCTCGCCCCAGTCGTCCTCGTAGTTTCTATTTTCGTGGTTACCCGCTTGAGATACGCCCACTTTAAAGAAATCAGGATAACGGAACATGGCTGCAGCAGTAGCAAAGCCTCCTCCTGAATGTCCCCAAATACCAACTTTATCCAAATCCATAGGGTATTTTTGGGCCAATTGCTTAATAGCTGTAATTTGATCAGGCAAAGTGTTTTCGCCCATATTGCCATAAGCCATATCATGATAGCTTTTTGAACGGTAAGGATTACTCGTACCTTCAATCACCACGACAATGAATCCTAGCTCTGCCAATGCTTGATGGTCAGACCTTGAAGCAGAGAAAGACCAACTGCCTACACTTCCGCCCTGCGGACCTGGATAAATATAATCGACCACAGGATATTTCTTACCTGCTTCCATTTTAGTTGGCGTGAACACTAAACCATAAATATCCGTTTGTCCATCTGCAGCTACCATTTGCACCACGTCAGGAGCTTTCCAGCCTTTGGCCAACAACCTTGAAATATCAGTTCTACCTAATTCTTCAATTTGCTTGCCTTTTAAATCTCTTAAAACAGTTACCCCAGGCACATTAGGCTGCGAATAGGTATCAACAATATAGTTGAATGCCGGCGAAAAAGACACTTGGTGATTGCCTACATCTGGCGTTAACAAGGTTAAACCTTTACCATCAAATCCTACACGGTACAAATACGCAAAGTATGGATTACCTTTTTCGCGACCATGCCCTGTAAACCACAAGGTTCTGCTTTTTTCATCTACACGCAATAACCTCCCCACTAACCAATTGCCTTTGGTGATTTGATTTTTTACTTTTCCTGTTTTGGCATCATATAAATACAAATGTCCCCAGTTATCGCGTTCTGAGTACCATAAAATCTCATTGGTTTTTGGCAAATAGCGCCAGTTGATGGAATTTACACCCGACTCAAACTGAGTTTTAACCGTTTCGGTAAATACCTCTCTTACTACGCCAGTGCTTGCATTGGCAATTTGCAGTTTAGAGATTTTATGATCTCTAGAAGTGGATAAGAAAGCGAATTCCGTACCATCGGCATTCCAATCAATATCTGCCAGCTGCCCACCATCAACAATATCATCGCTTAACGAGCTTCTGTGATCATCCAAAGGAATCTGCAAACTGATCACTTTAGGGTTTTCTACATCAATTACCACTCTGCGTAACTTGGCCACTTCTTTATCTCCTGGCAAAGGATATTTCCAGGCTTTTAAAGTTGGCGAGCCCACATTGGTAGTTACCAAATACATATCACTCAAATGGCGTTGATCTTGTTGGAAAGTGGTTAACTTTTTAGAATCTGGCGACCAACGTACAATGGGTCTGTCGCTCGATTTCCAACCAGCATTATCCGTAGCATAACCGTAATCTTTTACGCCATCAAAGGTAAGTTGTGTTTCTTTTTTGGAAGCAACGTCTCTCAACCATAAGTTCCAGTCCTTGATAAAGACCATTTTTTTGCCATCAGGCGATAGTGCTCCAGGCTGGGCTCCAGCAGCTCTTTCAGCACCAAACGGTCTTGCTGCAGCACTTGCCCTTCCTCCGCCTAGTTCATTTTTATCAATTTGATAGGCCCATGATTTTTCATCGGCAAAAAACTGGAAGCTCTTTTCATCGCTGGCAAGTGAAATACTCTGAAAAGGCAGCTTGTAGGCTTGGTAAGTTTTACCCGTTGCCTTGTTTAAGGCTTCTGCCAATTTCTGATGGTCAAAAGCAGGCACCTTCGTTTTCTTTACTGGGTCTACCTTTAAAAACTCACTGCCATTTTTAGTGGTCGCTAAATAAATCAACTGCTCTCCATTGGTCCAATTTGGACGAACCGTAGTGCCATCTACAAAAGGTTCAACATTATAACCCAGGAATTGTTCTGCCCTAGCATAATCCTGCTCGGTTAATGGTTTATTTTGAGCCTTCAATGTAAAAACGGTTAAAATTGCACCAATGCTTAATATGTGTTTTTTCATTTTTAAATAGGAATAAAAAACTAAAATAATAGGGTTTGGTCATTTACAAATTAAGGTATTAACAATGATACAGTTTTTTATTGAGTGAGCGTTCATAGACAATTACCCAAAGCCATCACACCTTCTTCTAATTCTTTTTCGGTTAAGGCTCCATAGCCCAATCTTAATCCATTTGCACTGCTGTCGAAACCATAGGCATTGGGGCTTGTAATCTTAACTCCTTTTTGGAGCATCTTTTGGGAAAATGCGGTCCAATCCATGGGTGTTTTCATCGCAATCCAAAAAGCCAAGCCACCATCTGGAACGGTATAGATCACTTTATTTTCGAGGTATTTTTTCAAAAGTGCCGCTGTAAAATCTCTTTTGGCTTTGTAGTAGTTCGTCGCTTTTTTGATATGTCGCTTAATAGCCCCATCTTTTATCAACTGTAAAACGGCTTGTTCCATAATGCTATCCCCGTTTACATCAATTATTTTCCTTAGCTGCCCTGTTTTTTCAATCAACCGGCCATCGCTACTGGTCAAGTAACCTACACGTAATACAGGAGAAACCACTTTACTCATGGTACCGATATATACATAGTTTTTAAGTTCTGGAAAGCTCGACAATGGCAATACTGGACGATAACCGAAATGAAATTCATTGTCGTAATCATCCTCGATAATGACAAAACCATATTCGTTAGAAAGCCTGATCAGCTCCAAACGCCTTTTTAAACTTAAGGTTACCGTAGTGGGATATTGATGATGTGGTGTCACATAAATGGCCTTAATCCTTTTCCTAGATTTTAAGTATGCGACTACCTCGTCGATCACCAAACCATCTTTATCTACCGCAACAGGAAGCAGCTTGGCTCCAGCATGCTCAAAGGCTTTCCAAGCTGGTTTGTAGCCCGGATTTTCAACCATCACCTCATCACCTTCTTTCAATAAACATTGCGCAGCCAAATACATCGCCATTTGGCTACCCCTAGTCACACAAAGGTTTTCCTCTTGCACTTGCATGCCTCGTTGGTGATTAAGCATTTGTGCAATTTCCCGTCTGAACGCTACATCGCCAAGGGCATTGCCATCATAACTCATCAGTTGCCATTTAGTTTTTAGGCTAAAAATTTGTCGATACGCTCTTGCCAATTCGGTAACAGGGGCAATTTTAGCATTCGGATGCCCATCATCAAACTGAAGGTGAAATGGCTTTTCTAACTGGTCCTCCGCCATTAAAGTAGGTGTGCTGCTTTTTCTAGCGGCGGTAAGCTTGGGAATGTTGTCGGCCACAAAAGTTCCTCGTCGTTCTTTAGGAATCAACCAACCTTCCATGATGAGCACATTAAGAGCCTCAACAACCGTATTTCGATTTACCTTCAATAATTGTGCAAGGTTTCTACTCCCAGGCAAAGCATCTCCCGCTTTTAACCTACCCGATTGAATATCCCTGATCATTGCGTCAGCGATCTGCAGATAAATGGCTTTATCGGCATGTTGATCTAATTGTACTTCAAACTTCCACGAACGCAGCATTGGACTAGCTATTTTTATAAAAACTGTACCAGTAAGACAGTCCAAAGATAATCTAATTTTGTGTTGCAAAACAAAACAGAAAAACATTATCAAGCATGGAACAATCAAATTACCAAATCAAAAAAGCTAGCCTCGAAGAGTTAGATCAAGCCGCTGAGTTATTTAACCTTTACCGCATCTTCTATCGTCAAGAATCGGATTTAGAAAGAGGAAAAGTCTTTTTAAAGGAACGTTTGCTTAACGGCGAATCTGATATCTTTTTAGCAATGGTTGACGGAAAAGCGGTAGGTTTTGTACAACTATACAAATTATTTCACTACACCAAGCTAGAAAAACAGTGGTTGCTCAGCGATTTATTTGTACATCCCGATTATAGAGGACACGGACTTTCGGTAGCGCTGATTGATCGTAGCAAGCAATGGTGCAAAGAAACTGGCGCTTGCGGCTTGATGCTAGAAACGGAAAAAACCAACGACATTGGCAACAAACTTTATCCTCGTTGCGGATTTGAGTACGATGCCCTACACAACTATTACCATTGGTGGAAATAATTATGGGAGCGGGCCAAAAAAGGTTCGCTCAAATAACACATTAACCCCTGAATATATGATTACTTATCAAATTGAAGAAAGCATTACCGCAACAGAGTTTATCGAGGTACTCAAAGCCTCTACCTTGGCTGAAAGAAGGCCAGTAAACGAACCAGAACGCATCGCTCAGATGCTAAAACATGCCAACCTTATTGCCACTGCCCGTGACCAGGGTAAATTGATTGGTGTAGCAAGATCGCTGACGGATTTTGTGTATTGCACTTATCTTTCAGATTTGGCGGTAGATGAGCATTATCAGAAAATGGGAATAGGCAAAGCCCTAATTCGCCTTACCAAAAACCACAGCCCTCAAGCAAAGCTGATTTTATTATCGGCCCCAAAAGCAATAGGTTATTACCCAAAAATTGGGATGACCAAATGGGAACATTGCTATACATTGGATCAAGTGGACTATCTTAGATAAATGAATATAGTTGACCTGATCATAAACGACAGAGAGAAGGTATCCTTAGATGATATCTTTTTAGATGAAGCCCGTAAAGAATCTTTAACACAACTTTTGCAGGAGCACACCTACCTTGAGGAATTACACCAATATGGATTACCTGTAAATAACAAAGTCCTATTGTATGGTAGTTCGGGCTGTGGCAAAACCATGACCGCCAAAGCCATTGCTAGTGCCTTGGGCAAAAACATCTTGATCCTTAATTTGAGCAATGTGATTTGCTCGAAAATTGGCGAAACTTCACAGAATATCAAATTAGTGTTTGATAAGGCTGCCAGAGAAAAAGCAGTACTTTTTTTGGATGAATTTGACCAAATAGGAAAGGCTAGGGGAAATGACGATAAAGATGTTGGCGAAATGAGAAGATTGGTGAACACTTTGATACAGCTGATTGACTATTATCCAGAAGATGCACTATTGATTTGTGCAACCAATCATCTGGAAATTATCGACAGTGCACTTATTAGACGTTTTCAACTACGGATAGGTTTTGACATGCCTTCGGCAGAAGTTTTGGATGATTATTACGACCAACTACTGTCCCGATTTCCAGAAAATTTACGAAACATTACACGCCAGTACAATACCTCATTTGCCGAAGCGAAAGACCTTACGTTTACCTTGGTAAAAACCAAACTCATTAAATCTCTGGCAGAAAAGAACAAAATGGAAAACGTATGAGCGAGGATATACTCATCAACATCAATACCATAACCGAAAGAATAGCAAAAGCATGTGCCTTGAGCGGTAGAGACCTAAGCGAAGTAAAGCTTTTGTTGGCCACCAAGACCGTTCCTGCTGATCGCATAAAAATTGCGCTAGCCGCGGGCCAAATCCTTATTGCCGAAAACAAGGTGCAGGAACTTAAGGAAAAATATGAGGCCTTAAGTGAAACCCCACATCTTAACCATTTTATCGGCCACCTACAAACGAACAAAATCAAAGACTTACTGAAATACGATGTTTCATGCATCCAGTCATTAGACCGTTTGGATTTGGCCGAAAAGCTGCACCAACGTTTACTCTTTGAAAACAAAACCATGGAAGTTTTGATACAGGTGAATACTTCTTTTGAGGAAAGTAAATTTGGTGTAAGTCCAGAAGAAGCCATTACTCTTACTCAACAAGTGGCACAACTGTCTACCTTAAAAATAAAAGGTTTAATGACCATAGGTTTGTTAAGTGCAGAGGTAGAGAAAGTACGCAAGTGTTTTCGATTACTAAAAGACATTCAACAACAAATCATTGCCTTACAAATACCCAACGTTGACATGCAGGAACTATCAATGGGTATGAGCGGCGATTTAGAGGTGGCTATTGCCGAAGGGGCTACCATGGTGAGAGTAGGCACAGCTATTTTTGGCACAAGACCCACACCAGACAGCTATTACTGGAACGAAAACCAATAAAAAAGAAACGATGCACATCCATATTGTACAACACGAAACATTTGAAGCTCCAGGAGCCTACTTAGAATGGACCAAGCAGCGAAATTATAGCGTCAGCTTTTCAAAAGTATATGAAGGTCAAGCCCTACCCATTACTATAGAACATATTGATTTTTTGCTGGTGATGGGAGGGCCACAAAGTCCAAACACCACAATAACAGAATGTGCTCATTTTGATTCCAATGCAGAGCAAGCGCTCATTTTAAAATGCATCCAAGCAGGCAAAGCGGTAGTAGGCGTTTGTTTGGGAGCGCAGTTAATTGGAGTAGCTTTAGGCGCTGCCTTTGAACACAGTCCTGAAAAAGAAATTGGCGTTTTCCCTATTAACCTTACCAAAGAGGGCTTAATGGAAGAGAAGATTCAACATTTTGGCTCGCCCTTGACCGTAGGACACTGGCACAGTGATATGCCTGGCCTTACCGAAAGCAGTAAAATACTAGCCACTAGCGAAGGTTGCCCACGACAAATTGTTGCCTATAGCGATTTGGTTTATGGCTTTCAATGCCATATGGAACTTACCAAAGCAGTGGTTGAATTGCTCATCGCAGAAGAAGAAGATTTCCTTCGCCGCAGCAACCATCAATTTGTACAAAAGCCAGAGGTTATCCGTCAGCATGATTTTAGCGAGATGAACAACAAATTGTTTCTCTTTTTAGATCATTTGACCGATGCTTACCTCAAAAGCAAGCACTAAGATCTAGTAGCCATCCACTTGGCCAAATTGCCAATTTGCTTTAAGGTCAGGCGCAAATCATCTGTCCAAGGCAAGCCAATGCAAAGGCGCATACAGTTGTGAAACTGCTCTTGTAGGGTAAACATACGACCAGGCGCAATGCTGATTTGCTTCTTCATGGCATAGTTATATAGGGTTGCCGTATTTATACCTTCAGGAAATTCTACCCATAAGGCCAATCCTCCCTGTGGCCTACTAATTTTTGTTCCTGCTGGAAAAAATTCTGCAATTGCCAATGCATAACGTTGATAGTTTTCCTGCAATGTTTTGCGAAGATGGCGCAAGTGGTTTTCATACCTACCAGTCATCAGGAAATTACCCACTGCTTCGTTAATCACAGAAGTGGAGGACAGCGCATGAATCATTTTCAGTCTCATAACCTGCTCCTTGTACTTCCCTGGAGCAACCCAGCCCACTCGGTAACCAGGGGCCAAAGTCTTAGAAACAGAACCGCAGTACAGCACATTCCCTTTGGTATCAAAAGACTTGCAGCACTTTGGTCGTTCGGCTCCAAAATGAAGGTCGCCATAAGTATCGTCTTCAATTAAAGGAATGTTGTGTTTTTCCAACAGCATCACCACTTCCTTTTTTTGTTCATCGGGCATGCAATAACCCAAAGGGGTATTAAAATTAGGAACCAATAGGCACACATTAATTTGAGGCAGCAAGGCTTTTAGCGCATCAATATCAACGCCCTTCACAGGTTCTGTGGCTATTTCCAGTACTTTTAATCGTAAACTTAAAGCAAGTTGTAAAATACCAGGGTAGCAGGGGCTTTCCATCGCAATGGTATCCCCTGGCTTTGTCAATGCCAACAAGCATAAGGTCAAAGCGTTCATACAACCTGCTGTGGTTACCACATCAGTCTCCTTTAGGTGGCCCTCCCAAGCTAGGGAACGAGCGGCAATCATTCTTCTCAGTTTCACATTGCCTTGTAAAGGTTCGTATTCTGTACCGCCTTCTTTCAATGCCCTTGTTGCCAATACCACTTCCTTTTTCAATTTGGCCAAAGGCAATAAATTACCCGAAGGCACACCAATGGAAAGAAGGGTCAAATCCTTATTCCCCATATTGGAATACACACTGTCAATCAACTCATTTGGCTCGGTAATATTAGCCGTTGGCAAAGGCTGACTAGCTTGTGGCAAGGGAAGTTTGAGGTAGTGAAGTGGACTTACAAAGTATCCCGATTGTGGCCTTGATTGCACCAAAGATTGTGCTTCCAGTTCTAGAAACACCCTTTTGGCCGTATTGATGCTAATGCCATGTTCCCTACTGAGCATCCTTACCGAGGCCAAACGTTCTCCAGCCTGCAAAACTCCGGTCTTGATCTTACTGGCAATGTTATCCGCTATTTCGTTATAGATGAAATCCTTCTTCATCTCACAAAGCTAACTGTATCCATTATAAAATCAAAAACTGTGACTGTGTTTGTTCACGTCCTATGTGGAAATTTGTATCAAAATATTTCAGCACATGACAGAAATCAGTATTCATAAAGTAAAAGAAGACACCACACAAGCTTGGGTAAATGGCTTTATTGGTGTGGTATTATTTAGCGGCTCTTTACCAGCTACTAGGATGGCGGTTCTAGAATTTAACCCCGTATTTGTGACTTTGGCCAGAGCTTCCATTGCGGGCATACTTGCCCTAATTGCATTACTAATTTTTAAAGAAAAAAGACCAAGCAAAGCACAGCTTTTCCCTTTGGCCATTGTGGCTTTAGGCGTAGTAGTCGGCTTCCCTTTACTCAGTGCTTTGGCTCTGCAATATGTCAGTTCTGCCCATTCCATTGTTTTTGTGGGCATTTTACCTTTGGCTACCGCTATCTTTGGGATTCTTCGTGGTGGCGAACGCCCAAGACCTATCTTTTGGCTATTTTCATTGATGGGCAGTTTGCTGGTAGTAGGTTACGCCTTTGCTCAGGGACTTAGTGCTTCTCCCATTGGGGATATCTTGATGTTATTGGCCGTTATTCTCTGTGGATTGGGCTATGCCGAAGGTGCAAAACTCACCAAAACTTTGGGAGGTTGGCAGGTCATTTCTTGGGCTTTGGTCATTTCTTTACCCATCATGTTGCCGCTTAGTTTTTTCTATCTACCTGCTTCCTTTGAGGGCATTAGTGTTGGCGCATGGAGCAGTTTGGCCTATGTATCATTGTTCAGTATGTTTATTGGGTTTATTTTTTGGTACCGTGGCCTAGCCCAAGGTGGTACGGCTACCATAGGTCAACTCCAATTATTACAGCCCTTTTTTGGTTTGGCCTTAGCCGCTTCGCTATTGCACGAACAAGTAAGTTTGGGCATGCTTGCTGTTACCGTTGGCGTAATTCTATGTGTTGCGGGTACAAGGAAATTTGCAAAACCTCTACGTTAAGTGGGTTGGCAAGCCCAAATAAAATCCCTTAATTTGAAACAAATTGCACCAAATGACGGTAAAGACTTTAGCTGATATTGATATTCCTCAAATTGCAGAAGCGATTAACCAATCCTTTTCAGATTATATCGTACCCTTTCAATTGAATGCGGAACAGTTGCAATATAAAATTACACAGGAAGATGTAAGGCTGGATTTATCTGTGGGTGTTTTTGATGGTGAAGCATTGGTAGGATTAATGCTGCATGGCTTGCGTAAAAACGAAAATCATTTAGTGGCCTACAATGCCGCAACAGGTATTATCCCTACTTACCGAGGGAAGGGATTGGTGAGCAAAATGTATGATTTCCTATTGCCAAAACTACAGGAATTGCGAGTACAAAAAATGGTACTTGAAGTGATCGAAGGAAATGATCCGGCCATTAAAGCTTATCAGAAAATGGACTATACCGTTTCCAGAAAACTGGTTTGCTTTTCGGGAACCGTTAAAGAGGATAAAGTCCAAAAAGAAATCAACATTAAAGAGGCCACCGCATTTCAATGGCGTAAATGGTTAAGTTTTTGGGATATTCAACCTTCGTGGCAAAATGCCGTTCAATCGATAGAGAATAGCAAAGCTATTTGCAAAGTACTGGAAGCTTACCTCGATGATGAGTTGATAGGTTATCTCATTTACAATCCCAACAGCAAAAAAGTCCATCAGTTTGCGGTGTCATCCTCACATCGTCAAAAAGGAATTGCAACCGCCTTATTCCATCACTTACAACAAAGCCTAAATGGCGAAATTTATGTCTACAATATTGATGGCGCTTCATCCAATTGTATTTCATTTTTAAAAGAGCTGGGACTTAAAGAAAAAATGAACCAGTTTGAAATGGAGCGAGCAGTATAAACTTCAAAAGAAATAATATGTCTACATTCTCAATAGAAAAATATAATTCTAGTTATAAAACCCAGTTGTTAACTGTTTGGGAGAAATCCGTTTTAGCCACCCATCATTTTTTATCGCAGGAAGATTTTGTGTTCATCAAATCACTTCTGCAGGGAATGGATTTTGAAATGCTCAACGTTTATTGCCTGCTACACCAACAAAAAGTTGTTGGGTTTATCGGCATCGACGAGAAAAAGATTGAAATGCTGTTTCTCGATCCCGACTATATCGGAAAGGGCTTAGGTAAACAACTCATGGAATTTGCCTTATCTGACCATGGGGCAACCTTTGTAGATGTAAACGAACAAAACCCAAATGCTGTTGCTTTCTACCAAAAATTTGGCTTCACCACATTTGAACGTACCGAGAAAGATGATCTGGGCAAAGACTATCCCCTACTAAGAATGAAGCTCACGGCGGTATAAATTTGAAATGATAATCAGATAAAACACCTCTCAGATTGTCGGTTTAATACAATACCTTCTCGCTTGATGGATTTAGATTTGAATAGAATTTAAAACTATTAAGCATCATGAAAGTATCAAGAAACAAATATGCTGCATTTATTTTTGCCGCATTTATTGCTATTTCAATTTTGGGTTGTTCAAAAGATAAGGCTGACACCCCATCTGCTACTTCGCACAAACTGACTTTTAAAGCAGAAGCCTCTTCGGGATCCTCTTTAAACATGGTGGTTTATGGCTACGATAATACCTTGACTACGGTTTCTAGCTTAGGTGGCACAACTTGGACCAGTCCAGAAATTACCGCACCTGCAAATGCAACGGTAGCAAGTGTCGTATTGAATGGCATTGGAGCAAATGCTTCTTCAACATTAAAAGTGCAGGTATACGTGGATGGGGTCTTGAAAAAAGAAGGAACCGGCGCAGGAACAGCTTTAACCGCTACCGCACAGTTTAACCTTAAATAACAATCCATCGATAATGTTTTTTAATCTAATAGAAGCGGTATTCTAAAGTAAAATGGAAGAAAAAACGACATATTGAATAGCAAAAACGTAGATGAGATAGCCAAGGCACTTAAAAAGCAATAACAACACCACAAATAAAGTTAACTATATAGTTAACTTTATTTTTATACATTTGTAGAAAAATCACTATAAATATGAATTTGGATAAGCTTAAAGAGCCTTTCGATATCAATGGGTTAATAAAAAAACTGGCATTTGCATCAGCTCTTTTCTGCGCTACTATAACTTTTTGGACAATAGTAAAAGCAGATGAAACTCAGGATCCAATAGAAAAAGTAATCGCCGAAGAAACTACAAAATTGATGAAATCATCTAGTTACCAAGCAGTATCTGGAGTCATTTACATCAAGGGCAAAGCGCACTACTTCAATTATGGCAAGCTTAGCAACGGACAACAACCCAACAGTAATACTGTATACGAAATAGGTTCAATCACCAAAACGTATACAGGTTTACTGCTTTCCCAAGCAGTTCACGATCGCAAAATCGGCTTAGACGATGACGTTAGAAAATACTTGGACGGCAAATACCCCAATCTTACCCTGGAAAATGGGCCAATTACCATCAGACATCTGATTACACATACCTCGGGCTTACCGCTTGCAATGAACTGCGACGAGCATGCTCAAAATGTGAAGGAACAGATTATTTGTTTTGAAAAATTCAGCAAAGAAGATTTCTTCAAGGCATTAAAAACGGTACAGCCGAGTGATAAATCGGGGAAAAACTATCATTATTCAGGCGTAGGGACCCAACTAGTTGGCTATATCTTAGAACAAGCTTACCACATGAGCCATAAAGATCTGCTCCAGAAATATGTTTTCTCTCGCTCTAGGGAGAAACAGACCTATCTAGCATTGAAACAGAATGAAAACCCTAACATTTCCATGGGCAGAAACAGCGAAGGTAAGCCTGTGCCGATCATCAATGGATTTTACGACTATTCGGGAGGTATGAAATCATCAGCTTCATCCATGTTAAACTACATCAAAATGTACTTGGAAAGTAATGACGTGGTGGTGAAACAGACCAAGGAGCGACTGGCTGGCAATCTTCAGTACGGAAGAGCCTATGCTTGGAATACCTATGCCTACGATACAAAAAAGAAGATGCTTTATCACAACGGCGGCAGCTATGGTCATTCCTCTTGGATAGCGCTATATCCCAACCAAAAAGCAGGAATTTTCATCGTCACCAATGTGGTAACCGCTGACTCTCAACAGAAATTGAACGAGCTATCCAACCGCATCATCGATAGGCTTAACATCGAAATTGATTAATTCCTAAACCCGTTTAATAAGCTTAATACATCAATTCGCTTTTACTCTGATATATTTTTCAGTAATGGTTCGATCTACGCCAGCTCCTTCTACTTTTTCTACCCCAGTTTGGATTAACGTATCGTTTTTGATGCTTACCTTAAAGTTGAATTTTTTTCCTTCCCAGTTTCTATCCTTGTAAAAGTCTAAAAACTCGGTATACACCTCTCCTTTTAAAATATATCTACCTCCTCCACCATCAAAATGATTGCTGCTGTCTTTTGGCATTTCTAACTTGTGGTTTAGGAAAGCAAAATGGGTATCGTTAATGATCTTGATCATACTTCTACCTTTGGTATAATCTGTTTCGGTAGTCTTCCCATTTTCCACCGTAGTAGCCGACAGCAACTGCCATGTACCTATAATTGGAACTTGGCCGTTCTCAGTTTTTGCAGAATTACAAGATAAAAAAGAGACAATGCAACTCAATAGAAGAGGCGTTTTAACGTTCATGGTTTGTATTTTAAATGGTTAGACATCTAATTTATCAAACCTAAACGGAAATACCAATAGCGAGATCAATCAGCGTCTTTTTACAGACATTGGAATAGCCGTTAAACTATTCTCCACACTAGAATTGTAATGAATAACATTACGCTCACTACTACTAGTTGTATTCATCATGTTCTTCATTGTAGCGGTGTGCCCAATCAAGGTTAAAGCTTTTTTGATCAAGGGATCCTGTGAGTCGCCAATTTGCCGCAAGGGCAATTCTGCAAGTTCATTAACGATAAAGTTTGGAGTTAAACCTTTGGAATAATCACCCTCTCCTCTTGAATTATATAGCTTAAAAATTAACGGATAAAGAGTCAGATCAATTATTTTTGGTTTCCGCTGATCCTCAATGGCAAAACTGGCCATGTCTTTACCCAATGTTTTTTCCCCAACTTGCACCACTTCTATAAAAGGCCTTAAGGTATTGATCAATAATTCTGCAGCCGACGCCGTAGCTCCCGTAGTAAGTACATAAACCTTGGACAACGAAAACCTTCTGGCAAGCAGTTCGCTAAAATCTTGAGGCTGGTATCTATTTTCAGAAATAGCATCCTGAAACGAGCGATATTGCTTTCCGCCGTTACGATTGGCTTGGTAAATTGCAAAAACCTGTTGTGCATTTACATTGGCAATTACCGCAGCTACTTTTGCTACGGAGGAAATATCTCCACCTGGATTATATCGCATGTCTATGATAAGATTGCTCACGGCAGCGTCTTTTAATTTCCTCAGCGAATCTAAAATGTTATAATCGTAATTCCCGTTAAAACGATTATAGAAAAGATACCCTGTTTTACGACCATTATCCTCAAAAACTCGAGTGGTGTATACAGGCTGTTCTGCAAAACGTGTATAACTCAACTGCACATCGCCAACAGGCTGAATCTGATTGTTCCCCAATTTGGAGATGGACAGATTGATCCCGTTTCCTTCTTCTAAAAGGCTTTTTATCATTTCTATATTAGAAGATTGAATAGTTAAGTTGTTCACCTTAGTAAAAACATCACCTCTTTTTAATCCTTTTTTTGCCGCTGGTCCATTGGGCACCACAAGCGTAATCACACCGATCAAATCGTCAGATATATCTTTCTTTTGAAGTAAAGCATACTCCAAACCATACCATGCAAAGGACGAATACCTAGTATTCTGCTGACTAGGATCGGTAATGGTCGAGAAACGATCTTCTGTATTCAATATCGATTTAAAAAATGCCACCGTGCTATTACCAGATACTGGGTTTCGAGGTAATGCTTCACTCCAATAATAATAAACCTGCATACTATCTAAAACCCATTGTTGTTGGGTGGACAATGTCGTCCTTATTTCTTGGTTTTTCTTACAGGAAAAGAAAATAGACACGATAAAAAAAACACCCAGTATTTGTTTCATAGCTTTCTTGCGTATATCTATATAATCCTTTATAAGAGCAAAATCCCTAGTGGGAAAAATATTTTTTTAAATAGAATAGGGAATTTCCGCCACTTGCAGATTATAGTATTAAAAGGCGCTTGATGAAGTCTTTACAAGGATAATGAATAAGGAAATTTTAAAAAGGTATTTTGAAGGAAAAAGCAGTCGATGGGAAAGGCAGCAGGTAGAAGCATATTTTAAAGGAAAAGATATGCAGGCCTTTGACGAATATATTCAGGAAGAAGATTCGAAAACACCAGATTCCTCTATAAAAACACTTGACAAAGATGCATTTTTCAGTCAACTCCTTGAAAAGGCAAAGGCGCCAGAAAGTGAGATCAAAACAACTAAAACCAAATTTATTTCCTTAATAAGAGCTGCTGCGATTTTTTTCTTACTATGCAGTTTGGGCATTACAATTTATCTATTAAATGAACGCTACGAGTCCGAAGCCTTAAAACCAGAACTGGTTACGATTGTTAATGACGGCACCACTTTGAAGTATACGTTCCTTTCTGACGGCACTAAAATATGGTTAAACTCTGGCGCTAAATTAAGTTACGACCGAAAACATTTTGGAGACACCAGTAGAGAAGTAAAAATTAGCGGAGAAGCTTTTTTTGACGTAGCACATTTACCCCAAAAACCATTTAAAGTACACTCGGGTAAACTAACTACCACGGTTATGGGAACCGCATTTAATGTAGAAGCCTATCCAAAAGAGGAACACATCAGGGTGTTATTGGTACGTGGGTATGTACGTATCAACGTTGGTAACCAGCAGCGAGCACTTTTACCTGGCCAAATATTGGCCTATAGTCCAAAAAGCAAGCATATAGAAATTCATCCCGTAGATGTTTCTGAAAAGTTAGACTTATTTACCAATGGCAAACTGGTATTTGAAAGCGTTGGATTAGCTGATGTGCTCACCAGGTTAGAGCAAGTGTTCGGAATCAAGATAAGTATAGAAAAAGAACTCACCGCAAATAAAACAGTAAGCGGTAGTTATTTCAGGGGCGAACCAGAAGAGACGCTTCGCAGGATTTTATTTATGCATGGGCTACATTTAAAAAAGAGGGGAGAAAAAGATTATGTAATTACCAATTAGAGGCGATACAAATAAAAAGGAATGCTATTGCAGTAGCATTCCCTAAAAACCGAATAGCTAATTCTATTACAATTTTATGTTCATTAACACAAAACTAAACAATCATTTACAAAAGAAGCCTTTTGCGCTTACTATTTTTTTTGTTGCTTTTTTCTTGCTGATCGGCCCTGTTAAAGCTCAGTCAGCAGGCAAATACACCGAATCCAATATCACGATCAATGTTAATCGTGTTTCATTATCGGAAGTACTGACGTTGCTTAAAAAGCAATCTGCTTACGACTTTTTTTACGATAAACCAGCAGCTTCAAAATTACTGGTACCACACCTGAAATTTACGGGAACGCCACTAATAGAGGTGTTAAAATATATAAAACGTGAAATGCCCGTAGATTTCCAAATTTCACGTAATGAAATCACCATTCGCATAGAAACAGATACAGAATTTGAAGCACGTACCAAGCGTCAGCAGCCCGGCAGATTAACAGGTAAGGTTTTAGATGAAAAAGGAGAAGGTTTACCGGGTGCCAACATTAAGGTATTGCAAACAGGCAACAATGCGCAAAGCGATGTAGAAGGAAAATATGCCCTGAACCTTCCTCCAGGGACATATACCATTGAGGTTTCTTACATTTCTTTCCAAACCAAGCGCATCACTGACATCATTATCAAAGCTGGCCAAGTAGCTCCGCTAGACGTAATGCTTAATCCTAGCACAAAATCCCTGAATGAAGTGGTCGTTACCGCTACCTACCGCAGAGCCTCGCTAGAGGGTTTATACGCACGGCAAAAAAACAGTGCTGCCGTATCTGATGGCATTACCGCAGAACAAATTGCCCGGTCACCAGACTTTAATGCGGCACAGGTATTAGGAAAAATTAGCGGCCTACAAATTTCAAATGAGCACAGTGTAGTGGTACGGGGACTCAGTGATCGCTACAACAATGTGTTACTGAATGGAGCCATGATGCCGAGCAGCGAACCTAACCGCCGCGACTTCGCTTTTGACATGATCCCAAGTGCGTTATTGGACAATATTGTAGTCAACAAAACAGCCACCCCTGATTTAACGGGCGAATTTACTGGGGGATTGATACAGGTACACACCAAGGAAATTCCCGATGAAGATTTTTTTCAGCTTACCTTGGGTTCTGCCTATAATAGTCAAGCCACAGGAAAAGACTTCCTAGGCCTTGATCGTGGCGATAAGGCTTGGCTGGGCCTGAAATCTGATTTACAAAAGGCCCCATCTGGAATGGGCTTTGGGGAATATAATGTGCTCATGGGAACGCTAACCAATAGCACCCCAAATCCTCAACAACGCGAGCAGCTCAATCGCTTTTTGGGTACAATGCCCGATAACTGGCGGTTTAGACGCTATACCGCAATGCCTGTTCAAGATTATCAGGTACAGGGAGGTAAGGCAATTTCCTTCAAAAACAATAGTCGTTTTGGATTTACAGGAGCACTTACCTACAGAAATGAACAGCGAACAGATCAAAAAAATCTCTACGAGCCTTATATGCTTGATTATGCTGGAAACCTTTACAAGTACATCACTACGCTAGGTGCCAGCCTTAATATGGGCTACAGTTTCGGCAAAAACAAAATAACCTTACAAAACACCTATAACCATAAGTTTAATGATGATTTTTGGAAATATCGTGGTATAGATGAGGATAATGGCAGTATACGAGTAGATAATTTCACCAACGTAACCATTATTTATTCCCTACTGCAATCACAATTGGGAGGAGAACATATAATCGGTAAAAAAGGCATCAAAGTAGATTGGAATTTCTCTGGCGCCCGCCTGAACCGAGACCAACCCTACAGTCGTTTATTAACCAGGCACAACGGCACAGCAGCAGACAATACACCACCCGACTATTTCGTCTACCCCATGGGAAGCAATAAAGTTAGAGATGGCAGCATGTTCTATTCTGAGCTAAATGAACAACTGTATAATTGGGGTGCCAATGTACAGATCCCTTTTAGCGCCTTAAATGCAAATCAAATCTTCAAGTTAGGCTACCAAGGCAAATACAGGGATGCAGATTTCCAATCAAACCTATATAGGATAGGTTCCGTTACCAACAACAGCTATGGCGGCATACCCTACGAACAGGTATTCAATAGGCAAAATTTCATGAGTGACCTGTTATTGCGCCCCATAAGTTCTAGTGGACAAACCATTACACAAAGTACTTCTTCAGAAGGCTATGAGGGATTTCAGCGTCTAAATGCCTTCTACGGCATGTTTGATGTCAAATTATTGAAAAAATTAAGATTGATCACCGGGATAAGGGCGGAGAAAAATGACCAAAACGTTTTCGATATGGTATGGAATGAACAGTTACGGGTTTATGAAAGGAAAACGATCAATAATACACAAACCGATTGGTTACCTTCTGCCAATGCCATTTATGCGCTCAACAATAAAGTCAATGTTAGAGCCTCTTGGTACAAAACCGTAGCACGACCAGATCTGAGGGAGCTTTCTTCTTTCCAATATTTTGACTACGATATTTTTAGAACTGTTCAGGGCAGCGCTTTAAAAACAACAAATATTGAAAACGTAGACCTTAGGTTTGAAATATTCCCTTCTCCAGGTGAAATTTTAAGTATTTCCGGGTTTTATAAAAAATTCCGGAATCCTATCGAGGTGGTGATACACCCAACCAGTGAGGGACAAGTGAATTTCTATACCAACCTTTTGGGGGCTAAAGATATTGGGCTTGAGCTAGATTTCCGAAAGTCCTTTAATTTCATCAGTAGCGAATCCAAGCTTTGGAACAACCTATACCTCTCTGGGAACTTCACCTGGTTAAATGCCAATATCGATTTTAACTTCGCTACAGCAGTCGATGAGAATGGCAGCCCTGTTCCAAACAGAAGAAATAGACCGCTAGCTGGACAATCGCCTTATATCATCAATGGCGGCCTATTATATGCCGGCAAAAAGCTAGGCGTTAACGTTACATACAACCGTTTTGGAAAGCGCATTGTTTATGCTTCACCTAATAGAGCGACCGACGAATATGAAAACCCAAGGGATATGGTAGACCTCCAATTGAGCTATAAAATCCTAAAGCAAAAAGCGGAGATTAAATTTAACATTAACAACCTGCTTAATCAGGAGCAATTTGTTTACGTGAACCGATTTGCTCCGGGCAACCCTTTTGGTTACAACATAGGTGATAACTCTGTCCAAGAATACCCTGGTGTAGGAGAAGCACTCGCACCAGAAAGATTAGACCCCAAAGGAACCTCCTATTCCAATGACTACGATACCAAAATCAGAACGAATAGGTATGGAATCAACTATAGCATCTACTTTACTTATCGCTTTTAATGGAAACAACATAAATGTTAAACAAAAATTGACTTACACGAACAAAACAGAAAACTAAAACAATCAAAAACGGACAATTGAACAGTTTAGTAAAAACCTCAAAAACTAAAAAAATGAAAATTAAATCAATTGCATTAAAATGTATTTTTGCTTCGGCAGTTATTGCTTTAAGCATTACTGGATGTAAAAAAGACTTCCAAGGTAGCACCGCTAAAGGAGGTTCATTTAATCGTTCAGGAAGAGCATTCCAAGACACAAGGGATGTGCCTAATACTACACAGGTTATTCCTAACGTAATTAGCGTAAACACTACGCTAGATGCAAGTAAACTATGGATTTTAGACGGACCTACTTATGTAACCAATGGCGCTACATTAACCATTGAGCCAGGCACCTTCATCAAAGGGCTTAAAAGAGCAAATACCACTTTGCAACAACCTTCTTTCCTTTTGGTAAGCAAAGGCTCTAGAATTGTTGCTGATGGTAATGTAGACAATCCCATTGTTTTCACCAGCCAAGAAAGCGTAAACAATCGTCGTGCTGGCGATTGGGGCGGTGTAGTTATTTTAGGCAACGGCATGACCAATGGTGGTTTAAGGGAAATTGAAGGAATAAGTTCAGCGTACGTAACTAGCGCTGGTTTACCTTATCCTAGTACCATCCAATATGGCACCAACCTTTCAGAAGAAGATGCTACTTCAGCTAGTACATTACGCTATGTTCGTATTGAGTACGCAGGTGCAGAATTAACACCTGATAATGAACTTAACGGTTTAACTTTAGGCGGTGTAGGTTCTGCAAGCACACTTGATTATGTTCAAATTTCTTATGGTGCTGATGACGGCTTTGAATTCTTTGGTGGTTCAGTAAATGCAAAACATTTGATCGCTATTGGCAACAATGATGATGATTTCGATTTTGACCAAGGTTACCAAGGAACTATCCAGTTCGCGGTATCTTTAAAAGATCCTTCAGTAATTACTGTTCCTCCGGCTACTCTTTATTCTTCAAATCCAAATGGTATCGAGTGTAACAACATTACTTCACCAGTAACAGCTGTAAACAGCAGAATGACAAGCCCAGTATTAACTAACTTAACCGTATTGGGACATGCGAACAACCAAGGACCTATCACAGGGAGCACAGCTGGCCGTGGTGTTTTATTCCGTGTAAATTCGAACTTCACTTTGGTTAACTCTATCATAGGAGGTTTCAATATTGGTTCAGAAGTAATTAGTGGAGCGTCAGCGGTAGGTCCTACAGCAAACAATGTGATCCAAGCTTATAGTTCATTAGGCCCATTAGGTACTGGTTTGGCTAGCACTGCAAGTGCAAATGCTTACCTTTTATTGGCTGCACCTTTTGATATTGCATTTACAGGTACTACTTTCATTCCTGATTTTCGTTATACAGCTAGCTCTCCTGCAGCTACTGGCGCAAGCTTTACAAGTTTAAGTATTCCACATCCAGGCGGTGCAGTGCTGTCATTAACCTCAACAACCTATAGAGGTGCGTTTGATGACGATACCAAATCAAGCTGGGATGAGATTTGGGCTTCGTATAACGTAAACGCAAATCCTTACCTATAATCTTTTATGTTCTTGTAAACAATTAACACTCCATTAAAAAATAACCCAGGGCAGCAATTGCTCTGGGTTTCATTAAAAAAATTCAAATGAAAAATACATCATTATCTTTTATCATCTACTTTATTTTGCCCTCTATCGTATTATTGTCTTCGTGCCAAAAAGGGACCGAAATTAAAGGAACTGGCTACGGGAAACTGACTGTAGAATCTACTTTTGATAGCCAAGCAAAAGATTTATTGGTGAAAGTTGATGGCGAGACTAAAGCGACTTTAACTGCCACTAATTCTAATTCTGTGGGTCAAATTATAGTAGCCGAAGGACCACACCGTGTGAGTTTAGTGAGTACCGAGAATCAAACGGTACTAAAAGATACCACTATTCAATTCGAAACCGCAAAAACAAGTACCTTGCCTCGATTTTGGAATAAAGGTAATGTGCTTTTATTTGACGATTACGATCCTACAAAAATGCCAAAACCTGCAAATGGAAATATTCTGTTAAGATTTATTACTACAGGCCTTAGCTTGCCCGACGACATACGTATTGAAATTGTAGCTTCTTACCGATCAGGACGAAATTCACTAAAGGTAACCAGTGGAAAAACCATTCTGCATGTTTCTAAAAACGTTTTTACAGACTATATAGAACTTCCAGATTGGAGAACATTAATACCTGCTGGTACTGCTGGTTTTTATACCGTAGAAGCCTATGACAATGCAACCAATGCCAAAATTATTGGTGTTGGCACAACTGTAGGGAGCCTAATTTATTTAAATGGAAATAACACGGTATTTATTCCAAATGCCGTTTTTTCATTGGCAATCGAATCCGCTACAGCGACCTCTACCATTTTTTCTAAATCCTTATAAAAAATAAGGCTCATCCCGGACAAAGATGAGCCTTATTTAAATCAATTGCTTAAAATGTACTTTTAAACAATTGTGAAAATAAAGTAAATAATTTAGCTATGCAAATATTTCAATTGCAAGGCTTTAGTATTTTAAAAAATTACAGCTTTTGATCAGATTAGGCCAACCAATTTAAGACTGACCATTGAAACACGGCCCATATCATGACATCCTTAACTCTATAATTGAGCACCAATCTTTTCTTAATGGTTTTCATCGCTTCATTAAGGTGGTTATCTACCGTTTTATTAGATATGTTAAGCATTTCGGCGATGTTCTTGTAGCTTAACCCCTCTTCTTTAAACATGCGGTACACCATTTGGCGCTTAGGAGGCATGGCATTTACAGCTCGGCTTAACATCAACTGAAATTCTTTCTTCTCCATCTGTCCCTCCATATCGCTTACTTCATTTAAAATGGAAGGATGTTCATCCAGAGATTGCTTTTTCAGCCTAGCATTGATTTCTTTTCTGGCAAAGTTCCTCGCATGAAAATATAGAAATGGCATATAATCTTGCTTACCATCTAATTCGTCTAGCTTTGACCACAGTTTTAGATAGGTTTCCTGCAACACATCGTTTGTTAATTCTTCGCATTTGAGAGCTCTAGAAAAAATACGATTCATTTTCTCGAAAGTTAAATCGTATATAGATTTAAAAAGCTCTTCTTTTGAATGATGTAGCACTTTTTTCATCGTTAGTTTCTTTCAGTCAAGATAGAGATGCTATGTTAACTGGTTATTAATTTTAGTTGTCATTTAAATCAAGTTATTTGTAATCAGAAAAATACCCGAGTTATCGAGTGTGATAAATGACAATTAGAGGTCCCTACCAACCCTGTGAGTAAAACAAATAATGTTGTGGATATAAACCAAGAAAAAGGTAAAGCACCATTATTGGTGAAACGGGGTTAAGGGCCGGTTGATCATGTAAGCCTTTTAAAAAGGAGGAAGGCCTTTCAAAAAACGATATTCAACTCATTGAATTGCCGTTTAGTCTTTAGCCCTATTTTCTAGATTTTCTCACCAAAATCGTTTTCGCTTTTTGCGATGACTAAAGTGCTGGCCACATTTCCTATGGTTATTGGTAATGGCTCTAGCCTCGTTCAAAAATCGTTCTACGGCTACAATGAAAAACAAACCTTCCGAAGGTATTTGAGGCAGCATATAAACTACCGAACTTAAGGCTATAAATCCAGCTCCAGGAACTCCAGAAGCTCCTTTAGAAATTACCATCAAAATTAAGACAATCTTGGCGCAAGTATAAAAATCTACTTGTACATGGTAAAGTTGGATTAAAAACATAACGCATAAGCCCAAGTAAATTGACGTGCCAATAAGATTAAAAGAATAGCCTGTAGATAATACAAAGCTAGTTACAGGCTTACTACATCCATACTTCTCTAAACGGGGAATCAGCAGCGGAATTACAGTTCTGGATGAAGATGTACCAAAAACAATGACCAGCTCTTCTCTAATGAGAACCAGCATACGCCAAATGCTTAATCTATAATAGCGCAGTAATAGCCCTAAAAACAAAAGCACATATACAATAGCCGATAAGTACATGATAGCAACCAGTTTGCTCATAGGCAAAATGGAGTGTATACCAAAGGTGGCAATGGTATAAGCCATCCCGCTAAATACCGCTAGCGGTGTTAGGTAAAAAAACAATGTAATTAGTTTAAAAATAGCTCCCTTTATATTTTCTAGGCTTGAGATATAGCTATCCCTTTTAGGTAAAAAATGTAGTAAAAGCCCAACTGCTACTGCTAAAATTAAAACCCAAACTACGTTATGTTCCAGTATAAAGTTGTTCCAGCCAGAGGCTACTTTATTTTGTGGTAGCCGAATAGGGGCCTTTATCATTCCTTCCAGAAGACTTTTATTAATTGAACCAGACCTCATAAAAACTTCCATCACCATTCCAAACACAATGGCTAAAGTAGTAAGTACCTCAAATAGGATAAAAGATTTGATGGCTATTCTGCCAAGTTTTCTTAAGCTAACGATACCAGCTATACCTGTAGCTACCGAAAGAAAGATAACCGGAGCAGCGAACCACTCCGTTACCTCGATGAAGTATTTACCAATAAACCTTTGCTTTATAGAAAAATCTGGAAAATATTTGCCCACTACTATTCCAAGTATTAAAGCAACCAATACTTGGAAAGCTAGATTATAAAATACTTTCTTTAATATATTTGGCATTAAAAAACTTCGTTTTTATTACCCAAAAATAGCGAATTATCGTTGTCTGTTTTCTACAAAGAAACAGCACCAACTAAAATAGCCCCGGCCAACATCACCAAACAGGTAATACTAGCCCATTTCATGGTAAAATGCATATGATCTGCAAAACTAACCCCAGCCAAACCCACTAATAAATAAGTAGATGGCACTAGGGGGCTAAGCAAGTGTACCGGTCCTCCAAACAGCCCAGCCCTACCCACCTCTGCAACCGATACGTTTAGGTGCTGTGCTGTTTGCCCAACCAACGGGAGTATGCCAAAATAATAGGCATCGTTGCTCATAAAGAAGGTAAGCGGCGGAGTTGCCAATCCTGTTATCAACGGTAAATGGCTGCCCCAAGCCTCTGGTATTGCATCAATTAAAGTTAATGCCATAGCGTCCATCATCTTTGTTCCAGTAAGTATTCCCGTAAAAATACCCGCGGCAAAAATCATGGCCGAAACAGAAAGGGCATTATCTGCATGTTTACGTATTCTATTGTGCTGATCTTCTAACCTTGGATAATTGATAATGATTGCAAAGGCAAAAGCAATCATGAACATTACCGTAAGCGGCAGCAGGTTCAGTACCATTGCAGTAAGTAACGCAGCGGTCAATAAAAAATTAAAGATGATTAATTTTGGTCTTTTTAGGCTCTGATCATCAGACTCCCCAAATTTCAAATGATTATCGTTTTCTGCAGCAAATTCCGCAGCATTAATATCTATTCCTGCCAAACGCATTCTTTTTCTTTCTTGAAGCCCAAAAATTCTGGCCATAAACAACACCCAAATAGCACCAAGCACTATGGAAGGCAATACTGGAATAAACAGCTCGGCAGAACTTAAATGTAGTGAGGTCATCGCCCTCGCTGTTGGTCCGCCCCAAGGCAATACGTTCATTACCCCACCTGCACACATGATAATAGCAGTAAGTTTAAGCGCAGGAATACCCAATTTCTTATAAAGTGGCAACATTGCCGAAACAACAATAAGGTAGGTTGTTGCCCCATCGCCATCTAAAGACACCAACAAGGTTAAAATGGCAGTCCCCATAGTTACCTTTAAAGGATCTCCCTTTACAAATTTGAGTATTTTTGAAACCAATGGATCGAAAAGCCCAACATCAATCATAATACTGAAGTACATGATGCCGAAAATCAACATCACTCCGGTTGGTGCTATTTTTTTAATGCCATCCATCATCATGGTACCCAATTCGCTGCCAAAGCCACCCACTATTCCAAAAATTATTGGGACTATAATTAGTGCCGTAAGAGCATACATTTTTTTGCTCATGATCAAGGTCATAAAAACAATGATCATTAAAAATCCTATAGAAGCTAACATATTATTATTTTATGGTGTTTAATCTTTTGTTTTCTTAGTTAAATCAAAGCTTTTACGTAAAGACAGCACGGCAAAGTTGAAAATGCCTACGGATTCGAATTGAGTCATCCAATAAGGTTCAATTTCAAAGGTTTCGCTCACCTTGTACCCAACACCACCCCATAGTCTAAAACTGTCAAAGGCCATTTCTTTATCCAAATTCATTCTTATTTCGTTTTTACCAATTAGGGTCCATCGGCCTTTTTCTACATTTCCCAATTTATAATTGACACTAAGCAAATGCCTCGCTCTCATCACAAAACGATCTGAAAAAAGAAAGCGTTCTTCGAAACGATAACGCTGCGAGAGATCGAGCCGATTGCTTATTTTATGTCCTATGGTTACCTGTTGGAATATCCGATGCTCAAGAATTGTATTTTTCTCTGTTCCCGTTGCATCATAAGGAGAAATTTCTAGATACATATATCCACCACCAAACTGTACGGGTGCTTTTTTCAACTTATAGTCTACATAGGTATTAATCAAGAAAAGTCTCGTGTCTGTAATATCCGCATCATAGTTTCTATATTGTGCCAAAGCAGTAACTGTCCATTGCGGCGCAATTTTAGTTCTGGTTAGAAACATGTAAAACTGATTAAATTTTCCAGGCTGTGCCGCTATGCGGGAGCAAATTGTCAGATTAAATAACAGCGTTATCAATCCACTTAGTAGTACTTTTTTCATTATCTATTTGGTTAGCATCGTTTTGTTGCTGTTGCCTTTTTGAGGCACCAACAACTTACTACAGATTCTAAATTGCTTGTAAAAGTGTTACGAGAGAAATAAAGTCAGCAAACGACAAAAAAAGCAGACAAACTACAGGACTTTTAAAAAATCATCGGCTGATACCGACTATGGTAGGCTCAGTAACATTTCCTCACTTGAGAATAGACAGCAAAATACACGTAAGAAATACCTGTTTTAAAGCTCTTATTAAAAACAAGTTAAGGCAATATGTAAATCAACACAAATGGCTAAGTTAGATTTTGCCAATAGGCCAACATTCGATTAGTTTTTAATGATAACTTTGGTTTAAATGGCATTACTGATAAATATTATTTTTTTAGTGTTGATTTTAAGGTTGTCTTTCGAAAAAAGGATTATCGAATCGGCTTTAAAAAATGATTGGCCAATATTATTATGGGTACAACACATTCTGTTCTGGATAATATTCTCATTTGTAAACGTTTACTTCTATCTGGTTTTCTTTTCGTTCCCCTTTAATTTGTATGGTATTTTGTTGGCTGTTGTCAGTAACGTGGCCATTTACTATATCAGTTATAATAAACTAGTGCCCGAATTTTACGTTACCAAAAACTATGCGCAATATATCCTTTACACTATCCTCATTTTTGTTGTTTTTAGCTTAACCAGAATTTTAATAGAGCCCGGCATGATTGCCAAATCATCTGTTAAGGTAGAACAGGGCTTCTTATTTATCTTTATTTATGCTTCACATGGCATTTGTATCTTGGTTTCAAGTTTATTAGGGATATCTAAACATAAATTTATAATAGAAAATGATCTCGTCACTCTTGAAGGCATTAAAAAGGAAGTGGACATGAGCCTAATGAAATCGAAAGTAAATCCCCATTTCTTATTAAATACCCTTAATAACATTTATGCCGTAGGCAACATCAACGAGCTTCAATCGCAATCCATTTTAAACCTCAGTCAATTGTTGCAGTACACCATTTACGAAACCGACCATAAAAGAATCAGCGTTTCTAAAGAACTACAAATGATAAAATCGCTAACCGGACTTTATCAGCTTAAAAATGGAAACTTGTTAGATATAACTTTTGATTTTAAGGATGAAGATTGGATGGACGAGGTGGAAATACCACCAACAGTTTACTTAACATTGTTTGAAAATGCCTTAAAGCACTCGGCAATTGGGAATGCTAATAATTCGTGGATAAAAGCAAGTTTACTTTTAGAAGCCAATACATTAACCTTTACCGTTAGGAATAGTATATCGAAATCAGGAGAAACTAATGCTTACTACGAATACAAGGGTATGGGGGTAATTATCATAAAACAATTGATGAATATCGAAATAGGAATGGATAATTACTCGTTAATAAACAGTGCAGAAAATGATAGCTATTGGGCAGAACTTAAAATAAAATTATGGCTAAACTAAAAACTGTTTGTGTAGATGATGAGCTTCCTTCGCTTAAATTGCTGAGAGAGTATTGTGAAATGCTGCCCGGTATAGCCTTAGTTAAATCCTTTTCAGATTCAAAAGACGCCATTTCTTTTCTGGAAAAAACTAAAGTAGATTTACTGCTTTTAGATATTAAAATGCCCGGGTTTACAGGGTTGGAATTGCTAAAATCAATCAATTATAAACCACTTTGCATATTTATTACAGCCGACGCAAATTACGCCGTACAAGCTTACGAACTAGACGTTATAGATTACTTAATTAAGCCCGCTTCTTTTTCTCGTTTCGAGAAATCTGTAGAAAAGGCCATAGACTACAAGAGATTTATCTCTTATAAAGATGTAGACGATAAAATAATTATGTTTAAGGCTAACCAAATGATACAGCGTATGCGTTTGGAAGATATTCTTTGGGTTGAAGGCTTTGGCGAGTACATTAAATTAGTTGGCCGATTTAAAAACTTCACCTTGCTACAAAGATTAGTTGATTTTGCAGAGCAATATGCTTACTTGGGTTTTATAAGGATACACAAGTCTTACTTGGTACTTGCGCAAGATATAGAATCATTTTCGTCGAGCACTGTAAAGTTAAAGCAAGGCCAAGAGCTACCAATTGGTAGGGTTTATAAAGATAATGTAAAGCTAAAGAGCTAGCTGATTGATTGGTAAAAAAATTACTGGTGTTTTTTTTATAAGAAAATGCCTGCATTTTTAATTTGCAGGCATTCAATTCAATAAGCGATATTCAGCGGAGAAAGGTATCGCAATCAAAAATCTGATGCCGCTTTTGTTGTATTTTAATAAGGTTGAAGATGGTTTTAGATACATCTTCGTTCCTGCCTGATTTCTTTAAGGATTTATCTTTTTTAGCATTGCTTCAGATATATTTAGTAACATCTTTGCTCTATCTTCAGCCTTTTCAGATTTTAAATCATAGTACAAAGGTTTGTCTTCAAAATAATACCAGTTCATCACTTTTTTAGAGCTTCCTTCAATCATATATTCTTCAACTTTTATTAATTTATTTTGATCATAATAAAATGTTGTAGATGTAGTTATTTCTTTTGTTGTTCCGGTTTGATTGAAAGTAGTGTAAACAATATTTTCGTATTTTTTAAGTTGATTTTCAACTACTTTCATGGTTAAATAAGTAGTCATTTTTAAGCCATATTCCGGTTTGTCTTGAATTATAGTGTCTTTTTTAATTTGGTATTCCGATTGATTAATACGACTTACAATAGCGTCAATATTTTTGGTTTGAGGTGTTTCTTGAGCGTAAGAGTTTCCTACGATAAGACTTAATAGAATAAAAAACAGGTGCTTTTTCATTTCCAAATTGGTTTTTATTGACCCCGATGGCAGGGATTTATAATCCGCGTTTACAAAAACACAATAAAAAAGCCCAGATTTAAATCTGGGCTTTTTCTCTTTGCGGAGAAAGAGGGATTCGAACCCTCGATACCCTTTTGGGGCATACACACTTTCCAGGCGTGCTCCTTCGACCACTCGGACACTTCTCCATTTAAGCCGCAAGAATAAGATTTTTAATGCAATAAAAAAAGCCTCAGCTGTTTGACTGAGGCTTTTTTTATCAGAGAAATTACTCAACCACGGTAACTTTTACCATATTGGTTCTGCTTCTTTTCTCCAAAGGAACTGCTGCAGTGTTAATTACCACATCTCCTTTTTTAACTAATTTCTTTTTCTTCAACAAATCATTTACCTCTTCAATGGTTTTATCTGTACTTTCAAATTTATCATAGAAGAAGCCTCTTACTCCCCAAACCAAGCTTAAGGTATTTAACAAACTTTCGTTACTGGTAAAAGTAAAAATAGGTGCTTGTGGACGGTGGCTAGCTACCTCAAAAGCAGTGTAGCCGCTAGAAGTCATGGTCACGATACCAATCGCATCTGTTTGTTTAGCCAAGAAACAAGCCGAATCACATACTGCATCTCCTAAGAAGCTATCAGTTTTTGGCTTCAAAAATTTCTCTGCGTAAAACGGATAATTGTTTTCTTCGATGTTATTGATGATTTTCTGCATCGTTTCGATCACGATCAGCGGAAATTCACCTACTGAGGTTTCGCCGCTAAGCATCACCGCATCAGCACCGTCTAACACAGAGTTAGCTACGTCGTTCACCTCAGCTCTAGTTGGACGAGGAGTAGTGATCATACTTTCCAACATTTGTGTAGCAATAATTACCGGTTTAGAAGCCGCCCTACACTTATTTACAATCATTTTTTGCAACAAAGGCACTTCTTCCATTGGCATTTCTACCCCTAAGTCACCACGAGCAACCATTACGGCATCAGTTACGGCAATAATTTCGTCGATATTGGCAATCGCTTCTGGTTTTTCAATTTTAGCAACAACTCTAGCAGTTTTGCCTCTTTCTTTGATCACATCTTTTAACTCCACTATATCAGCGGCATTACGCACAAATGAAAGACCTATCCACTCTACATCGCTTTCCAAAACAAAATCTAAGTTTTTTCTATCTTCAACGGTTAAAGAAGGGATAGAAACTTTGGTATTTGGAAGGTTTACCCCTTTTCTAGAAGTTAAAATACCACCGTGGACGATCTCACAAATCACCTCATCTTTGTAGTTGGTCTCTATCACACGCATCTGTAGTTTACCATCATCCAAAAGGATAATTTCTCCAGCTTTTACATCTTTAGGAAAATTTTCATAAGTGATATAAATGCGTTCTTCGTTGCCAATACACTCTTGAGTGGTGATGATGGTTTTGCTTCCGTTAACAAGGTTAATCCCTCCATCTTTAACCATTCCGATTCTGATTTTAGGCCCTTGTAAATCGGCTAAAATACCTACGTTATATTTATGTTTGTGGTTGATCTCTCTGATGGTGTCTATCACCTTTTGGTGATCGGCTTGTGAACCATGCGAAAAGTTTAGCCTACATACGTCTAAACCTGCATTAAACATACTATACAACACCTCTGGTTTAGCCGAAGCAGGGCCCAAAGTTGCCACAATTTTGGTTCTAGAATGAAAAGGTTTCATTAAAATTATCTTGTGATTACCGCCTCAACAACAACACTTAAAAGTGCTACTTGTTTAAGCTCTAATTATACTATTTCAGTTTGATTTCAGATTCAAATATAGTGTATTTACTACACTAACAATATAAAATTTACATTACCAAATTTTCCTTGGACTTTAATTTACGCACATCTATCTGCGCAGCAACCTGAATATCAGGCATTTTATTTAAATTACTAAGAATAAAATTGAGATCTTCTTTATCAATAAACTGATGGATAACAATGAAGAAATCCACCTTGTTCATTTCGGGAATCAGAAAGCCCTCGCTGTTTCTATTGCTCACTAAAAAATACTCCCGCTCGCCCTCTTCTACAAAGAAAAAATATTTGGAAAAAGCCAACGGCGCTTCATCCGTATTAAAATACACCTCATGATCCTCTATTTTATAAAACTCCAAGTTAAGATTTGTGTTTATCTTATGGCACAAAACGTAGTCTTTTAACGATGCGGTAATTGCGATGAGGACAAAATCCAAATCGAGCGATAGTTTTAAATAAGTTTTGTTCAAAATGTATTTTTTTGTTAGAATTACGAAATTATAAAACTAATTTTACTTTGGGTTTTAAACCCATTAAAATTGACAGAGAAATAAAAACATTTGAAATGTGTTAGAATTTATTTTTCTTTGCACAGAATTATTTAACCATTAAATTATAATATTATGTCTGATATTGCTTCAAGAGTAAAGGCTATTATCGTAGAAAAACTAGGTGTTGATGAAAGTGAAGTTACGCCAGAAGCGTCTTTCACAAATGACTTAGGTGCAGATTCACTAGACACTGTTGAGCTAATCATGGAGTTTGAAAAAGAATTCAATGTGGCTATTCCAGATGACCAAGCTGAAACTATCGGTACTGTAGGTCAAGCAATTGCTTATTTAGAAAAAAACGTTAAGTAGAAATACTTTTTCTGTACAATACTTATAAATGGGATTAAAAAGAGTAGTAGTTACTGGGTTGGGTGCGCTCACTCCTATCGGAAATAGTGTTCCCGAATTTTGGGAATCACTAGTAAATGGTGTGAGCGGCGCTGCGCCTATCAAGAGTTTCAATACCGAAAAATTCAAAACAAAATTCGCTTGCGAGGTTAAAAACTTTAATCCAGAAGATCATTTGGATAAAAAAGAAGCCCGCAAATTGGATCCGTTTGTGCAGTACGCACTGGTATCCACCGAAGAGGCCGTTAAAGATGGAGGATATGACTTCTCTACACTTGACACAAACCGCATTGGTGTGATCTGGGGTGCTGGAATTGGAGGTCTAAAAACTTTCTTAGACGAGGTTTCTAATTTCGCCAAAGGAGATGGCACGCCTAGATACAATCCTTTCTTTATCCCGAAAATGATTATTGATATTGCCCCAGGGCATATCTCGATGAAGTATGGATTGCGTGGGCCTAACTTTGCCACCGTTTCTGCTTGTGCATCATCAACCAATGCAATGATTGATGCCTTCAATTATATTCGTTTGGGCATGGCCGATATTATTATCAGCGGTGGTTCAGAAGCGATTATTAACGAAGCGGGCATGGGAGGTTTTAATGCAATGCATGCTTTATCTACTCGTAATGACGATCCTGCAACAGCTTCTCGTCCATTTGATAAAGACCGTGATGGTTTTGTAGCGGGCGAAGGTGCCGGCACCATTATTTTAGAAGAATTGGAACACGCTAAAGCGCGTGGGGCCAAAATTTATGCTGAAATTGTTGGTGGTGGTATGAGTGCAGATGCTCATCATATTACAGCCCCTCACCCTGAAGGGCTTGGCGCTAAAATGGTAATGACTAAAGCGTTAGCTGACGCTAAGTTAGAAACCAATCAGATCGACTATATCAACGTACATGGTACCTCTACGCCACTTGGAGATATACAAGAAGCAAAAGCCATTGTAGATTTATTTGGAGAAGATGCTTACAAACTAAACATCAGTTCTACCAAATCTATGACAGGTCATTTGCTAGGCGCTGCTGGTGCGGTTGAGGCTTTGGCCGCCATTCTTGCCATCAAGAATAGCACTATTCCTCCAACCATCAATCACTTTACAGATGACCCTGAGATTGATCCAAAGCTTAATTTTACTTTTAACACCGCTCAAAAACGAGAAGTTAGAGCCGCAATAAGTAATACCTTTGGTTTTGGAGGCCACAATGCTTCGGTAGTTTTTAAGAAATACGAAGAATAAGCCAAAAAGTTTATGGTTTAAGAGCAATTGTATTGTATATTTATACAAATGCTTTTTCTATAATTAAATTTTGTGTTGCTAGTTGATGTCTTTGCTCAGCATTTATAAACTATATCTTTCGCCAAATAAGCAGTTCTTAAAGAAATTAAAGAATGTGCTTGGTTTTGTTCCGGGCAATATTTCGCTCTATAAAATGGCGTTTAGGCACCGTTCAGCGGCCAAGATATTGAAAAACGGGAGCAGGAGCAGCAATGAGCGCTTAGAGTTTTTGGGTGATGCTATTTTGGGTGCCGTAGTAGCTGAAATGCTCTTCAAAAGTTATCCTTACAAGGAGGAAGGCTTTTTAACCGAAATGCGTTCTAAGATAGTGAACAGAGCTAATTTAAATCAACTTGCCCGTAAAATGGGCTTTGATGAGCTCATTGTTTTTGATCAAAAAACCGTCAACTTCCAATCTAAACACCATTCAATGTACGGTGATGCTTTTGAAGCATTGATTGGGGCCATTTATTTGGACAAGGGCTATAACTTCACCAAAAACCTGATCCTAAAACGTATCATTAAGCCTTACGTAGATGTTCACCACCTAGAAATTACGGAAACGAACTTCAAAAGTCGTTTGATTGAATGGTGCCAAAGACAAGGCAAGGATATCTCTTTTGATGTGATTGAAAATGGCGAAGGGGAAAGTTCTAAGTTATTTACCGTACAAGTAATGATCGAAAATGAAAATTACGGCATCGGTAGGGATTACAATAAGAAGAATGCAGAAAAACTGGCTGCAGAAAAAGCTTGCGAAGCTTTAGCTATTTAATGCCTTAATGTGAATTAGCCAATTCGATTACTACAGTCCAAAAAACCAACGATCCAAACAACGAAAAAACCAGTTGTTCTAGTTCTGAGTTTTTGCCTTTCCGGCCGTATCACTATACTTCTTAAAAGATTCGTTGATCCATTTAATAGCATCGTAATTAGTCCAGGTTTTTGCCTTTTCGTAGTCTGGCCTGTAATCAACCATAAAATTTTCTAGCGCCTTTCCGGTCAAGCCAGTGTGCTGATTAATGGATGTTTTATTGAAAAGCTGGTCTACAACATTATCCTGCATCTCCGTTTGATACATCCGATTAAATCTTCTAGCTTGTTTAGGGGTTTTTCCAAAAAGTTCATATAATGCCGTCAATGGGCTGCCTAAAAAAGATAGCAACGGAGGTTTTCCACCATAGAAAGAACCTTTATCCTTAAAATCCTTTTTCAGTTCATCTAACGTTTGCTTTTTAGTCTGTCCAGTAACCACCACTTCATTTAGTGTAGTTCCACGATTCAGGTATAATACCAGATCTTTGCTGTTACGCACCACAACCTCCAAATCGTTAAAATTACGCTTCATCACTACCAACGTATCTCCAATATTGGCTTTAATGGAGAAAATTCCCATATCATTACTGCCAGCAGAAAAGCCAGATCGTTTATTTTTTACTTCGGCCAATGCGATACGGATATTGGCTCCACGCTCAAAGAGCACCCCCGTAAGCATAAAATCTTGTTGGGCGAAACCCTGATAGGTTATACCTCCGCAGAGCATCATCATCGAAAAAAAAGTGAGCCTAACTTTGCTTAGCATGTGCAGCGTTATTTTTTTATTTTGTAAACTTAACAAATGTTTAGCGTTTAGCACGTTAAAAAAGGTTAATTCATGCGTAATATACTTTCTACAATATTCCTGTTTTATGCCGCAATCATTTTTATTGCGCTAATGTTTGTGGCCTTGCCATTTGTATTGCTGTTTTCCGCAATACTGCCTTTGAACACTGGCAAACGGGCTATTTTAATCGTATTAAGAACTTGGGCATGGCTATTCAGCATTTTGAGTTTATTTTGGGTAAGCACCAAAAACAAGAAAAATGTTGACCTTAGCAAATCCCACATTTATGTAGGCAATCACGGATCATACCTGGATGCCGTTGCTGTCTGCCTAAGCATTCCTCAATATTTTAGCGCACTGGGGAAAGTAGAAATTACTAAGGTGCCAGTTTTCGGATTGATTTATAAACGGATTGTAGTACTGATAGACAGAAGCAGCAAAGAAAGCCGCGAACAATCGGTAAATACCTTAAAAAAAGACATTGCCAATGGACAATCCATCCTCATTTTTGCAGAGGGCACCATGAATCAAACCGACAAACCGCTAACTGATTTTTACGATGGCGCTTTTAGAATTGCCATTGAAACCCAAACACCTATCATTCCTTTTGTGATGATTAACAATAGGAAACTACTTCCGAGAAAGTATCCTCTAAAAGCCAGACCTGGCATGATCACCTCCATCTTACTTCCAGAAATCAGTGTGGTTGGATTAAATTTGGAAGATGTTCCAACCTTAAAGAAGAAAGTGTATGATTTGATGGAGCAAGCAATTTTGGAAAATACCCTGGCCAGCTCAACTGCCATTTAGTACAGGTTCTTGTTAGTTAAACCTGATGGAAGCGAATATACTTTTGGTTGCGTTGACTTAAACTTCGTAAGTTTTAAAAACTTACGAAGTTTGGGTTCGCATTTGCGTTCGCCAAAAGATAGCAGCGTACAGCAGGGCTGCCCAAAAAGAAGGGCTACTGACCTACATTTTCAAATTAATTATAGGCCGGAACTAAAACCTTAAGCCCTACTCCTTTCAGCTAAAATCCTTTTTACTATCTTTGCACATGATAAAATCAATGACTGGCTTTGGCTTGGCATCTACCGACCACGAAAGTGTAAAGTTTTCAGTAGAGATAAAATCGCTAAATTCGAAGTTTCTTGAGCTCGGCCTCAAAATTCCAAAAGCATTTTCTGACAAAGAACTCTACCTGCGTAATGTCTGCAATAAAGAGATAGAACGAGGCAAGGTAAGCATTGCTATTACGGTTGAACGCAGTGAAGAAGCACAAAAAGGCGCTTCTATTAACCAAGTATTATTAAAAAAATACTATACGCAACTGTTAGAAATCAACAAAGAGATTTCTGCCGATTTATCAACCATATTGCCGGCTGTACTTAATTTACCAGAGGTAATTACTTATACCGAGGAAGAGGCTAGCGACAGCGAATGGGAAATATTAGAAGCAACCTTTGGCAAAGCACTCAAAAACTTCACACAGTTTAGGGTAGATGAAGGCAATGTTTTAAAAGTTGATCTGGAACTTCGTATCAGAAACATTCTTGGCTTTTTTGCCGAGGTAGAAACTTTGGCTCCCTTAAGAATTCCGCACATTAAAAACCGTTTAACTCAGTTTTTGGAAGATACTGTTGGTAAAGTAAACTACGATCAAAATCGTTTTGAGCAGGAGTTGATTTATTATATCGACAAATTAGATATCACCGAAGAGCAAACCCGCTTAAAAAGTCACTGTGATTATTTTATCGCTACTTTAAATGATAAAGATGCCAATGGTAAAAAACTTGGTTTTATCTCACAGGAGATTGGCCGAGAAATTAACACCATGGGCGCCAAAGCCAACGATGCACAAATACAACAGTTGGTGGTAGGTATGAAAGAAGAATTAGAAAAAATTAAAGAACAATTATTGAATGTGTTGTAGCGATAAGCGTTAGGCGATGAGCGCCAAACGCAGAACGCCCAACGCAAAACACATATTATGCAAGGCAAACTTATTATATTTTCTGCTCCGTCAGGCGCTGGTAAAACCACGATTGTAAAGCATCTATTAAGCAAATTCAGCAACCTCAGCTTTTCAATTTCGGCAACGACTAGAGAATTACGTGGCGACGAAATCAACAGCAAAGACTATTATTTTATCAGCAAAGAAGAGTTTTTGCATAAGGTTGCTCACCAAGAGTTTGTGGAGTTTGAAGAGGTGTACAGTGGTACCTTTTACGGCACCTTGCGTTCAGAAATCCAACGCATTTGGGACGAAGGCAAACATGTTATTTTTGATATCGACGTAGAGGGTGGATTACGCTTAAAAAGAAAATTTGAAGATGATGCATTGGCTATTTTCGTGCAACCTCCTTCATTGGAAGTATTAAAGGAGCGTTTAGCTGGTAGAGGTACCGATAGCGAAGAAAAGCTACAAGAGCGTTATGCCAAGGCAGAAAAAGAACTGGCTTACGCAGAAAAATTTGATATCATCCTTAAAAACTATGAATTAGAAACGGCCTGTGCAGAAGCGGAACAGTTGGTAGGGGATTTCTTAAAGAGTTAACAGTTTTCAGTTGGCAGTTTTCAGTAACGTCAAAGTGCCCATAGACAGTTTCATTAGAAGTTAACGATTTTTAGTTGTTGGTTTTCGATCGCGGCAACAAAGTCGTAACTTCAGTTTTCACATCTACTAAATAGGAAAACAAATGAGCGACTTTACTGATTTATTAGTTTATAAGAAGTCTTTCGAGTTGGCAATGTCTATATTCGAAATCACGAAATCTTTTCCAAAGGAAGAAATGTATTCTCTAACAGATCAAATTAGACGCTCTTCACGTTCTACTAATATTTGTATTGTGGAAGCTTATAGAAAACAAAGATACCCAGCCCATTTTGTTAGTAAGCTTTCTGATAGTGATATGGAAAATAGTGAAACAAAAGGATGGCTTAAATTCGCATTAGAGTGCAAATATTTAAACCAATTGGATTTTGAGAAATTAAGTAATCTTAGTGATGAAGTTGGTAAATTGCTAAATCATATGATGAACAATCCAGAAAAATATGGCGCTAAGTCCTAAAACTGCCAACTAAAAACTGATAACTGTAAACTAAAATGATTGGTCTATTCTTCGGCTCGTTTAACCCTATCCACCTTGGACATTTGGTAATTGCCAATTACATGGCCAATTATACCGATCTGAAAGAGGTATGGTTTGTGGTTTCTCCACACAACCCACTGAAACAAAAAGCTGGCTTGGCCGACATGTACGACAGGCTCGAAATGGCTCGTTTGGCTACAGAAAACACAACACATTTAAAGGTGAGTGATATTGAGTTCAAGCTTCCACAGCCTTCTTACACGGTTGACACGATGGTCCACCTCAAAGAAAAGTACCCAGAAAAAGAGTTTGCCTTAATCATGGGCGCAGACAACCTCATATCTCTTAAAAAGTGGAAAAACTACGAAGTACTGCTTCAAAACCACCAAATTTTTGTTTACCCACGTCCAAACGCCGACATCAGCGAATGGAAAAACCACCCTTCCATTGTGATTACCGAAACGCCTCAAATGGACATTTCTTCTACTTTTATCCGCCAGGCGATAAAGCAAGAAAAAAGCATCCAGTTTTTAGTGCCGGATGCTGTAATCGATTTTATGGATAAGAAAAGCCTCTATAAATAATTTACGATTTTAGATTTACGAATTACGATTGAATTGAGCACTGTAAATCTAAAATTGTAACTCGTCAATCGTAAATCCCTTTATCCTTTCCAACCGTCTTTTAGCGAAACCACTCGGTTAAACACTAAATGATCAGCTGTAGAATCTTTATCCAAGCAGAAATAACCTTTACGAATAAACTGGTAACCAGTTCCTAAAGTTGCTTCGGCCAAAGCCGGCTCAATATATACCTTGCTCAACACTTCCTTGCTATTAGGGTTAAGATAATCTTTAAAATCACCTTCCTCAGCATCTGGAGATACTACGCTAAACAATCTATCATATTGTCTTACTTCTGCTGTTTTAGCATGAGCAGTACTTACCCAATGAATGGTTCCCTTCACGTGAATTCCACTGGTATCGTTACCACTTTTCGATTCAGGAATATAAGTACAATGCACCTCAGTAACATTTCCATCAGCATCTTTAACAAAGCTTTCGCACTTCACAATGTAAGCGAATTTCAAACGCACTGTTGCTCCCGGAGCCAATCTGAACCATTTCTTCGCAGGCTCTTCCATAAAGTCTTCGCGTTCAATCCAAAGTTCTTTACTGAAAGGGATTTCCCTGGTACCACCTTTATCTTCAGCTTCAGGGTTATTTTCTCCGATTAAGATTTCACCCTCGCCTTCGTAATTGGTAATCACCAATTTAATTGGATCTAAAACCGCCATCGCTCTGGTGGCCTTTTTATTCAAATCCTCACGGATACAGAACTCCAATAAACTTAGCTCAATCAGGTTTTCTCTTTTTGCGATACCTATACGCTCACAAAACTCTCTGATGCTTTCTGGCGTATAACCTCTTCTTCTCAAACCGCTAACGGTAGGCATACGGGGATCGTCCCAACCACTTACATGGCCTTCGTTCACCAATTGCAATAGCTTGCGCTTACTCATTACCGTATAGGTAAGGTTTAAACGAGCAAACTCATATTGTTTTGAAGGGAAAATACCCAACTGGGCGATAAACCAATCATATAATTCTCGGTGAGAAACATACTCTAACGTACAGATTGAATGGGTAATGTTCTCAATACTATCGCTTTGACCATGCGCAAAATCATACATCGGGTAAATGCACCAAGCATCTCCGGTACGGTGATGGTGAGCATGTTTAATACGATAGATAATTGGGTCACGCATCAGCATGTTAGTGCTGGCCATGTCAATTTTAGCCCTTAAAATGCAAGCCCCATCCTCAAACTCTCCATTTTTCATTTTAGTGAAAAGCTCCAAGTTCTCTTCGATGCTTCTCTCTCTGTACTGATTAGGAGTTCCTGGTTCTGTAGGTGTTCCTTTTTGGGCCGCAATTTCTTCGGCAGTACTTTCATCTACATAAGCAAGTCCTTTTTCAATCAAATGCACAGCATAGCTATACAACTGATCAAAATAGTCAGAAGCGTAAAGCTCGTTTTTCCACTGAAAACCCAACCATTGAATATCTTCCTGCTGGCTATTTACATACTCTGTTTTTTCAGTAACCGGATTGGTGTCATCAAATCTAAGATTAGTGTAACCACCGTATTTCTGAGTCAATCCAAAATTTAAGCATATCGCCTTGGCATGGCCGATGTGTAAATAACCATTTGGTTCTGGTGGAAAACGTGTTACCAGTGTTTCGTACTTTCCGCTTTTTAAATCATTCTCTATAATCTCTTCTATAAAGTTTAATGATTTTTCCTCGCTCATATAAATCTGTGTTTAAGCTCCAAAGTTAACCAAATTTAGGGTATTTTAAAGGCTAAAAACGGGAGCAAAGAACAAGGATTAAAGAAAAAAGACTTGTCTCTCACAATGTGATGAACTGACCAAACAACAATTTTTCCTACATTTACCTACATCAAGAAACCAAATATGAAAAAAACTCTAAATAGGCCCATTAGGGTACTGGTAGCCAAAGTAGGTTTGGATGGTCATGATCGTGGCGCAAAAGTAATTGCAACCTCGCTGCGTGACGCTGGCATGGAGGTGATTTACACTGGTTTGAGGCAAACTCCTGAAATGGTGGTGAACACGGCCATACAGGAGGACGTGGATGCCATTGGGATTTCCATTCTTTCTGGAGCTCATATGACCGTTTTCCCAAAAGTAATGGACATTATGAAGCAAAAACAACTGAATGATGTTTTGGTAACGGGCGGCGGGATTATTCCCGAAGGCGACATGAAAAAATTACAGCAAATTGGTGTTGGAGAACTTTTTGCACCAGGCACGGCCATGAAAGACATTGTAGACTATATTGAAAACTGGGTAGCTGAACACCGAAATTTTTAAGCATTATGGATTATCAACAATTACTGGTAGAAACCAACAACAACATATTATACATCACCATTAATCGACCTCAAAAACTCAATGCACTTAACAAAGAGGTTTTAACAGAACTATCGGTTGCAGTTGCTGACGCACAAAAAGACCACGAAGTTAAAGCAATTTTAATTACAGGCGCTGGAGAAAAAGCATTTGTAGCTGGTGCCGATATTTCCGAGTTTCAAAACTACAACCTCGAAGAAGGCAAACAACTAGCAAAAGATGGGCAGGAAAAGGTTTTTAATGCCATCGAAAATTCAAGCAAACCAGTAATTGCCGCTATTAACGGTTTCGCCTTAGGCGGAGGTTTAGAACTGGCCATGGCCTGCCATATCAGAATTGCTAGTGAAAATGCTAAATTAGGCTTGCCGGAAGTTACGCTAGGGCTTATTCCAGGTTACGGAGGCACCCAACGTTTGGCGCAATTAGTAGGCAAGGGACATGCCTTTGAAATGATTTTTACAGCGGATATGATTTCAGCAGAAAAAGCACTCCAACTTGGATTAGTCAATCATGTGGTACCTTTCGCCAATCTTTTAGAGAAAGCAAATGAGATTTTAGAGAAAATAAAATTGAGAGCTCCCCGAGCTTTAGCAAGTGCTGTGAAAGCGATCAATGCTGGCTTTAATCCCCAGTTAAAAGGATATGAAGCAGAGATTGACGAGTTTGGAAGATGCTTTGATACTCAAGACTTTAAAGAAGGTGTAAGCGCATTTTTAGAGAAACGTAAAGCAAATTTCCAAGGCAACTAAGCCCATTGCGAATAAGCAAAACCCTGCTGCTCAATTTTTAATCAAAACTTCTCGAGAAATAGTGTAGAAAATATTTCCCACGTGCATTTTTTTTCTATATTTTAGCTAAAATATTAATCTACCCTATCTTTTTACGTGTATGAAGAAAATATTAATTGTTGATGATGAGGTAAATATCGGGTTGCTGCTCTCGAAATTTTTAACCAGAAACTCTTTTGATGTAAGTAGCGCTACCAGTGGAAATTCTGCTATGGAATATCTTTCCAAGGATCATTATGACTTGGTATTATGCGATTATCGCCTAGAAGATACCGATGGCAAGGAAATGCTGATCAAGATCAAGGAAAGCTATCCAAAAACCGGTGTAATCATTATTACTGGATATTCGGACATTAAACTAGCGGTTGAGCTGATTAAGCTAGGCGCTTACGACTATATCACTAAGCCTTTGTATCCAGACGAAATCCTGAATACCATTAACAAGGCTATTGAAACACAGATTGCATTAAACGCCAGCTTGCCAGAAACAGAAAGCCCTCAAGAGCAGGAAAAAACAAAGGCAAGCAAAAACACCTACATTTTAACTGATGAATTCGTTATAGGACAAAGTGGTGCTTCAAAAGAATTGATGAAGCAAATTTTGTTGGTAGCACCAACAGCATATAGTGTTATTTTGATGGGAGATAGTGGTACCGGTAAAGAATCAGTAGCCAAGGCCATACACCTCAACAGCCCAAGAAAAGACAAACCTTTTGTGGCAATGGACTGTGGATCTTTAACCAAAGAGCTAGCCGGCAGCGAGTTTTTTGGCCATGAAAAAGGCTCTTTCACAGGCGCTTTGTACACCAAAATTGGCCACTTTGAAATGGCCAATGGCGGAACGTTATTTTTGGACGAAGTAGGCAACCTTTCCTACGAGATCCAAGCGGCATTGCTTAGAACCGTACAAGAAAGAAAGATCAAACGTATTGGCAGCACCAAAGAAATTGATTTGGATGTAAGGATCATTGTAGCCACTAACGAAAATTTGCAGGACGCCATTTCAAAAGGCAAGTTCAGAGAAGATCTTTATCACCGTTTTAACGAATTTTCAATTAACCTACCGCCAATTAGCCAACGAGGAAAAGATATCTTGGCCTTTGCCGAGAGTTTCTTGCAGTTAGCCAATCAGGAGCTGAATAAAAACATCAAAGGCTTTTCAGAGGAAGTAATTGATTGTTTTTTAACCTACAATTGGCCTGGCAACGTGAGAGAGCTTAAAAATGTGGTGCGAAGAGCAACCTTGCTTACCGAAACTGACGAAATACAGTTGAAAGCGCTTCCATTAGAAATTTCTACTTATGCCAAAGCGCCAATATTGGCCTCAAATGGCAGTACGGAAAACACCGAACGTAGCAAGCCCAGAGATTTAAAGAATGCTGCACTAGAAGCGGAGTATGAAACCATCCTTAAAGTGTTAAGGGAAGTAAACTTCAACAAAACAAAAGCAGCAAAAATTTTAAACATCGATAGGAAAACACTCTACAACAAGATGAAAGCAATTGACCTTGACAATAAATAAAAGTGTTTAGTCTTTTTAGAAAATCTGGCGCTCCTAGGTTCGAAAACCGCTACAATATTTCCAAAAAAATATTATGGATAGTAATGCTGTTGTGCATTGCACCGCTGCTATCCGTAATATTATCCATCGTAGTGGGCAAAGCTTCTCAAGAAGTTTTGTTTTTTAACGTAAAGTCTAATTTTTATACCAGTATTTGGACCACCTTTGGTATCGCGGCAGCTTTGTTTACGGGCATATTGGCCATGATTGACTATACCATCAGAAAAGAGCTCACCATCACCCTATTTGGCATTACGCTTTTTATTTCTGCTGTTTTAGATGTTTATTACTTGCTCATCTTAAACGAAAACGCAGCCAACACCAACAATATTTCCGAAATACTTTATTTCATTTGGTGGGTCAATAGGTTATTTTATTCACTGACACTACTGATTGGAACTGCCGTTTACCTCAAAATAAAATCAAAAAATTTAAGGCTGCCCGAACAAAAGAGCAGAATTATTTGGCGTACCGCAATTACCAGTGTCATTGCTGGACTTACCTGCGTATTCATCATGGCCAACACCAGTACCATTCTGCAACGAAAACTGGTTTTGGACAAAATGGTGCAAATTGACCTGCTTTCCTTTTTACCACTTATTTTTCTTTTTATTTGGGCTGTGTTTTACCTTCCCAAGTTTATGTTGCGCTTTCAAGGTATCTTTTCAAAGCTTTTAATCCTAAGCATTGCGCCGCTTTTTCTAGCGCAGCTGTTCATGGCCTTAAGCACTACAGCTTTCGATACTTATTTTAATGCTGCCCATTACCTGCGTTTCATTAGTTATTTGGTTCCCTTGGCAGGCATTATCCTCAACTATATAGAAACGGTTAGAAACGAGCAAAGAATAATTGCCAAGCTGGATGTTGAGGTAAAAGAGAAACAAACGCTAACCGCCAATTTATTAGAAAGAGAAGCGTTACTGGCAAATGCCGAAAAAATCTCGAAACTAGGTAGCTGGGAACTTGACATCAGGAATAATGCCTACAAGTGGTCTGATGAGCTTTATAGGATTTATGGTTTCGAGGGCAATTCCTTTCAGCCCACACATGCCATTGCCCAGCAAGTAGTAGTTCCCGAATACAGCAAAAAGCTAAGCAAGGAACTTTCAAATGCTGTAAAAAATAAAACTTCATTTGCAGCCGAGTATCAAATTATGCAGCCAGATGGGGCTAAGCGTTATGTGCTTAACCAAGGTTATTTCTCGGGCAAGGAAAATAAATTGGTAGGTACCATACAAGATATCACCGAGCTTAAAGAGGCAACCTTGAAGTTGAGAAAAAACGAAACTTTATTACGTGAGGGCGAAGCGGTATCCCATAACGGAAGTTGGGAATGGCATTCAACCCAGGAATACATCTTTTGGTCTGATGAAATGTTCAACATTCATGGCTACCTACCCCACTCCACCATTGTTACACTTAGCTCCTACTTCAATTTCGTACATCCTGAAGATGCACAGGAACTAAAAAAAGTTTTCGCGGAAGCAAGAAAAAACAAAGCATCGTTTAAGGCCAGTTATCGCATCATTAGACCCAGCGGAGAGATCAGGCACATGTCTACCACGGCTAAATTAAAAGAAGATGAAATAGGCAACGGCTATGCTTATTTGGGCAACACCCAAGACGTGACTCAGCTCAAAGAAACCCAGCGAAAACTGGAAGAAAAAATTAACGAGCTCAATGTTTCCAATAAAGATCTGGAGCAATTTGCTTATGTGGCTTCACATGATTTACAGGAACCACTCAGGAAAATACGAGCCTTTGGCGATAGATTAAAAACACGTTTTACGGAACAGGTGGATGAGGAAGGTAAAGATTATATCAATCGCATGCAAAATGCTGCTGAGCGGATGCAAATCTTAATCGACGATCTACTTGCCTTTTCTAAAGTTGCCCGTCAAACAAAAGCTTTTGAAACCGTAGATTTGAATCAGCTTATCTCAAAAGTACTCCATGATTTGGATTACACCATCGAAAGCGCCCATGCGCAAATATCCCTAACGGTAAATGCAAAAGTGGAAGGTATTGCGTCGCAACTTGCTCAGGTATTCCAAAACATCATTAGCAATTCGCTAAAATTTACCAAGCCAGATACGCAACCTCAAATTGAGATTACTTCACAAACGTTAATGGGCAGCAATGTTCCTGTTGTTGGGGCCATAGCCCATACTTCCTATTGTGTGATCAAAATTACCGACAACGGAATAGGCTTTGATGAAAGTTATGCGGGCAAAATTTTCGACCTTTTCCAGCGTCTACATTCTCGAACAGAGTATAAAGGAACGGGAATTGGCTTGGCCATATGCAAAAAAATTGTAGAAAACCATTCTGGATTCATCTTTGCCAAAAGCATTGAAGGTGAAGGAGCTTCTTTTTTTATTATTTTACCTCTTAAATCTAACGCCGTTCAATGACCATTATGTACAACCCACTTATTTTAATTGCTGAAGACGATCCCGATGACGCGTTGATGCTGAAAGACGCCTTTTCGGAAATTAACCAACCCATGGTAACCTTTTTAAACAACGGAAAATTATTGATAGAACATATACAACAACTTTTATTGACCAATAAACTACCAAACTTAATCGTTATAGATTTAAATATGCCTGTTTTAGACGGTAGGGGCGTAATTAAGGAACTACAAAAAAACACCGAAACCAAAAACATTCCTTTGGTAGTGCTATCCACAACCAAAAGCAAGGAAGATATTGATTCGGTAATGGAATTGGGGGCCAGTGAGTTTTTTACCAAACCCGCTTCCTTTAGCGATTTGGTAGGCATTACTAGTACCATTGCCACAAAATGGCTTAACACCTAAATGTGAATTATGAATAAAGTGAGGGTTTTGTTAATTGACGACGATGAAGATGATTTCATCATCACAAGGGAGATTTTCAGCCGTATTAGCGAAGCTGATAGATATGAATTAACTTGGATAGACACTTTTGAAAAAGGAATAAACGCGGTATTAAAACGACAGTATGACATTTATCTGGTTGATTACAGGTTAGGTAAGCACACTGGCGTAGACCTAGTGAACGAGGCAGTGCTTTCGGGCATTAGAGAGCCTATTATTATCCTTACGGGAAAAGGGGACTACAAAATAGATGAAGAGGCCATGAATGTGGGGGCCGCCGACTATTTGGTAAAAGACAAAATAGAACCAGATACTTTAGACAGAAGCCTGCGTTACGCCTTAAAACAGAGCGAGACATTAAGCGCCCTGAAAGAAAGCGAGCATAAGTTCAAAATCATTTTCGATAAGGCGAAAGAGCCCATCCTCATTTCAGATTACACCGGAAGAATTCGAGACATCAATAAGGCGGGTCTCAATTTCTTTGGCTACCATATCAAGGAGATCCTGGAAACCAACGATCGCAGCTTGTTTTACACACAGGAAGACCGGGAGAATTTTATCCAAGAACTGGAAACAAAAGGTGCAGTAAGTGATTTTGAATGCCAAATGGTATCTAGTAAAGGACAAGTGTACTATTGTAGTCTTTCTTCGTTTCTACAGATCGACCCACAGAACATGGTGGAAGTTTACCATACCATTATCCATGATCTTACTTATAGAAAACACCAGGAAACAAAATTCATTCACGAGAGCAAGTTTTCTATTTCCGAACACATCGCTAAGGGATTTGTAGAGGAGATCAGAAACCCACTTTCTACCATTAATCTGGTACTACATGAGCTTACTTCCGATGATACCCTGGCTTATAACGAAACCTTGCAGAACAATCTGGACATCATTAAAACCAATGTGGACAACATTAACCAGTTGACCAAAAACTTTATTACCAGCACAGAAAACAAACCTGTTCAAAAACAAAAAACAGGTATCAACACACTAATTGAAGAAGCCATTGTTGAAATAAACGATCTTATTTTAGGGCATCGAATCATTTTAGAAAAGCATCTTTTGCCGTCTGAAACCTACCTTTCGATAGATGCGAAACAAATAAAAACAGCACTGGTCAATCTGCTTAACAACGCTATCGAAAGCATGGAGAGCTATCCAAAAATCCTCAACATCAGTACCATTAATGATAGTGGGATGTATTCTATTTTGATAGAAGACAACGGAAAAGGGATCGATCCAGAATTAGAACATCAAATATTCGAACCTTTTTTTACCACCAAAAAAGAAGCGGAAGGACTGGGCCTTACCGAAGCCGAGCGTTCTATCTTAGCACACAACGGCCGTCTTGTTTTTAAGCCGCAGCAACACGGTAGTTTATTCGTCGTTCAACTTCCCATTCATTAAAAAAATGCCTTAAGCAACAATAGCGTAAAAATCTTCTATTTAGATTGCCTAAGGCATTTTTTTATTTATATTAGAATACTTAACAGGCACAGATTTTGTGATTAGGTAAATGCAAATACTTAAAACAATTTGTATTTGTACAAAGTTTAACTAACGTAGTTAAGGTAACTTTTCATTTTTTAACATAAAACTATAAAAACATGAGCGACAATTCAAAAGTAGTAGTAGCCTTGTTAGCTGGCTTAGCAGCAGGAGCAGCCCTAGGAATACTTTTTGCCCCAGATAAAGGCAGTGACACCCGCGACAAATTAGGTCAGTCATTAAAAGATTTCGGTGATTCAATCAAAGAAAGAGCAGCAGACGAAATTAACAACTTGGGCAGTTTAAAAGACAAAGTAGTTAATTCTATAAAAGGTAAACTTCGTGATGTTGAGCAAGAATACTCAGACGAAGTAGAACACGTATAAAGTATAAACACCTTTGATAAACGATAATGGAAGAAAAAAAAGAAAAGAATATCGAGGAACTTGTATCTGATGCCAAAAGCTATGTAGATACCCGATTAGAGTATATACACTTAAAATCGGTAGAAAAAGGCTCCAAATTATTTTCAGATCTCATTACCAACACCGTGGTAGTGGTATGCTTTCTATTAGCCTTTATACTAGGAACAATTACACTGGCCTTGTACCTTGCGGAGGTATTTGGCAGTTATGTTGCTGGATTTGGCTGTGTAGCGGGCATCTATTTGCTTTTATCCATTATCGTTTTCTTAACTAAGGATAAATTCATCGAAAGACTTTTGGTGAACATGTTTATTAAAAAATACTTTGACAAAATAGCAGATAAAGATGAAGAAGCGTAGAGATATAGGGTCCTTGGCTGAATTACAGCTTGAAATTAGTCGTGTTAAGAGCGAATATCTGGCAAAAGAAGACCAGCTAAAGGCAGATACTAAAACTTATATTAAGCAGTTTTCTCCTTTAAACCTGATCAAAGATTTCTTTAATCCGCAAAGCTTGTTGAAGTTGGATGAAAAAACCAATTTAAGCGGCAGCATCATGTCGTTAATATTGCCTTTATTTTTAAACAAAACTGTTTTTAGAGGTTCTGGATTTTTAACCAAGGGTATTGCAGCTTTGGTTTCTGGTAAGATTGGTAGATCTTTAGATGCCGAAAGCTTAACAGGCATTTTCAACAAAGTAAAATCGCTATTTACTTCAAAAGGAAAGAAAGATGAAGTAAGCTTCGTAGACTACGGGATTCCTCCTGATAGCGAGACCTATTAAGCTTTAAAATCAACTCCCTTTATAGATTAAAAATACAGTAGGCTTTTTATGAAGGTCTACTTTTTCTTTGCGCCATAAACTAATGGGCAATGTTTTGATATATTCATCTGCCGCATTAATGTTACTAGCAATACACAAAAGCGTATTGGGCTGGCAGTTTTTTAATACCTCCTCTAGCAATTGGTTATTTCTAAAAGGTGTTTCCATAAACAATTGCGTTTGTCGGTAACGTTGCGACATTTGCTCAAGATCTTTGATCCGTTTGCTTCTATCCCCTTTATCAATAGGCAAATAGCCACTAAAAGCGTAACTCTGCCCACTAAAGCCCGAAGCCATTAACGCTTGTAGCATGGCATTTGGACCAACCAAAGGCACTACCTTAATGTTTCTGCGGTGTGCTTCGGCAACAATATCCGCTCCCGGATCTGCCACTCCTGGGCAACCTGCTTCGCTCATCAATCCCACACTAATCCCCTCATTCAGTTCTTTAAAAAAAGGCACTAATGAACTGCCTCTTTTATGCTTGCCATAATCGTGGATAAGCAATTCACTTTGAGGTGTTTTCAATCCTGCTTCCTTTAAAAACCTACGGGCCGTCTTTTCATTCTCCACAATATAAGTATTGATGCTATTAACGGTATCAACCAAAAACGGCGTGAAGGATTTATGAGCAGCATCATCTGCCAAGGGAACGGGAATTAAAAATAATGTACCTTTTTTCATCTATAATAGGTTAGCGATTCAATCGCAAAATTAAAGTTTTTAAAAACAACAAAGCACCAACAGGTGTTTTGCAAGGTTCTTTCTGTATCAAATTTAGTTCTACACCAAACCATAAATGACATAATTTTAAGACAGAAATACACACTTAAAGTTGTGAAACATACGTTAAATATCACAAAGCCGCAACTTTCTTGTTGCTTTAACGGTTTTTAACATTCTTTGGTTCTCTAATTGATATTCACTAACCGTTAGGTTAATTAATTAAAATATTTAAAACACACAGACATGAAAAGCTTGATCAAATTCCCGGCAGTGGTGCTAGGACTTTTGCTCCTCACCGGGACCACACAAGAGGCAAAAGCTCAATATGATGATGTTTCTCTACAAACATTTTACGATGAGCTTTCTCCTTATGGAACCTGGATCAATGATCCAGAGTATGGCTACGTTTGGCGACCAGACGTGGACCAAGATGAATTTAGGCCGTACTACACCAATGGCCGTTGGGCAATGACCGAATACGGTAATACTTGGGTATCTAACTATGACTGGGGATGGGCACCGTTCCACTACGGCCGTTGGATATACAACAGGTACAACAGATGGGTATGGCTTCCAGACACCGTTTGGGGACCAGCTTGGGTAAGTTGGAGAAGTGGTGGCGGTTATTACGGATGGGCTCCTTTAGGTCCTAGCATTAATATCAACATCAATATTGGACGTCGTTATGTAATGCCAGATTTCTGCTGGAACTTTATTCCTGAAAGAAACATCTATTATAACAGCTATCCTAGATATTATAGCGGAAGAAACAGAGTGTATATCCAAAACACGGTAATTATCAACAACACTTATGTACGCAACAGTAGGACTTATTATACTGGTCCAAGAGCAGACGATATCAGGAGAGCAACCAATCGTGATGTGACGGTGTATAATGTTTCTAGAGTGAGCAGATCTGGTGGAAACAGAATTGAGAACAACACCGTAAACATTTATGCTCCACGTCCGAGCAGAGGAAGTGATAATGCCAAAGCTGCTCCAAGACAAGTAGTAGATGCTAGTGTAACTAGAGATAGAATTGAAAGAGGCGGTACCGTAAGCAGACCAGGTAGAGGTGGTGCAGATGATGTTTACACCAACAGAGGGGATAGAACCAACAATCGTAATATCGACGACAGTAATATTTCCAGAGATCGTGGCAACACCAATGCTCCTACCAGAGAAACCAGAGTTGACAACAACAACGGTCGTGGCGACGAAAGAAGTAGTGTTTTTGGAAGATCTAGAGAAAGAGAAGCAGCTATGCCTACAGAGCAGAACAATCGTGAAGCTGAACGTAGCAGACCTACCTTCCCTTCTCGTTCATCATCTGAAGGAAGAAGTCAACAAACAGCTCCTCCACAAAGAAACGTAGAACGCCCAGAGAGAATGGAACGTTCTCAACCGCAGCCACAAAGGACTGAACGAGTTGAAAGAACTCAACAGTCATCTGGCTCAAATAGCAGATCATCTGGTTCTTCAAGTTCAGGAAGACCTAACCGAAGCGAAAATAGCGGCGGCAGACCTGGAAGAGGTTAAAAATAAATTCACTAGAAGGGAAGCAAAAGCTTCCCTTTTTTGTTTTATCTTCGAGCATATATTTTAGAAATTATTTATGGAATTTTTAAGTAGTCCAGAAGCTTGGATATCACTACTCACATTAACTGTATTAGAAATCGTATTAGGGATAGACAACATTGTCTTTATCTCTATTTTGGCGGGAAAACTCCCACAAAATCAACAAAAGAAGGCACGCCAAGTAGGTTTAGCCCTAGCCATGATTACCCGTGTGCTGCTGCTAATGTCTTTAAGCTGGATCATGAGGCTTACCGCACCGCTATTTAACATTGGTGATTGGATTGGCATTACAGACACTGTTTGGCTCGAAAAATTGGCCATCTCTGGTCGAGATTTGATTCTACTGATAGGGGGGTTATTCTTGATCTACAAAAGTACCCACGAAATTCACAACAAACTAGAAGGGGAGCATGAAAGCGAAGGAAATGTAAAACCACATTCTTTCACTGGCACCATTATTCAGATCTTAATTTTGGATATTGTTTTCTCACTTGACTCGGTAATTACCGCTGTAGGGATGGCTGATCATATCGAAATCATGATTGCAGCTGTAGTCATTGCCGTAATTATCATGATGATATCCGCAGGTGCTATCAGTAATTTTGTAAACAAGCACCCAACGGTAAAAATGCTTGCCTTATCATTCTTATTGTTAATTGGGGTTTCTTTATTGGCAGAAGGTCTGGACCAGCATATCCCTAAAGGTTATGTTTATTTCGCCATGGCATTCTCTGTCCTAGTTGAGATGTTGAACTTAAGGATGAAAAAGAATTCATCAAAACCTGTTCAATTGCGCAACACCCCCGTGGAAGAAGAAAAGAAATAACTTTCTTTGAAGAAATAGCAGAAGGGCTTCGGAAACGAAAGCCCTTTTTTGTGAACCTAACGGTCATTTAAAGGTATAGTTTACCTCCATAAATCAAGAACAACTCTGCTTTATTTTTCCATCTTCCGTACTGCTGACTTTTTTAATACCTTTGCTCCTCAATTCAAATTTATGGTATCCTTTTTCGAATCGAATTTAGCAGAGCTTTCTGTACATCATGTTGGGAACAAAACAAACGAAGAATATTATTCGCTTGCTGAAAGTTCTATGCACGTAGACGATGAAATGCTTAACCAACTGTTAAAGCAGTATTTTCTTTCTCCTTTTCAAAAGGTGAACGAAGTTTATCGCTTTACCCAGCACAATAACGATCTAAATTCGAACGAAATTTATCGCCTTGCCTCAGAAGTATTTGCAGACGGAGGATTGTTTCATGAGAACAGCAAAAACATTGCAACTTATTTGTTTGAAGTGGCGGACCATCCAAAAGTTAAAGGCGGGGAATTATATGTAGGGTACTTCGAAAATGTACAAATTGAAGGTGATCTACATGATGCCATCGGCATTTTCCGTTCAGAGAGTAAAGAGAGCTATATCAAGGTTTATCCAGAAAATGGTGGTTTTAACATCAGCTACGAGCAGCAAGGCATCAACATCAACAAATTAGATAAAGGTTGTTTAATCTTCAAAACTGAAGCTGAAGAAGGCTATAAAGTAGTAGTGGTTGACAATACCAGCCGCACCTCTGAAGCCGCTTACTGGAAAGACCAGTTCCTGATGTTGAAAATAAGGAATGACAATTTCAACAAAACCCAAAATGTAATGGATGTTTACAAGAACTTCGTTACTGAAAAATTAGACCAAGAGTTTGACGTCGAAAAAACAGATAAAATCGATTTGCTTAACCGATCGATGAAATACTTTAAAGAGAAAGAAACTTTTGACATCGACGAATTTGCCAACGAGGTAATCGCCAACGAAGAAGGCATTGAGCTCTTTAAAAATTATAAGCAATCTTACGAAGAAGAGTTTGACACTCAAATTGCAGACACTTTCGATATCTCTGATGCCGCTGTAAAAAAACAAGCAAAAGACTATAAAAGCATCTTGAAGCTCGATAAGAACTTTCATGTTTACATTCACGGGAACAAAGACATGATCGAAAAAGATTACGATGCCGAGAAAGGGATGAACTGCTACAAACTTTATTTCAAGGAAGAGCAGTAAATTTATGACAGTTCATTTATGAAATAATACCTGTGCTATTGTTAAATTAGTGCATGCCAATTCCTAAAAAACTGCTAAGCCGCAAAGAAGAGATTACCAAAGATTTTTTTGCTTTGCTCGATAATCATATTGACGATATTTTGGTTGGACGAACTGAACAGATGTACCACATCAAAGACTTTGCGGCCAAATTATTTATCCATCCTACACATTTTAGCAATACCATTAAATTAACCACAGGTTATTCTCCCTGCCATTTTGCTGAACAAAGGGTAATGGACGAGGCCAAGAAAATGTTAAGCCAAACGGATAAGCCTATTAACGAAATCAGCTTTAACCTCACTTTTACTGATCCTACCAACTTCACCAAATTTTTCAAGTCATTTGAAGGGATTACCCCCAGACAATACCGGAAACAGCTGATAGAAAATACTTAAACTGTCACCATTTTTATAGCGTCTTTAGCCCTGATATTTGTATTGGATTTAAAAATACAAATAGAATGGAAACACAAAAAATAGCACTAGTTACTGGCTCAAGCCGTGGTTTGGGCAAAAATATGGCCATTGCTTTGGCAAAAAAAGGAAATGACGTTATCATCACCTACAACAGCAAAAAAGAAGAAGCTGACGAGGTAGTAAGCACCATTGAATTTTTAGGCAGAAAAGCCGCAGCCGTACAATTAAATGTAGGAGAGGTAAAAACTTTTGCAGACTTTGCCTCGCAACTAAGCACTGTTTTAAATGAGAAATGGAACAGAACAAGCTTCGATTTTTTGATCAACAATGCAGGCATTGGCATTAACACGCCATTTGCCGAAACTACCGAAGAGCAATTCGATTTGCTAACCAATATCCATTTTAAAGGAGTATACTTTCTTACCCAAAAATTATTGCCTTTAATTGCTGACGGTGGGCGAATTATTACCGTATCTACTGGTTTAACTCGTTTTGCCATGCCAGGCTATAGCGTTTATGCTTCGCTAAAAGGAGCCATTGAAGTTCTTACCAAATATTTGGCAAAAGAACTGGGCGCTAGAGGAATTGCCGTAAACACTATTGCTCCTGGAGCCATTGAAACTGATTTCGGCGGTGGTGTAGTGAGAGACAACGAACAAGTGAACAAAGTGATTGCTGCCAATACAGCACTGGGAAGAGTAGGTTTGCCTGATGATATTGGAGGCGTAGTAGCTTTCTTATGCTCAGAAGAAGCCCGTTGGGTAAATGCTCAACGACTAGAAGCATCTGGTGGCATGCATCTGTAGAATCTTAGCATATTTTCAGTAAAATGTTGTGATTTAGAGTTTAAAGGTTTAGTTTTAGTATTTTGAACCTAACCTTTATATGAACCACGAACCCAAAACCAACAACATTTTCAAAGTTATTGGAGCGTCCTCTTTGGGGACGCTCATTGAATGGTACGACTTCTACATCTTCGGTAGTTTAGCCACCATCATCGGATCCCAACTTTTTCCTTCAGACGCAGGGGCCTCAGCCCTGATTAACACCTTGGCCATTTTTGCAGCTGGTTTTATTGTAAGACCTTTTGGCGCTTTGGTATTTGGTCGCTTGGGCGATTTAATTGGCCGCAAATACACCTTTTTGCTCACTTTGGTGCTCATGGGTGGCTCCACCTTTTTAATTGGCTTGATCCCTTCCTATCAAAGCATTGGCTATGCCGCTCCTATCTTAGTTTTAATTTTAAGATTGATACAAGGCTTGGCCTTAGGCGGCGAATATGGCGGAGCAGCAACTTACGTTGCCGAACACGCTCCCAAAGGCAAACGTGGCTTCTTTACCAGTTGGATACAAACTACCGCAACCTTGGGTTTATTTCTTTCCCTTGGTGTAATTGTAATCACCAAAAACATCATCGGCGCCGAACAATTTGCTGATTGGGGCTGGAGAGTTCCTTTCTTGCTTTCGATTGTGCTGATTTTGGTGTCGGTTTACATCCGTATGAAAATGCACGAATCACCTTTGTTCAGTAAGCTCAAAAGTGAAGGAAACATCTCTAAAAACCCACTGAAAGAAAGCTTTAGCAAGAAATCGAACTTCAAGATGGTATTGTTGGCACTATTTGGAGCGGCCATGGGACAAGGGGTGGTTTGGTACACGGGGCAATTTTATGCACAATCCTTCATCGAAAACACCTGTAAGGTAGATTTTAACGATTCAAGATACATTCTGCTTTGGGGCATTGCCTTTGCCACGCCATTCTTTGTAATATTTGGTGCTTGGAGTGATAAAGTTGGCAGAAAATGGATCATGCTTACAGGGATGTTATTGGGTGTTATTTGCTATCGCCCTATTTACCAAGAATTTTTAAACAGAACAGATGTAAGTAACGTTACACCTGGCGAAATCAAAGAAGTTTCTGCGCCAACTATTTTACGCACAGCGATACATGATGCAGCTCACACTGTAGATTTACATAACGCGTCCACTTCAGTAAAAACAGCCAACCATGAAAGTGGCGATAGCTTAGTAACCACCACAACTATGGTGAGTTTGCTGGATGGCTCCTCTTTCCATAAAGTACAGGTAGATACACTTTATGCAGATGCCAGCAAAGCGATTGGGCATGCACCAATATTATACAAAGACAAAAAACTAGCTGCTAACGATTTCTGGGTATTTGTAGGATTAATTTTCTTCCAAGTATTGTTGGTAACCATGGTTTACGGACCAATTGCCGCATTTTTAGTAGAACTTTTCCCAACCAAGATCCGTTATACTTCTATGTCGTTACCTTATCACATTGGAAATGGCGTATTCGGGGGATTAGTGCCCTTTGTAGCCACCTTAATTGCCAGCTTTAAAGGCTCTACTCCATTATCGGGTCTTTGGTATCCTATTGGCATAGCGGCGCTTTGTTTTGTAATAGGCACCATTTATTTATCTAACAAGAGAGACGAAAACGTAAACGACTAAACCATGAAAGCATTAAAAAGAACTTTAGGTATTGTATGGATCCTTTTAGGTCCACTTTCAACTATATTTATGTTTTGGCAAGCTTGGGATAAAATCAGCTCAGCAGCCGCAGGAATAGACCAAACCAACACCGCCCTTCAATGGGGCATTATTCTGCTCATTTATATTCCAATTGCAGCAGGATTGGTAATTTTTGGGAAATATGCACTAGCAGGCGAGTTTGACGAGTTGCCCACCAATTCAGAAGAACTTTAAAACCGACCAACACTATTTGAAAGCCCAGCGGATTAATTTTCGTTGGGCTTTTTTATTAACAAAGAGCTCAAAGCAGCCGCAAAAATAAATGTCACCACTTCGTGGTTTATGGGTTAACCCTATATTTCCTAGAAGAATGTCAGTCCTTCGGACTTAAAATATTGTTTAGGCCAAATACAATTCATACAAGTTTAGAATGCCCTGGTTAACAACCACGAAGTGGCGAAATTATTCTAAGATATCAAGCGACAAACAAAAACCCTGAAAGGGTGACATCTAAACTAAAAGACGAGAAAAAACATGCTTAACGTAAATAAAACTTTGCGTTCTTTGCGAAACTTCACAAAACCTTTGCTGTAAAAAGTTAACCGCTAAGAATAGATAAGACACGCAAAGACCGCAAAGCAACTAAAGCACGTACTCGTCATTAATCGGCAAAATTGGAGGCGGAACATCCTCTTCGCCCATCATTTGCAGCAAATTAATTTCGATGGTTCTGGTAATTTGATTCAAAGGAATGCCCGCCACATTATTTTCAAAAGGATCAACCAAGTTCATTCCATTGATTTGCGTAGACACAAATACAAAACCAATCATCCAGCCCATGAAAATAGACCAAACACCCATTTCCTGACTAATCACTAAAGTAAATGTCACCACAAAAAGCCAAATAAAAACTTTGGTCAGATAGCTATATGTGGTAGGGAAAACCGTGTTCTTGATCCGTTCGCTCATGCCCATCTGGTCGCTAAATCTTACCAACAATTCGTTAATCTGCATAAATTTAAAGCCATCAATTTGACCACTGCGAGACAACTTTTCTAAATCTTCCGATTGCTTTAAAAGGATAGCATTATGCAGGTTTTTGTGCTTGTCTATTTCAACTCGTTCTGCTTCGTCCAGGTATTTCACATAAATTAAATCTACCGTTCCACGCAGGTTGGCTTTTAAAGCATATAAAAAAGCAATATGCCTGCGAACCATCCTTCGTACCAGCTCATTGTTTTCATCGCTATGCGGCACATAACTTAACATACTACGTGCAAATGAACGCGAATCGTTTACCAAACCACCCCAAACTTTTCTGGCTTCCCACCATCTATCATAAGCTTGGTTGTTGTTAAAACCGATGAAAAAAGCAATAGCAGTACCCAATACCGTAGGGATAATGGTTGGAATAGAAAAATGGTAGGCAATGAGATATTCACGAATAAAATAAGCGCCCATACAGGAGGCAATCATGATAATATCTACATACCAAGTGTTGATGATAATTCTACTTAGCCTAATATTTTTGACAAGAAGCATAGGGTTTTTCTGTTTGTTGGTTTCTTAACAACAAATTAGAAAAATAGTTAGATATTTTTTAAAAAATAAAGTGCTAAGAGTTCACCATAGCTTAGTCGGTGAGATAAGAAACCGTATCTATTTTATGATTAGATTTTTGAGCCAAGTATTGCATAATTTTATCTTGCCGAACTTCGTCGTTTAACCCACTCGTGGTATTCCAATAATTACCATCATTAAATTTCACATAATAATGCGGATTGGGACTAATCTTCTTTTGGTCTTTTGAAATGGCATTTTCAACAAAACTAATGCTCTTGATTCGTTTGAAATCATATGCTTTTTTATCCGTACTAAAAAAATCGTTTAAAACAATTTGCTTATCGTTTATTGCAATCGTATAATCCGACATCAGAAAAATTGAGCCAATTGCGCATATCCCCAATACCCATGAGAAAAGCTTAAAAATTTTCATTCCATCAATCCCACTTTTTAAATTAGTGTAGTGGAGGTATTCATCATATCGATCTCTTAAAAGCAACCGATAAATCAAGCTCATTGGAAGAATAATTATAGCAAGCGTTAAAAACGTTGCTGGAACAAACCACAGATATAGGTTAGGTATAATCAAAAACTCAAAATCTACCCCCTTTTCAGGAAATGAGTTCATCCAAAAAAACAGACTACCAAATCCATAAACCAAGGATGGGGTCAATATAAAAAATAGAATTACGCCAAAAAACTCCCATTTAGCATATTGCTTTCGTAAAATATGGAGATTCCCTGTAGAAAAAATCTGCTTAGGCTTATAAGGAAATATTTTTGCCAGCAACAAGAGTACAAGTCCTACCGTTGCCTTTATTGAAAAATACATCTCTTATAAATTATCCTATACTACCCTTAACAACAATCCTTTTAAATATTCTCCCTCTGGAAAAGACAACCTTACCGGATGATCTTCGGGTTGGCAAAATTGCTTAATAACCTGTACTTCCCTACCTGCATCTAAAGCGGCCCAAGCAATAATCTGCTTAAAAGTTTCAATATCTACCGCACCAGAGCAAGAGAATGTAGCCAATAAACCGCCACTTTCCAACAACATCAGGCCTCTGCGGTTTAAATCTTTGTATGCCCTAGCTGCCCTATCCAATGCCGAACGTGAAGGGGCATACTTTGGAGGGTCTAACACCACCACATCAAACTTTTTGCCTTCGTCGTTAAATTGGCGCAACTGTTTGTTCACATCACTTTGGATCGCGACATGTTTAGCAGCGTCAAACTGGTTCAATACAATATTCTGTTTCAACGTTTCAATCGCTAAAGCGGAACTATCTACACTAGTCACTTCGGCGGCTCCTTGCGCAAAAGCGTTCAAACTAAACCCACCACTGTAACTAAAGCAATCTAATACCGTTTTACCTTTACTGTACGAAGCCAAGATACTTCGGTTATCACGTTGATCACAATAAAAGCCAGATTTTTGCCCTTCGGCAATATTGATATGGTATTTAATTCCGTTTTCTTTTACTTCAATAAACTCGGCAGGATTTTCTCCCCAAAGCAATCCGTTTTCGGCAGTGATCCCCTCGTGTGTGCGTGCAGTAGCATCGCTCCTATCAAAAATCCCTTTAGGCTGTAGGCGCTTTACCAATACCTTAATAATGGTCTCTTTCGCTTTCTCGATACCCGAACTTAATATCTGTACGGAAAGGAAATCTGCATAACGATCTACAATTAAACCAGGTAAAAAATCGGCCTCGCTAAAAATCAAACGACAAGCAGTAGTCGATTCGTCGACTAACAAATGTGCTCGTCCATCAATGGCTGTATTTATTTTTTGTGCGTACCAAGCTTCATCAATGCTCACATTTTCATCCCATTCCAACAATCTAACGGCTACACGCGACTGGTCGTTATAATAACCATAGGCTAAAAATTCACCTTGCGCATCCAATACTTTTACCACCTCACCATTTTCAGGCTTTCCCTTTACCTTATCCAAAGCGCCAGAAAACACCCAAGGATGTCGTTGATACACTGCTTTTTCTTTTCCCTTTTTTAGCTTGATTTCTACCATATCACAAAGGTAATAAAAACAAGGTCTATAACCACAAAGACGCAAAGAGCCCCAAGAAATAAGACGTTAATTCCCCAAATAAATCTTAGTGTTTTTCGTGCCTTTGTGGTTTAATAGTATTTTTACCCCATGGAAGAAATTAGCTGGAATGATTTTGAAAAAGTTGAGCTAAGGGTGGGCACCATTATAGAGGCCTTTGAATATCCCGAAGCTCGCAAGCCTGCCTACAAAGTGAAGGTTGATTTTGGAGAGTTTGGCATTAAAATGAGCAGCGCACAAATCACCAAACATTATACTTTAGAGGAATTAATTGGCCGACAAATTATCGGGGTTATCAATTTTCCCAAAAAACAGATTGGCAAGTTCATGAGCGAATTTTTGGTTACAGGCTTTGCCGATGAGAATGGAGACATTGTATTGAGCAGCGTAGCACAAAAAGTACCAAATGGCAGTAAATTAATTTAGCTGGAAGTTGCCAGTCCGCAAGTCCGATGAAGATAATATCATTTACAATAACAATTTTAGGTCAATTTCTAATACTCTTGACATTAAAACTGCTTGATAATTTTCATCTCATTATTTTATTCTTTATATGTTGTTTGGTAACTGGGTTTTTAATGAGAAGAAGCAAATCTGTAAACTTAAGAATTAAAGAAATCGGGAATGGATTGTTTTTCGGGTCACTTACATCTTTAACTCTAACAGCTTTGTTCATAATTTGGTTATTGTTCAATTTCCCCAAATGACAATAGACTTAAAAATCAAATTTATTAGGAGAAATCAATAGCTGTGAAATAAAATGAAAAAGCAAAGATAAAAGACAAGAACTGCAACCAACATCTTTATTCCTTACTCCTTGTTCTTTATTCAAAAAATTAAACAATTCCAACAGTTAAACAATTAACCCAATGTCCTTCTATAATTTCGAAGAAAACGCCAACCCGCAGCAAGAAGACGAGCACTTCATGCGCTTAGCGCTCAATGAGGCTAAAAGAGCCTATGATGCACAAGAGATTCCTATTGGCGCAGTAGTGGTTTGCAAGGGCAAAGTAATTGGTCGGGGCTACAACCTCACCGAGCAACTAAATGATGTAACGGCACACGCCGAAATGCAGGCCTTTACCGCCGCAGCGCAAACCTTGGGAGGCAAATATCTTAAAGACTGCACCTTGTACGTTACTATTGAACCCTGTGTAATGTGCGCAGGTGCCAGCTACTGGACACAAATTAGCAGGATTGTATATGGAGCCAAAGAAGAAAAGCGTGGCTTTACCAAGGTCAGCCAAAACCTTTTGCATCCCAAAACGTTGTTAACAGGAGGCATTTTGGCCGACGAATGCGGCAGCCTTATGACCGCTTTTTTTGTTAATAAACGTAAGTAATATTGACAAACAATTGAATAAAACTTAACCTATCTCTGCTATATTTGTAGAGATAACATTTAAATAATCTTAAAAAATAAATATTATGGCTTTTGAATTACCTGCGTTAGCATACGCAACCGACGCTTTAGAACCGCATATCGACAAAGCAACCATGGAAATTCACCATGGCAAACACCACCAAGCTTATGTTACCAACTTAAACAAAGCTTTGGAAGGCAAACCAGAAGCAAATGCCAACTTGGATGACATCATCAAAAACATTTCTAAATATCCTGCTGCAGTACGCAACAATGGTGGTGGCCACTATAACCACTCTTTATTTTGGACTGTTTTAGGACCAAACAAAGGTGGTGAGCCAACTGGCGATTTAGCTAAAGCAATCAATGATACTTTTGGTTCTTTTGCTGACCTAAAAACAAAATTACAAGATGCTGGTGCAACTCGTTTTGGTTCTGGCTGGGCTTGGCTTTCAGTAGGTGCAGACGGTAAATTGTTTGTATCTTCTACCGCTAACCAAGACAATCCATTAATGGACATTGCTGAGCAAAAAGGCACACCTATTTTCGGCATCGATGTTTGGGAGCATGCTTACTACTTAAAATACCAAAACAAACGTCCTGATTACTTAGCGGCAATTTGGAACGTGGTAAACTGGGATGCAGTAGCTGAGCGCTATAAAAAAGCATTAGGTAAATAATTCACTTTTCTTTTTTGAAAAGCAATAAAAGCGGGGCGTCGGATACGATAGTCCCGCTTTTCGTTTTTATCTTTTTGTCATTGTCATCCTGAGCCTGTCGAAGGATATTTTCTTTAGCAGCACTTCCTTTGTCATGCTGAGCTTGTCGAAGCATCTGCTTATCAACCAACAGATCCTTCTCCCGAAACTTCGGGATCAGGATGACAGCAACAAAAAGGATAAGCACTTCAATCGGGTTTATTTTACAAAATGCACTACAACTCCACTCAATTTGTTTATTTTGCTCCTTATCTAAATTAATTGAAACATGCGTGTAAATAAAAACCTGCTCCTTCAAAAATCCAACGAAGAATTAGAAAAATACCTTCTACCCAATGGAGGCTACGTGCCTGATGCCATTGAATATGCCTTTGAGATCTTGAAGGAAAGAGGTCGTGATTTTTCTGAAGAAGAGACCGCGAAAATCAATGAATTGATTTACTCGAAGAAACCAGAGCCGTTATCAGTGCATGTCAACCACATTAAGGCCTCAAATTTAATGTATGCCTCCGCGGCTTTAGGTCTTATTAATATTGTATTGATCCCAGAGATGTTAAGTACGGGCATGGATATTTTTACGGCCTTTTTTTGTTTAGCCTTTATAGCTGCTTTGGGATTATTCATCAGGAAGGGATTTACAAAAATCAAATATCTTTTATTGGGATTATTCATTATCGGCATAATGCTATCCCCAACGTTTCTTGCTTTTTTGTTCTTTCATTTACCTATTTCCGCAATCATCAATCTTACACAAACCGTTCTTCAACTTATTGCCATTATTTTATTGTTTGCAATTCCAAAACAAATTCCTTTAGCACAACCTGTACAAAGCCCAATTAAATGAAATTCTTAAGTTTAAAACATTGGCAGGCATTTTTTATCATCATTATTGGCTTGTTCATTCAAAATCTTACCATCACGAGCAATCCAACAGCATCTTGGATCTGCACAATAGTGGGCGCCGTTATTTATTCTTCATGGCCTATTGTTGTAGGCAATGAGTTAAATTATTTATTACCCAAAAGAGTAACCTTAAATTTCAGCTTCTTTTTAATTAATGTTTTCATTTGGCTTGTAGTTCTTATCGGGGCTTTTGTCTTTGTAGGAGAAGGAGAAACCTTAACCTTCACAGGATTATCAGCCTTGCCGTTTTTATATGCGTTTTTTGCTTATTTTTATTGTTTAGCATTTCCCGCCAAAGCCTTGAAATCAATAGAACTAAACCGTGAAGCTAATATCGGAGAGTATATCGGTGATTTTTTTCTAATTCTCTTTTTGCCCATTGGCATTTGGTTTTTACAGCCCAGGTTAAATAAAGTCGTTATGATCAAAAGAGAGGAAATGAAGCGTGACATTGAACAAATAAATTTTTCTTAAATTGCAGCGTTAAACTATAGTTAAGCACCATGAAAAAGTTTTTATCCGCTCTTCTTCTTTTTACCACAATGGCCGTTGCTGCTAACGCACAACAGCAACCCAAAATGCCAACTCCAGAAGAGTTAGCAAAAAAGAATGTAGACGAATTAGAAACTCGCCTAAAATTGAGTTCTACCCAAAAAAGTGTGATCTACAACTATGCTTACAACTTAGCAAAAGAGCAAATTGCCTTGAGCAAAAAACAACAGGCAACAGGTTTTAACGACGAAGAAATATCAAAACTCTATCGCTTAAACAACGAAACCAACAAAAACATTAAGGCAGTTTTAAAGCCTGATCAAATTGCAGAATTTGACAAGGTTATTGAAGATCGTTTGAACGGCGTAGATCCGACCAAGAAAAAGAAGAAAAAGAAAAAAGGTGAAGAAGAAGAAAAAGTGGTAGGGATTGAAGGCCTTAAATCTGGAAGCGGAACTCCGTGATTTTAATTTTACTTGACCATTTTTTAACTGCATTACACCTTATCATTATTGGCCTCAATCTATTTGCCTGGATTTGGCCAAAAACCAGAAAACTACATCTGTACATTGTAGGCATCACATTAGCTTGCTGGTTAGTGCTTGGCATTTGGTATGGCATAGGCTATTGCCCTATTACCGAATGGCAGTGGCAAATAAAAACCAAGTTAGGCGAAACCAATTTACCCAACTCTTTTGTTAAATATTATTTGGATTGGCTAACGGGAAAAAACATCCCTGATACTACCGTTGACATCATTACTTTAGGCACTTTCCTAATTGCTATTATTTGCTCAGTGAAGGTTAATTTTTTTAAAAGCAAAAAACATAAAAAATAAGGAACTACAACGTGTTATAATGAATAACCAATTTAGCGACACTATATTCTTTAGCAGTAATTATAACCGTTATTATCCTATCCTGTGCATATATCACAAAATGGGATAAAACAACAATTACCATTAACAGGAATTTTTATTTCATAAAACTCCGATTAGCTAGTTAATTGTCTCGTTAACTAGGGTTCAAATATTTTAGGAAGACCCAACAACACAAATAAATGGAATGCAGACTCTAAAAAATGTGCGAAAATCACCTTTTGTAAATCGCCATAAAAGAGAAAAGCAAACCCAATCCTGGCGTTTGCTTTTCATAATTAATTATTAACTAAACGGCTAAACTTCTACAAAAGTTGCTCGTTATCAATTCAAAGGTAAAATGATGCTTGACCCTAAAATGTGCGAAAATCACCTTTTTTCACATTCACTAAGCACTTAAAAACAACAACTTAAGCAACAAAAAAGTTTTTAGGAATATGGATCTTTCTATATTTAAAGGGAGTTGTACCTACGCTCGATTTAAAGAGCCGCACAAAAGAACTGACACTCTCGAAGCCTACCAAACATGTGATATCACTTAAGGAATAGTTCGTTGCTTTCAACAAGCCCTTTGCCCTATCAAGTCTCAATTGCATTAAATATTGATGCGGGCTTAGTCCATAGGCGTTTTTAAAAGTTCGTAAAAGATGGTTGATCGAAAGACAGCAATAATCCGCCACATCTTCTAATCTTACATTTTTATTGGAGTTGCTATGCAAATATTCTTTTGCCAGTAGAAGTCTTCTAAACACTTCCTTTCTGGTTTTTTCCTTTATAAAATTTAGGCTTCGAAACTTCTCGTCAATTTCTTTATGATAAATTTGATAATAGCCCAACAAGCAGTGATGAAGGTACTCGTTAAGTAGCATTTCGTCCTGCAATCCTTGATCAATTTGTCTTTTTAGATGCGACAAGTTGTATCTTATATTTCCATGAAGAGGATATAAGGTTTCTACAAATTCCGGTTTCTTTTCAAACTCAGAATGGGTCAATAAATCTTCCTCCCCTAAAAAAAAGGAGCGATTAAAGTCCTCTACAAATTGAGTATTGAGATAAAGGCTAAGGGTATGCACAGGAGTTATCGAATCAATTAAACTACTGTAATCTGTTCCGGCATTAATGATGGTAAAATTATCAGGAAAAATATTCATCTCCCTATTATTCACAATACATTTTTCAATGCCCAACATTACAAATTTGATGACATAATAAGAATTATCCAGCCCTCCAGTAGCGGAATTACACGTATATCCAATTACCAACTTATTACGGTTGCTCAATTCTTTAAAATAACGCATAACAAAACTATTTAGTCGTGTAAGTACGAAGTTCTAGCAAATGATAGCTATTGCCATCTACATCTGTAAATTCTACAGAAAGTCCAGAAGGCAAATAGGATGGCTTTCCTTTAAACACCACATTATTAGCTTTAAGGCGACAATAATGTTCTAAACAATCTTCGGTGTCCAGATATACTTCATCAGTTTGTTCTGGATATATCTTTTCGGAAAGGAAAATCTGTATCCGTGGACTATAAAAAACGATAGCCCCTTCAAAATACTTTAGCGATTTTGGTTTTACCTGTAGGTTTAACTTCTCTTTAAAAAAGGCTATTGCCATTTTTAAATTGCTAACCCTTACATAGTAATGTTTTGTAGCCAGCTTTGTCATTTGTCTTAAATAGATGAAGAACTAAAGTTAGAGAGAAAGACAAATTGATAGTATCACCCTAAAAGGGTGATTTTTTGATTTTATATGATTCGCATCATCTTGGCCAACTTAATTGCTTCCGATTTAGACTTTACGTTTAGCTTCGCATAAATATTTTTAACATGTGTCCGTACCGTATTTAGGTTAATAAAAAGTGTAAAAGCGATTTGAGATTTCGTTTGGCCTTCGGCAATAAGTAATAAAATTTCTGTCTCTCGTTTTGTTAATGGTGAATTTGAGTTTCTTTGGAAAGAATCGATCACCATTTTTGTAATATCGGCACTAAAAACCCCTCCCCCATTAGTGACTAGATAAATGGATTCAAGCAGTTTTTCTATACTTAAGTCTTTAGTGACATATCCTGAAACGCCAGCTTTAAAGGTTTCAAAGATGATTTCAGGCCGCGAAACAATTGCCAAGATGATAACATGGACTTCTGGGTTTCTAATTTTAATTTCAGCTACAATTTCAACGTGATTAAGGTCGGGCTGGTAAACGCCAAAAAGAATTAATTGGACGGGACGATTCTCCAAAATCTTTAAATCCAAGAATAACATCCCATAACTTCCCACTATGGTAAATCCTTCTTTTTCAGACAACAACAACTCACATCCTTTTCGCCATATTTGGTCATCGTCTATAATTACAATGTGCAAATTGTTTTTCATAAGTAAAGGTTAGGTCGATCAATGCTGCGTCAATTTTTTATATCTGTTATTCCTTTCTTTCGTTTATTTAGTTAATCATTTGAGTGGCCTGTATTTAAAAATGTGTTAAAAAGAATTGACCATTCTTAAAGGCTAAGCAAAGTTTAAAATATTTATCTTTTAAAAAATCACCCTAAAGGGGTGATTTTATCATGCATCAGCATCGCAGATATCTATTTTAATGCATAACTTTATTTTACATTATTCCATTTCAATCAAATGTTCCCTAAAAGATTCATCCTCGCAATTTTATTTCTTCTATATGCTTGTCAGCTATCGGCTCAATATTCTGGCAAAAGCAAATACTCAATTCCTTTCACATTAACACCGCATAATAACCTCTCGATAAAAGCGATTGTAAATGAAAAAGATACGGTTGACCTGATGTTTCATCTGGCGGCTTCGGCGGTAACCCTTACCGAAGAAGCTTTAAAAAAAATCAAGAGTGTGTCTTTCGACAGAACAGATAGCGTAAGTAGCTGGGGCGGAGCCGGCAACACTTCCAGACACAGCAAGAGCAATGATTTGCGAATTGGCGAGATGACATGGAAAAGCCTTCCTATTTGGGAAAACAAGAACTCGGGACCAGGTACTGATGGCAAATTTGGCCTAGATCTTTTTAAGGACAAAGCCGTAGCAATTGATTTCGAGAAGCAAGAGCTTACCATAAGCAACCAGCTCCCGAAAAATATTAAAGACTATCAAAAATCAAACATGAGCTATGAAAACGATATGATGTTCGTAGAAGGCTCTTCTGAAATAGGTGAAAAAGTATTTAAAAATAGGTTCTTGATCCACTCTGGCTATGCTGGAACCATTTTATTTGATGACCTATTCTCGTCTACCAACAAACTCTCGGAACAGTTGAAAACCATTAGCGAAAAGCAATTAAAAGATTCTTATGGCAATGTGCTAAAAACCAAGAAAGCAATTCTTCCTAGTTTCAGTATTGGCAGCCTAAAACTTGAGGATATTCCAGTTGGTTTTTTTGATGGCGCAATTGGTCGTCAAAAAATGAGCATACTGGGTGGTGATGTGCTGAAACGTTTCAACATTATTATTGATGCCAACCGCCAATTTATTTATCTGAAACCTAATCGCCTGATCAAAACCTCTTATTTAGATGTGTAATTTTAGCAGAACGAAGAGGTTTTGATAGGGCTGAAGATAATGAAAAATCAAAAAACGCTTATCCCAAGCCCTCATTAACACTGGTTAAATCCCAACAATATCTTTCTTCTTCCTATTTTTCATTCCTTTTGGAATTAAGGCCAGGATTTCCTCTTTCAGCGCATTCAGCATTTTCTTTTTCACGAAGCTTTTGTGGGTCACCAAACTGATTTCACGAACGGGCTCCGGAGATCTAAAATAACGAACCTTGTTCAGTTGTTTACTATTTAAATCGTGTAGCGAAAGCTCAGGCAATAAGGTGGTACCATCGTTTACGTCCACCATTCTGATCAATGTCTCTACGCTCCCTGTGTTATAGGTAAGCGCTTGTAGTTTATTGTTCTTTGTTGATCGGCAAATATTTAAAACTTGTGATCGCATGCAATGACCTTCGTTTAACAGCCAAATGTTCTCTTCTTCAAAATCCTCAGCATCAATGGCCTTTTTCTTGAATAGCTTACTGTTTTTACTCACATAACCCACAAAGGTTTCATAGTACAACGGCTGCTCCACAATATTAGCATCTACTAAAGGAGTAGCCAAAATACCACAATCGATTACGCCTGTTTTTAAATGATGAATAATATCTTCCGTAGTATATTCCCAAATCATCAACTTAACTTCCGGGTATTTCTCCAACATAGCGGCAATTACCTCAGGCAATAAATAAGGTGCTATGGTAGGAATGATTCCAATCTTAAGTTCGCCGGTAATATCTTGTTGCTGGTTACTGATGATCTCTTTGATCTTGCTATTTTCTTGAAGCACTATCCTTGCTTGCTCAATAATTTGCGAACCTATTTCTGTAGGGGTTACGGGTTGCTTACTACGATCAAAAAGTTTGACATTGAGAAATTCCTCCAGCTTCTGTATTTGCATACTTAAGGTGGGCTGGGTCACAAAACATTTCTCGGCCGCACTCACAAAACTACGATAAGTATCAACGGCAACGATGTATTCAAGCTGAACAAGTGTCATATAGTTAAAATTGATATTATTTTTATTCAACTATAAATTTAGCAAATATTTATTTGAAATCATCGCAAAAAAGCCAACGATATGTCAAAAAACGATTTTTGTTGAGCGAAGAAAAATGCTCAGCTATGGTCTTTTTAACCGCGGCGACAATTGCTGGCAGCAGTATAAATGAGAAAGGCTTAAGGAATATGCTACGAAGATCGTTTCGTCTGCTAAATTGATTCTCATTAACAAAACCAAATGCCCACGAGAATTGCATCCTCGTGGGCATTTGAAATGGAGCCAAGTAATTTTATTGAAAAGGCTTATTTAACGGTGTACTCTTTACTTTGTATCGTGTGTGCGCTAAAGTAACCTATGGCTCCACCTTTAAGGTTGGTTACAGGGTTAACAGGTGCGGCGCTATCGCCACCACCTTGTGCGCCATTATCTACGCTAAACCAGTATTTATAAACAGGCTCATCAATGGTAAGGAACTCAAGCTTGATTTTATCTCCCTTTTTAAGTTTAGTTTCGTCGGTAAACTCATAAGGAAAGATGGTTTGATTTACTTGTTTGCCATCGGTAAACTCATCATTCGAAGCCATGATGGACTTGGTATAAACGTTGTTTTTGTACTCAATAAAGCGATAGAAATTTTTCACACCAATAGGATCGGTATACTTTACGTGCGTGAATATTCGAGGCCCATCAAACAAACTCAATTCATATTGATAAACATCCTCTAAAGGAACTACCGCCGGCATGACACATGTTGAAGTAAATACCTCTGTGCCCACGGTTATTTTTAACTTATAGGTTTGGGTTGGGATTCCTTTTAGAGTAGCGTGGGTATAAATACCCTTATTGGCACTCTCAGTAATTCGGGTAACGTTTCCTTGCTGGTCTTCAATTTCTACTACGGCTCCAGAAACACCAGCAAAATCATTGGTACTTTTAAAGCTTTTGGTCTTGCTAATCAATACTCTCGTACTATTGGCCTGATCGGTTAAATTGGCTTCAATTACATATTTTTCAGCAGCAGTATCTAAATCAAGTTCGATGACATCTTCACATGAAGAAAGACAAACGACTACCAAAATTAGGGAAAGGATATATCTTAAGTTATTCATTTTGCAGAGTTTAAAATTTGAAATTATAAGAAACAGAAGGCAAGAATTGGAACAAGGTAGTGCGTACCACTTCTGTTCTCGACGGATCATTTTCTGCCTCGCGGAAATTAATCATGTAGGCATTCTTTCTGCCGTAAGCGTTGTACAAACTGAAAGACAATTCTGAACTAAAGTTCTTTCTCTTTTTCAACTGAAGGTTTGCGCCCAAATCTAAACGGTGATAAGACGGCATACGGTAAGTATTTCTATCGGTATAATAAAAGAATACCTGACCATCCATGTTGTACTTTCCGGTTGGGAAAGTAATGGCATCACCTGTATAATAAATCCACGAGGCCGACAAGCTCCATCTTTTATTCAATTGATATGAACCTACCAAGGCTACTTCATGGGTACGATCCTGACGGGCGTTGTACCAGTTACCGCCATTAATGCCGTCAATCTGCCTTTCGGTTTTAGAAAGCGTATAGCTCAACCAACCTGTAAAATCACCTTTTTTCTTTTTAAACAACACCTCTAAACCATAGGCCCTGCCAATACCATACAACAATTGTGTTTCTATATTATCTGAATTGAAAGTCTCGGCACCATCACGATAATCAATTTGGTTATCCATGGTTTTGTAATAGCTTTCTACGTTCAATTCAAAGGCGTTGTCAAATAAATTTCTGTAATATCCTACGGCAAACTGGTCTGAAACTTCAGGTTTTACCATCAAAGAGCTTGGCAACCATTTATCGCTCGGCCTGCTTGAAGTAGAGTTAGAAATCATGTGCATATTCTGTGCATTTCTCACATACGATGCTTTCACAGAGCTTTGTGCATTGAGCAGATAGCTCAGTGATAAACGAGGCTCCAAATTCAGGTAAGTTTTCACCACTTCGCCTTTTTTATAATAGGTGGAATTAGTTACATTACCATTAGGGTCAACGGTCAGGAAATCCCCTCCGCCCAATACACTGAAACCCGTTAAACGCACCCCAAAGCCAATGTTAAGTTTTTCGGTTGCTTGCCAATCGCTTGAGGCAAATACAGCATTCTCCAATGAAAACCTTTCCTGATAGTTTACAGGATTATAGCTTGATGGCCCTTCAGAACTAATTTCCCCTGGGGTAACTTTGTGATAGATGGAGTTGAAACCAAACTTCACCAAGTTTTTATCAGAAGCCTGCCAAAAGAAATTGTGCTTCAAAGCCCAATCATTCAATTGCGAGTAGATCTGTACATTATCTATCCCTGTATTGATTTGGATTTTATTTTGATAACGTGTAAAAGACGCAATGGTGGATGAATTTAATTTTGAAGAATATTGATGTTTCCATTGTGCACTAGCGATGGCATTTCCCCAGCTTAGTCCAAAGGTTTTGGCAATCCCAAGTTTATCACTCCCTAAATAACCACTGAAAGTCAACTTGTCATTTTCGCCCAATTGAAAATCTGCTCTACCATTTACATCGTAAAAGTACATGGTGTTTTGATTAATGGTACTATCGGGTGATAGCTTCAACAATGCATCTACATAAGTCCTTCTAGCAGAAACCAAGAAAGAAGATTTTTCCTTTTTGATAGGACCTTCCAAAGTAAGTTTAGACGAAATTAAGCCAATACCTCCAGAAGCTGAGAACTTCTCGGCATCGCCTTGTCGCATTTTAATATCCAACACGGAAGATAAACGACCGCCGTATTGCGAAGGCATCCCCGTTTTGTAAACGGTGATATCTTCTACCGCATCAGGATTAAAGGTGGAGAAAAAACCCAATAAGTGTGCAGCGTTGTAAACCGGTACATCATCCATCAACACTAAGTTCTGGTCTGCCGAACCTCCACGTACATAAATACCTGCGCCACCTTCACCCGCCGATTTTATACCTGGCAGTAATTGAATAGCTTTCATCACGTCACGCTCTCCAAAAATAAGCGGAATGTTTTTGATGGCTTTCATGGTCAGGCGCTCGGCTCCCATTTGCGGGCTTGCCAAACTTCTGTCATCTCTTGTAGTAGAGATCACGATTTCGTCGAGATTATTGGCACTGTCTTCCAGTGCAAAATCGACAGTATGATTTTTATTTGCCTTTACTGATTTGCGGAGCGAATTCATTCCCACAGCACTAATCAAGAAGGTGTAATTTCCAGCTTTAAGTTCTACCTCATAATAGCCAAGGCTATCAGTCATGATATTTCGTTTTTCTTCCACAATGTGGATGGTGGCCGCCTCAATGGCCCCTTCGGAAGATTTCACACGACCTGAAATTTTAAAAGTTTGTTGAGCAAAGGATAGAAAGGAGATAAAGAGGAGAGGGACGAGTAGTTTAAAAATTTTCGATGTCATTTATGTGTTGGGATTTGTTGTTAATTAATGGTTTTTAATGATATGACAGCAAGAACTGCACATACCCCTATGCAATCATTAATTTTTTTCGCAAGTTAAATAGTTTGGCGGCACGTAAATCTTAATAAAACGTTAAGTTTCTTATTAAGACCATCTTTTTCGGTAATAGTTACTTTGCATTGAGAACGAAATAGACAATTAAATCTTACTTTTGTGCATTAATTTTTAAAAGTGGGAAAAGATAAATTAAGAAAGTTTGCTGAAATCGATACCTTTCCAAACGTATATCAGTTAGAAGCGGGAAAAGTTTTAAAAGGTAAATGGGCCAAAGAACATTTTAAAAACGACCATCCGGTGGTTGTTGAATTGGCTTGCGGCAAAGGAGAATATGCCGTTAATCTTGCCAAGTTATTTCCAGAAAAAAACTTTATTGGGGTAGATTTAAAAGGGAACAGGATATGGCGTGGAGCTAAAACTGGCGTAGAGGAAGGCATTAGTAACCTAGCTTTTTTGCGCATACAAATTGAGGATTTGCTAGATTACTTTAGCGAAAAGGAAATTGATGAAATTTGGATCACATTTGCTGATCCGCAGCCACAGATCAGCAGAGAACGTAAACGCTTAACTTCTCCATTTTTCTTATCAAAGTATAAGGTCTTGCTTCGTGATGGAGGTAAAATCAACCTTAAAACAGACAACGACGGACTGTATAACTACACCAAGGAAAAAGTAGCTGAACTGGAATTACTCACCCATAAAGACACTGACCATTTGTACCAATCTGATTTGGTAAATGAGGTACTTTCCATTAAAACACATTACGAAAACATCTATCTTAAAAAGGACAAAAACATTAATTATATTCAGTTTTCGTTTAGTTAGGATAATGTTATTTTGACTTTTCACTTTCAACTTTTCACCTAAAAATGGATGCCAATTTCTATGAACAAGTTTACGAAGTAGTAAGGCTAATTCCTAAGGGAAGAGTTACTTCTTACGGTGCGATTGCTAAAGCTTTAGGCGCCGCAAAATCCTCAAGAATGGTGGGACACGCCATGGCCTATGCAGGCTCAGCCAGTCCTAAAATTCCAGCACACAGGGTAGTGAACAGTAGCGGACTGCTTACTGGAAGGTTTCATTTTTCGCCTCCAACATTGATGCAGGAATTACTGGAAGAAGAAGGGATCATCGTGGCAAACGATAAGATAAAGAATTTCAAGAAAGTGTTTTGGGATCCTTTGCAGGAAATATAATGTGGTTTTTTGGTTGGTTGGTTTTTTAGTTTTTTGGAAACCTAACCAACCAAAAAACCAACCAACTAATCAACAAAATTAACATGGGAAAATTAGTAGAAGAATTTAATAACTATCGTACCAAAATGAACGATAGGGTAATGGAAACAGCCAATACCAATATCAAACGTTTCTTTGCGTTGGACACCACCTCTTATGCAGATGGGGCTTTGAATGTAAAAACAAAGGAAATGCTAGGTCTGGTAGCTTCTATGGTATTAAGGTGTGATGACTGCATTAAATACCATTTGGAAAAATGCTACAACGAAGGCGTTACCAACGACGAAATGAACGAAATTTTTATGATAGCGAATTTGGTTGGCGGTTCTATCGTTATTCCACACTATCGTAGAGCGGTGGAGTTTTGGGATGATTTGCACCAATAGTTTTTAATCTTTGCGTTCTTAGCGAACATCATATTTTCTTTGCGGTTAGAAGTTTTACCGCAAAGGTTATTGAAGTTTTCGCAAAGTGATGCAAAGGTTTTATAATATCTCCATGAGGTCTTAGACCTTTATTAAGTTGGTTATTGGGCGCTTTATTTCAGCAACAATCGCCCATATCTATAAAAGATTTCTGATGCAAAAACCTATTGTCACCATAGAATATTGCCCAAAATGTGGCTGGATGTTACGTTCAGCTTATTTTGCGCAAGAACTACTCACTACTTTTTCTGAAGAACTTAGTGGTGTTACATTGAAGCCAAGCGAAACAAGTGGAACATTTATCATTTCTGTTAACGAAGATTTGATTTTTGATCGCAAAACTAAAGGGCGATTTCCAGAGATTAAAGAGCTAAAGCAACTAGTGAGAGACGTTGCTTGCCCCGAAAAATCTTTAGGCCATTCGGATAAAGGCTAACTTACTTCACTGATTCGTTGTACGATTTCACTAAGGCGATTAACATTTTTTCATCAAAAAACTCAGTGGCCTTGATGCTTTCTGTTAAGCCTTCATCCCCTGTAAGCTTTTGTAAAAGTAGGGCTTTGGTGGCAGCAGTCCTTGATCCATCAGCGGCAATTTCCTGTATAGGTCCCGTTCCTGGTTTTTCAATAAAGTAGAAAACTTTAGCTTTTGGAGCTGCGCCTGCGGGTTGATCCGGTGCCGACCTACGGCCGCCCAAATTAATGCTTACGCCTCCGCCCAATCCACCACCAATACCACCAGTGCCCATTCCTAGTCCTACTGATGGACGAGCCTTTACTCTTGGCTGTTTTACGGGCTCTTCAACTCCTGAGGTACTTCCATAGGCATATAGGTTAACCTTGCCGCCTTCTATCAATTTAAAAAATTTAATCGTTGCTTTTTTCCCAGCAATGATGGGCTTACTTTCGTATGTATCACCATTCCACAAAAAAGATTTGATATCCTTCGCTTTGTACTCCTTAACACCCTGATCTTCTATCTGTATAAAAACAGATTCAAAGTTAGTTCCTTTAATTTCTCCCCTTACAAAATTACCCTCACTAATGAGCACTGCATCTTGTGCCCTGGTACCTAGTGCCAGCAAACAAAGGACTGCAACAAGCTTTAAAACTTTCATATTCAAATTAACGCAAAATAATGTAGTGTTGTTGTCATGATAACATTTATTAACAATAGCCGGGCATACATCTTTGTAAAAACTCAAACCGCAAAGAAAATAAGGGGATCGTGAAGAATGCAAAGAACCCTCCTACTTTAAATACTCCCCTAGTTTCCCCGTATTCGTCTCAGGATTTAACTTCATATACTTTTTAAAGTTGGCTTTCATTTGCTCAAAAGCATAATCAGATTCGTTTTCGACGTCTTTGGCCAAAGCATAGTATTTGCTAAAAATGTAGCTTCTCATTAAATAAGCTGCCAACATTTTATCTATCTCTTTATCTTCCAATAAAGGTTTTACCTTGTCGTTATCGATCAATTTGTTTTGATCAAAATTTGTAGAGACATAGCGCATCACCTCTCCAGCGTGTAAAATCAGCTTAGAACCTTCTTCAGCTTGGTTAATTTCTTCAATCTGTTTCAACACGGGTTCAATCTCCTCTTTAAGCATCGCAGGTGTTAATACAATCATCCCTTTGGGCACATAATATCGATCTGAGGTTTTGTAAGGGTCTACATACAACAACACCGTATCACTACTTTCAGGGTTGATCAAAACATATCGATCTACAATCCCCTTACTTCCACCTTTGGTGCTTCCTCTTTTCGAGAAATCTATCTTTTGTCCATTTGGCCAGCGATAAGAATTAAACAAGCGAACAAAAGCTACATTTCTTAGTTGTGGGTTCATCAGGTTAATAAAAGCGCCACTTTCTAAAGGTTGTTCCAACGTTCCATACGTGGGCTTTACTTCGTTAACGAGGTTGTCGAACTGTAAAACAGCAAGCACTTTACGGTATTGTGCTTGAGATAAGTTTGCAAAGAGCAATAAGCTAATAAAAAGTAAAAGATGTTTCATAAAATCGTTTTAATCTATTGATGATCAAAGCGTCGAAAATACATAAGCATCTAAAAAATAAATTATATACTTTAGCTATGCTCTTATTCTATAACTTTACAAGGTTAAGATTTCTATCCACTCAATATACAAAAAATGAGCAACAAAAAACTTTTCCTTTTAGATGGAATGGCACTTATTTACCGTGCACATTTTGCCCTCAGTAAAAATCCACGTTTTACCTCTACAGGCATCAATACCTCGGCCGTAATGGGCTTTACCAATACACTTTTAGAGGTACTTAAAAAGGAAAAGCCTACACACATTGCCGTTGTTTTTGACACGGAAGCTCCAACAGAAAGACACACAGAATTTGAGGCTTACAAGGCTCATCGTGAAGCCATGCCCGAGGACCTGTCAAAAGCCATTCCGTATATTTTTAGGTTGATAGAAGGTTTTAATATCCCTGTGATTACCAAAGATGGCTACGAAGCCGATGACATTATAGGCACCTTGGCGAAAGAAGGCGAGAAGCAAGGCTTTCAGGTGTATTGCATGACTCCCGACAAGGATTTTGCACAATTGGTATCAGACAATATCTTCATCTACAAACCTGCTCGTATGGGCAATGAGATGGAGATTTTAGGCGTGAAAGAAATTCTAGCCAAATGGGAAATTGAAAGGGTTGACCAAGTAATTGATATCCTAGGTTTATGGGGAGATGCGGTAGACAATATCCCGGGCATCCCAGGAATTGGCGAAAAAACAGCCAAAGCATTAATTAAGCAATATGGCAGCATGGAAAATATCTTCGCCAATAGCCATGAACTTAAGGGGAAACAGAAAGAGAATATCGAAAATCATGTGGAACAAGGATTAATCTCCAAAAAACTAGCGACCATTATTTTAAATGTTCCAATAGAATTTAATGAGCAGCAACTACTGCTTGAAGAGCCAAGCAAGGAATTGCTAGAGCCTCTTTTTGCCGAAATGGAATTTAGAACTATTGGCAAGCGTGTGTTTGGCGAAAGCTTTACCGTAAATGAGGGTAAAAACACTGCACAACAAGATTTATTTGGCAATACAGTTGCTACGCCCGCTACAAAGGAAATAGAGAACCAACCATCTTTATTTGACACTCCTATTGACGCCAAAAACATTGATAACACACCGCACGATTACCAGTTGGTAGATACTGCGGAGAAAAGAAAAGAACTGGCGAACTTGTTACTACAACAAAAGAGAATTTCCTTTGATACAGAGACTACGGGAATAGATGCCAATTTGGTAGACTTGGTGGGTTTATCTTTTTCGATAGAGGCCGGAAAAGGATATTATATTCCTACGCCACAGAATAAAGAAGATACCTTAGCTATTTTAGAAGATTTTAGGCCTGTTTTTGAAAATGAGAACATCACTAAAATAGGTCAAAACATCAAATACGATTTATTAGTGCTGAAATGGTATGGTTTTGAGCTTAAAGGCGAGTTATTCGATACCATGTTGGCCCATTACCTTATTGATCCAGATACCAGACATAACATGGACGTGCTGTCTGAAAACTATTTGGGCTACACCCCTATTTCCATTACTTCTTTAATTGGAGCAAAGGGAAAAGGACAATTGAACATGAAAGATGTTCCGGTGGATAAAGTAGTAGATTATGCCGCCGAAGACGCCGACGTAACCTTGCAATTGGCCAATGTTTTTGAGCCAATGTTACAGGAAAGAAATGCTCAAAAATTAGCTTCGGAAATAGAAAATCCGTTGATTTTTGTATTGGCTGATATGGAAAAAGAAGGCGTTAGAATCGACATCGATACTTTAGCCACTTACTCTGCGCAGCTGCAGGAAGAAATAGCCAAAGCAGAACTTAACGTATACGACAAAGCTGGACTTAAGTTTAACCTTGCCTCACCAAAACAATTGGGCGAAGTACTTTTTGACCATTTAAAGCTTGATCCAAAGGCTAAGAAAACCAAAACGGGACAATACCAAACCGGCGAAGACGTATTAACTGCTTTAGCAGCCAAAAGTGATATTGTACAAGACATTTTGGATTTCCGCCAAATGCAAAAGCTCAAATCAACTTATGTAGATGCTTTGCCTTTATTGGTTAACCCACGTACTGGGCGGGTCCATACCAGTTATAATCAAGCAGTGGCAGCTACCGGGCGTTTAAGCTCCAATAACCCTAACCTACAGAACATCCCTATTAAAACAGACAGGGGGAGAGAAGTCCGCAAAGCTTTTATTCCGAGGGATGAAAACCACATTTTACTCTCTGCGGATTACTCGCAAATTGAGTTGAGAATTATTGCCGAGATCAGTAAAGAACAGAACATGCTAGATGCCTTTTTAAATGGTATTGATATCCACACGGCTACGGCAGCCAAGGTATATGGCATTGAGGTGGCCGAGGTAACTTCTACCCAACGTAGAAATGCTAAGGCCGTTAACTTCGGCATCATTTACGGACAATCAGCTTTCGGTTTATCCCAAAACCTGAACATTCCACGTAAGGAAGCAGCAGAAATTATCGATCAATATTTCATCCAATATCCGGGCATTAAAAACTACATGAACGACACCATGAATTTTGCCCGTGAAAATGGTTATGTAGAAACGATTATGGGTCGCCGCAGATATTTAAGAGACATTAACTCGGCAAACATGACAGTAAGGGGGTACGCCGAACGAAATGCCATTAACGCACCGATACAAGGCTCTGCTGCAGATATGATCAAAATAGCGATGATCAATATTCACAAGGATATGGTAGCGCAAAACCTGCAATCAAAAATGACGATGCAAGTGCATGATGAGTTGGTTTTTGATGTGATTAGAGGGGAGAAGGAACAGGTGAAAGAAATTATTACCCATAGGATGAAAACCGCCATCAAAACCGAAGTGCCAATTGAAATTGAGATTGGAGAAGGGCTGAACTGGTTAGAAGCGCATTAGCCACTTGGTAATTGCGAGGTACGAAGCAATCTATTTTATGGATAAAAATACGCTTTAAGATTGCTTCGTACCTCGCAATGACGGAACCAAACAACGAACCAACCAAAAAACTAACGATCTAGATATAATATGAAAAAATTAACGCTTATCCTTTTTCTAGCCATCGCAAAAATTGGCTTTGCCCAACAGGACACAACCCTAATTTACAATAGCCCAATGTACACCAAAGATCCTATTCGTTCGAAATGGAGACCTGTGGTAAAACATGTTGGTGAATTTTATCAAGTTACTTTTTACGACAGAAAAGACGTAGCACAAGAAGTCATCAGTTTTGAAGACAAAGATTTAACCGTTAGAAAAGGACCATTTACCCGCTACCAAAAAGGAAAGCCTAAGGAAAAAGGGAATTACGACAAAGGTCACAAACATGGCGAGTGGACCACCTATAACAGTACGGAACAGATTAAAAAAATAGAAAACTATGTTCATGGCAAGCTAGATGGAAAATATCTAGAATATTGGAATGGGAATAAAGAAGAAGGGAATTACATTAACGGTAAGAAGACTGGAAATTGGACGTTCACTTACAAAGATGGCAAACCAGCAGGAGCGGAAACGTACGACGACGCCGGTAAAAAAACAGAAGGCAAATATTACGACAAAGAGGGAACCCCTGTACAGTATGAAGATTTATTTGCATCCCCTAGCTACGAAGGCGGACTAAAGGAGTTTTATAAATACTTATCTTCTGAAATAAAATATCCCGCACAATCTTTAAAGCAAAAAACAGAAGGAATCGTTAAACTTCGCTTTACGGTTAAAAAAAATGGCGGTATTGAAGATGTAGAGATTTTATCAGCACCTAACAATGAACTAGCAACGGAGGCGATAAGAGTTTTAGAGATGGCGCCCGATTGGACCGCCGGAAAGATGTTTGGAGAAGTGATAGAGACAAAATACAATGTTCCGATTAAGTTTTCTTTGAAAAAATAATAATCTGTAAATTAGATCGTTATTAAACCACTAAATCAAATAGTAAACCATGAAAAAAATCTTAACCTTAGTTGCTGTTGCCTTATTTGGCTTTAGCACCTCTTTTGCACAAACTGCTACAACCGTTAAACAAGCACCTAAAAAGGCGGCCACCACCGTTAAAACCGAAGCGAAGAAAGCGACCACAACCGCTAAAGCTGACGTTAAGACCGAAGCTAAAAAAGCAGAGAAAAAAGTGGAAAGTACTGGCGCCAAATTAAAAGCTGACGGTACACCAGACATGCGCTACAAAGAAAACAAGGAGACCAAAGTAGTTACGGCAGGACCTAAGAAAAAAGACGGTACCGCCGACATGAGGTACAAAGCGAACAAAGAAGCCGCTAAAAAGAAAAACTAGCATTAGCTAAGACTTACGAAGCTTCAACAACTTCGTAAGTCTAAAATATATCCTTTATAAGGCCAATGTTTCGCCAATAGCTGGCAAAAGCAACGTTTTTTGAGCTCTCTTAAAACTCTCCACTGCAAAATTCTTATCGATACTAATTACTGGGAACGAATCGTAGTGTACCCCAATTACCTTATCGCAATTCACATAAGCGGCCGCAATCACTGCATCATCAGGATCCATGGTGTAGTTGCCACCAATTGGCAAAATAGCATACTCCAACTGGTACAATTCCGCAAGCAACTTCATATCAAGCGTTAACCCGGTATCTCCCGCAAAATAAATCTGCATTCCATCTACGTCTAACACAAAGCCTACCGGATTTCCGCCATAAGAGCCATCAGGAAGACTGCTTGAGTGCGTAGCCGATACCATACGTACGGTTCCAAAATCAAACTTGAATTTACCAATGTTCATGTCATGGATGTTGGTTACCCCTTGTTTTTGCACCCATCCGGCAATTTCGGGCATACAAATCACTTTTGCGTTGGTTCTTTTGGCAATATCTACCAAATCAGCCACATGATCACCATGACCATGGCTTACCAAAATATAGTCGGCCGCAATTTCTTCTACCTTAATATGCTTTGCTAAGGGGTTCCCGCTAATGAAAGGATCAAATAACAGTTTTGCCGAAGAAGTTTCCAGCAAGAAGCAAGATTGTCCGTAATATGTGTACTTCATAATTTATTGATTATTGTCCAAATAAACCTCCAAAACCACCTAACATTTCCTTGGTTGCGGCTTGCATTTCTACAGCACTTACCTGATCTGCTTGGGCCAAAGCTTTGTTTACCGCAGCTTGTAAAAGCTCTTCTAACTCTTCTTTATCTGCCTGCTCGTAAAATTCGTCGGTAATGCTGATACCAGTAATGGCTTTGTTAGCTGTTGCGGTAACCTTAATTGCACCGCCCTCTACTTCTCCAAATACCGAAACATTATCTAATCTCTTCTTTATTTCCTCGGCCTTGCCTTGTGCGGCCATTAATTTATCAAACATGTGCTTTTATTTATTGAAGTTTAAAATTAGCAAAAAACCTACAAGTTAAACTGTAACGCTTGTGATAAGGTTTTAATTTTTTATCTTTTTGAATGATGAGTTTTGACCACTTTAGACATTTAAGAGCATTTTAGTTTTTTGAACATCTGGATAACAAAAAGTTGTTATTGGATTTGTATGAATATTTTACCACCTTAGACACCTAAGAACACTCAAGTTTTTTTGCAAAGTGCTTAGATGAACTAAGGTGTCTTAGGTGGTTTATTTAATACTTTAGGTTAACCATTAAGGAACATTAAGTTCAAACACGTCTTAGTTACCTACCTTATTAATACCTGTGATCTGTAGCTCAACTCTTCTGTCGTATTTCTCGCCTTTACCTAAAGGATAATTGGCCATCATGCCTTTATAAGCTAGTCGTTTGGGATCAACTCCTTTATAAATTAAATAATCGTAGATGATTTTCGCCCTTGCATGTGACAGATTATACTCGCCAGTTTCGAAATCCTTCACATCTCTATTCGGAGGATTACAGCAAATGTGCCCTAGTATGGCAATGTTATATTGTGGTTTTTCTTTAATGGTTTTGGTGATTTTTTCCAGGACAGGGATGGATTCTTCCAAAAGAACGGAACGGCTATTTTCAAACAGAATGTTCTCTAGTACAATCTTATCTCCCACCTTTAGCGTATCCGATAAGATAGAATTGTCTGCCGCCAAATTGCGTTTGGCATAGCTAATCACTACATCTACCCGCCTGTTATAAGTTCGCTGCTGCACAACATTATTGCGCTGTGCAAGGTCGACTTTTCCATGCCCTGTCAAGAGCTTGATCTTCTCATCACTAATTCCTTTGGCCAACAACAATCCTTTCATATGATGAGCTCTTTTGATAGAAAGTGTGTCGTTGTAGCCAATTCGGCCTCGGTCATCGCAATAGCCTAAAATAGCAATGGAGAGAATATCAGTAGAGTCAAGCTCGCTGATAAACTGGGAAAAACTCTCTGTTTGTCGATCATCTAAAACGCTTAAATCCGTTTTAAAGAAAAAGCTGGTGGTCTTTGTTTTTTGTGCAAAGACATTACCGACAAGAATAAAAAACGAAAATAGGAGCATTATGAACCCTCTGTTTTCCATAGACGTTTAACATTTGGCCATATAAAGATATAAAAACTTCGCTCTCTACAAAAACTGACCTTTCTTATGTTTCACACGTCTAATTCATTCTTATTTAGCTCTTTGATATTGCGAAGGCCATTGCACATCATCTCCTAATTCCTTTGCCCCTCGCAGCGGAAAATAAGGATCTCTGAGCAGTTCTCTGGCCATAAAAATCAAATCGGCCTTACCCTCCTCTAAAATAGCTTCGCTTTGCGCAGCACTGGTAATTAGGCCTACAGCCCCAGTAACAATTCCTGTTTGTTTTTTAATTGCTTCCGCAAATCGTACCTGATAACCGAGTTCCACTGGAATTTGCTGCTCTCTTGCTAAACCTCCCGTAGAAGTATCAATCACATCAACACCATGTTCCTTTAATATTTTTGCCAACTGCACCGATTCCTCTTCATTCCAGCCGCCCGATACCCAGTCCGTAGCCGATATACGCACAAATAATGGCATTTCTGCTGGCCAAACTTCCTTAACGGCAGCTACCACTTCTAGCAACAGGCGGATTCTGTTTTCAAAACTGCCTCCGTACTCATCGGTACGTTGGTTACTTAGGGGAGATAGAAATTGGTGCAACAAATAACCATGGGCAGCATGAATTTCTACCAGGTCAAAGCCTACTTGCAATGCACGCACCGCTGCAGCCTTAAAGTCAGCCTTTACCTTTTCAATGCCTTTCAAATCTAACGCAATAGGCATTTTATCCTTAGGGTTAAATTGAATGGCACTTGGCGCTACCGTATCCCATCCGCCATTTTCTTTACTTACTTGCGTAGGGTTTTCCCAAGGCACATCAAAACTTGCCTTACGACCAGCATGTGCCAATTGTACGCCAATAGCTGCACCATTAGCATGTACAAAATCTACAATTTCTCTTAGCTTCTCCTGATGCTCGTCTTTCCAGATGCCCAAATCGACAACAGAAATTCTTCCTTCAGAAGAAACAGCCGTTGCCTCGGTAATGATCAGTCCAGCACCGCCAACAGCCCTACTTCCAAGATGCACCAAATGCCAATTGTTGGCAAAACCATCTATAGAGGAATATTGACACATTGGCGAAACCACGATACGATTTTTGAGCGTCAGGTTTTTAATTTTTATGGGAGAAAATAAGATTGACATATGCTTGCTTTTAAATGCAATTTAAGAAGATTAAAAGCAATTGCTAAGCCTTGAAAAAGTTGTGAAGCTAAGGTGACAAAATTTCGGCGACAGATAAAGGCCTTTTGTCGACACCTTAATATACTCTAATCAGTAGTCCGCTTATGTTTGAAGTATAAACAAGCACTTCTTAATTCCTTAATAGTTTGGCGGGCAATGTGGATGCATTGACCCGCTTTTTCATTAAAGTTTTGCGATCATGAAACGAGAGATAATTAAAGCTTATCTACTGGCATGTATCCCAGTACAATTTCATCATCGGGCAATGCTTCCACTTTCGTAAACAGAATGGCGTATTTTTGTTTCATTTCAGAAGGTAAAACTTCTTCGATATCAAAAACATCATCTACATCTACTCCGTATTTATCATCAATATGAGGGCTGAAATACTGTTTAAAAAAGGGACTACTTTTAGCGCTGGCAGTCGCCGTTGCCTTATCAGGTGCTACTGCTAACATTTTGTAATGTATCTCTTCAAACACATTGCTTTGATAGCCTCCTAAATTCAAAAAGAACAACTTTTCATTTGCTTCACTTTGCGTTGCTTTCTCTACTACGTTTACCTGATAACCATCTACATGATTGACCACTCGGTAAGCATCCAAATGAATCTTTCCATTTGCCTCGGGCCAAAATTGCTTGATGGCAGGCACCAATTCTTTTAGCTCTGTAGCGATTGCGAAAAAGATATCGTGTTGTTCAGTATGTCTGCCTTGTGGTTTACAGCCCAATAAAAGCATGAAAAGTTTTGGTGTAGCCATGAAATTTGTTTTGTCAGGTGTTCCTTAATAAAAGCATAAAGTTAAGCTAAAACAAAAACAATTATCTTCACGTTATTCAAAAAAAAGAATACCATGCTCATTAACCAACTTCCGCCCGATGGCGGCATGCTCTATACCGAAACCAATATGGCCCAGCTTTTTCCTGAGCCACTTAACGCCATTACTTCTGGTTTCTTCCTAATAATTGCCTTATACTGGACGGTTAAAATGAAAGGAAATTTTAAATCAAATCCCTTTCTTAGCTATTGCCTTGTGTTGTTGTACATTGGTGGTATTGGCGGCACGGTTTACCATGCGTTAAGGCAATGGAGTGTTTTTATCATGATGGATTGGATGCCCATTATGCTGCTCTGCGTTTCGGCGGGCGTTTATTTTTTGGCACAAAGCACTAAATGGTATTATGCCGTATTAATGGTATTGGGTTATGTGGGTCTGCAGTTTTCTATCCGGAATTTATTAAGCGCAGACAACGTTCATCTTTTTGTAAACATCAACTATGCATTAATGGCATTGCTAGTACTGCTTCCTGTGTTAAGATATCTAATTTACACCAAATGGAAAGCGGGAAAATGGGTAGGCTACGCTTTGCTGTCTTTTGCTTTAGCGCTTACTTTCCGCATCGCGGATAAGTGGGAATGGTTAAGTTTTGGGACGCATTTTTTGTGGCACAGCTTTGGTGCCATCGCTACTTTTTGTATGTTTAACTACATTTATTTAACCCAAAATAAAAAGGAGCTAACCACGTAGCTCCTTTAATATTTCTTTGCAGCGCTGCTCTACTTCTAAGCTCACAGGCACAAATAAATCGTTGTCGTAATAGGGATCAGTCACTTCGCCATCTGGCAAAAACAACCTTACTTTTTTTCGATGTTCTTCTGTTTTTGCTAAATCCAATACATCTCTTAGATTGTTCCTATCCATCACCAAAATATGGTCGTATTCGTCAAAAAAAGCTTTGTTAAAATGTCTGGCTCTTTGCGCAGAAATATCATACCCTAAGCTTCGTGCAGCGAGCACGCTCCGTCGGTCAGGTGGATTGCCCACATGCCAACCTCCCGTGCCAGCACTATGCACCTGCCAGCCTAAATTTTGTTGATCAGCCAAGTGCTGCAATATACCGTGCGCCAAAGGCGAGCGACAAATATTGCCCAAACAAACCATTAGTATTTTCATTTTTGAGAGAGCTAAAAATTAAGAAGCAAAGATAAAGACCAAAGACCACTCATCGAGCTTCAGCAATTAAACAATTAACCACCTATTTATAAATTCCGTTTAAAATGTTTGCCAAACGCACACCACCTTTTAACAACTGCTCATTTACGGTATTAATCCAATCAAAGTTGTAGTTATAGCTCAGCTTGTCATCATTTTTAATACCTGTTGCATAAATCTTATTGCATACTTGGTACGATTCGAAAATGCAATCTTTCAACGTAGCCTTATTCCATTCCGCTAATTGTTGCGGCGTAGCAAAGTTGATAGCTTTAGTATATTCAGTATAGCTCAACTGTTGGAAATCAATTAGCTGCTCATCCCAAACCCTATGCAAGTTAGATTTTTGACCAAACCACATCACCGAAATTCTGTTACCACCCAAGTCTTCTTTTCTAGCGGTGTGCATTGGCTGATGCATATCACCAATTAAGTGAACCAATAAACGCATGGCAAATACTTTTTTCTCTGCAGGAGTTTTCGGGTCTTTCAACAATGCAATCATCTCGTTTGTTTTGCTGTAGATGTTTGCATCCTTAAAGCCATCTAAATAGTTGCTCATGCCCGATTTGTCCAAACCTTCTGGCAAGTTGACATAATGCCAGTTGTTCAAATACCTGTAGCTCGTGTCCGATTTAATAAAATCGGCCCAGTTAGCGCTCATGGCCAAGGTTTCGTTACCTAGAATTTGCTTAATGGCTTTACGAGCATTAGCGCTCAAATAGCTATCCGCAACCTCACCTACAATACGGTGACCTAAAACACCCCAAGCGTTAGCCGCAATAGGAGTATAAATAAAGGCAAATGCTAAGATTAATCTTTTTAATTTTTTCATTTTGATTTTGAATGGATGAATACTCCGACTTTCGGACTTCCCTTCTTTTCGGACTATTAAAGCGCCTTTTGGACGCAGGTTATTTTCTCTTTTAAATTAAGTTTTACTTCTGTTTGGTCACTCAGGTTTTCCAGTTGCAATCCCTCGGCATTCCAGGACTTCACTTTAAAGTTAATTAAATATCTGCCGTGACGATAACAGCCCGAAACCTTTTGCTTGTAATTTGCCTTGGTAAAATCGCCAATCAACATTAAGGTATCATTACGTACCTGATAAGTTCCTTTTGCGTATTCTTTCCATTCGCCATTATTAAAGCAATCCTCCTCGTAGTAATTTACTTTAGAATGCGTCACAAGATCTACGTAGAACGAATCGCAAGTGAACCTAAATTTATGCCGGGTGTATGATTGCATTTGCTCCTTATTGCCAATGCTATCTTGGTTCCAAACTCCTTGAAGAAAAGTTTCGCCTTTGCCCTGTACGTTCGGAAGACGGGAACAGGAGACCACAAGAAATAAAAAGTTGAAAGTAAAAAGCAAAAAGTAAAGGCCCTTTTTATTCATCATTGCATCAACATTAAACTTTTAACTTTCAACCTTTACGTTTTTTATTTTAAGCTACCAACCATATCCTCTGGTTTCACCCAAGCAGTAAACTGCTCATCAGTTAACAAACCAAGCTCAATAGCAGCCTCTCTTAATGTTTTATTTTCTTTATGTGCTTTCTTAGCAATTTTAGCTGCGTTTTCGTAGCCAATATGAGGGTTTAAAGCTGTAACCAACATCAATGAATTTTCCATGTGCTGTTTAATCACCGGACGATTAGGCTCAATACCTTCCGCACATTTATCATTGAAAGAAACGCAAGCATCACCAATTAAACGACCACTTTGCAATACGTTCGCAGCAATTACAGGTTTAAAAACGTTCAGCTCAAAATGTCCGTTGCTAGCACCAACGCCCACCGCAACATCATTACCCATTACTTGCGCACAAACCATAGTCAACGCTTCTGGCTGAGTTGGGTTCACTTTACCTGGCATGATAGATGATCCTGGCTCGTTATCAGGAATAACAATTTCGCCAATACCACAACGTGGGCCAGAACTTAACATACGGATATCGTTCGCAATTTTCATCAACGAAACCGCTACTCGTTTGTAGGCACCCGAAAGTTCTACCATTGCATCGTGAGCTGCCAAAGCCTCAAATTTATTAGGAGCAGTTACAAAAGGTAAGCCTGTTAAATCAGCGATTTTTTTAGCCACCAAAACATCATAACCTTTCGGCGTATTTAAGCCTGTGCCTACTGCAGTACCACCAAGCGCTAGCTCGGCAATCATTTCCAAGGCATTTTTAATCGCTCTTAAACCGTTGTTTAATTGTTGTACGTAACCAGAAAACTCTTGCTTTAAAGTCAATGGTGTAGCATCCATAAAGTGTGTACGACCAGTTTTTACAATATCGCCCCAACCTTCAGCTTTTGCTGCCAAGGTATCACGTAATTTCTCAATGCCTGGAACCGTTACCTCAACCGCTTGTTTGTAAGCAGCAATGTGCATAGCAGTTGGATAAGTATCATTTGAAGATTGCGACTTGTTTACGTCATCATTCGGGTGCAACGATTTTGGCTCATCCAACAAATTACCACCACCAATCACGTGACCGCGGTTAGCAATTACCTCGTTACCGTTCATATTACTTTGTGTACCCGAACCTGTTTGCCAAATTACCAATGGGAACTGGTCATCTAATTTCCCTGCAATTACTTCATCGCAAGCTTTAGCAATCAGTTCAGTTTTTTCGGTAGAAAGCACACCCAATTCATTATTAGCCAAAGCCGCTGCTTTTTTCAAGTAGCCAAAAGCATGGATGATTTCCTTAGGCATCGAAGCTTCAGGTCCAATTTTGAAATTGTTTCTAGAGCGTTCAGTTTGTGCGCCCCAGTATTTGTCGGCAGGTACTTGTACCTCGCCCATGGTATCGTGTTCTATTCTAAAACTCATGGTAATACAAAATTATTTTTGCCCAAATTTAACCTTTTTGAACCTTAAAGGAAATTTATTTAGAAACGTTACACGAGTATTAGAAAAACATCGGAACAAGCTTTTCGAAAGTTGCAGCCCCACTGTTCGCTACAATCTTTTTGTTTACCCCGCCGTTCACTCCTGTCATGCTGAGCTTGTCGAAGCATCTTACTACCAAAAAATATATTCCTCGTTCCTCGGAATGACAAAAAGGGCAAACAAAAAGTATTTCCACTGCCATTGGGTTTATTTAACAAAGGTCATCTCTCTTGGCAACAATCCAAATACTGCGCAAAACCATATCTATGCTAATCCAAACCTTCCCTTTCCTAATTTATGGTTTCATATTTAATTAACTTGCCACAAGTTTGAGGAAAATTAAACTCAAAAATTATGAAAAAGACACTCTTAATATTGCTGAGCTTCATTATTACGCTATCTGTAGCAAATGCCCAAAAAGGTATAGACTTTAAAAGGATATATGGCGGCGGTGGAAAACTACAGGTGTTCATAGATAGCGCCGCCAAAAACGTTTTTTCCAACGTATACCCCAACCAACCTAATACCTTCTTTATTTATATACCTGATGTCAACAATGCGAGCATTCGAATTAATTTTCGAAAAAACATTAAGGTATCGGATTTTCGATATACAATTTTAGTAGATGATAAACCTGTCATCGTAAATCAGTCCATTGATGAGAGAAAGTTAGAAGATACACATGCTGGCGGAGATGAAGAAATATTCAGTTCTACAACCTTAGGGACTTTCCTTGTTAAAGGAAAAGTGATTACCATATTAGTATATAGCATAGAAAAACCTCAAGATATCGACAAATCTGTTTTTTATGGAAAACCTATTCCAAAAGCAGAAATTAAGGGGTTTTCAAAGCTTTTTAAAACAGAAAAAGGTTTTGACTACAGTTGGGTAAAAGAGCCTAAGAAGCGAACAAACTTTACTTTCTCTGAAAACGATTTGGAAATAGCACTGATCAAAGACAGGTCAGCTATTGATTACATCTATTCCACTACGATAAAAAATAAAGCAACCAATGAAGTAGTTTTTGAATCTCCCACTTGGCAATATGGCGGCTTAATTGAAGACCACCAGCATTTACCTTTTTTGAACATAGATAAAAGTATTTTCAAAAAATCTGGAGATTACGAAATTATTATCCAACCACAGATTAGGTGGGATAACTGCATTAACTGCGATATTTCGCCCAAAGAAATAGAAAAACATGTAACCAGACATACGCTTTCCATCACTTTAGAAGAGGAAAACTACTCAAAAAAAGACCTTATCATTTATGGTCTCATTATTTGTGCTGTTTTTGGAGCTATTGGTGGTGCCACTCTCACCTATATTAAAAAGAAAGAAGCAAAGAAGCTGGTGCAGCAATTTAAAGAAAAAGAAGTCGCCAAACTTCAGCTTAACTCTGTTCGCTCACAGCTAAACCCCCATTTTCTTTTTAACGCACTCTCTGGCATTCAAAATTTGATCAACAAAAATGAGATAGACAATGCCAATAAATACCTTGCTAAATTTGCTCGTTTAACACGTAACGTACTTGATGACAATGAACTGATTAGCTTATCAAAGGAAAAATCTTTGCTAGACGATTATCTACAAATGGAGCAATTACGCTTTGGTTTTAAGTACGAAATCAATCATTCGGAAAACTTAGATTTAGATAATATAGAAATACCAAGTATGCTGCTGCAACCCCTTGTAGAAAACGCCGTGAAACATGGCATATCACAAAAAGCCAACGATGGAAAAATCACCATTAGCTTTAACAAGAAAGAAAGCGATTTGGCATTAACAATTACCGACAATGGAAATGGGTTTGATACCGAAAAAAAGCACAACGGATTGGGCCTTCAACTAAGTGAAAATAGAATAGCCTTGTTGAATAGTATTTATAAAGAAAATCGCTTTACTTTAGCGATACAATCAAATCCAACTGGCACTAAAATAGGCTTAACATTAACCGATTGGCTATAAAACAATGAGGGCAATTTTAATAGACGACGAAATTTCCAACTTAGAAAACCTGCGGACTTTGCTACAAAAGCACTGTCCGCAGGTAAGTATTATGGCGGCCACTCAAAATGTTGGCGATGCCGTTAATGCCATCGAAAAATACCTGCCCCATTTAATTTTTCTAGATATTCAAATGGGCGAGCAAACAGGTTTCGACGTTCTAAAACTGCTTCCAAACCGCAATTTTGAAGTTATTTTTGTGACTGCCTACGACCAATATGGCATACAGGCGGTAAAGTTTGCAGCTTTAGATTACCTGCTAAAACCGATAGACATTGAGGAATTAATTGCTGCAGTAAGCAAAGCCGATCAAAAAGTGGCCGCACAAACACAAACCTCGCAATTGGATTTTCTATTACAGCAGATCAAAAAGCCCGAAACCACTCTCAGCAAAATTGCGCTGCCCATGCAAAACGAAATTAGATATATTTCTTTATCAGAAATTATCCGTTGCGAGGCCGACAATACTTACACTTCTTTCTTCTTGGTTAACAACGAAAAGATATTGGTTTCTAAATCGCTTAAAGAATATGCTGATTTATTACGCCCCAACGGATTTCTAAGAACCCATCAAAGCCATTTGGTAAATCCAAAATATGTAAAAAGCTGGTTAAAAGAAGACGGAGGAATCTTGCTGCTAACTTCCGGAGAAAAAATCCCTGTTTCTAAACCAAACAAAGAAGTGGTTAAGCAAGCTTTGCAACAGCATTAGTGGTAAAGAAATCAGCGACTTTTTCTTCTCTTCTTCCACCAAATGATAAAACCTGTAATGGGTAATGAAGCACCTATTAAACTGGCCAAGCTCCATAATATTTTACTGGTATAACCAAATAGCCTGCCTGTATGTAGGTCGTAATTGGTGGCCTCGTACCAATCTGCAGTAGTATTGTCCTCATAAAGCTTGCTTCGTAATAACTTTCCAGTAGGTTCGTCAAAAAAGAAGGTATTCTGTTTTCTAGACCATGTATAGGGATAAATAACCCGCAGCCTTAATTCTCCTGATTTACGAACCGCAAAAGTAGCCGACTCGGCACCAACAAAGTAGGCCGACATTCTTTGATAAATAGCTTCATAGCGTTCAGCAGAAGTGCTAGCCAAACTTGGAGCAGCTTCAGTGCTTTTAACACCCTCACGTAGTTTGGTTCCTGTAACAAATGCCACCGTTTTTTTCACTCCGCTAAAAGCGAAATAGGTACCACTAAGCGCAATTACAATTAAAAAAATGGAAGCATAAAATCCCAACACCTGGTGCAAATCAAAGTTGACACGCTTAAAAGAAGCACCCCATTTAATACTTAAAGATTGCTTAACCAAACGACGTCGCGAAGGAAACCACAACACCAAACCCGTAACCAGCATCACCAAGAAAATCACCACAGACCAACCCTGAATAACTTTACCTGTTTCGCCCATTAATAACGAGGTATGCAATTCCAAAATAAAATTTAACCAATCTGCCTTGCTAGAATGAATAACCTCTGCCGTATACGGATTAAAATAATAGGTTTTCTTTTTGGAAGTTAGCACCTGAACGGTAGCATTAGCTTTGGAGGGCGACAGTCTAATGGACCCTAATTTTTCTTTCGATTTAGCCTCAAAAGCCTCGACAATTTTAGCCAAGCCAACAAACTTCGCCTCCTGCACAGGAACTTCTACATAACGTTCCTCGTTAAAATCACGAATCTCTTCTTCAAAAGTGTAAACAAATCCAGTAATACTGATGATAAATACAATGATACCTGTAATGAGGCCCAACCATAAATGGATTTGGTTGATCAGTTTTCTCAGTTTTTTATTCTTCATTTACTTGCTTCAGGTATAAAAAAGCGGTGCAACGGCATAGCCATTGCACCAATAATATTTTATTCGACTAAATTAGTTGGAAATTAACCTTCCTTAAAATTTCAGCACCACATTTCCTGTAATTTTTGTAGGATTTTGTGCTTGGAAACGATATGACCAATATTTTTCATCTGTCAGGTTATCCACTTTCAAACCAATTCTAAATTTAGGTTTATCGTAAAATATGGAGGCATCAAGCACGGTATACTCAGGCACACTAAATTTAAAGGCGGGCGCAGCAGCAGTAGCATTCACATTGGTTTGGTAGTACTCGCTTCCATAAATTCCACCAAAACCAATACCCAATCCTTGAGCGGGACCACTCACAAAACGATAGCTAATCCATAAATTAGCTGTTTTTGGCGAGCCTGCAGTAGTTGGGCGCAAACCGTTAGTGGCTTGGCTACCATTGGTAATTTTACTATCATTATAAGTATAGCCTGCAATGATATTCAAACCTGCAAACGGATTGGCAATAAGCTCTGCTTCAAAACCTCTGCTCACTTGTGTTCCGTCCTGAACGTTAAACGAGTTTCCATTTACTAAATCGGGGATCAGAATGTTGCTCACCTTAATATCATAATAGCTAAAAGTGGCATTAATCTTATTGAAATCTAATTTTACACCACCCTCCGCTTGGTTGGCCCAACTTGGCTTAAAAGTGTTTCCATTAAAATCGGCCCCTGCATTATTGCTAAACCCATTTTGATAATTCCCAAAAATAGAGACCTTGTCTTTAATCGCTTGGTAAATCAATCCAAATTTTGGAGAATAAGCGGTTTGGTTATAATTACCGGCAACTACGCCCGTACTTGGCGTGTAAGTTCCTCTGTTAAAATAACGGTCAATTCTCAAGCCTGCAGTTGCAATAATTCTTTCGGTAACATTTAACACATCAGAAACGTAGGCGCTATAAGTATTTTCCCTATTTCCTGCAAAATTGGTAAAAGTGGCAGTAGCAAACAACGGAGCAATTTTTGCCGCCGTAAAATTATTATACCCAGCTCCAGGAGTAGACATATTGATATCGGCCATATTTATGGTCGCATCATTTCTGGTAGATTTTAAGCTATAATAGTCAAATCCCGCTACCACTCTATTTCTAAGGTTTCCAATTTTAAAATCTCCAATAAAATTCTGTTGAATATCAGTACCATAATAAGGATAATCTTGCAAGGTTACTTCTTGGCGAACGGTAGTAGCACTACGCACCCTCAATTGCGTAACATATCCGTCTGATGACGACCTTGTTCTCGAGAAAATGGTTTGTGAAGTCCATTGGTCGGAGATTTTATATTTCATTTGCGCAAAAATATTGTACTGCTGACTCGTGTAGGCCACGGTGTTATTAGCAAAAGAAAGATTGTAAGGGATGTTTAATCCTTTAATACTGGTTGCAATTGGGATTGGAGAAGCATTAGTTGGCGCCAAGGGCAATAATCGCATAGGCGAAGTTCCTTTTGAAGCACTTATTTCAGCATCAATCATTAACGTTAACCTATCGCTAATTTTGTAAAGAAAGCTTGGGGCAATAAGATAGCTTTTGTTAAACCCTGCATCTTGAAAACTTCTTTCGCTATGTAAGGCGGTATTCAAACGGACCAAAGCCGTTTTTTCTTGATTTACTGGCGAATTAACGTCAACCGTTAGTCGGTTTAAATCCCAGCTACCTGCAGAATAGGTCACCTCTCCACCAAAGGTATCATAAGGCTTTTTGGTAACACGGTTAAATAATCCACCAAAAGAAGAAATAGTACTACCAAATAGCGTCGCTGATGGGCCTTTAATCACCTCTATACGTTCCAAGTTGGCAGGGTCTATCGTGGTATAAGTAAAGCTTCCTACGCCGTTTCTTACTACTTGTGGCGTTGCAAAACCTCTCGAGATGTTGGTTGTCCTTCCCTGATTTCTTACCTCTGCAATTCCTGCGCCAGGTACATTTTTAAATGCACTGTTATAGTCCGTTACAATCTGTTCTTTCATCAGCTCCTTACTTACTACGGTATAAACCTGCGCATTTTCCATGTTCTTAAGCGGCAATTTGGCCACATCTTCACTTTCCTTTTTCGCAAAGCGATTTCCACCAGTACTAATCACCACTTCATCTAATTTTTCTGACGAATATTCGAGCGTAAGTTCAACTCTTGCCGAAGTGTTCTCAGCGCTAATTTCAACCAAGGCGGTAACGGCTTGCGAGCCTACCATTGCCGCTTCTACGCTGTACTTCCCAAAAGGAATGTTTTTAAATTCAAACTCGCCACCAGAGTTGGTTGCTGTCTTTTTATTTAGCGCAGTAATCTTGATGGTTACACCCTGTGCTGGAACTTTGTCGACGGTTACTACTTTTCCTTTAATGGTTCCGAATTTTTCTTGAGCAAAACCATATAAAGAAGTGCTAAGAAAGAGGAGTAAAAAAGCGAATAATTTTAAGACGTACGTTAATTGACTGCTTTTTAGTATTTCTTTATTCATTTTTATTTAGACTAATTATAAAAATGCAAAGAAACAACTAAACTGTAACAAAACAAATACACAGCCTGTCTTTTGATAAAATATTTTTTATTCTGTATTTCAGGTGAATGTCTTGAATGGCAACTAATCAAAGTCAATCTAAAAATTTTGCTTTCTAAGTCCTTTAATGCATATGCCGCACATACTTTATCAGAAATAAAAGCTAAACCCTAGATATAGGGCAATGTTTAAAACTCTTTTACCGTTAAGTTTTTAAGAATGCTTAATTTTCCAGCTTTTATAACCACGTTGCCACACATCAATGAGATTCAAAATACTACTAACCGCTACAGCCCTTTCTATATTTACCTTAAATGCCTGCACTAGCAAGGAAGAAAAAGAGAAAAAAGTTGCAGAAGATAAAAAAATTAGAAAACCCGAGGATGATAAAGCTGATAGTCTGTTATTAGTTTACGATAAAAAGAAAGAAGATAAGTGGATTGCTGATTTCGTAAACAATCTCCATAAAAAATATTCCTTCAATGGAAACGTATTGGTAGCAAAAAAAGGCAAAATCATTTACGAAGGTGCTAAAGGCTGGGCTGATTACCTTCATCGCGATAGCTTAAAGATAAATTCAGAATTCGAATTGGCCTCCATTACCAAAACCTTTACAGGTACGGCAATTATGCAATTGGTTGAAGCTGGTAAATTAAGCCTAGACGACAACGTGAAAAAATTCTTCCCTAATTTCCCCTATGATGGAATTACCGTAAGACTTTTGCTTCCACACCGCAGCGGTATGATGAACTACGTTTATTTTATTGACGACATTTGGCGCAAGGAAAAAAAGGATATGAAAAAGGGAATTACCAATCAGGAGGTGATGCAGGTAATTGCAGAGAAAAAACCAAATCCTTACACCAAACCCGATAAAGTTTTTCACTACAACAACTCCAACTATATGGTGTTGGGCGCCATTGTTGAGAAGGTGAGTGGAATGCGCTACTCGCAATACATGATGAAACACATTTTCAAACCAGCTGGAATGAAAAACACCCATGTTTACTCCAAAGCAGAATACGATAAGATCCCTGTGGATGTAGTTGGTCACGACCGTAATAGCTTTAGATACTCGGTAGTGCAAAATTTCTTAGATGGTCCTGTTGGCGACAAAGGAATTTACAGTACCCTTCATGATTTAGTACTTTACGACAAATACCTGCGAAACGAACGTTTACTTAAAAACGTTTCTTTGGATTCGGCCTACGTAGGTCGTAACAAGCCTGTAAATGGCCACTTCAATTACGGCTATGGCTGGCGCATGTTCGATGGCAAGGGCATGGACAAAGTGGTTTATCATACAGGCTGGTGGCATGGTTTCCGTCATATTTATGTACGAGATTTGGACAAAGACATTGTGGTGATCTTTTTAGGCAACCTTACCAATGGAAGCCTAATGCATTTGGACGAGCTTTATAAATATTTGAAAATGCCGATTATCCGTAAAGGGGCATATACAGGTTCTGGTTCAATACCTGGCAGTGACGAGGATTAGCCCCTAAATCCCCTAAAGGGGACTTTTATTGATTTAGAAGCGCAAAATTCTGTGCTTCTATTTCGCTTCTTTTCCGCCTACTTGTCCCGAAACTTCGGGGTTCGTTTCAATATTTCTGCTACCCTCCCATCATTCCTAAGATAGCGAAGCCGCTACATCGTAAATCTATTTCAGATACGCTGCGCCTAGCAGATTTTCTTCGCAGCAATTTCCCAGTCTCCGCTACGTTCGAAATGACAAATTCTGGCCAAAAAGTATTTCTTCTGCTATCGGAACTAAGTACGAACATAAATGCAAATTTTGCTAATTCCCATACCCTTTATTAACCAAGTTCTGTTGAAATGACGCCGAATTAAAGCAAAAGGAAATATTTGTAGCAAAAAACAATTTAATTAGATACTTCTTGCAACAATTGGAAGGCAATAGCGACTTTAAGTTATACATAAACCCAAAAGCATGAAAAATCTAAGTATCATTATCACAATCGTTTTGTGTTCAATAGCAACCAAGATAATTGCACAAACCAATAATTTACAACTTAAAATAAATAGGTTAGACACACTTTACAACGAATTATACACCTCCGGGTCATTTAATGGAAATGTACTGATTGCCGAAAAAGGACAAATCATATTTGAGAGAAGTTATGGTTTGGCCAACGAAAAAACAGGCGAAAAATTAAATGCAGAAACAATTTTCGAATTGGCTTCGGTATCCAAGCAATTTACCGCTACAGCTATCGTGTTATTAAAAAAACAAGGTAAACTTTCCTATGAGGACGATATTACAAAATATATTCCCGAGCTAGAGCATTACAAGGGAATAACGATCCAAAACCTATTAACCCATACTGGCGGACTGCCCGACTATATGGATATTGCCAATACCAATTGGGATAAAAATAAAATTGCCACCAATAATGATATGCTCAATTTATTTAAAACTTTAAAGCCAGCAAAGGTATTTGAAACAAATGAAAAAAGGCAATATAGCAATACCGGCTATCTAATCCTAGGCTCTATCATAGAACGTGTTAGTGGCAAATCCTATGGCGATTTCCTAAAGCAGGAAATTTTCAAACCATTAAAAATGGAAAATACATTTGTTTACCGAAGAAGATTTCAGCCACAAATTGTTAAAAACTATGCCCTAGGATATGTTTATTCAGATAGTTTAAAACGCAAAGCTATCCCAGATGAATTTGGAAAAACAGTTTATATCGTTTATTTAGATGGCATAGTAGGAGACGGTACCGTAAATGCACCAGCCAGAGACCTCCTTAAATGGGATAGGGCATTATACACCGACAGACTCCTAAACGAAGAGGATAAAGCGATGATTTTTTCTTCTTACAAAACAAATGATAACAAAGAAACCAATTATGGCTTTGGCTGGTTCATTTACAATAGTAAAGACTTTGGAAAGTACGTGTCACACTCTGGCGGTTGGGGAGGTTATGTAAGCTATATTGAAAGAGACATAGATCATGATAAAACAATCATCATTCTACAAAATAACAATATGAGAGGTACGGAGCTCCCCTCTAGAAATACCAGAAGAATATTATATGGGTTGCCTATAGAAAAAAACAAACAATAGCTTTTTAATGGTGGCTTAACCTCGATATAAGCCCCCCCGTAGGTTCATAAACAACATATACAGTGAGAGCCTATTGGGTTTATTTCGAAAACCCAATACCCAACTTTTCATTCTTTGCAAAAACTTCCAAAATCTTTGCCGTAAAATCTATTTATTTTTTGCTAAATTTGTTAGCAAATGAAAAGAGCAGGAGTTGCCGATTTACCTTTACATTACGGAGCCGTTCCACCTTGGCTGGCAGAACGTATGGCAAAACTGGGTCTGGCAATTACTGAGCAGATTTTGGCCAATAAAGGAAAGGACGACTTCCTGAGCCGAATGAGTAGCCCTTTTTGGTTTCAAAGTTTGGGTGCGGTAATGGGCATGGACTGGCATTCATCGGGCATTACCACCTCGGTAATGGGGGCACTCAAAAAAGCCATCAATCCCAATGCAGCTTCTTTTGGTTTATATGTTTGTGGCGGCAAAGGAAAGTTTTCTAGAGAAACACCTACAGAGCTCGCTAAATTTGCTCAACTTAACGACTTGGACAGCGACAATTTAGTACGCAGTAGTAAGCTTTCTGCAAAGGTTGATAACACTGCTATTCAAGACGGATTCCAACTTTATCAACATAATTTTATTGTGAGTACCGAAGGGAATTGGACTGTAGTGCAACAAGGTATGAGCGATACGACCTCTACTGCTAGACGCTATCACTGGCATTCGGCAAATGTGCAATCCTTTACCGAGGCTCCTCATACTTTTATTTATGGCGAAAACCAAGGAAAAATCTTAAACCTAACTGATAAGAAGGCTCAGCCACTTAAAAAATCGATGCTAGAAATGATGGCCGAGTCTCCCAAAAAAATGTTGGCAGAAATCAGCAAATTGGTGATGCCCAAACATCACGATGTACAAGCGAAGGATGTTGACTTGAAACGACTAGGCTCTATTCTTTGGCTGGCCCAAAATAATAACATCTCCAATTTCGATGAATTACTGCTTTTAGAGGGCTTAGGGCCAAGAACACTGCAGTCATTGGCATTGGTTAGCGAAGTAATTTACGGCGCTCCTTCACGCTTTAAAGACCCTGCTAGGTTTTCGTTTGCCAATGGCGGTAAAGATGGCCATCCCTTTCCCGTTCCTGTTGATGTGTACGATGAAACCATTAAAACCCTTAACGACGCCATCAAAAAATCGAAGATAGGCAACTCGGATAAAGCTGAGGCGATTAAATCGCTTTCTCAAATTGCTGCCCGAGTCGAGAAAGACTTTATTCCCAATGGGGATTTGGATGCTGTGATTACAAAGGAAAAAGCAGACTCTTGGAAGTATGGCGGTAGAACTGTATTCGGCAAAGCAAAAAAACCAAGCAATCAGTTAAGTTTGTTCGAGTAAGTCTGGCTGGCAAGGCGCTATGACGGAAGACATTCTACACTACGAAATCTTATCAAAACTAATCCCTGTATTTTTCTTTACCAAAAAGCTTCTCAACAAGCTATTATCGGGACTCTCTAAGTTCGGGTCCTGATCAAAAATTTCTATCACAGTATTTCTGGCTTCCTTCAAAATCACTTGGTCTTTTACCAAGTCGGCCACTTTTAGTTCAACGGTACCACTTTGTTGTGTGCCTGTAATATCGCCAGGACCACGCAACTCCAAATCGATTTCCGATATTTCAAATCCATTATTGGTGCGCACCATGGTTTCTAGCCTCTTCTTAGAGGTCGGGTTAAGCTTATTTCCCGACATCAATATACAGAAAGATTGTTCGGCACCACGCCCCACACGCCCCCTTAACTGATGCAGTTGGGAAAGTCCAAACCGCTCTGCGTTTTCGATCACCATAACAGAGGCGTTGGGGACATTTACCCCAACTTCAATTACGGTGGTAGCTACCATAATTTGTGTCTTCCCTTCAATAAACCGTTGCATCTCAAATTGCTTGTCAACGTTATTTAATTTGCCATGCACAATGCTAATTTGATATTGCGGTAAAGGGAACTGGTAACCCAGTTGCTCAATCCCAGCTTCGAGGTGCAAAAGATCTAGCTTCTCGCTTTCCTTAATCAAAGGGTACACCAAATATACCTGCCGGCCTTTGGCAATTTCTTGCTTCATAAAACCAAACATTCGCATGCGTTGGCTTTCTACCAAATGTTTGGTTTCAATAGGCTTTCTTCCCGCAGGCAGTTCATCAATCACCGAAACATCCAAATCTCCATATAAAGTCATGGCCAAAGTTCTTGGAATTGGCGTAGCGGTCATCACCAAAATGTGCGGAGGAATACTGTTTTTTCTCCAAAGCTTAGCTCGCTGCTCTACCCCAAAACGATGCTGTTCATCAATCACTACTAAGCCCAGATTTTTAAACCTCACTTTGTCTTCAATCAGTGCATGGGTTCCCACCAAAATATCTATTTCTCCATTTTCCAACTGCGCATGTAAAACGGTCCTTTGCTTTTTGGTGGTAGTCCCTGTTAGGATAGCGACATTAGCTAACTGACCTTTGAGCATTCCCATCAGCGACTCATAATGCTGGCGTGCTAAAATTTCCGTAGGAGCCATCATACAAGCTTGGTAGCCATTGTCGTTTGCCAACAGCATACTCATTAAAGCTACTACTGTTTTTCCGCTTCCCACATCCCCCTGAACCAAGCGGTTCATTTGCGTTCCCCGCTGGGTATCTATTCTAATTTCCTTAATTACCCGCTTCTGTGCATTGGTGAGATCAAAAGGAATAATCTCATTATAAAACTTGTTAATCCGGTCACCAACGTTATCAAACAAAGCCCCTTTAAACTTTAAGCTTCTCAAATGCTTGTTATGCAGCAATTGCAACTGAATAAAAAAAAGCTCTTCAAACTTTAATCTGCGCTCTGCCTGTTGCAGCATATTGGCATTGGCTGGAAAATGTATGCTGATTAATGCATCCTTTTTACCAATCAGTTTATACTTATCTAAAATATATCTAGGCAGCGTTTCCCTAACTTCGTTAACATGAAGCTCTAACAGTTGGTAAATGAGCTTCTGGATTCCTTTACTATCTAAAAAAGCCTTTTTCAGTTTTTCGGTCGAACTATAAATGGGCTGCAAGGTAATATTCCCCGCCACTCCAGTCTGCTGCCTAGGGTAGTTTTCTAAGTCGGGATGGGAGATACTGAAACCACCATTAAAAAAGCTAGGCTTGCCAAAGGCAATGTAGGTGTTGCCCCTATAAATATTTTCCTCTACCCATTTTAAACTTTGAAACCAAACCAACTCCATCCTTCCCGTCTCGTCTTCAAATTTGATGACAATCCGCTTTTTCTGTTTTTCTCCAATCGTCTCCTTACTCACCACCTTTCCTATCACTTGTACCAATGGCATATCAGGATTAAGCTCCCTTATCTTATAAAAGCGAGTTCGATCTATATATCTAAAAGGATAATGGTGCAAAAGTTGCTCATAGGTAAAAAAGCCCAGTTCTTTTTGAAGCAACTCAGCACGTTTAGGCCCAACGCCTTTTAGGTATGCTAAAGGGGTTTCTAAATTTGAGGAGAACAAAGCCTAGTGTTTTCTTTTAAAGGTAAGCATATCTTTAATCATGTTCCAATTAAATAAGAAAACGGCAAATAATAACAGTAAATATGCCATCAACTGATGAGCATCTATTTTCTCATTAAAATAAACGATAGCTACTGTAAAAGCGATAATTGGATTGATATAAATGATAATGCCCAAGGTTGACGAAGGAATACCTATGAGTGCAAAAAGGCTCAAGAAAAGTGGCACAACGGTAAACAAAATGGCTATTAGTAAAACATTCAACCAAAAGCTAGTTTCTGTAGGCAAGCCTGTATGCTGATAAATAAAAAACGGCAGCATCAATATCACCGCAATGGTAATTTGAAAGGCCAGTACGTTTAGTTTATCCAGGCCTTGCATCTTTCGCTGGATGATTAAGTAAAAAGCATACAATGCGGCAATAATTACCGACCAAACAACCTCTATTAACGAACCAGTAGCCAACATTAAAATACTAGCAGTTGCTAATAAAAGCGCAAAAATCTGAATTCGATATAAATGTTCTTTCAGAATAACAAAACCACCAAAAGCAGTAATCAACGGGCAAACCATATAGGCAAAAGCCCCTGATTTAATACTAATATTGTTAATGGCATAAATAAAGGTATACCAATTGAGCACTAAAAGAACCGTAGCTCCAATAATTTGCATCAAAATTGTCTTCTTATCTTTAACGCTACATGACTTAAAATAGCTAAGATCTTTATTAAACTCCTTTCTCCTGAACAAAAAAATAGCCAACCATATTACCGCTAAAGAGGTAAATATACGATAGTATAAAATCTGTTCGGAAGGATAAGATTTAAGGTTTCTTAGCGGAATGGCAAAGAAACCCCAAATCACAGCCGCTAGGACTCCAGAAAAAAGATACTTTGATTTAGTTGGGGTCAACGTTATGCTTTATATGCGGTGATAGAAATCTCAACATTTACTCCTTTAGGCAAACCTTTTACCGCCACCGTTTCTCTCGCAGGAAAATCGCTTTTGAAGTAAGAACCATAAATTTCATTCACTTGAGCAAACAAAGACATATCCGAAAGGAAAATGGTTGTTTTGATGATATGTTCAAACTCATATTCTGCTTCAATTAACAGGGCTTTAATATTACGCATTACCTGATGGGTTTCCTCTTCTAATGAAGGATTGTTCAGTTCGTTGTTTTCGGGATTAATCGCAATTTGCCCCGAAGCAAATAAAAAACCATTTGCAACAATTGCTTGGCTATATGGGCCAATAGGCTCCGGCGCATTGGTGGTGTAGATTATTTTTTTCATGTTTATTTATGAGTAATTGTGTTGCTATTTGACTTTTATTTGTGGCTCTTTAAAACTACAACGGGTCTTATCATTTTAAAATAAAGGTGTCGATTAGCTTGTATAAAATACCCAGTACAAACACTGTTATAGCGATATAGTTGATTACACGCATAATCTTTACATTTTTATTTGGGCTTTTAGTTTTCGGCATATACAAATCTAGGTATAAAAAAAAGGCCTCGAAAATTTCGAGGCCTTTTTGTAATGTTATTACTTAAGAAATATTAGTTTCTTGAAGACTCAACACGACGGTTTTGGATACGACCTTCTTCTGTATCGTTAGAAGCAATTGGTTTAGTCTCTCCGTAACCTTTAACAACAACGTTGCTAGCGTTAACGCCTGAGTTTACTAAGTAAGTTTTAACAGAGTTAGCTCTGTCTTTAGATAACTTCATGTTGTATGCAGCAGTACCTTCGCTAGAAGCGTGACCACCTACAGTCACTTTACCACCGTTTTCACGCAAGATAGAAGATAATTTATCTAAAGTTGGGTAAGATTCAGTTTTCAATACTGAGCTATTGAACTCAAATTGGATAGTTTCGAAACCAGTTACACCAGAAACAGGAGTAGTTACTTGAGTTGGCTCAGGGAATTTAATTGTACGACCAGAACCATCAACAACTGCACCTGGAGCTGAATTAGGCTCTTTATCGAACATATCAGCTACGCCGTCACCATCGCTATCTTTTTTCAAAGCATCAACAGATTTCTCTACGTTAGAAACACGGTTTTTCAAAGCTTCAACTTCTTGACGTAATGAAGGATCTTTCAACTCATCATACATCATAGCTAGAGGGTTAACCCAATCCAAGTTTGGTTTAGATTTAGAACCTAATGAGAATTCTAAACCAGCTGAACCGTAAGAAAATTTATCTTTAGAGATAGATTTAGTGTAAACTCCATCTAAGTTATCACCGTCAACAAAGTTCATAGTATAAGCCAAGTTGAAAGATACACGATCAGAAACTTTAAACTTAATACCAGCTCCTACAGGAATATAGGCTTCTTTAATGAAATCTTTATCTCTGTCTGAACCGAATCTACCTTTGTTATCAACACCGTTAACTTTTGGGTTGTAAGCAATCACACCATAACCAGCAGTTACGAAGAAATTTACTGAGTTCTCACGACGTAAGAAATCAACAGTTGCTACGTTAACAACACCTCTTAAGTCAGCTGAATACTGAATATCAGTTTCAAATTCTCTCACACCAGCAACAGCACCGCCAGCAGCGTCTTTGTTAGTACCAGAAAGTTTACCGCGGAAAATGTTACCTTCTAAGCCAAAAGCGTGACCTAATTGCTTGCGCAAAGAGATACCATAACCCAAGTTAACATCCCAGTTAGTAAAGTCATTTGATCCACCAGTTAAAACAACAGGAGCTAAAACCCCAGCATTAACACCAATAGACCAAGTTCTGTACTGTGCTCTACCACCAAATACCTTGGCAGAAGACGAAGTTGCAGGAGCATCCTGTGCACTAGCAAGAGAAGAAACTCCTACTAAAGCTACTAAAGAAGCTGCTACACCCTTTTTTAAAGTAGAATAATTCATAATTTTCTTTTTAAGGTTAAACAAAATATTTATTGTATAATTTTTTGCAATACAAAATTAAACAAATTTTTATAATCTCAAAACCCTGTACAAACTCCGTTCCAAATATACACTTTGAGCAAAAGCAGGATGAAAAATACAAAAACCAGACTGATTTACAAGCTATTGAAGTGAAATTAACAAAATTTAACTAAAAAAAAGTCACATCTACCTATTGAATAGACATTCCTCACATTTGTGTACAACCAGTCCTAAATTATATACAATTGCCAACCACTAATTATAATAGTTCCTCTACAAGCTTGTACATATTAAAACTATCGCTAGCCAATTTTTCTTCAATTAAGGCAAGTATTCTATTCCTATCAATATCTTTCATTCGTTTACTTTGTATAAGCCTAAAAGCTTGATCAGCTAAAAAATATGCGATCTTAGAACCATCGGCTTTCTCTTGATTTAGAATCCAATCACACAAAGCGGAAATTCCAACATTTTTATCGGCAACAGTTTTAAAAACAGGAATTTGCTGATGTTGTTCCCTTACCATTTTCTGAAGATTGTTCGCGAAAATATCTGCACCATCCCTATCTGCCTTGTTTACCACAAAGGCCTGTGCAACCTCCATCAGTCCTGATTTGATATGTTGAATTTCATCACCAGCTTCGGGCACCAGTACCAAAACCGTCTTATCGGCCAAGCCCGCAATTTCTATTTCCGACTGTCCAACACCCACTGTTTCAATAATGATCAGATCAAAATTGCTGGACCTCAATACATCGACCATTTCAATGGTTTTTGCCGAAACACCACCCAAAGAACCTCTGGTAGCTACAGAGCGGATGTATACATTTGGACGATTAAAGTGTTTCGCCATCCGAATTCTATCCCCCAAAAGGGAGCCATAGTTAAAAGGAGAGGAAGGATCTACCGCAAGGATTGCAACGCGTTTATTTAAGCGACAAAGTTCCTCAGTAATCGCATTCACCAAAGTGCTTTTTCCCGCTCCAGGAGGTCCAGTAATTCCCACAACGGGGACATCCCGGTTAATAGAAAGTGCTTTTAACAGATCTGAAGCAGGCGCAATGTCATTTTCAACCAAAGTTAGCGCCCTGGCTAACGCCAAAAAGCTCCCCTCTGCTATTTTACCAATTAACTGATTTACGTACACCTGTGCAGAATCCATATCAACAAAAAACAGAATAAATCAAAACTTTAACTAAAGTGGTAAATATAATGCAATGACAGAAGATTTTTGAAAAAGCGTAACTTTGTTTTCTTTTATAGATTTTAGATGAAAATATATTTCAGGTTATTATCCTTTGCCAAGCCCATCGAAAAGTTCGCTATTCCCTATGTAATAGCCACTATGTTGGCCATTTTATTTGGCACTTTAAACCTTGCCTTATTGTCCCCTCTTTTCGAGATTTTACTAAAAGCAAATAACGCCGCACTAAGCGCTCCTGCTTCTGTAAAAACCCAAGCTTCATCTTTTGATATCCTAGGGAAATTTAGGGAGTTTGTGAACAACTCTATCAGTACCGTGGGAGCCGAAAAAACGCTAGCTTACGTTTGTCTCATCATTGTTTGTTCTGTACTCCTTTCCAATCTATTCAGGTATTTTTCTCAACGCGTAATGGAAGATCTAAGGGTACATACACTGTTAAACTTTAGAAGAAAGGTTTTTAACAATGTGATGAATTTGCACGTAGGTTATTTTAGTAACGAAAAAAAAGGCGATATCATTTCCAAAGTAGCTTCTGATGTACAAGTGGTACAATTTACAGTGACCAATACTTTGCAGGTGGTTTTTAAAGAGCCTGCAACGCTGATTGTGTACATTGTCATGTTATTACTCATTTCCGTAAAACTTACTTTATTTTCTTTATTGGTTATTCCTGTATCAGGCTTTATCATCAGCAAGATTGTAAAAAGGCTGAAGCAACAAGCTAAAGAGGCACATGAATCATTTGCCAAAATGATCGGCTTTTTAGATGAAGCTTTGGGCGGCATAAAAATCATTAAAGCATTTAACGCTTCAGAGAGAATTAAAGACAAATTCAATCAGGAGAATGTTTTCTATTCTAATCTTACCCGAAAAATGGTACGGAGGCAGCAATTGGGATCGCCCGTATCAGAGTTTTTAGGAGTGCTAATGGTTGCAACCATTGTTTGGTACGGTGGAACTTTGATTTTGCACAACCAGCAAGACGCATTGGCCGCCTCTGATTTTATTGCCTACATTGCTATTTTTTCACAAGTAATGCGCCCAGCTAAGGCCTTAACCGACTCATTTAGTGGAATCCATTCAGGCATTGCTGCTGGAGAGCGGGTACTTGGCTTAATAGACACCCAACCAGAGCTCACCAACAAACCAGAAGCAAAAGACTTGGAAAACTTCAGTAAGGCACTGGAACTTAAAAATGTTAGTTTCTCTTACGGCGAAAAAGGAATCCTAAAAGACATCAACTTAAAAATTGAAAAGGGGAAAACCATTGCACTAGTGGGACCTTCTGGTGGAGGAAAGAGCACTTTAATGGATTTGATCCCACGTTTTTATGCGCCAAAAGAAGGTAAAATCCTCATTGACGGAAACGATTATGAGGATGTAACCGTAGAAAGTATCCGATCAAAAATGGGTATCGTCAACCAAGAATCTTTCCTGTTTAACGATTCGATATTTAACAATATTGCTTTTGGCAAACCTAATGCAAGCGAAGAAGAAGTCTTTGCAGCGGCAAAAATTGCCAATGCGCATGAATTTATTCTCAATACCGAGCATGGCTACCATACCAATGTGGGCGATAGAGGGAATAAGCTGTCGGGAGGACAAAGGCAAAGGGTTTGTATTGCTCGTGCCGTTTTGGCCAACCCTCCAATTATGTTGCTGGATGAAGCGACTTCAGCATTAGATACCGAATCTGAAAAACTGGTACAAGAGGCTTTAAACAACTTGATGCAAAACCGTACTTCTGTGGTAATTGCACATAGATTAAGTACGATACAATACGCCGATCAAATTGTGGTGATTGACAAAGGACAAATTGTTGAACAAGGTAGCCATAACGAACTCCTTGCCAAAAAAGGGCTTTACCATCGTTTAATCGAAATGCAAACTTTTAATGAACAAAATGCTTAACATATCTAAACAAATAACCGACTTAGAAGATCAATACGATTTTTCAATTTGCACACTAGTAACTCGGGAAAATGAATATTCGGAGATGATTGAGTCTTTTGTAGAAAAAGGTTTTACTAAAGATAGATGCGAATACTTACATATCAATAATTCTTCAGGGAAGGGCCTGGATGCATACAAAGGGCTCAACTTATTTCTGCAGACAGCCAAAGGAAAATATATTATCATTTGTCACCAAGACATTTTACTGCTAGAGCATGGTTACGAGCATTTAACACAAAAAATATCGGAAATCAATCTCTTGGACGAGAATTGGGGCATTCTAGCGAATGCAGGGGGATTAAACTATAAATGGGTGGCAGTCAATATCACTACCGGCAAGGGAAGGGTTTTTAAAGAAGCCGAGCTTCCATTAAAATGCAGTACAATTGACGAAAACTTTTTTATCGTAAAAAAATCAGCAAATATAGCGCTGTCCAATAACCTAAAAGGGTTCCATATGTATGGCACCGATATATGCCTAATTGCAGACATCCTTGGCTACTCTTCTTACGTTATAGATTTTCACCTCCTTCACAAAAGCGATGGTAATGCAGATGCCGTTTTCTACCAAAACAAAAAACAACTGATCGATAAATACAACCACGCCTTTAGAAGCAGATACATGGCCACTACCTGCACTAAGCTATTTATTTCTGGAAGCAGCGCTACATACTGGTTTTTCAACTCCAAACTAGTTAAATTTTTCGTTAGGAAATATAACAAGTTCTTCAAAAAAAGGGACAAATATTATTTGTCTTAAAATATATTATATGCCAAAGCCAGTTAAAAACCGGCTTTGGCAATAGATTAATTAAGTATATAAAATCCTATTCCTTCATATAACCAAGTCGAATTACCGCTACCGAGTTCATTAAAATTTGTGGTGTAGAGACGATCCGTACTACCTGTTTTTTTCGCATATGCATATACAGGAACTCTTCCTGGACCAGGAGAATTATACGCATAGCCTACTACTCCTTCAGAAACATAACCAGAAGGAGGGGAAGTAACATATATACTAAAATAGTGGTCTTGTACTTGATGTCTGTAATATCTATACAGCGGCACAGTACCTGGCTCTTGCACATTCCTTAGGTAGCCCAAAGTTCCCTCATATCTCCAATTTTGACCTACGGCTCCTGTTAAATTTAAGGCCTCTTTAGTTTCAGCCATGAAATGCTTACCTGGAGAAGTCCTTACCAAACGCTGCAAAGCTTTCGAGTTAGTATAAGGGATGTATCTTTGCCACCAATAAGGGGGGCCATATCCAGTGTCTACATAATTTCTAATCTGCCCTGATCGTACACCTGAGTTTACATATGCAGATCCATAACCCACGTTATAGTATGCCAAAACTAAATATTGGCCTACTATTAGTTTAGAAGTAGCAACATTAAATTCCATATAGACATCGGTCGATCCATAACCGCTTTCGAAATCAGTAGAAACAACGGAATACTCTGGCGATAAAAGCTCTATAAGTGCTCCGCCGGGAGAAGCGCTTACTCCTATCTTCAACTTCATATTTACGTTAGTCCAACTATTTCCTGGCATTGCCCCTCGCATAATTCTTGCAGTTGCCCTAATTTTTGTTTCGCTGGAGCCTTGAACAATTTCAAAACCAGACATTAACGTAAAATTATTAATAGTGCCTTGCGCAGAGGCGTATGTTTTTAAAAAAACAAGAAAAACAAGCGCTAAAATATATTTAAATTTCATTTTATATTTCTATTGATTTGATAGTACATGTATTTCATAACTTTGCAATAAATCATATTTGCTCAGCTGGTTAACGTTTCGAAAAACAAACTGCTCATTGCTATAATTATATCCAATTTCTTCAACTGGGGCATTAATCAAATCTGCAAAATGTTGCTTCAATTGATCAATTGTTGGCTCAGTAGTAATAGGCGGTTCACCTGGAGGAAATACAGGAATAGTATCTTCTATCTCAATTGGAATAGTATTACTAAGCTTTTCCAAAGCTATTTTTTCTGTTTCAATGACGGGTGCCTTTTCACATCCGAAAAAGAAAGACGATGTCAAGAGCATCAAGGCGAGAGCCCCAAAGCCTCCTTTAAAGTAATTTAGGTTTTTCATTACATTTATATTAATTATGTCCTAAAGATTACTCTTCTTTTCAACAAGCCATAAGATGTGAAATAATTTCACATCTTATGGCTATAGGCCAAACAGTAAAGCAAAAGAGGAGATACCAATAATCAATATAAATGGATACTTAGCTGTAAAGTTCATTACGGCAATATTTAAAAATAAGCATGCTAAATTAGGGACCTTTTAAATACACGGAAGAACCTGAAATCGATAGGTACTACAATTTCGGGAACTTATAAATTTGTTAATATTAAATTTGGTCCAAAATGGCTGTATACTTAGGAATCTGTTCGCCTACCGTAAATTCTAAAGCGGCCTCCTTTAACAAATAAGTCTTTTGGTTGGGGTTTTCATGTAAATATTCCATAGCTTTAATGATGCCCTGAAGATCCCCTATTTCGGCAACAAAACCCATTCCTTCCTTAACAAACTGCCTTGTAATTCCGGTGGCAAAGCTTACGATAGGTTTTTCTAAAAATGCCGCTTCTAACATTGCTAACGATAAACATTCTTCTCTAGAAAGAGAAAGATAAGCAGATGCAATAGAAAAATAATTATAGTAGTCGGCAGTCACCGAATCTGTAAATATTAATTTATCAGCATACTTTTCCTTTGTAACATGCTGCACAAAATAATCTAACCCTGTTTGCTGCTTTCCACCAATCCAAAAAATTTTCATCCTACTGTTTTCTTTAAAATGATCCATGAGTGACAACACATAATCTAGTCCTTTTAAATAAGTAGTTTTCCCAGAAATTACCCATACAAAATCAGTCTCTAAAATTCCATGTTTGGTTTTCAGTTGTGCTATTCTTTCGGCATTAGGTTTAATCAATTTTTCGTCGATAAAACTATATTGAAGCCTAACATCTTTATGGCCTAATTCATTTAATTTGTGGCAAACCAATTCAGAACAACCAATGGTTACTGCCGAAAAATCTATGATATTTTTCAGTTCTCTATCCTTAATAAAAGTATATGCAAAAAGATATTCATGAAAGTGAGTTACCATCTTAACATTCAGATCTTTCGCAATTGGATGCACTTGCGGAATAGCTAGCGTATTAACATACCACACATCAGCTTTGAAGCTCGCCTGAATTTGTTTCAGCTGATGGGCCAACGGATCCTTCCCCGTAATTTTAACAATTGCCCTTAACGCACTTAAATACCATTTTTTACTTTCTCTATAGGGAGTCCCTTTCTTAATTTCGGGCGGTAAAAGATCATATAACTCTCCCTTTTTCATACAGAACACATATAGGCTATAATTCTTTTTATCTAATTGGTTAAGCAAATACCAAAGGACCATCTCTGAGCCAGTTCTATCTAAATTTTGCGTTATAAATAATATTTTTTTCATTACGTAGCTTTTTCAAAAAGATCAAATATCGTCTTTCAACAGATGAAATCCCTTATTTGAACGAAAAAAGAATATAATATAAATATATTTGATTTTCGTTTAAAAATTTCATCAACTAACTTGAGTAAAAATGAAAATCGTAAGATTCTTAGGTGGACTTGGCAATCAAATGTTTCAATATGCCTTCTATTTAAGTTTGAGTAAAAATTTTCGAGGAGTAAAAGTAGATCTTTCCAAGTTTAAAGCTTATGAGCTCCATAATGGTTATGAGCTAGACAAGGTATTCGGCATTCAGCTAAAGGAAGCTTCAAAATTTGAAACCCGACTTCTCGATAGCCAAGATAGAAAATGGTGGTATAGAAAATTACGAAAGATCTTAAATAAGAAAAACGCATATACAGAAGAAAAAGAATTATTTAATTACGACAACGACATCTTTGAGGACAAGAAAGACAGGCTTTACTGGGGATATTGGCAAAACATTAACTATTTGACAGAAATAACGCCCATATTAAAAAAGGAATTCACATTCAAGCCAGAACTAGATGACAAAAACAGAGAAATCCTAGTCTCTATTGAGCAATCAAATAGTGTAGGTATTCACATCAGGAGAGGTGACTATATCGACGATCCATTGCTAGGGGGTATCGCTAACCTTGATTATTATTTGAGAGCCATAGCGTTGATCACACAAAAAGTTGAAACGCCATCTTTCTTTATTTTTTCAAACGATATCAATTGGTGTAAAGAAAACTTTAACTTAGCTCGAACATGCTATATAAATGGGAACATTGGAAATAACAGCTATATTGACATGCTGCTAATGAGCAAATGTAAACATCAAATTATAGCGAATAGCAGCTTCAGTTGGTGGGCTGCCTGGCTCAATGAAAATCCCGAAAAAACGGTTATAGCCCCAAAAACATGGGCAAATGGCATAGATAACAGTAAAGACGTTTGCCCTGCTAGTTGGATAAGAATATAATGAAAGCACCGATAGTTTCCGTATTTATGGCAGCATATAATGCCGAAGAATTTATTGAAGGATCTATAAATAGCATACTCAACCAAAGCTTCAAAGATTTCGAGCTTATCATCGTCAATGATGGGTCTACAGATCAAACCGTCGCTATCGTAGAGCAAATTAAAGACCCCAGGATAAAGCTTGTACACAACCCAAAAAACATAGGTTTACAAGCCACTAGAAATAGATTGTTAGATTTAGCTACCGGAAAATATATTGCGATTTTAGATAGCGATGATATTGCCTCTACAGATCGACTAGAAACACAAGTCTCATTTTTAGAAAATCATTCAAATATTGCCCTATGCGGAGGCCATGCCGATGTAATTGACGAGAACCATCAATTCACTGGCATTAGATATATACAACCTTGCGATGAAACTCTTGAAACGTTCATGCTTTTCGGAAATCCATTTATTAACTCTACTGTACTATTTAGAACGGAAGTTTTTCTAGAATTAAAAGGTTACAGAGACTATGCCCCCGCAGAAGATTTTGATTTGTTCGTTAGAATAGCCGCGAATCATAAAATTGCCAACTTAGACAAAACCTTGGTGAAATATAGAATTCATCAAAGCAATGTTTCTAAAACAGAAAACCACCTACAATTAAAAAATGAAAATCGTATACTAGAGAATTTAAGAGTCGATTTGGGATTAACGTCAAATGATCATACCTCTGCAGTTCATTTATCGATATATAAAGGAACTTTCGATCGTTTTTCATTTAAAGATTATTCGGAATTTCTAATCCAACTTAAAAGAGCAAATAGACAAACAGGTAGATATGATCAAGAAATACTTGACAAATTTCTATTTAACAAATGGTTTAAAATAATACGAGAAAAAAAAGCGAAAAATGCCATCCTATTATTATTTAACAAAGCTCTTTTTAATTGGAAATATGTTACCTTAAAACAGCTAAGAAAAACATTTAAACAATCATTCTTCCTAAATCTATCTCATTAACGAAACTAGAAAATCTAGAAAGGGTTGATAAAAGCCTTTCAAAGCATATTAATCAATTAACAACGACAAAAGAAAAAACTTTAGCCTTAAAAAACGGATTAAGCGCTAAACCAAATTTCAAACAACAAGAAAAGGGAATGTTAAAAAAACTATTAAAGAAAAGAATTCAGGACAAAGACAAATACTGTAAGAAATCTTATTCACAATCAGGCGAAGACGTCATTGTCGATTTCATTTTTCAAACGCTAAAAATAACCGATATTTCTTATTTGGACATCGGTGCACACCATCCTTATTACTTAAGCAACACCGCCTTGTTTTATGAAAAGGGCTACAGAGGAATAAACATTGAACCTGATCCGGTTCTTTATAAGCCTTTTCTATTGCACCGAAGCCAAGATACCAACCTTAATATTGGCATTTCAGAAAAACCTGGAGTATTTGATTTCTTTTTGATGGACCCGCCCACTTTAAACACTTTTTCTGAGGAAGAAGCCAACAGAGTTACACTGGAAGGTGACGGCATTTACAAAATTGACAAGAAGATACAGGTTGAGGTAGAAACGATATCAAACGTTATAGAAAAATATAATAACGGAAAATTCCCCGACTTTTTGAATTTAGATGCAGAAGGTATCGATGAGATTGTTATAAAATCAATAGATTACGAAAACAATTTCCCCTCTGTAATTTGTGTTGAAACAATCTCTTTTTCTGCGAATAGAAAAGGGGTTAAAAACCAGTCGTTAATAGATTACCTTGTTCAAAAAGGATATCTACTTTACGCTGATACAAATATCAATTCTATTTTCGTCAAAAAAGAACTTTGGTAACACTTATCATGTGCTATCTAAACATAGAAGGGGAGTGACAAAATCACTCCTTTCCTATAGATAGACCTACACAAAGCTCTAGCTAAGCGAACATGGCTTAACGAGCAATCTTTCCTTCTAGTTTCTATTTCCCACGATCCATTTAAACCTGGTTTTATTAATGAGCATGGTAATCAATAGACTTGAAAAATATGCGGCCAAGAACCTCAAAAAATGATTTGCGGTATTTTCCCAAACACCAAAGTTTTCTACATTTATATGCAACGGTTGAAGCACCAGCTTAAATACCCTATCTATAATCACAAAATGAATCAAGTAAATGCCAAAAGTAGTTTCCCTAGGTTTAAGCTTCTCTTTTAGAAACTTAATATTTCCGATTTTTAACAATATGGCAAACATTGCGAAAGAATAAAAAATGTTGGTAACACGTAGTGTGTTGTAAGAATCAGAAATTCCAATTCTGTTCAGATTTATCGATTCGAGACACGCAAAACAGAATGTCAATATCACTGAAAAAATTAGGACTGTGTATGATTTCTTATCTATCCAGGCCATCACCTCGGTAAAATATTTATTCATATACACGCCCAACCAAAGGTAAAAGATGAAGCCAAATAGTGCGGCAGCATGCAAGGTTTCTACCCAACCATAATATAGATTTACGCTATAGAACAATGACATGATGGCCAGTATCACACCAAACCAAATCTTGTAAAGATACTTCTTGAATAATAATAAAATGGTAATACAAAATAGAAAGTTAGGGATGAACCAGAAGCTTGTGAAGAAAAAGCTTTTAAAAGAAAGGTGTGCTAAGTAACCGAAAAAATTATCTACAATTTCACTACTGCTTCCCTTTCTATAAGCTATATACCGATCGAGACAAGTTAACAAGATTAGCAATATCGCCCAAAACAGCCATGGCTTTACCGTATTATTAAACCTATTTTTTAAATACTGCGTGGTAGAATACTCTTGAAATTTATGATTAATTAAAAAGCCACCTATCAGAAAAAAAGCGATGGTACTGAACTTAAAAGATTGGATAACGCTTACTTCTACTATCGTATCGAAAATATTATGGTAGATATTAGTCGCCACAGCTGAGCTGTGTTCCCAAACAATACCTATCATAGAAATACATCTGATGGTGTCCACAAAATCGAAGTTCTTCTTTTCCTTTATTACCTTAATTTCATTCATTGCTACAAATCTCTACAAAAAAAGCGTTTAGAGATCATTTTAGAATACCTTTAACAATATTTAACGGTGCAAATGTTACAATGGCTGACTTTTAAAACAGGCAACATTGGCAATTTCACCAAACGATTATAAAAACATAATTGTTCCTCCCCAAATAGCACTTAAACATCTGATGCTAATAACCTCCTATTTAAAATATTACATATATTTGCAACTCTATATTTTTCATCATTATAAAATGAAGTTATTAATACCCGCTCTTTTCTATATCTTTTTTATAGGGATATGTTTTGATGCGGGGGCACAAGGCACACCAGTTAGCTGTCCAGAATCTGCCCAATATTACTCAAAAGATAGCATCAATGTCATCACTTTTGGAGCTAGTACCGTAGAAGGAGTAAGGGGTTTAGAGTTTCAATCGTACCTCACACAAAATTTTGCCAGATGCTATACCAACAAAACAATAAAAGTTGAAAAATATGGCGTTGGTGGTGAAACAACCGGACAAAGCTTGTCGAGGTTAGATGCTGCAATATTTGGGAAAGCAGGCTTTATTGTCATCATGATTGGTGTAAATGATGCTATACGAATAGAAGCCGGCAGACAATCGATTGATGAAACTGAGACCAATATGAAGCAAATTATTAAAGTAGCTTTAACTCAAAAATTGATTCCATTGATTTCTACTCTCCAATTTTTTGATGATAGAAATAATGCGAGATTTAGGCGCATAAATAATGTCATTATTCAAATCAATAACCTATATAGAAAAATAGCCCAGGAAAATGGGATTTATATCGCCGATATTAACCGAGCGTTTAGACGTGACTTTTCTCTCTATCAAGATGAGGTACATCCCAATGCCAGAGGATATCGTTTAATTAGCTATGTGATCTTCGATACCATAAATAGAGTAATCGCCGAAAGGTTTTTACAATTTACGGTATCTCCAAACTATCCAAATCCTACCATAAGCGGATACACTTCTATAGATATTGTAATGCCAGAACCAGATAAGATAGAACTTAAAATTTATTCTGTACAAGGCAAGTTAATGTCCGTTCCTGTAAATGAATATTTAAACACAGGAAAGCATATTGTAAAACTAAATTTAAGCCAACTTCCTCCAGGCGTTTATATTTATAAGATTACTTCCTCTTCGGGCTTGTATACCGCCACAAGAAAGCTAATTGTATCAAGGTAGTATAGTATACTTTACAAAAAGATGAGCTGATAATAAGGCTATCAACAAAAAAAGGAGCGACAAAATCGCTCCTTTTCTATTTTAAGTAAATTATAGCTACAATTTACGTTTTACTTCTACTTGTTCGTAGGCTTCTACAATATCTCCTACTTCAATGTTGTTAAAGTTTTGGATATTCAAACCACATTCGTAGCCTTTAGTAACCTCTTTCACGTCATCTTTAAAGCGTTTCAATGAAGCTAGCTCACCAGTGTAGATCACTACGCCATCACGTACAATTCGGATTTTGCTATTTCTAGTAATCTTACCATCCAATACCATACATCCTGCAATGGTACCCACCTTGGTTATTTTAAAGGTTTCGCGGATTTCTACATTGGCCACAATTTTCTCTTCGAATTCTGGCGCCAACATACCCTCCATTGCCGCTTTAATCTCATTAATTGCATCGTAGATAATCGAATACAAACGAATATCGATTTGTTCTTGTTCAGCTAATTTACGGGCTCCTGTTGATGGACGTACTTGGAAACCAATAATGATCGCATCAGATGCCGAAGCTAATAATACATCGCTTTCTGAAATTTGACCTACCGCCTTACTAATTACGTTAATTTGTATTTCAGGCGTAGAAAGTTTCAATAATGAATCTGCCAAAGCCTCGATAGAACCATCTACGTCACCTTTGATGATCAAGTTAAGCTCTTTAAAGTTTCCAATCGCTAAACGACGACCAATCTCCGCTAAGGTAATGTGTTTTTGTGTACGTAAGCCTTGTTCACGCATCAATTGCAAACGCTTATTGGCAATCTCTCTCGCTTCGGCTTCGCTTTCTAAAGCATTAAATCTATCGCCCGCAGTAGGTGCTCCGGACATACCCAATACCTGTACTGGTACTGATGGTCCTGCCTCGTTTACTTTAGCTCCACGTTCGTTAAATAAAGCTTTTACTCTACCGCTATAGCTACCCGCTAAAATTGGATCTCCAACTTTTAAAGTACCACCTTGTACTAAAACCGTGGTAACGATACCACGCCCTTTATCAAGCGTAGCCTCAATCACAGTTCCTGTAGCACGTTTATTAGGGTTTGCTTTAAGCTCTAACAACTCAGCCTCTAACAATACTTTATCCAGCAATAAATCGACGTTTAAACCGCTCTTACCAGAGATTTCTTGTGATTGATATTTACCACCCCAATCTTCCACTAAAATGTTCATGACAGATAACTGTTCACGTATTCTATCAGAGTTGGCGCCTGGTTTATCAATTTTGGTGAAGGCAAATACCAAAGGTACTCCCGCAGCCTGTGCGTGGTTAATCGCCTCTTTTGTTTGTGGCATCACCGCATCATCCGCAGCAACTACAATAATCGCAATATCGGCTACCTTAGCACCACGAGCACGCATGGCCGTAAAGGCTTCGTGACCTGGTGTATCTAAGAAGGTGATTTCTTTGCCTGCACTGGTGGTTACTTTATAGGCACCAATGTGCTGTGTAATTCCCCCAGCTTCTCCTGCTACCACATTGGCTTTACGAATATAATCCAGTAATGAAGTTTTACCATGATCCACGTGTCCCATAATGGTAACCACAGGAACTCTTGGGCTCAAATCTTCTTCTGCATCTTCCTCCTCAATGTTGATATCTTCTTCCTCGTCTGGTTTTACGAATTGAACTTCGTAACCAAACTCATCAGCAACAATAGTTAATGTTTCTGCATCTAAACGTTGGTTAATTGAAACAAACATCCCTAAGCTCATACAGGTACCAATAATTTTGGTTACCGGTACATCTATCATGTTTGCCAATTCGTTGGCCGTAACGAACTCCGTTACTTTCAACACCCTCGATTGCAATTCTTCCTCTAAAGCAGCTTCTTCCGCAGAAAGTGCAACATCATCTCTTTTTTGACGACGAAGCTTAGCTCTTTGGGCAAATTTACCAGACTTACCTGCTCCGCTTAAACGGGCAAGTGTTGCCTTAATTTGATCTTGTATTTCTTTCTCAGTTGGTTCCTCTTTTGGAGTATTACCAGCTGCCGAATTCCTATTCCCTTGATAACCTGGACGGTTATTGTTTCTATTACCTTGGTAACCGCCTCCTTGGCCGCCCGGACGATTGTTTCCTCCTTGATAAGGTGGTCTTTGACCGCCTCCTTGTGGATTATTTCCAGGGGTACCTGTACCTGCTTGACCTTGTTGGTGTCCTCCAGTACCAGGAGCTCCTGGTGTTTTTTTGCGTTTACGCTTACGTCTAGCTGCTTCACTATCACTAGAAGAGGCTACTGGTTGGCTTCTTCTATCAGGAGTAACTGGTAATTCAATTTTACCAATAATATTTGGTCCTGATAATTTTACCGACCTTGCTTTGATGACCTCATCTTTTGGTGCTTCAGGTTTAGCTGGAGCAGGGGTTGGTGTAGGAGCTGGTGCCGGAGCAGCTGGTTTTTCCTCTACAGGTTTAGCTGGTTCTGGTTTTGCTGCTACAGGTTCTTCTGCCTTAACTGGCGCTACTGGCTTTTCCTCCGCCTTTGGTGCTACAGGAGCCGCTGGTTTTTCCTCTTTAGGAGCTGGCGTAGGAGTCTCTTCTTTTTTAGGCTGACGGTTTTTAGGGTTCAGATTGTTAAGATCAATCTTACCTATCACTTTCACACCTGGCAATGAAGAATCATCCGTGTTCTCTGTAGGCTTGCTCTCTGCAGGTTTTACAGCTTCCTTCTCAGGCTCGGCGGCTTTTTCCGCAACAGGCTTTTCGGCTGCTGGCTTCTCTACAGGAGGTGTATATTGATGAAGGTTTTTAATCAAAACGCCTTCATTCTCGAAATCCTGATTTTTCTTTGCAGGTTCAGGGGCTTTCTCTGTTGTTATTTCAGGTTCATCACGACGTATTTTGCCAATAACTATTTGGTTAGCCTCCTCTTTAACTATTTTATCTCCCTGAAACTCTCTCAACAAGACATTATACATCTCTCCAGAAAGCTTAGTATTGGGCTTATTATCCACAGCATAGCCTTTCTTACCAAGGAACTCTACCGCGGTAGCTAGTCCTATGTTAAGCTCTTTTGCTGCTTTTAATAACATTATTGTTTTGTCGTCTGACATTTATTATCCTGTTTTTTTACTAATTATACAAAAGTAACGTTTATTCTTATTAATTCAAGCATCTGATGTTTATTCAAATTCTGATTTTAGAATAGCAATTACTTCTTTAATGGTTTCTTCTTCTAAATCTGTGCGTTTCACCAGCTCATCTAAAGATAGAGATAATACGCTTTTTGCGGTATCAAGACCTATCGCTTTCAGCTCGTCGATAATCCAGCTATCGATTTCATCTGAGAACTCTTCAATATCCACATCCTCATCTTCTTCATCAGCCTCGCGATATACATCGATTTCGTAACCTGTTAATTTGCCTGCAAGCTTGATATTGTGGCCACCACGTCCAATTGCCAACGATACTTGATCTGGCTTTAAGTACACTGAAGCATGTTTTGTCTCATCATCTAACTTGATAGAAGTGATTTTTGCTGGGCTTAATGCACGTTGGATATAAAGTGAAACGTTATTGGTAAAGTTGATTACATCGATATTCTCGTTTTTCAACTCTCTTACGATACCATGGATACGAGAACCTTTCATACCCACACAAGCTCCTACTGGATCAATTCTGTCGTCGTATGATTCTACCGCAACCTTAGCACGCTCCCCTGGTTCACGAACAATTTTCTTGATGGTGATCAGTCCGTCAAAAATCTCAGGAACTTCTAATTCGAACAAGCGCTGTAAGAATTCTGGTGCTACCCTAGAGATAATAATTTTAGGAGTGGCATTCACCATGTCTACCTTTGAGATTACCGCTTTCACAGAATCCCCCTTTTTAAAGTAGTCGGCAGGAATTTGCTCTGTTTTAGGCATCAACAACTCGTTACCTTCGTCATCTAGCACCAAAGTTTCTTTTTTCCAAACTTGGTAAACTTCACCAGTTACAATTTCACCAACTCTATCTTTATATTTCTTGAAGATTTCGTCTTTTTCTAACTCTAACACTTTAGAAACTAACGTTTGACGAGCCGCTAAAATAGCTCTACGCCCAAAACTCTCTAAAGTAATTTGTTCGATGTAGTCGTCACCAACCTCCAGGTCAGCATCGTACTGATGTACTTCTGCAAGCTCAATTTCTAAATCATCGTCCTCCGAAAAACCATCTTCCATTACTTTTCTGGTTCTCCAAATCTCCAAATCTCCGTTATCTGGGTTCACAATCACATCGCAGTTTTCATCTGTTCCGTATTTTTTACGCAACATGCTGCGAAACACCTCTTCCAATACGCTAATTACTGTAGGGCGGTCGATATTCTTAAAGTCTTTAAACTCTTGAAAAGAATCGATTAAATTAATATTGTTCATTTTTACTTAAATGAAATTAAAACCTTTGTTTCTGTTATATCATTTAATGCAATTTGGCTGCTTACCAGTTGCACTTTTTTTCCTTTTTCTTTTACTTGCTCCTCAATGGTAATGGTGCTTTCGTTTGCTTCCACCAATTTACCTTCTTTCTTGTCGCCACTGGCCAGTTTAAGTCCCAACTCACGCCCTATGTTTTTAGCATATTGCCTAAATAATTTTAACGGCTCGCCCACACCAGGAGAAGAAACTTCTAAGTTATAGGCCGTTTCAATTGCATTTTCCTCTTCTAGATGGAAACCTACATGCCTACTGATAGCCACACAATCCTGTATACTAATGCCCTGGTCTCCGTCAACGTGGATAATTAATTTATTGTTTGGGAGCATCTTCACATCCACTAAAAACAAATCTGGTCTATCCGCAATTTTTTCTTCTACCAGTTCACTAACTCTCTTTTCTACTTGCATTGTATTATTTTTTGCTAAATAAAAAGAGGGGACACTCGTCCCCTCTTTTCTTGTTTTGCTCTGCAAAGATACAAAAATAATTTAATTTAAAAAATCAATGCTTCTTAGGGTGAATACCTTAGAAAAGAAAACCAAGAGATTTAATGTTCCACTACTGGAGCGCTTGTCGGCATTTTTGTCGTCTTAGCTTCTACAATTTTATTTACCCTCCCCATCAACCAGATACTGATGACGCTAATCACCACAATTACATACGCCACCATATCATAATGTTCCAAGGGCTGCCCCTTGCCTTTTGAGGTTACAATAAGTCCTGCAGCAATAGAAGCCACACCTCCAGCAATTTGCTGCAATGAGGTGTTGATACTCATAAAAGCACCTCTATCTTGTGGCTCTGGAATAGCTGAAGTGAGTGCCTGTGAAGGAATCATACGGCTCATTACGCCCATCATCATCAGTATATTGACCAAAATCACCGCTAAAAATGGAGTGATCGAGAGGTTGGTATAAACCACACACATCGCCATCATCCACAAGGAAGCCACCGTAAAAATCTTCAGCTTGCTTATTTTGTCACTCAGCTTCCCAATCATAGGAAGGATAATTAATGAGCTTAACCCTGAAACCATGAAAAGCATAGGCAATTGATTTTCAGTAATACCAAGATTATTAACGGCAAAAGCACTACCAAAAGGCATCATCATAAAACCTCCGATAGAAAGTAGTGCTGTAGAAGTAAAGCCGATACGATGTTTCTTTTGCTTAATGGTATGCCATAAATGGGCAATGGCTGTTTTTTCTTTCTTCAGGAAAAGATGCTCCGTTACCGGCCGCAATTTAATGGCAATGAACAGAGCAGTAACCGCCGCTATCCCAACTACAAGCCAAAACGGCGCTTCCCAGCCCCAAAGATTGGCTAAATAAAGTCCAATGGGAACACCCAGTACTTGACTTGCGCCGAAAGCCATTTGCACAAAGCCCATTACCCTGCCACGTTGTTGCAAACTAAACAAATCGGTGATGATGGCCATGCCTATAGAACTGATTACCCCACCGAAAATGCCCGTAATGACGCGAGCTGCCACTAGTTCTACATAAGTATGGGATAAGCCACAAAAAACGGTACCCAATATAAAGCCAGCATAAAAAAACAACAAAAGCTTTTTGCGATCAAACTTATCGGCAAAACCTGCGGTTAACAGCCCTGATACACCAGCGCTTAAGGCATAAGCCGAAACCACTACCGCAAATTCCTTAGGACTAAGACTCAATGACTTCATTAGAATATCACCTAATGGCGACATGACCATAAAATCAAGGATAACGGAAAACTGCGTTAACGCCAATAATAAGATTACTAGTTTCTGATAACTGGTAAATGTACTGGTTTTTTGCTCGGACATTGGAAGGGGTTTAGCCGCCAAAGATAGCAATCCTAAGCACTACTTATTCATTGTTAAAGCGAGAGTCAAAAATTAACGCTCCAACTTTCTTTCCTGCAGTTTAGGGTTGTGCCCTAAATCAGATTTAAGAATATCCTTAGTTTTCCCAAAGCTTGAATTTAGGACGGTTTGCACCACATAAGTAGTTCCTTTTACAAATGGCTGTTGAGGGGTAAAGACAAGTGTTTTATCTACCACTTGTAAACTTCCTTTGATTAGGCTGTCCGCTCCTTGGCTCTCCTGATCTACCGCCTCTACGCTGAGTAAGGCTTCTGCAAAAGCAGTATCAGCGAGATGTTGACGAAGCTGATAAAGGTTGGCCTCCTCTATTCCAACAAGCACAATTTTGGTACTATCACTAGAAAAGCGGATATCCAAACTTTTATCGCCCTTGAAAAAACAAGCGCTAAAAATTAAACAACATGCAATAATTAGTGTTATTTTGCTGAACATTTAACGAAGTTACTATGATTAAATTAATTTTAGAAGTACTATTGATGGGCCTTGCCGTATTAATTGGGGCTTATTTAGTACCCGGCGTTAGTGTAGATGGCTACGGAAGTGCCATTATTGCCGCACTTTTAATTGCCGCAGCCAATGCTACCATAGGCCTAATACTTCGGGTATTTACCTTTGTCCTTAATTTTTTAACCTTGGGACTGGTATCTTTTATTATTTCGGTTCTGATGATCCTTTTAGTAGACAGCTGGATGACTGGCTTTAATACTTCGGGGTTTCTATCTGCCGCAATTCTTGCCATTGCGGTTACCGTAATCAAAATGATTTTGGATGCCGCTTTTGGCACTTCAGAATCATAAGCGAAAAAAAAATCGACTCTTCTTCAGCAAACACTGAACAAGAGTCGAATAAGATATAAAGAAAGCTTTATTGGAATAGCAAGAATGTCCTAGCCCAATACACTTCTGCTGATGACTACTTTCTGAATTTCCGAGGTACCCTCATAAATCTGGGTGATTTTGGCATCCCTCATCAATCGTTCTACGTGATATTCTTTCACGAAACCGTAGCCTCCATGAATTTGCACGGCTTCAACCGTAACATCCATCGCTACTTTACTGGCAAATAATTTAGCCATAGAACCTTCAAGCGTGTATGACAAACCTTGGTCTTTTAACCAAGCTGCCTTATGGACCAACAATCTAGCTGCTTCTATTTGTGTAGCCATATCGGCAAGCTTAAAGGCAATGGCTTGGTGATCGGCGATAGGTTTTCCAAAAGCTTTACGCTCCTTTGCGTAGGCCAAAGCAAGCTCGTAAGCCCCTGCAGCAATACCCAAAGCCTGTGCCGCAATACCGATACGCCCACCTTCCAGGGTTTTCATGGCAAACTTAAAGCCAAAGCCATCTTCGCCAATACGGTTTTCTTTGGGTACTTTTACATCGTTGAACATTAACGAATGGGTATCAGACCCGCGAATGCCAAGTTTATTTTCTTTAGGCCCAATGGTAAAACCAGGCGTTCCTTTTTCAACAATAAACGCATTGATCCCTTTATGTTTTAGTTCCTTGTGGGTTTGCGCAATTACCAAATAGGTACTGGCTGTACTTCCATTGGTAATCCAGTTTTTGGTACCGTTCAAAAGATAATGATCTCCTTTATCTTCGGCAGTAGTTTGTTGTGAAGTTGCGTCTGATCCCGCTTCTGGTTCAGAAAGACAGAATGCACCAATTTGCGTACCTGCCGCAAGTGGTTTCAAATATTTTTCTTTCTGCGCCTCTGTGCCATATTTTTCCAGTCCGTAACAAACCAGGGAGTTATTTACAGAAACGACTACGGAAGCCGAGGCATCTACTTTCGAAAGCTCTTCCATAACCAAGGCATAAGAAACGCTATCCATTCCTCCGCCATCGTATTTTGGATCAACCATCATTCCCAAAAAACCCAACTCTCCAAGCTTTTTAACCTGCTCTGCTGGAAATTTTTGATGTTCATCTCGGTCTATTACACCGGGCTTTAATTCATTTTGGGCAAAATCTCTGGCTGCTTGCCTAATCATTTGCTGCTCTTCGCTTAATTCAAAATGCATAAAAAGGTAAATTGGTTAGATTTCAAAGATAGTATTTTTCAAATAATACTATGCAAACATAACATTTATTTCGTGCCACATTTTCGTGAAAGAGAGATGTTCAGACGGCTTAAATATCTACCTTCAAAAAACCTATACGCTCAAGTCTTATGCAGTTTACACAAGATTGTTATTTTTGTTAGATGAACCTCGGTCAGCAAATTTTATTTTTCTTTGGTGCCTTAGGTGTTTTCAATGGCTTTATCATTGGCATCTATCTACTGGCCTTAAAAAAACCTTTGTCTACAACATCGATTTTTTTAGGTTTATTTCTTTTATCGCTCTGTTTAAAAATTAGCAAGTCCTTCATTTTCTATTTCTATCCAGATTTACCAGGCATTTATATTCAAATTGGGATTTTAGGCAGTTCGTGGGTAGGTCCCTCACTTTTCTACTTCATTAAATCGGCATTGAGGGTGTCACAAAAAAACTTGACCATTGCCAAATGTACTTATGCCTTTTGGACCGGGGCTATTATTTCCGTAAGCCTGATTGCTCCGTATGATCGTTATCCAGACTTATGGAACAATTATGTATGGACAATTGTTGCGGTACAATTTACATTATATAATGTCCTTTGTGCCTGGCTACTTAAACCAACATTCATCAAACTGTTTTTAAAAAGAGAAAAATTACCCACTACGGAGACGTTATTGTTATCTGTTTTCATAGCGAACCTGATTATTCCCTTGGCTTTTAAACTTCCTCTTTTTTCTTTCTTCAACGGATACTGTATCAGCGGATCTTTGTTTTTCTCCCTTGCACTTTACCTCAACGCTTTCTTATTTATGAGTAAAAGAAGAGGAGAAAATCTGCTTTCAAGGAAGCCAGAAACGGTACGCTACGCCAATAAGAAAATTGATGAGCAGCAAGCTGTGGCCCTTACTGCAAAACTAGATCGAATGATTTCAGAAGGCGCCCTTTACAAAAATCCTGATCTTAAACTGAACGACCTAGCCAGTAAAATGGGTATTTCGGGACATCAACTTTCGCAGCTACTAAACGACAACCTTGGCAAAAGCTTTGCGGCCTATATTAACGAGTACCGAGTTAACGAAGCTTGCCAAATGATTGCCAACCAACAGCACATTAAATTGGAAGCCATTGGCTACGAAGTAGGATTTAACTCTAAGTCTACTTTCTACACCACCTTTAAAAAACATAAAAGCACTACGCCCACGCTTTACAAAGAGCAATTAACAGCTCCTATTGCAACCTAATAAGGGTCCGAATTTATAATTCAGAACTCCTAAATCTGAAAATCAAAACCTCTTTCTTTTCATCCCCGCATAGTTTTGGACTTCAACAAAAATCCAAATACACGCATAATGAAATTTATTTTAGGGCTAAGCCTTTTTTTAGGGGTATTACTTACGGTAAAAGCACAAACCATTAGTGGTCGATTAATTGACGGAAACACGAAAAAAGGCCTAATATTAGCTAGCCCATCCTTAACAAGCCAAGAAAAAACTATTCCAATTAAATATACTGTTAGCGACACCTTAGGTAATTTTGAGTTTAGGAAAATTCAAAACGGAAACTATACCCTTCGGGTGACTTTAATGGGCTATCAACGCATAGAAAAAAGTGTTCTTGTCGACCATCAGCTTAGCAAAACAATCAATTTAGGCAATATCGTTGTTGCAGAAGATCCAAATGTGCTAAAAGAGGTAACCATTACCGGAGGCTTACCTTCTTTTAGCACTAAAAATGGACAGCTAAAAATTGGCATAGCCAACAATGCTTTCTTTAAATCGTCGGCCAACCTACTCGATGTTTTTAGAAAACTTCCTAGATTGCAAGTAGGGCAGGATGGAAGCATGCAGTTGGCCAGCAGAGCAACCCCAACATTATTTATAGATGGCAAACCCGCCAACATGAGCAGTGAGGAAATACTGAGCTACTTAAGCGGCTTATCTCCAGAAATGGTCGAATCGATTGAAATCATCAATCAGCCTTCTTCTAAATACGATGGCGAATATCAGGGAATTATTGATGTAAAGCTAAAGCGTAATCAATCTTTAGGGCTCAAAGGCAGCTACAATGCTAGGCTCCAACGCAACAACTACACCCTGCTTGACCATAACCTAACCCTAGGTTACAAAACACAACGGTTAAGCTATCAACTTGTTGTTGGCCATACCACAGGCAGTACTTATTACAGATATCATTCCTTACAATTTTTAGCCAGCAGCAACGCCATGACCACCGACACCCGCACAGCTACAGCGAATCAGAATTTTAATTTACAGGCACGTTTAACCTATGAAATAAAGCCAACGCAAAGCCTGGAAGTTTTTGCACGCACGCTCCAAGTTAAACGCAACGCGGTTAGTGCAAACCACCTCACCACTCAAGACAATAGTCAACACAATACCCTTGCCCTCGTTAAAAGCGATAACGACGCACACCCAAAACAACACCATTATACGGGAGGACTTAATTACGATGCCCGCTTTAAAAATAGCGAGCTACACGTAATGGCTTCTTTGACGCAAATCAACAACCTACAAACAGAAGATATCCAAAACCGTGATCTGCTTGCGCAAGACTTATTGAGCTATTGGAAAACAAATTCGAAAAACAATATCCAGATTAGAAATTTACAAGCTGATTATACCCAAAACGTCGGCACACAAAAACTAGAATTGGGCGCTAAATTTGCCTACTCCTCAACGGAAAACAATCTTCGTTATGATACTTTAGGTAATGATATCTTTAGCATAGACCCTAAGCGAAGCAACCAATTTCGTTATCAGGAATATATTAGCGCTGGATATTTTTCTTATGTAGGCCAATGGGATAAGTTTAGCTATAGCATTGGTTTAAGGGCAGAGCATACTCGTAGCATCGCCAATTCAATTACTACCGAACAATTGACCGAAAGAGATTACTTGAAATGGCTGCCCAGTATCGATTTAAATTATACTTTGAGCAACACTGAGCAACTTAGCTTTAATTATAGTAGGCGTATCACCAGGCCAACTTTTGCCGCACTCAATCCTTTTCGCTTCTACTACAGTCCTAGGCATTATTGGATTGGGAACCCTTACCTGCAACCGTCTACCACTAGCCTGTTTGCCATAATGTATAGTAGGAAAAGTCTTAACATTTCATTAAACGCTGGCAGAGAAACAGACGTCATGTCTCGTTATCCGGAGTATAATCCAAAGACAGATGAATTGATTTTCTTGGGTAGAAATTTACCTTACCGAAATTTTGCAAACCTTCAAATCAGCTCGCCCATTACGGTTAACAAGTGGTGGCGCATGACACACAACATAGGCTTATTTTACAACAAGGAGCTTACCCCTTATTTTGGACAAACCTATCGCATCCCAATACGCAACTATAACATCAATGGCAGCCAGATATTTACTCTTAAAAGTTGGTTATTCGATGTAAGCTATAGCTATGAGTCGAAAAGTGGCAATGGTTTGTATATTATGGCGCCAGTATATGGGATTGATTTTGGGATACAAAAAGCATGGTTAAAAAACAAGCTCAACACCAAGCTTACTCTTTATGACGTCTTCGACAATCTGAAAAGAAGACTGATTTTTAGGGAGAAAAGCATTATCAATAACGATTTATACCATTATTTTGCAGCGCAAAGATTGGTGTTGGGCATTACCTACAACTTTGGCAGTTCTACCTACAAATCCAAGGAAAATAAACGGAGTGATGAAGAAAATAGAGCTAATTAACAGCTGTTATTTCAACAAACGGTTGTTCTCGTCAGGGAAAACCAATATTGGTTCGTACTTTTTAGCTTCATCAATAGGCAAAGAACCATAAGATATGATGATAAGGATATCACCAATTTGTACCCTCCTTGCCGCCGCTCCATTTAAACAAATAGAACCCGATCCCCTTTCGCCTTTAATCACATAAGTTTCAAAGCGCTCGCCGTTATTGTTGTTCACAATTTGCACTTTTTCATTAGCAATAATGTTGGCCGCATCCATCAAATCTTCATCAATGGTAATGCTACCTACATAATTAAGCTCTGCTTGGGTTACCCTTACACGGTGTATTTTCGATTTTAAGATCTCGATAATCATTTGGCAAAGTTAGGAATTAAGTTTTAGAGTTTGCATCAAACAGTTTTCAGTTTAAAGTCAAAAAGCTAACATGAATAATAGAACTAAATTATTAACCACTTAAGACACCTTAGCGCATTTAATTAGGTTTACCAAGGTATCTTGGGTGGTTAAAAAAACTATTTAATGATTACATTATCGATTAACCGAGTCTGTCCAACCTTAGCAGCGACCAAAGCAACAGTGTTTTGATGTGTTTTTTCTGTGATAGGTAGAAGCGTATCGCCATTGGCAATGGTCAAATAATCCAGTTCTACTTCTGGTATGGTATTGATCATTGCTTTGGCCTCTTTCAAAAGCTGGTCAATTTCTAAGCGATTATAATTTATCTCTATATAAAACAAAGCCTTGCTTAATACTAGCGCATGCTCCCGGTCACTTTGGCTCAAATGTATATTTCTGGAGCTCATAGCCAACCCATCGGCTTCTCTTATAATTGGACAAACGGCAATTTGTACCTCTAAACCAAGCACTTTAACCATGTTCTTAATCATCAGCACCTGCTGAAAATCCTTTTGGCCAAACATGGCCACATCAGGTTTTACCGCATCAAAAAGTTTATGCACAATTTGGGTAACCCCCTGGTAATGACCCTTCCTAAATTCTCCTTCCAACACAAACTCAGCTTCTCCCAAATCTATTTTCCAATGCTCCGGTGTTGGGTAGCCAGGATACATTTCCTTTACCGAAGGCATAAACACAAAATTACAGCCTGCTTCAGTAAGCATTTTAATATCATGCTCTAACGGACGAGGGTATTTCTCCAGATCTTTTGGATCAGTAAACTGAGTTGGGTTCACAAAAATACTGCAGACTACTATATCTGCCAATTTTTGTGCCTCGGCAATTAGTGAAAGATGACCTTGGTGCAATGCGCCCATTGTAGGCACCAATGCTATTTTTAAGCCACTTGTTTTCAAAGGTGTTAGCGAGCTCTGAAGTTCAGCTAAGGTTGCAATTACTTTCAATATGGTGTTTTGTTTTGAGGCTGCTAAATTGAGCATTTCTGTAAAACTTACAAAGCGGGAATAGCAAGATATTGATAAATATTAATATTTTCCGTACCTTTGCCCCTTGATAATCTTTAAATTAACAGTAATTTAATAATATATGGAGATGGCAAAAACGAAGCTACTGATTATTACCCACGAGATGTCGCCTTTCCTCGAACTCACCAAAATTTCTGAAATTACTCGCCAATTACCGCAGGCTATGCAGGAAAAAGGATTTGAAATCCGCATCTTGATGCCCAAATTTGGCAACATTAATGAAAGAAGAAATAGGTTACACGAGGTGATCCGGTTATCAGGGATGAACATTATCATTGATGACAATGACAACCCTTTGATCATTAAAGTGGCATCAATACCAGCGGCTCGTATGCAAGTGTATTTCTTGGACAACGAAGATTATTTCCAAAGAAAGTACGTGTTTAGGGACAAAGAGCATAAGTTCTATGCAGACAATGATGAAAGAACCATCTTTTTCTGTAAGGGAGCATTAGAAACCGTTAAAAAACTGGGCTGGTCGCCTGACGTGGTACACTGCCATGGCTGGATGACGGCTTTAGTTCCTGCATACATCAAAACTACTTACAAAAACGATCCTACCTTTAAAAATGCAAAGGTTGTTTACTCAGTTTACGAAAATTGCTTTGGCGAAAAATTAAATGCAGATTTCCACAAAAAGGCAATCATGAATCACATGACCGCAGACGACACCAAAGCTTTTGCTGAGGGCGACTGTAATAGTTTGCATATCGGCGCCATAACTCACTCTGATGCAGTAGTATTGGCTGATGAGAAGATAGATGACGCGGTGTTAAAATTTGTTAAAGATTCTAATAAACCAACTTTAGCTTTTAATTTAACCGAAAATTATGACAGCTTCTACTCTTTTTATGAAGAAGTTGCCAGTGATGAATTGGTTTCTTTAGCGTAACAAAGGCTTTATTTGATAATAAATATGAGATTTATAAAATTAGACTTATTGACCTTGTTGATAAGTCTTTTTCTTTTCGCCTCGTGCGAACGTACTTCTACCATTGGTTTGGAAGTAGACCCTTCTAATGTTATACAAGGCAACTTGATTGACACGGCAACCATTAGCTCCAGAACGGTAAAAGATGATGCTGGCAATACTAGTGCTCTTACCAGATACCCCTTTGGCTTTCTTAATGATCCAGCTTTAGGGTCAACCACCTCTAATTTGGCCCTATCTGTTAACGTTCCCAGTGAAGCATATAGTTTTGGAACCAACGCCGTACTAGACTCTGCGGTATTGGTGCTAAATTATGCGGGTGAATTTTACGGCGACAGTACCGCGACCTATAACGTTGATGTACACCAGCTCAACAATAATTTGACTAAGGAAAATTCTTTCTTGAGCAACAGAACCTATCCGTTCAACAGTAGCGTAGTAGCTAACTATACAGGCAAGGTTTTTCCAACTACCCCTATCAAAGTTACCGATGTACTTACTGGAGCGAAGGACACAATCAAAACCAACACCCCACAGTTACGTGTGAAATTAAGCAATAGTTTTATCACTAGTAACATTGTCAACCTATCTGCAACCGATTTAAAGTACAATTCTTACTTTCAGGACAAGTTTAAAGGTTTATATGTTCAAATTAAACCTTCAACGCAATCTTCTATGGGCAGCGGAGGTGTAATGTTCTTTAATTTTGCAAGCTCTGCGGGCTCAGGAGTAATGCTGTATTATAGAAAACAAAATGCGACTACAACCACTTTAACGGATACTGTTTCGGTAAACTTTCCAATATCCACAAGCTCTGCGCCTTTGGGAGCAAGCGTATCGCACACCTATTCAACACAGGTACAAGCCCAACTTGATGCACTTAACACAAATCCGAAGCAACAATTTCCAACGACCTACCTAAAACCATTGGGAGGTTTAAGGACTAAGCTTTCTTTTCCATATCTTAAAAAAATGAAAACTGAAGTTGGCGGAAAAATGATTGTCAACAAAGCTGAACTAATTGTTGATTTAAGCAGCGGAACTGATGTAGCTCCTTTTAGGGCCGCACCAAGGATTGCCCTGTATAGAACCGACATTGCAGGACAAAGAAAGAACTTACCAGACAATGATGCTGGCGACGGCGTTACCACCGCTGGAGACCCAAGAGCAAACCCAACAGCATTCGGGGGCTATTTTGACTCGACCAAAAAAAGATATGTATTTGTGGTTACTGCATACATGCAAGATTTATTAGACGACAAAACAGAAGACTACGGCACCTACCTAGCTGTTACCCCTTCCTCTGCTTTTGAGTTTAGCCCTTCATTTGGCGCGGCGTCTCGGGCAATAATCGGCAGCTTCCAGAAGAGTCCCGCAGCGGGAGCAAACCTTATTAAGCTCAATATTTATTACACAAAAGCAAACTAGCGAAAAAATTACGCAAACGTTTGACAAAATCCCTCTAAAGAAATACTTTAGGGGGATTTATATTTTTAACCCCCGAAAAAACATGTGTGGAATTGTAGGCTATATTGGCTTTAGAGAAGCTTGGCCAATTGTTTTAAAAGGTCTGAAAAGACTCGAATATAGAGGATATGATAGTGCAGGTATTGCCTTGATAGACCATGAGAATTTGAACATATACAAGAAGGCAGGAAAGGTAAAGGAGCTCGAAGACTTTGCGGCCGATAAAAATCTTTCAGGCACGATAGGCATGGGTCATACCCGCTGGGCAACCCATGGAGCCCCTTCTGATAGAAATTCACATCCGCATACTTCTCAAAAAGGAAACCTAAGTATCATCCACAATGGCATCATTGAAAATTATGCGACCTTAAAAGAAGAACTCATATCAAGAGACCATTCTTTTACCAGCGACACCGACACCGAAGTCCTGATTCATCTGATCGAAGACATCTATCAAAATAGCAACATTGACTTGACAGAAGCAGTTCGTTTGGCACTAAATGAAGTAACAGGAGCTTATGCTATTGTCATTATGGATGAAAAAAATCCAAACCAGCTAATTGCCGCAAGAAAAGGCAGTCCAATGGTGATCGGCGTTGGCCAAGGCGAGTACTTCATTGCTTCTGACGCAACCCCAATTGTAGAGTACACTAAAAATGTAATTTATTTAAATGATAACGAGATTGCCTTTTTAAAACGAGACGAACTCGAAATCAAACGTTTAGACAATGTCATACAAACTCCCTATATACAGGAGCTCGAGCTTAAGCTCGAAATGTTGGAAAAAGGCGGCTACGAACATTTTATGTTGAAGGAAATTTATGAGCAACCTAGATCTATCCGCGATTGTATGAGAGGCCGCATTTATCCTGAAGAAGGAAAGGTGCAGTTAGGAGGAATCAAGGAATTTGCTGATAAGCTGAAGAACATTGACCGCATTATCATTGTTGCTTGCGGCACCTCCTGGCATGCCGGCTTAGTAGGCGAATATTTAATTGAGGAGTATGCCCGCATTCCTGTAGAGGTAGAATACGCTTCGGAGTTCAGGTATAGAAATCCAATTATTAATGAAAAAGACGTGGTCATTGCAATTTCACAATCTGGTGAAACCGCTGATACTATGGCCGCCATAGAAATGGCCAAAGAAAAGGGAGCGACCATTTTCGGAATATGTAATGTGGTTGGTGCTTCTATTCCTCGTATTACACATGCAGGAGTTTATACCCACGCAGGCCCTGAAATTGGCGTAGCTTCTACCAAGGCATTTACAGCACAGGTAACTGTGCTTACACTAATGGCTTTTTATATGGCACAGCAAAAGGGCACTTTAAGCAGCTCCAAATTAAGAGAACTGCTTACCGAGCTGGATTGCATTCCGGAAAAGATACAAACAGCTTTACTCTCCAATGATTTGATCCAAGAGGTTTCGGCCAAAATCAAGGACGCCAGAAACTGTTTATTTTTAGGCAGAGGTAGTGGCTTCCCTGTGGCTCTAGAGGGCGCCCTAAAACTGAAAGAGATTTCCTACATTCATGCCGAAGGTTATCCTGCAGCAGAAATGAAACACGGGCCAATTGCTTTAATTGATGAAGAAATGCCCGTAGTATTTATTGCTACCAAAAATTCATCTTACGAAAAAGTAATCAGTAATATCCAAGAAGTTAAAGCCAGAAAAGGAAAGGTAATTGCCATCGTTACCGAAGGCGATACAGAAGTGAAAAAAATGGCCGATTACTGCATTGAAATTCCCGATGCAAGTGAGGCCTTCCTTCCACTATTAGCCACCATTCCATTGCAATTGCTCTCTTACCACATCGCAGTGATGAGAGGCTGTAACGTTGACCAACCTAGAAATCTAGCCAAATCCGTTACGGTTGAATAAAACAAAAGCCCCGCAAATGCGGGGCTTTTTAGTATCGTCGTTATTTTTGGTTAGTTATTGTCTGATTAAAAAGGCAAATCCCCCGTTTCATCAATAGAGGTTGAAAAATCATCATCTATTTTATTATTCATATTGCCACTATTTCCATTTGTTGGGGTAGTTGGCTCAAAATCACTTTTTCTTCCCAACATGGTAAAGTTTTCAGCTACCACCTCGGTAACATACTTTTTTACTTTTTCCTTGTCTTCGAATGAACGTGTTCTTAGTTTACCCTCTATGTAAACCAATTTTCCTTTTTGAAGATATTTAGAGGCCACTTCCGCCAAGCCTCTCCATAACACAATATTGTGCCATTCAGTTTGCTCAACTCGTTTACCATCCTTGTTAAATGTCTCTGAAGTAGCTAAGGGGAAACTTGCAACAGTAACACCGCCTTCCAAATGTCTAACTTCGGGGTCTTTTCCCAAGTGCCCCACTAAGATTACTTTGTTAATACCTGACATAAATATATTTGATTAGTCTATATGTTTTTCAATAAAATCCCCAATAATTTTGGGATGAGGTAATTGTTTAAACGTCGTTAATTTAACCGATTTAATTTCGGCGTGTTGATTAAAGTTAACAATATAATTATCTATTGCAAAAAATTGAACATATATTGTTTGGTGCGTCAAAGCATGTTTTTTGCTTTCTAAAACCGTAAGCTCTACGTCCTTTCCAAACAGCTCATGTACTTTCGTCAACAGCGCCACATCATCAATCGCGACCTCGTGTTCTGATTCTATTAGAGGAAAATCATACAGTTGTTGCCAAACATCGCCAGACTGTCTTTGCTTGGCAAGTATTTCATCGTCATTTATACCAACAAAATAATTAAACCATCGTTTTCTTATTTTTACTTTTTTAAGCTTCAAGGGCAATTGCTCCACCTTTCGATGCTGATAAGCATAACAGCCAAGCTTTACAGGACATTGGCTACAAAGCGGTGATTTCGGCTTGCAATGCAGTGCGCCAAACTCCATGATAGCTTGGTTATACACAGAAGGCTCTTGATCTTGGATGAGTTCCTGCGCCAATTGTGCAAACTGCTTTTGTCCTTTTGGAGAGTTGATCGCCTCTTCAACTCCAAAATAACGCGCTAACACACGGTAAACATTTCCATCTACAACAGCCTGCTTCTCATTACTGGAAAAAGAAGAAATAGCAGCAGCCGTATAGCCACCTATCCCCTTTAGCTTTACCAAGTCTTGATAGGTTTTAGGAAAATCGCCGCCGAAATGGTCCACCACATATTTAGCAGTATGTAGCATATTACGTCCCCTTGAATAATAGCCCAACCCCTGCCAAAGCTTTAGTACACGCTCCTCGGAAGCACTCGCAAAAGCCTTAACATCAGGAAAATTCTCTAAAAATTTTAGGAAATAAGGGAGGCCTTGTTCTACCCTAGTCTGCTGAAGGATAATTTCTGAAAGCCAAATTACATAAGGATCTGTGGTATCTCTCCAAGGCAGATCACGCTTATTTACAAAGTACCATTTAACAATTTCGGACTGAAAAGACATTGTAACAAAAGTACAATAAAAGCGATTAAAACCGTAAAACTTGCAATGCCATGATGGTTGCTAGCAGAAATAAATCATCTTTTATTTTCCTATCTCGTTAAAAAGCAATACTTTTGCAACCCCAAATCAGATGTAATTAAAAAACACACACAATAATTAATTAATTTTAGAAATATGACTAAGGCAGATATTATTGCTGAAATATCAACAAAGACAGGGATTGAGAAAGTTGACGTTCAAGAAACAGTGGAGGCATTTTTCAAAGTAATCAAAAACAACATGATCAACGGCGAAAATGTTTACGTAAGAGGTTTTGGCAGTTTTGTAGTAAAGAAAAGAGCTCAAAAAACTGCTAGAAACATCTCTAAAAACACCGCTATCATTATTCCAGAACATTTTGTTCCTAGCTTTAAGCCAGCAAAAGTATTTGTTGACAAAGTGAAAAACAGCACTAAAAAAGTTAAAGCAGAAGCTTAATATTTGACATTTATGAAAAGCCCACGCACCACACAGATTGTAATTATTGCAGGTATTGTATTGCTTGTGGGCTTTTTATTTAGCCAAAATATTAAAGGTTTAGTGAAGCCTAAGGAAGATGCAACTGCGGGAATGCCGCAGGAAACAGCAACCCAAGGCATTAGTTTGGCCGAAGCTTCGGCTACCGCCAAAAACTTAATCAGCAATGCCGCCGCAAAAGAATTCACTTCTTTAGAGAGTGCTTTCCAAAAAGCACAGGGCGAAGAAAAAGCGAACCAAGCAAAGGTTTTAGCTCAAAAATGGGATGATTTGGAGCAAGCTGTTCCTAGTGCGCTTTATTTAGAGGAAGTGGCCAAAGAACAATCTTCATTACAAAATTGGGTTAAAGCTGGCGATCGTTTTCTAAAAGCTTTTGACAATACACAAGACAGTTTAGTGAAGCCTGCAATGCTCCAAAAAGCAAATCAAGCATTTACCAAAGCCGTTGCGATTGATTCAACAGATTTAGATGCGAAAACTGGAATGGGTATCACCGTTGTAAACGGCATGGGTGCTCCTATGGAAGGTATTGCCATGTTGTTAGACGTGGTAAAAAAAGATCCAAAAAACTTTAAGGCAAACATGAACTTAGGTTTGTTCGCCATTAAATCTGGTCAGTTTGACAAGGCCATTACCCGCTTTGAGGATTTGATCAAAAACATTAAGGCTACTCCTGATGCGTATTTTTATTTGGCTACGGCTTATGAAAACCTAGGGAAAAACCAAGAGGCTATTGACGCCTATCTACAAAGCAAAAAACTCGCAGCCAACCCTACTTTATCTGGTTTCATAGATAAGAAGGTAGCTGAGTTGAAAAAATAAATTAATAGAATTAATAAAAACATTTAAAACTTCAAGATTATGCCAAGCGGTAAAAAAAGAAAAAGACATAAAATGGCTACCCACAAACGCAAAAAACGTTTAAGAAAAAACAGACACAAGAAAAAATAATTTTTCTTAAGTGTTTTGGCCAAAGGTAAATGCTCAACAGTATTTACTTTTGGATTCTAAGTTTTTTGGTCCATGTGTTAATAAGGCGTTAAGGCCTTAAAATCTGTAGCTTTGGTAAAGGAATTAATAATAGATTCTACTCCCACGGGAGTAACCATAGCTTTAATAGAAGACAAGCAACTTGTTGAGCTTCACAAAGAACACGTTAACAACAACTACGCTGTAGGCGATATTTATTTAGGCCGCATTAAAAAGATTATGCCCGGCCTAAATGCTGCGTTTGTAGATGTTGGTTACGAAAAAGATGCGTTTTTGCATTACTTTGATTTAGGCCCCCAGGTACAATCTCTGATAAAGCTAACAAAGATTAGACGTAACGGCACACCGGGCACTTTATTGGATAACTTTAAACTAGAAGCTGACATCAACAAGGCCGGGAAAATCTCGGAAGTTGTTAGCAAAAATTTACTGGTACCAGTACAGATCGCCAAAGAACCCATTTCTACAAAAGGCCCCAGATTAAGTTCGGATCTTTCCATTGCAGGAAGGTACACCGTACTGGTTCCTTTTTCGAATGTGATCTCCATTTCAAAAAAAATAAAAAGCAATACCGAACGTGGTCGCCTTAAAAAGATCATTGAAAGTATAAAGCCCAAAAATTTCGGAGTAATCATTAGAACGGTTTCTGAAGGAAAAGGCGTTACCGAATTACAAAAAGACTTACTGGACTCTATTTCCAAATGGGAAAACTTCATGAAGAAGCTACCTGAAACGGAGCCATCTAAGCGTGTTTGGGGCGAAATGGATAGGACATCAACGCTTATCCGCGATATTTTAAATACCGATTTCGCTAATGTTTATGTAAACGACCAAGCATTATTTGAAGACATTCGCTCTTACGTGCATGAAATTTCACCAGAAATGGAGCGTATTGTAAAGCAATACAAGCATAAAGAGCCTATTTTTGACCACTTTGGGGTTGAAAAACAAATTAAAAACGGTTTTGGAAAAACCGTGAACTTGGCCGGAGGCGCCTACCTAGTAGTAGAACACACCGAAGCTTTGCACGTCATCGACGTGAATAGCGGTAATAGAACCGCTAGTAAAGAGAACCAAGAAGAAAATGCGCTTCAGGTTAACAAAGAAGCTGCTAAAGAAATTGCCCGCCAATTGAGGCTAAGAGATATGGGCGGTATTGTGGTCATTGATTTTATTGATATGCACAAGCCAGCTAATAGAAAAGTGTTGTTTGACCACCTGAGGGAGTTAATGCTTCAGGATAGAGCAAAACACACTATTTTACCTCCTAGCAAATTTGGCTTGGTACAAATCACTCGTCAAAGGGTAAGACCTGAGATGAACATTGTAACGGTTGAAAAATGTCCAACCTGTGATGGCACAGGGGAAATAAAAGCAAGCATTGTGTTGATGGATGACATTGAAAGCAACTTGACTTATATTCTTCGTGAGCAGAACGAAAAAAATATTACGCTGAATGTACACCCTTACATTGCTGCGTTTATTAAAAAAGGGTTAGTTTCCTTACAATGGAAATGGTTCTTCAAATTTGGACAATGGGTGAAGGTTAGGGCGATATCTTCTTATCACTTAACTGAATTTCACTTCCTATCTTCTAAGGATGAAGAAATCAAACTTTAACAAACAAAAAAAGTCCCGCAAATGCGGGACTTTTTTTGTTTAAAACTCGCTTAGCATTTCCAAACGATTAAGTCTAAATTCGTAAAATATAAATGCGGTGATAAATCGCCATTCGTCAATCTAAAAATCTAAAATCAAATTGGCTAAAATCAAATCAGCATATTTCTGTCAGAGCTGTGGCTACGAGTCGGCCAAGTGGCTGGGCAAATGTCCTTCTTGCCAGCAGTGGAATACCTTTGTAGAAGAAGTGGTAGAAAAACCTTCTGCGGCATCGGCCGTATGGAAAACCTCTACAGGACAACAAAGAGTAGCCAAGCCTAGCAAGCTGGAAGACATTACCAGTGCCACTGAAGAAAGATTGCTTACTGGCGACGCAGAATTGGACCGGGTTTTGGGTGGTGGCTTGGTTCCTGGCTCTGTGACGTTAATTGGCGGCGAACCAGGCATCGGCAAATCAACATTGATGCTTCAACTAGCGCTCAACATCAATCAAAAGAGAGTGCTGTATGTCTCTGGAGAGGAAAGTGAACAACAAATCAAAATGCGTGCAGAGCGCATCACTAAAACACCAAAAGCCAATTGCTTTATTCTTACCGAAACCTCCACCCAAAATATCTTCAAACAACTGGAGCAACTACAGCCTGAAATTTTAGTGGTCGATTCAATACAGACCTTACATTCGGCGCATATCGAATCAACCCCGGGCAGTGTTTCTCAAGTACGAGAGTGTACCGCAGAACTACTGAGATTTGCGAAGGAGACTGCTACTCCCGTTTTCCTGATTGGACATATTACCAAAGACGGGGCCATTGCAGGACCGAAGATTTTGGAACACATGGTAGACACAGTTCTGCAGTTTGAAGGCGACAGGCACCATATTTACCGCATTTTACGCTCCATTAAAAACCGTTTTGGAGCCGCTGCTGAACTAGGAATTTATGCCATGCATGGTAATGGCCTAAGAGAAGTTTCCAACCCGTCGGAAGTATTGCTTTCGCAACGTGACGAAGAACTGACAGGCATCACCATCGGAGCAACTATTGAAGGTGCCAGACCAATGGTAATTGAAACACAAGCATTGGTAAGTACTTCTGCTTACGGAACCCCGCAGCGCTCGGCTACAGGATTTGACACCAAGCGTATGAACATGCTCTTAGCGGTACTGGAAAAAAGATGTGGATTTAGATTAAGCGCTAAAGACGTTTTCTTAAATATCGCAGGGGGTATTAAAGTAGAAGATCCAGCAATAGACCTTTCCATCATTGCAGCCATTATCTCTTCTCATGAAGACATTTCTATCTCATCAAAGATTTGCTTTGCGGCTGAGGTAGGGCTTTCTGGGGAAATAAGAGCGGTCAATAGAATTGAACAACGTATCTCAGAAGCAGAGAAATTAGGCTTTGAGAAAATCTTTATCTCAAGCTATAATTTAAAAGGCTTTAACAAGGATAAATTTAAAATTGAGCTGGTTACTGTTTCTAAAATTGAGGAGGTTTTTTCTGCATTATTCGGTTAACTGAAAAAATATTTTGCCCATTTGTACTATGATGATTCTTTTGACGTTTTTAGAGCAGCAGAAAATCTAAGTTTGATCACGGATAGTTATTTAGAAAGATTTTAAATATCTTTGCTCCTCAATCCTAACTAGATATTAAAACAAATAGTAATGAAAAAATTAATTTTAAGCTTAGTTTTTTGTGCTTTAGCAAGTGTTGGTTTTGCGCAAGATAACGTAGAAGGCCAATCATTTGGCGAAGGTGTTAAAAAAGGAAACATCATTGCTGCTACAGACGTAAACGCCAAGTTGGGCAAGGAAACTAAAGCAGATATGAAAGTAGAAGGCGAAGTAGTAACTGTTTGCAAGAAAAAAGGCTGCTTCATGACCGTTAAAATTTCGGACAGCGAAACCATGTTTGTTAAATTTAAAGACTACGGTTTCTTTATGCCAAAAGACATGCCTGCTGGTACTAAAGTAGTGATTGACGGCTTCGCTCAAAGAAAAGAAACCTCGGTAGAAGATTTGAAGCACTATGCTGAAGATGCCAAAAAATCTCCTGAAGAAATAGCAAAAATTACCCAGCCTAAAAAAGAAATCGTTTTTGAAGCGAAAGGCGCAGTAATTTTAAAGTAATTAGAAAGGTTCTCCTTTTTAATATTGATTGATTGAAAAGCCCTAACTCACGTTAGGGCTTATTTTTTGCTTCAAACCAATTTGTAATTTTTTTAATAAACAAAGATTTAATTATTAATTTTTTTTAATTATTGGTTTTTTGCGCTATCTTCACTCTATTAACAAATGAAACCTAATTAAATGATGAAACTAAACAGAACAACCTTTCTGATTGCCGCCCTTTCTGTATTGGGTACAAAAACCTATGCCCAACAGCTCAGCAAAGAACAAAACCAAGCTTTGCTAAATGCCAAACAAGGCGCCATTGTTAAGCTTGAAGGGTTCTTAACCGAGAAAACTGCTCAAATTCCTTTTCAAAAATATCCAACTCCAGGCCCTCAATACATCATCTCTGACGATCCTGAATATATCCGTGTGCCAGAGGCGATTGCCCTAAAAGAAAGTGTAGTACCCGGTTCTGTTCGTTTCTATTTGTACAATGTGAACGGTGTAGTAGAACCTCAAAAAATAGACAGGAAAATCATTGCCATGATTAAAAATACTGGCAAGGCTCCTATGCGCATTAAAATGTTAAAATATGTAACCCAAAAACCAAGCACCAATTATTTCAAATTAGGTAAAGAAGGTTTAGCTTCGTTCTTTGCAGCTCAACCTAGCGAAGAGGTACGCATAGTAAAACCAGGTGACGCAGTTCCTATTGATGATAAGCTTGAGCAATATGTAGTAAAATACGACGAGCTTGTTCATGGTTTTTACGAATTTGTGATTGATCAGCCAGCTGAAATTACCGTATTGCAAACCGACCTTAAAACCAGTGGAAAAGACGCCTTAAAGCGCATTACCAATATTTTACCTCCTAAAACCAAAAGCGGTGCGGGCAGAGGTTTGTATGGCGTAAGCAATTACCACGTAAATAACACAGCCGTAATTGACACTAAAAACGGCACCTCGGCCCTAGTTGTTGCTGATGGTGTAAATGATCCTTGGATTATTGGACGTGAAGGCACCACTGGCCAACAAGCTAAACTTGCCGGAAATTATGGCGTAATGTACGATATTGAATTAAAGTGGAAAAGCACCGACGGTAAAGGGCTAGCCTTAATCACTTGGAATTCACGCTCGGCAGACAATAAATGGTGCAGTGGAATGGCCGCCGCCATGAAAGTAAGTGAAGGAAAATTTAAAGAAGGTATTATCCAATTACCGAAAGATGAATTGGTGACGAAATCGGCCCCAGAAGCGGTATTGATCCAAGTTTTTAAACCTTCGGGTAAAGGCGAAGAGCAAACTATCAAATTAACTTATTCGCCTCCAGGTGCATCTTGCCTACCAACCCCATTAATTTTGGTTCCTGTTGATTTAAATCCATAATGATGAGATTATTCAAACTCATCTCTATCCTATTTTTCTTGGGCGTATCTTCATTATATGCCCAAGAAACTTTAACCATTTCCTCTCCAAAAAACCTCAAGCAAACAGACTCGGTCCTGGTATTTAAACCCAAACAAATGTCGGGCAAAACAGCCTTGGTTTATCTGCTTCACGGACATAGCGCCAATTACAAGAGCTGGAGCAAATTGGCCAACCTTCAAGCGTTGGCAGACCAATATAATTTCATTATTGTATGCCCTGATGGTTTGAAAAAAAGCTGGTATCTTAATTCCCCAAATCCCGACAGCACCCAATATGAAAGTTTCTTTTTGGATGAATTGATGCCAACCATCAACAAAAAATATCCGGTAGATATTCAACGTATTTTCATCACGGGAGCTAGCATGGGCGGTTTTGGAGCGATGTGGATGATGACCAAATATCCGCACCTATTTGCTGGAGCAGGCAGTACTTCAGGCGTACTAAACCTCCGTTATTCTGCTTTCAGGAAAACAACCATTACCTATCTTTTGGGTACTTACGATGACAAAAACCTGCTTTACGATGAGTATTCGCCCGTCAATAAACTATCCGCGCTACAAGGCCAAAACAAGGCGCTCATTTTTGATACGGGTACCGAAGACTATCTTTACATTACCAGTAAGCAGTTTAGGCAAAAATGTGATGAGCTTAAAATAAAAGCGACTTACATTGCGCAACCAGGCGGACATACTGGTGGCTATTGGAGCAAAACCATCCTTAAACATTTTGAGTTCTTTGCCGAACATCTCAAAAACTAACCAGATGAAAAATCTATTTAAAGCATTATTATTTACTTTTTTAGTTCATAACGCTAATGCTCAACAAAGTGGTATTCCTTTGATTCCCCAACCCTCACAATTGACATTGGGCAATTCTTCCTTAAAAATTAATGGCCAAACCTCCATTGCACTACCAAAGGAAAAAGAAGATCAGACTTTGGTCAATCATTTCCGCGAGCAACTTTCCGCTGTTTTAAACACCAAGATCAAAACTAATGCTGTTCCGCTAAGCAAAAACAGCATTTCGTTTGCGATTAAAAAAGACCTTCCGAAAGAGGCTTACCAACTCGATGTCACCAAAAACAATGTGGTGATCAGTGCTTCAGAGCCTGCTGGTTGGTTTTACGGGTGGCAAACCTTTATGCAAATGCTTCGATTAAAACTAGAAAAGGGAAAAGAGGTTTCCTTGAAAGAAGTAAGCATTAAGGACGAACCCAAGTTTGGCTGGCGAGGTTTAATGATTGATGTGAGCAGGCATTTTTTCAGCAAGGAGGTTTTAAAAAGATACATCGACCAAATGGCGAAATACAAGTTCAATGTGCTTCACCTCCACCTTACGGATAATCAGGGATGGCGATTGGAAATTAAGCAATTGCCCAAACTAACAAGTGTAGGTGCTTGGCGGGTTCCGCGAACAGGGTATTGGAGCGGCATGCCGGCCCCAGAACCAGAGGAAAAAGCGACTTATGGCGGCTATTATTCCCAAGAAGACATTAAAGATTTAGTGGCTTATGCTAAACAGCGCTTTGTAGATATCGTTCCGGAGATCGATCTACCAGGCCATAGCTTAGCTTTTGTGGCTTCTTATCCCGAAATCTCCTGTACCAAAACACCACAACAGGTACTTGCTGGCGACCCTTGGAATGCAAAAAGAACTAACGTGGTATGCGTAGGCAACGATTCTACCTACACTAAAATTGATCAGATCATTACCGAAATCGCAGAAATTTTCCCTTCTAAATATATTCACATTGGTGGCGATGAAGTGACCAGAAACTATTGGAGCAATTGCACGGTTTGTCAAAACCGTATTGCTAAAGAAGGTTTAAAAAATGCAGATGAACTGCAAAGTTATTTCGTGAATAGAGTGGCCAAAATGGTGATTGCGAAAGGAAAAACACCTATTGGATGGTATGAAACTCTAGAAAAGGGATTGGACAGCAACATTGTGCAAATGAGCTGGAAAGACGAGAAAGGTGCAGTTAAATCTTCCAACGAAGGAAAAAAAGTAATTTTAACCCCTGCTTTCTTGACCTATTTGGATTTTTACCAAGGCGATCCCTATCTGGAAAATGCTCCTTTTACAGTAAATAGACTTAGCAACAGCTATAAGTTTAACCCACTACCTGATGGCATTAACGTTAAAAATGTAATTGGCGGTCAAGGAAGCTTATGGACTGAACAAGTTCCAAATGAGCGTAAGCTACAATTTATGACTTGGCCTAGAGGTTTTACCTTATCAGAAAACTTGTGGTCAACGGCACCTAAATTAAGCTGGGCTGATTTCTTTAACCGGATCGAAGCGCAGCTGCCATTACTAACCATCGATAGCACTAACTATAGCAATTATTTTTATGATGCGATTATCAGCGCCAAAAAAGGGCAGAATGATGAAGTTGTACTTAATATTGACACAGAAGTTCCGGAACTAGCCATTTATTATTCTTTTGATGATACAGATCCTGATCAATTTTACCCAAAATATAACGGACAGGCCCTTTCCATCCCAAAAGGGGCAAAAAACATTAGAGTGGTTAGCTACAAAGGTGCGATACAAAAAAGCAGGATTGTACGCTTACCAATTGCTGAGCTGAAGAAGAGGGCAAAGCTTTAAACTAACATGAACTCGGGATAAGCATTTTGTGATTTTTCATCATCTCCGGCCCTAGCAAACCCTCTTCGTTCTACTAAAATCGGCCTTGGCCTGTTCGGGTTGCACAAATTGGCCCTAGTGGTTCCTCTAATAGAACAGGGCGCAGCCGTGGATTTTTTTGCATACTTTTTTCATCTATAGGAAAAAAGTATGTCCGCGAAGCGACAGAACCTTAAATAGTCGCAAAAAAGATATTTTTGGATAATATATAGCTTAGAAAGTGATTTCTTAACCCTAATTCGCTTTAAACTAAACCAAGCAGGCGGTTTCTCACGAGCAAACAAGCGCCGATAACCCCTGCTTTTTCTCCAAGTTTAGACATTCTCAACTGCGTATCATTATTCACCAAGCTAAGGGAATACTTATTCAATGCGCTTTTAATAGGTAAGCGAATGTATTCCCCTGTTGCGGCTAGGCTACCTCCCAAAATCACCATTTCAGGATTAAAAATATTGATCAACACAGCAATACCCTTACCCAGCTTTTCGCCTACTTCGGCAACCAATTCAATGGCCAATACATCGTCGTTAATGGCCGCATCAATAATGTCGTTCAGTTTGATTTCCTCGACCGGCATTCCCGATAAAACAGAGGTAGAGCCTTCAGCTAATTTTTCTTTAAACTTTCTCACCAAAGCCCATCCAGAAACTTCCGTTTCCAAACAACCTTTTTTTCCGCAGCTGCATAGAATTTCATTATTAAAGAAAGGAATGTGGCCAAACTCACCCGCAAAACCAGATTTACCATAATAAAGCTGACTGTTGATCATGATTCCGATACCCATGCCATAATCCATGTTTAGGAAAAGGACATTCTCTTCTTCATGTACAGCCCCCGCAGAAAACTCTCCAAAAGCCATGGCCCTTGAATCATTTTCCAAAAAAATCCTGAGGCCAATATTTCTTTCAATTACTTTACTTAGCGGTTCTTCGTTGAAATGAAAGAAACTATAGCTATATCCTGTTGAATAGTTAATCCTACCCGATAGATTAAGCCCTGCACCTAATATTTTTTCTCTTTTTACAGGCGCCTCTTTTACAAAATTATTAATAAGCTCACAAAGTTGGTTTAAGGATTCCTCGCTATTGTTTAAACTATAGGGGATATTCTCCTTCACATGCACTAAGTTCTTTTGCAAATCGGTTAACCCAATGTTGATGTGTGACTTTTTAACATCTACTCCCAAAAAGTAGCCAGATTCCATCACCAAGCCATAGATATTTGGTTTTCTACCTCCTCTCGATTGTAGTTTTCCGAAATCTTTCACCAATCCTTCAGCAATTAAATCATTCAACACATTGTTGATTTTAGGAGTACTCAAACCAAGTTCCCCACACAAATCAGCAATGGTAGAATTGCCATTTTTACTGAAATATGCCACTATTGCCTTCTTGATGGTTACATTTTTATAGGCAACACCTGAAATGTTCTCATCACTGAGTTCGTTAAAGAAAGTCATTTTTATTAATAAATTTTAAAAATCAAAATTAGAATAATATCTCACTAAACCTAACAAACAGACTGTTTTTATTGGAATTCTGACAATCATAAAATTAAAAAATTAAAAAAATAATGTTACACTTATTAATTTTTTTAAAAAAGTATTTATATTTACCCTTCAACCAGCAAAGGCCTACATGAACAGACTAACCTCAATTGCAACCGCATTGGCATTAACTGCTTCGATATGTGCGTGCAGTAAATCAAATTCTGGCGATTACCACCCAAAACAAGAGGTTGTGCCAGTGGATTCTACTGCCTTGACTAACCTACCTACTGATTGGAAAAAAGCAGTGCATTTGATGAAGGACTTCCCTACGGGCATTCAGGTTTATCTGAACAAAAAAGCCATTAACAGCAAGACGACCTTACTGTACGCTGTAATTTTTGATCCAAAACTGGTTGAACTGAAACCTATTGTTTCTGCCACCAATAAAAAAGTAAGCGATTTTTACCAAGAAGAAATTGGGAGAAAATTTGCCTGCATCAATGGTGGTTTTTTTGGCACCAATGCTTCTTATAGCTTGAGCATGTTTAATGGCGTAGTAAGTGCCATCAACATTAAATCGCTGACCAGAACCTACAATGGTGTCAATGCAACCTATTATCCTACTCGTGCTGCTTTCGGTTTAACCGCTAATCATACGGCAGAAGTAGCTTGGGTTTATCATGTAGGAGCAGGAAACGGAACCATTTACAGCTATCCAACACCATCTCCCAATCTGCTTAATACTGCCCCACAAGCTGTACCCAGTGCAAACTTCCCTGCTGGCGGAAACATTTGGAATATAAACAGCGCCATTGGAGGCTCCCCAATGCTCATTAAAAACGGGAACATCAACATTACAGACGAAGAAGAGCTTATAGTGATTGACAACAATTCTTCAAGAGCTAGATCTGCCATCGGTTACACCGCCAATAACAAGGTTATTCTTTTCGCAGCAGAAGGGAACAACACTAATGGAGCAATAGGCCTAACCCTTGCGGAGGTCGCTCAGGCCATGAAAGAAATGGGCTGTGTTGGCGCCATTAATTTAGACGGTGGTGGTTCTACAGCACTTTACATCAACGGCATACATACCGTAAAACCTTCTGACGCAGCAGGTGAAAGACCAGTAGTTACAGCCCTCATCCTTAAAAGCAAATAACCAAGTATGAATATAAAATTTACCAAATTCTTTGTTTTCGGTCTTTTGCTAAGCTGTTATTCGGCTTTTGCACAAGTAAACCATAAAACAGATGTTTTAATTATTGGAGGCGGTGCCAGCGGCACAACGGCTGCCATCCAATCGGCCCGCATGGGGGTGAAAGTATTAGTAGTGGAAGAAACCGAGTGGCTGGGAGGCATGCTTACTTCGGCTGGGGTTTCGGCTATTGATGGCAACCACAACATGCCATCGGGCTTATGGGGCGAATTTAGACAACACCTTTATGATTATTACGGCGGTCCCAAAGCAGTAGAAACTGGATGGGTGAGCAACACCCTTTTTGAACCTTCTTTTGGCAATATCACGCTCAAAAAGATGGCACAAAACGAAAATCTGAGCATTTGGTATAAAAGCAGCTTAAGCAACATCACCAAAAATGGCAAATTATGGCTGGCCGAAATCAACAATAAAGGGAAAAAACAGACTGTTGAAGCAAAAGTAGTGATTGATGCTACAGAGCTTGGCGACGTGATGGCCAAACTGAAAGTCCCTTACCGTGTTGGGATGGACAGTCGCTACGACACCGGAGAAAGTTTTGCGCCAGAGAAAGCCAATAACATTATCCAAGATTTAACTTACGTAGTGGTTTTGAAGGATTTCGGACCTAACGCCAATAAAACAATCAAAAAGCCCGAAGGCTACGACCCAAAGGAGTTTGATTGCTGCTGTGATGTTCAAGATCCGGCTTCGCATGACAATACCCCAAAAATTGACTGCAGCCAAATGATCACGTATGGCAAATTACCTAATGGCAAATACATGATCAACTGGCCAAAATGTGGTAACGATATTTATTTGAACATTATTGAAATGAACGATGCGGAGCGCAAAGAAGCTTTGAAAAAAGCTAAACTACATAGCTTGCGTTTCATCTATCATTTACAAACCAAATTAGGTTTTAAAAATTTAGGCATTGCCGATGATGAGTTTCCAACAGCTGATCGTTTGCCAATGATTGCTTATCACAGAGAATCTCGTCGTTTAAACGGTCAAGTAACTTTAACCTTAAATGATGTGACTTCACCTTACACTCAAAAAACAGCATTGTACAGAACAGGCGTTGCCGTTGGCGATTATACCATTGATCACCATCACCTTAAAAATCCAGATGCACCACAAATTGATTTTGTGAAAATCAAAGTGCCTTCGTACAACATTCCTTTGGGTGCTTTGGTTCCCAAAACAGGCGAAGGCCTAATTGTAGCCGAGAAAAGCATCAGTGTAACCAATATCGTAGCTGGGGCTAGTCGTTTACAACCTGTAGTGTTAGGAATTGGCCAGGCTGCTGGAGCGTTAGCCGCTACGGCAGTACTTAGCAACACCGATCCTGCAAACATTAACATCAGAGCCGTTCAAAACGCATTGTTAGAAAGCAAAGCTTATTTAATGCCCTTCATCGATGTAAAACCGAATGACCCTTCTTTCAAAGTCATCCAAAAAATTGGGGCAACAGGCATCTTAAAAGGCACAGGACTTTCTTACAAATGGGCCAACCAAACTTGGTTCTACCCTGAGCTTCCTGTAAGCGAGTGGGATTTGGTTACCGGCCTAAAAGCTTTCTATGCTCCTTTCGAGGAAGTACATCCTTCGGGAAATTTAAGCACTGCAGATTACTTGGCAAAAGTGGTGAAAGCCATCAGCAAAAAAGAAGTAAAGACGGATCAGATCCTTAGCTATTTAAAACAGCAAAACTTTAATGGCCTAACCGCCGAAAGTAACTTAACCAGAAGAATGGTGGCCCATGTGCTAGACCAATTTCTAAATCCTTTTAATGCGGAAATAGACTTCACCGGAAAAACAAAGCAAGCAACTAACAACCAAACAAATTAATAATTAACCATGAAGAAACGATTTTCAGTAAGAAAAGAAGGCTTTCTAGCCCTATTAGTGTTACTGCTATTCACTTTAACAAGTTCCGTAATGGCACAAACAAAGGTGAGTGGAACGGTAAATGATGATCAGGGAGAAATTCTTACGGGGGTAAGTGTTTTGGTAAAAGGCACCAAAATAAGTACCACCACCAACCAAGATGGTAAATACCAAATTACCCTACCTGCAGGCTCAACCACTTTGGTATTTAGCTATTTGGGTTACGAAACCAAAGAAGCCACTGCCACAGGAACAGATCTTAAAATTAGTCTTAAATCTAGCGTATCTACACTTAACGATGTAGTGGTGATTGGCTACGGTACCACTACCAAAAAAGATTTGACAGGATCAGTGGGTACAGTAAGTATCTCTGATTTACAAAAGGCTCCTGTAAAATCATTTGACGAGGCTTTGGCCGGTCGTGTGGCTGGTGTGCAGGTAACCTCAAGTGAAGGACAGCCAGGCTCAGCCATTAACATTACTATTCGTGGTAACAACTCCGTAACACAAAGCAATTATCCTTTAGTGGTAATTGACGGTATTATGTTTGATCAGTTAGAATCATCTGCCGCAACGATCAATCCATTAAATAGCATCGATCCAAATGACATCGAGTCGATTAGTATTCTTAAAGACGCCTCTTCTACTGCCATTTTTGGTTCCAGGGGAGCTAATGGCGTAATCATGGTAACCACCAAAAGAGGTAAAGAAGGCACTCCTGTTATTACCTATAATGGTTGGTTTGGCTTACAGGAAAACACAAAAAGAGTACAATCATTATCTCCTTATGAATTTGTGAAACTACAAAACGAGATTGACCCTATAAGGACTAAGAACTTGTATTTCACTAATAACATGACTCTAGAAAACTATAGAGGCTTAAAGGGCATTAACTGGGAAGACGAAGTAACCCGTGTTGCGCCCATGCAAAATCATTATTTAAGCTTAACAGGAGGAACCAAAAAGACTAGATATAGTGCTTCTTTTTCGTACAATAATCAGGATGGTATTTTATTAAATTCTGGCTTCAATCGTCTAATAGGGAAATTCTCTTTAGATCAAGAAGTATCAGACAGACTAAAAGTAGGGATGACGGCTACCTATTCGGGGGTTAAGAATTATGGTAGCCCCACCTCTACTGGCAATTTTAGCAATGAAATCAACTTGTTGTTTAGCGTATGGGCTTTTAGACCTTTGGCTGTAAACCCTAATGTAAATCTATTAGACTTAGCAAACGATCCAGAGGTAGAACAAGCTAGCAACTTTACCTTTAACCCTGTATTAACGGTAAAAAACGAACTAAGGGAAAACTTTGGAGAAAATTTAGCTGCTAACGCTTACGCTGAATACACGATTGCTAAAGACCTGAAATTTAAAAGTTCGGTTAGCATCAACAGGGGAGCAAGACGTTTTGATCTATTTAATGGCTCCATGTCGAGAAGTGGTATTGCGGGCAATTATTTGGTGAATGGAAGCCAAACCTATTACAACAACGCTACATTCCAAAACTATAATACGCTAAGCTATAACAAACGCTTTAATAAGAATCATTATTTTGATGTAATGGGAGGCCTTACGCTAGAAAAAAGCAATAACTCTGCTTTTGGGGCAACAGCTGTTTTACTCCCAAATGAAAGTCTTGGATTAAGCGGTCTTGATGAGGGCAATCCATTAAACATTACCGCAATGACCGCAAACCATCGTGCATTTATGGGCTTTATTGGTAGAGCCAATTATAAATTAACCGATAGGTATATGTTTACAATGAGCGCCAGAGTTGATGGCTCTTCAAAATTCTTTGACAAAAATAGATGGGGATTTTTCCCTTCTGGAGCTTTTGCCTGGAACATCAACAACGAAAGTTTCATGAAAAGTATCAAGCTTATTTCGAATGCTAAACTACGCGTTTCTTATGGAGAAACAGGGAATGATGGCGTGAGCGCATTTGCCGCACATCCAGCAATCAGTTTTGCCAATCCAGATGGATCATATCCAGTAAACAACTACCCTAGTTACACTTTCGGCGGCATAGATAGCAAGGGCTTGATGTATTCGTTGCTAGGAAACTCCGATTTGAAATGGGAGGTTACCAAACAAACTGATATAGGCTTGGACTTAGGCTTTTTTAAACAGCGCTTAACGTTAGAAGTAGACGTTTATAGAAAGGTTACCAAAGATCTTTTGCTAAATGCCAGCATGTCCCCAAGTTCTGGTTACAATAGAGTATTTAGAAACATTGGTAAAGTGCAAAACCAAGGTCTAGAAATTACTATAGGTGCAACACCAATACAAACCAAAGATTTCACATGGACCAGCTCTTTTAATATTGCCTTTAATCGTAACAAGCTTTTGGGCCTAACGGACAACCAATTAAGCTTACTTACTGCACAAGGATGGGGTGATGATTGGAAAAACATTCCAGGATATATCGCGAAGTTAAACCAACCTATTGCACAGTTTTATGGTTTAATTTATGCCGGCACCTATAAATACGAAGATTTCGATTTACTTGGCGGCAACTACACCTTAAAAGATAATGTTCCTTCAAATGGAGGATCTAGAACAAACGTTAAACCAGGTGATGTAAAATATATTGACTTAGATGGTGACGGACAAATTACAGAAGCGGATAAAACCATCATTGGTAATCCAAACCCAGTTCACATTGGCGGTTTTTCAAATAACTTCAGCTACAAAGGATTTGATTTAGGCATCTTCCTTCAATGGTCTTATGGCAATGATATCATCAACGCCAACCGTATCATGTTCGAGTCCTCTTACAAATATGGCTACAACCAATATGCTACCTATGCAGACAGATGGTCTCCGGAAAATCCAACTTCCGACATGCCAGGCGTGGCAGCGGGCAGAGGATCGTCATTAAAAGCATACTCTACTCGTACCATTGAAGATGGGTCTTTTTTGAGATTAAAAACAGTTTCTCTAGGGTACACGCTACCTTCTAAATGGTTACAAAAATCAAAAGTATTCAAAACTGGAAGAGTATATGTCGCCGCTCAAAACCTCTACACTTGGACAAACTATTCTGGTTACGATCCAGAGGTATCAGTTAGAAACAGTGCGCTAACTCCAGGTTTCGACTACTCCGCTTATCCTAGAGCAAGAACAATCACTTTTGGTATCAACACAACTTTTTAATCATATTAATTTATAAGATGATGAAACGTATTCTAGTTCTATTCTTTATTTCGGTGTTTGCGCTGAGTTCTTGTAAAAAATTCTTAGACACCAAACCTACCGATTCGCTTGCCCCTGCTAATTATTACAATACAGAGAGCGACATTAACGCCGCTGTAACCGGGATTTATGATGTTTTAGGCAAAAACGCCACTTATGGAAGGTCTTTATATTTTGAAATGGATGTGGCCGATGACGCATTTATTGCCCTATCTTCTTGGACACAGGATATCGGTCTATACAACTATAACCCATCCGACACGAAGCTAACTGACGCCTGGACTACTCTTTATAATGGCATCAACAGAGCTAATATGCTTTTAGAGAACATTGATAAAGCGAGTATGGATCCTACAAAGAAAAATGCAGCCAGAGGTGAAGCATTATTTTTAAGAGCTTATTATTATTTTGTTTTGACAAGCAATTGGGGAAATGTGCCTTTGCGTCTTACTTCTACTAAATCGCCAACAGATACTCACTTTGCAAACACACCATACAAAACCACTTATGAGCAAATCATAAAAGATATGGAAACCGCTGCCGATTTAGTAAATCCTATTTCCAATTATACTCACAGTGGTCGTGTGACCAAATCAGTGGTTTGGGGTATTTTGGCTCGTGTAAACCTAAAAATGGCAGGAGCTCCATTAAGGGATGCGTCTCGCTATGCTGAGGTGGTAAAATGGGCAGAAAAGGTAAAGAGCGCTGGACATAGCCTAAACCCTAGCTATTCACAGGTATTTATTAACATGTGTCAAGATAAATACGACACCAAAGAGTCGCTTTGGGAAGTAGAGTTTAACAGAAAAAATGGCACACAGGAAGAAGACGGCGCCTTAGGCTCTATTAATGGAATAGGCGCAAATGCAACCATTGGCTATAGCTACGGAGCCAAACATACTACCGAGAGATATTACAACAGCTTTGCAGACGGCGACTTGCGTAGAGACTGGACCACCAGCCCATATTACTACGGAACCGACAATAGCCGAGTTGGCTACGGTCCAACACAAATTTACAATCGTTACGATGCAAAGTGGCGTAGAGAATACGAAACAACCGGACCAAAATTCAACGGTACAACTACCATAAATTTTCCATTGCTTAGATATTCTGATGTACTATTGATGTTGGCTGAAGCAGAAAATGAACTAAATGGCCCAACGACTAAAGCTTTTGACGCCATTAACGAAGTACGCCGTCGTGCTTTTGGTAAAACACTAACCAATGCGGAGATGGTCAAGTCTATCGCGGTAACCGCTGGTGGTGCCAACTACACCGTAGCACCTACGGTAACCATTAGCGGAGGTGGTGGAACTGGTGCGAAAGCAACGGCTACCGTGGCTTCTGGAAGAGTAACTGCAGTATATGTAACAGATATGGGAACAGGTTACACCTCAGCACCCACCATCACCTTCACAGGAGGATACGCTACAGGAGCAACCGTTGCTAGTGGCGCAGTGGCTATAGCTACCTTAACCAACACGCAAACTGCAAACCACGATTTAACCCTTACTACCACAGGAACAAAAGATGATTTCCGCGCTGCAGTAAGAAACGAAAGATCATGGGAGCTGGGCTATGAAGGTTTAAGAAGGTTCGACTTAATACGTTGGGGACAGTTTTATTCGACGATGAAAAGTATCGCTAACGAGATTGCTACAACCGCTCCAACAACGTATACTTATGCTGCCAAATCGGGACAGAACGTATCAGAAAAAGACACCTTATTTGCTATACCCGCAACAGAACTTAGTTTAAATAAATTAATTATCCCAAATAAAGGCTGGTAATAATAATTAACTAAAAAATATTGTCATGAATAAATTAAAATATATCCTTGGCTTGCTTTTAATTCCGGCTGTGTATGCTTGTAAAAAAGATACGCCTGATACACCAACCTTTAGCGTGGTAACAAGCAAGGCCGAATACAACTTAGCCGACTCGGTAGAGTTTCAAATGTCGGGCTACGCAGATATCATTGGTTTTTACTCAGGTGAAGCTGGGAAAGAATATCGCTACAGAAACCGCGTAGAATCAGATCAAGGAAAAATGCACTTGAATATTCAAACCCAGGTTTTATATGGTACACAAGCCAACAACCTAAGCTTGTTATACTCTACTGATTTTGACAACGTATATTCAGTAGATGGGATTAGCAAAGCGACCTGGACAGACATTACCAACCGCTTTACACTTTCAACCGCGGCAGCTGGAGCTGTTGGAACGGCTGTTACTTCGGCAGACGTAGACCTTTCTGATTTACCTGTTTCTGGAAAGCCGATTTTCTTCGCTTTCAAATGGGTAGGGCAAGCAAGTACTACCGCAGCCCTTGGTGGAAGAACCTGGAGAGTTCCTGCGTTTAACCTTACCAATAAAACCGCAGGTGGAACATCGGCCATTGCTAATGTTACCTCTGCTTCGTGGTTAGCTATAGATGTAAAAAATACTGCCAACAAATGGGTCATTCAATCGACCACGCCATTTTTATACTTTGCTCCAAACAGCACGCTTACCGAATCAGAAGATTGGGCCGTATCTAAAGCCTTATTTCCAAATAAGGTTAGCCCTGATCTTAGCGTAAACGTAAAAGCTTACACTGATAGGATGAAGAATTACAAATACAAGTTCAGCAAGACAGGCGTATATACCGTAACTTTTGTTGGTAAAAATGCAACCAATGGCAATGTTAAAGAGGTAGTGAAAGAATTGACCGTTACCATTAAATAACCGTTCGATTTTAAGATGAACAAACGCTTAAACAGTCTCGATGCTTTTAGAGGGCTTGCCATACTTTGTATGGTGCTCTCTAGTAGCATTGCTTTTGGAGAACTGATGCCTGCTTGGATGTTCCATGCGCAAACCCCGCCTCCAACACACGCTTTTAATCCAAACCTTCCGGGAATTACTTGGGTTGATTTGGTATTTCCATTCTTCTTGTTTTCGATGGGCGCCGCTATTCCGCTAGCCCTTCACAAAAAAGCAGAAGAACTTCCTTTCCATAAAATATTTACCCAGCTATTTACCAGAATGGTGCTATTGGCCTTTTTTGCCATTTTTACCTTTCATGCACGAGCTTGGGTAATGGAGAAAAATCCTAGCAGCATTACACAGCTTATTTCAATTGCTGCATTTGCCTGTCTGTTTCTTATTTATGGAAATTGGTCGGCATTTATGAAGAGCAAATTTGCTTTGGCTTTAAAAATAACGGGCATTCTTTTGACCGTTTCATTTTTAGCCTTTTATACCTTTGCCTACGGCGATTTCAGTTTAGCCAAAAGCGATATCATTATTATTGTATTGGCCAATATGGCCTTTTTCGGAGGATTGGTTTGGTATTTTACCCGCAAGCAACCTCTTTGGCGTATTGCCATTCTGCCTTTTGTAATGGCGGTATTTTTGGCCTCAAAAGAAGATAACAGCATTAACCAATTGATTTTTGAAGGAACGCCGGCTAACTGGCTGTACAAATTCTACTACCTCAAATACTTATTTATCATCATTCCAGGCACCTTTGCTGGAGAATGGTTCATCAAAGAATCCAAAAACGAGAACGCTGAAACTGATTCGAAAAAAACACTGCTTCTTGTGACATTAATTGCCTGCGTTTTGGTTTTCGTAAATTTATGGGGACTATTTACAAGATCGTTGGAATTGAATTTATTGCTCAACCTTATGGGTTGCGCCTGCCTATTGTTATTGGCAAAACAGGTAAAGCAAAGTCCATTGATTAATAACATGATCTCTGCGGGTGTATATCTTTTATTGTTGGGCTTATTTTTCGAAGCTTACGAAGGCGGGATCAAGAAAGATTTTTCTACCTATAGTTACTACTTTGTTTGCTCAGGCTTATCGTTCCTTACCTTGTTAGCTTTTAGTTTAGTTGAAAAACTAGGCTACTTAAAAGGAGCAATCAACTTCTTGGCAAACAATGGCAAAAATCCGATGATTGCCTACACCGCAGGTAACCTGTTATTAATCCCTTTACTTAAACTAACTACGCTGTCCGATTATTTAGATACGATGAATACTGGTCCTTTTGTGGGCACCGCCAGAGGCCTCATCTTTACGGGCATCGTTGCATTAATTACTGTATTATTTACACGCATTAAGTTTTTCTGGAAAACCTAAACAAACGACATACACACAGTGGATCAAACAAAAACTAAAAACCTCAATCCTGTATCATGGATACCTAGCACATGGTTTGCCATGGGATTGCCCAACTTGGTACTGGGCGGTACTTTGCTCTCCTTACTTTACAAAAACATGGGTTTTTCCGATACTCAAATTACGGTGTACACAGGCATCATTATTTTGCCTTGGAGCTTTAAACCACTGTGGGGACCTTTTATGGAACTGTACAAAACCAAAAAGTTCTACATCTACGGTTCTCAAATTCTTTGTGGGTTATTGTTTGCCATTGCTGCAGGTCTATTGTTTTTAAGCAACTTCTTTGCGGCTTCAGTAGTGGTGTTTTTATTAATCGCCTTTTTAGGTGCTACTCAGGATATTGCTGCCGATGGTTTATACCTACAATCATTAAGCAATAAACAGCAAGCGCAGTACGTAGGTTGGCAAGGTACCTTTTACAACTTCGCTAAATTGTTCTCCAATGGAGGCATGGTTTTTCTGGTAGGCGTACTGATTCCTCTATATGGCAACACCAAAGCATGGGCCATTATTTTACTGATTTATGCAGCGGTAATGTTTTTGCTTGGCTTATACAACAAGAAATTTTTACCTCAAACACAAGCACAAGTTCAGGTACAAACTACGGCACAAGTTTGGCAAACTTTAAGTGATGTCATCACCAGCTTTTTCAAAAAGAAACACATTTGGTTCGGCATCTTATTTATCGTTTTATACCGTTTTGCCGAAGGACAGGCCATTAAAATAATGCCCCTATTTTTTAAAGCAACCAAAGCTGTTGGCGGCTTAGAGCTTAGCGAGGCTACTTTGGGTATGCTTACGGGTATTTATGGTACCATTGCCTTCGTTTTAGGCTCCTTAGCGGCGGGATATTTCGTATCAAACAAAGGCCTCACCCGCAAAACATTATTAATGCTGTGTGCCTTTTTTAACCTGCCATTTATCACCTATGCTTATTTGGCATTTACCCAAACCTCTAACCTATTTATTATAGGGAGCGCTGTGGCCATTGAACATTTTGGCTATGGTTTCGGCTTTATCGGCATCATCCTTTTCATTATGCAGCAAATTGCCCCGGGTAAATATCAAATGGCACATTATGCATTTGGCAGTGCGATTACCTATTTCGGCTATACTTTGGCGAGCATGATCAGTGGTTACATCAGCGATTACTTGGGCTACAAACACTTTTTTGTTTGGGTGCTTATTGCTACCATCCCTGCTTTTATCGCCACTTGGATTGTCCCTTTAAAGAAATCTGAAGAACAAGCCGAAAACAATAATGAAGGAAACTTGATCAAAGAATAACATGAACAAACTAATATATACTTTTTGCTTAGTCGTTGCTGCTCATTATGTAAATGCGCAAGAAACCGTTGCGGTAGATAGTGGCTATTTAAACAGTCACTATACGCAACGATTAGATTTTTTTAGGAAGATGCCCAATCGTAAAGGCGAAATTGCCTTTGTTGGAAACAGCATTACCGAAGGCGGAAAATGGCAAGAACTTCTTCAAAAAAAGAACATCATTAACAGAGGCATTAGTGGCGATGTGACCTACGGCATATTGGCCCGTTTAGATGAAGTCCTCGAATCGAAACCCGCAAAAGTGTTTTTATTAAGTGGTGTGAACGACATGAAGCGTGGCACACCAAACGAAGTAATTCTTAACAACTTTAAGCGAATGATTGTGATGGTTAAAACACAATCGCCTAAAACCACCCTTTATATGCAAAGCGTTTTGCCGGTTAACGAAGCCATGTTGCCCGAAATTTATACGAAGGTAAAAAACAGCAAAATCAATGATTTGAATCAAAAACTGGAGGCTCTTTGTAAGGAAATGGGAGTGAGCTATATTAACCTACACCCGGCATTGGCTGATGAGAAAGGAAGCCTTAAAAAAGAATTGAGCATTGATGGCTTGCATCTACGTCAAGCATCTTATGTGTTATGGGCCAACGAACTAAAAAGACTAAAGGTAATCTAATTATGAAAAAATTAAGCCTAATCATCATCGGCCTTGCCTTGTTTAACATCAGCCAAGCGCAAACCGCAAAAATAGATAGCAGCTATGCCAACTGGTACTACCAGCAACGCATGGAATATTTCAGTAAAACTCCCATTCCAAAAAATGCCATTATCTTTTTGGGCAATAGTATCACGGAGAGGGCCGAATGGCAGGAGCTACTTGCCGACAGCAAATATCCAGTCATTAACAGAGGCATTGGTGGCGATAACTCTTTTGGCATTTTGGCCAGAATGGATGAAATTATTAACGCAAAACCAAAGGCCATTTATTTAATGGACGGGATTAACGATCAGTTTAGAAAACTACCACATGAGGTAAGCGTCAACAACTACCGTCGCATCATCAGAAAAATTAAGCAGCAATCGCCAAAAACAAAGATTTACATTGAAAGCGCTCTACCCATTAACGAAGAAATGACCAAGGAGGCTTACACCAAAGGTCGTAACGTTTTGGTTCCGGCGCTTAATCAAAAAATAAAAGCCATGGCACAAGAAGAAGGGGTAACCTATATCGATATCTGCCCTTTATTTCAAGACGAAAACGGTGTATTAAAGAAAGAATTTACCATGGATGGCGTACATCTAAAAGCGAGCGCATACATCGATTGGGTTAAATTTTTAAGAGATAAAAAGTACTTATAAGATTGGGAGAATTAACCTTTCATCAACATAATCAAGAAGAAAAAAATGAGAATAACGGGAACTTTTATTGATGAGATTTCTCACGATATCCCACACCAGAACTGGGGAAGAGAAGAATGGGCTAGGGATTTTGCCCACATGAAAGCAATGGGGATTGACACGGTAATTCTCATTAGAAGCGGTTACAGAAGATTTATCACTTATCCATCAGTATACCTAAAAAATAAATTCGGTTGTTACGAACCGCCAATAGACTTGGTTGAACTTTATCTGCAATTGGCAGACGAGCACGACATGAAGTTCTATTTCGGTTTATACGATAGCGGACACTATTGGGACACAGGCAACCTGCAGCATGAAATTGATGCTAACAGGTATGTAATTGACGAGGTTTGGGCTAAATATGGTCACTACAAAAGCTTTGGTGGTTGGTATTTAAGCATGGAAATCAGTCGCCGTACCAAAGGTGCAACCGATGCATTTAATACTTTGGGTCTACAGTGCAAGGGTGTAAGCAATGGTTTACCAACTTTCATTTCACCTTGGATTGACGGCAAAAAAGCAGTGATGGCAGCTGAAGCGACTTTAACCAAGGAAAATGCAGTCTCTTTAAAAGAGCATGAAGACGAGTGGTCGGAAATATTCTCGGGCTTAAAAGGCTCTATCGATGCCGTGGCCTTCCAAGATGGGCATGTTGATTACCATGAGCTACAAGACTTTTTTGAAATCAACAAGAAAATGGCGGATCAGTTTGGCCTTCAATGCTGGACCAACGCCGAGAGTTTCGACCGCGATATGCCCATCAAGTTTTTACCCATCAAGTTTGAAAAGCTGCGCCTAAAATTGGAAGCTGCACGTAAAGCTGGCTACGACAAGGCCATCACTTTCGAATTTTCCCATTTCATGAGCCCACAATCAGCCTACATACAAGCACATCACCTTTATAATAGATATCAGGAATACGCAAAGAACTTATAATATGAACAAGTACATAGAGATATACAAGAAAGAACTTCTAAACGAGATTGTGCCATTTTGGAGCAACAACTCTTTGGATAAAGATGCGGGAGGATACTTTACCTGTTTAGATGCCAAGGGAAATATTTACGATACCGATAAGTTTGCTTGGTTACAGGGCCGCCAAATTTGGACCTACGCCATGCTTTTTGACAAAGTTGAAGCCAAACAGGAATGGAAAGACATTTCTGAGCTGGGCGCTTCATTCATGAGAAAACATGGTAGAGATGAAAATGGAGATTGGTATTTCTCTTTCACCAAAAGAGGTAAACCACTGGTACAGCCTTACAACATTTTTTCTGATTGTTTTGCTGCTTTGGGATTTGGAGCGTTGTGTAAAATCAATAACAGCAATGAAGACGCTGACATTGCGCTAAGCACCTTCAACCGTATTTTAGAAAGAAGAAACAATCCAAAAGGGAAATATACCAAAGGTTTTCCTGGTACCAGAGACTTGAAAAACTTCTCGTTACCCATGATTCTTTGCAACCTTTCTCTTGAGTTAGAGCATTTATTGGACAAATCAACCATTGATGGTTTAATTGACGAGGTATTACACGAAGTAATGTCGGTATTTTACCAACCACAATCGGGGTTAATCTTAGAAAATGTTCACCATGATGGCAGTTTCTCCGACTCATTTGAAGGTAGAGTAGTCAACCCTGGCCACATCATCGAAGCAATGTGGTTCATTATGGATTTGGCGGTTAGGAAAAATGATACCGAGCTTGTTAACAAAGCCCTTGAAATTGCTTTTACAGCGCTAGAGTTCGGCTGGGATCATCAATACGACGGTATTTTATACTTTAAAGATATCAAAGGCCATCCTGTACAGCAATTGGAATGGGATCAAAAACTTTGGTGGGTACACGTAGAGGCTTTGGTAACCATGGCCAAAGGCTATGCCATTACCCAGAACGAAAAATGTGCCCTTTGGTTCGAAAAACTGCACGACTACACTTGGAAGAGCTTTAGAGATGCCGAAAACGGCGGCGAATGGTATGGTTACCTTAACCGCCGGGGCGAAGTTTCAATTCCAGCCAAAGGAGGTAAATGGAAAGGTTGTTTCCATATTCCAAGGGCATTATACCAAGTTTATAACACTTTAGAGCAAGTGGCCGAACCTGCTAAAATCTAATTTTAAAAGACGTCTCTCAAATGTTCCAAACCTCGTAGGTTTTAAAAACCTGCGAGGTTTTTTATGGGCTATTTTTAGCTTAAGACTGATGACGTCTTAAAAACTTCGTAAGTCTATTAAAACTAAACAAAAAAGGGGCTCATCGGCCCCTTTTTTCATTCTGCTTCCTCTCCACTTATCTTATCGTCAATGAATTATATCTTACAGTAACCTTAACATTCGAAGGTCCTCCCTTTCCAACAGTACCTGTGTATTCCTTTGTTGAGCTGTAACCACGGTCATCATCATCCGCTCCAACCCTTCTCGCATTAACATTTTCTCCGTATTTGAAGCTGGCATATTGCGTATCTACATTCAAGCTTCCGCCAAAGTTTGGTGCAAAACCCAAGGTAATGGTAATATACTCCGTATCAAGATTAATTGTCTTACTGCTTGCTTCAATTTTTTCAATGGTCATTTTTCCCCCGTATTGAGATTTAGCAGTAAAGATTCCCGTTAACCGGCCTACTCTTACGGCAGTGTATTGCGAAGTAAGGCTCAAGTTACCTACTTGCTCAATAGATAATCCACTACCATATTGCACTCTAATGCCTGCCTCACCTCTAACCGTACCAATCTTCACTGAAGCATATTGGGCATCTAAATCTAAATTCCCTACCGATTCAATACTAAGTCCACTTCCGTATTGCTGTCTGATGTTTGCATTTCTCTTAATATCACCAATACGAACAGTCGCATATTGAGCATTAAGGTTTAAATCTCCAATAGAAGCGATGGTTAAACCACTACCATATTGTTGCTTAATGGTGGCCTTGTTCACATCTTTTAAATCAACACTGGTATATTGTGCCGAGATAAAATTGTTCAAATTGCTCAGGTCGCCGGTAATTAGTTTTCCGTATTGCACCTTAAGTGCTGTTGGTCCAGAAAAATCAGGCATTTCTAAGTTTCCATATTGTTGTGAAGCACTAAGAGCAACATTCGAAGGCAAATAAACCGTCATAAAGATTTTCACCTCCCTGCGCCATCTCTTACCATTTCTGCTGCCATTACCCCAATTCCCATTTCTATCTTCCATTTGGGTTTTAAAAACCGCCTCATCTCCATTTTTTGAAGAAGTGATAGACACGTTGTCAATGAGTTTTTGCGCTTCGTCCTCAGAGTTTGCAAAGGCCCTGATGTCGGCATCAACTTTCACCTCATTTTTGTCCCAAGTTTTCACAATAAGGCTTCCATAGATGTTAGAAACATTTACCTTATCGCCTCTACCAATACCATATGATTTTGAAAAAGACTTGGTCCTTTGCGGGTCATCGTATTGACCCTGTTGGTAATTGTTATAGCTTTCGGTATACTCCTTTACTACCTTTCCATCCTTTGTTGTTTTTTGATGGGTGCTAACCGAAGATCTTGATACCGAGGTTGAAGAACTCTGGCTATACTCGGCTGCTGGAGCCGCAGGTGATGGGGGCGTAGGAGGCACCGCCACCTGCGCATTTGCTTGTAGTACCGACCAAACCAAGGCCGAGATACTAAATATGATATTTTTCATTTTCTTTAAAACTTGTTTTTGGCAGAGCAAAACTGTTTTAAATACATTATAACCGACGTCGAAAGAAATAAAGTATTAAATCGTTTTCTCCTCTTTTTTATATTGATTGACTTGATTGATAATGTATAACTGTTGGCTGATCATCTGTAATTGTATCTCCAGATTTTTCATCATTGCCTTTCCAACTAGGGCCTTGTTAGGACTCGTTTGCAACTGATTTTTCAATTCCTGATAATCTTTATCCAGCTTGCCCATATCGGCAATAAACTGTTTATAAAGCTCAGGGTCAGTGTTCGCTAAAACCTGCAAACTATCCCGCTTTTCTTCAATTAGGCTGGTAAATCTTACTTCTTTTTTCCCTAAACCAGGATTAATATCTGCTACCAAAATCTCAGTAGTCGATTTTTTATATTGGTAGCCAAAATACATGCCTACTGTAAGTACCAGCATTGCTGCAATGCTCATCCACTGGTACATACCAAATGTTTTTTTCTTAGGTTGTTTTTTATCCAGCTCTGCGGCAATTTTACCCCAAAGCTCCTCTGAAGGGCCTTTTACCTCAAATTGTTTTTTGTTATCTCTTACAAACCCCTCTAATTTATTGTTCATCTTGCTACTCCTTTCGTTACTAATAAACTATTCAACTTTCTTTTTGCCCGCATGTATTGGGTGCGGGATGTATTTTCTGTTATTTTCAAAATATGTGCAATCTCTTCGTGGTCATAGCCTTCAAACAAGTATAAACTCAACACCACTCTATAACCATCTGGCAATTCGGCCATTGCACTTTTTATAGCCTCTACCTTTAATTGTGTTTCTTCAAAATCTGGCTCCTGTTCATCAGCTATTTCCACTTCATCTACACTCACCGTTTCCATTTTACGTTTGCGCAGATAATTTATAGACCGATTAATCACAATTTGTTTTAACCACAGGCCAAAAGTTGTTTCTTGTCTAAAGTCGGCAATGCGATTAAAAGCATCTAAAAAGGCCTCTTGCAGCACATCTTCCGCCTCAGCATCGTCATTAACAATCCTCAGGGCCACGTTGTACATTGCCGCAGCATACAACTTGTATATCTCAAATTGTGCTTTCCTGCTGCCTGTTCGGCATTCGGCTACTAAGTCTGCGTGTTTGTCTATGTAAACAGTTTCCAAATTCTAAAGCGTTCTGATCAAAAGACAACGTGAAATTCAAAACGTTGCATCATGCTACAAAAATATTTTTTTGTTTCTTGTTTTTAATGAGAAAAGCAGATAAATCATTCTATTTAAATTAGCCCCGTCACATTTCTGGATATATTCAAAGTCTTTCCGTCATTAGCTATTCATTTCTTTGCATTCTTTGCGGAGCTTGACAAAACCTTTGCGGTAAATATTTAACCACAACGAACACGAAGCGGAAGATGGGAATATATGGGTGATAAAAACCGTCAATTAAAATAATCTTATCTTTGGCACCATGGCACGCATCATGGCTTTTGATTATGGCACCAAGCGTATCGGCATTGCCGTTACCGATCCTTTGCAAATTATTGCAACCGGACTTGACACCATCCACCCTAAAGACATTGTAGATTTTATTAAAAAATATATGCTGACAGAGCAGATAGAAGCGTTCGTTTTGGGTGATCCTAAGCAAATGGATGGTTCTCCTTCTGAAAATGCACAGCACGTAAAAGGTTTCTCAACCATTTTAAAAAAGAACTTTCCCGGCGTTCCACAACACTTGGTCGACGAACGCTTTACTTCTAAAATGGCACATGCTACCATTATGCAAAGTGGCCTTAAAAAAAGCGATAGAAGAGACAAGGAAAGGGTTGATACTATTTCGGCGACCATAATTCTGCAATATTATATGGAACAAAACCGTTTATAAGCACAATGATCAGCGAAGAACTACAACAGCTTTTGCTCAAATACTGCGAGCCCGAAGACCAATTGTTACAACATATAGATAGGGAAACCAACCTTAAAGTATTAATGCCCCGCATGCTAAGCGGCCATTATCAAGGTCGCGTATTGAGCATGCTCAGCAAAATGATTTCTCCAAAAAGGATTTTGGAAATAGGCACTTTCACAGGATATGCTACTTTATGCTTGGCCGAAGGCTTAATCCAAGATGGCATTCTCTACACCTTGGATATTAATGAAGAATTAGAAGACATGGTGAGGGAAAATTTTGCCAAATCTCCCTTAAATTCTAAAATAGAATATATACTTGGCGATGCCCAACAAAGCCTTGCCCAGCTTAATGAAAGCTTCGATTTGGTTTTTATTGATGCCGACAAAAAAAATAATGGCACTTATTATGACCTTGTTTTTGATCGGGTAAGAAATGGCGGATTAATTATTGTGGATAATGTGCTTTGGAGTGGAAAAATTGTGAACAACGCACAAGATAAAGATACCAAGAACATCAGTTCTTTTAACGATAAAATAAATGAAGACCAACGGGTAGAAAAATTGATTTTACCGGTTAGGGATGGCTTGTTTGTCATCAGAAAAAAATAGTTCAATTGGCGTAAGGGATTACTTTCCAAGAAAGTATGATGAAGTGATCTTAAAAACGAAAGTTTAATCCTAAAGATTAAAAACAATGAAGAAATTTCTATTCTTGCTCTTCCTATGTACAAAAACAGTATTTGCCTTTGCTCAAACTACCGAAGAGTATATTGAAGAATATGCCGACGTAGCGAAAGATCTCATGGAAGAACACCATATCCCAGCAAGTATTATCTTGGGTGTGGCCATCCATGAATCAGCCGCGGGTAAAAGTAAAATTGCCAGATACCTGAACAATCACTTTGGCATTAAGGGCAAAAACTCTAGCACCGAAATCCGATCATCTTATAAAGATTTTCCAACGGTAGATTCTTCTTATAATCATTTTATTAGCTTTTTGAAAAGCCGCAGCTATTTCAACGTACTTTTCGACAAGTATGATCAATATGATTTTAAAGCTTGGGCAAGGGGCATACAGCGAGGAGGCTATGCCCGCAGCCGAACTTGGGCCTCGCAAGTCATTGCGCTCATCAAAAAATACGAGCTTTTCCAATACGACAACCGACCCGAAGATTATGTAGAGCCCGTTGACCCTAAACCTGTTTATCGTTCGAAAAAGAAAACTGGACGTACTTATACGGTTAAACAAGGAGATAATTTAGGCCTTATTGCCAAACGAAATAAAACAACGGTTAAGGCCATCAAAAATAAAAATGGGCTCAAGTCAAATGCCCTTAAGCCTGGACAGAAACTGAAACTTTAGTGAAAAATGAGTAAAAACAAATCGCTACTTATCTTAATGTTGGCACTTGCTTTAGGAAGTGCTTGTAAAAGCAGGCAGTACAGCCGCAATAACAAACAGATAGAGAAAAATGCCAAAAAGGACAATCCTAACCCTATTTCCTATACCACTGTTTCTTATATTGATGCTTTTAAAAGCATTGCCATAGAAGAGATGAACAAATATGGTATTCCGGCAAGTATCACTTTGGCCCAGGGAATCTTGGAATCGGGTAGTGGCGCCAGCGATCTTGCCAAATATGCCAATAACCATTTCGGCATCAAATGTACTTCCGACTGGAAAGGCAAAGCTTATTATAAGGACGATGATCAAAGGGACGACTGTTTCCGAGTATATAAAGACCCACGAGAATCTTACAAAGATCACTCGGAGTTTCTAAAACGTAAGCGCTATGCAGCACTTTTTGAGCTGGACAAGAACGATTATCGCAATTGGGCCATTGGGCTTAAAAACGCAGGTTATGCCACCAATCCAAAATATCCTGACCTGCTTATCAATCTGATAGAAAAATACAATCTAAACCAATACGATTTACCAGAAAGCGAGCGTGAAAAACTGGCCAGGGAAGACAAGGTTTTCAAAGAGATCAATGCCAATATCCCTAATGAGAAAAAACTATATACTCCCGTAAACGTGGCCCCAAAAGATCCTCCCTCATCACTAGAGAATGGAAAATATCATGTGGTGAAAGCGGGAGAAACGCTTTACAAAATAAGCCAACTCTATAAAATCTCTGTTGACGATTTAAAGGCCCTCAACCAGCTATCAGACAACAACATCAAAGTAGGCCAAAAATTAGTGGTGGTTAAATAATGTTAAGATAAATAGCACCAATCTGTTTAAATTGTAGCTTTGCTTGTAAAATGAGATTTATACTGGCCTGCATATTTTTGCTTAGCGTGGTGTCTGCTTTTGCACAGCAAAAAGCAGTACAAGGCTTTGTAGTTGATAAAGATACCAAGTTAAGGTTGGCCAAAGTTTATATCTATAACTCATCACTAGACGAAGGTTTTTACAATAATACCAAAGGTGAATTTGTGGCTCCTGTTAAAGTTGGCGACACTTTATTTGCAGCACTTAGCGGCCACGCCATGGATACCGTAGTTTATCGCGGTCAAAGTGCCATTGTTTTCCAATTGCGCTCCATGGGCATCAGGTTAAAAGAGGTAAGTATTTACGGTAAAGCCAAAACGCCACAGGAGCTGTACAAATCAAAACTAGACGAGTTTAAGTACAAACTGGATAGAGGCAGCAGCAAAGATCTCCTGAACTTAGGCCAAGGAGGGGTTGGTTTGGGTATAGATGCTATTTATAATTTATTGAGCCGAGAGGGTAAAAATGCTCGTCATTTACAACAAATCCTTGAAAAGGACTATAAGGAGCAGGTGATTGATTACCGCTACAATCCTACCTACGTTAAAAACTTGATAGATATTAAAGAGGAAAACCTACAAGATTTCATGACGCAGTATAGGCCAACTTACCAATTTGTGCTTAGCGCTTCTGAATATGCTTTTATACAATTTGTGAAAAACAGCTATGCTTCTTACAAACGTAACCCTTCCATGTTCCGTTTACCAAAGCTGCCAGAGCTAAGTATCGACAAATTGTAATGGCTTGGTTTGTCGTTGTTCCTAAGCTCCGTGTAGCAGCAATGGCTATTTATCCATTTATTTTAATCCAAAAAGTTTCCTACAAAAATGAGTTGGTTTTAGTTAATCACGAGAAAATACATCATCGGCAACAATTGGAGTTACTTATTGTCCCTTTTTATCTTCTTTATTTCCTCCACTATTTATATAACTTGCTGAAATACAGAAAACATCAAGTCGCTTATTTGAATATCGTGTTTGAAAAAGAAGCCTACAACCAACAACAGAACCTTACTTATTTAAGCACAAGACGAATGTTCTCATGGGTTAAATTTTTACGTGTTTAGCTTATCATTTTCATTACATAAACACCTAATAGCTATAAACATTTTATAAAATTTTACGTTTCTTTGTGAAGAATGAAGCGTTTAGTATTTACCATTTCTACTTTATTGGCTCTTTATGGTTCTGTTTCTGCTCAAGAAATAGACACTGTTCCCATTCCCGTAAAAGATTTGGAAATTAGACTAAAGCGAAGCCCATTACCTTCAAGAACGGGTGTCATTACCTTCCAACCTGTAGCCTTAAGTCCTGCAACGGTAAAAGCAAAAATCAATTATTGGAAAACCAAGGGAACGGTGAGCATTAACGCCAACCAAGCTTCATTTAGTGACAACTGGAAAGGCGGTGGGGTAAACTCTATTGCGCTTGGCGGATTAGTGAACTACAAAGCCGAGTACAGCAAAGAGAGTTATAGCTATACCACTGAGGTGATTTTGCAATACGGAAAGGTTAAAAACAAAGACCAACTGCAAAAGAAAACCAACGACCGTATTTATTGGGATAACAAGGCTGCTGTACAATTATCCAAAAACTGGTATTTCTTTGCCTCTTTAAGTTTCGAATCGCAGTTTGACAAGGGTTTCTCTTATTCACGAGATGCACAGGGAAATGAAATAGCAAAACTGCTTTCCAAATTCATGTCGCCTGGTTATTTTACCGAATCACTGGGTTTTGAGTATAAGCCAAGCGCTGTTTTTTCTACTCGTATTGGTACGGGTACGGCCCGCCAAACTTTTGTGCTAGATACCAACATTTATAAAACCAATTCTAAAAATTTTGGTGTTCCCATTGGAAGTAGGATTAAAAATGAGCTCGCTTTTCAAATTGTGAGCAATTTCGAGAAAGAAGTAGTAAAAAACGTAGTGCTTAAATCCAAGTACAACATGTTCATTCCTTATGATAATTTTGGCCATATTGACCATCGTTTGGATATCTCGGCAACATCTAGAATTAACCGCTTTATGAACGTATCGCTAACTGGTGTAATTTTATACGACAGGGACATGGACTTGAAAGTTCAAAAAAGTCAGGCTTTGGCTTTGGGCCTAAGTTTTACTTTCCCTAGATAACTTATATTTTCACAGACAGAGCTCAACACTTGCCAACTAAACCCGATTGCAACGACAGCCCCGAGGAACGAGGGCTAAAGTGTAAAGCGGGACTGTAGGAACCTATGAGCACTTTAATTGCTTTTCTAAAAAACAAGTAGCAAAGTGTTGGCTATATTACCATTAAATCGTAATTCGTAAATCTACAATCGTAAATTATTAATACCTTTGCGTTTCACAAATTTTTAATATAAAAGCATTCAACAATGTTTGAAAATTTACAGGATAAGTTAGACAGGGCGTTCAAAGTCCTGAAAGGACAGGGAAGCATTACTGAAATCAACGTGGCCGAGACCATGAAAGAGATCAGAAAAGCTTTGTTAGATGCGGACGTAAATTATAAAACAGCCAAAACTTTTACCGATCAGGTAAAGGAAAAGGCTTTGGGAGCAAACGTACTGACCAGCATTTCGCCAGGCCAGTTGCTTACCAAAATTATGAACGACGAGCTTGCTGCCTTAATGGGCGGTGAGGCTACGGAACTTGATTTAAAGAACAATCCAACCATTATATTAATTGCAGGTTTAAACGGTGCTGGTAAAACTACTTTCACCGGAAAACTGGCTCTGCATCTGAAGAGCAAGGGCAAAAAACCTTTAATGGTGGCTGGCGACGTTTACCGTCCGGCGGCTGTTGACCAATTGCAGGTGTTAGGAGAACAGGTTGGAGTACCGGTATATGCCAATAAAGAGTCGAAGGACCCTGTTGCCATTGCTCTTGAAGGTATTGCCGAAGGCAAGAAGAACAACAACAATGTAATTATTGTGGATACGGCGGGTCGTTTGTCTATTGACGAGGCTCTGATGAACGAGATTTCGGAAGTTAAAGCGCAAACTAAACCTCACGAGATTTTATTTGTGGTTGACTCGATGACTGGTCAGGATGCGGTTAATACGGCAAAAGTGTTTAACGACCGTCTTGATTTTACGGGTGTTGTTTTAACCAAATTAGATGGTGATACGCGTGGTGGTGCTGCCCTTTCTATCAAATCTGTTGTTGATAAGCCAATTAAGTTTATTGGTACAGGTGAGAAGATGGAAGCCTTGGATGTTTTCTATCCAGACAGGATGGCTTCGCGTATTTTGGGCATGGGTGACGTGGTTTCCCTTGTAGAGCGTGCTCAACAACAGTTTGATGAGAAACAAGCTGCCGAACTACAAAAGAAAATCCGCAAGAATAAATTCGACTTCAACGACTTTTACGGACAGATCCAACAAATCAAAAAAATGGGTAACATGAAAGATTTGATGGGTATGATTCCTGGAGTTGGCAAAATGATGAAAAACGTTGACATTGAAGATGACGCGTTTAAAGGTGTAGAGTCGATTATCCAATCGATGACTCCTTTTGAAAGAGAAAACCCAGACTCGATACAACAAAGTCGCAAATTGCGTATTGCAAAAGGTTCAGGCAATAAACTAGAAGATGTGACCAAATTATTGAAGCAATTTGAGGACATGAGAAAAGTAATGAAGCAATTCTCTAATCCAGCCGCTGCAGCAAAAATGATGCGCAACATGCCAAAAATGCCTCAGAGATAAGACCCTCCAAACCTCCCTAAAGGGAGGCTTAAATAGTAAAGCCCTAATATCTTTAAGATGTTAGGGCTTTTTTACGCCTATACTAAGCCCCTTTAGGGGTTTGGGGGTTAATCCTCTAAAATAACGGCGGTTCCGCTTGCAGTTACCATTAACATACTGCCTCCGCTTCCAACGGTTTCATAATCTAAATCAACACCAATAATCGCATTGGCACCCATTGCCGCTGCGTATTGCTGCATTTCGTTTACAGCTGTATTTTTTGCTTCGCGTAACACTTGCTCATAAGAGCCTGCACGACCGCCTACAATATCTCTCAATCCTGCAAATATGTCTTTAAAGAAATTTGCGCCAATAATGGTTTCTCCAGTAACAAGGCCAATGTATTTAACAACTTTCTTGCCTTCTACGTTATTTGTGGTGGTTATTAACATCGTTTTAAGTTTTTTATATTCGACAGCCGTTGGTTAATTATGTTACATCGATTCCCAATTCTCCTCAAATTCCCCTTCGTTTTCAAAGGGTTACAAAAAGAAGAAAAACAGCAATTTATCTTTTTTGTTTAAAAAAATTTATCTTTGTATGTGAAGTTAACCGACATTACAACCAAATGTTTCGACTTTACCTGCAATGAAAATCGAATAAAATGAAAAAATTCTGCCTGCTTGCGCTCTTCTGTTCTGTCGTATTTTCTGTGAAAGCACAAAATGCTACAGCTCCAGGCTTGGAACAAACCAATTCACAGTTTTCAGTTAATCTGGCGGTATTAGGTAATAACAATCGCACTGTTGCCGATAATCTTTACGAAGAAGGCGAACGTTACGAACGTTTCGGGGATTTTGACAGCGCAGCATTTATGTTTAATAAGGCTGCTAACGAATATAAGCAAGACAAAAAATATAACCTATACGGAACTACCCTAATTCGTTTAAGTAATGTTTATCTATCTCAGGCAAATTTTACGGAAGCAGAGCATGTGGTATTGAAACAGGTGTTAAGAAACTATGCGAAAACAGGTAGTAAAGCGGGGCAGATGTCGGCCTACCAACAATTAGGAAAAATTTATTTGGCAGCAAACAAGTTACCTCAGGCCCTTTGGTTTTATACCCAACATGGGATATTGGCACAACAACTTCAAGATAAAAATGCCTTTATTGAATCTGTTTTAGGCATTGCATCAGTAAAAATCAAGAAGAAGGATTATTTATTGGCAACAAAAGATCTTAATACCGCAGAACTGCTTTCTAAGAATGCCAATACGGTACAGTATAACCAAATCATCAAGAACAACAGAGCCCTTATTGCTGAAAAAACAGTCAGTAAAAAAGGATAACCTTCGTTTATTGCACAAGTTCTTCCCCAAGGCCTTGTTTTTAACGCCCTCTGAAATAAACACTCTCCATGAAACCTAAAAACAACATTGCTTCGATGTTAAGCAATCGTGAGTTGGAAATTATCCAGCTCATCACCCAAGAATACAACAACCAAGATATCGCCACACATTTGGACATTAGTAAAAGAACGGTAGAAACCCATCGTAAAAACATCTTTAAAAAAACTAAAGTAAAAAGCATTGTGGGACTGGTAGTTTTGGCTTTAAAGAACGACCTGGTACCCTAGGTTTAACTCTTTTTAACAAACTTTACAAAAAAGATACAGACTAAAACTGCATCTTTTTTGTTTATTTAAGAAATTGGTATCATATTGGATAATGATTTTATAACGAATGGACTTTAAAACAGTTAAAGAAATGCTGAGAAAAATATTTGCTATTACCTTTACCGCTGCAGTTCTAGCCTGCACCGCCTCTCCAAAGGCGCAAAAACCGGTGGATGGTATTCCGAACATAAAACCGGACGAACAACAAAGTTTGGTAACTAAAGAGGTGGTGGGCTTGCTGGAAAACTACAATTATAAGAAGCCCAAATTGAACGATTCAATTTCATCGATTGTTTTTGATCGATATATTAAGGCATTGGATCCATCCAGATATTACTTCCTAGAAAGCGACATTAAGGAATTTGAAGCGAATAGGTATAATTTGGATGATGATTTTAGAATTGGAGATTTGAGCACTCCTTTTTACATTTTCAATGTTTATTTGAAAAGATATAACGAGCGTGTAAACTACTCGATTTCGCAAATCAAAAACAAGTACGATTTTAACCAGAATGATACTTACGTATACGATAGAGAAAAAATGCCCTGGGCAAAAAGTACCGACGAACTTAACGACATCTGGAAAAAACGTGTGAAATATGAATTGGTGAATTTGAAAATTGCGGGAACAGATGATGCTAAGAACGTAGAAACTTTGACAAAGCGTTACACCAATTTAAAATCTCAAGCAGCGAAGTTCAACAATCAGGATGTTTTCCAAATTTTAATGGATGCATTTACTGAGGCTGTTGACCCACATACCAATTATTTCAATCCACGCAATGCCGAAGCTTTCAACCAAGAAATGTCTCGTTCGTTAGAAGGTATTGGCGCAGTACTACAATCAGAAAACGAAGTCACTAAAATTGCCTCGATTATGCCTGGTGGTCCCGCGTTTAAAAGCAAAAAGTTAAATGCTGGCGATAAAATTATTGCGGTTGCGCAAGGTGCCGATGGTGAGTTCGAAGATATTATTGGCTGGAGAATTGACAACGCAGTATCAAAAATTAAAGGTCCAAAAGGGACTACTGTCCGTTTAAAAGTTATCCCTGTAGGGCAAGAGCTTTCTTCGAAACCACAAATCATTACTTTGGTAAGGGAAAAAATCATCTTGGCAGACCAATCAGCTAAAAAAATAGTTAAAACAGTGGAGAGTGATGGCAAACCTTATAAAATAGGCGTGATTAAAATCCCTGCTTTTTATGCAGATTTTAAAGCGGCCAATGCTGGTGACCCTAACTATAAGAGCACGACTAGAGATGTTAGGTTGTTAATTGACACCTTGAAAAACATGGATAAAGTGGACGCTATTGTAGTTGATTTAAGAGCAAATGGCGGTGGTTCATTAAACGAAGCGATTGAACTTTCGGGTTTATTTATTGGAAAAGGTCCCGTAGTGCAGGTTAAAGACTACAGAAACAGTGTAAAAGTTTATAAAGACGAAGACAATGGCATTGTTTGGGATGGTCCTATGGGTGTAATGATTGACCGCTTAAGTGCTTCCGCATCAGAAATTTTTGCAGGAGCGATACAAGATTATGGCCGTGGAATTATTATGGGAACCCAATCTTATGGTAAAGGAACTGTACAATCGTCTATTGACTTAAACTCCTTGATGAACTCGTCGATGTTGCAAAAATTAGCAGCATTGTTTAAAAAGAACGAAGGTGAAAAGAAAACCATTAACACGAAGGATGCCAATTCGCCTACGGTAACTATTGTGGATAAAAATGGTGTCCCTCAACTTGGACAAATTAACCTGACCATGGCTAAGTTTTATCGTGTAAGTGGTAACAGTACTCAACACAAAGGCGTTATTCCAGATATCAATTTCCCTTCTATTTATCCTTTAGATAAAATTGGAGAAGACACGGAGCCTTCTGCACTACCTTTTGACATGGTGAATCCTTCTACTTATACCACCGTTTATGATTTGAACTCAGCAAAAGCGGCTTTACTTAAGTTACACGAAAAACGCATGTCTAAATCTTTAGATTATAAAATATTGAAAGAAGACATTGCAGAGGGCAAGAAGAGAGAGAGCGAAACCTCTATTACCCTTAACGAGACTAAGCTAAAGGCTGAAAGAGATGCATTAGAAGCTAAATCGTTAGCAAGATTAAATCAGGTAAGAGCAGAGAAAGGCTTAGCCCCATTGAAAAAAGGGGAAAAAAGTCCTAAAGAAGAGGCTTCTGATTTTATTGAAGATGAAAGCATGAACATCATGGTAGATTTCATGAAGCTTAATGAAAACTCTAAATTGAGCAAAAACAATAACAAGACGATACTTAACAAGTAATCCAACCTTGGCAAACAGAAAAAGCGAGAAGAATTCTTCTCGCTTTTTTTTGGGTTATACTCGTCATTGCGAGGAACGAAGCAATCCTAAAGCCATGGTTTGACAGCTTATTTTACAACGTCGTAAGATTGCTTCGCTAAGCTCGCAATGACGGGTTAAGTCTACTTATACCTCACAACCATTTTCATCACAAGCATTGCCTGCGGTTTCATTTAAGCTTTTTAGTGGTGAGGCTTGTTGTGCAGCTTGCCATTCATTATAGCTTTGCGTAAGGGCTTGCTTAAACGCTTCTACAGGCTGTGCTCCCGAAAGCGCATACTTTCTGTCCATCACAAAGAATGGAACGCCCCTAACGCCTAATTGTTGGCTTTCGTAAATATCATATCGTACTTCTTCTTCAAATGCATTTCCATCCAATACTTCTTTGGCTTCCGATTGATCTAAGCCTAAACCTACCGCAATTTCTAATAACACTTCAGGCTTGTCAATATCTTTTCCGTCAGTAAAATGAGCTTTAAAAAGATGTTCCTCTGCTAAATCTTGCTGGCCTTTGCTTGCTGCAAAATGGATTAATCGATGGGCATTAAAAGAGTTTGCAGGAATGCTTTTTTCGAAATCGATATCCAATCCCGCTTCGGTAGCCATAGAAGACACTTGTTGGGTCATTTGCTGGGCTTGTGCAATGCTTATCCCCTTATTAGTAGACAAATATTGATAAAGGTTTTCTCCATCCACATTTTTATAGTCTGGATTAAGCTGATAACTTTTCCAGTCAATGGCTACTGCTTTGCCAAAAGGGAGTTCTGCTAAGGCCTTCTCTAAGTGCCTTTTACCAATGTAGCAAAAGGGACACATCACATCTGACCATATTTCTATTTTCATTACTTTAAATTTTATAAAAACAAAGGTAGGCACTTCGCTAAAAGCCTTGGTCTAAGGAAGGTAAAATAACTCTTCTTCGTCGTTCCTACTCCTCGCAATGACGAAAGGGAAAGTGACCTACTCTACAGCCAATAAACAAAAATGGGCAGCTCAATGAAGAACTGCCCGTGAAAATCAAACACTATAATTTAATTTATAGCTTCTTTTTATTTATACAGCTGGTTAAACAGCCATTTAAATGTTCCATGGGTTTGCGCCCTGAAAGTAATTTCTGGTCCAAAGGCAAATAGCTTTCCTTTACCGTAGTCTGCTTCAAAAGCGGCAACACCATCTTTCAAATAAGCTTGTCCCCAAGCCCAGCCACTACGCAAAGGTTGATCTGTAGCAAACCAAGCCAAAGGTTTAATTTTGCTGTCATTTTCGGTGATTTTAAACACAGGACTGTTATCAAAATAAACATCTGTATTTTCATCTAAGCCCCAGTTAGCCGCTAATTTAGCATCTGTTTTAACGCTCAATACACTTCCTGGTACATAGTACTTATCGTTCGGTAAGCGTTTACCATCTGCGGTAAGCAAGGCATTTTTAACGGGAAGCCCTAAATGGTTTGCCAAGTTGGTAGCCGAACCAATGGTTACAATATTACCACCGTTCTCTAAAAATGCTTTCAGTTGAGGAACTGATTTTTCGGCAGTCATTCTACCAACTCTACCCTTAAATTCATCTGGAATGTTATCCACTGCTGGCGGATTAAATCCTCTTCCACCCTCATTAGCCAAAGCAGGTACAGAACCTCCCACCATGATCAATACATCATAATTGTCTTTAAGTTTGCCCGCATCAATATCTGGTGGATAAAGCACCGTAATGTCATAGTGATATTGCTCCATAATGTAGCGCATCCATCCCGAAGGCATAGAACCGCCATAAGTATCCCACAAAGCAATTCTAGATGGTTTAACTTTTACCGCTCCTTTTGGTTTGCTAGCCGCAGTCACTTTCATTCCAAAATTGTGCTCTGCTTTATTTAATGCTGCTTTTGCCGCTGCACTTGCAGGAACATAAAAAGAACCGTCTACAGGATTACGCAATACTTCTACTTTTGCTTTCAACAGTTCGTTTACGGCCAAATAGCTTTCGTTAGCTTGTGCACTTAAAGCAAAGCCACTAGCACTAGGTAAAGTTTGTGGAGTTGCTTTTAACAATTCTCCCAGAGGCATTTTTTGGAAAGGACCATTAAATGCATTTAATACTCTATCAAACTTAACGTTCATCAAATAAGCTAAAGTCCAACCCGCAGCATCATAAGGAGCCACAGGAGGTCCGCCCTCATATTTAAAATCATTCGGATGATCTTGAGGCTCAAACATATCCAAAACGTGTGGTCTAAATGCTTGATCCGTTTTTACGATATAAGAACCTGCTGGGTATTGTTTGCCTTCCACTGTAAATGCTGCAGTGGCTTTTTGCACTTCTACACCTGTTCTGATTAACGCATTTAAAAACCTTATGGCCGTGGTAAAATCTGGCTGGTTGGCAGAAATGATATATCCTCTTGCATCTCGGTTTACCGGGTCTTTCATCACTTCATCCAAAAATTTTGGATCCATGCTTCTTCTACCTCCTGCATTATCCGATTTGTCTTTCTTGGCTGCAGCATTAATGGCTTCTATTTTCTTAGGAGAGAAAGACCAAGTATCCTTCCCGCCTCTTTCGATAGAGTTTTTGCCCATTTTATACACATTGAACAACAACTCATCGTGATAACGTTGTGCATAGTTCAATACCGCATAGTTCATAGAAACTGAATAATCAATGGCGTTTTTGAAGAACCATTTTTGAGGCAGTACTGGATTTGGAGAATCACTGTTAGGCAATAATCGAGATGGTACCAAAGGGATTTCCATTGGCGTTGGACTGCCCACAATTTCGGTAAGAAGTCCAATCATATTATGAAAATAAGTCGTCGTTCTCAATCCACCGTTATACCAAGTAGAAAAAACAGAGCCATTTCTTTGGGTATAACCAGGTTTATCTTCTACGTTTAGTCGGTTATGCATGGCAGCACCAACGGCATCTAAGCTGGTCAAAATAATTGGGTCGAACACATAGTTATGAGGATCACGGAATGGAGGTCCTGCCACTACCGTTCCAGCTGGGCCAGATTGGTGATGATTGTACATAATTTGTGGGTTCCACTCAATGAACAACTGTCGGCCCATATTTTGCGTTTCCTTTAAATTAAGCATAAAGAAATCGCGGTTATTATCGTGTCCAGCATATTTTTGGTACAACACGGGCAAACCTGCCAAAGATCTTTTCTCTGGTGTTTTTTCCCTCATATACCAATTGCTTTGTAACTCTTGTCCATCAGGATTAGCATGGGTCATCAATACAATCACATCATCCAAAATCCTTGTGGTTTCTGCATCGGTTCTCCTTACTAAATTATAAGCCGTTTGTATCAACTGATGAGCACCAACGGTTTCATTGGCATGCAATCCTCCATCAATCCAAACCACCGCTTTGCCTTGCTGAGCCAAATCCTTTGCTTCTTGTTCTGTTAAAGCCTCAGCACGGGCCAACTTTTGAGAGATTGACTTGTATTTCGCTAAGTTTTGTTGGTTTTCTGGCGAAGTAATGATCAGCATATACTGACTTTTACCTTCTTCTGTTTTGCCAATATCTACCAACTTCACTCTTTTTGAGCCCGCAGCCAATTTCTTAAAGTAAGCTTCTGTTTGGGTATAGTTGGCCAATTGGTAATTATCGCCTATGGAAAATCCAAAATGCGATTTCGGACTTGGAACCTCTTGGGCAACCGCACTAAGACTGGTTACCAAAAAGAACATCCAAGCTCCTTTAATCAAGTATCTTTTTATCATACTACTTTTTTGTTTGATGGTTAAATCAAATATAGGACAGATAAAAACTCCTTGTAGGACCTATTTAAATTTGTTACACGATTAATTTTTGTACAGGTCACAAATACACAGATAAAAATTTTAATCCAATTATTTAACAAATGGCATAAGGAGATCTCGTAAATCTGCGGCTAACATAATATCCTTCACAAGTTTCTTTTCCTCGGCCCTATTGCATAACTTCGCTGCAACAAGTTCTTAACTTTATCTCAAATCAAACCGATAACGGTTCCCGAGTAATATCGGGATTAATAGGGAATCGTGTGCAAATCACGAGCTGTCGCGCAACTGTAAGTCCTCTCTTAAAAGAGAACAGCGCTATCACAATGCCACTGTGCCAACCAAGGTTGGAATGGGAAGGCGATAGTGTTGGGGATAAGTCAGGAGACCTGCCTTTATTGAATTGACAATGTCTTCGCGGAATAGGACAAAGGGTCAGGTATGATGAGTGGCGCCAGAAACGGTTTGAGTTTCATTGGCCGTGCTTTTCTTTGCTTCCTTTATTTCTTCCAAAGACATTATTTAGAGTTGGGCTTTAAATATTTTCATTTAAACTAATCATAGGCTTCGAAGTTTTAAAGCTTCATAAGTCTTTTAAATTTATCTTTGACCATGACATTAGAAGAAAGGATACAGCGCTCTCAAACCAGTATTTTCAAAGCTGTATTTCCAAGCACCACCAACCATTACGATACCCTATTTGGTGGTACCGCCATGCACATGATGGACGAAGTAGCTTTTATTACAGCCACCAGATTTAGCAGACAAAGAATGGTAACCGTAAGCAGCGATAGAATTGACTTTAAGCAACCTATCCCTGCGGGAACATTTGTAGAACTTGTTGGCAAGGTAACCCACGTGGGCAATACCAGCTTAAGGGTTGGTGTAGAAATTTACATCGAACAAATGTATGCAGAAGGCAGGGAACTGGCCATTCATGGTGATTTTACTTTTGTGGCTTTGGATGAAAACAAAAAACCTACGCCAGTAATTAAGTAGAGTTTAGCAATACTTTGCGCTCTTTGCCAAAGCTTCATCAACCTTTGCGGCAATTTTTAACCGCTAAGAAAAAAAGAGACACGCGAAGAACGCAAAGAAAAAGGCAGACGTTTCCGCCTGCCCCCACAGTTATAAATAAGATTTTTAATCCTGTTGAAAATATAGCTTCTAAGGCAATGTAATATTTCCTTTGAAGCTTGTTTGTGCTGTGGTTGCTGTATTTCCAAAACCTAATGAAGGGAAAGAACCCAAGTTTGAACCCGCTACATACAATGTATTTGGCACCGCACCTTTGGTGATTACCGAGAAATTAAACGCTACGGCAATTAATTTCACATTGCTTTGTCCATCAAGTTTTGTAGGGCTTAAAATCGTCTCTGTTAAGTCTGAATTAGGATTTACCTTTCCATTTCCAAACTCACCATACACATTATCACCCCAAATCCATAAAGAACCATCTGTTTTTGTGGCAATGACAGAACGATTGAATAAGGCCACCGTTTCCCAGTTTTTATCGGTTCCTACTTGTGCCCAAGTGCTTTGCGTATCCGTATTTCCTAAACCAAGCTCTCCTCTCGAATTTCTACCTACAGCCCATAAAGTACCGTCTTTCTTAATTGCCAAGGTACCTCTAGCTCTTCCCGAAGCCACGGTTTTATAAGTTGATGTTCCGCCAACCAATACAGGTGATAAAGGAGAAGTAGTATCGCCAGTACCTAGCATTCCGTTTTGGTTTACGCCCCAAGCCCAAAGTGTACCGTCTCTTTTAATGCCAAAAGAACCACCCCAGTTGTTCCATGAAAACACCTCGGACCATGTTTGATCTGCACCCACTTGTGTAGGCACTAAAACATCTCCAGTAGATAATCCATTTCCTAATCTGCCGCTTGAGCCATTTCCCCACGACCATAAAGAGCCATCTTCTTTAATCGCCAAAGTATAGTTTCCACCTACCGCAACGGTTTTCCAAGTTTTGTCTGTACCTACTTGTACAGGTTGAAGTTTTGCAGTATTTTCTTTAGTTCCAATTCCTAACTGACCATTGGTATTGGTTCCCCAAGCCCATAAACTACCATCTTTTTTAATGGCCATAGTATGGCTGGTTCCTGTTTTTACATACTTCCACTCTTTGTTAGCTTGTATTTGGATTGGCGTACTTACGTGAGTCTCTGTACCCGTTCCCAACAAACCGCCAGTATTATTTCCCCATCCCCAAATAGCGCCTTCGCTAGTAAGGGCAATGGCATGCGAATCGCCCACACTTACACTCACCCATTGGTTTTTTGTGACTTCAGGTCCGGTTGGTGTTTCTTCATTGTTACTTTTTTTACATGCGGATACTATAGACAAAAGAGCTACGCCCCAAATAGTAGCCTTTGTTCCAAAAGAAAAGTTTCTGATTTTCATATAATGTTTATCTGTAATAATAAAAGTGTTTTATAATCAAGACGGCATTTCCTTAAAACGGGATGAATAGAAAAATAAAATTCATCCCAAACCTTAGTAAAGTCGTCATACATATGAGTCAACTAAATAATGCTTAAAGATTTGAATAACAACGAGCCTACATTTGACCCCAAAAAGGGATGGAACCGATTTCTAAACCGCATTGAAGAAGAAAAGATGCAGCGCAGAAAGCGTATTGGAAAAATAATGAGATATGCAGCCATCCTAACTACCCCATTGATATTGGCAGGTGCGTGGTACGTGTTGAACAAACAGCAGACCGCAGCAGTGCAAACCTGCTTCAATACCATCAGTACTCAAAAGGGAGAAACCAAAACGCTAAAATTAGCAGATGGCACTACCGTTACCTTAAATGCTGAAAGCGAAATCAGTTATGCTTGTCATTTCACAGGCAAAAATGCCAACCGAGCAATCAGGCTCATTAAAGGAGAAGCTTTATTTGAAGTAACCAAAAGCAAAGAAATTCCTTTTTCGGTAGATACCAAAGGGCTTCTGATTACCGTGCATGGCACTGCTTTCAACATCAACACCTATACCGAAACCGTTAAAACAACCCTATTGCACGGCAGTATCAGCGCCAAAGCCAATGGCAAAGAAATTTACCTCAAACCGAACCAACAGCTAAGCTACGCTCAGCAAAAAATGACGGTAACCAATGTCGATGCCCAAAATGCATCTGCTTGGAGCCGTGGAATTTTATGGTTTGATAATGCTTCCCTTCAAGAGATTTTAGCTAACCTTCAAAGAAACTACCGTGTAACCTATCAAATCAATGAAAAGCACTTAAATAAACATTACACCGCTAGCTTTCAAACGAATGACGGCTTGCCGCACATCCTAAAAACGCTTGGTGCGGTTTCGGGATTAAGTTTCACCCTTAAAAACCAAGTGATTGTTGTACAGTAAATCATGAAAAAATACCGTTTTATTCTGCCGATACTCTCGCTCTTTATCTGTATTTCTAGTTTCGGACAAACGCTCTATCAAAACGAAAAACGAGTTTCTATTTCAGTTAAAAACAAACCATTAATTGAGGTGCTTAACCAAATTAAGCAGCAAACGGGCATCAATTTGGTTTATAACAATGAGCTAATGGATAAATATAAATCCGTGAGCTTAAATGTTTCGAAAAGCTCCATTAATGAAACACTTAAAAAGTTATTCTTAGCCACCGATTTAAGCTATTCAATCTACGAAAACACGGTCATCATCACCATAAAACAAATTGATAGTTTTCAAGCCATTAGCAAACAAGTCATTTCTGGAAAAGTGGTCGACGAAAATGACCAGCCTCTACCTTTTGCCAACGTTTCTATTTTAGAATTAAGTCAGGCAGTATTAACAGGAAGCAAAGGAGAATTTAGGTTTTCGGTGGAAAAAACCAAGAAAAGTGAGTTTACCCTTGTAGCTTCATACATTGGTAAACAACCTAAAAAAATAACCATCAATCCATTGCTTAGCTATAGCAATTTGGTCATTAAAATGGATGATGCCTCTCTATATCTCAAGGAAATCAGCGTAAGTGCCAACAAAGCTATGTCTGGTAATTCCAATTCCTCTATTTTTTTCAACAGAGAGTTGATAGAACAAACCCAGGCGCTTTCACTGGCAGATGTATTGAACCAGCTTCCTGGAAAATCGATTACTGCTCCCAGCATCACCAATCCTAATATCTTAACCTTGCGTTCGGTAGCTGGCGACAGTTGGTCAACCGATGTATTCAGTAGGAACAATGCCTTTGGGGTAACCTATATTTTAGATGGGGTGCAATTGAGCAATGATGCCAATATGCAGGCCCAAAACCAAGCGGTAAATGGTTTTCTCAACCCCTATATCCAAGGAGAGTATGGTTTGGGCCTTAATAACCGAAATACCACCACTAGCGATAATGCCTTTTCTGGTAACGATATGAGGCAAATCTCTGTAGACAACATTGAAAGTATTGAGGTGATTTCTGGTGTTGCCTCGGCCAAATATGGCGACTATACCGACGGAGCTGTAATTATCAACAGACAAGCGGGTAAATCTCCCTACAGCATGCGGGTTTCCCTCAGAAATGGAACTACGCAATACAGCTTAAGCAAAGGACTTCAGCTCACCAAAAAACTAGGTGCCATTAACTACGATGTGAATTATTTAAAGGCTAATAATGACCCTCGCGACAATCTAAAATCATATAACAGGGTTAGTGCCCGCATCATGCATTCTATTGCTTTGGGCGCTAACGATCGTTTCAAAAACACCTTTTCCATGGGTTGGAGTGCAAATCTTGATGGAACAAAATTAGACATAGACGATCCCGCAGAAAGAAAATCAAGATTTGAATACAAGCAGTTCACGTTCAGCAACCGATTATCTTATCAATTTGCCCAAGGCGCTTTCTTCAAAAAGGTTGATTTAAGTATGGGTTTATCTACAGGTAGGCAATACTCGTCCATGCAATACCGCATTGCAGGTGAATCGTTTCCCTACGTAGAAGCTTACAAAGAAGGTTTAAATGTGGGCGATTATGCCAATGGCTATTACCTTGGCGAAACCGTGATTGAAGGTAAGCCTTTTACTTCCAACGCCAATCTTAACCTCTCGGCAGAGTATAAAACCTTAAACGTCAACCACCGTTTAAGCATTGGTGCAAACACCTACTATTCAGATAATTTTGGCCGTGGACAGATCATTGATCCTTCTAAACCATTATTCTCTTCCAGTACCGAGCAGTCTTACAATTACAACCAGTTAAAAGGAGTGTTAAATGTGGGAGCTTATTTAGAAGATGGCTTTGCTATTCCGCTTTTCAATAGTGATTTGAACGTTCGCACAGGAATAAGGGTTGATCAGCAGAACAAAGCCCTCAATTTTTCGCCTAGAATTAACACCAATTATAAGGTTACCGACAAGCTGACCCTTGGTTTCTCTTACGGTATCGCCACCAAAGCACCATCGTTGGCGCACTTATCCCCAGGTCCAATTTATTTCCACACGCCACTCATTCGTGCCAACAACGAAGATCCTGATAAACGTCTTTATCTGGTTTACACCAATATTATCAATCCCGAAAACAATCAGCTGAAACCTTCAAGATCAAACACTGCAGAGTTTTCTACTTCCTTTATTTCCAACGGTTTCAATTTCTCTTTTTCGGCCTATATCAAGAATACCAAGGATGGCTTTTCTACCAAAAGAATCATCAAGGAAATTGTGGTTCCTTCTTATACCTATTATATTAATGATGAAGGTAAGGCGGCTTATTCGCCAACTGGCGGAGGGATTAAAAGGAGCATTAGCTACAACCAGATGATCAACAGTCAAAACACCAACAACAAAGGATTGGAGTTCATGATCAGTACGCCAAAAATACCAGCCATATCTACTTCCTTTAGCATTAGTGCTGGCTATACCAACTCCTTTTTCTACGACACTTCTCCTTATATGAACATTGTGAATATGGAAGGGGTTGATTTTACTAGAGATGCCGTTTTTGCTGTTTATGAACCCGAAAACAGAAGAAACATTCAGTGGAGAACCAATATTTCCAGTAACACGCATATTCCTTCACTAGGTTTGATGATTGGGATTATTGGAGACTTTCCTTTTAAAACCAAATCTGTTTACTACAACCGATCAGCCTATCCAATTGGATATTACAATGCCGAACTGAAATACTTTCCCATAGAAAACTTCGACCCCGATAATCCAGTATATGGCCACTTAGCTTTATTACCCACTTCTCCTGAACGAGAAAATGAACGCTACCCAATCATCTATGGTAACGTTCACTTAAGAATGAGTAAGGAAATTGCCAAACGGCTAAGGTTTTCTTTCAATGTGTATAACATGTTGAATTGGCGACCAAAATATACCGTAGAAAGCTCTGGTAATTTAGTTGTGTTAAATAGCTCACCTTCATTTGGAGCAGAAATAAGTTTAAAACTTTAGCGAAATCTTCATCATGAATAGAAATATAATTTTTTCGATCGTCCTTTTATGGATCAGCGGCCTCACCGCCTGTAAAAAAAACCTCGTTCCTGATCTAAAGCCTGTAGATGTAAACGTCAATATTGCCTACGCAGCAGTCTCAAAACTGCCTTTGCAAAACCTTACTGTTTCTATTAAAAACTTGGAAACAGGTTTAGTAGAATATGCCACTACCGATCAAAATGGTAAAGCAGTGTTTAAAGAAATCAGTTCAGGAACCTATGATATATCCGTTAAAAGGGAGTTTACTGCAACCGAATATCTGAGTTTAACTGGCGAACAGGAACCTACAAAAGTGGTGTTTAACGCTGGTGAAACCAATTATAAAATCAAAACCAACAACGGTAATTATCAATTGAACATGACCCTTAAAAAAGGCATCAATAGTCCTTGGGTAATTAAACAGCTTTATTATGCGGGTTCCGATTTATACGATGGCGCTTCGTTAAGAGATAATTTCTTCGAGATTTACAATAACACAGATCAGGTGCTATATGCCGATGGCTTGTACTTTATGTTTGTGTACGGCCGTATGTCTACCACTTATCGCCTTGAAAATCTACTGCTTCCTAGCGGTCAGTTCGATTGGACGAAAGCTTTGGGAACAGCTCCCGCACCTGCCAATGCCAACGAAGATTTCCTATATGCACAAGCCATTTATCGCTTTCCTGGAACGGGTACCAGCTACCCTGTACAACCCGGTGCGGGTTTGGTGGTTGCCAGAAGTGCCATTAACCATAAAATGCCTTTCACCAACAAAAATGGAAAAGTGTACGAGGTTAACAAGCCCAATCTTACAGTCGATTTAAGCGGGGCAGATTTTGAAGTTATCACCACGCCTTATTTGGAGCCTGGGGATTATGCCTCGTTAATAGACATCCCAACCCCAGGGAAAACCAGTCTTTTGGTCATCCAAAAATTTGCCACCACCATGATGATGGACAATATTGGTAGGATTGGTTACGCCATCTTTAAAACAGATGAAGATGTTTCTAAATGGCCTAGATATGCAGAAGTGAAAGAAACCACCATTCAAGGTAAAACGCTTTACACCCAAGTCCCTAAAAAGTTTGTGTTGGATGCGGTAGAAACACAACCCAGTACGCCCGATAGAAGATTGCCTAAAAAACTTAGCCCCGAATTAGATGCAGGATTTGGCTTTGTTCCGGGAGGCTCTTACAGCTCGCAAGCACTAATGAGAAAAGTAGACCGGGTAGAAAATGGAAGGAGAATATTAAAAGACACCAATAACTCTACAGAAGATTTTGAATGGATTATGCCAGCTATACCAGGAGGATTTAAATAATGTTTCATATTAACCGCATCACCTTAATGGTTGCGCTTCTTTTTATTTTCACTCGTGCCACAGCACAAGATACCACCGCTAGCATAAATAGTTCGCTTGCCAAACAAACGAGCTATCACTTTTTGCTACAATCGGGATTATTTTTGGCTAAAAGCGAAATCAATAAAACCTCCAACACCAATTTAAGCTATCAATTGTATGGCGGAAGTTTTAAACTTGCTCAAGAAGCAAAGCGAAATCAATCGGTAACCTTTTCCTCTGAAGGGATTAGAACACTTAAAAAGTTAAAATTGTGGGGCCAGTTTATTTTTAATGACCAACAAAACGACAGCATTGCCTTTAGCCATCGTGTTGACAATACAGACCCTGCTCCTTATTATTATGGGTCAGAAAAAGCCGTTCACTATAAACGCACCAATTATACCATCAATACCCTAGCTTATATCCCGCTCATTAGCCAACTGGGCTTTGCTTTAGGCTTCGACTATGGAATGGGCAATCATGCCAGTACCAATGATCCAAGAGGGGCCTTAAAGCATTTCCGATTGATCCTCAAACCAGAAGTCATTTATCATTTTGGAAAACACGGCATTAGTGTAAAAGGAACCTATGGATACGGACAAAACGAATATCAGGTAGACTACCGAAACAAAGCTTTTTACGAATCCACTTCTTATCCACATTATTTAAACCGTTTGATGAATGGCTACGGCATGTCCAGAACGGCTTTAGACTTTTCGGATAGAGTCTTTACCATTGACAAGAAATGGAAAGGACTAGAAGCTTACGGCAATTTCAAGCTAAATAATGGACAACTACAAACCGCTTTTGGCTATCTAGATCGAGATGAGACTTTCAATCGTGGAAACTCTGATGGCAGATATGCAAGCAGGCAAAATTATGGGCATTTCGACTTAGAGACCTATTATGCAAAATTGATCTACCAACAAAATGATTGGCTTTTTCATCTCCATTGGGAAAAAGAAAAGGGAAAAGATAACAACTATGAATTAGGCGGGAATAACTATCTCTACAGCAATGAAAATGCTTATTTGGAAGCCATTAAAAGTATGCCCAAAAATTGGGAATTGGGGCTGAAACTACAAGTAGGTTCCATGCAAAAAGTAGATGGGAACCTTGAAGTAGAAAAATTTAGATCCCTTGCGGGCATCAAAACCTTTGCAGGGAAAAAACTCAAATTAAAAGACGATTTAACTTGGCTAAACCAAGTTCATTTAGCTTACTATACACCATTAAACCCCTCTTTCAGCTACAACCCATTAAAAGTTAATTCGTTCATCAGAAGCGTGGTTCTTCCTGATGCCGTTTATGATCTTTATGCCTACGGACAAGTCTCTGTAGCCAGTAAACTATTCTACAAAAAGAACCGAACCCATTGGGTAGTTGGCATTGATGGTCAATATACCGCAGCCCAAAAAACAAGCCAAAACGAATTATTAAGCGCCGCTATTAACCCTGGAAAAAACGCCTACTTGGTACAATTAAGCTTGGGGTTATTATTTTAATCATGATCAGATACAAAATCCTTCTTTGTTTATTTTTAGCCTATTTTACCCTACTAGGTTTTTCCTATAAGGATGAAATTACCCCTGCATATTTAAAAGACCTGAGACTTCAATATGAAAAGGATCCTACTTTATGGCCAAAACCAACCATCGATTCAGGCATTGTATTTAGAGAATTAGGAGCCATTGAGTTTCCATACAGGGCTAAAGACTCTATAGAAGTAGCTAAAATTGCCTTGGGCAAAACATTATTCTTCGATCCTAGATTAAGTGGTTCCAACCAAATTTCATGCTCCAGCTGTCACGAGCCAGAACTTAACTGGACGGACGGTAGAAAACTTTCCATTGGAAATGATCATTTGATGGGAATCAGGAATTCACCGAGCATACAAAACCTGGGCCAGGCTAAAAGTTTGATGTGGGATGGCCGTCACCAAACCTTGGAAGATCAAATTGCCGATGCCCTTACCAATCCAACAGAAATGAATGGTGATTTGGAAGAAGCTACCAATAAAATCAACCAGATTAAAGGCTACCAGCCACTATTTAAGAAAGCGTTCAATAAAAAGAAACTAAGCAACTTTGAATTGCGACAGAGCATTGCGGCTTTTGTTAAAAGCATTAAAAGTAGACCTACCAGATTTGATAATTTCATTTTGGGCAGAAAAAGAGCGCTCTCCGACCAACAAGTTTTAGGATTACATCTTTTTAGAACCAAGGCTCGTTGTATCAATTGTCATAATGGCCCTTTATTTACCGATGGCGATTTTCATAATTTGGGCATGAGCAACTATGGTCGAAAAGGCGAGGATTTAGGGCGCTATAAGGCCACTAGGGCAAGTACAGATGTGGGTAAATTTAAAACTCCTTCCTTAAGAGATGCTATGCGTACCTTCCCATGGTTCCACAACGGGCGCTTTAACGAAATAGAATCGCTTCTAAACATGTATGTTGCTGGTATGCCGCAGCCAAGACCTACCAAAGAGCAGGTAAATGACCCTTTATTTCCAAAGGCCTCTCCGCATCTCAAAAAGCTGGATATCAATTTAGAAGAACGAGCCGCAATTGTTGCCTTTTTACAGGCCATTACCTCCTCCCCATTTGAATTTGAACGTCCCGTTTTGCCTAAATAAAAGTATTGTTGATAAAAATGTTGCTTCATTAAGCGATAAGTTGTACTTTCGCTTATTATTTTTAATTAGTCTAAATAATAAGAATGAACGAAAGCCTGACGATTGAGGACTTTGAAGCGTTTTTCCAGGCTCACTATCAAGGTTTGTGTTTGGTTTCGTATCGGATTACCCGAAATGAAACCTCTGCTGAAGATATTGTACAGGATTTCTTTTTCGACCTATGGAAGAAAAAGGACATGATCCGCATCAAGGGCGAGTTCATTAATTATGCTAAAATATCCATCAGGAATCGCTCTTTGGATTTTATGAAGAATAAAAACCAGCAGTTGGTTTTAGTACCCGACCATCTTCAAGAAATGGAAGCTGATGAGCATTATAATCCAGAAATTGATGAGCGATTTTTAAAAGTTCAGGAAATCGTTAACCTGATGCCTAAACAACGAAAAGAAGTTTTTCTGTTAAACAGCGAGGGAAAACTAAAACAGAGCGAAATTGCTTCAAAAATGGGTGTTTCTATCAACACGGTTAAAACCCATGTAAAACTGGCTTATCAGTTCATTAGACAGCATTACAAATCGCCCATTTCCCCTATCCTCTTCATTACCTTATATCTGATTGGTAAAAACCTTTAAAAGAAATTACTGAAACAAATTTTGAGCAGTCAATATTGACTACTAATTTAGCCCCTCGAAATTCCACGCTCAATTTAGACGCGGTTAAATTTTTTATTAAATAGATGAAACCACAACCATTTACAGAATTATCCACCGAAGAATTAAAGAAAAAAGCAAAAACATTAAAAATAGCCACCATTTACATAGGCATCTCAGTGATAGGCATGATCATTTGCGGCATTATTGTTTCCATGAAAAAAGGCTTTAGCGCATTAACGGTTACTCCATTAGGTTTTGCGCCTTTGTTGATCATCTTTTCCACTCAATTGAAACAAGTTAACAACGAGTTAAAAAAAAGAGAAACAGCTTAGTGAATGAGCAGATAAAGATATACATACACAATAGGCGCAGCAATCAATAAACCATCGAAACGGTCCAAAAAGCCGCCATGCCCAGGCAAAAAGCTTCCTGAATCTTTCACCTCAAGGCTGCGCTTTAACATCGATTCTACTAAATCGCCCAAGGTACCAAAGCAAGAAATAATTGCGGCCATACCTGCCCAAACAATCGGTTCTACTTCTATAAACTGGTAGGATAAGATAATTGCGACCACCAAACTGGTAAAAACACCCCCAAAAAAGCCTTCCCATGATTTCTTAGGAGAATGTCTTTCAAACAATTTACGCTTGCCTAATTTCATTCCAAACAAGTAAGCGCCTGTATCATTTGCCCAAAGCATCAACAAAAAGGCTAATGGAAAATGAAAGCTGTATTCTTCAAAATTCATCAAAAACCCTAGGGAGTAGAAGAAACAAAAAGGAATGGTAACATATACAAAACCCACAAAAGTGTAGGAAATATTGGCAAAAGGAATTTTGTTTTTCTTATACAGCTCTGCAATGAACACCGAAAATATCAAGGGAATCATCAACAAGAGATATTTAAGCTCAAATTGGAAAAAATGATACGCTGCAGTGGTGATGTAAATAAGGGCCGCTACCACTACCCCAATATTACGATGTGGGCGGATTCCTCCTATTTTTATCATTTTATAGAATTCCAACAACGCTACCAAGCTTAATAGCAAGTAAAAGCCCGAAAAAGTGTAGGCGCCCAACAAAATGGAACCCAACATCACAATGGTAAAAAAGAAAGCGGTAATGGCTCTGGTCTTCATTTAAAACTAAGGTTTAAGGCTAAGATCGGAGCTATTTAATTCCCCTTCTTTTGTCCTATCTGTCGTATTTTTCAAAAATTTGAACAAAGCTAAGGTTAAAATAGCACTTATCAAGTATCCATACCAAGGCATTTGAATATCCTCCGCATTGGTGTACGATTGGTTATTGGCCTGTAAATAATACGCCACCGAAACGGCATAAGCATTATTTAAAAAGTGGGCAAACACCGCATACCAAATGCTACCTGTCCAAAAATAAACGTAGCCAAATGCTGCTCCCAACAACAAACGGGGTAAAAAGCCATAAAACTGAAAGTGGATAGCACTAAAAATGGCTGCCGATAACCAAATGGCTACATGCGGGTTGGACTTGATGCGAAATATGGTTCGTTGCACCGCTCCCCTAAAAATAAACTCTTCGCAAATGGCAGGTGTAACGGCAATGACCAATAGATTGACAAACAACGCTACCCCATTATTCATCTTTAATAACACTTCGGTAGTTTTTGCTGCAGAATCTTCCATCTCTCGCATCCAAACTTCCAAACCTTTCAAAAACTCAGGAAACACCATTTTTTGGTTCCATTCATTGGCTAAACCCATTAAAGGCATCCAGCAGATGGATAGTATAGCCACCAATAGCAAAAGATTTACCTTAGGGACTTTCATCCCGTAAAACTTTGGTAGTCTCTTCCCTTCTACTATAGATAATAAAACAGCAGGTGCTAAAAATAATCCTATTTGTTGGGCTACCAATAAAATCCTGAACGACGAAATATAGCGAGAATCATTTGCCGCCATTCCTTTGATACCCTCAAAACCGTCTATGAAAAAAGCAATGGCTATACCTATCACTGCAAAAACAATCAATCCGCCAAAGGCAAATAATAAAAGATACAGCATTTGAATAAAAGGGCTGTTTTCGGACTTGTGTAATGGGTTTTGATACATTTTATGAATTATGCGTAACTTTGCAACGTTTTAATTAGCTTGAAGATAGAAAAATGTCTGTAAAGATAGGAAATATTGATTTGGGAGAATTCCCTTTGTTATTGGCACCCATGGAAGATGTGAGCGATCCTCCTTTCCGTTATGTGTGCAAACAAGGTGGAGCAGATATGATGTATACAGAGTTTATTTCCTCTGAGGGATTAATTCGTTCTGCGGCAAAGAGTAGGCAAAAGCTTGATATTTTTGAATACGAGCGTCCAATAGGCATCCAGATTTTCGGAAGCGATATTGAAAGCATGCGTGAGGCTACGGAAATTGCCACTTTGGCCGGTCCCGATTTAATGGATATCAACTATGGTTGTCCAGTTAAAAACGTGGCTTGTAGAGGTGCAGGTTCTGCCCTATTACAAGATATCGATAAAATGGTGAAGATGACCGAGGCAGTAGTTAAAGCTACGCATTTGCCTGTAACGGTAAAAACCCGCTTAGGTTGGGACGATAATACCAAAAATGTGGAAGAAGTTGCCGAACGTTTGCAAGATGTAGGCATACAAGCTTTAACCATTCATGGTCGTACCAGGGCGCAGTTGTACAAAGGCGAAGCGGATTGGACGTTAATTAGAGAAATTAAGCGTAACCCACGCATCAAAATCCCAATTTTTGGGAATGGCGATATTGATAGCCCTGAAAAAGCGGCTAACTGGCGATTAGAATATGGTGTAGACGGCATGATGATTGGCAGAGCGGCAATTGGCTATCCGTGGATTTTCAGGGAAATTAAGCACTTTTTCGCTACAGGACAGCATTTAGCAGGCCCAACTTTAGAAGAACGCGTAGAAGCCTGCAGAACACATTTTACCAAATCGTTGGAATGGAAAGGACCAAAGGTTGGCGTGTTCGAAATGCGACGTCATTACAGCAATTATTTTAAAGGATTGCCAGATTTTAAACATTATCGTACTCAATTAGTTAAAGAAGAAAACATTGAAACGATCTATGCGTTGTTAGATGAAATTACTGACAAATACGCCAATGTAATGCCAGTTACTGAAATGGCGTGATTATTGAGTACGTTTATAAGTTAAATTTACGGTTATGGTTACAGCAATTACTGAAGGCATAAAAATTTCGGTCGACACCATTTATCAGGATGAACATTCTAATCCTGAAAATGGACATTTCATGTTCGCATATCGTATCAGCATTGAGAATCTTACCGATTTTGAAATACAATTGATGCGCCGTCAATGGTTCATTTTTGATTCCAACGGCACAGTAAGAGAAGTTGAGGGAGAAGGTGTAGTAGGTGTTCAACCGATCATTATGCCTGGCGATAGCTATTCCTATGTTTCAGGCTGCAACCTAAAAACAGATATTGGAAGCATGCGTGGCAGATATTTGATGCGTCGCACTTTAGATGACTTGGAGTTTTTAGTAGAGATCCCTGAGTTTGAATTAGTGGTTCCTTTCCGACTTAATTAGTCCTAGTTTTTTAAACATTCTTTTTTTATCACGCATCTAATCCCTATTGCTAAAGATGGGAAACAGCATGCAACGTTACTTTTTTTCTTTTGTCTTTTATCAAATGGCTAGCTAAAGTTTGCTCACCTATAAAGACAAAAACCATGTATTTAAAAAGTAAATTCATTATCCTTCTATCTATCTTTTCAGTACTGTTTCTAAAAACGCTTAACGCCCAAAATGGGTTTTTAGATCCTGATGTCTTTTTGGTAAAAGATAAAAAGTCGCCAAAAGTATTATTGGTTGGAAGCTGGCATTTTAACTATCCAGGGCTTGATGCCCATAAAGCAAAAGAGGAAAATAAGATCAATATTTATAGCGAGCAGCGTCAAAAAGAATTAAAAAAGCTGATAGACTATATCAGCAAATTCAAACCAACAAAAATAGCAGTGGAGTCTGGTCCGATAACTGGCTATCTTATTCATAATTTTAAAAATTTTAAAGCAGGAAAAGAAAAGCTCTATGCAAACGAAAGAAGTCAGATAGGGATGAGATTGGTAGATAAATTTAATTTAGATACCATTTATGGGGTAGATGCTTACCCTCTTTTACTAGAACTGCGAGACAAAAAAGATACGCTACTTCCAAAGACTTATACCGATGAAATCTTGAAAAGGCATTATTTTGGCGGGAGTGATGAGATTTCGAAAAGATATACTGAGTTTTATAATTATCGTGAAAGCATGACAGTAAAAAGAACATTGCTCGATAATTTTAGATATATCAATTCGGATAAGGTGATAGACCGTATGTTCGGTGCTAGTATCGCTGGGGGTCAATTCGAATCTAAAAGATTTGAAGGTCCAGATGCCCTTTCGATGTTTTGGATGAACAGAAATCTCAGAATTTTCAAAAAAATTAAGGATATCCCCCATAATGAGAATGATAGAATACTAGTTATTTTTGGTGCTGGGCATATTCCAATACTTAAATGGTTATTTCAAACCAGTCCTCAATTTGAATTGGTAAAATTTAACGATCTTTAAAAGTCAATTTCAGTAATTTAATATTAAATGGATGTTTCCTTCATCAGGCAATTATATATTCCAGTCCAACCTACAGTAAAATCTTATGGAGCCGTAAGCTATCAGGAGTTTTTACCTCATGAACAACTACAAACTTATATTTATTGTTATTGGCAGTTAAAAACCAACCAAAAGCTTGACAATCCTTTCACTTATCGTGTAGTCGCCGATGGTTGCATCGATATTTTTTTCGAGCTCAACCAGCCCCAAGAAAACTTTGTGATGGGCTTCTGTAAAAAGTATACAGAGTTTGATTTGGCCGAAGAATTTAACTACATAGGCATTCGGTTTCTTCCTTCTATGTTCCCACAACTATTTGGTGTTGATGCTTCCAGTATCAGCAACAAGGCTACAGACTTAAAAGACGTAGTGCCTCTGGCTGCCTCTTTTATCCAATCTCATTTGGGAGCCAATTTGGAGATTAACAAGGTTATTTCTTTATTAAATGAGTTCTTTTTAGACCTTCTACCCTCGGCTAATTTTCAAAATGACGCTCGTCTTTACAACGCCATTGCCTTGATCATGAAAAACTATGGCGTGGTTGATATGACTGAAATTGATACAGGACTCAGTCACAGACAGCTGCGTAGGCTTTTTGATTTCTACATTGGCGATTCCATGAAAACCTTTAGCAAGGTGGTTCGTTTTCAGAACATTTTACGAGCAAAGCCCTCTACCCAAAGTTTACGACAGAACAAATTATTTTTTGATTCTGGTTTTTTCGACCAATCTCATTTTATTAAAGATTTTAAGCATTTTTATGGGGTCACTCCCAGTAAGGCTTTTGGTAGATAATTGTCCGATTTTTACAATTTTAGCCCTTAAGGTTTAGCCAATTTTGTGTTGATGATGTCAATAACAAAATACGTAACTATGGTGCTAATTGGCTTATTTTTTGCCAGGGGTGCCTGTGGTCAAACTTCTAAAAACAAGATTGCGATGAAATTAAATGCAGGTGTAATTACCGAAAAATTAGCGGAAACCAAGAAATTCTACACGGAAGTTTTAGGATTTGGAATTACCTTCGAAAACGAGTTCTATTTATTGTTGCATACGCCAAACAAGAGCGCAGAAATCAGTTTTCTTTTGCCCAATCATCCTACTCAACAGCTTTTATTCCATCAACCATTTAAAGGGCAGGGTATGTACCTTACTATTGAAGTAGAGGATGTAGATGTCCTATATCACCAACTAAAAGCAAAAGGTGTTGCCGTTAAAATTGAGTTGAGGGACGAGCCTTGGGGCGATAGACATTTTGCCATTCAAGACCCTAATGGGATTGGGATCGATATTGTAAAATACTCACCACAATAATTAATATGGTTTTGCTATTTTTGACCTTATTACATCAAAAGTATGCTCAATTCAAAAAAACTAATCCTCCTCTTTTCCTTTTGTTTATTCTTTTCTTCTTGTTATGTGACCAAATTTGTGTCAGAAAACGAAGTTAATATTACAGATCATCTAACGTTAAAAATAGATCAAATTCAAGAAGGATCTCAAATAGGCGCTGGTGGTGGCAGCTACATGGCAGGAAAAGGTCAAAAATTTGTTATGCTTTTTGTAACCGTAAAAAACACTTCGGACAAAAAGCAAGATCTAAATTTTGAAGACTTTTATTTGCTCGATACCGTTTCAAAGACAAAAAGAAAAGCAGAATTTGTAATGCTAACCAGCGCCGTAAATTTATGGGGTTCAACAGATAGTTCGGTAAAAGCAAATGATAAAAAGTCTAGAAAAGTAGTTTTCACCTTTCCGAAAGGGCAAGTACCCTCACTTCTATTGATCAACGATAAATTAATCAATATTCCTTATAAAAAATAGCAACTACTTCTTAAAAAGATATTTCCGATGGTTAATGCCCCATTCTACCAAGGTATTAGTGACAGGAAAAACGGTTTTACCATAGTCGGTTACGGTATATGTAACCGTAATTGGCTTGGTGTTTTGAACGGTTCTGGTGACTAACAAGTTGTCTTCCATATCTTTTAGTTCCTTGCTCAATACCTTAGCCGAAATCCCTGTTATTTCTCGCTGAATCTTTTTGAAATGGTTAATCTCCTCAGGTCTATTGGTCAGATATCTCAAAATCTGTAGTTTCCATTTTCCTCCCAAAACTTCCAAGCTATCACGTAAAGCAATCAATTGCTCGCTACAGGTTGTTACTTCTTTATCCATACGATTTTCCATTTCCTATATCTCTTAATACTTACCTTGAGGTTACTGGTTACCTCCCATTAACCCATGAGCAAAATAAGCGTTTCCATCAATACTTTCGTCCAATAATTGTTAATCAAACCTCATATTTAGATGAAAACCATACCAAGAAGAATAGTCACCGGATTAAAAGATGGAAAATCTGTGATTGTAGAAGACCGCATTTCTAATAACGTATCTGAACATTATCCAGGGCTAATCATTTCCGATATTTGGAGTACCCATCAAACACCTGTTGATTTAGAAGAAGAACTCATTATTGAGAACACGGCATTTCCCAATACGCCTAAAAACGGCACTTATTTTCGTTACGTACAAATCCCTCCTGATAAAGATTTAGGGATTGAAACCAAAGCAGGTTCTCCCCATCCATTAATGCACCAAACCACCACGTTGGATTACATCATTATTTTATCTGGAGAAATTTATTTGATTTTGGAGGAAGAAGATACACTTTTAAAAGCAGGCGATATCGTAATTCAGAGAGGGACGAACCATGCTTGGAGCAATAGATCTGATGAACCCTGCATCCAGTTGGCCGTGCTTATTGATGCAAAATAAAAAAGGCAATCTTTCGATTGCCTTTTTTCTCTTTTTAAGCTGATGTTATTCCCTGCTTCTGCCAAACAGCATTGAAGCATAATAAAGCAGGTTGGCCAAAGCTCCTAAAGCTGCAACCACATAAGTCATGGCTGCCCACCAAAGCGCATCTTTTGCCTGTACATTTTCTTCTGAGGTTTGCATCACCCCTTGATTATTCTTTAACCATAGTAATGCTCTATTACTGGCATCAAACTCCACTGGTAGGGTTACAATACTAAACAAAGTAATGATAGCCAAACCAAGCACTCCAATGCCCAATACAATAGATGGCCCATTAAAGGCAATTAACAATACCCCTATTAAAAGCACCCATTGCAAAAGGTTTGAAGATATGCTCACAATAGGTACCATATTAGATCGAAACTGTAACCAGTTGTAGCTTTTAGCATGTTGTATGGCATGTCCACATTCATGTGCAGCCACGGCTGCAGCCGCAACACTTCTACCATAATATACATCTGTGCTTAAATTTACGGTCATATCCGCTGGATTATAATGATCCGTAAGCTGTCCTTCAGAACTTAGCACTTTCACATTGTAGATTCCGTTGTCGTGTAGCATCTTCTCTGCTACCTCTTTTCCCGAAAAGCCTGAGTTAAGCTGCATTTCTGCATATTTCGAGAACTTGTTCCTGAAACGCCACTGTACAAACATACTAAGCAGAAGGATCGGAATAAATAAAATTAAATACGTTTCCATTTTTCAAATGTTTGTGTTATTCGGTTTCGCTAAATCAAAAAGTGTTCCCATCTTTATAAAAATTTAATTTTTTTACATTTTTCATGACGGCACCTCACCTATCGTATTGGGAAAAAGTAAATTTTTATCGATCTGATGTCATCATTGTCGGCAGCGGTATTGTAGGTTTAAATGCGGCCATCGCCATCAAAAAACAACAGCCAAATATTAGCGTAACCGTATTAGAAAGAGGTTTTTTACCTTCAGGGGCAAGTACTAAAAGCGCTGGATTTGCCTGCTTTGGAAGTATTTCTGAGCTCATTGAACAGGAAAAAATTTGTGGCACAGAAGGTTTACATGCAATTGTAAAAAAACGGTGGCTTGGTCTTCAAAAATTACGTTCACTCGTTGGAGATACAAAATTAGAACTCCAAATAAATGGTGGATTTGAGCTTTTTAAAGATGAAAACGAATCGCTAATCGAAGAATGTGTATCGAAAATTGGCCATTATAATCATCTGATAAAGGACATTACCAATGAAATAGGGGTATTTGAAACCACCAATGAAAAACTGGAATCGTTCGGTTTTGGAAATATCAATGGTCTCATCTCAAATAAATTGGAAGGCCAACTTGATCCCGGAAAAATGATCAGGGCACTTGTTGAAATTGCTGCTTCATTAGGTATATCCATCCTAAACAGCTGCGAGGTTACAGCTTTCGAAGAAGAGGAAAATGGACAGGTTATTTTTACTTCTCAGGGTAATTTCAGCACAAAAAAGCTCTTATTTTGTACCAATGCTTTCGCCAACCAATTATTCCCTCAACTTTCTTTGAAACCTGGTCGTGGACAGGTCATCATTACCAAACCTGTGGAGAATTTAAAATGGAGAGGTACTTTCCATTACGACAAAGGTTATTACTATTTTAGAAATGTAGGTAATAGGGTATTGCTTGGTGGAGGTAGAAACCTAGACTTTTTTACCGAAGAAACGCATCAATTTGGAGAAACTCCCTTGGTACAAAATACCCTTTTACATTTGCTTAAAGAAGTCATCCTGCCAGAAATGCCTTTTGAAATAGAACAAAAATGGAGTGGTATTATGGCTTTTGGACCATCACTCTCTCCTATTGTTGAAGAAGTAAAGTCCAACATATTTTGTGCGGTTCGTTGCAATGGTATGGGCATTGCCATTGGTAGCCAAACTGGGCAAGAAGCTGCTGATTTGGTTTTGAAGAGTTTGTAAAGTAACTTGCTTTATCGTCTAAACCTCGTAGGCTTAATAAACATGATGACAAGTAAACTTACGAGGTTTTTGGGTGGAACAACTAATTCTCATCATCCCAATTTCCCATTGTTTGGTTTTCAAACGATTTTGTCAGTCCATATTCCATTCCTGTTTTTATAAAAAAGTCCCTTAAAATTTTAAATGTTGGCCTTACAAAATCTTCAATATTGCCTTTATCGTTATAACTGTAAACTACCTTTTTACATGCAAAGCATATCTCTATAAACTCAAAGACTTTTCCCTCCTTATCCAAAAAAAGTATTCCATTCCTAGGAACATAACACTGAGTAACATTCTCTATTTCGGGTTCAAGAATATATCCATAATTATAAATAATATCCGACAAGCGATCTGTTTGTATATAATTTATTGTTTTTACCTCTGCAAAAGGAAACCTACAAATAGCATAATGGAGCTTTGGCATAATAGGATTATGATAAACCGTATCTTTAATTTGTCCTCCCTCATAATTAAATGAAACCAATTTTATTTGAGCAGCTTTGTTAAAAGGGTATTTTTTTAGCCTTTCACTAAAACTGACATTTCTAATTTTACCAAATTTATAATAAGTAGATGTAGGTGCTTTCTCTACTAAAGGCTTTTTTGTCTTATTCTTTTGTCCCATTGAAATTAATGGAATAAACAGGCATAGGTATAAACAGACTAATTTCATAAATAATCTAAAATATTAATTTTAAACCTTATAGGTTTCTATAAATAGCCATTATTCAAAAACCACTGTTTTATTGCCTACCACAAAAACACGGTCGTCAAATACCAGTTCCAATGCTTTACTCAATACCGATTTTTCTATTTCTCTGCCTGCAACAGACATTTGCTTAGCCCCATAAGTATGGTTCACATGAATAGTCTGCTGATTGATAATTGGTCCTTCATCCAAATCATTAGTGACAAAATGAGCCGTTGCTCCAATAATCTTTACGCCTCTATTAAAAGCCTGTTGGTAAGGACTAGCACCTATAAATGCAGGTAAAAAAGAATGGTGTATGTTAATAATTTGGTGTTTGTACTTCGCCACAAAACTAGGCGAAATAATCCTCATGAACTTAGCCAGCACGATATAATCCAACTGGTATTCGTCTAATTTCTTCATGATAGCGAGCTCAAAATCTTCTTTAGACAGGTTTTCGTGAGAAATGTAATAAAAAGGCACATCCAATTTTTCAGAAAGTGCTTTCAAATTTTCATAATTGCCAATAACACATTTTACCTCAGCTCCAAGGGTTTTGAAATAGTTTCTGATCAAAATATCCGACAGGCAATGAAACTCCTTAGTAACCAAAATGGCAATACTTTTATCCGCTTTGGGCAATACTTCAATCAATGCATTTTGGGGAAGTTTTTGCTGCAGTTCATTTTTTAGTTCTTCTGTTTCAACTATACTATTACTACATGATATTCTTGCGAAAAAACGTTGTTCTTCTTCGTCAACAAACTCACGCATCGCAATAATATTAAGTTGATGGCTGGCCAAAATACGGGTGATATTTGCCACTAAACCAACTTCATCTTTACATTGTATTAAAACTAAAAGTTTATTCATGAACTAAATATAGGATTTAAGTAAAATCAAATATAGCTCACCATGTTAATTTCGTTATTTTGTATAAAATTTGTTCGTATGGAAATTGCTATTGTTGCCTTATTAGTTATTGTCTTGATTTTCTTAGTAGTATTAATCAGTAGAAAACCCAATAAAACGGCTGAGCAGGACCTTTTTTCTATTAACTTTTTAAAGGAAGAGAACCAAAAATTGCAACAAGAACTGATGCAGGTACGAGCCAATTACATTAACGAAAAAAATCGTGCTACCCGTGCCGAAGAAAATTTGAAAGCACAACGTGAAATCTCCCAGAAGCAACAACAAAACCTGGAAGAATTGCAACAAAAGTTTACGCTGGAATTTTCTAACATCGCCAACAAATTATTGGATGAAAAATCGGCAAAATTTACTGCACAAAACCAAAGTAACCTGGATCAAATCCTCAATCCATTAAAAGCAAATATCAAATCATTTGAAGAAAAAGTAGAAAAGGTTTATCAAACGGAAGCCGCTGAAAGAAGTCAGTTAAAAGGGGTTATTTTCCAATTAATGGACCAAAGTAAACAAATACAAACGGATGCAAATAACCTCACCAAAGCTTTAAAGGGCGATAATAAAAAGCAGGGTACTTGGGGTGAAATCATATTGGAACGTGTGTTGGAAACTTCGGGACTTGTTAAGGATAGGGAATATAGTATACAGAAAAGCTTAAATAGCGCCGAAGGCGCCCGTTTACAACCAGATGTAATCATTAACCTGCCTGACGAAAAAAACTTGATTGTAGACGCTAAAATTTCGTTAGTGGCTTACGAAAGGATGGTGAGTGCAGAGGATGAAGAAGAAAAGCTTGCTTATCTTAAACAACACTTACTATCTATCAAAAATCATATCGATGGATTATCCGCTAAAAACTACCAGCATTTATATGCCATCAATTCGCCCGATTTTGTTCTCCTATTTTTACCGATAGAAGCTTCATTTAGTGTCACGGTACAAGCAGATACCGAACTTTTCAATTATGCCTGGAACAAAAAGGTGGTTTTGGTAAGTCCAACTACTTTGTTGGCCACTTTACGTACCATTGCCAGTATTTGGAAAGTAGATAGGCAAAATAAAAACGTTTTTGAAATCGCAGAAGAAGCTGGAGCACTTTACGATAAGTTTGTTGGCTTTTTAAATGATATGGAAAAAATAGGAAAGCACATTGAGCAAACACAAAAAGCACATGACGATGCTTTTAAAAAGCTACAATATGGCAGTGGTAATTTGATTGGCAAGGTAGAAAAAATCAAAAAATTAGGAGCAAAAACAAAATCGAACAAACATATTGACACCAAATTCTTGGATCAGGGGGAATTATAAGCCTTCTATCAGCTTCATTAATTTCTCTTCCTGAAATTGCCTGCTAAACTCATAAAGTTCCTCTTCTTTACGATCAATGCGCACAGGCTGGTTATCAAAATGTCTATCTAAAGATTCTTTTAATAAGTTCACTATTTCCTCTTCATTATTACACACAAACCCAGCGTTATTTTTTTTAATGCTTTCTTCCAAATCTCCATGATCATTTACAGGCAGTAAAATAGGTTTTTGGAAAGCTAAATACTCATATTGTTTGGTGGTAATAATTTCTCTCCTGCTACCATATTTTAAGTGTAAAAACATGGCAGCACTATACAATTCAGTATACACCTCTTCTATTGGCATTTTTGCACTAATAGAAGTATAAGGCTCCAAATGGTAACTTCTAATCAAATCTTTAAGCTTGATTGATTCGTCTGTACCCACAAATCTAATTTGAAAATATTGCGGCTGAATGGTGAATTGATCTATAAATTTTCTTACTGCTTTAAAAAATGTAGTGTCCTGTAATTGATCGTTATAAACAGAACCCAAATAAACCAGTTTAAAGGTATAGGGATGATCTTTAATTTGTTTAAAATCAATTTTTCTAAAATCATAGCCATTTCTAATCACCTGTACCTGATTTCTATATTTTTCAGGAAATAGATTACGAATAGATTCTGAAATAGTGACAATCAAATCTGCATTTTTCAAATTTCTCAACTCTCTTCTTTTCAGAAAAAATTTTCGAAGAAAGGATAGCAGTTTACTATCTTCAATAGAAGGATACCCAAAAACGCCAGGATCCCGATAATCTAAAATAAGCTTACATCCAAATTCTTGCTTTAACAAACTTCCCAGATTATGAATAGCAATGGACGGAAACGAGACAAATACAATATCATTTGGGGTAATGTTAATATTGGTTTTCCTTTTATATTTACTAAACTCTCTACCTAAATCAAAAATCTCCTTTCCAGTAAAAAAGTAGTAGGTAATCAGTAATAATTTCGCAAAACGTCTCCGTCCATTTTCCAATAGATTTTTATAGAGATTGTGGAAAAAACCCGGTGTATAACTTAACGGGATCTCAACGAGACTGCCTTTGATTCTTATGGGTCTTTCGACTTTATTTTTATTACCATAAACAAAGTGCACTTCGTAAGCTTGAGAGAGCGCTTCAGAAATACTTAATAACCTGTTAAATCCAGTTTGATAGGTTTCCCTACCATGATAAGAAAATACAAATATTCTCTTCAATAGTCATTGTTGTTTGGACAGGCAATATATTGAATATGAAATGATTTTATCAAATAAAATTGATTAATCGCAACTAGTTTTTAAAAGCATTCCAACCTTGCGCCTTTAATTCGTGAACTACGTCAGATTTTGAAATCATTTTTACACCTGAATTTTTATCGGTAATATGTCCAATAATACTGATGTCTACATCATTCTTAAGTTTCTCGTAATCAGACTGTTTTATAGTAAAAAGCAATTCATAATCTTCACCACCGTTGAGGGCACAAACCGTAGGATCTAAACCTAGTTCTCTAGCAGTTTCATACGTTACAGGGTCAATAGGCAATTTGTCTTCATAAATAGTACAACCTTTATCACTTTGGGTAGTAATATGCAGAATTTCAGAAGCCAAACCATCCGAAACATCAATCATAGCAGTAGGTTTTATCTTTAATTGAGCCAATAAATCCACTACATCTCTACGTCCTTCTGGTTTCAACTGGCGTTCTATGATATAATCTTTTCCTTCTAGGTCAGGTTGTATTTGTGGGTTTTCCAGAAAAATCTGCTTTTCACGTTCCAAAATTTGTAAACCCACATAAGCTCCACCTAAATCCCCCGAAACACAAAGTAAATCACCTTCTTGAGCACCATTTCTAAAAGTAATATCTTCTTTGTCAGCATAGCCAATACTGGTCACACTAATCACCAAACCTTGCCTGCTAGAAGAAGTATCTCCCCCAATCAAATCAATATTAAACTTATTGCAGGCCAGTTCAATCCCTTTATAAATTTCTTCTACAGCTTCTAAAGGAAATTTGCTAGAAACCCCTAATGAAACCGTAATTTGGGTGGCAACGCCATTCATGGCATAAATATCACTCAAGTTTACCTGTACTGCCTTGTAGCCTAAATGCATTAAAGGCACATAGGATAAGTCAAAATGAACACCTTCCAATAAAAGATCTGTCGAAATTAAAGCTTGTTTGTCCTTAAAATCAAGTACAGCAGCATCATCCCCAATACCTTTCACAGAACTTTCATGTCTTAACTTAAAATTATCTGTTAAGTGTTTGATTAGACCAAATTCTCCCAACTCTTCTAATGAAGTACGCTCTTTATTTTCGAACATTATCTTTTCCTTTAATATCTGTTAAAATCCATTGCAACTCTCTATCATAGTTGCTTATTCTATCTTGCAAGGTCGATTGTATGGCCACATCTGGAAAAACACCTCTACCCACTTCTTTTTGTTGATAAACTGGTGCCATTCTATTTAAACCAAATCTTAAACCTAATTTACTATTTTTCAAGGTAACTACTGGTATCCTACCAGCGGTACATTGATTTGCACCACCACCAGTTTCTGTACCTACAAATGTTGCTCTGTTAATTGCCTTTAAATTAGCACTTAGCAATGACGATGCAGAAAAACTAAACTCGTTAATTAACACATAAACCTTGCCTTTGTAATTATCTTTCTGCACTTTTTGCGGGCGATATCCTTTCATAAAAGAAAAGAAATGACCTTGCTCATCTTCATATAGATTGTTATCATCATTAAAGCCAGTTAGATAATAAGTAAGTTTTTGTAAACCTGTTCCATATTTATTGGCATTAAAACGACCATTATTGATAGGCTTATCCAAATACACAAATTCTTTATCCGTTAAATAAGCAAATAAAGCTAAACTAGCGCTCAAAGTACCACCAGGATTATTTCTGATATCAATGACTAAATTCTTCGTTTTAGCCATGTTAATACTATCAAAGCATTGTTTATAAAACAGTGGAAAATTAGCAGTAGGTACCGAAAAACTCTTTATTTTCATATAAGCCACATCTTTTTCCTTATCCAGAAATTTGAAATCCAGCTGATACTCGTCATTCACCTTGTTCCCTCTATATTTGATTGAATTAGGTAATTTCTTGACTGGTGCTTTTGCTATTTTTTGAGCTGTATCCGTCTTTTTCTTTAACGCTTCTTCTTTTTTCTTGTCGTAAAACGAAATATAAGTACTGATAATGGTACTATCTTTTTTCAATTTAATGGCTACGCTATCCTGTTCAGCAAAATAAATTTTATAAAGCTGTGGAAAACTACGTTCAATGCGTTTATTTCTCGATAGCGCATTATAACCATCGTAACTAAAACCTGTGGAAATAATGTTGAAAATCTCTTTTGGAGCTAATCCATCTATCTCTAAAATTTCAGTACCTGTTTTAATGCTCTTATCTTTACTCTTATTGTTGATCACTATTAATTTCTCATCAACTACGGCATAAGTAAACTGCTGAAGTGGATAAACTTTATTTTTAATAGCTTCTCGCTCTTTTTTATCTTTCTGAACAACAGAAGGATATTTTAAACTCGTATGTCCGCACCTAATGGCTGCAATTACTGGCGAAAGTTTCTGATAAAATTGTGTAGTAGTAAGTGGCTCATTAATAGCCTTTTTTAAACTATCGAATTTATAATCAAGCTGCTTTTTCGAAATGTACCAATACAAACCTGGATGCCCTTCTTTAAGAATTTGATAAGAAAGATCCACATCCTGTTTTAATGCTTCAACACTATGCTTTTTTTCTGTAATGGTGTAATTAAAATCCTTTACAGATGAGCAAGCACCAATAAAAATGGTACTTATCAACAATAAATGTCCAAAAAAGCGTCTTTTCAACATGGTTATAAACCCAATTTTGCCGAAATCTCCAGCATTCTTTCAATAGGTTTTTTAGCTTCTACGATAATATGTTCAGGTACAGTAACTTCTGGCAAACCATTTTTCATACACAAATAAAGTTTCTCCAAAGTGTTTCTTTTCATGTATGGGCAGTCGTTACAAGCACATGAATTGGTAGGAGGGGCGGGAATAAAAGTTTTATCTGGATTAGCTTTCTCCATTTGGTGGATAATCCCACTTTCAGTAGCTACAATGAACTCTTTAGCATCACTATTGATCGAATATTTCAGCAATCCGGTGGTAGATCCAATATAATCGGCCATTTTCAACACTGATTCTTCACATTCTGGATGCGCAATGAACTTGGCATTTGGATGACGTTCTTTCAATTTGGTAATTTTTTCCCTAGAGAAAATTTCGTGTACCATACAAGCTCCATTCCACAAAACCAGGTCTCTACCAGTCTTTTTGGCTACCCAAGCACCTAAGTTTTTATCAGGACCGAAAATAATTTTCTGATCTTTTGGCAAGCTTTCCACAATTTGTACCGCATTTGTTGACGTACAAACAATATCACTTAAAGCTTTTAGCTCTGCAGTACAATTCACATAGGTAATCACCAAATGATCAGGATATTTTTCCTTGAATTTTTTGAACAAATGTGGTGGACAACTATCTGCTAAAGAACATCCAGCCTTTAAATCCGGTAATAAAACCTTCTTTTCTGGTGATAAAATCTTAGCTGTTTCGGCCATAAAATGCACGCCAGCAAATACAATCACATCAGCTTCTGTTTTGGCAGCTTCTTGTGATAAACCTAGACTATCACCTATGTAATCCGCAATATCTTGTATATCAGGATCTTGATAATAGTGAGCTAAAATGATCGCATTCTTTTCTTTTTTTAGCTTCTCTATTTCAGCAAACAAATCCAACGTTGGATCTATTTTTTCTTCTACGTAACCTTTTCTATTAAGTTCTTCTAAAATTTCCATTGATATGCTTTTTAGCTCCAATTAATTTTTGGTAAAGATACAGAGCTTTCAACTTTATCAACGCCTCAAACAAAATATAATTTAATTAAATAAATAGATTCTTATTCTTTATTAGCATGTTGAAACTGGGGAAAAAATTAGAACGAAAAATGTTGTGAGATGAGTTTTCCCATAGTTACCAACATTTTTTAGGTTTTTTTATTTTAAACTTCCATTGATTTTCAATGTTATAGTTTTTACTTCATTAAATTATCAATATAAAAATGTGTATTGTTAATAGTGTTGTTAAAAGTGGATAACCTGAGGAAATGTGCTTAAAATTATTGAAAAGATTGTTCCAAATTTGGCTTTTTACCTTAGCTTTAAACATTCAAATTTATTTGTTAGGATAATTTATACACGCAATTCACAAGCTTGTTAACTTTATCCACATACTTGTTATTATAGGTTTAAATTAATGAGAAAGGTCGATTTTTTAGTCATAGGATCTGGAATAGCAGGCTTAAGTGTTGCACTTAAAGCCGCCAAATTTGGTAAAGTGTTGATAGTGACCAAATCAAACGAAGATGAGTCAAATACGAAGTACGCCCAGGGCGGTGTAGCGGTAGTAGTTGATAAGTCAGATTCCTTTGAAAAGCATATACAGGATACATTAATAGCCGGCGATGGTTTATGTGACGAGAGCATTGTGGAAATCGTGGTGAAAGAAGGTCCGGAGCGTATACAAGAGATCATTGATTACGGAATTAATTTCGATAAAAATCCTGCCGGAGTTTTCGATTTGGCCAAAGAAGGAGGACATTCTGAACACAGAGTGCTTCATTATAAGGATATTACGGGTTATGAAATTGAAAGCGTTTTGTTGAAGCAAATTCATCAAAATGAGAATATAGAGATATTAACACACTACTTCTGTTTAGAGCTAATTACACAACACCACCTGGGAAAACATGTGGATAAGAGTAGCACAGATATCAATTGCTATGGGATATATGCCTTTAACACAGAGAGTAACAATGTGGAAAAGATATTGGCAAATGTAACCGTAATGGCCAGTGGTGGCGCAGGACATATTTATGCCAACACTACTAATCCGGTGATTGCGACAGGCGACGGTATGGCGATGGTGTATAGAGCAAAAGGGAAAGTTAGAAATATGGAATTTATCCAATTTCACCCAACAGCCTTATACCATCCTGGTGAATATCCTTCCTTTTTAATTTCTGAAGCAGTAAGAGGTTTTGGTGGTGTATTGCGTAGAAGAACTGGCGAAGAATTTATGTACGAATATGACGAAAGAGGCTCATTGGCTTCTCGTGATATCGTAGCTCGTGCCATTGACAATGAAATGAAGAAATCTGGTGATGATTTTGTCTATTTAGATATCACCATGAGGAGTAAGGCCGATATTCTTAAACATTTTCCTAACATTTATGCCAAATGCTTGTCCATTGGTATTGATATGACCAAAGATTTTATTCCAGTAACGCCAGCTTGTCATTATATGTGTGGAGGTGTGATGGTGGATGAAGATGGAAAATCATCGATCAATCATTTGTATGCTTGTGGGGAAGTATCATCAACAGGACTACATGGCGCTAATCGATTGGCTTCCAATTCATTATTAGAGGCTACTGTTTTTGCACATCGTATATTTTTATCAGCAATAGAAAGCTATCAACAGAATGTTATTCCTGATGATATTCCTGAGTGGAACGATAAAGGGGTAATACAATCTAATGAGGATATTTTGGTGACTCACAATTTAAGAGAAACTCAAAAAATTATGAGCGATTATGTGGGAATTGTGCGTTCTGATTTCAGATTAGATAGGGCTTTGAGGAGGCTTTATTTGTTGTTTGAAGAAACAGAAGAGTTTTATAAAAATAATAAGGTTTCGGTAAAGCTTTGTGAATTGCGTAATGTAATCCAGGTGGCCTATATGGTAATTAAATCGGCCATTGCTCGAAAGGAGAGTAGAGGATTGCATTATACCACAGATTATCCTGACCATGCAAAAGAATTAGTGGATACAGTAATCTAGTTTTCAATTAACAGTTTTCAGTCTAATATCTAAATACTAACTACTATATATCTAAAGATGTCTATAATATTACCAGTAAAAGGAGTTCATCCACAGTTTGGAAGTGATTGTTTTATAGCACCTAATGCCACTATTGTGGGTGATGTTAAAGTTGGAAAAAACTGTTCAATTTGGTTTAATGCAGTGGTTAGGGGAGATGTGAACAGCATTACCATAGGGAACGAAAGCAATATACAAGATGGTGCAGTGATTCATGCAACTTACTTAAAAGCAGCTACTTTCATTGGAAATAGAGTGAATGTTGGACACAATGCCATTGTACATGGTTGTACTGTAAAAGATAATGTGCTGATTGGGATGGGCGCCATTGTAATGGACCATGCTATTATAGACGAATATTGTATTATTGCTGCAGGAGCGGTGGTATTAGAAAATACAATTTGTGAAAGTGGATACATTTATGCAGGAACTCCTGCAAAAAAAATAAAGCCCATTACTGAGGAGCAAAGGGCTTTATTGAATAAATTACCTGATAATTATATAATGTATTCAGACTGGTTTAAATCCTAGTTTCCTCCTGGTCTGCTTCTCTGAGCCTGAGGAATAACGGGCGTTTTTACTTCTTTTTTCTCTTTAGGTTTTGGGGTTGGGAGTGGCGCAACCAATGGAATTTTTATAATTTCAACTCTATCCCAATTTGCTCTGATAGACAGCTCTTTAGGTTCATACCAAATAGCTTCTGGTTGCATACCTGCTTTTACATTACCGGTATCCCAAATGCCGTTTTTATTATCATCGTAAACAATTCTACCATAGTATACCCCTTGTTTATACTTGTTAAGTTTAACCAATGTTTTCTTAGTGATCGGAAAACTTGAAACGATATTTTTGTCTTTATTTACAATTTCTAGAATGTAACTTTTCGTGGTATCAGGAGGTTCTACAGTGAGGGTTAAAGTCCCATAATCATTGGCATCGCCAAGGGTAAATGACTTTTTAATTTCCTTATTTTTAGCATCAAAAATAGCAGTAGCGGCATTTTCTCGCAATAACAATATATACTCTTCTTTAGCTCGCCACTTATATTTTATATGATACTTTAGTAGGTTGGTGCTATCTTTAACTAGTGTGAATTTTCGTGGAATACTATCTTCTAGCAATATAATTTTACTTTCATCTAGGCTTTTTAATGGAAAGTTAAAGCTGATAGTCAAGTCTTTAAATGGATTCAAAGAACCACCATCCAAATTGTCAGAGATGTTAACTATGCGGTTGTAAGTATCTCTTTTTGACCTAGTAAATTTGGCCGTATCTAGTATTTTTCCATTGTCTTTGATCACTACTTTGGCAGAATCAAAAGATAAATCATTCAACCATAAGGTTACACTATCTTTAGTTTTATTGAATTGTAGTAGCTTTCCTTGATCAATATTACTAGGAAATATGACTGTTAAGTCGGGATTTTTTAACTTTTGGTTAAAATTCATGAAAATACTTCCATCTGCATTTAGTTTTCTATCAAGAAGACGGAAATCTGGTGCTAATTCTTTAAAAACACTTAGATGTAAGCTATCTATATTTTTATCTAACAAAAATGGCTCTTTGATAAACCCTATTTCATCACTGATCTGTTGATAAATTCTATCGCCACCCTTTTCTTTTAGTACATAAATTTTATAAGTGTCCTTTTTTAAATTGTTAAGCTTAAAATTTCCACTGCTATCTGTTAGGGTAAAAATAGTTGCACGCTTTTTTCCGAATAGACTATCCCTAGATAGGGGCAAGATGAAAACAGTTGCTTCAAGCTCTGGTTCCAAAGTAAGGGCATTGGTAACAGTACCGCTAATGCTTAAGGAATCTAAAGTTGGACCGGTAGCAAATGCATAACTAAAATTTTTAAGTTCGTTGCTTTCGTTAAGGTCTACAATCGACTTTCCAAAGTTTAAAGTATAAGTGGTATTTTTTTCTAAAGTGTCTGGCAAAGTTATTTCTAACCTTTTCAATTTAGCTTTTAATTCTGGTGCTCTTTCTAATTCGGGAGAAATTGAAAATTCTTTAAACTCATTATTGAGTTTAACATACTCATCAAATTCTATGACGATTTTTTTTGCTTTGAAATTTGTCGTCAAATTTTCGGGAGTCATTTTAAGCACTTTTGGCGGAGTGGTATCTTTTGGTCCACCTTGAGGAGTTTGCATGGCAGCGCATCCATAAATTAAAGTAGCAAGTACTATAAGTGCTAAAAAAATGTTGTAAAAAGGGTCTTTTTTGTTTTTTGCCATTTATAAGCGTTTTAATCTATTTTTACCTTTTTTGGAACTGTGATATTAAAATTTTTAGTTATGCTTTTATAACGCTTTATTTTAAGTCTTATTTTTATAGGATAAATAACTGTTTTACAGTTATTTAGCTATATGTACCATTAAAACTGAAATATCTGAAGGTGAAACGCCAGAAATTCGGGAAGCTTGCCCTAAAGTTCGTGGTTTTATCTTCAATAATTTTTCTCTGGCTTCTTTTGATAAAGATACTAAAGTGTTGTAATCAAAATCTGGATTAATTGCTTTGTCTTCCATCTTCTGCATCTTGGCTACAATCTCTTGTTCTTTTTCAAAATAGCTTTCATATTTGATTTTGATTTCTGCTTGTTCTACAGTTTCTTTATCAAATTGATTTAGCAGTTTCTCAAAGGGTTCGCTCACTTTTCTTAAATCACTGATGTTTACTTGAGGTCTGCTCAATACACTAAATAACTTTACATTTTGAGTGAGAGCAGAAGTTCCCAATTCTTCTAGCAAGTTATTGGCTTCTGCCATTTCTATACCTTGCTTTTTCGTGAAGGCAACAATCTCATCAGAATCTTTTACTTTTTGGTTAACGATGGCTAAGCGATCATCATCCACTAAACCCAATTCATGTGCAATAGGAGTGAGGCGAATATCAGCATTGTCTTGTCTTAATAATAAACGGTGTTCAGCTCTAGAAGTAAACATACGATAAGGCTCTTCGGTACCTTTCGTCACTAAGTCATCAATTAAAACACCAATGTATGATTCAGAACGTTTCATAATTAACTCATGCTTGTCATTAACCTTCTGGTGAGCATTAATTCCAGCGATAAACCCTTGACTAGCAGCTTCTTCATATCCTGTGGTGCCATTAATTTGACCAGCAAAGAATAAATTACTGATTAATTTGGTTTCTAGGGTCAATGATAGCTGGGTAGGAGGGAAGTAGTCATATTCAATGGCATATCCTGGTCTAAACATCTTTGCATTTTCAAAACCAGGGATTTGTGTAAGTGCTTTATATTGTACATCTTCTGGTAAAGAGGTAGAAAAGCCATTCACATAAATCTCACAAGTGTTCCAGCCTTCAGGTTCTACAAATATTTGATGGCGCTCTCTTTCTGCAAAACGGTTGATCTTGTCTTCAATAGATGGGCAATATCGAGGACCCAAACCTTTGATTCTTCCGGTAAACATTGGAGATTTTTCAAAGCCTTCTTTCAGAGTTTCGTGCACTTTATCGTTGGTATAGGTAATCCAGCAGCAACGTTGTTCAGTAGGTAAGGCCACATCTGTATAAGAAAATCTACCTCTATCTTCGTCTCCCCATTGTTCTTCCATCAATGAATAATTGAGTGAACGCCCATCAATTCTAGGAGGGGTACCTGTTTTCATACGACCTGCTTCAAAGCCTAATTCTACCAATTGCTCGGTTAATCCAGTTGCTGATTTTTCTCCAGTTCTACCGCCACCCATTTTTTTCTCACCAATATGTATCACCCCATTTAAGAATGTACCGTTGGTAAGTACTACAGATTTGGCTTTGATTTCGACACCTAAGTTTGTTTTTACACCAACCACGGTATTGTTTTTGATGATAAGCGAACTTACCATTTCTTGCCAAAAATCAATATTTGGTGTACGTTCTAAAGCTAATCTCCATTCTTCTGCAAACCTTTTTCTGTCATTTTGGGTACGTGGACTCCACATCGCAGGACCTTTTGACTTATTGAGCATCCTAAATTGAATGGTAGTTTTATCTGCAATGATACCAGAGTAGCCACCCATTGCATCTATTTCTCTTACTATTTGTCCCTTGGCTACACCACCCATTGCAGGATTGCAGCTCATTTGAGCAATAGTCTCCATGTTCATCGTTATCAGCAATACCGATGAACCCAAATTTGCGGCGGCAGCAGCAGCTTCACAACCAGCATGGCCAGCGCCAACAACAATTACGTCGTATTCTTTAAACATATATTTTTTTGATGTTTCACGTGAAACATTTATTTTTTATTTATTTTTTTATTCTTGTTTCACGTGAAACAAGAATAAAATTTGATTATTTTTCTGAGAGCTCCATCCATCTCTCCATTTCTTTTTCAATAGTTTCGTTTGTTTTTTCTATCTCTGAGGAAATTTCTTGGATTTTATTGTAGTCTGAAGGATCAGCTTGATTTAGTTTTTCTGTTAGATTTTTAACTTTTTCTTCGTTTTCTGCTAAAGAGTTTTCTAAATTTTTAAATTCCTGCTGTTCTTTGAAACTTAACTTTGTAGTGCTGGAAGCTGGTTTATTTTCTTCTTTTTTCTCTTTTTTTACAGTGGCTTCCTTTTCTTGTTCTACGGCGTTTCTGTGTTCTGAATAGTTTCCGTTAAATATTTTAACATTTCCATTGCCTTCCATAATAAAAAGTTGGTCACTCATTTTGTCAAGCAAGTATCTGTCGTGTGATACTAAAACTAATATACCAGGAAAGTTTTCTAAAAATTCTTCCAGTACATTTAACGTGTCGATGTCTAAATCGTTTGTTGGCTCATCTAAGATTAAGAAGTTTGGATTTTGCATCAAAACCTTCATCAAGTGCAAACGCTTTCTTTCTCCACCACTTAATTTTTCAACCAAGCCATGTTGCTTTTTTGGAGGGAATAAAAATAAAGTCAATAGGGCAGAGGCAGAGATGGTTTGTCCGTCTGCCATTTTAATATATTCTGCATCTGCTTTTACAATATCTATTACTCTGTCCTTTTCGTTAAAATTTAATCCGCCTTGTTTGTAATATCCAAATTTAGTAGTTTCTCCTAAGTCTACTTTTCCTTGGTTTGGGGTCAGGCTTCCTGTAATGATGTTTAGTAAAGTAGATTTACCAGTTCCGTTTTTTCCAGCCAATCCAATTCTATCGCCTCTTTTAAAAACATAGGTAAAGTCATTAATGATATTTTTGTCATCAAAGGATTGTTTGATGTTTTCTAGTTCAAGGATTTTGTTTCCTTGTCGGGCCATCTTTACGTTTAAAGTTACCTTTTGGTTGTCACTTCTTTGTTTTGTTTTTTCTTCGAGATCATAGAATGCATTTTGTCTGGCTTGAGATTTTGTTCCTCTTGCTTGCGGCATTCTACGCATCCACTCTAATTCTTTTTTTAATAGGTTTTTATTTTTCTGATAAGTGGCGTCGTCTTGGGCTTCTCTTTCTGCTTTCTTTTCTAGGAAGTAGGCATAGTTGCCGTTGTAGGTGTACGTTTTACCTCGCTCTAGCTCTACAATCGTATTACAGATGTTGTCCAAGAAGTACCTATCGTGGGTAACTAATAGTAAAGTTTTGTTTCCAGACGTTAATAATTTTTCCAACCATTCAATCGTATCGATGTCTAAATGGTTGGTTGGCTCATCTAAAACATAAATATCTGGGTCTTCAATTAAAAGTTTAGCTAAGGCTAGTCTTTTGCGCTGACCACCAGATAAGGTATCTATTTTTTGTTGCAGATGATTGATGCCCATTCTGCTTAAAATAGTTTTTATCTGATGCTCGTACTCCCAAGCGTTATGTTCGCTTAATTCTTCATATAATCTATTGAGCTTCTTTTCATCAGGGTGTTCTTGCTCAATTAATTCTTCATATTCTCTTATAATTTGCTGTTGTTTGTTTTCTGAAGAGAAAATGAAGTCGCTAATACTGGCATTTTCTGGAAATGAAGGTTCTTGGTCAAGAAAACCAATCCGTACCGACTTGTTCTTTACGATCTTTCCTTCTAGAGGAGCGAAGCGTTCTGCTAATAATTTCATCAGCGTACTTTTGCCAGCGCCATTTACGCCAACAAGGGCCACACGCTGGCCAACGTTAATTCCTAACGTTAAGTTTTTAAATAGCCATTCATCGTGATAGGCATGGCCAAGCCCTTCTGCTGCAATTAGTGTACTCAAGGTGATTTGAAACGAATTATATAATCAAAAATTGTAGCAAAAGTACGGATTATAAACTGCTTAATGGTTAGCAGATTAGTTGGGAAAGGGTAAAATAATGCGAAAGGCTATATGCCTAAATGGAGGTGCAGGTGAAAACACCTCCGTAATGAAGGGAAATCTGATCTGAATAGGCGTGCTGGATGGTGTAGAATTTAATTCAAATTGAACTTATCGTTCCTGATATTCATGACATTGGAAGCAAAAATGATAGATACAATTAGTACACCAATAATGATGGCCAGGATTAATTGAAGTGTAGAATATAGGTTGGTGCCCATCACAATTTTCTGAGATTCTTCTTTGAGCTGTTCGCCTACTACGGTTTGGATTTTGGTGAGTTGCGAAAGTAAGCTTGAAATGGCTGTAAAAGACTGCTCAGCACTACTGTCATATAGGCTTCGAAGAGAGGTTTTATCTAACGTTCCAGTGTTTAATAAAATGTTTTTTTCCAGAACTTTGTTTTCAAGTAGTTTAACTTTTAGTTCAGTTAAATGGTTCTTCTCATTCTTTACTAAAAAAGTCTTTTCATACTTCGCTAAAAGCGTATCAATTTCTTTGTCGTAGCTTTTTAATTTGTTGTTTAATTGTTGGGGGCTGAGCTTTTTTTTGTCACTATAAACAAAAGTTTCCAATAGAAAACGCTTGGCATATAGTTTTTCGGAGATGTAGAAAATGTCTGTGGCAGGTACTAACCTGTCATTGTAAAGCGATGAAAAAGCCTTTTCCATGTTCTTAATGCTTCTGTCTTCCAGTACTCGGATTAGAATTGTACAGGCCATAATTAGGAAAAGGAGGAAGGCTATCTTGGTTTTTTGCTTTAGGGAATACGCTATTTTCATATTTGGTTGCAATAAAAATAACTCCCAATATAGCCATTTTTTCAGAGCTTTAACTTCTTATCTTTTTGGAAGGCTAGAGGATTAATTTGAAAAGGTGTAAAAAAGAAAAGCGGGCATCCACCCGCTTGATTAACTAAAACTAAACTAAATTTATATGTGTGTATATGAATTTTAAAACAAGGTCAAAATATCCTCAGTAGGTAAGGTATTGCTTACCGATTGTTTTTGAGCTACTGCGGTATTTTTAGATTGAATGCTGCTATTTTCTGCAGTGAATTTTTCAGCGCTTAAAGAAGCCAGGCTGCCGATTACTGCATTGTAATCTGTAGTTGATCCGCTTAAGCTTAAGCTAGCTTTGTCGTTTACCGAAGCAAATAAATCAACAGTGTTGGTGTTTAAATTTGCCTTTGCTTGGTCTTTTAAGTTAACTTCCAAGGTCAAAGTATTGAATTTGCCATTCGTTTTTACTACTGCTTTGTCGCTAGCAGTAATTTCGTTCAATTGGCTAGCGTAAACAACTACTGTTAAGGTTTCTTTATCGAAAGAACTAATTCTTAACTCACCATCTTTTTCTTGTACCAATGCATTCTTTGCATAATAGTTGTCGTAAACTTGTACGCTCGGATTAGCGCTTTGAACTAAAATAACTTCTACATTACCAGAAACATTTAGTTTGTTGAAGTTTTTCACGGTGCTTAGTACTGTTACTTTTTTTGCTTCTTTAGCATTTACAAAAGCTGGAGCACTTGCACTGATAGCTACTGTTAAGATGGCTGCGAATAGATTTTTGATAGCGGTTTTCATATTGTGTGTTTTTTATATCGTTATTTAATTTTCTGTGTTTTTGTAAACTTGTTACATCTATAAGACCTCCAAACCCTAAAAAGGTTGCACGCTAACTCGCTGTTTTATACCATCACAAGTAAAGGTTCGACCAACGGCTGTAATTTTTCGACCAACGGGACATGTCAAAAATTAAAAATTGAGCTCAAGGCTGAGAAAAATGACAAATCTGCCCTGAATATCATCGTAACCCGCTAACTTTGGCTTCGGTTTTAAATAAAATTTATCATCGTGAAAATACTAGCCACCATTTTTACGGCTTTAGTCCTTATTGGCCATCAGCCTAGCGGAGAAGAAAAGCCATCAAAGTCTCAATTATATGTTTCTAACCATGAGAATGTTTTGGGAACTTCTTTGGAATTTAAAATAGTAAGCGCTTCAGAGACAGAAGTAGCTAAGGCTGAGCAGGCGGCTTTGAAGGAGATCAACAGGCTTTCAGATATCTTTAGCGCATACCACAGTAACAGCGAGTTTAGTAGGTGGATGAAAAGCGATTTAAACAAGCCCGTAAAAGTTTCAAAGGAGCTTTTTGAAATGCTAAGTTTATTTGAGCAATGGAAACAACAAACTCATGGTGCTTTAGATCCTTCGGTAGCCATTGCAAGTAAGCTTTGGCACGAAGCGGCTTTGAAACAAAATAATCCCTCAAAAGCAATGCTTAGAGAAGTGGTTTCAAAAATGCAGCGTAAACACTATCTGCTAAATGCAGCCGAATTAACGGCAATAAGGTTAGATCAAGTCCCTTTGGTGATGAACTCATTTGCTAAAAGTTATATCATTAACAAAGCATGTGATGCGGCACTAGCAACAGGAAATATTGAAAATGTGGTGGTGAATATTGGTGGTGATTTGGTAACGAAGGGAATTGATACAGATTTGATCCATGTGACCAATCCTTTAAAAAATGCCGAAAATGATGCACCGCTTGCCAAGCTTTTGGTGAAAAATAAAGCGGTAGCCACAAGCGGTAATTACCGTAGGGGAGAGCAGATTGGTAAAAATTGGTATTCACATATTATTGATCCAAGGACAGCGCAGCCAGTATCAGAAATCATTAGCGCTACTGTAGTTGCAGAAAATGCGGTTGATGCTGGCGCCTTGGCAACCGCTTTTAATATCCTAACGTTGAGCGAAAGCAAAGCATTGGCTGAGAAATCAAATGCGGCATATTTGATTGTGACTAAAGAGGGTAAAGTTGTGACGAGCGAAAATTGGAGTGAATATGTAGCACCAAACAAGGGAGAGGTCTTTAAAGATGTAACCAAATCTCCTTATACTGAAAACCAGAAATTGTGGGATCCTAAATTTGAATTGACCATCAATTTTAAATTCAATGCCATTGAGGATAATAGTCACCGACCATATGCTGCAATTTGGGTAGAAAATGAGAAACGAGAATCGGTAAGAAATTTGGCTTTATGGTACAGAAAAACCAACTGGATTCCTGATTTGAGAAACTGGTACCGTATTAACGGCGAACGTTTTAAAGCAGATAAAGACAATTATGCTTCGGTAACGGGAGCTACCCGAAACCCAGGAAGCTATACGGTAAAGTGGGATGGAAAAGATGACCAGGGGAATTACGTGTCACAAGGAAAATATACAGTGATTATTGAAACGGCGAAAGAGCACGGCACCAACGAAATCATCCGTCAGGTATTAGATTTGAAGAAGGCTCCGGTTAAAGCAACCAATGCCGGTAACGTAGAAGTGTCTGCAGCAAGTTTTGAATTTGCTAAAAAGAAATAAGATTTGAGTACAAAAAAGACAAAAGCAGGAAGCGCCAAAAAAGACGTTGCCAAATTATCTCGCTGGTTGCATATCTATCTTTCGATGATCAGTTTTGCCATCGTACTTTTCTTTTCCTTTACAGGATTAACACTAAATCATCCAACATGGTTTGGAGCTGAAAAACAGATCGAAGAGAAGCATAAAGGAAAGTTGAATGTGCAATGGGTAAATCAGCCCGATACCAATAAAATCGCCAAACTGGAAATTGTGGAGTTTCTACGAAGCAAATACAAATTGAAGGGTTCGGTTAGCGATTTTAGGATAGAGGACTACGATGTGAGCATCACTTTTAAAGGCCCTGCTTATTCGGCTGATATTTTTATTGACCGCGAAAAGGGCGACTACGAAGTTGCTGAAATCAAAAAAGGAGTAGTTGCGCTTTGGAATGATTTACACAAAGGAAGAGATTCTGGAAATGGTTGGAGCTGGGTAATTGATGGTTCCGCTATTTTCCTCATCATTGTTTCTTTAACGGGATTGATCTTGTTGCTGTTTATCAAAAAGAAACGAGTTTCGGGAATTGTTACCGCAGTGTTCGGAATAGTTTTAAGCTATCTGATTTATTTGATTTTTGTGCCTTAGGGCAAATGGTTTTGTCATTCCGATGAAGGAGGAATCTTTCCTTTCTATAGATTCTTCGCTGCGCTCAGAATGACAAAGAGGTTAATTTTATAAATTCAGTTCCTTCGCTTTTTTCATCACGTTGTTGGTTAGCACAATCAAATCGGTGTCAAAGCCATCTTCAACACTTCTAGAATTTAATAAAATTGCAGCGCTATATTCGGTGCCGTAAATCCAAAAAGTAGCGGTGCCAATCAAGTTTCCGCCGTGATAAAAACCTTCAAATAGTGAATGCCCCGTACGCCAGCCCAAGGTATAATTTGCTACAGACGATTTGGTGAACATTAACGTTCTGGTTGCAGCATTGATGATATTTGGTTTAATGGTTCCACCATCAACCGAATACAATACCTTGAAAAGATTATCGGTGTTGATGGACACGCCTCCTGCTGCTTTGTAAACCTGTACGTCATTGCCGTAGGCTGTTGAGCTTCCTTGAGGATAACAAATCACCTCTTTAGTTCGTCGTGCGGTAGGTGAAGAAGAAGTGAGGTTTACTTCAATGCCAGCTGGAGCATAAATTTCTTTTAAATAAGCGCCGTATTCTTTTCCGGAAACCACTTCAATGATTTTTCCAAGTACGCCGTAACCCAAATTGTAGTAGTAATAAACGGTTCCTGGCTCATTTTGAGCCGAATTGAGCATGGTTTGGATTTTTTGGTCAAGCGTCGTTCCTGCGCTACTGGTGAACATTGGATCGCCATTATAACCAGCCGTATGCTCTAAGAGGTGTTTTACGGTTACTTTGGCCGATTTGGGTCCTACGGTTGGAAAGGAGGCTTTTAAGATTCCTGTGGGGCCGAAAACGAGGTCATTCAGGCCTATTTTACCTTGCTGTATCAACGTCATGATGGCAATTGATGTATGTTGCTTGGTCATAGAGGCTAGCCTAAACTCATAATCTGACCGGGCCCGTTCTTTTGCGTCAATATCAGCAAAGCCAGCTGCATTTTTATAAACGATGTCTTCTATGCTGTTTTTGCCAATGGCGTATGAAGCTGCAGGGATATTATATTTCTCAATGAAAGGATAAATCATGGCATCAATTTCCTTAATGCCAAGTTGTGCCAAAATGGTGTAGGTGGAGGTGGCACCATTTTCGGCGGTAACCACAGCGGTAAGGGTTTTGCTTAAATCTAAATTGCCCGTATTGTTGGTTAAAGCTACGCCATCCACCTTGATGGTGGCTTTGCTTGAAAGTGCAAAGTTGACCTTTACATTAGTCAAATTAGAATTTAGTGGAATGGTGATGTAAATTTTAGCGGTACTTTTGTAGAAATAGCCATCGCCGGAGATATTTGCGTTTTCGGATTTTAGAATACTGATATTGGTAATTTCCTTGGCAGCCGAGAGTTCCGTTGGGTTGGTTGGTTTTCCAGGATTTTCAGGAACTGGATCATTTTTTTTGGAACAGGAGGCCAGCACAGCAATGAACAGGGTGAGCATCAGGCAAAGTTTTGCCCTTTCTCTCAGAGAGGTCATCATCTTCATCATTCTAAATAGTTTGGTTTAGGTGGTTGCTTACAATTGCGGTACAAAGGCGCAGTAATAATTTGTAAATCAAGCTATTTTAGAAAAAATACCACAAAAAGCCTAATTTAAAATTTTAAACTTTTGATAATCTTGCAAAAACAAGGAATTTGTAGGAAATGGCTTATCGTCTGTTTAAGTAAAAATCTTCCTTAGCCGTCATCTCTAGCTTGGCCTTTTTAGTTTTGTCTCTATAGCCTAGCAAATGCAGGGTGCCGTGAATGATAATGCGGCATAATTCATCGTGCGTAGAGACTTTATTTTGCTTGGCATTATCCTTTACTCTGTCTATGCTGATAAAAATATCCCCTAAAATCATTTTAAGCTCCTCTGAGTTGTCAAAAGTGATCACGTCGGTATAGTAGTCATGTTGAAGGAAATCTTGGTTTACACGCAGTAAATATTCGTCTGAGCAAAAAATAAAATTCAGTTCATTTAAACCGTAGCCCTCTTTGATAATGGTTTCGGTAATCCATTTTCTGATCGCGGTTTTTCCTTTAAGGGTATAATTGGTGTCTTCTGTAAAGAAATTGATTTTTGACATGGGGATAAGTTAAAAGGCAAAAGTAAAAATTCAAAACGGATAGTTATTGAAAACAGTATCTAAACAAAAACATGTCGTTACGTTATGGCGAGGACATTATTTTTTCGTTGAATTTAACAACCTAAAATACTCGGCTACTTTGTTTTTGTAGTAGTAATTGAGGTTGGGCGGAAGTTTTTGGATCAGCTCACTTTCGCTCTGCATGCTTTTGTTGAACTTCTCCAACATTTGCTGATAGGATGGCGGAAACTGCTTTGCAGCGTTGCTTTCTCGTTTCGAATCCTGATCCTGCTCACGTTGTGCTTTTTCAGCATCTAACATTTTAACTACTAAGTTTTTTTGCCTTCTAAGTGTTTCCTGGGTAATTCGTTTATTCACCAAGTCCAATTCAGATTGCTTCATTTCCTGTATGGCTTGGTTCAAATTTCCCATCGCACCTTTGCCGTCTTTATTGTCTTCCTTGTTTATTTTTTCTAAAGCTTCCCTGATCATTTGCTGCTGTTGGGCCATTTTAGCAAACTCTTGGCTCATTTGTCCTTTTGGCACTGAGCCTTGATTACCCTCACGCTCCATTTTATCTTTGGCCTGCTGCATGTTTTTATTCAGCTGTTCTTGCATTTGTTGCAATTGCTGCATGCCTTGCTTTTGTTTGCCTTTTCCGCCTTTGGCATTTTTCATGGCATTTTGTAGCTGTTCCAAAGCCTCGTTGAGCATTAATGCTAAATTGTTGAGTGAGGTCATGGCAAACTGTTGCGAGCGATTGGCTTCCCCAGTTCTTCTGTCTCCCAAAAAATCGATGGCCTTACCAATATTAAAGTTGATTTTCTCCACTTCCGTATTTACGGTACTTTCTATTTGCGGAACCCTTTTACTCAACGAGAAAAGACTGTCGGCAATAGTTTTCATATTGTCCCGTATCATGTTTTGTTTTTGCGCTTGTTGCACATAAGCGGGATCGGAAGCGCCCATTTTACGGAAAGACTCCATCACTTTTTCTTGCTCAAAAGAAGTGCTTAGCAGGTTTTCTAAAAGCTTGCGAAGTTCTTGCGCATTTACTTTATCCTCTTGTTCAGCTCCAGCTTGTTGCTGCTCCTGCATTTGTTGGGCCAACTGTTGCATTTGTTGACCAGCCTGTTGTTGCTTTTCAGAAGCTTTTTGCTTGTTGTTTTGATCAAGTTGATCTTTACTATCCTGTTGGTTTTTCTCGATTTGATTGGTTTCCTTCTCAGGGTTTTTATAATCGTTTGGACGCTCCAAAGCCTGATTTTGCTTGTCCAGATTTTGCAGTTCCTTTTTTAGATCTTTAAAGTCCTTATTGAGTTGATCTTGTTTTTCTTTAATGTCTTGAGAAGAAGCGTTCTTGTCCTTGCTTTGTTCCGATAAGTTTTTTTGTTGCTTGGACATTTCATTCAAACGGTCAATTTTGTTTTGCAAGTTCTGCTCAAACTCCAGTTGTTTGTAAAGCTCAAGGATACGGTCCAACTCATTTTTTACCGACTTGTTATCCATTTGCATTTTGGAAAGCTCGTTGCGGGTTTGGTCCTTATTGTTTCGGTCCATCAACTGTTGAAGCTTTTGCAAAAGTTCCTTAGTTTTTTCGTCTAACACATTGTTGAAGAGCTCATCTATCTTTTTCTGCTTTTCCTTAAGCTCTTCATTCAGGGCATTGTTTTCCTGCTTGTCAAAATTGTTTTTTTCATTTTGAGCTTTGATGTCTTTAACGGCTTCATCTAGCTGCTTTTGTTTATCCAGCAATTGCTCAATCTGTTTTTTATCTTCAAAATTAAGCTGCTTTTTTTCCAAAAGATTTTCGCTCAGTTTTTTACTTTCTTTTTCGATGGTGTTCGCTAACTTAATGGTTTGCTCCATTTTTTGTTTTAGCGACTGGCTTCCTTCGGCTAGTTTTTCGGCAATTTGTTGTTGAGTAGGTGCTTGGTAGGTTTTAATTTCAGAGCGGGTAACTTTTGCACCATTTACGCCATCATTATCCGCAATTTCAAAGAAATACTCGATGCTTTGCCCTGGTTTGGCGTTGAGTTCGTTTAAGTTCCAAAAATGGAAAAAGGTGTTTTCGGTTTGATTATTTTTAAGGGCAAGCGTTTTTGAGCCTTGGGCTATCACCTTGTTTTGCTCCTTGATTTGATATTTGAATTTTAACGACGAAAAACCGTAGTCATCATTTACCACACCATTAAAATAGAGGGCTCTACTGCTTAAACTATCTGGCGTTTCGGTTACCGAAATGGTTGGATATTGATCCACAATTACGGTTAGTTGGTGGCTCAACGAATCTCGCAGACTTACGTATTTATTTTTGGGAACAATCTGGTAATTCCCGTTAGCCTTGATGGTGGCGGCAAAGCTTGCTTGGTTATCTTCAACCAGAAGCTGATGTGCTTTTTGCTGTAAAATGAAACTGATTTCTTCGCTGTTTTCGGTTTTTAGTTTCCAATTCACTTTTGTCCCCTCAGGAACAAGTAAATCGCCAACATTTGGAATTTCTTCCGCTTTTCTATTGAGATAAGTTGGATAAGTTAAAGTGGCACTCAAATGGAGCAAAGAGGGACGGGGTTTTACGCTAACCGTGTGGCTGGTAGAACTAAATCCTCCACCAGAAAAATGGATGGCTTTATCTTTTTGAATGTTCTTGAAAGTATGGCTAAAATGGCTAATGTCCTGTTTTTCTAATTTATAGCTGTTCACGCCATCTTCCAAATAAATATCTTGTGGAAATTCGTCACCTGTGAGTTTAAGCTTAATGGTCAGGTCATCGCCCTGCGTTACGTTTAAATTGTTGTTTTCTACTACAAACTGGAATGGAGCTTGTGGCAACACTTCTTGGTTATAGCGGATAAAGCTGCTGGTTCCTTCTCTTAAAATGGCGGGCGCCAAAATGCCAATCAGTAAAATGATGACCAAGGGAAGTGCAATGTATTTGATGTGTTTTTTATTGTCGCCCAAATTAATGGCAGTAGAAAAGGGGATGGGTTTTAGCTCATTTATTTTTTGATCAATCCCAGCTAAAATAAGGGCGCTGTTTTGCGGCGAATTGTCGGCCAGCTCTTTTAGTTGTAAAGTATTCAGTAATCTATCCTTAACATTAAAGAAATGGTTTCCTATTAAATTTGCAGCATCTTCTAATCCTATGGTTTTACTTAATTTGAAATAAGAGAGAGCGGGTTTAACAATCCACAGGCCAATTGCTAGTAACGAAACGGCAATAAAAGAGAAGAAAAGAAGGGTTTTGGTGGAGATGCTTGGATAGGTATAAAAAACCCAAACGAAGAGACATAAATAGAGGCTTAAAATAAGTGCAGCGGCATATATGCTCCCTCGCAAAAGTTTATTGAGGTAAAACTTTCGGGTGAACTCATTGATTTTTGATATAAGTAAGCTATAGTTGTTGCCCATTATCTATTTAAACGACAATAAAGGTAAAGAATGTGTGCTTAAATAAAAAACGGATAAATTCTAGCTAATACTTTCAATTTGTTTTAAGAATATAGGCATAAACCGTAATTTAGAAATAAAATACAATTAATAAAAACAAAATGTAACAATAAAGGCTGTATATTGCAGCTTTCAACCCAATCAAAAAAATACTTACACACATGAACAAAAAACTTTTTGTGGCTATTTTAGCATTAATGATTACTGGAACAGCCTTTGCTCAAAAACAAATTAAATCGTGGAACAAAAACCTGGTGATTGCTCACCGTGGAGCGTTCAAAACCAAGGGATTGCCAGAAAACTCTATTGCATCTTTAAATGAGGCTATTCGTATAGGTTGTTTTGGAAGCGAGTTTGACGTTCAGCTTACTGCAGATGGCGTGCCTGTAGTTAACCATAATGCCGATTTTTTGGGAAAAGATATTGCAACGAGCACCTACAAGGAATTGGTAGAGTATAAAAAGTTAAGCAACGGCGAAAGCATCCCTACGTTAGAAGAATATTTAAAGGCAGGGATGAAGCAGAAGAAAACCAAGTTGATCTTAGAAATTAAGCCTCAAAAAACGCAAGATAAAGAAGAGGAGTTGACCAAAAAAGTAATTGCGATGGTGAATGAACTTAAAGCTGCTCCTTGGATCGAATACATTAGCTTTAGTCATTATATCTGTAAATATTTAATTGCTAATGCTCCAGGAGCTAGGGTTTCTTACTTAGCTGGTGAAATTGAACCTGCGAAATTGAAAGAGCAAGGCTTTTATGGTTTAGATTATAACCAAGGCGTATTTAAGAAAAATCCAGATTGGATTGCACAAGCAAAAGCAGCTGGATTGATTATCAATGTTTGGACTGTAAATGCTGAAAAAGATATGGACTGGTTGTTAGGGGAAAAAGTAGATTATATAACCACCAACGAACCAGAATTACTACTAACCAAGGTGAAAAAATAAGGAATTCATATTCCTTGAAAATAAAAAGGGCCCCGAAAACTTCGGGGCCCTTTTTTGGTAAATATGATAATAATTAGATTACTTTCACATTAACGGCATTTAAGCCTTTTCTACCGTTTTCAACATCGTATTGAACTTTATCGTTTTCACGAATTTCGTCGATTAGGCCTGTTGAATGTACAAAAATTTCGGCATCTCCATTTGAAGGGATAATGAAACCGAAACCTTTGGTTACATTAAAGAATTTTACTGTTCCTTCTTGCATTATTATTTTAATTAAGTAAGTTGGCAAGGTACAGATTAAATTCGGGATAACACAAAATCTATGGTTAATTTTTTGTTAGAAATTCCTTTTATAGGTTTCCCACTAGGTTGATAGTTACCTCACTAGAGTGTGGAATGCCCATTGTTGTGCCTGGTTTAATGTGCAGTAGATTCTTCAAATAAACATCGGCAATCCCTTGTATCAACTTCTTCCTAGAGGCTACGTCTTCAGGTAAAACACCTTCAACTCTGGTTACATATAGGTTGCCTTTTACATCAACGACTACTGAAAAACGAAAACGAAAAGCTTTATAGGATTTGTTGATTTCGATCCGATATTCAGGGTACATGTAAGCGTATGATTTTTTGGCGTGCGCACTATCTGCATAGGCCAGCTTTTCTGCTTTTACATTTTTGCTATTGGGTTCAAAAACAACAGGTTCTGTCGCGGCAAAAGCGGTATCTGGATTTGAAGGATGTTTATAAGTGGCGGCAGATAATTTTTTAATAAAGGCTGTATCTAATTTTGTTGGCCTTTGTAGCTCACCAATCGTGGTTTTAAGTACTTTTTCGATATAATCTTTGGTATAATAGGTACAGTTTACATCAGAAACTTCGCCTTTTGTAATTACCCTGGCATCAACCTGTAACCGTTGGAGGACCAAGCTGTCTTTGGCAATCATTTTCACCCTAAAAAACTCTCTTGCAAAATTATATACCCTTCCGTGGTCAAACTGTAAATAAAAAGCTTCCATGCCTCTTTTTTCTGGGCTGTAGGCCAACATGGTATCTGGAGCTTTGTATTCTATAATCCAAGTTGGAGCCAGCATAAACCCATCTTTGTTGAAAGACAGACCATTGCTAAATCTTCGTTTTACTTCATAGAAACGAACACCGTCCACATCTCTAAAAGTGAGGCTTTCGGCTGGAATGTCATCTTTAGCTTTTGTTTTCTTTTCTGATTGACTGTTGCAGGCGTATAAGGTAACGGAAATTAACGTGGCAATAAAAAATGTTCGTTTAAAGCTCATTTTGCAATTAAGGTATAAAGTAGCGGCACAAAGTTATGGTTTGGCTTTAATAAAAATAACGTTGGCAACCTTTCTTTCGCCTTCGTGGTCCCATTTTTTATTATCAGAAGGAAAATTTACTACGCCGTTTTCGCCATAACCACTTACCCATAGGGTGGTTGAGCCACCACCATCGAGGTTAATGGCACTACTGCAGCCTAACCACTTCATGATTTTGGTGAGCTCAAAAAGACTCATGCCAGCGGAGTTTTGCTGTCTTCCATCAACGGTAAGCATTAATACTGTGCCATCGGGTTTGATGCCGATTGCAGTACGTGGATGACGCAGTTTGTTAAATGGAACGGAATCCAATTTCTCTTTTTCGTTGTTAAGGATGAGGAGTGGTCCGCTCAGCATTACATTTTGATCGGTTAGCTTATTTTCCCAGGTGTCTGAACCATCCCATTTTTTGATGTTGAGCAAATGATTGTTGATCACTACGGCTGCTCGCTGGTGTAGCGCCCGAATGTTATTCTTTTCTTCCCTGTTTTGGTTAATCACAGTGTCGTTTACTTTGATAAAATCGACGGAACCTCCATTTTTAATATCGAAGAAAGTGCCATTTATTGCTGCTTTAGCTTTATACTTTTGAGCGAAAACAGCAGTTTTAATCAGTTCTTTTCTGTCATATCCAATAAAAAAGCCAGGCGCTTTTTTATGGTTTTTAATTTCTACAAAGCTGATATATTGATTAGCAGCAAACAAGCTACTATCGGCAAATTGATAAGTGAAAAGCTTGCTCTTTTTTGCAACAGAACTCTTTTTCCATTTGGCTTTTGAAAAGCTAAGCGAATCTAGGTCTTGGGCGTAAACGTGGAAGGAAACGAGCGTTAATAGCAATACACGGAAAAGAGATTTCATTGTTGGAATTTTATATGCGTTTTTTAAGTTTTAATAATTTGATTAAAAAGCTTTTGTCTCTCCAAATTTCTACAATCACACTGTATCCGTTCTTTGCTTTGAAAATATTGCCAATTTCTCCCATTGGATAATCGTCTATCTTTTTAAAGTTGATGGCGGTAATTTCGTCTCCTTCTTTTAGCCCAACCTGCTCAGCAGGGGAGCCAGGTTCAATTCTAGAGATGATGCTTCTCGAGGGAGGCCCGCTTTCTGTATAAATTTCAATGCCAGCCATATCATGTTCAAAGGGCTGGCTAAAGCGTTCCCCTTTTTTGATATACATGCAAAGGTTTCGGTAGTCATATGTGATGTCAAATCTGCTCAAAATGTCGGCTCCCAAATTTGCATTTCTTTGTCGATTAATAGCCGAGTCAATATGATATTCTGGATAATTAGAAAGTACCTCTTTAAAAGTAAAGCTACCGAGTTTTAAAGAAGTTATTCTTCCCATTACTCCTTTTATTGAGCCCGTTAATCCGTTTCCCAAATTAGCTTGTATGGTAAATGGCGGATGGGGAAAAGGCTTGGATTCTAAAGATTCGATAGAGATGGCATGACTGGCACCACAATCTACTAAAGTTTTGAGTGTTTTGGAGCCTAAGCCTTCTTGTTCTATGTTTATAGAAACATAAGGTTTGTTCTCAATCAATTCGAATGGGATTTTTTCGCCCCTAAGCTTTATTTTCTTTTCTGGTGAGATGAATTTGAGGGTTTTAAATCGATAATTGACCTTTACGGTAAAACTATTGAAAAAATTATAACCAATGAGGCCGTAGATTTTTTTGCCTACATATCCGCTTAGAGATAGTACATCATCTTTTAAAAAAACGGTTGGAATATTTTCGCCTTCCGCTTCTCCAATAGCTACCGTAGTTTTGCCCAAAAAGGCATCAATACCATCGAAATTTCCATAGCCGCCAATCTTGATGCTCCGTACGTAAGGCACTTTTAAACTCTCTTTTAAAGTGGAGTCCGTCACAATCATTGGATTTACCCCAGTATCCAAAATAAAATCAAAAGGGCCTTTTCCGTTAATATAAATAGGGATAATGATAAGGTTTTTAACCAGACTAAAGGTCATGGTTTGCTGTTTTTGGCTAGTTTGAAACTTGAAGTCTTGGCCAATGGCACTTACAGGAGCTAAAAAGAAACATAATGCTGCCAAAAAAACACTAATGAGGTGAAAATGTATCTTTGATTTGCAGCGGTTCATAAAACTAAATTAATAAATTAGTGTACACTTGTATAATTAGAGTATTTAAAAGTAAAAGCCAACCTAACTATTTGCACTACACCAATGAGCGAATAGCGAATTCTTATGGATAATATCAAACTAAAAAAAGTAATATTTAACGGACTATTGGTCGTTGTTTCTCTTGTTTATGCCTGTAAACCCAATCAGATCATCTCGAGAAAGGTGTCGAAAGAGATCAAAAATTCTCCAATGCTAGGAAAGTATCAGGTGGGATTTGCTTTGTATGATCCTAGTACAAAAGAAATGGTGCTGGAAAAAGATGCCGATAAATATTTTACGCCTGCCTCTAACACTAAATTGTTTACGTTTTATGCTGGTTTAAAAATCACACCTGATTCAATCCCTTCATTGAGATATGTAGAAAGGGGAGACTCTTTGATTTTTTGGGGAACAGGAGATCCCTCGCTTTTGCATACGATTGTAAAAGGGACAAAGGCTATTCAGTTTTTGAAAAACACTAATAGAAAATTGTTTTTCGCTACAGGTAGATATACCGGAAACTTTTTTGGAAATGGTTGGAGTTGGGATGATTATAACGACTACTATCAGCCAGAAATTACTGAACTTCCTTTGTTTGACAATGTGGTGCTGGTGACTTCAAAACAGGCTGGCGAAATGAATATTTTTCCTAAAATTTTTAACTCCTGTTTTACAGTTGATAGTAGTAGTAAAACCAAAAATTTCTATGCTCAAAGAGAATTTCTCGTCAATAAATTTCATTTTCCGCTAGTAAAAACAACTGCCAATTACGAACAGCAAATCCCTTTTAAAACAGGCACGAATGTAACGTTGACATTGCTGGCAGATACTTTAAAAAAAGAAATACAAGTGGTTAACGAGGTGCTACCTGCCAATGCAAAGACAATTTACAGTTCAAAAAGCGATGATGTATTTAGGCAATTGATGCTACCTTCAGACAATTTTGTAGCGGAGCAACTACTGCTTACCTATGCGGATCAATTGGGTTTAGAAATGAACGCTTCAAAGGTAATTGCCGCGGTGCAGGAAAAATATCTGACTGAGCTTCCCGACAAACCAAAATGGATAGATGGCTCTGGACTATCCAGAGGAAACTTGTTTACTCCAAGGTCCATCATTAAGCTTTTGGATATGATTTACAAAGAAGTAAATAATCAAGAAAGGTTATTTAGCTTGTTGCCTGCAGGTGGAAAGACAGGCACTTTACGAAATGCCTATGCAAAGACCGACACTCCTTTTGTTTTTGGAAAAACAGGAACACTTTCTGGCGTACATAATCAGAGTGGTTATATCATTACTAAAAAGGGAAAGTTATTGTATTATTCCTTTATGAACAATAATTATGTGCAAACTACCGCCGAAGTGAGGAAGGAAATGGTTCGCGTAATGACCTTTGTTCACGATAATTTTTAGTTTGTTGCCGTTTTTTGCAACAAACGTTCGGGTTTTGTTTGCTTTCTTGGTGGCGCACCAATTTTTGGTGCGGGTTGTTGCGTTTTTGAAGAATGTTTTTTAATATTACGCTAGCTTTTAAGCTGTTGTAATTTAGCGCTCCTTTTAAAAGACAACCAACCTAAACCAACCAACAATGAAAAAACAGTTACTTTGTTTATTGGGCGCTACGCTTTTTTTTGTCGCGTGTAAGAAAAATGATTCTCCTACTCCTGTAGATGATACTTATGTGCCAGACAATAGCTTTAAAATTGTGGCCTATATGCCAAGCTATAGAGATCCTGCAACGGTTTCAGACCATAAGTACAAAATGATTACGCATCTTTTCTATGCTTTTTTAAATCCAACGACTAATGCCGATGGATCTTTGCAAGCATTATCACAGCCGTCTAGATTTGCTACTGTTAAAGCCAAAGCGAAAGCAAATAATGTGAAGTTTGGGATATCAATAGGCCCTGGCACAGGAGTTACGGAAGATACTTATTTAACCATTGCAAAATCGGCTACGGCAAGAGCTAATTTTGTAAAAAATATTGTCGCCTTTGCTAAAAACAATGAGCTTGATGGCGTAGATATGGACTGGGAATATCCAAGAAATAACAATGGCGGGTCAGATGCCTTCCATTCGTTGATGCAAGAACTTTCTACGGAGCTGCATAAAATTGGAAAATTTCTCAGCGCAGCGGTAACCCCTGCAGTTTACGTGTCTACCAACAAAGACGCTATTTTGCAAAGCACTTATCAATACATTGATTTTTTAAATATCATGCAATATGATGGGGCTGGTTACGATAGCGCAGAACCCCTGAATCATGCTTCGTATAAAATGAGTGTGGCTAGTTTAGATTATTGGCTTGGAGCAAGTAGAAATCTACCTAAATTAAAAGCGGTAGTAGGTATGCCTTTATACGGTAAAAGCGCTACGGGTAGTTCTATTGGTTATAGAGATATTGAAGCTTCCGGAGCCAATGTAAATCTTAATGTAGCCACGGTGAACGGTGTACAATACGGTTATAATGGTATTGCAACTATTCAGCAAAAATCACAGTTGGCAAAGGATAGGGCCAATGGAATTATGTTTTGGGAGTTTTCGCACGATAGTAACAACGATAATTCGTTAATTAAAGCAGCAAATGATAAATTAGGGCGAGCTTACTAAATGAGTACCCATCAGCATTTTAATCACTTAAATCAAAAATTATCTGCAGCAATTGCAGTTAACGGGAACGAGTATCTATATTTTGGAGGAACAGCTTATTTGGGTATTCCCCAAAATAAGGATTTCATTAGCCTTTATATTGAAGGAATAGAGCGCTATGGACTAAACAACGGGACCAGCAGAGGTAATAATGTCCAGTTGGGGATATACGACGAAGCAGAAGCCTTTATGGCTCAAAAATATGGTGCAGAAGCCGCACTCATCAGTTCCAGTGGATACCTTTCTGCAAAGCTTGTGGTGCAGCATTACGCAACATATGGCAACACGAGGTATGCACCCAATAGCCATCCGGCGATTTGGTTAAACGAAGATCCACAAAACAACTTAGCATTTGAGGATTGGAGGAACCTAATTGTTGAAGAAATTAACTCCAGCGAAGCTGAAAAATGGGTTATTTTAAGCAATTCAATGAACAATCTTTATCCCGAAGTTTATGATTTCGGGTTCCTACAAAAGATCAATCCCGGCAAGAAGATTGTTTTAATCATCGATGATTCGCATGGTATCGGAATTCTAAATGCTGGAATGGGGGCTTTGCCAAATATTCCAAAGCTTAAACATGTTGAAGTGATTGCTGTGGCCTCTATGGCAAAAGCGCTTGGTTTGGATGCTGGACTTGTTTTAGGATCTAAAAAGGCCATTCAAGCATTAAAGCAAAGTGATGAGTTTTACGGCGCTTCGCCACCTGCCGCAGCGGGACTATACGCTTTTATCAATGCTGATGATATTTACCATAAAGCCCATCAAAAACTTCAGGATAACGTAAAAAAAATCACGTCATTATTGCAGGACAGCGCTGCTTGGCACTATGTAGATGGGTTCCCTGTATTTTTATGCAAAGAAGCAGGTATTGAACAACAGTTATTGGAAGAAAAAATTCTAATTTCGTCTTTCCCATATCCCGATAGAAATGGAAAGATTTTAAATCGTATTGTGCTTTCTAGTTGGCACAGCGAGGCTGATATTTTAAAATTAGTTTCAGCTTTGAAGATTTAAGTTCTGGAATGTTTTTTTAGTTTTAAAAGAATTGAAGATGAAAAAATTGATACTTGCGTTGGTTTTAGTTTTGGGCTTACAACAAATAGGACTTGCCCAAAAAACGTTAAAAGTTTGGATTGTTAGGCATGCTGAAAAAGATGCCTCAGATCCGAAAGACAAAGATCCGGATTTGTCTGATGCAGGTGCCCAACGTGCAGAAGATTTAAAAAAAGAGCTTAAAAGCCAGAGATTGGATAGTATTTTTTCTACCGATTATAAACGAACCAAACTCACGGGTTTTCCGTTGGCAGATATTACTGGAATCAGTATCCAAACTTATGATCCTTCAAAAAGTGCACAGTTGGTGAAATCGTTAAAAGCCAATGCTGCAGGAAAGAAAATACTGATTGTTGGGCATTCCAATACAGTTTTGGAGCTGATCGAAGCCTTCGGTGCTAAACGTCCTGTCCCTTCCATTGCAGATGATGAATACGATTACCTATTTTCTTTAACCATTAAAGGAGACAAGGTGGAAGTAAAAACAGACAAATACGGCGCGAAGAGCAAGCCAGAATAGTTACAGCTTTTCGAAGGGAATATCCATCAGGTCGTAATCCTGCCAGCCAACGAAATCAAAATGCCACCACTCATTGTAAATCACCTTAAAGCCGTTTGCCTGCATGGTATTGATTAAAAAGTCACGGTTTTTGATAATATGCGCAGGTAAATTGCTGTAGTGTGGGGCAGCAGCTTCCTCAAAACTATCATAGGGAGTTGGCATTGGTACATCTTTGCCCGTTTTTAAATCGACGATGCTGAGATCAACCGCACAGCCTCTGTTGTGTTTTGAGCCTTTAGCTGGATTGGCCACAAAGTTTTTGTCGGTCGCTTTTTCGTAAAACGATACAGTTACTGTATAAGGACGATAGCCGTCATAAATTTTAAGTCCGTAACCTTTTTTCTTCAATTCGGCCTGTATCAACTTTAATTTTTCAACTACAGGCTTACGTGCAAAAGCTCTAGCTTGTTTATACATCACTTGGCCCATAAAGTTGTTTTTGGTGGCATAGCGGATCTCCAAAATAATAGAGGGAATGGCTTTTTTTATCTCAACCAGTTCTAGATTTGGATTTTTGGCCACTTCGGCTTTGTAAGTCTTAAAATTGCTGATGACCTTAAGCCCGTGTTTGTTTTGCTCATTTTTTTGCGCACAGGCGCTTAAACTGAAGCAAAAAAATAGAAAGAGGAACAGGTTTTTCTTCATTACTTATTGGTTGGAAAGCACCAGTAGTTCTAAATCTTTGTAGGGTAGGTTGTACATAGTTGCCAAATCCTTGTTGGTTAAATGGCCTTGGTAACAATATAGCCCTTCTCTAATCCCAGGTTTGCTCCAAACCATGTTCATTAGTCCACCCATATCGCCAATATCTACTAAAATAGGCGCAAATATATTCGTTAGAGCATAGGATGCCGTTCGGGGCACTCTTGAGGCAATATTTGGAACACAGTAGTGAATAACATCGTGCTTTACAAAAGTCGGTTGCTTATGGTCGGTTACTTCCGAGGTTTCAAAACATCCACCTTGATCTATACTTACATCAACCACTACCGAGTGTGGCTTCATTTTGGCTACGGTTTCTTCCATCACCACACAAGGGCTGCGGCCGTGGTCTGAACGTATGGCGCCAATCACTACATCGCAAGTAGTAATGGCCTTGGCCAATACAATGGGCTGCATTACCGAGGTAAAAACCCTGCTGCCTAAGTTATTTTGGAGCCTTCTCAGCTTAAAAATCGAACTATCAAATACCTTTACTTCAGCACCTAATGATAGTGCTGTTCTTGCAGCATATTCGCCCACGGTGCCTGCACCTAAAATTACAATTTCGGTAGGAGGAACGCCAGTAAAACCACCCAGCATTAAGCCTTTTCCACCAAAAGCGCTGCTTAGGTACTCGGCTGCGATAAAAATGGAAGTGGCCCCAACAATTTCGCTCATGGCACGAACTACGGTGAGCACGTTGCCTTCATCACGGATATTCTCAAAGCATAGGGCATTAATTTTTTTGTGTAATAGGCCTTTAAGCACTTCTGCTTTTAAGGTGCCAATCTGCAAGGCAGAAATTAGCGTTTGCCCCTTGTGCATCATGTTTATTTCTTCCAAGGTCGGCGGTGCAATTTTTACAATGATGTCTGCCGCCCACACATCTTTTTTGTTGAATGAAATTTGAGCACCCTGTTCACTGTAATCTTTGTCGCTGAAATTTGCGCCATCTCCAGCGCCAGCCTCTAAAACAACCTTGTGTCCATTATTTACCAAAAGCGCTACCGATAAGGGTGTTAAAGCAATCCTACATTCCTGATAGGATATTTCTTTTGGGATTCCAATAAACAAACTGTTGCTTTTTTTTCCGGTTTCTAGCATTGCTTCTTGGGTTTGTAATAATCCCCTTTGAGCAATGGCCGCCATTTCATCGCGAAGTCCTGTAGCCATTATTTATGGTATGGTTTTAAGCATTGAAGATACGAAAAACTGACGGATTTAGCCAAAATCATCTTTACAAAATCGATTCTTTAAACTAAGAAGACTATTTAAACCTATAGAAGGGGTAACAAATTCGTAATCAATTGATATAGGAGTAAGTAAACTAAATATTTAGAAGGATATGAAAACAACTTTTACAATAAGCATTATATTGATTTCGGTACAAATAGGATTTGCACAGGGAAATAAATTAAAGCTATCGTTGGGTGCAGGAATAGCAAATGCCAGCAGTCAGAATAAAGAAATGGGAATGGGCAATGGTTTAAGCCTGCAAGGCGAAGCCTTTGTCCCTTTTTACAGCAAAGGGAACAATTTTGCCTTAGGACTAAATGTTTTAGGTAATTATGCCTCATTAAAAAATCCTTCCCCAGACAATGCTTTAGTGGCAGGACAATACCAGATTTATAATGGGAGCTTATCGGTTACTTCTCAAAAAGGAGCCGCCTCTTCTAGTTTTTCTGGCATGCTGGGGGTTCAAGCAAGTGTTTCATTTGGAAAAATCAACTTTTCTCCATCCATCAATTCGGGCTATTTAAGGCTTAAACAAAATGGTTTTGTACAAACAGGAAATGCAACCATTAATGGCCAAAATCAGCAATTGGCTTTGGTAAAATCTGAGGAACAAAATAATAGCGGGCTTGCTTTTAAGCCGCAATTGAAGATTGGTTACACCCTTAATTCGAACCTTTCGTTATTTGTTAGTCCAGCCATGTGGCTAGGTCCAGAAATGAGTCATACCACTTCACAAAGAGTGCCGCAAGGAGGGTTTAATGACAAGCATATGTACGAAGCCAGCCAATTGGCAAATAGTACTTGGGAAAACAGGGTAAGCACTAGTAGATACAACTTTATGGAGGTAAATTTTGGCTTAGCTTTATCCATTGGTAAAATTAAAGGTAGCAAAGGCAGTTCTGGTGCAGCTTCCGCATCTTATGCAAGGGTGGTGCCAAATTCGGGAAACACTACCACAACACAAGATTCAGTAACTACTGCTGGCCGCCTGTCTATGACGCCTACTACTACCCGTCAAACACCAAATACCTCCTTTGGTGCCAAATCACAACCCAATGAAACAGTCAATCCTGTTTATGAAGATAAAGGAATAAAAGGTGTAAATCCAATGGCCGAACAAAAAGCTATGCAAGGCAATGGAACTACTGCAAGACAAACCCAGGGCAGTAACTTTGGTGAAAAAGTAGCCCGAGGACTTCAGTCTGCGGGGAATAACATGGTAAATCAATCAACGATGAAAGATATGACTATCACTAAAAAAGTGGATTTAGCCGTTGAACCTAATGAAAAAAGTATTAGCGAGAAAGGGCTGAAACGTAGCGAACAAGCAATGGCTAAGCCTGGAACTCCAATAGGAGGGATAGTGGTAAAAGGCGGTAAAAATCCAGGCGGAAATATGTTATTGGTCTCCAATAACAATGGTGAAATCACTTTAGATAACCTTGAAACAGGGAGCTACACCTTTCAGATCAGTGTACCAGAGCAGCCGCAAGGAAAAAGCATTAGCTCAAAAGGGGTTAAACGTAGTGCAGACGCTGTAGCTTCGCCAGGTCAACCAATTAAAGGAGTAATTGTAAAAGGGGGCAAAAATCCAGGCGGAAACTACTTCATTGTGCCTGTGGTAGAAGGCGGCAAAATTGATTTTGAAGTATCAGCACAAGGAAATTATAAATTGGTTGTAGAAGAGGCAACACCTCAAGTAAACAAAAGCATTAGCTCAAAAGGAGTTAAACGTAGTGCTGAAAGAAGAAGGGTTGAAGTGTTGAAGAGCAATAAAACGGGAGCTCCAAGCACTAGTGCGAAAGAGGTTAGAACCTATACTGGCGGGCGCAAAAATGAGCCGCAATCAAAAAGTATTAGCGAACAGGGCGTGGCTGAGCCTAAACCAAAGGCCAAACAAAAAGAAAAAGTTAAAGAAAAAGCTACCAGCGGACTTAAGGATTTTGTGAAAACGAACGTATAATCCTATTCTACCACTTTTGAAAATTCAAATAACCGTTGCTTATGGTCAGTAACGGTTATTTGGACTTTTATATATTCTTCAGGAAGTAACTCCTCTACTTTTGATGGCCATTCTACCAAACAATAGCTGCTGCTGTAAAAATATTCTTCGTAACCAATGTCGTAAGCTTCTTGCAGGTTTTTAAGCCTATAAAAATCAAAGTGGTAAACAGAGCCTTGGCTACTTTCGTATTCGTTAACAATAGAAAAAGTTGGGCTACTCACCACATCGGTAACGCCCAAAGCTTCACAAAATGCTTTGATAAACGTGGTTTTTCCCGCAGCCATTTCTCCTTCAAAAATGAAAAATTTCTGGTCACTTGCATAGTTCAGAAGCGCTTGAGCTACTTTGGGTAATTCCTCGAGGGTGTGAATGGTTAACTGCATTTATTTGGCGCTATAAGTTACAATAGGAATAATCATTTCTTCCATAGAAATGCCCCCGTGCTGAAACGTCTCGTTATAGTAATTTACGAACTGATTGTAATTGTTCTGGTAAACAAAATATTGGTCTTCTTTGGCAAAAATATAATTAGAACTGATATTTACCTTAGGTAATTTAGCTTCATGTGGGTTTTTAATCAAAAATACTTCCTTTGGGTTGTAGTTTAAATTTTTGCCCTGTTTGTAGCGTAAGTTCGTATTGGTACTCCTATCGCCAATCACCTTGCTTGGTGTCTTAACTCTAATGGTACCATGGTCGGTGGTAATGATCAACTTCACACGCTTTTGGGAAATTTTCTTGATCAAATCTAACAAAGGCGAGTGCTCAAACCACGATAAAGTCAACGATCGGTAGGCCGCGTCATCATTGGCTAGCTCTCTAATCATTTGCATATCTGTACGGGCATGAGATAGCATATCCACAAAGTTGAAAACAATGGCATTAAATTCATTGTGCATCAGGTTGTTCGTTTGGTCTACCAAGTCTTTTCCTTGATCAAAAGTAAGAATCTTGTGGTAGCTGAACTTGCAGTCTTTTCTTAAAGAGCGCTTAATCTGGTCGTCCAAGAAAGCCTCCTCATGTAGGTTTTTGCCACCCTCATCGTCATCATTTTGCCACAGGGTAGGGAAACGTTTTTCCATATCCAATGGAGTAAGTCCCGAAAAAATAGCGTTTCTTGCGTATTGCGTAGCGGTAGGTAAAATACTCGAATAGGTATCTTCTTCCTCTAAACGGAAATACTCACTAATTAATGGGTTAATAATTTTCCATTGATCATATCTCAAATTATCAATTAAAATGAAAAACACAGGATTGGTGTTGTTGATCAGTGGAAATACTTTCTTCTTCAGTAGCTCGTGGGAAAAAAGAGGGGCTTCAGAACGGCCATTAATCCAGTCCAAATAGTTGTTCTCCACAAATTTTGAGTACTGCATGTTGGCTTCGGCCTTTTGCATGGTTAATATTTCATGCATCTGAGGATCGTCCAATTTTTCCAGCTCCAGCTCCCAAAAGACTAATTTTTTGTAAACCTCTACCCACTCGTCATAGCTCAATTTATCATTTAGCGTCATTCCTAAACGCCTAAAATCTTGTTGATAGGCAGAAGAAGTCTTTTCACTTACCAGTCTTTTATTGTCTATTAATTTTTTGATGGTCAGCAACACCTGTTTTGGATTTACAGGTTTGATCAAGTAATCATCTATTTTGGAACCAATGGCATCCTCCATCAAATTTTCTTCTTCGCTTTTGGTGATTAATACCACAGGGACGTCAGAACGGATATTCTTAATGGCAGATAGTGTTTCCAGCCCAGTGAGGCCTGGCATGTTCTCATCCAGGAACACTAAATCAAAATGTTCTTTTGCAAAAGCCTCTAGTGCATCGTTGCCGTTGGTAAAAGTACTCACAGCGTAGCCTTTTTCGTTCAGCAACAAAATATGCGGCTTAAGAAGGTTAATTTCGTCGTCTGCCCATAATATCTTCGTTTCCTGCATGTTATTTCCTTTTTTTGTAAATTAAGAGATTAAAAAGCGCTTGGCTTTTTTACTGTCGATAAAAATAGCAATTTTTGTACCGCAATAAATAAAGTTGGCAGTTTTTAGTTTCCAGTTGGCAACGTTCCAACATGATACCTTTCAACGTTCCAACAAAATAAAAAATGAACAAAAAGAAAATCATCAACGACCCCGTATACGGTTTCATCACCATTCCCTCGGAACTTGTTTTTGACCTCATTTCGCATCCTTATTTCCAGCGCTTAAGGTACATTAAGCAGCTGGCAATGACGCATATTGTTTATCCCGGTGCGCTAAACACTAGGTTTCATCATGCTTTGGGGGCGATGCACCTCATGAGCTTAGCGATTGAAGTGCTTAAAAACAAAGGCCACCAAATTAGCCCCGAGGAAGAAGAAGCGGCCACTATTGCTATTTTATTGCACGATATAGGTCACGGGCCTTTCTCACATGCTCTGGAACACACTTTGGCCCGGGGAATTAAGCACGAAGACATTTCCTTATTAATGATGAACAAGCTCAATGAGGAGTTTGGGGGCAAGCTTAGCAAGGCCATAAGTATCTTTAAAGGACAATACCCTCGAAAATTTTTCTGCCAGCTTATTTCGGGGCAAGTTGATTTGGATAGGATGGATTATCTTAATCGCGATAGCTTTTATACTGGCGTAAGCGAAGGTGTTATCAGCTTCGATCGGATCATTAAAATGTTCAACGTAGCCGATGACCAATTGGTGATTGAAGAAAAGGGGATTTATTCGGTAGAAAAGTTTTTGATTGCCCGTAGGCTGATGTATTGGCAAGTTTACCTTCATAAAACCGTTATTGCCGGTGAGCAGCTTTTGGTGAAAATATTAGAAAGAGCAAAGCAACTTACTTCTAGGGGAGAAATTCTTTTCGCTACGCCTGCCCTTCAACATTTCCTTCAAAAGGAAGTGAGTGAGGCTAATTTTTTTCAAGAGGAGATTCATCTGGCACAATTTGCAAAACTGGATGATCAGGATATTTATGCTTCCATTAAAGTTTGGACCGACAGTAACGACGTCATCTTATCAAGATTATGCAGAATGCTGAGCGCTAGAAAACTTTATAAGGTAGAAATTAGCAATGATCCTCCAGATCCTCAGCGAGTAGAAAAATTAGCTTATGACATCTCTAGGGTGCTGGAAATCAGTGAAGATGATCTTAAATATTTTGTTTTTACGGATACCATAACCAACAGGGCCTATAATGCCGAGAGCAGTAATATTAATATTTTATTGAAGAATGGCTCCCTGCTAGATATCGCAAAAGCATCAGATTTATCTAATTTAGAATCATTAGATAAAACGGTAAAGAAGCACATACTGTGCTACATGAGAGATATTTAGCGTTTTTTAACAAAATAATGAACCAAAAATCTCGTTATTTGGTCTTATCAAGACATAAGACTGATAATTTGTTCATATCAATTTAACATTTAACTTTGTAAGATGCAATTTACTGCCAAGCAGATAGGCGAATTTTTAAATGGAACCATAGAAGGCGATGAAAACGCTCAAGTGAGTACGCTTTCTAAAATAGAGGATGGCGCCGCTGGCTCTCTTTGCTTCTTATCTAATCCCAAATACGAGAATTATCTTTATAAAACAGAAGCATCTGTGGTGATCGTTTCCCAAGATTTTGTGGCTCTACAGCCTATCAAAAGTACCTTGGTGAAAGTAAAGGACCCCTACAGCGCTTTTTCGATTTTATTGGATAAATACAACGAAGTGCTGAACATGAGCAAAGAAGAAGTTGGAGTTCACAACTCCTCTTATGTTCATCCTACAGCAAAAATTGGCCAAAATGTATATATCGGACCATTTTGTTGTGTAGAAGAAAACGTGGTGATTGGCGATAATACCAAAATACATGCGCAAAGCTATGTTGGTGCCGATACCAAAGTAGGCGCCGAAGGAATTATTTTTCCTGGGGTAAAGCTGTACAGGCATACTATAGTGGGCGATAGGGTAATTATCCATGCTAATGCGGTAATTGGTAGCGATGGCTTTGGCTTTGCGCCTCAAGCTGACGGCTCATACAATAAAATTGCCCAAATTGGAAACGTGGTGATCGAAGATGATGTAGAGATTGGAGCAAATACCACCATTGATAGAGCAACTATGGGATCTACCTACGTACGTAAAGGCGTTAAGTTAGATAACCTGATACAGATTGCGCACAATGTTGATGTGGGATCACACTCTGTCGTTGCGGCTCAAAGCGGAATTTCTGGCAGCACTAAGCTAGGTGAAAATTCGGTTATTGGTGGTCAAGTGGGTATTGCTGGACACCTTAACTTGGGTAAAGGAACCCAGGTTGGCGCACAGGCAGGAATAAATTTTGATACCGAAGAAAAGAAACAATGGCATGGAAGTCCGGCCCAACCTTTAAAAGAATGGATGCGCTCAACCGTGATATTTAAGAAGTTGCCAGAAGTTGACAAAAGAGTAAGAGAACTAGAGGCTAAGATAGCAGATCTTACTGCTATCATTGAGAAATTGACAACAACACAAACACAATAATGAACGTTAAGCAAAGAACTATTAAAGGCGAAATCTCGGTTAAAGGCGTTGGACTTCACACCGGAGCGAATGTAACCTTAACTTTTTGCCCGGCACCAGAAAATCACGGCTTTAAATTTCAGCGTGTAGATTTACCCGGAGAACCAATAATTGATGCAGATTGTGACAACGTAACAGACACTGCTAGAGGAACCACCATTTCTCAAAACGGAGCAAGCGTTAGTACGGTTGAGCATGTAATGGCTTCTTTAGTCGGCATGGATCTAGACAACGTTCTGATCAAAGTTGACGGTCCAGAAACCCCTATTATGGATGGAAGTTCCATCAAGTTTATTGAGGTGTTGGAACAGGTGGGCAGTGCTTTGCAAAACGCTGATAGAGAATACTACACCATTCCTCATAACATTACTTACACTGAACCAGAGCGAAGCGTAGAAATAGTAGCTATGCCTTTAGACGACTACCGTTTTACGTGTATGATCGACTATAACTCTCCGGTATTGGGCAGCCAACATGCGGGAATTACAAGCATTGGCGAGTTTAAAAAGGAAATCGCTTCTTGCCGTACTTTCTGTTTTCTACATGAGTTGGAATATCAGTTACAGCATAATTTGATCAAGGGCGGCGATTTAAACAATGCGATTGTTATTGTAGATAAGGAAGTTACCCAAGATGAATTAAAACATCTAGCTAAAATATTTAACAGAGAAGAAATAGATGTTGCGCCGCAGGGTATTTTAAATAATATGGAACTGCGCTACCAAAATGAGCCTGCCCGCCATAAACTATTGGATATGATTGGCGATTTGGCTTTGGTGGGCGTACACTTAAAAGGCCATATCATGGCCGCCAGACCGGGACATGCTGCTAACGTAGCTTTCGCGAAAAAAATTAAAGCCGCTATCAAAAAAGACAAAGGCAAAAAGAAAACGAGCGCTTACGACGTGAATGCAAAGCCTCTTTTCGACGTGGTAGAAGTTATGAAGATTTTGCCACACAGACAACCGTTCTTGTTTGTAGATAAGGTGATGGAACTTTCTAAAACCCACGTGGTTGGCGTGAAGAACGTAACCATGAACGAGGAGTTTTTCAAAGGACATTTTCCTGGAGCACCAGTATTTCCGGGGGTGTTACAAATTGAAGCGATGGCCCAAACTGGGGGCATATTGGTATTGAGTACTGTGCCAGATCCAGAAAATTACCTTACCTACTTCCTTAAAATTGATAACGTTCGTTTTAGAGCGCAAGTGCTGCCTGGCGATACGATCGTTTTTAGATGCGATTTGGTAGAGCCTATCCGTAGGGGGATTGCCCAAATGAAAGGCGTAGGAATGGTTGGTGACAGAATAGCCGTTGAAGCAGAAATGATGGCTCAAATAGTTAAAGTAAAAGACAGCGAAACCACAAAATGATACAACCCCTAGCATATATACACCCGCAAGCTAAAATAGCAGATAATGTCGTTGTTGAGCCTTTTGCGGTGATACACAAAGATGTAGAAATTGGAGAAGGCACGTGGATTGGATCCAATGTGGTGATTATGGATGGTGCCCGAATAGGCAAAAACTGTCGTATTTTTCCTGGTTCTGTGATCTCTGGTATTCCACAAGATTTAAAATTTGCAGGTGAAATTACCACTGCCGAAATTGGCGACAATACCACTATTAGAGAGTGTGTAACCATTAACAGGGGAACCAAAGATAAGTGGCGTACCGTAGTGGGCAGTAACTGCTTAATCCAAGCTTATTCACACATTGCACATGACTGCTATGTGGGTAACAACTGTATATTTTCAAATAGCACTACGCTAGCGGGACACATTACCATCGGCGATTACGTGGTTTTGGCGGGTTTGGTGGCTATTCATCAGTTCGTTAAAGTTGGCTCACATGCTTTTGTTACTGGAGGTTCTTTGGTACGCAAAGATGTTCCTCCTTATGTAAAAGCCGCTCGTGAACCACTTTCATACGTGGGAATCAACTCTGTTGGTTTGCGTCGTAGAGGATTTTCTTCGGAACAGATCAACGAAATCCAGGAGATTTACCGCGTGCTTTTTGTGAAAAACAATAACGTAACCAAGGCTTTGGATATGATTGAGGCAGAGTTTCAACCAACTGAAATTCGTGACGAGATCGTAGACTTCATCCGTAACTCTAACCGAGGTGTGATGAGAGGCTTTGGCTCAGGAAGCTAATTCTGTATGCAAATTATCCTTGAGCATTTAGGTCGGCGATTTAATAAGGAGTGGATCTTTAAAGAGATCAGTTATTCTTTTGCTCAGGGAAATCAATACGCCATATTAGGGCCAAATGGCTCTGGAAAATCTACGCTGCTAAGTGTTCTTTTAGGAAGCTTAACGCCATCTGAAGGCAAGATTAGTTATGTAGAGGGCAAGGAAATCCTTCCCGAACATATTTTCAGCTACATTAGTTTGGCAGCTCCCTATTTGGATTTGGTGGAGGAGTTTACCTTACAGGAAACGATAGATTTCCATTTTAAGTTCAAGAAATATCAACAAGGACTTGGTTCCGAGGCGTTGCTTGACCTGCTTGCTTTAAGTAGGGCGCAAGACAAACCACTGAAATATTTTTCGTCTGGAATGAAGCAAAGAACCAAGTTGGCTTTGGCTTTTTGTGCGGATACACCTATCTTGGCGCTTGATGAACCTACTTCCAATTTGGACGCTCAGGGCACCGATTGGTATTTAAGTTTGATAGAGAAGTATGCAGAAAATAGATTGGTGTTGGTAGGTTCCAACCAAGCTTATGAGTACGAGTTTTGTAAACATCAGCTAAATATTTTAGATTATAAAAAGTAAAATTAATATGATAAAAGTGCGGAGAACTGACTTTAAATAGGTTAAAAGCACTTTAAAAAAATATTTTAAAATCACTATTGTTTAATTAAAAAAGAGTCTATACCTTTGCGGCACGAAATGAGGCCCAAAAGATGGGCGTAAATTTCCAAAGAAAATGGCAAAAGCATCTGATATTAAAAATGGAAATATTCTTCGCTTTAACGGAGAATTGATACAGGTAGAAGAATTTATTCACCGTACTCCAGGAAATTTAAGAGCTTTCTATCAAGCAAGAATGCGTAACGTAAAAACTGGTAAACTGGTTGAATATCGTTTCCGTGTTGATGAAGAGGTAGAGATTTGCCGTGTAGAAACTAATGATTATCAATATCTGTACGAAGATGGTACTTTCTTGGTGATCATGGACAACACTACTTACGAACAATATAACGTGCCTAAGTTTTTATTTGGTGAAGGCGTTAAGTTCTTAAAAGAAGGAATGAACGTAATTGTTGCTTTCGAAAGTGAAGAACCAATTATGGCTCAATTGCCTCAAAACGTAGAGTTGGAAATTACCTACACTGAGCCTGCAGTAAAAGGCAATACTTCAACAAACGCACAGAAATATGCAACTGTTGAAACTGGAGTTGAAATACGTGTACCGATGTTCATTAACCAAGGCGATAAAGTTAAGGTTGATACCAGAACAGGGGATTACATAGAAAGAGTAAAATAAATTTTCATAGTTTAGTTTTAGGTTTAGGTTGATTGTGGCTTCGGAGTGGTTCCCGAAGCCATCTTTTTTTACGGAAAGTTTTAAGAATTACTTTACTTTGCGATCTCAAAACAAAGAGTACTTATTATGGCAAAAGCATCAGAAATAAAAAACGGAAATATTCTTCGAGTGAACGGAGAATTGGTAACCGTTGATGAGTGGAATCACCGCACGCCTGGTAAAGGCGGAGCCTTTTATACGGGAAAATTTCGTAACATTAAAACAGGTAGGATTGTTGAAGCACGCATGAATACAGACGAAGCGGTAGAGATTTGTCGCGTTGAAACAAACGATTACCAATATCTATACGAAGACGGAGACTTTTTAGTGGTAATGGATAACGAGAGCTTTGAACAGTTTAACATTTCAAAATCACTTTTTGGCAATGCAATTAAGTTCCTAAAAGAAGGAATGAGCATTTTGGTTTCTATGGAAAGCGACGAGCCGATTATGGCGCAGTTACCAAACTTTTCAGAGTTTGAAATTACTTATTCAGAGCCTGCAGTAAAAGGAGATACTTCAACAAATGCTTTAAAAGCGGCAACACTTGAAAATGGGGTAGAAGTTAAAGTTCCTTTATTTGTAAATCAAGGAGATAAAATTAAAATAGATACGCGTACTGGTGAGTATGTAGAACGTGTAAAATAGGTCGGGAATTTTGGATGGGTTGATCTATAGACTCATATTGTCCACTTTTTTGACAAAAGCATTGATGGCCTTGGATATTTCCAAGGCCATTTTTTATAACTTCGTATTCGCCTGCTTTTCGTAGGCGTAAATAAAGACTGTTTATTTCGAATTATTTAATTATGCTTAAATCTGCCATTAGAAAAGAAATCTTGCAGCAAAGAAGGGAGTTGTTGGAAGACGAGTTTCTGATCTTGAACCAACTGCTTTTGGCGCAATTTAAAACACTTGACTTTTCTGGGATTAACAGTATCCATGTTTTTTTGCCCATTGTAGAGAAGAGAGAGCCAGATACTTTTCTTTTGATTGATTGGTTGCAGGAAACTCACCCTGAGATGAGCATTGTAGTTTCTCGGGCCAACTTTAACGACCATTCGATGAGCCATCATCCCTATCAAAAAGAAGATTTAAAAGTAAATCCCTATCATATTCCAGAGCCACAAACCACCGAGGTTTTCAAAGGCGAAATAGACATGGTATTGGTGCCATTGCTGGCCTTTGATCAGCAAGGTTATCGTGTAGGTTACGGAAAAGGGTTTTACGATCGTTTCCTATCAGAAATTAAAACCAAAAAAGTAGGGATTTCGCTTTTTGATATGCTGCCTGAAGAGATTGCGGATGTGCATCAAGATGATATAAAATTAGATTTGTGCATCACTCCAAAACAAATTTATAGTTTTGTAGGCTAGTCAATAATTATAGTTATGGAAAAGGATCTTAAGATAACGACCGCAAAGCAATACGAAGAAACGATGATTGCTATTTTTGAAATGCAGGAGCAAGAAGAGCCTTTGACCAAATCGCAGTTAGCGGAAATGGAAATTATGATGAAGGCTGCCCAGCGTTACGAGGACGAAGAGCTTTAATAAAATCACTAATTAAGTAGGCAATGGTTTTGCCTATAGTTTCTTCCCTTCTGCCATCTTTTAATTGCATCGCGCCTTCGCAAACATGTAAGTAGCAAAATTCCTTTTTGGCTGTTAATATCAGTTTGCGGACTTCGTTTAAAGACAATCCCGTAGGGGTAGCGGCACTGGAAAGGATGCCTGTGATGCTGTCCAAATCAATTTCTAGACCAAAAGGCGATTTTACGCCTTTTAAGAGCGTTTTTAGGGCGGAAGGGATGTCGTGTTCGTTCGAGAGCAAATCGTCGAAATAAGCCGCTTTAATACCTTTGTTTGCGGCAATAAAATCTAGTTGACCTTCGCTCACATAGTTTTGATGCAAACCAAATATTCGATACGTATCTAAAAAGCCATCCATAATCGCCGTACTAAAGCCATTACCACTATGTCTGCCTTCACTGGGATCACGTAAATCGGTATGCGCATCGATATTGAGCACATTGATTGCTTCTCTCCTTGCCAAATAAGTTCCTTTAATGATTGGGTAGCAATTGTTGTGTCCACCGCCAATTACGATAGGGGTTTTTCCTGACAGTACAATGGTTTGAATAATGGGGAAAATCAAGTCATCAATTTCTTTTACGGAATTTCTTAGTGCAACAACGTCGGTAGAGTGATTTTCTGGAATTTCAAACTCGCCTAATACCAAAACATCTTCGCCTTTTAGGAAAGGATTTTGTTGAAGGTTCAAAAATGCCTTCAAAGCAGGTTTCCATGCCGTATCTGCGCCACCAATTCCATAATTAGCCCTTACGCCAATATCCTCAGGAATGCCTAAAAGCACAAATTTGGCAGAAGATCGTTTCAAAGAATCTGTAGAGATTACCTCCCACTCCCCAAGGTACGCTACTCTTTCGCCAAGCTTGGTTTCCCCCGCGCGGGTATTCACCAGATTTAGGATATCGCTTTGCGAAAAGATTTTGAAGCTAGTCATGGTAAATTTCTCCGTTTAAAATTACCGTTTCTATTTGGCTTTGACCAAAACTGTAAGGCAAATATGCAAATGAGGTCATCGGCCGAGTAATCATTAGGTTTGCTTTTTTGCCAATGGCGATACTGCCCGCCTGCTCGCTTAATTCCATTGCCGCAGCGCCGTTAATGGTGGCAGCGTTGATGGCCTGCTGGGGAGTCATTTTTAGCTTGATACAGCCCAAGGAAACCACAAAATTCATATTTCCAGAAGGTGTTGAACCAGGATTGTAATCGCTTGCTAGTGCAACAATGGCGTTGTGCTCAATCAATCCCTTAGCGTTGGCAAAAGGAATATTGATATAAAATGAACAGGAAGGCAAAAGCGTGGCAATGGTGTTGCTTTTACTCAATGCCGTCAGGACCTCTTCATCAGTTTCTTCCAAATGGTCAACAGACACCGCCTGGTGCTGAATGCCCAATTGTACGGCACCGGAAACAGACAGTTGATTGGCGTGGATTTTAGGTTTAAGGCCATGTTTTGCTGCCGCGTCTAAAATAAGGGCTGTTTCTTCCAAAGAGAAGAAGCCTTTTTCGCAAAAAACATCTATATAGTCTGCTAATTTTTCTTCAGCTACTTGCGGAATCAGTTCTTCGATGATTAAATCAATGTAGCCTTTGTGATTCTCTTTAAATTCGGCGGGATAGGCATGCGCCGCCAACAAGCTTGCTTTAATGGGAATAGGAAATGCAGTCTTAAGGCGCTTAATTACGCGGAGCATCTTCAGCTCACTTTCTACCGTTAGTCCGTAGCCACTTTTAATTTCCAAGGCTCCAGTACCCTGTTTAATCATATCCTTTAACCGAATGCTGGCGCTTTCAAAAAGCTCATCTTCGCTAGCATGCTGTAGCTTATTGGCCGAATTTAGGATTCCGCCACCTGCTGCGGCAATTTCCTCATAAGTTTTGCCCGCAATTTTTAATGCAAACTCTTCCTCACGAGGGGCTGCAAACACAATATGCGTATGGCTATCACACCAAGAAGGGAATACAAAACGACCTTTTGCGTCCAATGTTTCAAGTTTGGCACTTGCAGAAGGAAGGTTTTCCATCGGCCCAAAATCCTTGATTAAGCCGTTCTCTAACAGGAGCCAGGCGTTTTCTAAAACAGGAAGCTGGTTTAATTCGCTGCCGCGAAGAAAATGCGTTTCCTTAGGATGTACGCCAACAAGGGCTTTGATATTGGTGATTAACATTGGTTAATTGTTTGAATTGTAAAATTGGTTAAACAGTTTCAACGTTTAACCAATTAACCTTTTACACTAACTCCAGTAAAATAGGGCAATGGTCGCTATGCAAGGCATCAGGCAAGATCCGCACATTTTTCAAGCGGTTTTCCAATGCTTTTGTGGTTAAATGATAATCAATACGCCAACCTAAGTTCTTGCCTCTGGCGCCAGCACGGTAGCTCCACCAGGTATAATGATGTGGATCTTGGTTAAAATGACGGAAAGAATCGATAAACCCATTATTGATGAAAAGTTCCATCCATTCTCTTTCTTCGGGTAAGAAACCAGAGGAATTGGCATTGGATTTCGGGTTATGGATGTCTATCGCCTTGTGGCAAATGTTGTAATCTCCAGAAATAATCAAGTTTGGATAGGTCTTTCGTAGCTCGTCAATATAACCATTAAAGAAAGCCATAAATTCATATTTCTTCGCTTGTCTTTCATCACCACTTGAGCCCGAAGGCATGTATAGGCTCATCAATGAAAAACCATCAAAATCGGCTCTTAATACCCTGCCTTCCGCATCAATCCATGGTTCGCCGCAGCCATATTCTACATGGTTGGGTTTTATCTTGGTAAGGATGGCTACACCACTGTAGCCCTTTTTCTCAGCGGGAAACCAGTAATGATGATAGCCCAGTTGCTCGATAAGTGCCAAAATATCAGGAATTTGTTCCTTAAGTGCTTTTACTTCCTGTAGGCAAACCATATCTGCATCGGTAGCTTGCAACCAAGTAAAAAGACCTTTAGTGGCTGCTGCACGAATGCCGTTCACGTTATATGATATTATTTTCATCTTATTTTTTCGCTTCTGCTTTTTTCAATTCTTTCTCTAATTTTTTGGCTTCCCTCTTTTTAAGAACGGTAACCGTCATTTTTACATCCTCTTTAGGTCGATTAGCTTCTCCTGTTTCTACACCCGCAATGGTATCTATCATTTCTATTCCTTTAACTACTTCGCCATAAGCAGTGTAATTTCTATCCAAATGTGGTGTGCCGCCAATGGTTTTATAAACCTTCCGTTGGTAAGCAGGAATTTGATGTTTTAATCGGTTCTTTTCAACGGTGTTCAGTTGCTCGTCAGTAAAAACTTTTCCCTGCACTAAATAAAATTGGCTACCGCTTGATGCTTTTTCGGGGTTGTTATCTCTTGCCGCCGCTAAAACGCCCTTTTTGTGAAAAATGCTGTCACGAAACTCTGCTGGAATTTTGTATTCGGGACCGCCATTACCAAGACTAGCTTCTGGAGTGGCATTTTTCGAATCCGGGTCACCACCTTGGATCATAAAATCTTTGATCACTCGGTGAAAAATAGTGCCATTGTAGTAGCCTTCTTTAGCAAGTTTCAAGAAGTTATCGCGATGCAGTGGCGTTTCATTATAAAGCCTAACAATACACTCGCCTTTGCTGGTGCTAATTTTAACGTATTGATATTTAGGTTTTGCGGCAAATGTGGCGTGACAAAGCAACATCAAACAAAACAGAAGCAATTTTTTCATCATCAATTGGTTTTGCGCTAAGTTATTTAAAAAGCAAATCATTGTCTAAGTAAAGTTGAATTATTCTTCCCGATTTTAAGCTGTAGAATTTATTATTTACTTTAGTGATTAATGAAGCTTTACATCAAAAATATGGTATGCGACCGCTGTAAAACGGCGGTGGGCAATGTTTTCGGGAAGTTAGATCTTGCTACAAAAAGTATTGCTTTGGGCGAGGTAGAATTGGATGGAAACGCCCTAGATGATGCGCAATATCAACAGGTAAAGCAAGCTTTAGAAGGCCTTGGGTTTGAGTTGTTGGAGGATAAAAGAAAGATGTTGGTCACGCAAATAAAAGGAGCGGTGGTAGACCTGGTACATTATACCAAAGAATCACTAAAAGTAAACCTTTCTGATTTTCTGGCGAGCAAATTAAAAACAGATTACGCTACTTTGAGCAGTGTTTTTTCTGCCGAAGAAAAGAATACCATTGAGCATTACTACATCCAGCAAAAAATAGAAAGGGTTAAAGAACTTTTGAGTTACGGCGAACTGACCTTGAGCGAAATTGCCTTTCAGTTAAATTATAGTAGTGTTGCCCACCTGTCGGCTCAGTTTAAAAAAGAAACAGGTTTAACCCCCTCACAGTTTAAACAAGACTTGAAACGAAAAACCCTCGACCAAGTCTAATCTACTTTCTTATCATACATCAACATTTTCTGTAACTTGCTGTTGTAGCTTTGTGTTCATTAACAAAATACAATAGCCATGAAACGATTATTCTTATTTTTATTGGCAACGAGCTTAAGCGTAGCTACGTTTGCCCAAACCAAGTGGAAAGTTGACCCGATGCACACCTTTCTGAACTTTTCGGTTAAACATTCTGGAATTTCATTTGTAGACGGTTCTTTCAAAAAATTTGATGGAGAGTTTACATCTTCAAAAGAAGATTTAACGGATGCAAAAATCAATTTCTCTGCCGATGTTGCCAGCATTAACACTGGCGTGGATATGCGTGATAATCACTTGAGGTCAGATGATTTCTTTAATGCAGAAAAATTCCCTAAAATAACCTTCGTAAGTACTTCATTTAAGAAACAACCAACAAAAAGCACAAAACAAACCACCAACGTTTATATCCTAAAAGGAAAACTAACAATTAGAGATGTAACCAAAGACCTGACTTTTACAGTAATTTACGGAGGTACGGCAAAAGACCAACAAGGAAATACCAAAGTGGGATTTTTAGCAAAAACTACAATTAACAGGCTAGACTACAACATTAAATACGACCCAACTGGTGCGGGTATTGCAAAAGATGTAAACATTATACTGAACTTGCAGTTTGCACAAGTGAAGTAAACATCCATTGTCACGTTGAGCTTGTCGAAATGTATGCTTCGACAAGCTCAGCATGACATATTCTTATTCTCATGGACACACTAAATCAATTCAAAACATTTACCTCTAATTTAGCGCAAAGCGATTTAATGCCGGTGCTTTTTATGGGCCACGGCTCACCAATGAACGGCATTGAGGTAAACGAATTTAGTAATGGTTGGGCAAATATGGCTAAGTCTATTCCACAACCCGCTGCGGTTTTGGTAGTTTCTGCACATTGGTTTACCCTGGGCACCAAAATTACCGCGATGGATTTTCCGCCAACCATTCATGATTTTGGTGGCTTTCCGCAAGCATTATTTGATGTACAATATCCGGCACCAGGCAATCCTGAACTGGCCAAAGAGACCGCGGGATTAATTACCACAACTCCTGTAGCTTTGGATCACGATTGGGGTTTAGACCACGGCGCATGGACGGTAATTAGACACATGTATCCTAATGCTGATATTCCTGTACTACAACTGAGCATCGACTTTAGTAAAGGTGCACAATACCATTATGATTTGGCAAAGGAATTATCCGCCTTGCGAAGAAAAGGTGTTTTGATACTAGGTAGCGGGAATATGGTGCATAACCTGCGCATGCTAAGCTGGGAAATGATTAATGGCGGGGGTTACGATTGGGCCTTGGAAGCAAGCGAAAAATTTAAAACAGCCATCCTCAATCGTGACCATCAAGCGCTCATTAAGTTTGAACAAATGGGTAGTGATGTGCGCTTGGCAGTACCTACACCAGAACACTATTTGCCTTTAATGTATACCTTGGGCTTGCAGCAAAAAGGAGAGCAAGCATTTTTATTTAACGACAAGGCCGTAGGAGGATCGCTTACCATGACCTCCGTAAAAGTGGCTTAATTATTCTGCACGTTTGTAAGGAAACTCCATCTTCCTATGCTTTCCACCTATATCTCCTTCAATCCACGCGAGTAGTTCGGCTTTGCCTTTGTTCTGATAAACAATTTGTTGTGGAAAGTCGTGCTGTTTGTTCTCGAAAGTGAAGGTGTTGTTTTGACTACTTATCAATTTGAAATGAGTAGTGCCCTGATTGTTTTTCTCGTAGCCTGTTACGCAAAACGTCCATTCACCTTTGATTTTTTTAAGCACGATAGATTCTGTTAAGATGCTGTCTCCACTATCTTTAAATTGATGTGACCGACCAGTAAGGCTATCTTTATACAAATTCCAGCGTTCTACAATCTTTCCATTTTTTGTTTTCATTTCCCATTTTCCTAGCATAAAATCAAAAGATTTCAGCGATACTTTTTGCGCAGATGCCGAAGCAACCACGGTAAAAAGAATGAAACCAAGGAGTAATTTTTTCATGATCTGTTTGGTTTGAATTTTACATGATTTTTCTCAATAGTTTGAGCACCCATTGTTTGGCGGTGTAAGGAGGATAAACCAAGCTATTAAAATCAAGCCATCGTTGGGTAACCACGCTACGTTCGTGAGAAAAATTCCTAAAACCGAAAAAACCGTGACTACTTCCTGTTCCGCTATGATTTACGCCGCCAAAGGGCAGTTTTGGATTGGCAATGTGGACCAAAACATCATTTACACAAGTGCCGCCGGCACTGGTTGATTTAATGATTTTTTTGATGTTCTTATTGCTTTTGCTAAAAATATACAGCGCCAAAGGTTTTGCCTTTTGGTTCACATAGTCAATGGCCTGGGCCAAATCTTGATAAGGAATAATGGGCAAAATAGGGCCAAAAATTTCTTCTTCCATAATTTTTGAATCTTTTGGAAGCTGCGTTAAAATTACAGGATCAATGCGAGATGTTTTCTCGTCAGATTTGCCACCCCAGTTAATTCTGGCTCCTTTTTCTATAGCATCGTTAACCAAGTGTTCAAGTCTATCAAAATGCTTTTTGCTAATGATTTTGCCATATACCTTTGGATCGATCTCTTCTTTTGCCTTGAAATACATGTCGCTGGCAAACTGTTTATACAAGCCCACAAATTCGTCAACCAAATCTTGATGGATTAAAACATAATCGGGAGCAATACAGGTTTGTCCAGCATTGACCAATTTCCCCCAGGCAATTTTTTGTGCCGCTTTTGATAAATTTACCTCTTTATCAATAATGGTTGGAGATTTTCCACCGAGTTCAAGCGTTACCGAAGTGAGGTTCTTGGCAGCAGCGGCCATCACCACTTTTCCAATTTCGGTACTTCCCGTAAAAAAGATATGGTCAAAAGGTTGTTCCAAAAGTTGTTTAGAAACCTCGGCATTGCCCTCAAAGCAAGCAATTTGCTCTTCATCAAAAGTATTGAGAATGATTTTGCTGATGACCTTGCTCGTTGCGGGGCTAAGCTCCGAAGGTTTCACCATGATACAGTTTCCCGCAGCAATGGCAGAAATCAGTGGGGACATCACCAGCTGAAAAGGATAGTTCCAGGGAGCGATAATCAAGCAAACCCCTTTGGGTTCGTAGTAAATTCTGTTTTTCGCCAAGGGATTGCTCAATGTTTTGCCTATCCGCTTGGGGGTCATCCAGCTACTAAGATTTTTAATGGCAAAATCAATCTCCCCGTAAATGAAAAAAACCTCGGTAACGGCTGCTTCAAAACGATTCTTCGCGAGGTCTTTGTATAGCGCTAAAAAAATATCATCCTCATTTTCTTGTATGGCAGCTTTGAGCTTTCGTAGCTGCTCAATTCGCTCTGCGGCATTAGTTTGCCTTAGCGCAAAATGATGCGCCTGCTGATTTTTGAAAACGCAGCCAATTCTGTTCATAGCCTCACAAAGTGGAAGATTAATTGTTAAATATAGTTAAACGCCAATAAAACTTCTTATAATTATAAGCAAATTAGCATCGTAATTCCACATTGCATAACACAATGAAAAAGTATCTGTTTATATTTTCTACTTTCTTTCTTTTTGTTCAATTAAAAGCGCAAACCGTTAAGCCAGATGTTTTTGTGGTTGGAAATGGCAATGCGGCCGTGGCAGCGGCTATACAGGCAGCACAATCTAATGTGAAAACGGTGCTGTTGTTGCAAGCTGGAGGCTTTGATATCGAGCCTATCGGAAAAGATCTGCATTCTGGCGTACAAGCTACTTTTTTGAATAAGATTAAGAAGTTTAAACAGTTGAACGATAGTGTTGGCGAAGTACAGTTTGATAAGCAAACTGCCAATCAGGTGCTGGTTCAATGGACCGATAGTATTAAAAACCTTACGGTGATTAAAAATGTGCAGTGGGTAAAAGCAGATCGATCAGGAAAGGGCTGGGTTTTTAAACTGTCGGACGGTAAAACCATTAGGCCTGAAGTTTTCGTCAATGCGGCCGATCAAAAACTAAATGCGGCTTTGAAAATTGATGCTTCTGCGGTGGGAACTTGGGAAAAGTTCAGCTATCAAAATCCTATTTATAAAACGAATGTTGCTGTTGGCAAGCAAATAGGAGGTAGCACCAATACCATTCTCTCTTTATATCAGCTATTAATGCCTACGCAGGAAAATTTGGTTTACGTAAGTGACCCTTCCAGTATGCTAATGGGGCAGGCAGCGGGTGCGGTGGCTGCTTTTGCGGGCTTTTTTAATCAAAGAACTTCAGAATCAAATCTTAAAAAAATACAGGGTGAACTCATTGCTTATAACAGTAACCTGATGCCTTTTGTAGACGTTGGTATTAAGGATGCGAATTGGAAAGCCATCCAAATGGTGGGTATCTCTGGTGTGATTAAGGCCGAAGAAACAAATGGAAAACTGCTGTTTAACGGGGAAAAGCTAGTGAGTACTGCCGACATTAAGCAAGTAGTGAAAGACCACTATTACAAAGCCCAAATTTGGTTTGATGATTATAAAAATGAAGTGATTACCATAGGCGCGGCCTTGGATATGATTTGTTATGTAGGCAATAAAGCACCCGAGAGCACGCTTAAAGAGGTAGAAAAAAAATGGAAAACCACCTATGCCTTTGCTTCGAAATTTGAAGCAGAACGACAAGTTTCGAGGAGAGAACTAGCGGTATTACTGCAAGATTATATGCCTCCATTTAATGTAACGGTAGATAAGACGGGTAAAATCATTAGATAGCCTTTGCTATCTGTAACAATTGTAACATCTTGTTTTGGTGTTTGCTAGCGCAATGCTTTTTTGCATAACTTGCATGAATAACCGTAAACCAAAATGAAGAAAAAGCTTTACCTAACCCATTTGTTTTTTTGGGCTGTTACGCTTACCTCTTTTGCGCAATCGCCGCAAAATTATAGCAACAGCGCCAGCTTGGCACAACGTGTCAAAACGTTGACCAGCAAATACCCCAACTTAATTAAATCAAAAACACTGACCCAAACGCTTGGCGGAAAAGACATTTGGATGCTGACTTTGGGTGCCCAAAATGCTGATCAGAAACCTGCCATTGCAGTGGTTGGTGGTGTAGATGGAAAACACCTTTTAGGTGTAGAGATGGCCATCGGCTTTGCTGAAAAATTATTGGCAAGTTCAAATGTAGATAGCGTTAAAAACCTATTGAACAAGCAAACTTTCTACGTTTTTCCTAACATGAGCCCCGATGCAACTGAGCAGTATTTTTCAAAACTGAAATACGAGCGCAGCGGCAATGCAACCAAAACCGATGATGACCGCGATGGAAAGTTGAACGAAGATGGTTTCGACGATTTGGACGGCAATGGAAAAATTACTTGGATGCGCGTTAAAGACGCTACGGGAAAATACAAACTGAATCCGGATGACCCTCGTTCACTGGTTTTGGCCGATGCGAGCAAAGGCGAAAATGGAGCCTATATCCTTTTGCAAGAAGGGATAGATAATGACAAGGATGGACAGTTTAATGAAGATGGAGAAGGCGGCGTTAGTTTTAACAAAAACGCCAGCTTTAACTATAAGAATTTTGTGCCGGGAGCAGGAGAGTATGCTGTTTCTGAAAAGGAAAACAGAGCATTGTTCGATTTTCTTTTCGATGCTTTTAACGTATACGCGGTAGTTACCTTTGGGCCAATGAATAATCTTTCGTCGCCTGTGGCATTTAACCCCGCGGGTTTGAGCAAAAGAATAATCACCAGTTGGTTTGAGGCCGACGCAAAATCTAATGCTTTGGTTTCTGAACGATACAATAAAATCACCAAAACCAAAGAAGCCCCAAAAACGCCAGCTGAGCCTGGTGATTTTTCGCAATGGGCGTATTTTCATTATGGTCGCTTAAGCTTTAGTACACCAGGTTGGTGGGTGCCAAAAGTGGCGCCTGATTCGGCGAAGAAAGAAAAGAAATTTACCAATGATGACCCTGTGGCAGCCTACCTACGTTGGGCGGCTAAAGAGGGAGTTACCGATACTTACACTCCGTGGAAAACCGTTTCGCATCCAGATTTTGCTGGACAAACCGTTGAAGTTGGCGGTGTAGATCCTTTTGTGCTAAATAATCCACCGTATAAACTGGTAGATAACATTGTGGCTAAACATACTGACTTTTTGGTGTCGCTTGCTGCCATGGCTCCACAAATTGAATTTGTTAACCTTAAAACGGAAAAGTTAACTGATGGCCTTACCCGTGTAACAGTACAATTGCTCAACACGGGCGATTTATCTACCTACACCAAAGTAGGCGATCGTAGCTATTTCCTTAAAAAAATTGCCGTAAAAGTAAATGGCAAAAACGGACAGGAAGTGGTGAGTGGACGTAAGAGCCAAACTATCGAAAGTTTACAGGGCAAGGAGTTTAAAGAGTTGACTTGGCTCATCAAAGGCAGTGGTAAAGTTACCATTGATGCAGGTTGCCCAACTACAGGAAATAAATCAATAGAGGTTACACTATAATCAAACACAACAAATGAGGATGAAGAAATACATGCTAATGGCTGCGGTGGTTCTGTGTACCGTAAGTTTAAAAGCTCAAAAACCAGAAAACATATTGGCGGCAGTAGGTACGCCACCAAATCCAAAAGTGTCCATCAGTTGGAACAGATATCACGATTATGCGGCCATTACAGACATCTGTAAAAAGCTTGCTGCTGCACACCCCAATCTGATCAAGTTGGAAACTATTGGAAAATCCTATCAAGGCAAAGACCTTTGGATCATGAGCATCAGTGATCATAAAATTGGCAATGCTGATCAAAAACCAGCCATGTACATTGATGGGAATATCCACTCCAACGAGATACAGGGCAGCGAATTCGCTTTGTATACCGCATGGTACTTGGTAGAAATGTATGCGGCCAACAACCAAACGGTACAATCGCTTTTGGCTGATAAAACCTTTTATATTGTGCCTACCATTAACCCCGATGCAAGAGACAGTTTTATCCACAAAGCCAATACGGCACATTCGCCTCGTACAGGTTTAATTCCAATTGACAACGATAGGGATGGTGTAGATAACGAAGATGGTTTCGACGATTTGGATGGCGATGGACATATTACCATGATGCGCCGCAAAAATCCAAACGGGCGTTACAAAGTAGACCCAAGCGACCCGCGAAGAATGATCGTAGTGGGTTACGATGAAAAAGGAGAATATGAAATTTTAGGTTCAGAAGGAATTGATAATGATGGCGATGGTTTGGTGAATGAAGATGGTGACGGTGCCTATGATCCAAACCGCGATTGGGGCTGGAACTGGCAACCCAATTACATCCAAGGTGGGGCTTATAAATATCCTTTCTCTATTCCAGAAAACCGTGCAGTGGTAGATTTCGTAATGAAACATCCTAACATTGCTGCGGCACAATCATACCACAACAATGGCGGCATGATTTTACGTGGTCCCGGAGCAGCAGAAGATGTGGATACTTACAATGCACAAGACGTACGCGTGTATGATGCATTGGGCAAAAAAGGCGAGGAATTACTGCCTGGCTACCGTTACCTAGTGGTTTATAAAGATCTATATTCTGTATTTGGCGGGGAGTTGGATTGGTTTTACGGAGGCCGAGGAATTTATACCTTCTCTAACGAACTTTGGACGGGCTATGCCATGTACAACAAGGCAGGTGCAGATAATACGCAGGACCAACTTTACACCTTCGACAAGGATTTGTTAATGAAAGATGCTTTTGTAGACTGGAAACCTTATAAACACCCTCAGTACGGAGATATCGAGATAGGAGGATTTAAGAAAACCTATACCCGCTTGCATCCTGGATTTTTGTTGGAAAGCGATGCCCACAGAAACATGGCCTTTAGTGTTTTCCATGCTTACAACACGCCTAAATTGAGTATTGATGAAATTGAAGTGAAAGAAATAGGATCAGGCTTAAAACAAGTTACGGCAGTAGTGAGCAATTTACGCATGATCCCAACACACTCTAGTCAGGACATTAAAAACAATATCGAAATTCCAGATATCATTTCCTTAACTGGCGGAACCGTGGTTGCCAGCATGGTGGTGAACAATCGTGATTTGGGAATTACCACGGAACAAAAGCTTGATCCAACCAACATCAGGGTCGAAAATATTCCGGGCAACTCTTATGTAACTGTAAGATGGTTGGTAAAAGGCGGAACGAAATTCACGGTTAACGTAAACAGTAAAAAAGGTGGTTTGGCCAGCAAATCAAACTAGAAGCATAACACAATGAAAAGATATATTGCATTTTGGGCGCTCTCTATGTTGGGCGCATCGGTACAGGCGCAGCAAGTAGCTCCATTAACCGTTCAAAAAATCATGCGTGACCCTAAATGGATGGGAACTTCGCCTGATGCCTATCGTTGGTCGGCAGACAGTAAAACGGTTTTCTTTAACTGGAACCCCGAAAATAAAGATAAAGTACAACCGTATAAGGTAAATGTAGCAAGCATAAAAGTAGATAAAGCAGAGAGCGAAGAGGCAGATAAAAATGCGGAAATCAACTATGCCTACAGTAAAGACAAGTCCTTAGGTCTATTAGAAAAAGGGGGGGATCTTTATCTCTCAAACTTCAAAACCAAAAAGGAGACCCGCCTTACCAATACCCTAGAGAGGGAAAGCAACGCCAAGTTTTTGTACAACAATGATGTGGTTTTTCAACGTGCAGACAATGTTTATCAATTGAACTTGGCCACGGGCGAATTGAAGCAGCTTACTAACTTCATCAAGGGAAAACAGGAAGGTTTCGGTATGCCACCGGGTAGAGGAACAGCTCGTTCTGCGGCGAGTTCGCAACAAGAAACTTGGTTAAAGAACGACCAAACCGCTCTATTCGATATCATCAAAAAACGAAATGCGGAAGGGGGAAATAGAGGGGCAGGAGGTGGAAGACGTTTTGGTGCTGCCGGTTCCACACCAGCCAGAACCATTAAGCCTATTTACTTAGAAGAAGGTTTTATGGCGGGCTTAACCGTTAGTCCCGATGGTAAATTTGTAAGCTATCGCTTGATCAAACAAGCTACAGGAAACAAAAATACCATTGTGCCCAACTACGTAACTGCTTCCGGCTATACCGAAGATATTAATGGCAGAACCAAAGTGGGCGAAACCCTGTCGACCAGTATCACTTATGTTTTAGATTTGGATAAAGACTCGGTTTATGCAGTAAGTGTTTCGCAAATTCCAGGTATTAAAGATTTGCCCGATTACGTGAAAGATTATCCAAAACAACTGGAAGAAAGAACCAAGAAGAACGAAGACAGGAAAGTGAACCTCAATGTGGTGAACTGGAATGAAAGCGGCTCTTTTGCGGTAGTTTCTGGACGGGCGCAGGACAATAAAGATTTCTGGATTTTAAAATTGGACCCTAGCACCGGAAAGTTGAGCTTGATAGACCGCCAGCGTGACGAAGCTTGGGTAGGCGGACCGGGAGTTAACAGAGATGTAAGATGGATAGATAACCAACGGTTTTATTTCCAAAGTGAAGCTACTGGTTACTCACATTTATACACCTACAACATTAGCACTGGCGAAAAGAAACAACTTACTTCTGGCAAATGGGAAGTGCAACAAGTACAGCTTTCTAAAGATAAAAGCACTTTTTACATTAGTGGAAATAAAGAGCATCCAGGCATTACGCATTTCTACAAAATCAGTGTAAATGGTGGTGACTTGGTACAAATTACCAGCATGAAAGGCGGTAACGAGGTTACGTTATCTCCCGATGAAAAATGGCTGGCCATCAACTATTCCTACATGGACAAACCTTGGGAACTGTATATCCAAGCCAATAAACCAGGTGCAAAAGCCGTAAAAGTAACTAAGTCTACTTCCGCAGAATTTGATAGCTATCAATGGCGTCAACCAGACCTAGTGTCGTTTAAAAACCGCTATGGCGATGATGTTTATGCTCGGGTTTATCCAGCGAAAGATCCACATCCAAATAAGCCAGCGGTAGTTTTTGTGCACGGGGCGGGTTATTTACAAAACGTGCATTACTGGTGGAGCCAATATTTTAGGGAGTACATGTTCAATAATCTTTTGGCAGATAACGGCTATACCGTGATTGATATCGACTACACGGCAAGTTCGGGTTATGGTCGCAATCATCGTACGGGAATTTATCGCCACATGGGCGGAAAGGATTTGACCGACCAAGTAGACGGGGTGAAGATGTTGGTGGAAAAATATGGCGTTAATCCTAAAAATGTAGGTCTCTATGGTGGGTCTTACGGCGGTTTCATTACCCTAATGGGGTTATTTAATGCTTCAGACACTTTTAGGGCGGGAGCGGCATTAAGGTCGGTAACCGATTGGGCGCATTATAACCATGGTTACACGGCAAACATCCTTAACGAACCATTTAATGACCCAGAAGCTTATAAGAAGAGCTCGCCAATTTACTTTGCAGACAAGCTTAAAGGCGATTTGGTGATGCTACACGGCATGGTTGATGTGAATGTACATTTCCAAGATATTGTGCGCCTAAGCCAACGTTTTATCGAATTAGGGAAAGACAATTGGGAACTGGCGGTGTATCCGGTAGAAGACCACGGCTTTGTAGAGCCTAGTAGCTGGACAGATGAGTACAAACGTATATTCAAACTATTCGAAAATACGTTGAAGAAGTAATTGATCGTTTCGATATTATTTTATCCAATGGAGATGCATTCTTAATCCTTTAGAACTTGTTTCTTGAAAAAGATTGGCAATAAGTAATTTTCTATATAAGTTAGTTAACAAAGAATAAAATTAAGTGATGGATATTAGAGTTTTCAGAAAGTGTTTGGTATACGTGCTAGCCGTGGCCTGCTTTTGTTCAATTGGGCTTCAAAACGCTCAGGCTTTCCAACCTTTGCGCATTGAAAAGCCAGACAAAGATGGTGTGATCAGGATTTTGGCCATTGGCAATAGTTTTTCTGAAGATGCATTAGAGCAATATTTTTATGGATTGGCCAAAGCTGGTGGTTATAAAGTGATTATTGGCAACTTGTACATTGGTGGTGCACCTTTGGATTTGCATTGGAAAAATGTACAGGAGGATAAAGATGCCTATGAATATCGCAAGATTGGATTAGATGGAAAGAAGGAACGTTTTCCGAAAACCAGTATTTCAAAAGCCATTGCCGATGAAAACTGGGATTATATTAGTCTGCAGCAATCCAGTCCTAAATCAGGCTTGTTTGAAACCTATTTGGAGCCATTGCCTTTATTGTTCAACTATGTAAAAGGTAAGGCCACTAATCCGAAAGTGAAATTTGTTTGGCACCAAACCTGGGCTTATGCTCAGACTTCTACTCATAGTGGTTTTGCGAGTTATGGAAACGATCAGGTGAAAATGTACCAGAGCATTATGGATGCTTCGAAGAGGGCAATGAAATTAGTTCCTTTTGATATTCTAGTGCCCTCGGGAACCGCCATACAAAATGCACGCACTAAGTTGGGCGATGTTTTGTGTAGGGATGGTTATCACCTAGACCTTAACATTGGCCGATACATCGCTTCATGTACATGGTATGAGGCTATTTTCAAGAAAACCGTAGTTGGTAATACTTACAGGCCCGAAAAGGTAACCGCAGAACAAGCAGCCATTGGACAGCAAGCTGCACACGAAGCCGTAAAAAGACCTTTTAAGGTTTCCAAAATCAACTAGTCAGTATTTTCTTTTTGAAAATTAAAAGCCGCACAATTGTGCGGCTTTTAATTTTTTAATGCGTTTTCTTGCGTTTTAATTTTGGTTTTCGTAATATTATCTTATTGAAAAAGAGGTGGATTGCGTTTTTGTCGATCGAAAACAGCAAATGTTGCGTTTTTGAGCCGCAATCGTTGTTTTGCCCCTTTTCGCTAACCAAACTAATCTTAAACCCATTAACAAAACGTATGAGAAAAACTTTACTATCTATTGCATTGCTTGCATCGGGCTTTACTTCATTTGCACAGACTGTGCCGTTGAATAAAAACTGGGAGATTTCACCTGTAGCATCTGGTGGGCCAATTATTACGGGGGCAAATACACCAACCTCTGTTGCATATAACCCAGATAAGAACACACTGTATGTTCCCGAAAGAAACAATAAAATAAGCATATTAAACCCAGCAACAGGAGGGTTAAGCAGCCCTTCTACACTTGCTACAAATGCAGCTTGGACAGAAAGTTATAAGTATACTAAAGTTAGGGTAACCGCAGATGGTGTTATTTATGCAGTAAATATGACCTTAGGAAGTGGCACATTGTATATTTATAGATGGGCCTCTGAGACTGATAATGCCCCAACTCGCTCTTCGATTACCGTTTCTGCAAGAACCGGAGATTCCTTTGCGCTAACAGGTACAGGAGTGAATACTGTATTATATATCAGCGGATCTGGAATGGATAAGATTTATGTTTGTAAAACCCTAGATGGAGCAACTTTTAATGACGCAAACACAACCACCATTACGCTTGCCGCAACAGCCCAGGCCCGATCAAGTATTTCTGTGCAAGACGCATCTAACCTTTGGATTAACACCCTTAATGTTGAAGCGAGAAGAATAACCTTGGATGCTGGAGGCGCGATTACGGCGACAAAAGCTATTCCGACTGCAACGATCAATCAGGTATATGCAAATGCAGAATACTTTAAGGATGGAGCAAACAGTTATTTGGCTGTTTCAGGAGCGAATAATGCTACTATTGGGCTAAACTTACAAGTTTATAATATTACAGATGTAAATGCGCCAGTGCTAACATCTAGTGGTGCGTTGGCTCCAACGGCTTATACTGCAAATTCAAATGCTTATGCTGATGTTGCGATACTCAAAAATGCTAATGGAACGCATACTTTCTTTAATTTGATATCGGGCAATGGCCTAGCCTCCTATACCACTACTGCAACACTCCCAGTAACCCTGACCTCTTTCAATGCCGCTCTAGTAAACGGACAAAGTTCCTTATCATGGCAAACCACTTCAGAAGCCCGAAATAAGGGCTTCGAAGTGTTGCGCTCTAACGATAATGCGAACTTTTTGCCCATTGGTTTCGTGAATTCTAAAGCGCAAAGCGGGACTTCTTCAGAAACGTTGAACTATAGCTTTGTTGATCGTACGGTCAAAGCTGGAGAGAACTACTATCAACTAAAACAAGTTGATTTGGATGGAGGAGAGGAAAGTTTTGGAAAAGTAGTGAGTGTAAAACTGAGTTTCGACGATAACAGTGTGGTCGCTTTCCCTAATCCAACCACCAAATATGTAACCGTTAAGGCTGGAACTGCCGATTATAAAGCCATTAAATATGAACTATTTGATGTGAGTGGAAAGAGGGTTTTAAGCGAAAATGCAAATGCTGCGGAGCAAGAAATTAGCCTCAGCGGCCTTCCTGCCTCTATCTATTACCTAAGGATTTCAAAAAATAACGAGCTTCAAAAGACCGTTAAGCTCATTAAACAATAAATAGGGTTAGTTAAATAAGTTAAGGCTCCAACGGATGTTGGGGCCTTTTTGCTATAGTTAAAAACTAATTATTGATTTACAACTATCATTTTTATCTATGGCGCTATCAAGATTAAGTATGGTTTTGGCGTTGGCCCGCCAAGCTTTTTAGGCTATCTTTGCAGCACGAAAATTAAAAAACACGAAATAATTATGAGTTACGTAGGTAAAAAATTCCCTAGTATTACAGTTGATGCCATGTCTGAAATGGGTGACGATTTGAAAATCAACGTTTTTGAAGAAGCAGTAAAAAATAACTCTAAAGTATTGTTGTTCTGGTACCCAAAAGATTTCACTTTCGTTTGCCCTACTGAATTACATGCGTTCCAAGCCGCTTTAGAAGATTTTAAACAAAGAAATACCGTAGTTATAGGTGCTTCTTGCGATACTAACGAAGTACACTTTGCATGGTTGAACACTGCAAAAGACAACGGTGGTATCGAAGGCGTTACTTATCCATTAATTGCTGATACTCACAGACAATTAGCAGGTACTTTAGGTATCTTGGATCAAGAGGTGGAATACACTGAAGAAGGAGAAGAAGTTTTCTCTGGATCTAATGTATCTTACCGCGCTACTTACCTTATTGATGAAACTGGTAAAGTATTCCACGAAAGTGTAAACGATATGCCATTGGGCAGAAACGTAAAAGAATATTTGCGTTTAATTGATGCTTACGCACACGTACAAAAACATGGTGAAGTTTGTCCAGCTAACTGGGAAGAAGGAAAATCAGCGATGAACGCTACCAGAACTGGCGTTGCTGAATATTTAAGCGCAAACTAAGCAAAAGCTTAACAGCGGCTGTTCATATCAGCCTCTTGTCACATTGAGCTTGTCGGAATGTCTTTTTTATTAGAAGCTTCGACAAGCTCAGCTTGACAAACATAAATCACATCCCTTTTTCAAACCATTAACTATGCGATTTCTAAACTAACACAAGACTGTAAAAGTAGTGTGATTGCATAGCTATTAAATTTTATATCATGTTTTTAGAATTAACAGAAGATAGTTTAAGCCAATACCTTTCAGAAAATCCTAAGGTAATGGTACAATATGCAGCTTCATGGTGTGGTAACTGCCGTATCATGAAACCAAAGTTTAAAAAATTAGCATCAGAAAATGAAGAGGTAGCTTTTTTAATTGTTGATGCGGAAAAATTTCCAGAATCGAGAAAATTTGCAAAAGTTGATAACCTACCAACATTTGCGGCTTTTCAAAACGGCGCTTTGGTTGATCAAGTTCAAACGAACAAAGCAGAAGTTTTAACGGATCTATTTACTAAAATCAAGTAACGATGAAAGTTCCAGTAATCAGACAGTTTTTCGAAAATGCAACTCCTGAGCAATTAAATGCAACTCTCGAAGTGTTAGAGGCATTTTGCGAGTTCAGAGGAGTAAGTGAAGCAGAAGTTGATGTAGCGGGAGAAATGATTACCAATATTTGCGGTGCTTTAGAGGTACACGAAAGTGTGAAAGGCGGCATGGCGGAGAGAGAAGCGCTCAACGCATTTTCTCAAAAAGTAATGGGTTCTATTGATAGATAGAAACAATATTCTAAAAAAAAGAGGCTGTTCAAATATTGGGCAGCCTTTTTATGTTAATATCCCTCATGTAAACGCCAAAACGATTTGCTCTAAAATTTATATCGATTTGTGTATTGGAAATTGACATAATGAGAAATATTCACAAAAAAGCACAAGATCGAGTTCTTGTGCTTTTTTGTGAATATTGTTTTGCGTCAGTTCGGATTACTATTTGACCATTATAGTCCAAGTAAGGTTGTTGATTCCAGAAACAGGACTTCCGCCAAGAGCCACAGAAGGCCAATCATAACTTATGATTATGTTACTTCCAGATATTCTCGCCCAAGGTGTAATCATTGCTCCCCCTCCATCGACTGCTACAGCGTCGGGGCTATTTCCTGTAACTATAACCATTGTAGGCGTGTAGCTTAATCCATGGGGAATGGTAAATTCATAAGTTGTACCATTCCCACTTGTTGTATAGGTAAACATTTTCGGGATGTCTTGGTATCTAACGACATCATCGTTATCTGTTGGAGCAAATTTGGCTTTAACTCTGTTAAATCTAGCTATGTCTGAAGGTTGATCATTGTCAATAGATCCTCTTACAGAAAGCCCTTCGTCGAATTGTCCTGTAGTAGCGATCAAGGCGTTGTTAATCCTAAAGTTTATATTAGTTGCAATCTGACCACCTCCGTCGTTTGAGTCATTCGCTATAACCAATTGATCTCCATTAGTGGATTGTAGGCTAAATGTACTATTTCCTTCTAGATTAAATTTTTTAGTGTATCCTAAGCGAACATCTTCATAGAAGGAATTAAAGCCGCTGTAGCTGTTGTGACTACTTAAACCTGCTTTAGTAGCCAATCCGGTAGTTACTGCCTGTGTCGTTGGATAAGTGCTATTATCGGCTACGGCCAAACTTGTCACCTTATTTGACTTATCCTCTTTGCCGCTAATATCTACAGGACCAGAAATGTCACTGATCGTTGCAACGTTAACGCCATTGATTTTAATAGGTTTGTCAAATGTGTAAGCATTAAGTCCTGAGGAAGTATAGAAGTCGGCGGTATTTCCTGTCGCATTTCCCCCAGCCCTCATGGTTACTGTTTTTAAGCTTCCGTCGGCTTCGTTGTTGTGCGAAAGCCCACCGTTGTAACTGCCTGTATAGACATTCAAGCTTCCTGCAGATGTAATGGCTACTTGCCCTTCGAATAAAGGACTATTTTTTATAGAGATGTCATTGCCGAGCTTCTGCAAAGCACCGCTTGTAGTGATGTTGGGGCCAGTTAAAAATGGCGTCCAATTCGCATTGGTTAAGCTGACACCTAAAGTATATGTACTATCTACCGTAGCGGATTTCACCCGTATCAACATTCCCGCCTTTCTGCGGGCCAAAGGGATGGCGTTACGTTCCTGCCAGGAACCTACTGCAATTAATCCTCCTTTACCCAAACTATCTACATGGGTAGGGTAGGTATCAGTAGGTCCATTGGGTTCTATTTTGCCCAATACTTTAACTTGTGCGTTTAGTACCGTTGCACATAAAGCTAAAATGAATGTAATGAATATTTTTTTCATGGTGTGTTTATCGTGATTCCGAAATATAGTTAGGCCTTACCAATAAATTGAAGAGGCTTTAATTGACTTATTTGACCATTATTGTAAACTTAGTGCCTGCTGGAAGTGATGCGGAAGTTTGTACGGTAATTATGGAACTAGATATTTGTACGCTACTAACTACAATGTTTTGAGCTACATCGCTGTTAATGACTGCCATTGCCATCGTTGGCGTAAATCCTAAATTATATTCTATCTCGTTTCGGTCGGTATGCTCAATTGAGGTATAAGTAAACATCTTAGGTATATCATCTATTATGGCTAACTTTCCGCTTTCTGTAGGAAATGTTAAACTCACATTCTGATATAAAGATCCATCGAGCTGTAAGCTCATTCCAACAATCCCCTTTCGCATTGACCAATAATTAGGAGACAGAACTAGTCCTTCATCATTGTCTAAATCGTTAACTCGTAAACCTATTTCTGTAGCATTGCCTACCGACAATGAAGCACTATTTCCTCCAGTACTATTAAAGTGCAAACTTCTACCTCTAGCTGTTATCGTACCATAAGGGTCATACTTAGAAACTTTGAAAGAACTTCCCACTGTTAAAATGTCGTCCGTTGCAGGTGCTGTAGGATTGATGGTTACCGTTCCAATAAAGTTTGCCCCCAATAAGTCAGCTTTTCCTGAAATATTCGGTATATCGTCCTCTAGGGCTAGTACGCCACTTTTTGCAGGTAATTGGATAACTTCATAATTCCCTGCGGGATTATTGGTTAGCATACTTGTGCCGCCGTTTACATCATCTAATACAATTAGGTTGCCGTCTATAGTAGTATTGCCTAAGGAATTGTTCATAACTTGAGCATTTTTAAAAGTATTACCTCCCATTAGATTAGCCTTACCCGCAATATCGTCTAAACGCACAACGCTGGTGCCTTGAGAGGGGGCGCTGTTGACATTGAAAGTGTTGAAATTACCTCCTGAGCCTGTAATGCCCACGTTAGCTTGTATATTATGGTTGTTGAATACAATGTCAGAGCCTTCGGGGCCACTTTCGTGCGAGACCTTAAAAACAGTTTCAAAATCACCAGTTCCGTAACCGTCTTTAGGTTTTACTTGGAAAGTAAATTCCTCATTGCTCGGGTCTATAAAAAAAGCAGCTCTCTGACTGGTTGGACTTGTATGAGGGAACTCAAATCCGTAGGTATGCAAATTAGGAATGATGTTAACCCCTGAGAAAGTATTTCCACCTGATAGGTTAGCCTTAGCGGTTAATCCAGTTGCTACAGCTTGCGTAGTAGGATAGGTAGTATTATTGGCACTTGCTAGGCTTGTTACCTTATTTGTGTTTTGTTCGTAACCCGCTAAAGCATTTACCATTGTTTGTGCGGTTGGAAATTTACTGTTATTTGGATTTAACAAATTTGTTGCTGCAGTTCCTGTTAACTTAGTATCCAGCTCTGTTTTTACTGCTAATGTAGTTGGATAGCTGGTGTTGTTGCCAGTGCCAATGGAAGTCGCTTTGTTTGCGCTGTCTTCTTTGGTGCTTATATCTAAATCTAACCCAGTATACATTACATTTTTTGTAGCTAAATCAGTTTGTAAAGTGGGTGTCCAGGCGTCACTAATGGCATTGCCATAAATTGTTTTTCCATATAGCGAACTGGTGATAATAAAAGGAGAGTCTTCGGTGGCTGTCCCATTATATCGTCTACCAATGGGGGCCTGAAATAAGCAGCCTGCCATGGTTAGGTTATTTGCATTAAACCTTAAATTGCGAACTAATGAAGGAAAAGTATTTGCTGTGATATAGCTACTTGTAACAACAGATTCTAACCTGTTGGCATTGTTATAGGTAAAGCCATTTGTGAGCAAGACACTTGATGCCAAACGGATGTTATTATAGAACATCGAGGTTACATTGATAATACTCTGTGTTATACTTTCTAGTTTGTTAAATGAAATGGCATAGTTCGCATTGCCTGATCCTGTACGATTAATTGCAAAAATACTATTGGTGGCTGAAATTTCATTTTGGTAACAATAAGCATTACCCTTAATCGCGAAAGTTAAATTGCTTGACCCATTGTGAATCAGCATTCTGGTAAAACTAAAAGCTTGGCCATCGGTGTAAACAACAATGTTAGGCATGCTGCTAAAAGAGCTTTCTGGAATTTTAACACAGGCAATGCCTCCATAATTAGAGAACATGGGCACATCAACAAAGTCTGCTGTATTAACTGGAATGGTAATATTTGCGCCAAAATACTGTAGTGATAATGTAAAGCCAGTTGAAGAGCTGCTTAAGTGTAAAGTATTATCATTCAGGATTTCTAGCCAAGATGTTCCAGTAGATGGCTCATCTGTTGTGGAGCTCAAACTGTAGTATATTTTATTATTGTGTTGTACGATAATGTTAGCATTATATGTTCCTGTTGACCATGTAGCGGGGTTAAGTTTCCAGCGTCTGAACTTGGCATTTCTAAAATCAAAGCCCAGCTCTATTTCAAGCGCTCGATCATGCCTGCGCATAATATGCCCTTTAGTGCTACCGTTAATATTGTTTGCCGTGTAAAAAATATCATCTTGTGGATACTGTGGCGACTTAGCCAAGTTGTATAGTGTATTTGTAGATGAAGCACGAACAAGTAATGGCTCTATTGGTCCAGTATTTATGGCACTGGTATTGGGAATCGTATGTATTGTTTGATAATCTGTAAGTAGATAATCTTGTTCAGGGATTAGCGTATTGTTTGAAAATGAAGCCTGTAATTGGGCATAGGTAATGTTTATTGCTTTGACTGCTTTGCTATCGAGTTCATTTTGAAGGTCGACCTGATTAGCTAATACGCCTCCAATTGAACCCCATTGCGAATTGCCTGAACCCGTTGAAAATGTCATCCAATCGGAGTTTGTTAGGCCTACATTCAGTGTATAAGTGCTATCTACGGTAGCCGACTTTACCCTTACCAACATGCCCGCTTTTCTGCGGGCCAAAGGGATGGCGTTACGTTCCTGCAAGGAACCTACTGCCATTAACCCTCCTTTACCCAAACTATCCACATGGGTAGGGTACGTATCGGTTGAGCCGTTGGGTTCTATTTTGCCCAATACTTTAACCTGTGCATTCAACATAGTTGCGCACAAGGTCAAAATGAATGTGATGAATATTTTTTTCATGGTGTAATTGTGAAAGTTGGTTATATGTCAATAGTTTCTATGTGTAAAGACTATGGCATCATGACGAGAGAGTTAATGGACTTATTTTACCATTATGGTCCACTTAACAGCGGCACCTCCTTCAGGTCCGATGTCATCTCTTCCTATACAGGTTAGTACGATATTATTTCCTGATATTTCAGCTTTAGTGGTTAATACAATACAATCTCCCTCGCAATTTATTAAGGCCCCATTATTATTTGGCGTAGCTATCACCATGGTGGGCGTGTAGTCTAATCCGTGAGGAAATGTATAAGTCGTGGTACTTCCGCTACTCGGAGCAATTGTGCTGTAAATAAACATCTTCGGAATGTCAGAAGTTAGGGCTATGGTACCCGAGGCATCAGGATAAGTAATATTTCGTTGGCCAGTCAAACTAGCAGGTGGGCTAACAGTCATATCTTTCCCGCTCATATAATACCTGATCCAATTTGGGTTATAAGCTGCTGTTAAGTTGCTCCTGCTAACAGTATTATCAGTAAACCATACTCCAAGTCCGTTAACCGTAGCATTCTTAACACCTAAATCTTCACTGCCCTCAACTAAATTAGATTGGGCAATATAACCTTTGCCCATCTCGTCATCGTTATTTAAAAAATCTATAATATCAGTATCCTTAACACTACCTCCAACTTGTAGCCTATTAGTTTTATCATCATTAGAAGGCAGCATGCCAATAAGTGTATTACCTCTAATTGCGCCAGCATCACTCACATTTAAAGCAATAGCACCTGCTGTGCTAATGTCTGTAGCTCCACCACTACCATAACCAGCTACTACATATACATGACCTCCATTGCCAAGGACACTGTTGCCTGCTTTAAGCTGTGCGGAGCCTCCTATACCATTACCCAGAGATGTACCTCCTTGTAAAATGGCATTGCCTCCGAAGCCGGCTGAGTTATTAGCGCCCCCTATAGCATTACCTCCGTCTCCTGCAAGAATGTAAATTTCACCTCCGTTACCGCCTTGATTAAATCCGCTACCATTAGCGCCACCGCCGGTTCCACTGGTAATTCTGATTTTGCTGCCTTGACCTCCTACTGCAAAACCTGTACTTGATGATGAAGCACCATTACCTCCTACTACATTAAGCACTTGTTGTGCATTACTGCCTGATGTGGTTGCGTTTGCACCCACGATATTTACTATCCCGTTAGTTGTATTTGTAGTTCCTACGGCTAATCTATCAGCTATCGTCTGATTGCCAGTGAAAGCGTTGCCTCCAACTAAATTTGATTTTCCGCTTATATCGGAAACCAGGGCTATGGTACCGTTAGAACTAGGTAAGTCTACGTCTCTGAAGCCTCCTGCTGGGGCTCGTAAATTAACATTACCTATTTCTATACGAGAACTATTAACTTTAACGTCACCACTTATAGAAACTACACCCCCCCTTAATTGTAGGTCAGTTCCGGCATCTACAACAAGATTACCAGTAGATCTAGCATCTATTGTGAGCATATCGCCATCCATCCAAATTTTACCGCTGTATTCTTCGGTAGGATCGTAGATACTTAAAGAATTATCATTATCCAATACAGGTAATTTCCCACTTCTTGTAGGCATTTTTACCGTATTGTTGGCCTGAACATTATTGTCTTGCACTAAATAGCTATATGGGCCTCCATCTTTGAAGCCTATCCCTCCACTAAAAAGCTGTAGAAATTGCCCTGATGAGGTATTTAAAAGGGTCAATTCTCCACCGTTTAAAGTAGCCTTGGCTTCCGAATCAACATTGTCTACAATAATCGGAGTAGTAGTTGTTATTTGACCGTTAAATAACTGATTTCCTGTAAATGTGTTGCCTCCGGTCAGGTTAGCCTTACCACTAATGTCTACCGGTCCTGGGATATCTGCTGTAGTGGCTATGGTATAATTACCACTAGCTTTTGCAGGTAGATTAAAATATCTTTCAGCTAAATTATCCGTAGGTCTAATCATGTTAGTGCCTACACCGAAGCCGTTCACACTCATTCCAGCACTATTTCCAAAACCATCATGTAAGGAAATATCACCATTCTTTAGCTCAATTCTTCTACCTGAGTAATTAACATCTAGCTGGCCTGAGACAGTGCCGCCTCCTTTATTAAGCTTGTTGTTAAACTCATTCATCAAGTCTGTTTGATTAATCATACTACCTGTTAGGCTGCCCCAAACGGCTCCACTTCCCCCCAAAACAAAAGGTCTCCAATCGGCATTGGCCAGGTTACCTCCAATGGTGTAGGTACTGTCTACCGTAGCGGACTTTACCCTTACCAACATGCCTGCTTTCCTGCGAGCCAACGGGATGGCGTTACGTTCCTGCCAGGAACTCACGGCCATTAGGCCCCCTTTACCCAAACTATCTACATGGGTAGGATAGGTATCGGTTGAACCGTTGGGTTCTATTTTACCCAATACTTTAACTTGCGCATTAAGGGCGAGGGTAAATAAAGCCAAAATAAATGTGATGAATATTCTTTTCATAGTATGATTTATTGAATAACTGCCGTTACGTTACCGCCTGTTTCATTGTTTGAAGTGTACACGTTGTAATTTTGTGTATAACCTGAAGCATTGGTAAAACTAATTACCGTTTTAGTGAACGATGACAAACTTTCCAATCCGCCAATATTAATGCTTGATAAATCTCCTAAGTTTGAAGGATAGGCGTAGAAAACACGGTTGCTTCCACTTGCAGTGATGGAGAAAGTGCCTGCTTTACTATTAGACAAGACATTGCCACCTCCAGCACTCGCCAACAGATCACTTGCTGTAGCTGTAACAGAAGTGGTACGGCCCCAGTATCTTTTGGGTAAGAAATTAAAGCTTACCGAAGATGCTGCCGATTTATTGTCTGTAGTGATTACGTTAAGAGTAAAAGTTGTTGATGTATTTGAGAATACCACAAGATTTGACTGAGTACCACTAGTTGCGCCCGATACGGGTGGTTGTGAAAAACTCTGCGGAAAATTCTGACCATCACTGCCTGATATTCTTACGATTGTTAAAGGGAGTGTAGCCTCTTGCCTACCGGCTATCCAATTTAATACGTTACCTCCTATGGTAGCATTAGATGTAAGTTCAAAGTTACCTCCTCCGGTCAAACTAGCAGTAGGGGCTTGCGTAGGATAAAAAACCGCATTTAACCAAGCCACCAAATCATTCGTATTGGGATTTTGCCCGGTGGCCACGCTGCCCGTAATAGGACGTTTCCCATTAAAGTTTTTAGCGGTAATGCTGCCGTCCAAATTGATTTTGCTGTCGGGCTTGCGACCAATGGCAATAGAATCAACCGTAATGTTTTGTTGTTGAGCATTTGCCACATAGGCAAATAGCATCAAGGTAAAAAGTAAGATCTGTTTCATTAGAAAATAATTTCGATTGTGGCCTCTGGTGAGATGCCGTACAGCCCTGTTAATACTTTAGTTGATTTATTGTATTGTATTTGCCAGCTACCAGCCACTTCATCTACATAAACGGCTGGTTGTCTTGGATACTGGGGCAGCTCTTCTGAAGAAAGATCTAAATCACCATTGGCATCTACATCTTCTCCCAATCGGTTGAGCACAATGACTTCACCTTGCATTTCGGCAATTTGAAGTGCTAAAGCTTGATCGGCTTGTTCCCGGGCTTGTGTCTCTGCCAATAGATCTGCTGTGTTTGCTTTTGCGGAAATGCCATGTGCGTCGGTGTCTAACAAGTGCGATTGAAAGGCCTCCTGATCTGCTTTTTGGTTAAATCGGGCATCCAAATTTTCGATACTACTTGCGGGGATGGTTTCGTCTTTATGCCAAAAGCTGTCCCAAGTATCCCAAAACTGCGCTTGTGTTGGCTTTAAACCAGTTTTAAACCAGTTTTTAATGATATTTAATGTTTGCTTTGCCATAAATTATAATTTAATGATGTAAGCCAATGAATAGTATGGCGGCATATTATTGTGGGGCATGTTCCCTCCTGTATTACCTGTGGTACGCCCTTCCACATAGTGTCTGTTTGCATTGTCGAAGATTTTATCACCTCCGCCACCCATCACTCGTTCTGTATAGGAGTGGTTGTGTGAAGGCATTTCGTCAATGGTTAGTCGATGTTCCTTTTCCCCACCTGTTGCGCCAACACCATAACCCAAACCAGCTCCCAATACGAATTTATCTCTCAAATCAGGGCGACCGCCTTGTCCATCGCAGAGTGCAAATCCAGTAGGAATGGCCGTAATACTGCCGCTCCAGATGATGATGGCTCCAGATGGTAGTCTACTTTCTACCTTGTCGTTCAATAGTTTTACTGCTTTAGCGGTGGCCAGTTTGTTCTCATCGTCCAAATCAATGGCATTGCTTTTTTCAGTAGGTAAATCTTTAAAGGCCAATAGTGGCTTAAAGCGAACTAGGCTGTCCCAAGCGATGGTTCCTGTACCCGTACCGAAAGTGACATATCTGGTAAAGTACACGTCTTTCACTTGTCCACTTTCAAAAGGTCTGGAGGCTTTGTCTTCTCTTACAACCACTGTAGATTGTATAAGACCGCCTCTAAATTCTAAAACTTCGCCGGCAATCACTACAACGCCATTGCTTACGGTAGATCCTGTGACGGCGCATCCCGATAAAATGTAGTTGTCGCCTCCAAGAGCGGCCATATGCTGTAGGAAGCTATAGGCATTTTGCATAAAATTTAACGTGTCGGTTTCCAACGGAAAACCACCCGTTTGTTGTAAAAGCACGTTATTCATTTACTTCAATTATATATCTTTTTCCTGCCAGCTTGTAAAAGTCAACTAAGGCTTGTAGCTGGTATTTATTGTTTGTTAAATCAAATCCTTTCGGAACTACTACTCTAAAATCTACGCCCGTATCGGCATAATCTGCGCTCTGTCTGAGGTACTTTGTGCCTAAATACTGCGCTTGCTGCTCAATGTTGGTGTAAATGTATCTGCGTGTATATCTGTTTCCTTCAGTGAGGGTAATGCGACGTAATTCTGTGTCAAAAGCATCATTTAAGGCTTTCCTTAAATAGCAAACCTGACCATTATGCTGAAGGCGTTTTAAGTTGTTTTCTCTATTCAATAGCCATAGCTGGTGTACGGAGGCAATGGGTGTAACCAGGGTTTGTAGCCAAGCCAGCAAGCTAGCCTTACGGAGAAAAGTGGGAGTAAGGAGAACAACCAGTTTATTGATGTCTATTTTATACCACATAGCTGATGTTGTTAAAGTTTACCACCTCAAAGTATCCGGATGCGGGAGTTACTCTCACATCAATGGGTGCTGCGGGACCGTAATTGTTAATGGTTCCGTCTATCCAGGCACTTTCGGCGCTATCCAAATGGGGGATGAGTACCCCTTGTACTTTTTGAAGCGCATCTACCAAGTGTGCCAACACCAGTTGACCATCAAAGGGCAAGTTCTTCAAGTAGTTGAAAATAGCGTCTTCTACGGGTCTGCCTCCACTGATAATGCTGTTCCCCTGGGCGTCTAACACCAAAGGATCATAAAAGATTTTCATGTTAAGGTAAAGCTTATCCGGCTGGAAATTAATGGCATTTACACTTACACCCGCATCCTTTATTTCATTGATGTAGGCATCAAAGGCGAACTTTTGTTCTGGTTCAATGGGGCTTAGTTTTCCATCGGTTTCCGTTGCAATTTTAATAATTACCCTGCTTTGGTCTGTTGCTTCTGTTACGGCAGCATACTTAATGATCTTACTTTGGTCAATAACATCGGCTTCTGCACCAGCGTTGTTGTATTTGTCGCTATCTTCCACTAGGTCGAAGCCATATTGGAAGTCGAGCGCTTTTTGCCTGTACCAGCGTTTGGTGTGGGGTTTTAACAAAGCAATTGCGCTATCGGTTTCGGCCTTATGGGTGTCAAACAATACCTCCAAAGTATAAATGGCATAGGCAACCACATAAGTAATTAGCTGCCAGATGGAAGTTTTGCTTGTGCTGGTGAGCCCCGTTAGTGCAGGGTTTTGCTCTTTCGTTTGAATAATTTCTGTTTGAATTTGATCTATACTTCTAGCCATTATCTTATTATAAATGTTTGTGCTATTGCCATTTCGCCAATACCATAATCGGTATTAATAACCATCACAGCATTGCCTGTGGCAGGTTTGTAGGCGTTGTTGGTATAATAATTTAAAATATCCGTGTCGGTAGTCACCCCATCAGGTAAAACATAGCTTGAGCCAATTTCCAGTTCGTCTGTAATGGACATTTGGTTGGCCACGGCAAAGGCGAGTGCGCTTGCCAAACTTCCTGTATGCTGTAACAGTAAGTCTAAAACCGATTGGTTGTGTTGTGCCTTGATCTGCATTATAATTTCCCGTTTAACTGCTTGTATTTCCTTAGCTCTTCTGTAAGTGCTTCTATCTTTTCTTCCAGTTCCTTAATCACCATTTTGGTGGCGTTAAGCTCCGCAATGGCCTGGGTTAAACGATTGCCCAGGTCATCAACCATTTGGCGGTAATACTGCAATCCCTTTTCTGCGTTTTCAATTTCGCTGCCTCTTAGTTCGGCAAGTTGTTTTTTGCGCTGAAAGAACCAGCCCACAAAAGCACCAATGACCGCTAAGGCCAATTCGCTAACATAATTTTTGAAAAACTCTTCCATTAGGATATGCTGGCATTAATTGTTCCTGTTACGGCCCCGTTTGGTGCCAATAAACCACTGCTATAGTTTATTCTGAGCTGTTTAATCTCTTCCACAATTGCTTGCGCTAATTTGTCGGCAATCCTATCCAAAGCAGTGTTATGGTCATTTTGCTCCTGCTGCTCGGCTTCAAATGCTTCTTTGATCTTGGCTTTTAACCTGTTGCTATCTAATGCCATTTAATCTGCTTTTAAAAAGTCTTTAACTCTGTTTTCAATGCCTGTAAATTGGGCGGTGTTCACCAGGGCAATGGTAGGCCCTACGTTGGTGGTAAATTTCATGGCCTTTATGGCCGATAGGAGGTCGAGCATGATCATCCTGAGGGTTTCATTTTCCTTTTTGAGCAGGAAACCTTCTTTGGTGACGTCAAACACCACCTGATCTATGCCTAAATAAAATTCCTCTACTTCGCTGGCCATGGCTACAAACTGGAGGTTGTAGTCGGCTTCAATGGGCGTTACCAGTACCGTAGTGCCTACCTTGGGGATGATGTAAAGCTTTTGTGCTTTTTCATCGATGATTGCCGAAAGCCTGACGTCGGTATGGGTAATAAACCCATCATCACAAGTGCAAGTGCCGTTTTGCTTGTCTACCGATAATACCTTCATGATATTGGTGTCGGTATCTTGTTTGGTAATAAGTTTTAAAGCTGTTCTAATGGTCTCACTCATGTTTCGTTGGCTAATTTGTTCCCGATACTTACTTTTCGTCTGGCTCCGCTTGTACCGAAAGTGGTGACTACTTTTTTGATAAGGTAGATGCCGTTTCGATGCGGCCGTTTGTCGTCGACAATTTTGGCTCCCATTGCCGGTGCAGCGTAAGGAATTAGAAAGCTGGTTAAATCGCCCTCGTATCCATCATATTGAAGTTTTGAAAGGTGGTTATTGGCCATTTGTTTTAGGGTGTCCACATCCAAAACCATTTGCTGTGTAATTTCCTGCAATTCGCCATCCTTGTCTCCAGCCTCTACGCTGATTTTCTGATTGTCTTTGGTTTTTGCGGTATAAACGATCTTTATTTTTTTGTCGCTTTTGGTGCGGATTTGCAAATCGTTTTTTACGATGTTGTAATTGAGATCGTAGGCAGCATATTTCCCAATATTGAATAATTGCTGTAATCCGCAGTGTAGCTTGCCTTCGTCGTTAAGGAAAATGCTCAAACCCGTTTGTTCTTTTAGTGATTGGAGGGCCTGCATGGCGTTGCCCTCCTTGCGGGTAAACTTTTCCAAAGTTACCTCTGGCAGCTTGTCGGACAGTTTGATGTCTGTTCCCTCAACAATTTTCTTAAGTACGTTCGCAAGAGTAGTTTTTTGCTCATTGCATTTGAAATCCTTGCGTTTCAAAGGTCGTAGGCCATCGGTGCAATTGATCTGTATGATATTTCCCGTTTTGATGCTGTCTACAAAGCCTACAAATTCCTGTTTCACCAATTTATCTTTGTATCCTATGGTGATCTTTACGGAATCTCCGGCGGTAATTGCCTCTTCGGTATACCTTAAAGCACCATTTTGCTTGATGAAGAATTTCGACGGCATTTTGATCACTGCACTTCCGCTGATTTCGTCGATGCTGCGGGTAATCTCTATCTCATTAATGGCGTCGAACTTATAGTTCCCTATTTCAAAGTGTCCAGTTAAAACAAACATTATTTTTTCCTATTTTCTAGTTCCGCAAAAAATGGTTCTTCACTCACTGCCTTTATCGTGTATTTTTGGATACTTTGCTTGCCCACCATTTCGTCGAAACTGATGGTTTTTAGGATGATTCGCTGTATGCCAAAAAGCTCGAAAAACGGATTTTTTTGTATTTCTAATGTCCCCTTGAGGTTGAAAAGATCATTCAGATTTTTTACTTCTTCGGCGGGATAGCTATCATCGTCGCCAATAATTACGCCCTTAATATCAATTTCGTAGTCTTCGGCACAGATGTATTCCTTTACTGTTCCAGTACGGTTTTCGCCCACGGTAGCTGTTTCTACTATTGTTTTTTTGCGAGAGATAGATACCAAGGGTTCATTAGGAAACCACCTTGTTTTTTCGCCATTTTGCACTGCTAAGGTCATGAAGTATGGTCGACCTAAAGCTGCTTGCTGATCGACATTGTAAACATCATGGAGATAATAACTCTGGGCTTTTCTTTTCAGGGCATCTTTTTTTAATCCTCCAAAATCAGGGTAGGGTGCAGCGATATAGCTTAAGTGAGCCAGTGCGGTGAGTTCTTTTATTGAAAGTTCCATATCTTTTATGTGGTTTGCATGGCGGCCACTGAGCCTAATAAACGGTTTAATTCTTCTTCTAATAATTGGCGCATGCTGCTGGCACCTTCTCCTGCGCTAATGGTATTGATCACGATTTGATCTTGCATTTTGCCTAAGTTGATGGTGATGCTGCTTGGCCTGCTGCCTCCGCCAGTAATGCTGTCTGTAGTGGTTTGCACAGGGTTGCCTGGATTTCCTTGTCCTGTGCCTTTTTCATTGGTGGCAGCAGGTTGAGTGGGTGCATCAGACATTCCGAGCTGTTTCTTAAATCCTGTAGTGAGATCTGAGATGCTTCGACCGCTATTCCAACTTAATGAACCTGCTGCTGCTCGCATCTCTCGTCCAGCACTTGCAGTTAGCCTAACTACGTTTGCTGCGCCTTGGGCTACAGCAACCGCACGTTGTCTCATGTCTTCATTTATTTCGGCAATGGCGGCATTATTTTCTTTTCTATCACCTAGGCCTACACTATTCCTAAATACATACCAACCTCTTCTGATCAAATCAAGCCCAACCATGATTCCGTTAATCATGATGTCCCATTGTAGCCTACCTGCGGCGCAGAATGCTTGCCACATGAATGTGGCAGCATTCACAGTATGCCCCCAGGCTTTACCCCAGCCATCGGTTTTGTAAATTACATAAGCAATGGTAGCGATGAGGGCAATAATTGCGGCAATTACCCATACTATTGGATTCTTCAGAAATGCTAGGGATAATTTGTTTTGCGCAATGGCTGCTAATTCTGTATAAACATTAAAGATGAGCAATGCCGCCGCAAAAGAGCCAATGGCAATGGCTGCCGCTATTACATATGGATTGCCTGCTTGTAGTTGACCAATGAACCAGCCAATTCCCTGGGCTATTTTATCGAAAGCAAAGGTAATGCCCGAAACAATAGGCATAAGTACTGGGGCAATCAGCTCGTAAATTTTTAAGGATACTTCTGAAACACCTCGAAGCATTTGCTGCCATTTGGTGCCCAGGTTTTGACCAGCCTTTTCCGATCCTTGGTAAAAGTCCCCACCTTTTTGGGTGGCCCATTCGAAGGATTGGGAAAGTTCCTTTGCGCTGATGGCGCCATTGGCCATTCGTGATTGAAGGCTTTCGATGCTCTCTCCTGTCTTTTTGCTAATGGCCTCCAGAGGATCAAATCCAGCTTCTTTCATCTTCTGGTATTCTTCCTTTTGTAGTTGTCCCTTGGCGGTAGTTTTAGCGAGGGCATCAGATAATGCCGACATGTTGCCTGCGTTTCCAAGCGCAATGTCTCCAATGTTTTTCAGTTTACCTAAAGCCGTTTCAGAACTTAAGCCCAACTTCATCATCGCATTTTGTGCTTCTATTAGCTCTGCTTTGTCATAAGGCGATTTTAAGCTATAGGCAGAAAGTTGGTCGTATAAAGATTTTGCTTTTTCTGTATCTCCTTTCACGGCACCTAACAAGCTGCCTTTTTGTGCATCTGCTTCCATGCCACCGCTCATTACATTACCAAGTATTTTGTAAGGATTGGTTTCGATATTGACTGCTTCTTGGAGTAACTTGCTACTACTTCTCGCTGGTGCTTGTGTAGCTGTAGCTCCTGCGGCCGCAGCCCTTTCCTGAGTTTGTTGAAGCCCTCTAAATTCAACATTAAGCGCCATTACTTCATTCCTGTAGCTCCTGATGCTTTGCTGAGCACTCGCCTGAACTCCTATCGTATTGCCCGAGGCGGTTAGGCGCTGCATTTGGCTATTGGTTAAGCTTAGCTCGTTGTTATAGCTTCTGGCGTAACTTAAGCTCATGCCAGAAAATGGACCCGAACTATTGCTCAAGCGCTCAAGCCTTTGAATTAAGGCATCGGCCGATCTGGCCACCCCGTCAAAAGCACCGGCAACTATACGAGAGTTTCTTTCAATCCTATTCCACTGGTTTAATAAAATATCGTTCAGAATAATCAACCTTGACATTCTATCAGATAAAGAGGAAATATTGCTTGAGATATCGGCCATTGAAGTAATTTTTATAGAAAATGGATGCTTGTTGAAAAGCGGCTTGCTTAGAAAAATGAATTATTGTGTTGAGTGGAGGGGCGTGCTATTGGTAAAGTTCGGGACGGTAAAACCGATGGGTTTCTTTAGAATGAATTTGTACTTGCTTCCTGTTTTCGGATCCACTCCAAGTCCTTAATAGCGGTAGCCCATTCATGGTCGCTAAGAACATTTGGATCCAGGTGCATATAGTAGCGTAATTGAGCATTACAAATTCTTATCCATTCACCGTCCCTTACTTCACTCCCCTCTACAACTTTACCAGTTCGGCATTCTTAATCTCGATAAGCTCTGCCAATTTTGATGATGCCGACAGGAACAGGGTATCATCTGTCTTGATTTCGGTATCACCACCTAACCAGCAATTGTTTAAAAGAACCTCGTTAAATTTTAGGGGTTCGTTGGCGGCTAGGGACGTGGCATAACCTAAAGTTTTCCTGTCTGGCTTATGTAAATAGGCTTCTTTGCCATCTACTGTGATTTTAAAAATATCGCCGTGCTTCTTTTTCCACTCGGCAATTTGTTGGGTTGTTACTTTACTCATGCTTATTTTTGTAATTTGACTTTGGTGAAAATGATAGGCATTTCGATGATCATGTTTTTATCGCCTTGTTTCATCGATTTCTTTACCTCGGTAAATTCTACGTTTTGAAGGATGTCGGTTACAATTGGGCCACCATCTTCTGGAACGTAAGAAACGATAAGGTCGAAGGATAAGGAAAGCACGTTTTTACTTGCTGTGCTTTGCACCATGGCCTCTAATTCGCTTTGCCAAATGGAAACTTTTCCTTCATAGGAGTTTTTACCGCGGCCAATAGAATGTGGATCGTCGCCACGGCCATAAATCAGTTCTTTTTCTCTTTTTTGGGTATACTCAATGGCTGTAATGCCTTGTAGTACTTTTCCGCCAATGGATACGCTAATGTCGCTCCATGCATATTGCTTACTTGAAAACATATTAATTATTTATTGTGGTGGTAAATCCGATATTTACGTTAATTTGTTTGGCATAACCAACGGGCTGTAGCCTGATGGCAACGTCTAATTTTCCTGTGCTTAGGATGTTTTGCTGCTCATCGATATAGCATTCGGCATTGGATAGGTTTCCTGCTTCTACCATGGTCGCTAATGCTCGCTCCACTTGTGCCTGCCAGCCTTTTACAACTGCTGGATGGATTTTTCCTTCAGCTGTTACCTCTACTTCGTCCAAAAGGTTTTCAACCAAAGTGGCATAACCTAAAACAATGCTCTTGTCAATCACTAAGCCGCGAGCCAAGCTTACAAAGTCATCTGTTTCGGCGGTAAGCGTAGTGTCATCGTTAAAATAATAGCCGCTTTTGCTTACAAACGATCTTAAAAAGATGTAGCCTTTGTTGTGGATGGCATCCCAGCCACTTTGTTGGCTTTCTACTTTTACACCGCTAGTGAAATAAGCTGCCAAGCTTTCTGCAGGACCATCAGCTACGCGGCCAATGTTACGTTGTACTGGAATACGGGCCAATCTGCCTAATACTAAACCTACAGCAGCTACTTTGCTGGTGTCTGTGTTGGCAATTAAACAAGCTACGCGGTTAAATCCAGCTGTTTTGTAATCTTTCAAATCAGCAATGGTTCCGCTGTAGTTGTTGCCAGAGATCACGATTCTTACAGGCATAAACTTGGTTGCATACTGCTCTGCTAAAGCCTGTGCCTTTACTACAGCGGTATGTACGTCGGCGTCTAAACCTTCAGTAGCAGTTACTTCTGCAGGAGGTGTTTTTACGACACCTAACACGCGGATAGCGCCATTTGAAGCATCAAGTAATTTTACAGCATTGTTGGTGGTTGCATCCAGCATGGTGGTGTAGGTAACGGTGCTTGCTACCAACATGAACCATAATTCGGCGCCCTGTCCGGCCTCGGTGTAAAACTGTTCAAATTGTTTGTAGGCAAAGGCGTTGGTCCCTTCAGCGGTAATGCCCAGCTCTTCGATTTCCGACAAGCTAAACACTTGATAAGGCGTGTCAATTTGAACTTTGCCTGCAACAGTTGCACCAGTTAAAATTAAGCCCGCAACTTTGTCGCTTGTTACCGGTTGTTGCAGCAACCCTCCATTGAGGATGTTAAATGAAATGTTTGGTAAACTCATTTTTTAAATACTTTTGTCTTTTAATGATTGGATTATTTTTACAGCATCGGCCCAATCCAACTTACCGTCTGCAGTAATTTCTACGGCCAGCGCAACGGCCATTTTCAGGCGTTCTCCATTACGGTCGGCTTTTTCTAGGTTTTGTAAGATCTCTGAAACTTTCAGCACTATTTCCTGAGGGTCGGTAAGGTCTGCCACTTCCGCAAAGAGTTTAAATTGCTTAAGGAAAGTTGGCAAGCGGTCCCTTAACCAGGCCAATATTTTGTCGTCGGTAGTGTTTTTAGTTAGTGTCACTAAAACATCGGCCATGGGATTATTGATGGCGGTGTATACAGTATCCACTACGGCTACGGCAAATATCAAGGCCTTTTTGTAGGAAGGGGCCAACACCTGGAAAAGTGCTTTTATCTTCTCGATCAGTTTTTTAATAAAGTTTTTCATGATAATTTTTTACAAGTTTGATGTGCTATTCTATCTGGACACTAGGTTTGCGAACGGCCGCCCAAAGGCGACACGTTCGAAACAAAGTGCTATCAACCCAAAACTTAAAGGCTAAAGCGGTTCCTCTAGCCGTATAAAGGCGTTAACTGTTGATATCGCCCTTACACGTCTGCAAACCATGTAACCTTCTCTTGATCCTTCGTCGTTGGTATTTCCTTCGAGGGTTTGGATGTATCCTCCTGGCAAAAGTTTTTCTACAAATCCAGTGTGTCCTGAGCCATTGCTGTAAATCATCATGAAGATGTCGCCAGGCTGCGGAGCTTTTACCGCCCATTTTTTCGAAAAGATATACTGATCTCTCACACCTCCGGTGCGTTTTAAGGGCGGGGTTAGTCCCTTTGCCGAGAAAGCCTGCTGTATACACCAGTATACAAAAGCCATGCACCAGGCATATCCTTTGCCCAAGCCTACCGATTTAAGGTAGATTTCTACTTGTTTGCCAGCGTTACTTCCTTTGGGAAACTCTTGTACGCCCAACTGGCTTTGTGCTATTCTGATCCAACTACTCATTTTATTTGCTTTTACTTTTTAATGGTTGATGACTTAAGCTGTTCAAGCTTTATTTAGGCACCCCATTTTAAATACCCGTGTAATGTAAAACCCGTGTGTTTTGGGGGGTGATGTTGATACAAAATTGGAGCGTTTTTGGACGCTAAAAAAATCGACAAACAGTGATTGTCAGTATACTTACAATGATTGTGTAAAAGCCATACAACCATTGCTTTAACTTTTTTTGTATTCTTAAAATAGCTGGAGATTTGTCCTAAACAGAGATCAAAAAATGCAAGATTTTATTATTAACGACGAATTGGAATTTGAGGCAGGAGACCTCATGGTAGGCTTTAGTGACGAGTATCACCAGAAGTATATTTTAATTGCTGAGAAAGGCGAATACAAGCAATTCCCTGAGCTGGGCGTAGGGATGCTTAGCCTTATTAACAGTGAAGAAATGGTGGCCATGCTGATAGAGGCAAGGCGCAATTTTGAATATGACGGGATGGCGGTGGAAGAGCTGAGATTTAGTGACGAAAATACCCTAGTGGTGAAAGCAAATTATAGATAACCTGCCGAAAAATTTAACACCAGAATTTATGACACCAAGAAAAGAAATTTATTTAGCGATAAAAGAGGAGCTGCTGACCATCCCTGAGATGACATATGTGGATTTGCAGCGTAACCAGTTTGCTCCTGGAAAAGCAAGTTATCCGCCATATGCGGTGGCTTGTTTGGTAAAGGTGGTTTCCATTCAGTGGGACGCCATGAGTGAGCAAATGCAGGAGGGAAGTGCCTTGGTTGAGGCCACTCTTTATTTATTTGAAACCCATCCAGATCCAGAAGTAGAAGGGGTAGACGCTTTAGTAGCAATGGACCTGATAGATACCATCACAGCGAAGCTGAGGTTTTTAAAAGGGGAGTTATTTAAGCCTCTGGAGCAAATTTTAGATGAAGCAATAGAAACCGACGTGGATGGTTTGCTGGCCTACAAACTTTCCTTTATTGCTACCATTTATAAAAGAACTGCGGCAAGGTATCAAGAGGTTGCCAACCCTGTTACCACCATTAGTTTTGTATAGCAAGATTGGGTATTAGACACCATAGCAACCTTGCTCTTTAAGGATGGCCCTTACGGTGCGTTGGGATATATAAAACTGTTTAGCGGTTTTTTCTTCCAGCGCATCAAGCCTCCACTCAGGATGCTTTTTGCATAAATCATCAAAATATCGCCTAAGGGCTTGGTTTCGGTCTTTTAGATAAGTCTTTGTCATAGCACAAAAATAAACAATTTTGTTTATGATAAGCAAAAATTTACTCCTTTTTATACTAAAATTCAGTCAATTAATCGATTTTATAAACAATTATATTTAAAATGAAAAAAACACTCCTTATTTTAATTTTAGTCCTGGCCTATCAATTCACGAATGCCCAGGTAAAAGTTTTGGGCAAGATAGAGCCCAATGGAGCCACGGATAAATATCCTACCCATGTTGATAGCTTGGGCCGTGGTGGTTTAATGACCGCCACAAGTTGGCAAGAGCGAAATGCTATTCCCACTGCACGTAGGAAAGCGGGAATGTTGGTGCGGGTTAAGTCGGCCAGCGTAGACAGTACCTATACATTGGGTGTGGGATTGACCGATGTGGATTGGGTGCCTTATACTCCCACAGCCAACATCACCAATATTAATCAGATACCAGCCAGAAGCTATAACGATTTGCAGGATAAGCCTTCCATACCCGACAATGCTGAATTGTTGCATACGACAGGCGCTGAAACTAAAAATGGGAACTTGACGTTGATGGGGTCGCTAATTTTGCCAAATAATAATCAGGTCAGCTTCTCTAGCGTAAACAATAGTTATAACGGTTATTTGAGGGGAGACGGGATGCAATTCTCCAATTTATCAGGGAATATAAGAACCAATTTCTCGAATGACGGTATTCGGTTTAGGTACAATGGTAGTGGAGAGACGGTGCTTAGAGGACAGACCATTTCATCGGGTGCTACAAATATTCAATTACCCTCAGCTTCTGGAACTTTAGCTTTGACATCTGAAATCCCCAGCGTAACCGGTAAAGCCAATTTAGTGGGTGGAAATACGTTTAGTGGTAACCAGTTTGTAAATGGTGAATTTAAAGTGTACAACCCTGACGAGTTTATGTATGAGGGTAAGATGTTTATGAATAGCGATGTGTTTAACATTGTTACCCCATATAATTTAAAAATATCAGGAGGAAGCGAAACCCAATTCATAACCGATTTTTTAAATGCCTCTATAGCAGAGACTAGGTTCACAGGCAATGTGGGAATAGGTATGACACCTATTAGTGAAAAATTGGAAGTTAACGGTAATGCTATATTTATTGGAAGTATTACTGCCGATAGCCCAAAGTTTACTGGGGAGGGGACATTTACTAGTGAGGATGGTTTTATTTTTAAACACCCTGATTCTGAAAATACTAATTATGCTTATATTAATTATGGTCAATTAGGGTTTATTGGCAATGGTGGAAGTGCTACTTTCGGTGCTGGTCAAATAGCTAGTAACGTATTTAATGCTGCTGCTAAAAATAATGCCTTTTTAGTCAATTTGGGTGAAGCCGTACCGACATTAAGCTTAACTCAGGATAATATAGGAAATACGATTAAACCTAATTTGTTGGGGGGTAATGTAACCACAACGTTGCCTGCTGTTACCGGTACGTTGGTGACTATGGAGCAGGTATTGGCCATGACAGCCATTCAAACAGCGGCTTATCACGGTGCTGATATTTCAGGGACAACCGTTACGGTAGCAACCTCTCCCTCTAGGTATAAAAAATTGTATATTTATAAACCATCAGAAATAGGGTCACTCACCGTTTTTAAGATGCCAGCTAATCCCACTATCGGAGATTTGGTAGAGATTATATCCATAGCAGCCAGTGATCCTTTTCCATCGAGTTATATAGAAATTCAAAACTCAGCAGGGACATTTATATCTTACGGCAAGTCACACTTTATGGCTTACCGATGGAGCGGAACTACTTGGGTTGATGAAAGTACTGAATAGGTAATTAAAGTAACTTTAATCCGCTGGAATTTACCAGCGGATTTTTTATTTTTAAAAGCTATTGGTTTTGCCGAAAGAGATTAATTAATGCCTCAAGAATTTCTACAGGAAAAGTTTTAACATGAAAAACGCAAGATTATCCAATGCCAGATAGACATTAATAATTTGTCCATATTCGAAAAGAACTAGGATAATGACGGCGAGCTAAAAACTAAGAATTTGGAGCTAGTAATGATTTATGAAGCTACGTTAAAAATATTATCGTTTCATGTCCTTTTTCAACTATCGGAACTATGATATTTAACCTTCCTAAAAGCCATCATTAGTAGAATGTAATTTATCGGTTAATTAACCGATAAATTACAAGCTAGAAAAATTAAGCGCCAAGGCCTTCCATTTTCCATAGTTGTCTTTCTGTTTAAACTCGTAACCAAAAGCTTTAAAACTTTGCGAGTAACTTTCTTTGATTAGGCGTAGGCCTTCTAACCAACGGGCATCTTCAAACTTATCTTCGTGGTTAAGCAGATCCATTACCTTGGCGTATTCTAAATCGCCTTTGGCATTGCGCTCCAAAAAGCCTAAAAGGATGCTGTGTAATTTGGCGTCACGTTTTTTAACGGTATCGCTCAAAAAATCTTTGATGAGCTCAACAGCTTTATGTGCCCTTTCATCCCAAACGGGGTCGGTATCTCTTCTGCGGGTGATTTGTGTAATGCCATCACTGTGAAAAATTGAAAAACCGCCCTTGCTATTGCTTCTGATAGCACCGTATGCTTCCAGTTTTTGTTTTTGGAGATCCATTGCCGAATGCATTTTTTGTTTGAACCTGCCTACTGAAAGGGCCAATTCCTTCGCTTCTGAGAACAACTCATCAATGATATAGTCCCTTTGACCTACGTATACTTTCTTATCGGCTTCTCTCTTTGCGTTTTCCTGCTTTTTACGACTGATTAATAATGCTTCTAACTCTTTTGTGCTTAACTCGTTGATGGTGTTGTTGTTCATGTGCTTAGGGTTTTGTAAATATTTGCTTTAACAATTTGTTTTGCTCTTTAAAAAGGTCGATCAGCTCTCTGGTTTTTGTTAATCTCTCCTGTGGGCTTAACTTGGGGCTTTTTAGTTCATCAGCTTTGACCTGTATTTTAGTGTCGAGCGTTTTGATTTGGTGCTGTAACATTAGCGTTTGGTGACCTTTACGTCGTTTTCGTCCAATACGAAGAAGAGCTCTTGGGTATCGAATCGTTTAACGACCAGCCCGTAGCCCATTGGGGTTTGTTCGCCTCTTAACACTTTGCCTAGGGCATTAAAATGTGGGTGTTTGTGGTTAATAATGCGTACTTCGCTATCTTGGTAGTACGCAACTTTTTGGTTGGTGATCATGTGTTGATTGTTTATTTAATGAATACTCGTTTTTGTTTTGCGATAAATGTGAAAGCCTGATAAACTTTGAGGCTTGGCCGTACCTGCATAAACTGTGGACTGTGCCATACTTTGTACATTTCACTGCGGTGGCTGGCGGTGATACGATGAGGATACCGTTTTAAAATCATCCGATCTCTGTTCATCCATATTTGTTGCCACCAAGCCCAAAATTCTGGGGTTGCTTTCCATAGCGTAGCTAGGTTTTCGTTGTTGGTATAGTCTTTTAAAAATTCATTGGCAGTATCTAGGAAAAGGTTGTTGATAAACTCTTCGCTTACGTTAACGTGTTGGGCCATCTGTTTCACATGTTTGTTAAAATCTCTCATGGTTGGTGTTTTATTGTAGTTCGTTCCAGTATTGTGCGGCGCCTTCGGGCCATATATCATATTGGCCAAGGCCTTTTCCTCTTACTTGGGCAAATGCCCTAAAGCCTTCAACCCTAATTTTTTTGGAGCAGTCGTATCTGATTCGCTTGGCTATTCTTCCTTCGGGGTGTTTTCCTTCGGCATGGCTAATCAGGATAAAAAGCTTTTTGGGGAACATTGCCCGTAATTCCATGTATCCTTTAAGGTTCAGCTCGGCATATTGCAGGCTGTTGATGACTACGATGTTGGCGCTTTTGTGCTTTTGCAGCCGTTTTTTCAAAAGAGGCAACTGCTCTTTGTGGAGATGTAGGAACTTGCTCCCAACATTTTCAAGGCCAGCGGCTTTAACGGCATCTTGCGTGTCTTGGCACCAGCCTTCTTCTAAATCATCGTAAATGACATTTTCGAAGCTGGAGAGGTACTTGCATAGCTGCAGGACAAAGCTTGTTTTGCCGTTGAAAGAGTTTCCCCAAATCATCCAGCAGCCTGTAGTTTCTGGCGTGCCCAAAAATTCTTTCCATTTTCCTTCGAACGACCATACTTTAAATTTCATGGTTTGCAGTTCCTTGGCACTTTTTGCCCTGGGCAGATCGTTAAGTGATTTGGTTCGTTTAGTTTGTGCTATCATTTCCATTAGGCTACTTTTAATTTTTGTACTTCTATGTAAACTCTTCTAAGGCTGTAGCCAGATTTGGCATATAATTTTTGGATGTCTTGGATGCCGTTGGCCCTGGCTACCTGGCTCACTTGTTTGAGTAGGAACTCCTCTCGTGCTGCTTTGCCTTGGGGGACTATTTCCTGGTATTTATTGCCATATCGATCAAAAATTTCGGCATAACCAACTTTGTTCAGGTGCTTGTTGCGTTCTATCTTTTCACGTAAGCCATCGGCGCCCATCATGTACCAAGCACAGCATTTGTCGGTGGCATTCCATAGTGCTTTTAGCTCTAAAAAGGCAGCATAGTCTAGGTCGCCAACCTCATCGAGGATGATGAGGGGAGAAGGGATGCTCAATAGATAGTAGATTAAGTCGTTATATACCTCGTTATATCTACCTGTATGGGTTACGCCATATTCTTTTGCAATAGCTCGGGTGAGTTTCTGTTTGGATTTGTACTGGCTGCAATCCAAATAAATGGCGTTGATATTTTCTCTTGCGTATTGCCTAGCGGTGTATGTTTTCCCAATGCCGGGTAAGTCACAGAGCATGGCTGATAGGCTGGAGGTTTGGCATGCGCTTAACTGCTGGTAAATAAAATTATAGGTGGGTGTTTTTGCGGTAACCCACTGCGGAACATCGTTAAATTGGATGTCCAGCAATCTTGCTAGTCTGATCCAGTTGGCATTGCTTAGCACATTTTCAAATTCGCCCTTTTTAACACGGTTTAACTGTGCGGAGTTAATACCAAGCGCAACGGCTTGTTTGGCATCGCTGCTGTATAATTTTCTTTGAACACTAATGGCTGCTATGATTTTCTCTTTGATGGCTGGTGTGATCATGGTTATAGTGAGTTAATGGCGTTTAGTTTGTTAAAATCGTTGTCGTATTCTTCGTCGAAATGTATGATTTGGACGGACTCGGACACTTTTGGTAGGATAATCTCTACGGGAGTGTCATGTTCATGTCCAATCTTTTCCATCAGTTTCAGCCTTCCCAATTCGTTTTTACCCTCTTTAATTTGTTGGTTGAACTTCGAAACGTATTTGGCCTGTTCCTGGTAATGATTTACGTCTCGATCAAGCCATTCGGCATTGGCCGTGTTATAGGCTTTTATTTTGTCGCATTTGCAAATGAAGACTTCATTCTGGTAGAGATATACATGATCCACTTCGTTTTGCTCATTCTGTAAGTGATAGGCGATGACCTCATAATTATTTGGAAGTAGCTGTTCCATCACTTCTGGGGAGGGCAGAGCATACTTGGCTTGCCTAACCGCTACGTATTGATTTCTCCTGATCGTTGTTGCGGTGCTGTTTCCAATGTATCTCATCAATAGCGGCCTGTCGATATGGGCCATTTGCGGGTTTGCGTACATCTTTAGCACCTGCGCTCTGGTTAAGTCCTTGTATTTTTTTTGGTTTGGATGTAGCGCATTGTTGTACTTCTCTATGATCTCCAGGTCATCGGCCACTAAAACTTCGTATGCGTAAGTTTTTTCTTTGTAGTTGTCATTATCTGCATCAAATATTTTCTCGCTTTTGGTTCTGTTGGCCTCTAGTTTGGCGTAAAAGCGGCCTATCCCGTCTTGATGTCTTTTTTCGAAACCGTATTTCTTGATTCGGTTTCCGGTCTCTGCCCATTTTTCCTGTGAATTGCCCGCGTTACACCAGCGCACAAAAGGAAAAACTACTCCGGCTTTCATCAGGTCATCTTTAAAATTGTTTACCAGGTGATGCTCAACTTCTACTTGCAAAGGCATTCCGTAACCGTTGTAGTCTAGGAAATGGAACATATTGCGCATGCAGTTGATAAACAGGTCTGTTGTTTTAGATAAGCTGTGCGCAAAACCAATGATACAGCCACTGGCCACATCGTAAGCATAATAAGCTTTAACCCGTTTTCCGTTTGGTGTTTTTCTAGGCAGATCCCTGTCGTCCATTGAAATTTTACTGAACGAATAATTGGGCGCATGGCGATGATGGTGTGGGCCGTGTACACTTTGGTAAGTTTGGCTGTCCATCCTGTATTTGTCAACAATTGCCCGGTTAGAGGGTTGGTTGATGTAGTTCCAAATGGTGGCCTCGCTTAAGGTGATCGGCTGCCCATTCTCGTAAAAATGCTTGCGATCGTATATTTCGCCCGTTTTAAAATCTACAATGTCGATATCACCCGCCAAAAACCTCCAATAATCGCTGGCTACCTCTGTAACATAGGGCTTATTGCTTTGTACATATAGGCTTAGGATCAGCCTTTCGATATCTACAGTGACTTTACGGCTGTTGTTGTTGCAAAATCCTTTGTGTATCAAAGTGGTATAGCCTTCCTTTTTGTAATTCCTGTATTTTTCTTGCAATCGACGAGGGTTTGCAGGAAGCGTGTGAGGAAATTCTTTTTTGTTAAGGTTGATGATGCAATCGGTAAGCCTGGTCCAAAGATTGGCACGAACACCGCCCATGGCTTTGCGTCGTGCGGCACTGTTGGTGATAATGGTATGGCATGCGTTCAAAACGTGGGCGTTTGTGGTGTATTCGAGGATTACATCGTTAGGTAAACTGCGTTTGTCTGATAAGCGATAAGCGCTGAAGAAAGTGATAGCTGCAGCATCTTCTTCAATGAAATCTTTAAACTGGTGGATCTTGGCTGTTTTGGCAGGCTCTCCCCATCGGTCTACCAACGCTTGTTGTTCGGTGAGGCTAAGTTTTTCGAAATTGATGAGCGCTTCGTTTCCCAAGCCTTTTCCTTCTCTAAGCCTAAAGCCTTCTTTGCGTGAAGCTCTTTTTTTATAGGCATCATAAGCCAATAGTTTTACGCTTTCTTTATGTCGGCGATGGTGGTCGCTGACAATAAAGCTTAGCCTTACGCCGTAATGATTGTTGTGTATTTCGTAGGGAGAGCTGCTCATTGTTTATTGGGTTAGTTCTGCGATCTCTTTTAGTTTTCCGATAATTTGTCCGCCTTTGTCTTTTCCGTTGAGCACTCTGCTCAGGTATACGCGACTTACGTTAATTCTTTTGGCAATGTGTTTATAACTGATGCCTGTTTGCTTTAGCGCCTCAGCCAGTACGAGGTTTTCAGGATATTTAATTAGTTCTTTGGATGGGTGCATAATTGTTTACATATTTGTAAATAGTATACGCAAAAATAAATAGTTTTGTTTATATAAAAAAGCGATTATAAATTAATTTGTTTATCATGACTGGCAACGAACTGAAAATCAAGCTAAAAAAATATAATATTGAATTGGCTGAGATTGCTAGGAGTATGGGGGTGTCTCCTCAAAACCTTCAAAGTAAACTTAATTCTGATGATTTAAAGCTGTCGCTCATTGAAGAGATAGCTAAATCAATAAATAAAAGTGTTTATGATTTGATTGAAGGTGGCCAGAGTATGGTTGTTAGAGAATCTCAAGCACCTTATGGTTCTAAACGTCTTATTAAAAAGGAAAGCAGTAACGGATTAGGTTTGCCACTTATTCCTATTGATGCCATGGCTGGTTTTGGGAATGGTGATATCCAGGTTAGCGAAAATGAGGTGACAGATTACTATGAAGTTCCTTTGTTTGAAAAAAGAGGCGCAAAATACTTGATTTCTGTTGCTGGAAATTCCATGTATCCCAAATATGCCAGTGGAGATTTACTGGCCTGCAAGCCGCTTAAGGATCTCAGTTTTGTACAGTGGGGCAAACCTTATGTGCTAGACACGGAACAGGGAGCCATTGTAAAACGCTTGTTTGAAAACCCAGATAAAAAGGATGTATTGATCTGTAAATCGGACAATTCGGAGTTTTACCCGCCGTTTAACCTACCTGTATCAGCCATATATAAGGTTGCTATTGTGGTAGGCGTAATCCGTTTAGAATAATATCCGCGCACTTGATTTGAAGGCTTGAAGTGCAACTGTCTGAAATTGATTGTTTTATCTGTGGTTCGGTTTTAAGAATGAAGGTAATATCTATCCTCTAATCCTAGTTTTGAGACCTTAAAAGCCCTTCTTGAAAGAGATAGGACGGGTGCTATTGTGCTATTTTTGTGCTGTTTTGTCTCCCTTAATGTCTCCCTAAGTGTCCCTCTAATTCTTCTCGCAAGTCGTTCTTTTGGTTTTGACAAAATAGGCAATACCGACCTTTGTTTCTAAAGCAGAGGTGTTTACAGGTTTTGTTGTGAAATAGGTTTTAGAAGGAGGTTTTTTGGTTTGGAACACTTCGTTTTTGGAGCTTTCGAAGAAAAAGCCCTAGAATGACACGGTTTGTTTTAGAGAGTATAGAAAAGGTAGGGTGAAATTAATAAGCTGAGCTGGAATAGCCGAAGGGGATTTGATATTGAGAGAAAGTGCAGTTCTTTCTCTCAATATGATATTTTACAAACTCTTTTTATACAAATTATAAAGCACCTGCTTGTCAAAATCTGTAAGCGCTTGTGTAATGTCTGTTTGGATATAGTGGATTTTAAAAGCCTCAATGGCATAGTTTAGGCGTTGCACATTGTAGCCAATCACTCTAAGCGCTGCAGTAGAATCAAAGTTCTGCGGCACGCTATCCAACACCTCATCATACCAAAGCCCATAACCTTTTTGCGCCAAAGTTTTCCATGGGAAATTTTTCGGATCATTTTTACGCCCTGGAGCAAAATCGGCATGACCAATAAAGTTGGCTGTTGGAATGCTATATTTTTTCTTTAAAGTACCCAATAAGGCGCACAGGCTATTGATTTGAGCGTCAGTCCAAACATCGGTGGTGCCGTTGTTGTCCATTTCGATACCTATAGAGCAGGAGTTCATATCGGTAACACTACCCCATTTACCAGCCCCAGCATGTTGTGCCCTCAAATAGTCATTCACCATTTGTACTACCTTACCATCTCTGCTCACCACATAGTGAGAGCTAGTACCCGTTCTGGTTAAAGTGAAGGTTCTAAGAGTTTGCTCCAATGAGTCTTGAGCGGTATGATGTATGATAACGAAATTTGGCTTCCTAATGCCCATATTGGTAGTACCTACAAAATATTGCTCACTATATAACGAGTCAATTTTTTGGTTCTCTGGAGGAGTGGCTTTAATGATTTCTGAAAAAGCCTTTGCATTGTTTTTGTACACCTTGTCGGTAGCTTTATACTTGTAGGTGCTGCATCCTGCAACTAGCAGCCCCAAAGCTGCAGCAAGAAATGAAGATTGGTAACGGTTCATTAAAATAAAATATGTTTTGTTGTTGGGTAAGTTGGTTCGGAAACCTTCAGGTATTTAACTACTTATATTCTTCCTCAACTTTTTTACTAATTTAGGGCTTTCAAATAACATCCGAAAGAATATTATTTATGCAAAAAATAAAGATGCGTGTAGCCAAAAGCCTGATCTTGGGAACGGCCTTAGTGACTTCAATAACTGCTTGTACAAGCAAAAACCCAGGCCAGGAGAATGCTGGAAAAAATGAGTTAGATTCTCTGCAGGAATATGTGGCCCAACGCTTGCCAATTTATGAGAAAGTAAGACTGAGCACCGACCTTAACTTGCTTACCGCCAATGAGCGACAAGTTTTGCCTTTGCTGATTGAAGCGGCACAAATTATGGACGAGCTTTTTTGGAAACAAGCCTATCCGCAACGCGATAGTTTGTTGGCCACAATAAAGGATGAGAAGACAAAAGATTTCGTAAAAATCAATTATGGTCCTTGGGATAGGCTAAATGGAGATAAACCTTTCGTAGCAGGTATTGGCGAAAAGCCACTAGGGGTAACTTTTTATCCTTTGGATATGACCAAAGAGGAGTTGGAAAAGTCGGATGTGAAGGACAAACAAGGGCTTTATTCGGTAATTAGGAGAGAAAATGGCAAGTTAGTTTCTATTCCTTATCACATCTATTTTGCTAATGAATTGCAAAGAGCAAGCAGCTTGTTAAAACAGGCAGCCTTAATTACCGATGACGTCGGTCTTAAAAAATACCTTAACCTACGTGCTGATGCGTTGGTGAGTGATAACTATACTGCAAGTGATTACGCTTGGTTGGATATGAAAACCAATGGACTGGATATTATTATTGGCCCAATTGAGAACTACGAAGACAAATTGTTTAATGCAAGAGCTTCTTTTGAAAGTTATGTATTGGTGAAAGATAAGGAGTGGAGCAAACGCCTAGCTAAATACGTAGCACTACTTCCTGAGCTTCAAAAAGGTTTGCCAGTAGCGGAAAAGTATAAAAAAGAAGTTCCAGGGACTGATTCGGAGCTGAATGCATACGACGTTGTTTTTTATGCTGGTGACTGTAATTCGGGTTCTAAAACTATTGCGGTAAACTTACCTAATGATGAAAAAATACAACAGGAGAAAGGGACCCGTCGTTCGCAATTGAAAAATGCGATGAAAGCGAAATTCGATAAAATTTTAGTGCCAATTGCTAATGTTCTTATCGATAAAGAACAACAGAAATACATTAAGTTTGATGCCTTTTTTGCCAATGTGATGTTTCATGAAGTGGCACATGGCTTAGGGATTAAAAATACCATTACTGGTAAAGGAATGGTGCGTAATGCTTTGCAAGAACAATATTCGTGGTTGGAAGAAGGCAAGGCCGATGTGTTAGGTCTTTACATGGTAACGGGATTGCTTAAAAAGGGAGAGTTACAAGGTGATATCAAGGATTATTATACCACTTATATGGCAGGTATTTTACGTTCGGTACGTTTTGGTGCTTCTAGCGCACACGGGAAAGCAAACATGCAATGCTTTAATTTTTTCCAAGAAAAAGGTGCGTTTGAACGTACTACACAAGGTACATACAAAGTAAATTACGATAAGTTTGCTGCGGCTATGAACGAACTAAGTGCGGTAATTCTGACTTTGCAGGGCAATGGCGATAAAATTGCTGTTGAAAAAGCTCAAAAGGAAAGAGGGGTGATTAAAGTAGAACTACAAGCTGATTTAGATAAACTTGCCCAAAAAGGAATTCCTGTAGATGTAGTTTTCGAACAAGGAGTAGATGTTTTAGGAATGAAATAAAATTTTAATTACGAAAAAGCGGTCTAGTTGTAAAATTAGACCGTTTTTTTTGTGCTTTTTATTATCGTACCCTAAAAAAATGAAAATTTCTTGTAACCTTTTGCAAAACTCCATCGTCTACATGCTATAAACTATTAATTAGGGATTTTCCTTTTTTAAAAAAAACTAAGCAAAGATTTTTAAAAGTTAAAAAATGCGCTAAAGGCGCAATGGAAATCTTTTGCCCAAAATTTTGAAGATAAAACAACACACAAATGAAAACTATATACCTCTTATTACTTACTTTATTTGCTTCTACGGCACTTTACGCCTCGCCCAATAAGGCTAAGCAAGTAGATGTTAACGGCTTGGTTTTAGACGAGCAGCGCAAACCCATCGATTATGCTACGGTAGGTTTGTTTAAATCCTCAGATTCCTCTTTGGTAAAAACAGCCATGACCACCCCAGAAGGAAAGTTTAGTTTCCCAAGCATTGCTGCAGGAAACTATTACATCAAAATAAACATGATGGGCTACCAAATTTATAAAGGGAAATCTTTTACAGTGGTAGAACAAGCAATCAACTTGCCTGAAATTGTTTTGGTAGCCACTAGTAAAACCTTAAACGCCGTAAGTATTACCGCTGTAAAACCACTTTTAGAACGTAAGGCCGATAAATTGGTGATGAATGTTGAAGCCAGCTCGGCTGCAGTAGGTTCGTCGGCATTGGAGGTGCTGCAAAGAGCGCCAGGGGTTACCGTAGACCAAAACGACAGGATTTCGATGCAGGGTAAGCAGGGCGTTTTGATCATGTTGGATGGTAAGCAAACCTACATGAGCCAGGCAGATGTAGCCAATTTATTGAGGAATATGCAAAGCTCAGAAATAGAAACCATTGAGTTGATCACTAATCCATCTTCAAAATATGATGCATCTGGAAACTCTGGAATCATCAATATCAAAACCAAAAAAGCCAGAAGTGGCGGTGCCAATGGCAGCTTTAATGCAGGCATGGCCTACGGTAAAAACCTTAGAGGAAACACTGGTCTGAACTTGAACTACAGGAATAAAGGCGTTAACGTTTTTGGTAGCTATAACTTTAACAAGGGTGCAAGAGACAATTTCATTAATATCGACCGTGTTTCAAAAGGTTCTGGCGCTAATCCAGACACCTATTTTTCTCAAAAAGGGGACGATACTCGCGATTATGAAAACAACAACTTTAAAGTAGGTGCCGATTTTTTCCTTAATAAAAACAATACTATTGGTGTTTTGGTGAATGGTTACTTGAATAGTGCTGAAGACATATCGATCAACCGCACCTTGATTGGAAAGTCATTTGCACAAATTGATTCAACCTTGGCGGCCACTAACACGCAGATATCAAGTTATCGTAACTTCTCTTATAACCTGAATTATAAATCAGTTTTAGACACTACAGGGCAGGAGCTTACCGCCGATGCGGATTATTCTAGATACCATGGAAAAGACAATGCCGAGTTGGTAAATGACTACCGTTTTCCGGATGGATCTTTGGTGAAGCCAATTGGTCGCTTAAGAAACAATAGCCCAAGCATTATCGATATTAAAGCGGTTAAGGTGGATTATGTTTTGCCCATCAATAAAACCATGAAGTTTGAAGCTGGAGCAAAAAGCAGTTGGGTAGAAACCGATAACGATTTACGTGCAGAAGAATGGGTAAGCAACGCTTGGCAAAATGATGTGCGTCGTAGCAACAGGTTTGTGTATGATGAGAACGTGAACGCGGTGTATACCAACTTGAACAAGCAATTTAAAAATACCAACGTTCAGTTAGGGTTACGTATGGAGCAAACCAACTCGAAAGGTAATTTGTTGACCACCAACGAAGTGGTGAAACGTAGCTACTGGGATTTCTTTCCAACCATTTATATTCAACAAACTTTGTCTAAAAACCACCAAGTTGGAGTTTCTTATGGGCGTAGGATTGATAGGCCTAGTTACGACGCATTAAATCCATTTATGTACTATTTGGACCAATATACCTACAACAAGGGTAATCCTTTCTTAAATCCGCAGTATACCAACAATTATGAGATAAATTACACCTTCATGCAAAAGTATTTCTTGAACTTTGGCTATAGCGTGGTAAACGATGCGATTACAGAAGTGATTTTACCAGACGAAAAACAAAAAGCCTTATATCAAACTAACGCTAACATCGCAAAAAACACGACTATTTCTGGAAATCTTTCGGTTCCTGTTAAAGTGAGCAAATGGTGGACGATGAACAACAACCTGAATGTTTTTCACTTGGCTTTTGAAACGCCAAACCTAGAAGGACAAGCCTTAAAAACGGGTCAAACTTCTTATCAGGTCCGTATGCAAAACAACTTCATCATTATGGATGGTTTAACGGCAGAGATCAATGCCAACTACGAATCGCCGTTAACTTACGGGACACTTGCGATAGAGGAGAAGGCATTTGTAGATATAGGCATTAGCAAGGCGATCCTTAACAAAAAAGGAAGCATCAGGTTTGCCGTTTCAGACGTTTTTGATACCAACAGAACCAGATTGAGCAGTGCTTACCCTGGATTGAACTACAATCTTTACCAAAAGAATGAAACTCAGTTGTTCAGGCTTAACTTTAGCTACAGGTTTGGTAAAAATGAAATTAAACCTGCTCGCAGAAGATCAACAGGAACAGAGTCGGAGCAAGGTAGGATGAAGAACTAAATTTTACGAGTATATTTTTGAAAGCCTTGCAGATTTGTAAAAATCTGCAAGGCTTTTTTTATGCCGTCATTGCGAGGAGGTACGACGATGCAATCTCAAGATCAAACTCATATTGCCTTTGTCATTTACAATAGATAGTCCTAAAATAAATTTATTGCATAGCTTTTAAGATTGCTTAGCAAAGCTCGCAATGAAGGGCTCTATTAACGCCAGCGAAAGCTTACTTCCCAATCATTGCAACCACAACTTCTTCCAATTGGTCAATGTCAAAGGGTTTGGCCAAATAACTTTCGGCACCTGCTGTTTCTGCCAAGGATTTGATGTCGTTATTTGCCGAGAAATAGATTACAGGGATGTCTTTGTACAGCGGATGCCTTTTAAGCTCCTGTGTGGCTTCTATGCCGCCTACATCGGGTAGCCAATTGTCCATCAAGATCACGTCAGGCTCATAGCCTGCTACCTGTTCAATAATGTGGTTAGAGGTAGATGAGGTTTTGGTTTCATATCCCGCCCCTTCTAGGATAAGGGTGCACAGTTCCAATATGTCTTTGTTGTCATCAAAAATGAAAACCTTTTTGCTCATCTTTTTTAAGGGTTTAAAGATAATGAATTGATATAATTGGCCATTTCTTCGATTTTCAGCACAGCGGAAACATTGGCTCTTAAAATGGCTTGTTCGGGCATATAAGTTACTTGCGCCGACTCTGGATCTTGTGCAAGTGTAATTCCTCCATTTTTCTTGGCAGAGATTAGCCCATTCACACCATCGGCATTGGAGCCCGAAAGTAACAGACAAACCAATCGATCCCCATAGGCATCGGCTGCGGTCTGAAAAGTAACATCAATGGATGGACGAGAATAATTGATCTTTTCGGAGTAATCTAGCGAGAAAGTAAAGTCTTTTTCAATGAGTAGGTGGTAATCTGATGGGGCAATATAGACATGGCCTTTGTGGATTTTTTCCTTTTCATCGGCCTCTTTTACTTTCAGTTCTGTACGATAGGATAGGAGGTCGCTGAGCAACGAATCCATACCTTGCTTACGGTGAACTACAATAATGATAGAAAAATCTATATTCGGGCTTATTTCGGGTAATATTTTCAGGAGTACATCTAAGCTGCCAGCCGAACCTCCAATCACCAATGCGTCTATCTTTCTCATGAGCTCACTTTCCTCCAAACTTTTTCTGTGCCTACTCTTTTATAGGTGGCTGATATGGGTGAGAAATCAATGGTTTCTTTGGTGCCCAGGGCCAAATAACCTAAGTTCTCCAGGCTTTGATCAAATAGTTGCAACACACGGAATTGTAAAGGCCTGTCGAAATAGATCAATACGTTTCGGCATAAAATCAGCTGGAACTCATTAAAGGATCTATCGGAAACCAGATTATGCGTCGAAAAAATCATTTTTCGTTTCAGCTCTTCATCAAATTTAGCCAAGTTGTAGTTGGCAGAATAATAGGAGGAGAAATCTTTGATTCCGCCAGCAGCGATATAATTTTCGGAATAGCTTTTCATTTGGCCAAGAGGAAACATGCCATTGGAAGCTTTTTCCAATACTGTTGGATTAATATCCGTCGCATAAATCAACGATTTGTGTAGCAGGTTAAGCTCTTTCAACAGAATGGCAATAGAATAAGCCTCTTCGCCTGTAGAGCAGCCTGCCAACCAAATTCTAATGAAGGGATAGGTATTTAAGTTGGGTAATATCTGTTTGCGCAGCAATTGATAAAATGCAGGGTCGCGGAACATCTCCGTTACATTTACGGTTACGCCTTCCACGAAGTGCTTGAAATAGACATCGTCGTTCAGGGTTTTATATCTGAACTCTGCAAAACTTAAGTGCTTATCTAAGCTGTATAATCTGGATAAACGCCTTTTCAGGGATGCTCTAGAATAACCCGTAAAATCGTAGCCATGATGCTCCAACACATCATTGATGAGGATTTCTACTTCTTCGTCAGATATGATCCCGTGTTGAGACACTATAGGTATTGGTTTATGAGTTTAATTAATTCTTCAACGTTAACAGGCTTTGAGATATAGCCTACCGCTCCAGCTTCCAAGCATCTCTCTTTGTCGCCCAACATTGCTTGTGCTGTAACAGCAATGGCTGGCACGTCTTTCAATTGTTGGTCTTCTCGCATTTTTGCAAGTGCTTGGTAGCCATCCATGTCTGGCATCATCATGTCCAAAAGGACCACGCCAACGTCTCCGTCTTTTTTGATCATGTCCAAGCCTTCTTTGGCATTGTTGGCAGCTACACAAGCATACTTTTTAGCAGTTAAAACAGCTTTTAAAGCAAAAATGTTTCTGCTATCATCATCAATAATTAAAATTTTCTTTTCCGTGCTTTGCATATGTTGGCGCTTAATTAGATTTATCGTAAAGCCAAACTCTCAATAATGAAATCAACTGATCTATATCCACAGGTTTTGAGATATAGTCCGAAGCGCCGGCGGCAATACATTTCTCTCTATCGCCCATCATCGCTTTTGCGGTTACCGCTAAAATAGGTAGGTTTTTATAAGCAGGCATTGCCCTAATTTGTTTAGTGGTTTCGTAACCATCCAATTCTGGCATCATCATGTCCATTAATACCACATCAATTTTCGGGTTGGCTTTAATGGCGGCTAAAGCTTCCTTGCCGTCAATGGCAGGTAGCACCTTCATTTTGTGGGGTTCCAAAGCTTTGGTTAACGAGAAGATGTTCCTTACGTCATCGTCGGCAATAAGCACTACCTTGTCTTTCAGCACATCGGTTACATTTTGCAATGTTTCTCCCTTAATTTCTTTGCTCTTGTTGCCTTTTTCTTCCACTAGGTGTAAAAATAAAGCCGCTTCATCCAAAATTCGTTGGTAAGAGTGGGCGGTTTTTACTACTATCGAATCTGCATATTGTTTAATTCTGCTTTCTTCACCTTTGGAAAGATTTTTGCCCGTAAATATGATGATTGGCAAGTTCTCTAAGCCATCATTTTTCTTGATGGTTTCTAAGGTTTCGTAGGCATTTTTATCAGGAATGCCCATGTCCAAAATTACACAATCCACTTCTTTTTGGTGCAATGCCTCAATGCTGTCGCTGATGTTTGAGGCCACGATGGTTTGTAAGTTGGCCGAGCTTAGGAAATGACTTAATGCTTGGGCATGCTGTTTATTTTCTTCGACAATAAGGACCTTTTTAGGGTTTTTGCTTAGCGCATGTTCCAGTTTTTCAAAAATCTGTTTCATGTGCTCCAACGCAAAAGGTTTGTTGATGAAATCTACGGCACCTTTTTGTAAGCTTTGTCTTTTAGCAGATAACGAAGACATGATATGTACTGGAATAGGTTTAGTTGCTGGATTGGATTTTAATTCATCCATGACCTGCCAGCCGTCTTTCACCGGGAGTTGAATATCCAATAAAATGGCTAATGGCTTATACTTTTGCGCCATTTCTATCCCTACATCACCACGTACTGCTACCAAACCTTTGTAGTTACGTTTTCTGGTAAAATCTAATAATGTTTTGGCAAAAAAGGTATCGTCCTCAATGATCAGAATAGTCTTGTCTTCTGGTCCAAGGTTGTGCCTGTCGTCTGCTACTTCTTCAGGTATTTTGGAGACCACAAAACGTTCTTCTTCGCGTTGTTGTTCTACTTTCTCTTCCGCTGCTTTTTCTTCCTCCTGAAGGTCTGTAATTAAGGCGCCTGTTCTTTCATTAAAGTTGGCAGGAATGATGAGCGTAAAGGTGCTGCCTTCATTTTCCTTACTCTCTAATTTAATGGTGCCACCCAGGAGTTGGGCCAGTTGTTTGCTGATGGATAAGCCTAAACCAGTCCCGCCAAATTTGCGTCGGGTAGAGCCATCTGCTTGTTGAAAGGCTTCAAAAACAAGCCCTTGTTTGGCCTGTGGAATCCCTATTCCCGTATCGGTAACGGCAAAAGTGAGGGTTTCTTCTTTAGGCTGATAGCCAATAGACAAGCTTACCTTTCCTTTTGAGGTAAATTTGAAGGCGTTTGATAAAAGGTTTTTCAAGATTTGCGATAAACGCATCTTATCTGTAGTGAAGGAATTAGGAGCATCCCCAGAGACGCCAATGATCAGATCAAGATGCTTGTCTTTAGCAATAGGCATAAATAATGATCTAATGTCCGCTGTAATTTCATCAATTCTTACATCGCTGATTTCCAGCTCCATCTTGCCCGCTTCAATCTTCGAGAGATCCAAAATCTCATCAATTAAGCTTAACAAACCTTGGCCAGAACTTTGGATCACCGAAGCATATTCAGTATATTCCTTTTCTAGTTGCTCGCTTTCGGCCATTAGCTTGGAGAGCAGCAAAATAGAGTTTAAAGGTGTACGAAGCTCATGCGACATGTTGGCCAAAAACTCAGATTTGTAGCGGGTGCTTTGTTCCAGCTGCTCAGCTTTCTGCTTGATTTCCAGGTTTCTTTCTAAAATTAATTGATTGCGTTCCTCCAACAAGCTGCTTCTTTCTTCCAGCTCTTGGTTGCTCTGTAGCAGTTCTTCCTGTTGTACCCTTAATTCTTCCTCCGAAGCTTGTATTTTTTGGGTTTGAGCCTCTAACTCGGAATTTAAGGCCTCTAATTCTCCGTGTTGCGCCTGTAGTTCTTCTGCTTGCGATTGGGTTTCCTCTAAGAAATCCTGTAGTTTCTTCCTGTTTTGGGCGGCATTAATGGCGATACCGATGTTTGAAGAAATATGATGCATAAAATCCAGCTTTCGTTGTGGATAGGCATTGATGGTTGCCAATTCAATCACGCCCATGGCCAAACCATTTCTGATAATTGGAAAAGCAACCACTGTAGTCGGTTTTGTTTCCCCCGTAGCGTAGCTAATGGTTGCTTCTTTATCTGGAATTTTTTCTAAAAGGATTAGTTTTTCAGATTGGAATGCCTGTCCAACTAGGCCTTCGCCAATGGCAATTTTTTTCCGTTGTAATTTGGCATTTAGTGCAAATCCGTTAACCAAATGTAATTCTTGGTCTTCTTCTAAAATATAAAAGGCACCTACGAAACTTTTAGTGTGCGCAACTACGGCTTCTAAAATGTCTTTGGAAAGTAGATGCACTTCTTTATCGCCCACCATTTTATCATTCAATGTGGCAACGCCTGTTTGCATCCAGTCTTTATCTTCCAGTTGGGTAAATGAAGACTGTAGTGCTTCGGCCATGCTATTTAAAGATCCAGATAAACTACCTAGACCGTCTTTTGAGGTTTCATGAAGCCGAACTTTATAATTTCCTGTAGAAATTTGATGAGCAATGCTCTTGATGGTGTCAATACGTTTGGCCGTATCTTCATTAAGTTGTTGTAATTGTTGGAAAAGAGTGACACGTTCGTTAAACTCTGAACTCACTTTTTGATAGAAAAAAACAGTACTAAGGATAGATAATATGGCAGCGAATATAATCAGGAAGGGTGAGAATCCCGCCAAAGTATTCATCTCGTCGGTTTTGGCGGCTAACGAGCTTTTTTCTTCTGCCTTAATTTCTTTAATGATCCTACGGGCATTATCCATGTATACTTTCCCTTCTAGTAGGGCTGTTTCAAGTACGGAGCCTTTATTGCGTTTGGTTTGGATGGTGCTCACTAAAATCTCCATCCTTTTTTCGATAACGTTTCGAAGCTCTTTTAGTTTTTGCTGTTCGTAGGCATTATCCTTTGTGCTTACCATTACCCTCGAAAACAGGGAATCGGTCCTTCTTTCACTATTGTTATAAGGTTCCAAAAAAACTGGATTTCCGGTAAGTAAAAAGCCTCGTTGTCCAGTTTCCGCATCTTTTAATGCCGAAACGATGTTGTCTACATCGTTAATGATGCCGTTGCTTTCAACCACCATATCGGCACTTTTAATCAAATTCTTGATGCTGATATAAGATGCGGTGGAACTGATGATTAACAGGATTAGCGATATTCCTAAACCAATACGTAGGTTCGTTTTTAGGGATAATTTCATCTACAATAAATTAACGTTAAACGTCGGTCATTAACTGGTCAATAGGAATGGTGAAATAAAATTCGGAGCCTTCACCATATACAGAGTTTGCGTTGATATGTCCTCCATGACGTCTAATGATTTCAGAAGAAATATACAGGCCGATGCCAAGGCCCTGAAAGCGATGGGAGGTTTCTTCTACCCGATAAAACTTTTCGAAAACTCTTTTCACTTGTTCTGGTTGCATGCCAATGCCGAAATCTTTAACACCAATGTACAGCTCATTGTTTTGTAAGCGTACATTTAAAAGAACTTCGTTGGTTCCTGGTGAATATTTAATGGCGTTGGTTAAAAAGTTAACAACCACTTGCTCAATACGCATTTCGTCGCCAAAAACCTTGGCATTTATTTGGCCATTTTTGATGATTTTAAAATCAGGATTGGATTGGTGCATGACTTCGATGATGTTCTCCAGCAAGGTGTCCATATCGAAATATTGTTTGTTGAACTTAAGTTTGCCACTTTCTATTTTCGAAATGTCAAGCAAATCGGCAATCAGTCCGTTTAGTTTTTCAAGTTGTAATTGTGCTTTTGATAAGTGACTTTTAACCTGTTCAATGTCACCTTTGGCTAAGCCTCTCTCCAATAACTGGATATATCCTTTTACGCTGGTTAATGGGGTTTTAAGTTCGTGGCTAGCAATGCTGATGAATTCGTCTTTTTTAAGTTCGGCAGCCTTCCTAAATTCTATCTCTTCCAATAAGGCTTTTTGTACTTCACCCAGTTTCCGGCTCTGTTCGTAAATGCGATAAAAGGTTTTGATTTTCAGTAATAGAATGTTGATGTCGACAGGTTTGGTAATGTAGTCTAAACCTCCAGACGAGTAGCCTTTTGCGATGAATCGAAACTCGGTATTGGCTGCGGAAAGGAAAATAATAGCCGTTTCTTTTGCTTTGCTGTAACCAGAAATAACTTCAGCCACTTCAAAGCCATCCATTTCCGGCATCTGTACGTCCAAAATAATGAGGACATAAGAGTTTTTAAGCACTTTTTTTAGTGCTTCTTCACCTGAGTTGGCGGTATCTACTTCAAAACCATGTTTTTCGAGAACGTTTTTCAAAGAGATTAAGTTCTCAGGAGTATCGTCAACAAGTAAGATCATTCTCAAATGTAATAAAAAAGGAACGGATATGACTTCACGCCAACACTTACTGTTGTAAAAGTCTTGTTCGGATTAAAGATTGTTCGTCTTAAAAGTGTCTCCTTGGCGGATATCACCCGTTTCAAAGCCTTTTTTGAACCAATACATTCGTTGTGCAGAGGTGCCATGAGTAAACGAGTCAGGAACCACTTCGCCAGTTGCCTGTTTTTGGAGCTTGTCATCGCCAATGGCATTTGCCGCCGTTAGTGCTTCTTCAATATCTCCAGGGTCTAGCCTAAAATCTTTGAGATTTTGCGCATGATTAGCCCACAAACCAGCATAAAAATCAGCTTGTAGCTCCAACATTACCGATAGTTTGTTGTATTCGGTTTCACTTAAACGGCTTCGCATGCGCTGTACTTTTTCTGAGGTGCCTAGCAAGTTTTGGACATGGTGGCCCACTTCATGGGCGATGACGTAAGCCTGTGCAAAATCGCCTGCGGCGCCAAAACGGTTTTTAAGGTCATCGTAAAACGAAAGATCGATGTAAACTTTCTGGTCTGCAGGGCAATAAAAAGGACCTACTGCCGAGCTAGCACCCCCGCAAGCAGTTTGTATGCTGGTTTCGAATAACCTTAACGTTGGAAATTGATATTGCTGGCCCATGGCCTCAAACTGTTGGGTCCAAACCTGTTCGGTAGATTTGAGTACACCCGCTACAAATTTCTTCTGAGGGTCGTCATTCTCGGAACTGCCTCTTTTTACCTCGGTTTGCTCGGTGGTGAGTGGCAATTGATTGACTACACCCGTAAGATCTTTACCAAATAACAAGCCTAAAATTACGATGATGATTCCAACACCGCCACCAAGGGCAAATTTACCGCCGCCACCGCCTCGGCTGTCTTCTACATTGTCGCTGCCTTTACCAAACCATTGCATAACCAAAATATTTTAAACAAGATAAACAGTTCGAATGATAAAGCCAAGAAAATGTTTAGCACATCAGTTTGTAGCCTTGTCCTCGCACATTTACAATGCATATGCTAGGGTCATCCTTTAAGTATTTCCTTAATTTGGTGATGAAGACATCCAAACTTCTGCCAGAGAAATAATCATTGTTTTGCCAAAGCTGATTTAAGATGACATCTCTAGTTAAAATTTGCTCTTTGTTGAGAATCAATAGCTGCAATATTTCGGCTTCCCTGCTGGTTAGTTTTCGGACTTGTCCGTTTAAACTGAGGATTGCTTTGTGATAAAAGAACTCGTATTTTCCAATATCGATTGTTTTAAGGGAAGATGACAAGGTGTTTACCTCTAGTTGTCTGCCGGCGGAAAGGAGTACTTTGATTCTGATGGCGAGTTCTTCTAAACTAAATGGTTTTTTGATGTAATCATTTGCGCCGCTTTCAAATCCACTAATCACATCGCTAGGTTGGTTTTTTGCGGTCAGAAAAATGATGGGGGTTTGTATATTCGTTTGCCTTAATTGTTTGGCTAATTCAAAACCTGTGGCATCAGGCAACATCACATCGAGCAGCAAAAGATCAAAATCCTGATTGGCGTAAAGACTCATCGTTTCTCGACCTGTTTTGCAATGAGAAACCATATAGCCCTTCATTATTAAACTTTCCTTAACAATTTCTGCTAATGCAGGTTCGTCCTCAACAAATAAGATATGTTTTATTGCGGCCATGCAAGTGTTACTTTGGTCCCATTATTTATTTCACTATCTATTTGATACCAACCTTGGTGTTGTTCTATAATCTGTTTCACAAAAGTTAGGCCTAAGCCGTGTCCTTTGATGGAATGGTACCGATTTTTGATACGATAAAACTTGTCGAACACCAGCTTGAGTTCCGATTTTTCTATGCCTATTCCCTTGTCTATGATTTCAATGACCATAAATCCGTTTTTATCGTAGGCGTTTATCTGTAAGTTCACCTCATCAGCCGAATATTTTATCGCATTGTCCATAATGTTGTTCAAGGCATGATAAAATTGGCTTTTATCGGCATTGATGGTTGCCTGTTGAGGGATGTTTGTATTTATCAAAAAGGCTTTGTCTGTTTTTACTTGGTGTAGTTTAAGTAATTGGTTAATCACCTCCGAAATAATAATGGTTTCTTTATGAGGTACATAAGCTCCTTGATTTTGTAAAGATAAACTCATCACTTGATCTACCAAAAGGTTGAGGCGTTGCGCTTCGTTTTTGATATGGTTTAAATATCTGTTTCTCTTCTCCACATCTTTTATGGTGTTGGGGTCTTCTAAAGCTTCTGCAGCAACTGCTACGGTAGCTATTGGGGTTTTAAATTCATGCGTAATATTACTGATGAAATCTTCTTTAATTACGGCTATTTTTTGAGCGGTGAGTAGTGTTTTTGTTAAGAACCAAATGAGGTAGGAAACAATGAGCATGAGTAGTAGTGAAACGCCAATCAGCAACCACGTTTTTGAAATCACATAAGCGAAAGGAGAGGAAAAACTTGCTCTAACATAGTGACCTTTTTCAATAAGGTAGGTAGGAAAAGCTTTGGTGATAATAGACTCTTTAAAGTGAGAAGGTTTTGGCTGGTTATTTAAAGTACTATCCTTATCCTGCAAAATGAAAGTATAATGGCTCTTTATCCCTCTTGAATTTAGGTAATAATTGAATGTTTTTCTTAAGCTAGTAGTATCAAATTGATAGCGTTTCGTTTTTTCATCAATATACCTGCCCAGTTCTTGAATCCGATAATAGATGATATGGTTTTCTAGATCTTCCTTTCGGATGTTTCGAGCAAATGTTTTGGCAATTTTTCGCTTTAATAATAGATCTCCTTTAATTAAGGGGCCATTGAGTTGCTGGCTCGAAAAAGAAGAACTGAATTTATCGTTGTAATCTTTGGTTGACCTTATGGTATACACCTCAACCTTCTCCATGGGGTGCATTTTTGAACTAATGGCGAACTTGCTCGAATCCATTAGGTTATCTTCAATCGCTTGCTGGATGGTATCGCATCGTAGCATAAATTCCTTTTTTACGCCGTCTTCAAAAGCAAGATTGATGTCTCTTTCAAAATTAACCAGGGTGCTGGTGTAATAAGTTTTGATCCAATAAAACTGAATAAAAAGAAAGGCGATGATGGCCATCAGACATGCGGACAATAAGAGGCGGGTGTTTTTTGGCATTCTCAAAGTTACCTAAAAGTCTTTTTCAAAAGATGCTGTTAACATTCTATAACATTTTATAACGCTAACGATAACATAGTTTGATGGCGGAATTATGGAGTTTTGACAAAAAAGAAAACGATGAAAAAAACATTATTAGGCTTGGTCATGGCACTTACTTTTTTGGATATTGCAAAAGCTCAGAAAATAGCCGAAGGCGCCATGGAAATGACTGCTGATTATGGCCCCGCGAACAAAGAAACTCAGATGATTGCAGATTTTCAAGGAGTTGAATATTACAAAGTGAAAATAACGGGAAAGCAATTAAAAGCAGCCAAAGTTTTGTTGTACTGCAAGGAGATGTGGAATGGCAAGGTTAAAAAGGTAGATACTTTGATCAAAAAACAAGACTTAAAGAATTTATTCGATGTAAAAGGAGACACCTTATCTTTCGCTGTTTTGGGAAGGAGAGTAGATGGTAAGTTGCAAACGCTCTTCAGATTTCCTAGGCTTGGCGTAAACAAAAAATATCAATCGCTCAAAACCGACAATTATAGTTTACGGGTTTTAGGAAACCAATATAAAATCGAATGGAATAAACCGTTTCCAGCTTTTGCTTACATCCTGCCATATGAAAAAGACGGTTGGCTGATGTATTGTGCGGTTGATCAAAGTGGAGAAAAGGTAGAAGGTTGGGGCAAAAAATTTGGAATCAAACACTATCTCATTTACGAAATGGCTTTTATCCAAGAGTAACTCTTATTAAACAAAAAAGCCATACGAAATTAGAGAATTGTATGGCTTTTCGTTTTGTTCACTTATGCAAAGGCTGTGATGCCTTTTGCTATTCTAGCTGCGGTTTCTTCTTTGCCTAACAGTTTAACAATATCAAATACGCCAGGGCCAAATTTGCCGCCAACTAACATAATACGTAGTGGCAACATTACTTCTCCAGGTTTTAGTCCTTTTGTTTCGGCCAAAGCTTTAAAATTGGCTTCCAAGTCCAAAGCACTTAACTCAATATTTAATGTATTGGCAAATTCTTCAAAGAAAACTGCTTTGTCGTTATTCCATTTAGGTTTTACAGCGGCAGCATCGTATTCGTTTGGAGAAGTAAAGAAATAAGCGCTTTGTGCTACAAAATCAGGCAACAATGTACATCTATCTTTTACCAGTTCAATTACCGTAGCAAGTTTTTCATCAGCGGTTTCGATACCGTTTTGTTTTAACAGGTCGCTCACAGCCGGTTGTAAACTGCTCACTGGAGATTGCTTGATCCATTCGTGGTTAAACCACTTTGCTTTTTCAAAATCGAATTTTGCTCCAGCTTTGCTAATTCTTTCTACAGAAAAGGCCGCTTTCAGTTCTTCTAGCGTAAATATTTCTTTGTCGGTGCCATCATTCCAGCCCAATAAACCCAAAAGATTTACAAAAGCCTCTGGCATAAAACCAAGTTCTTTAAAGCCTTTGGTTAAGTCTCCGGTTTTTGGATCTGTCCAATTCATGGCGTAAACAGGAAAGCCCAGTCTGTCGCCATCTCTTTTGCTCAATTTTCCGTTACCGTCAGGTTTAAGGATCAATGGTAAATGCGCCCAAGCAGGCATTTCATTTTCCCAGCCCAAATATTTCCAAAGCAATAAATGTATCGGTGCAGATGGTAACCACTCTTCGCCCCTAAACACATGTGAAATTTCCATCGCTTTATCATCAGCAACTACGGCTAAGTGATAAGTAGGCATCCCATCAGCCTTTAAAAGCACTTTGTCGTCTACTAAATTGGTGTCGAAGCTCACTACACCTCTAATCATATCCGTAAAAGTAACCTGCTCATCAGTAGGCATTTTAATACGGATTACATGGGGCGCATTTTGTGCCAATAGCTCACTTACTTCGTTCTGTGTTAAGGTAAGCGAGTTGCGCATTTGCATACGTGTTTTTTGCCCGTAAAGGAAGTTAGGCTCTTCTGCTCTTTTTGCCGTAAGTTCTTCGGCAGTATCAAAAGCGTAGTAGGCATAACCACTGGCTACTAATTGTTCCGCATATTGTCGGTAAGTAGGTTTGCGTTCACTTTGGCGGTAAGGTCCGAAAGCTCCAGGTTTTTGTGGGCTTTCATCAGCAGAAATGCCACACCATTCCAAGCAATCTACAATGTACTGTTCCGCACCTTCCACAAAACGGGTTTGGTCGGTGTCTTCTATCCTTAAAATAAAGGTTCCATTGTTTTTCTTCGCGAAAAGATAATTGAATAGGGCGGTTCTTACGCCTCCTAAGTGTAAACCTCCTGTTGGGCTTGGTGCAAATCTTACTCTAACTTCTCTGTTCATGATGTGTTTAGTTGTTTGGCGTAAAGCGCAAGGCGAAAGGGGACTCTTCTCAATTAAACGGTAAAATCCTCCCTCTTTTTCTCCCTCCAAAGGGAGATATTGACCTGTGTATATCCCCCTCATTGAGGGGGTAAGGGGGAGGATAGTGCTTTCTGAGTTGTTATAGAATTGAAGCCCATCGCCATGCGCAAAACGCAAGACGCCACAAAGATATGTTTTTCATCTGTTTTTGTATTGTTTTCATAGGCGATGAAGCGCTTATGCTTTTGAAATGATGGATGGGGGCTTTTTGAAAAAGCATAATGGTTTTGTGGTTTTTTCCGTTCTGATATTGTAATTTGGCTCAAGAAATGAACCCATATCAGAAAAAGAAGCGTTGGAAGTTGTTTTTATTGGTCTTTGCAGGGGTGATTGGTTTTGCATCAGTAGCCTATACCAATTTTTTTGTGCAAAAGATGGAGCGGGAAGAAGGTACGCAGTTTTCGCTTTGGATCAAAGTGGCCGAGCAACGAATGAAAATGTACGACAACGAGCAGTTGACCGACGTTTTTGAAACCATCAAAAAGAATAATAAAATGGACGTGATCATCACTAGAACCGATGGCTCCATTTATTTGTGGGATGGGTTAGATACCACCAAAACGTTGTATCCCGACAACAAATCGAAACAATACGACTCTGTGTATTTTGCTAAGCAATTGCAGAAAATGAAGGAGCAGCATAAGCCTGCCAAAATGAAGGGTATTAATGAAGAGCAATTGATTGCCTACTATAAGGATTCAAATATTTTAACCCAGTTGAGGTATTTCCCTTATATCCAACTGGGAGTTATTGCACTTTTCTTAATTACCGCCTATGTGGGGTTTAGTGCCGCAAGAAAGGCCGAGCGGGATCAGGAGTTTGTGGGTATGGCCAAAGAAACCGCACATCAGTTGGGAACACCCATCTCATCGCTAATGGCTTGGGTAGAGCTGATCAAAACCAGGTTCGATGCGGAAGAAGATCCGCTGGTGGCCGAGATGGAGAATGATATTCAGCGATTAGAAATTATTGCAGATCGTTTTTCTAAAATCGGTTCGATGCCTATATTGGAAGATCACGTGGTTTATATCATCATTAATAATTTTGTTCAGTATTTTAAGGTTCGTGCTTCCGATAAGATCAATTTCATAATTACTGGCGATACTCAGGTGAGAGCCATGTTGTCGGCGCCGTTGTTTGATTGGGTGATAGAAAACCTACTCAAAAATGCGGTAAATGCGATAGATAATGATGGAACAATTACCATCAACATTATCGAAAACCTTGCAAAAGAAGAAGTTTTGATTGATGTAACCGATACTGGAAAAGGGATTCCCCGCTCTAAATTCGATACGGTATTTCAACCAGGCTACACCACGAGAAAAAGAGGGTGGGGCTTGGGTTTAACCTTAACCAAAAGGATTGTGGAGAACTATCACCGAGGACAAATCTTTGTGAAAGACTCCGAAATAGGTAAGGGTACAACCTTCAGAATTGTTTTAAAAAGTAGTATTACATATGAACCGACCACAAATAGAGGATTATCCACAATGGTATAAGGGATATATTGATCTTGTTGATGAAGATGTGCTGGAAATTTTAACCACACAAGCCGAAGCCTTTGCGCAATTTGTAACCAGCAATGCTGAGAAGGCAGATTATGCTTATGCACCAGGAAAATGGACCATTAAAGAAATGTTTGGCCACATTATAGATACCGAACGCATTATGGTTTTCCGTTTAACCTGTTTTGCAAGGGGAGAAAAAGCGGCCATTCCTGGGTTTGATGAAGATCAATATGTGATCAATGCACATTTCAAGGATCGGAGCTTAGAGAGCCTGTGTGAGGAGTTTGTAGCCTTAAGAAAATCGAATTTGTTTTTGCTTAAATCTCTTAACGAAGAAGAATTGAACAGATTTGGCAATGCCAATGGAAACGAAATTTCCGTGAGAGCATTAGTTTTCATCTTGGCTGGGCATGTGATGCACCACAAGAATGTGATTGTAGAGAGATATTTAACCCCCTAGTCCCCTTAGAGGGGGAATTATTGTATAACGATTTGAATATGTTAACCGAAAAGTAAAGTGCCCTTTGGGGGATTTAGGGGTTAACTTTTTATTTTTGACTTTTAACTTAAACACATGATTTGGTTTAAAGAATTTACGCCCGAAATGTTGAACAGCCGACCAAAAAATCATATCGGTGCGTTGTTGGGAATAGAATTTACAGAAGTAGGTGAAGATTATTTATGTGCTACGATGCCTGTTGATGAACGTACCCATCAGCCTGCGGGCATTTTGCATGGCGGCGCATCTGTGGTGTTGGCAGAAACCTTGGGAAGTATTGCTTCTTACATGTGCATTGACCCCAATAAATATATAGCTGTAGGTTTGGAAGTGAATGCCAATCATATTAGGCCTGTGAGTGCTGGTTTTGTGAAAGGGGTTTGTAAGCCTTTACACATCGGTGGAAAAACCCATCTATGGGAAATTAAACTCTATACCGATAAGGGAAAAATGAATTGCGTGAGCCGTTTAACGGTGGCTATTTTGCCAAAACCGCAATAATCATCTCATCAAACTATTTCCTCTTCCTTTTTGTTTTGCCATAAATAGCAATTATGGTAAGCACTACCGATGTCATTAATGATAGTCACTTAGTTTTTGTAAGTCCAGAAAAAGGGGGGATTTATCGAAAAGGAAAGCCAGGCAAATTCAATTACGAAGATGATAAAGGTCATAAAGTGACCGATAGCATCGCTTTAGAACGGATCCAAAAACTGGTGCTGCCTCCTGCATGGACAGAGGTTTGGATTTCGCCTAAAAAGAATGGCTATCTACAGGCGATTGGGATTGATGTAGCAGGTAGAAAACAGTATCGCTATCATCCTGATTGGGTCAATAGGCGCTCAGACCAAAAATATTTCAGACTATTGGAGTTTGGGAAAGCTTTGCCAAAAGCTCGTAAGCAGATGGAAAAAGATTTACGCCGGAAAAACTTGGATGAAAGAAAAGTACTGGCGATTTGCATTGCGGTTTTACAGGATACACTGATTAGAATAGGTACGGTGGCTTATGAGAAAAGCTATAACAGTTACGGCCTAAGTACATTAAAAGATAAGCACGTTAAACATAAAGATGATGGAACCTTTTTGACTTTTGTAGGTAAGAAAGGGGTTAAACAAGAAGTACGTTTGACGGATAAAAAGCTCATCAAGTTGGTGAAAAGATGTAAGGACATTCCTGGCCAAGATCTGTTCCAGTTTTATACGAAAGACAATCAGCGGAAGGCCGTAGATTCCGGAATGATCAATCAATACATTAAAGAGATTACAGAAGATGATTTTACGGCCAAAGACTTTAGAACTTGGGGCGGAACCTTGGAAGCCATGCGGCAATTAGCAATTTGCAGCCATCAAAGTCCGGAAGTTTCGGCGAAGAAATTAGTGGTAACTGCCTTAGATTGTGTGGCGGCAAAGCTTGGAAATACCAGGGCGGTTTGCAAAAGCGCTTATGTTTATCCTTTGTTGCTACAAGCCTTTGAGGACGGCGGTTTACATCGTTATTTAAAGCGCATTGATGTTGAAGAAAACGATGAAAAAAAGGCGCTGAAAAATGATGAAAAAGTACTCATTCAGTTTTTGAAAGCCGTAAAACGGAAGAAGAAATAGTGCTAAAATGAAAAACTTGCGAGGTTTCTGAAACTTCGCAAGTTTAGTACTGTTTTTTACCCAGTTGTCATCTCGAGCGAGGTACGAGGAGAGATCTAACAATATCCTTTAAAATCTGCCGCTAGATTCAAATTCGTTGATTTTTAATTCTCTTCGTCATACTTCCTCACCGAAATAATGGGATAGTGCTTAAGGTTGCTGGTCAAGCCATTTCTTCTCGATCAAGTAGGATACAATCAGACCCAGACCTCCGAAGATGAAAATGCTGCCGAAATAAACCGCTACAGCCTGTCCTTCTTCTCCATGGGTCATCTCTGGGCTAAACACTCCTCTAACGGTAAATAAGGCTACAATTAATCCTAAGCCTACACCAACCATTAGTAAGCCAAATTTTAAGCTTAAAAAGGGTTTGGGAGTTGATTTTCTAGCTCCAGGGTCAAATCCTCTTTCAATCATGGCCATCTTTTCTTTGTTTAGAAAATATCTGATGCCAAAAACCAGTGCAAAGGCACCGGCAAACAATACAATCGGTACTAATTCTCCTATCATGGTTTTATTATTTTTTATTAAACATTTCAATTGTTGTGAACCGTGTTCTGTGGTTTATGACAACAGCAAAAAAAAATAGGTTACACTCTCATCAAAAAAAATTAAATTGGCATACAAAGCAGCAACATTGAATACCATATCCAATCAAATAGATACGATTTTACCTTTACCCTCTGTAGAGAAAGAATTGCTTTTGTCGCAGCTGCAACGCATGGAAGTGGCAAAAGGAAAGCTCATTATCTCTGCAGGAAAAATAGGCCATCACGTTTATTTCATTGAAGAAGGGCTTGCCCGTGCCTTTTGCGAGAATGAAAAGGGGCAAACGACTATATGGTTTGGGCAAGCTGGTGATGTAATGCTTTCTTATTTGAGCTTTTTTAAGGATCAACCTGGTTATGAAAGTATAGAACTGCTAGAAAATGCTGTGCTTTATCGCATTTCGAGTAAGGACCTGCAGGAGCTATACCGCCAACATATTCACATTGCCAATTGGGGCAGGAAGTTTGCCGAGTACGAATTAATAAAAGCCGAGCAAAGATTCATGGATTTACAGTTTAAAACGGCTACAGAACGTTACCACGATTTGCTGGTTAATTCGCCAGCCATTTTAAAGCGGGTACAATTGGGCTACATCGCTTCATATTTAGGTATTACGCAAGTATCCCTAAGTAGGATCAGGTCTGCGCTGAAATAGTTTTTGCGCTTGTCATTCCGACGATAGGAGGAATCTCTAGGGATTCTTAGTTGCGTTCAAACAGCAGGAGTTCAGAGATTCTTCGCTGCGCTTGGAATGACAAATAGCGTATCACTTTTGATTTTTTTATCATTTGTTAAAAAAAGGTAACACCCTACTCCCGATTTTTGCATGAAATTAGAAAATCATGAATTGGATATATCTTATTGTTGCAGGTTTGTTTGAAGTGGCATTTGCATCTTGTTTGGGTAAAGTAAAAGAAACTAGTGGTTCTGAAGCTGCTTGGTGGTTTGTAGGCTTTTTGGTATCGTTAACCATTAGCATGCTGTTACTAATTAAGGCGACGCAAACTTTACCTATTGGTACTGCTTATGCTGTTTGGACGGGTATTGGTGCCGTTGGCACAGTGTTAATGGGGATTTTTGTTTTTAAAGACCCAGCTAGCTTTTGGAGGATATTCTTTATTGTTACCTTGGTAGGCTCAATTATCGGTTTAAAAGCCGTTTCGCATTAATTCATTTAAGTGTAGAATTGGTTATTTATTTAATCGAGGCTGGCCAGTATTATTAATCTTTAACGTGAGTTCGGGTTAAGATACCTAGTTCTTGAATAAACTCAAGCCCTAGCATTATTTTTCCGTTCAACTTAAAACGGCCTTGGCTGATGCGGATAGTAGGCTTTTTGCCTTAGCTAAGACTTTAATAGCATCAGGCGCAGCCGTGGATTTTTTGCATACTTTTTTCATCTACAGGAAAAAAGTTTGTCCGCGAAGCGATAGGGCCTAAATAGCAGCAAAAAGCTAATGTTTTGAACCTCAAAGTCTAATTATAGCGCTTAGAAAGCATTTCCTTAACCCGAACTCACGTTAATCTTTAAACAGCGACCGCAATGAGGTTAGGGAAGCTTTTTGTGAATTTAACCTGTTTTATTGCAAGAACCCAATACAATTAACCAATTAACCAAATAATCGGTTAACCATATTTTTTGTAAATTGCTGTAACCTGATCTAAAAACCCAGCGTCATAAGGTTAAGCATGCAGCAAGTAGAAGAAACAGACCTGGTACTTATTAATTCCATTTTGTCGGGAAATACTGGCAACTATGCGCTTTTAGTGAAACGCCATCAACGTTTTGTTTTTACGCTAGCACTACGATTTGCCAAGAATAGGGAGGATGCCGAAGAAATTGCTCAAGACTGCTTCATCAAGGCTTATAAGGCCTTGGGGACATTTAAACAGACTTCAAAATTCTCTACTTGGTTGTACACCATTACCTATACCACGGCAATGACTTATTTAAGGAAGAAAAAGTTAGATGCCAGTTCTATAGATGATGCTGAGCATGTATTGCAATTGCCTAACAACGACAGCAGCTTTGATGCGGATTCAGTAGAGAAAAAATCGACCTATAAGTATTTGAATGAAGCCATTTCGATGCTGTTGCCAGACGATGCCGCAATCATTACCTTGTTTTATAAAGGAGAACAAAGTTTGGAAGAAATAGGACAGGCCTTGGCAATGGACCCAAATACGGTAAAGGTGAAGCTGCACAGGGCAAGACACAGGTTAAAAGAAAAACTACAGCTTTTATTAAAAGAAGAAGTAAAGGAGTTGATATGACAAAGCAAGAAGAACAACTTTGGAACTATATTGATGGTTTTTGTTCAGAAAAAGAACAAGAAGAAATAGAAAAAAAATTGGCGGAAGACCAATCGTTGATGGATTTATACGAACAGTTGTTAAAGGTAAATCAGCAATTGAATACTCATTTAGAAATTGACGAACCATCCATGTCGTTTACCCGTAATGTGATGGAACAGGTAAAGCATGAAATAGCTCCCGCAGCTATCAAAAGCAAGGTAGACCATAGGGTTATTTATGCCATTGGCGGATTTTTTATGGTGTTATTGTTGGCAACGCTTATTTACGCTTTTGCTACGGCAACTCCAGATTTTACCATTAATGTGACAAGCTTACACTTAGACAAGGTAATTAGTCCAGCTGTTTTATGGGTAGTGCTATTTGCCAATGCCGTTTTGTTATTGATTTACTTAGATAGTTATTTGAGAAAAGGGGTGAAGAAGGCACAAAAAAAGGGAGAACAATAGTTCTCCCTTTTTTATTTAGATCTTTAATTTCTTATTTCTTAAAACCAATTGGTAAAACCGTTTGGGTATTATCCCAAGCCATTACCAAATTAGCGCCTTCGGCAGTTTCAGCAAACGTAATCGAAAAAGCTTCAATAGGCTTGTCGGTTTTTCCAACAGGGATATCCGTTCTTAAAACATCTTTCTTTTCATCATAACTAAAAGCGCCCCATTTATCAGTTTGCTTGTTAATGATGATGGTCCATTTGTCTTTCGTAGGAATGGCAAAAACACTATATCTGCCGGCCTTCACCTTTTTTCCGCCAATGGTTACCGATTTGAAAAACTCTATCTCCGTGTTTTCATTCGCACCTAAGCGCCAAACTTTGTCAAACTGTTCTAAAACGCCAAAAATCTCTCTTCCCTTTTTTTGAGGGCGAGAATATAATACGCGTACTACTGGTTCAATCGGCTCTTTAGACTTGGTTACATTTAAAGGGAAATAAACCACATCCAGCGGACTGGCATCAACTTTTGGGAAGTTAATGGCGCTATTGTCTGAAGCGTTTTGTGCCTGTGCGGCAAAAGCTCCAATCAAAAGCAGCATCAATAAGCATACTTTTTTCATCAAAATATAAATTGGTTGTGGATATTGATTTTTTTTGGTGTGGGTACAATTAGTACTCTCTACCTTTAACAATCTTGTTCAAGAAAACACCACCGAAAATTAATCCGATGATAGCTGCTAGGAAAAGATAACCAATGTGTGTAGTAACGGCAGAAAAAGCAAGTACAAATGCCACCATACCAATTACATACCAAACCCAATCAAAATTGTTTTTATTTTCTGAATTGCTCATGTTTAAAACTTTTGCCGCAAAGTTAGTTATTTCAATGAAAAACAACACATTTGTTTTTAGAAAATGCCGAGTTTGATGAAGTATTAATGCAATAATTAGCTAATTGTCCAATTCGCCAATTATCACATCAATTCCCTAACAGCTCATTTACAGTAACCGCTTTATAGCCATTTTGTTTAAGATACTGTAATAGTTGAGGAAGCTTATCATAGAATTTGTCTTTCCTTCTGGGATCGGTACCTACGTGCAGCAAAAGGATAAAGCCATTTAAGCTTTGTTGTTTTTCGTAATCGATGATGGACTGATAAATTTCATCGCTGGTTCTGTAAGCTTTCCCTAGTTCTGGATACGTATAATCGGCTGCGGATCGAGTGCCTGGGGTAAAATTAATGAGTTTTAAACCTGTATCATCCGTCCAATTGACAATCGTTTGATTATACCACTCATAAGGCGGCAAGAAATACTTCGCTGATTTTTTGGCAATGCCAAACTTCTCCATTGCTTTATAGTTCGCTGCCAAATCGTCCTTAAATTGCTTTTCGGTCACTAATAATGAATCTCTCTTCTTCCAATCGGCATACAACAAGTGCTGGTCAGAGTGGGCGCCCAAATAATGGCCTTTTGCTTTCGCTGTTTTAATGAAAGGGGCAAAGGCTGTGTTGCGGTAAAAGTTCCCTGTTAAAAAGAAAGAAGCCTTGATTTTTTCTTTATCCAATGCCGAGATAATTTTTTGTCCGCCGTCTGCAAATTCATCGCCAGTAAAAACAATGGCCAGTTGTTTTTCTTTGACATCGCCTCTGTTAATGGCGCCATATTCTTTGCTGTAGTTGGCAAATTCCTTATTTGTCCGGCTGTCATAAGCAGCCAGCAAATAAACAAGTGAAGCAGTGCCGTCCATGGTTGGCTCATTGGTGCTATAATCACCATAATCATCGTGATAAACCGCTAAATCGCTTTGGAAAGCGGCATAATCATCGGGTTTGGTCAATTGTATCCCTATTAAGCCTTTGTAAATACTGGTGTAAACAGGTCCGTCAACCAAACCACCATCAATAGGATATTTGCCCAAATGCGTAAAGGCCGAATGCGGATCAACAGGAGTATCGCCCCAGCTTGGAAGCCCATAAACCATACTGGTGCCCCATGGGTTGCAGCCAAAAAGCCAGTCGAAATTGGCCTGCTCTAATTCAGAAAAAGTTCCGTCGCCACTAAGCTGTTTGTACCACATGCATTGCATGGCAAAAGCAACGGTAAGGTTGTTGCTGCACCAAATAAAAGGCACGCCACGATAAAAAGCATTGGTTTTTGCTCGGTTCCAAACGTGTTGAATTCCCTGCTTGTAATAGTCTACCAGTTCCCGTTTGCGGTTTCCTTCAGACTGTTTGGCCAGTTCGTAATGGCCTAAATTGATAAAAGGATACCATTGGTAATGCTTGGCGGTATCGTTAACCAACCAAGGAGTAATAGGCTCTTGAAGGGCGTAATAGAAAGCCGAATCGAGTGCTTTTTCTCCATAACCGTTTAAGCCACCCACTTTTGCAAGGGCCAGTTCCATATCATCCACCCAGTTGTCTTCTGCATAAATGTAGGGTGATTTTACCGAAGCGGTTTGTGTTACGCCTTTTTTCTTGATGGCGTACTGATACGCTGTTTTAGACTTTTCGGTAAGTTTTTCAGTGAAGCTTTTGTCTTTTGGATAAAGTTCACTTCCCAAGGCAAAAACGCTTGCAAATTTAGCTGCGGTTGAGCTGGTGCCTTTGGTATCGTTCATAAACTTGCCTCTTTGCTGCGGATTTCCATCGATAAAATACAAGGGACGTTCAAATCCTTTTCCGTATTGGCTGTCTTCCTTCGGGATTCGCATGGCGATATGATCCCGGTCATCCGCCACTTGGTTGAACATTATTTTTGCCGACGGATGCATTTTCATCAAAAAATCCAAGCCCCATCTGGCTTCGTCCAATACATCGGCTATGCCATTTTTGCCGTCAAGGCCCGTCGCTAATTTATGGTCAGAAAAAGCCTTTGGGAAATCTCGGTAGGCCATCAACAAGTGATAGGCAGCGTTGGCGGTAGTGGTTGAATACTGTAGATAGTCGCTGGCATCGTGCCAACCGCCCACGGCATCAAAATGAGTGCTGTCTTTAATACCTCCTTCTTTCCCATAAACTACAAATCCATCGTGGGTATGGCAGCTATCTTTTAAAAAAGGATTATAGCCACAACGTTGCTGACGCATGTATCGTAAGGCAAAATCGGCAGTGTTTTGATACACTTCTTCGCCAATAATCACTTCTGGAGAAGTCACATCATCTACTTTGATATAGTAACGCCCAGGTTTTTTAAAATCAGAGAAATTTAATCGGGCAGCGCTTGCAAAAGGACCATAGGCACCAAAGGTTTTGATGTTGCTGGAGGTGTATACGGTTTTGCCACTGTTTTTTTCGATCAGCTCGAAACTTTTTGGAGTGGTGGTACCTTTGCTTGCCCAAACGGCCACTTTAATTGATTTTGGCTGATATCCCAGTAGGTTAATCCTTACCCAACTTTGTTGTTCTTTAGGTTTGAAGGCTAAGAAGGCGAAAATACACAGGGCAATGGCTAGCGAAAAGCGCAAAAAAGTTCTCATGATGAAATGGGCTAAATATTGGTCAACTAAAAATAGGATTAAATTTTAGAAAAAACCTAGGAGGGTAGCTAAAAGCAACTAGAGAATGGGCTTAAACAAGAAACGCCCCCGATTTTTGATCAGGGGCGTCTATCCCAAAAAATTAACAATTTTTTACAAAAACTTTAAAATAAGGTTTTGTAATTTTTTTAAAAGATTTGTGTTTAACCTTTCATAGGTACAAGGTAGTACTTTTTTTGAATATAAAAAAATCTGCATTGGCGTATAATTTTAGGTTTTCATTAAAAGTCTATCAAAATACTCGTTAAAATCGATTTTTATTTCTGTAACAAACTAAATATACTTATTTTTCGGGATGCAATTAAATCAACCCAGTCAACGCGAATATTATTTCAACAACGAGGTTGTATCTCGTTTCGAGCTGTACAACAGTTTGTTTCTAACGCTTCCGTTTTACAAAATTAAAGATACCGGAACCTTATTGCCGCTTTTTTTTAAGAGCTGCGAAGATGGTATTAAGAACCACGAAAAGCCGAATGAATTAATTGAAAAGTTCTTCGAGAAGTACGTTCAGGATAAGGGCGAGGAAAGCATTATTGATTTGTTGTTCCGTTTTATCCAGTACATTGAAAGACAAGTAGTACTTTTTGACGCCGTAGAAGATGCGTCTTTTACTAAGCTGAATACTAGTGACGAGCAAAGTTCTTTAAGGGCCTTGTTTTTAAAGGCCAATGATGATGCCAAGCTACATGATAAGATAGACCGTTTGATAGAGGAATTTTCTCTGAGATTGGTACTTACCGCTCACCCTACACAGTTTTATCCTGGGCCAGTATTGGGAATCATCAATGACTTAACAGCGGCCATCAAATCTAACGATATTACTACCATTAACCAGTTGTTGCAGCAATTAGGTAAAACGCCTTTCTTTAATAAAAAATCGCCAACACCGGTAGACGAAGCGATGAGCTTAGCGTGGTATTTGGAAAACGTGTTTTATTTCGCAGCAGCCAATATCCAAACAGGATTAAATCAGTTGTTGAGCGAATACCATATTGACCCTAAAAAGGTGGTCGAATTAGGATTTTGGCCAGGTGGCGATAGAGATGGTAACCCGAATGTAAAGGCACAAACTACCCTAGAGGTATCTAAATTGCTAAGACAGATCTTGTTCAGGTGTTACTACCGTGATTTTAGGAACATTAAAAGACGGATTACCTTTAGAGGGGTAGAGGGAGATATCAATAAGCTTCAGGAAGTTTTCTATGAAAATGCCTTTAATTCTTCATTAGAGGAAAAGGATATTTCCGAAGAAATCATCAAGCATCTCAATAATATTGTAGAGATTTTAAATAAATACCACGATGGCTTGTTTGCCAATATTGTGCAGGACTTGTTAAGAAAAGTGGAGCTTTATCGCTGCTATTTCGCTTCATTAGACATTAGACAAGATAGCAGGGTATTGCGCAAAGTACATGAGTACTGCAGAACGCAAAAGCCTATTAATTCTTTATACAGCGAAAATTATGACGAGCTATCAGAAGAGGAAAAGCTAAAAGCCATTTCCTTGAGAAGTGCCAAAATCATTTACGCTGGCGAACAGGATAATTTGATCAAAGATGCCTTGCAAACCATTGCGGAGATTAAAGATATCCAACAAAAGAATGGCGAGCAGGCTTGTCACCGCTTTATTATTAGTAATTGTCAACAAGCAAGTGATATTTTGCAATTGATGGAGCTGTTTCTATGGAACGGTTGGGAAGCCGAAAGCCTGAGCATTGATTTTGTACCCTTGTTTGAGACGGTTAACGACCTTTCAGGAGCGGACGAAATTATGCAGAAACTATACACCCATCCTTTCTATAAAAAGCATTTGACTTTACGTGGTGGTAAACAACACATCATGTTGGGCTTTTCTGATAGCACCAAAGATGGGGGTTATTTAATGGCTAACTGGTCTATTTTTACCGCCAAGGTAGCTTTAACCAAAGTGGCAGAAGAACACAATATCCAATTGGCCTTTTTTGATGGTAGGGGCGGACCTCCTGCTCGTGGTGGAGGTAAAACGCATCGTTTTTACGCTTCAATGGGTAAAGAAATTGCTAATAAAAACATTCAGCTTACCGTACAAGGGCAAACCATTAGTTCTCAGTACGGCTCTGTAGATAGTGCTACCTTTAATATTGAGCAATTAATTAATGCTGGTATTTCTTCGGGCGTAAAGAGCAAACACAATGTGCTTTTAGATAAAGAAAACTTCGACATCTTGAACAAAATGGCAAAAGATAGTTACGATGCTTACATCGACTTACGTAATGATCCTTTGTTCTTAGAATATTTAGAAAAATTATCGCCATTAAGCTTGTTGTCTAAAATTACAATTAGCAGTAGACCAGTGAAAAGAAATGCTGGAACTAAACTAAAACTAGAGGATTTACGTGCGATTGGTTTTGTGACTTCATGGAGTCAGTTGAAACAAAATGTACCCGGGTTTTATGGCGTGGGTACGGCTTTAAAAGTACAAGAAGATTTGGGACATTGGGAGCAGGTACAAAAAACCTATCAACAATCAGGCTACTTTAAAACCATTGTCGATAATTGTATCATGTCTATGAGCAAGTCTGATTTTGAGATTACCGCTTATTTGGCCAATGATCCTAAGTTTGGTTCGTTCTGGAAACAGCTACACGAGGAATTTGAGCTTTCTAAAGCGATGTTGCTAAAACTTACTGGCCACAGTTCATTAATGGAAAACTATCCTGTAGAGAAAAAATCTATTGCAGTGCGTGAAAAGATCATCCTTCCATTGGTATTGATCCAACACTTTGCCTTAGATAAGCTACAAGGAGATTTAAGCGAGGAGAAACAACAGGCCTACGAAAAACTGGCTATTAGAACCGTTTACGGAATTGTAAATGCGGGTAGAAATTTAGCTTAATTTCCAACACATTCAATAGATTTGTACGCAGATTCTCGCGGATGTAAATTCTGCGAAAATCTGCGTTATTTTTTGTCTGCGAAATCTGCAGAAAATTATAGTAATCAATATTAATTTGTACTCACGATTGAAGGATTTTACTATTCTATCATTCACTCATTTTATCATTCAATATTATGGCAACGCCAACACTTAATTGGACATACAAACACTTTAACGACCTCTCCAAAGAGGAGCTTTATACCATATTACAACTGCGCAATGAAGTATTTATCATTGAACAACATTGCAATTATCAGGACCTTGACGGGAAAGATTTAAAATGCCATCATTTAATGGCTTGGGACGGCGATAACCTTGTTGCCTATACGCGAATAGTTCCAGCGGGAGTTTCTTTCGTAGAAGCCAGCATTGGGCGTGTTTTAACCAATTCAAGATACAGGGGGATAGGCGCAGGGATTACCCTGATGGAGAAAAGTATTGAGAAGGTTTATGAAACGCATGGCAAGCGTCCTATCAGAATTGGTGCACAACTATATCTGAAGAAGTTTTATGAAAGTTTTGGCTTCGTTAAAGACAGTGATGAGTATTTAGAAGATGATATTCCGCATATCGAAATGGTGTTGTAGTTTTTTAAACCAGAAGAAATGAGGCCTAGTTAAAAAAATGACTAGGCTTTGTTTTTGCAATTAGGTCTCGACGCTTCGTCATTGCGAGCTTTGCGAAGCAATCTTACAACTTTAGCTGTTCATTCGCTTTAGGATTGGTTTACTTCGTAGCTGCTTCGCGGTCGTGCCTCACAATGACGGGAGGGATAATATTCTCGTCTAGCGGTGCTTGCTTATCCCGATTGGGGAAACTAATCCTGAAGCGAATGTTTAACCATCGTCTTGCCTTTCTAAAGGCCATTAATGAAGGTGTATAGATAAATAATGATGGCAATCCCTAATATAATTGCTCTAAATATCTTTTGCTGCCTTGCTTTACGCAAATACCCATCTTTCTTTAATTCCCAAGAGATTAAAATTTCTAATAACGTGGGGAAGGGCTCGAAAATGAAGTCGCCTATCGAATAAGATTCCTTTTCCCTTTTTATTCTTTCCATGTTTTCCCGACGTTCATGTAAGAATTTCTCCCTTTCAACTTGACTTTGATAATCAACCCCTCTTGCTAAAAGCTCAGTTTGGGCTTGAGCAACCGCTTCCTCATCCCAATTTTCTGGAATAGCCACAATTTTAACCAATTCCTTAGATGTTCGAGTAGCGATTGGAGGGTTAAAGATTTTCATTGAGGGTAAATATACATGGAAAAGATGTTTTTTAACCATTAAGAAATGACCTAGTTAATTTATTAACTAGGTTTTGTATTTGTAATTAGGTTGCGGCGCTTCGTCATTGCGACCGTAGTGTAGAAATGACGAAAGGGGCACAAAAAAGCCCCGATTTATATCGAGGCTTTGTATACGTTATCAATTGGTAGTTGCTAATCTAAAAAATGTAAATTATTTAGGATTTTAAATTGTGGTTTTTTAACTTGCAGTAAGTCAACAATCTAACTATGAAATTTATCTGCCTATCTTTTGTTCTCTTCTTTTTTATTTCATTAAAGTGTTATGCTCAAACACCTATAGTAGATGCAATAAAAAAATCGTTGGAAATTGATAAAAAAAGTTATCCTACTGACTTTGCCTATACTTTCTCTGTTGGAGTTGCAACAAATAAAGAGGGAGGAATAGATACCATCATTCATTCTAAAAACGAGGCATTTTCTTCTTCTCTTTTAAATTTTGAAACCTTTTCAAGTAATCTAAAAAAACATCAACATAAGTTTGCGGGCTATAAAAATGAATTTATATTCATTTTGATTCGCCTTCAACGTGGCGGAGATAATAAAAATATAACAAACACCGTTGAGGAGACTAAAAATTGGATGCAGTTAATTTGGGACATTGAAGAAATGAATGCAGATAGGAAGCTTGTTTTCTTAGATCCAATACTAATTTATTTGTAAGCCCACCCTTTTATATCATTTAAACTAATTCTATAACAATATGAGAACATCAATTTACATGATGGTTGGATTGAGTGTAATCAACTAGTAACGGATAGCTATTTGGCAATGCATGCAGTTGCTGATGCTGCTTATGATAGGTGTATGAATTAGTGTATTTATGGCAGAATTCCTTTATTAATATCCCATTAGTTTTAAACTAATGGGATATTATATCTAGACTTAAGCTTCAGTCTTAATCTTCAATTCTTTCAACTGTTTGTCATCAATGGTACTTGGGCTATCAATCATTACATCTCTACCCGAGTTGTTCTTAGGGAAAGCAATCACGTCCCTAATGCTATCCAAACCAGCAAAAAGCGAGCATAAACGGTCGAAACCGAAAGCTAAACCACCATGTGGAGGTGCGCCATACTCAAAAGCATCTAATAAGAAACCAAATTGTTTCTGTGCTTCTTCATCACTAAAACCTAAATGTTTGAACATTAAAGCTTGTGTTTCCTTATCGTGGATACGGATAGAACCGCCACCAATTTCGGTGCCGTTCAACACCATGTCATAAGCATTTGCTCTTACCTCACCCGGTTTAGTGTCTAACAAAGCAATATCCTCTGGTTTTGGCGAAGTAAACGGATGGTGCATCGCATGGTAACGTTCAGATTCTTCATCCCATTCTAACAACGGGAAATCTAACACCCAAAGTGCCGAGAACTTATTTTTATCGAGTAAGCCCAAACGAGAACCCATTTCTAAACGCAATTCGTTCATTTGTTTCTGAACCTTTTCTTTTACTGCGCCAGCTAAAACCAACACTAAATCGCCTGGCTCAGTTTGTAACGCTGCCGACCATTTTTTTAGTTCTTCTTCGTTGTAGAACTTATCTACCGATGATTTTAAAGAACCATCTTCGTTATGGCGCAGGTAAATTAAACCAGTAGCACCAATTTGCGGACGTTTCACGAAATCAGTTAACTCATCTAACTGCTTACGGGTGTAATGTGCACAACCTTTAGCATTAATGCCCACCACCAATTCTGCATTATCAAAAACAGCAAAATCTTTACCTTTTACAATATCGTTTAACTCCACAAACAACATCTCGAAACGCGTATCTGGCTTATCAGAACCATATAAACGCATTGCATCGCTGTATTGCATACGAGGTACTTCAGGCAAATCAATTCCTTTAATTTCTTTGAACAAAGTTCTGATCAATCCCTCAAAAACATTCAAAATATCCTCTTGCTCTACAAACGACATCTCACAGTCAATTTGTGTAAACTCAGGTTGTCTATCTGCACGTAAATCCTCGTCTCTAAAGCATTTTACAATTTGGAAATACCTATCGAAACCAGAAACCATCAACAACTGCTTAAAAGTTTGTGGCGATTGTGGCAAAGCATAAAACTCGCCAGCATTCATACGGCTAGGCACCACAAAGTCGCGGGCACCCTCTGGTGTAGATTTGATGAGAACAGGCGTCTCCACCTCGATAAAATCCAATCCATCTAAATACCTACGTACCGATTGTGCCATTTTATGACGCAATACCATGTTGTTACGCACCGGGTTACGGCGTAAATCCAAGTAACGATATTTCATGCGCAAATCATCACCGCCGTCGGTTTCATCAGCAATTAAGAAAGGAGGTAACTTAGCGGCATTCAAAATCTCTAAAGAAGCCACTTTAATTTCGATATCCCCAGTTGGGATTTCCTTATTTTTATTGGTACGCTCAACCACTGCGCCGCTTACTGTAATCACATATTCGCGACCAAGTTCACGGGCTTGCTGGCACAAATCGGCATTATCGTTCATGTTAAATACCAATTGGGTAATGCCATAACGATCGCGGATGTCGATAAACGTCATTCCGCCCAAATCCCTAGAGTTCTGCATCCAGCCGCACAAGGTTACATTTTCGCCCAAATTTTTAAGGCTCAAAGCACCGCAAGTAGTTGTTCTTAACATATTTATTCAATGTTTAAGCGGCAAAAGTACGAATTGATTTACGATTTTAGATTTACGAATTTAGATTTAACCTGCAATTACCCTAAAACTTACTCACTCTGCCGCTTTTTCCACTAAGTCTACGTACCAATATCCCTTCGTTTCTTCCCCTTCGGGCGATGGGTAGGTCTTGAATACTTTCTCGCCCAAACTAAAATTAATGGGCTTTTTAAAAATAGGACCATCAAATACGAAAGTATGAAACTCCCCATTTTCGCCGCACGGATCTATCCCTGCCGGAAGATCGTCCATGAAATTTTCATCTATCACTCGCCCGCAAAAATCTTCCAGACCCTGCTGGGCACAAACCACTATAGTTCGGTAACCCAAGGAAAGAAACTCTTTCAACACCTCCCTCGTATCCCTTTCCCAAAGCGGAAATTCAGCTTTTAACCCTATTTCGGCAAGTTTACTTTCTCTATAAGCTTTTAAGTCGGCCAAAAACAGATCGCCGAATATGGAATGGGTAATTCCTTCTGCTTTGAGTTGCGTTAAATGTTTGTTCATCTCTTGCTCGTAGGTACTCATATCGGGCAATTCTGGCAACCTAACCTGATGTAAAGGGATGCCCAAGCTTTCGGCCTGTTGCACCAACAAACTTTCGCGTACGCCATGCATACTCACCCTGTTAAAAGCGTGGTTTACGGTAGAGAGCAGGCACTTTACTTCGAAATTTCCATTTTGCAAAACATGGTGCAGCGCCAAACAACTGTCTTTACCGCCGCTCCAATTAAATACACTCTTTATCGTGTCCATTGCTCAAAATTCGGTATTTAGTTTTAGCATATTAGTATTTAGAATTGGATATTTTGAAGAGCAATGCCTGTTTTTCAATGAACGTAAGTCCTGCCGGCTCTATACTATTTGTGTGTAAATATCTTATTTCCTCCCCCTTAAATCCCCCTCCTAAGGGGGACACATTGCGCTTAGGCATTTTGTATATCCCCCTCTTTGAGGGGGTAGGGGGAGGAAAATAACATTTTCAAATATTTGAGTCCACACGAAGGGATTTTGAACTGTATGTTCTACTATGCAACTCGCTATCTGCACCAGGCCACCATACTCGCGTATGAAGGGGATCTTAAAGCATTATTATTCCCTTCCAATTTTTCGGAAGGTTTAGAGAGGGGTTTTTCACACCCAGCAAGCCCAAACAACTAAAAAAACCAACACCCAACCCAATCTATTTGCAAATTTCTAAGAGATATACTAGTTTCGATGAAGAAACCAATCAGATTGCGAAGAAGTACTTCGCAAACAAACTTACGCAGTACCTGTCTTTTAGTTAACCTTATGCAATTGACCACCATTATTTTAATGATTGTTGGAACCGTTTTTGTCGGTTTTATATTCCTCGCTACTATGGGATTTCGCAAAAAAAGATCATTCCTAAAAGGTGAATTGGCGTCACTTCCATTTCAGGGCATTATATTGAACAAGCAAACTAAAACTTACCACGGGTTAATAGGGATTGATGAGCGCAGTAAGAAGTTGGTGTTGATACAGACTGGTTTAACGATTCTTAAAACCTATGTTATTAATTTTAACGACATATTAAGTTGTGAATTAAATACTGGGATTGGCCGGGTATCAAACGGATCAGGATTTGGTTTAATAAAAGCAGAATTAAAGATCTTGGTTAAGGATACTTCCTTTCCGAGCCACAGATTTGTGTTTTATGAAAAAAACGCAGATAATTATCGATTGGCTAAAAGTTTATCTGCTCAAGCTGAACATTGGAGAGATACTATCTCGGTAATTATAAGTATGAAAGATGAAAAAGCTAATCAATCATTAAACCAGCTGTGATGTTGTTTTAAAATTTTAAGCGCCAGTAGCAACCCTAAACAGCCAAAAAACCAACCACTCCACCATGGGCATATTCGACATTTTTAAAAAGCAGGATAACGGAAACGACGGTCCCAAAACTGCCGAACAGCGAAAAAAACAGACAGAAAAGCTGTTGAAATCCTTGAATATTCCGTTTGTATCGCATTTGCCTTTAATAGAAGAAGAAAGTGAGGTAAAGGTTAGAACAGCTCAGGAAGTTGCCGAACGCATTTTAATTCTGGTTTATTTAGCCTTTCTTTCAGAAGTTCCCGATGAAAAAGAAGCCGTTATTAGCTTTTTAAAAACCCACCTGCTTTGGGATAAAGTTTCGCCAGAGGAAAAAGAACTATATCAAAAGGATCAACTGACAGAACAGGAAGCGATCAATATATTATGGCGCTCCGAAGCCATTTGGCTTTTGCTCTGGTCAATCCATAAGGTAGATAAACTAAAACTGCCAACCACACATGCAGAAGTAAGTGAAATTATGGCAAGAGTTCCCGAGTTTTTTGCTGACCCGAAAAACTTTATCGAAACTGCTGCGGTTCGTTCAACTCCAGAAATCCTTGATGCTTCAGACCTCATCTATCGACTTCACTGGGCTACAAGAGATGCGGGTTTAAATAACCGCCCAATGCCCGCAAAACTAGATGCCAGTGTGGTTATGGAAAGGCACTATGCCGTAAATTGGCTTACCTATTATGCCGAAGATTGGGATGATATTACTACGGATACGTAGAAGATGCGATAAAAAAGTCTTTAATCTTTGCTCTTTATTCCTTGTTCGTAAAAGCTTGCAAATTTCAAAGCCTTCATTTATCTTGCTTTATCTAAATATCTCAGGCTCGATACTCACTGTTAAATTTTACATTAAAGCTTCCCAAAGCCGACCATATTTAGATGGATATGCGCTACAAAGTGGCGCATATATGTTAGTTATGCGACGTTACCTAATCCCATTAACATGAAACATACCTTTACAGTTCTCATCATATCTTTTACAATATTTTTAGGTTGTAATTCTCCGACAAAGCAAGAAACCAAAATTGGAGCATATGATAACCTCAAAAACCAGCCCAAAGAAACAGTTTATACACAAACCTTCCATCGGTTTGACAAAGAGACTGCGGAAGAATTTGCAATAAGATTAAAACCAGACAGTTCGGAAATTGCACATGAAATTATCGAAACAGAAGCTCTGGATATTTCTAAAAAAACAATCATTGCATTTTACTCCCAAGATTTTATAAGCATCAAGGAAAAGCAAGAACAAAATAGAATTATTGGTTTGGCTTTTGTTCCGACAGGTGAAAATAAATATGATAGGATTTTGATTGACACCTTGTACGATTATAGTTCTCCCTTTACAATTGAAGCAGTTTTCTTCGTAAACGCTAATTCAGACAAAGACAGGGAATTAGCAATATTATATACCTACAATTTAAATCCTTTTCACGGTTGCGACGGAAAGGCATTCTTGACAAATTTTTATATAAAACCAGATTTTAGAAATAATAAGAACAGATTTTCCCTTCTCAAGAATTTAAGTGAAAAATTTACAGGCTACGAAGCGTTTTGCAAAGATGGCTCTACAAAAGAAGCTAAATTTAAAACTGTATTAGCCGTTAAAAAGGAATTAAAACTTCTTGGATATAAATAATAGTCACTATAATTAAGACAATCAAATATAAAAACGGCGCATAACAACGAGTTCAGGTTAAGCCTTGGGCGAAGCAAGAACGGAAGAATTTGATGCTTTTTATTAGATTAGTGCTTTGGGTTTTAATGTAATTAAACTGAACTCAAATAAGCCTGCTAAACTTTAGTGGCAATTATGAGAGGCAGCAATCCGTGATATACAATGAATTTATGTGGGCACAAACTAATGAAGACAATATAAAAAGAGATGTCGAGTATTGTAATGACATTTTATTCAACAAGCCTAATTGTTTAAAATTTTGGGAATACATAAAAATTATTCCTGAAAAATGGCAAGAGAATACAATGGGAAACGAAGGCGGTGGATTCTGGGTTGTCGCAATTTTAGGTAAATCGGTGATATATTATAATGACATCGAAGAGGGGTATAATTTGTCGACTTTCACGAATTACGGAGAAATTGACAAATACAATTGCGCCCAAATGGAATTACATGAGATAATTGAAAGTTTATTTTATGAAATTGAGAGGAAGGAAAATAACAGCCGCTAACAGGGGTTTGCATCAGGCAGGCTGATGTGTAAACTCTGAGTTTTGTCCTTCTATTAAACTTTAGTAATAAATTGGACCTTTGCACTCCGAAACCCACCCAAAAGCAAATTTAGAAGCCGTTATCAGCAATAAATGTAGACATCCAGAATAAAAAAATAATAGCGTGAAATATTTGATAATTACACTTTCGGCAGTTCTAGCATTTTGTTCTTGCAATTCCAACAAGAATGAAAAACAAAAGATTCAGACAATGAATCCCAATGACATCCAAGTTAATGAATTAGTTCATGACTCATTGACCACAGAACAAGTTGACAAAATAAAAATAATACAGTCAACATTTGCTGAGGTATATCCAGTGAGCTTAGAAGAGACTATCACAAGTTTCAAAAGAGACCAAAATCCTGATAGTGAAATTGTTATTTGGCTGCAAATGGCAGCTGCATATAACAAGTATCTAAGTTCTAAACAGGGCAAATTAGACTTGAACACTAAAAAAGAAGTATACAAACTCATTCTTTCACGTTCAATGATGCCTGATGAAGAAGCAATTGCCAATTCTAAGCTGACCATTTTGACAGAAAAAGGGGCAAAAGAAGTGTTAAGCTATTATACTGCGACACCTGACCCAATTGATATTGTGAAGAGACCATAGTGAAAATAATGTAGTGCTTACTGCTGGTAGCAAACTTGGGGCTTCTATTAAACTTTAGTAATAAATTGAACCTTTGTGCTCCAAAATCCGCCTGAACGCAAAGCCCGAAAACGTTAGCTACAACCAAAAGGACCCATGCTAGAACAAATTGGAATTGATAGACAAATTGAGAAAGATGCGATTAAACGTATTTTGTCCAATATTTTTAAAGGGTGTAAAATCCATTATTTTGACCAAGAGGTAACTTGGGAAATTGAGGATGAAGAACAACTTGACGATAGCTCAATTTGTTTTAGTCTCATTAAAAATGAGAGTGAATTCCCCATTATGATTGAAATTACAAGAACTCCAGATAGAAATAATGAAGAGCGAGAGCAGTATTTAGCAAAAATAATTTCGGACAAGCTGAACTGTAAGACAATTACAAATTACAAAGAACAAGGGAAACCCATGAACTATCCATCTGATTCGATAATTTTTGAGAAAGGACATGCGTACTTTGCTAATGACAGAAATACTGTTTGGGCTGATGGAGAAGGTGTAGAAGTTGAGATTGTAAGAGAAATTGATTTTGTGAATTATATATTTGATGATAAGGGAAATTTAATATAAATGGCTATAACTAACAAGGTGTTGCCAAAAGCGGGGCTGAACGACTTTTATGAAACATTTATACAAGGTTCAATAGCAGTTATTCTATTGAGCTTTTGTGCTAGAAATCCCTTGGCTAGTGCACGTCTGTGGCGTGCGACAAAGCAATAATAATTTTAATTAATGAGTCTTAAATACTTTTAAATGCGCAGGCGGCACTCGTGCGCTAGCAGGGATCGCTGAGTATTTTAAAATTTTAATGCCATAAAAAAAATACCGCAGGAAACCCCCACGGTATTTTTAAAAATCATGAACTCTAATTTTTTACAATCCTTTTTACTAGCGGTATATTACCATTAAATCTTAATAAGTAGATGCCCGAAGCTAGATTGTTTAAACTAATAGCTGTTTGCGTTGTTGAGCTGTCTAATGAGATTTGTTTTAATATTTTACCGCTGCTATCTATAAGCTGTAATTGATGGTAAATACCTGCCACAAACGCAACGTTAACGATATCTTGCGTTGGGTTTGGATAAATTTCCACTTTGTTACCAGTTAAAGACACATTAACCGATCGTACCCCTAAATCTGTTTTTTTTCCGTTAAAATCTTTTTGTTCTAATTGATAATAATTAATACCATTAACTGGTTTTTTATCATAAAAAACATAATTACTACCAGTTGTTGTATTTCCAGAGCTTACAACGTTACCAACAACATTAAACTGCTGCCCATCCACTGATCGGGAGATGATAAATTCTTTGTTATCAGCTTCAGAAGCGGTTTGCCACTGTAATTTAACCACTCCAGTGTTTTGCAGCGTTGCATGATAGCTATGTAATGTAACTGGCAAAGTTACCTCAAAATAGGTCAATGCTTTTGCCATAAAAGCTGTAAGTTGTGCTTGAGGTACAGTTTCCAGAGGGAATGCAAGATAAATAATGCCACCAGGGGTTGTTCCCGACCCAAACGTGCCTTTATAGGCAACTCCGCCAAAACGTCCTGCGGTATTATATTTTAAAATGGTTGTTACGGTGCCAAAAGGGTTAATATTATCAGGATATCTTGCTAGATAACTCTCTCCAGGGTTTAGCGTTAGGCCCTCAAAAGGACTTCCTACTACGCCCGAAACAGGATAGTCTGTGGACCCGCCGTCGCTAACATAGGTAGCCTTCAGATAATTATTCATAAAATTTAAGTCGTACTCAGCTGCAACAGATCGGCCTAAACTGAATGCAATTTCTGATCCTGTAATGAGCAGTTTACCACCATTATCCAAGAAAGCTTTAACTTTTGCTTTATTTGTTCCGTTAAAAACTTTGTCATTGGTAGAATCGTCACCGGTAAACCATAACACAATATCGTAGTCGCTTAATAAAATGGTTCCTGCATCTATCATCTCGTCGGCAGCAGAATTAATTCGCAGGGTGGCATTATCTCGCAAGGTTTCGAAATAAATAGCAGCAAAATTGTGCGATCCTGATTTATAATCGTTAATTCGATCAAATGCGTCAACAATAAGAACCTTTGGCCCTGTGGTAACATTTACAGTTCTGCTATAAACATCACTTGGTGCGCTTTCAACATCGGGATTAACGCCATTTGGAACCACCGCAGTCAATTTAAAATGAACTGCCGTGTTTGTAGGCACCACTAAAAATTGACTTGGGTTTAAACTAACACTTGTGGTGGCGGCTGTTAACGTAGTTTCATCAGCAGCTAAGGCCCAACCACTAAAATCGTCGTCTAAGGCATAATATAAACGATATCCTTTCAATGTAGGCTCGGTGTTGGCTTTCCACGCCGCATTTACTACATCAGAACCTGCCGTACCTGTAATGTAATACAGCGTTGGTAACGAAACCGACGGAATGACAACGCCGCCGGCAATTCTGTTCAACAAGTTTGTCCAACGTGCAGTAGTTAAATTAGGGCAATCGGTAGCTCTAACATCACTATGACCATATATGCCACGGTCCCCATTAACCGCTCTTCTTACTCTAGGGATATTATTTCTATTACAAACATCTATCGCTAGGTTTGCCGCGGCAACCAGCATGGGTTCGCTATCCCACATGGCCAAGTTAGTCGATAAAACTTCATGTTCTGTACTTATGCCTCCACCATTATATTGTGTAACACCTTGTGCGTAAGCTCTGTCGCTCTCTCTCACTACCTGCGATATTTCACCATCAGAATTTCTAATCACATAATTTGCGCTTGATAGTTGGCTAGTACGCGTACAATCTCTAAACCAAGATATGGCACCCGCATAATTTCCAGTTGCAATGTAATGAACAAAATAGTAATCGATGTTATAGCCGTTTCGCCCTGTAGCATAATTACAAGAAGAAATTCTGTCTACTGCAGTTGGATAATCAGTATTTGTATTAGCAATACTGTTGCCATTGTTGCTTTTTTTTACAGATGCAGTTTTATATTCAGGAATAGTAATGGGTTGAGCATCAATTTGAATGATCTCTCTCCAAAGTGATACCGTTTTACTTCCGTTTTTAATCACATTGTAGAAACTTGTGGCTAGCGAGGTCTTCATTTCTTCGTCGCTTAAACCCGTCAAATCTCTAGTTGCCTCAAACCAATCCGCTAAATTAGCTGATGCAGGTTTGCCTTTTTGATAATAGGCCAATAGCGCAGCGGCGGCTCTAATATTTGCTTTGGCTTCATTTTTTATATCGTCAACCTTTAAATTCGTCAAACTTGCGGCAAGTGTAATCTGTTTGATATTATGCGATTCGATTAAGCCCATCATGCCATAAGAGCCGTAAAAAGAGGGGCCTGTTTGTGCCCAATTGCTTTGTACCTGAGCGGCAGCTTTTAATATCATTGCAGGCACCCTAAATTCAGCTGCTGCCTCATCAAGATATTTTTCTGTTGTTGCCACAGACGGATGCGGACGATTTAAAACCTCGGCTAGGTTTTCATGGCCATCGTCACCATGTTCATATTCAATAACTACTCCTTTGGTTTTAGCTGATTGATTTTGTTTTTCTATCGCGGCTTTCCGGTCGCGATCGGTGTTGGCAAGAAAGTCGTCCATCTTTCTTTGCAAAAACACATCACCGTTTCTATAGACTCGTTTTTTTATTGGCGAGCTTAAATTTTTGTCTACCAATTTAATCAAGTCTTCGTTGGTTCTTTTTTTGACTTGTGCAATGGCGCTATACGACACTGCAAAAACCAAAACAATAGTTTTTAAAATAAAAGGTAATTGTCGCTTCATATTGAATTTATTTGGTGAAAAGGTTTAGTTGAAAAAGAATGCAAAAAAGAGCATACTTTACATGGTTAGGTTACTGTTTGGTAATGTAAGTGTAAGAATAATAAACTTAAAATGCAACTTAATGCGGTTTTGTGAAAAAAATGACGTAAAAACCCGCATCACAAAAACTTTAAGGGTTATGTTTTGCGCTCTACGTAATAACTGGCGATATTTGAAGAGCAATACCTGTTTTCCAATTAACGGTAGCCCTGCTTTGCACTACAACTCCTCGGCTGCGCTGCGCTTGCCTGTGGGGTTTCCGCTACCATCAGGTCTAGTTAAATAAGGTTCTTCTAAACTATTTACGGAAACTAGCATGTGCTAATAGGCACCTCGCTATCTGCGCCATACGTCATCCCAGATTTAGTATGGGATCTTAAAGCGCACTGTTTCCCTCTCCTTTTTAAGGAAGAGATATTTAGGTATTCATATAACCGTTTTATGGTAAACCGTATTTTTTACTCTTTACAGATCTGTAATTTGGCGTTATGAAGTCTTTAATCTTTGCTCTTTATTCCTTGTTCGCAAAAGTTTGCAAATTTCAAGGCCTTCAATTATTATTGTATAATCTAAATATCTCAAGCTCGAATCTCTCTGTTAAAATTCTAATATTTTCACATTAAAGCTTCGTAAAGCCGACCATGTTTAGGCGTAATTATAAAACCAACCTCATGCAAATGAATTTAACGCTAGATAAAATCCAGTCAGCTTACAACAAACTAAAAACATATGTATACTACGACAATACAGAACTATTCTTAAGAGAAAAATTAGTTGAGTTTGAAACAGATACAATAAAATCTGATTTCAGTTTAAACCGACAAGTTTCTAACTTGTATTCAGAAGTAACAGAAAATATTTTTGATATTTTCAAAGAAAAAGAAAAAACAATAAACGAAAACTTAGGTCTTAAATTTAATAAAATTTTAAAAGAAATAAACAATTTCGATGAAAATAGTACTTTTTTTACACAGCTATTTAAAGCTATAGAAGTCAAATTTTTCCCAAAAAAAATTTACACCCCATGTCAAGATGAAAATTTCATTACTAATAAAAAGCAATTTGGCTCTTATGAATTAGAACGAGTAACTGCGTTTATTGATATGCCAATTGAATTTCACATAATTTCAATTTTATGGATTAATGAAATAGGATATAAATTCGATGCTGAATTACTAAAAGAGTGTAAGGGAAATAGACTACTTCTTAACAAAGATAAATCTGGAGTAATCAATAGCTCTTCTCTCTTTAAACCTTATTTTACTCAATATCAAAAATGGCGAGATGAATCTATCATTGTTGCTCAAAACCTATTAAATGAAGAAAAAAATGCCCTTTTTATTAATCTAGACATAAAGGACTATTTTCATTCATGTAGAATTGATTTGGATAAATACTTCAATATTGAATCTGAAACGCCAAATAGTGTAAATCTTATTTTAAGAAAAATACACATTATTTATTCAGAGTTGATTGCTAAAAAATACAAATTCCCTAATGATTTCTCAAAAGATTTAAATAATAAATCATTGTTGCCAATTGGCTTATTATCCTCATACGTAATTGCAAATAATTACCTAAATGATTTCGATAAAATTATTACTAATAAATTTAAGCCAGCATATTATGGCAGATATGTAGATGATATCTTAATTGTCCTTTCAGAACCCAATATTGAAAATTATTCGAATAATACATACGAGAAGTATTCTTTTGATTTTGAGGAATATAAAACAAAAATTTTAGAAGAAACAGAAAGTAAGCTAAAAGACTTCAGTTTATCAAGAGTTGATAAATATCTTTTGCAAACTTTATACCCGCTTTTTACAGTAATACCGGGGGATGATAATAAGAATATTATTAAAATCGACAAATATGATAACTTAGTTTGCCAATCCCAAAAAACATTAATGTATTACTTTGACTATGAAGAATCTGATTTAGTAATTGACAAATTAAAACAAGAGTTAGACTTCAAATCTAGCGAATTTAAGGACCTTCCCGATGATAATGATGGTTTAGGTGACTTTGATAAAAATGCCTATTATTTAAACTATACAGATTCCGATGGGAAAGTTAGAACGCTCAAAGACTATAAAGAAAACAGGTATGGTTTGACCGTTTATTTGACAAATAAGATTCTTGGAGCAACAAAACACAAACAAAGTGTTTCAGACGAAGAGATTCAAAAATTTTTAAAATTATTTAATGGTCAAAACATAATTGAATTTTATAGGCTTTGGGAAAAAATATTCACATATCTGCTTGTAAATAATAAACCAGCGGAATATGTAGATTTCTATTTTAGATGCATCGAAGAAATTCAAAAAATTGAATTACGTAAAGACAGTTTCAAAAGAACAAAGGTTAAGGAAATTTATGTGATAGATACTTTAATTGGATTCTTAGATATATCTCATGAGCTAGTTTTATCATTGCATCCGAACTTTTTGAAACAAAACAAGAAAGTTTTAAAAAATTTTGAATACCGCAGTAATAAGATAGAAGCAGATTATCTAAATTTCTTTTTTAATGAGATAACTCGTCCAGATTCTTTTTGGTCAACGAGGTATAGAAAAACTAACATGATGAGACATCACTATGTTTCAATTCCACTATTAAATTACACTAAAGAAAGCTACACATCTTCAATAAATCTATTAAGTCTAAACTTTAATGTTGAAAAGTACACAATCGATAAGGAACTTATATTAAACTCTCCACGTCCGATAAAATTTTGGGAATGTACGATTTCTCAACTTTTTACAGATTTAAAATCCAAAAGTGAAAATTTAGAAAAGGAATACTTGAACATTGCCGATTATTACGGTAGTAAACACTTTCTAGATAAAGCATTCAATAGATTTAAAAAAGCGAATAAAAAACATCGGTCATCTGATACTTTTGAAGATCCTATTGACAACTATAAAGACAAATTCTATAAAATAATAAAACAAACAGAAAAAAAAGACACTTTATTAGAGATTCATTCTAATTCAGATGAAAAAAATCTCAAACCTAAAATAGGTGTAGCAAATACATTTGTTTGTGAAAAAAACATTGTTGATGGTTTGAGAAGTAGACCAAACATTTCAAATGATAGATATCAAACTCTTGTCAAATTTCTAAAAGAAACAAGAAGAAACAATGCTGATATTGTCGCATTTCCTGAGTTCTTCATACCTATTGAAATCTTTTCAAGCCTAGTAAGATATGCAGAGAAAAATCAAACACTATTAGTATCAGGATTAGAGCATATAACTGTAAATAATTTTTCTTTTAATTTTGTTGCAACAGTACTACCTGTGGATATTAATGGATATAAAGATGCAACAATTGTTTTTAGATTAAAAAATCATTATGCTCCAATTGAGGAAGAATTAATAAGAGGAAATCATTATTTAATTACCAAACCAGTTCAAAGCAGATACCATATTTTCAAATGGAAAAACATCTATTTTTCTGTCTTTTATTGTTTTGAACTAGCAAACATTGTACACCGTAGTCTTCTAAGAAGTAAAATAGACTTGCTTTTTGCTATTGAATATAATCAAGACACAAACTATTTTTCAAATTTAGTAGAATCAATCATAAGAGATATTCACTGTTATGTTGTGCAAGTTAATTCAAGCCATTTTGGTGATACAAGAATCAGTCAACCTACAAAATCTTATAGTGTGGACGTTGTAAAACTTAAAGGTGGAGAAAATAATGTAACTGTTTTAGGTAGTATAGATATAGGTAAACTAAGAGAATTTCAGAGAAAAAAATACAGTTTAACGAGGACAGACAAAATATTTAAACCACTACCTCCTGAGTTTGACAAAAATGAAGTGATTAAGCGTATAAAAAACAAATAGCAATTAAATCAATAGTATAGTTGAACTAAATATGATATTCATTTAAGTAAGAAAGCATTTGATCTGTGAAAAGTAGTTTAAAAGATTCTTGGAGTTCATTAGCTGGAGTTATTAAGGCCTTATATGTAATAAACCCAATATCGGTAATATTTACTGGAGGTTTTTTTCTCTGGTTATTTAGTTTATTTACTAGTTCTCCTGAAATTACAGTATTGCTCTTATCTTTTTTAATATTTTCATTAACATTAATACAATACTCAATTAGTAAAAAGTATGCTGAAAGCTCACTTTCGTTCATGCTTGGTATGTTAACTGTTTTTACTATAGAGTGGACTGATTACAGAGCATGGGTATTCGTTTCGTTTTATGTTTTTCTAAATATCTTTATGCTGTTAATTACTTCTGTGCGAGTTTCTTCGGAAGTTGAAGTATATCTAATTGACGCGGCATATCTACTTGATAAAGTAAATACTAAGGAGAAAGCATCGTCTTTAAATAAGATGATTAAGGAAAGTAAAACTAGTGGAAGAATTAGCCTAGTAGAAAAAGCAATTGCAACTTACCAACTTATATATTTTAACGTTGAAGAAGATGATTTGCCCCAAGCCTTTATTGATCTGGAAATAATTAAGGTTCTTTATAGACTAAATTTTGAGGATGCTTTGGATTTATATAAGTCTCTTTATTTGATATGCATATTGGAAGATAGTATCTACAGGGTTAGGAATATTCTTGATATTATTCAATTAAAAAGGCTGACCTTTCTGCCCTCCGAAATTAAAGAAATTATTCTTTCCACTAGAAATAGTGTAAGGTCGCAAGGGGTGATAGAATATTTTAACAGAATTAAGGAGTGTAATGAAGAATTTTTAACGAAAGATCAAACTATCGCAAATATTAATAACAATTAACAATAATTAGTGAAAATCCAATAGTTCCTTTGGATCAATTCCTAATCCTTTCGCAATTTCTAAAAGCGTTGTAAACGTAAAATCCTTATTCCCATTCTCGATATTGCTAAGATTCCCTTTGGTTACATCGCAATTTGCAACTACTTGGTCTTGGCTTAGTTTTAAGCTTTCTCTAAGTTTTCTTAGGTTCTCTCCGAATGCTTGTAGTCGTTTTCTATCTCTCGCTTCATTCATTCGATAAATACAGGAAAATTTAATCTATTTTTTGTTACAAGATCTTGTAACAAATGATTTGGTTTTATATATTTGATAGTAAAAAATCCAACTACCGTATTAAGATCCCGTATCGAGTACGGGATGACGATATAGGAGCGTAAGTGCTAAAGGATCGATAACCCTAACCCAATCCCTATGAAAACAATTCCTTTCACCCCAAGCCAAACTTCTCCCCATTTCAACGAGCTCATCTCGTTATTGGTAACGGAATTTGAGCCCTTGCAGATTTACCAATTTGCGCAATGGAACCACCAAGAAAGCTGTAATAGCGTTTTTGCAGAAGCACAACAGGAGGAACAAACGGTTCATTATCTCATGGTAATTACAGAAGATGGTGCTAACAGAGAAAACGAGATACAAGATTTTGTAGACAGCCATTTTATAGCTGCCAAAGTGATGATATATACCCATAGGCAGGAAATAGTACAGCAAAATTTAGCGACTAGTAATGGCTATTTTTCGGCGGTATTAAAAAATGCTTTGTTGTGTTATGCTAAAGAAGAGTTCAGTTTTAATGAAGAAATCCGCGAGCCTAACTCCAAAAAATGGTTGGGCAAGGCTATGGTTCATTGGCGCAACCGTAACCGCATGGCCCAAGGTTTTTCGGAAGCTGCCGAACATGCCCTAGAATGTGGGCATGAGCGCATTTGTCTGTATTTGCTTTACCAAGCGATAGAACAGGCCTGTGTGGGCTTAATTTGGGTATTTATGGCTTATAAGATAGAATCCCGCAATATCAAACGACTGCTGTACACCTGCTGCTGTTTCTCGCAAGCGCCGCTACAACATTTTATGGGAACGCTAGAAAACCAGAAATTGCTAGAAGTAATGATGGAAAGCTATGGTAGGATACGGCATGAAGATGATTTCTCTTTGGGAGGGAAATCTATTTATCGCTTTGTGGAGTTGGTACAAAGCTTTTTAGAACTAGCGGATAGTTTATGCAAGGAACGTTTTCAGTTATTGGAAAGTAGCTTGCCTGAGAAAGAATTGGGGTTAGTGGGAAAGGTTTCATCATAATGGATTGGCGAAGTAATCTTAGTCTCCCGATAAGTAGATCCTTCGTTGCACTCTGGATGACAAGTAGCAGAGCGGCTGGAATGACGGACTAGCACATTTAGACTAACAAATCAGGAGATTGCTTCGTTCCTCGCAATGACGGAGTGGGAAGGGATGGTGCACTATGCACAGCCATTACTAAGCACGAAGGACGGCCTAGCATATCGCTAGATCTTACTTCGTAGCTGCTTTGCGGTCTCCGAAGTCGAGATGACGGCAATACAAGTGCTGTTGCATATCGCATTTTCATTGCTAAGAACGAAGGACGGCCTCTTGGCATAGCGATGTGTAAGCCGATAAAACGTAAGCATTTCCTTAGGTATTGTGCTTGCAAGCTGGGTGCAGAAGTGCTGCATTCCTGCCCGAATTAGAAGTTGCATTCACACGTTTCAGCCAGCGCTATTAAAGTTTTATTGCGCTGTAGCGAGCTAGGCAAAGCAGCCTTGATTTTTGCTCAACTTTTTATCAAGAAAAAGTTGAATGCCCCTCCGGCAAAGAGGAGAAAAAATAAAGGTTATAATTTATGACTGTAAGAGGATAACCAAGTATTAGCTTAAGACTAATGAACTAGGAGATTGCTTCGGCTTGCTCTTACCTAGGCCTCGCAATGACGGGATGGGAAAGGTTGGTGCAAGAAGCACTGCCATTGCTAAGTACGAAGGGTGGCCTAGCATCTCGAATATACATCATTGTAGTTCGCATATTCTTAGCATCTCCGTTTAATCATCTCCTCATCTAATTATCACATCATCTCATTCGCTAATTAAAAATTTCTTATTTTGCACCAATGCAGTTTAAAGAGATTATTGGACAGGATGCCGTAAAGCAACATTTGCTACAAACCGTTACCGAAAATAGGGTGAGCCACGCACAGCTTTTCCTATCACCACAGGGAAGCGGGGCCTTGCCTTTGGCCATTGCCTATGCCCAATACATCAACTGTACCGAAAAAACTGCTGATGATAGCTGCGGTACTTGCGCTTCGTGCCGTAAATACGAAAGGTTAATTCACCCCGATCTGCATTTCTCCTATCCCTTTTTTGCTTCAAAAGATGTGAAAATAGCCACCGATGTGCTGGAGGAGTGGCGAAGCATGGTGTTGGAAAACAACTATTTCGATTTGGATATTTGGCGCTCCAAACTAAGTGCTGATAATAAACAAGCGAACATTAACATTGCCGAGGCACACGATATCATCAAAAAATTAAGCTATAAAGCTTTTGAGGCCGATACCAAAGTGCTGATCATGTGGTTGCCTGAGTTTTTGGACCGGGAGGGGAATGCGCTGTTAAAAATTATTGAAGAACCACCTGCCAATACCTTGTTCATTTTGGTAGCGCAAAACCAGGAGCAGATTTTATCAACGATTTTATCGCGTACGCAAATTGTAAAAATTCCCAAGTTGGAAGATGCTACCGTAAAGCAGTACCTGATGGATAAGGCCAATCTTTCTGAAAATCAGGCCGAAGAATATAGCTTTTTGGCAGACGGCAACTTAATTGAGGCCAATGCCCTGCTTAATGATGAGGCGAATAACAATGCGGGCTACTTTTCGGAGTGGCTACGTATGGGCTACGGTAACCGAGTGCCCGATATGATGGCTTTTACCGAAACTGCGGCCAGCTGGGGGAGGGAAAACCAAAAGAATTTTTTAAAGTACGGTATCAATTTTTTAAGGGAGTGCGGACTGCTGTTGAGCGGAGCCGATGCTTTGGTAAAATTACCGCCACAACACTTTGAAGTGGCCAAAAAACTATCGGCCAATGTATTGAACATGGCCATGATTGAGGCATTGATTAACGAGTTTGAAAAAGCACATTACCATATCGAGCGTAATGCGAATCCAAAAATTCTGTTTTTAGATGTATCTTTACAACTGGTAAAAATTATAAAGTTTAAAACGCTCCCGAAAGGGACTCAATATATATACACGTAATATGGGATGTGGAAGTTGCTCTACGGGAGGCGGTTGTGCCCCCGCTGGCTGCAAAAGTAATGGCTCTTGCCTTACTGGTGGCTGTCAAAAAATGGAAGTACACGACTGGCTGTCCAACCTGGATATGCCATCTAATTATAAACCTTTTCAAATCATCGAAGTTAAATTTAAAGGCTCTAGAAAAGAGTTTTTTGTGAATAGCGATGATATTTATCTGGAAATAGGAGAATTGGTAGCGGTAGAAGGACCTACCGGCGGATACGATGTTGGCCACGTATCGCTAACTGGCGAATTGGTGCGTATTCAGTTGAAGCGCAGAAAAGTTCAGGCCAATCAGGTTACCCGCAAAATCTATCGTAAAGCTACAGAAGCTGATGTAGAGAAATGGAAAATTGCCAAAGGCTTGGAATGGGAAACCATGCACCGTGCCCGTACGTTGGCTTTGGACCTAAAACTATCGATGAAAATCAGTGATGTAGATTATCAGGGAGATAGGACCAAAGCAACTTTCTTTTATACTGCCGAAGGTAGGGTTGATTTTAGGGAACTGATTAAGAAAATGGCCGAAGCCTTCCGTATCCGTATTGAGATGCGTCAGATAGGTATGCGCCAGGAAGCTGGCCGCCTGGGCGGAATTGGTTCTTGCGGACGTGAGTTATGCTGCTCTACCTGGCTAACCAACTTTAAAACGGTCTCTACGGCTGCGGCACGTTACCAAAATCTTTCCTTAAATACCTTAAAACTAGCAGGACAGTGCGGTAAGCTGAAGTGCTGTTTGAACTACGAGCTAGATACTTATTTAGATGCCTTGAGGGATATTCCTGATCGCATTGACTCGTTACAGACCGAAATTGGGGTAGCAAGACATCAAAAAACTGACATCTTTAAAAAATTGATGTGGTTCAGTTATGCTAATCAGGAAGACTGGATTCCGTTGAAGGTTGACCGTGTGAAGGAAATTATGGCCATGAACAAACGTGGCGAAAAACCTAGCAATCTTAAAGATGAAGCCGTTGAGCTTAAAACTTCTGCGCCTGTTGAAAAGGTACACGATTACGAAAACGTGGTTGGCCAAGACAGCTTGACCCGTTTAGATGAAAAGAACCGTCGCAACAATCGCAACAACCGTAACCGCAACGATAAGAATAAAGGCCAGTCGGCACCAAGCAATGGTAATAACGGTGGACAAAAACCGCAAAATCAACAAAAACAAGGACAGAGGCCACAACAAGATAGACCGCAACAAAACCAACGCCCACAAAAGCCAGTAGAAGCTAAAGGGAACGATCAGACCCCAAAACCTCAGGTTGAAGGACAAGGTACCGAGCAAAAGCGCAATAACCGTAACCGGAATAAAAATCGCAATAAAAACAGGAACAAAAACCAGTCTGATAACCCCAATACCAATAACGGCTAGGGCCTAAAGCGCATCAATGAAATCAATAAAGAACATTAGCTTTAAAATCGCTTTGCGTGTAAATACCTTGGCTTTTGGTTTAATTTGTATTGCCTTTATTTTTGGATGTAATTTCAATACGGTCATTGATACCAACCAAGGGATCGAGGAAAACCAATGGTTATATGCCAATACCGCCAAGGCCGATTTTAAGATCACCGATGTGACCAAGCCTTACCAGCTAAACTTTAAACTGCGTATTAATAGCGATTATAGGTATGCCAATATGTATGTGCTGGCTACGTTTAAAGATACCAAAGGGCGAAAAAGACTACGTTACCAATTTAAGCTTGCCAAAGAGGATGGCCAATGGTTGGGTAAAGGTTCTGGTGATTTGTATTCCTATACCTTTCCTTTGATGAGAAACCACCGTTTCCCTGATACAGGTAAATACAGTATCGAAATTGAGCAAAACATGAGGGATAATCCTTTACGTGGGGTAAGCGACGTGGGTATTGAGGTAATAAAAGATTAAATTAATTTGTGCCCGCACACTATAATAACTATTTTGGTTATTGATTATCTATAAGATACCTTGAATTGGGCGTAATATCCCTTGGGGAAGAAACTAAATTGTATTGATATGATGAAGAGATTGCTGGTAGCTTGTCTGCTGTTAATGGTGTTTTCGGCAAATGCCGCCGAAATTAAGTTTTTAGAAAATCCTACTTGGACTACGGTGCTTGAACAGGCTAAGAAAGAGAATAAAATCATCTTTTTGGATGCCTATGCTACTTGGTGCGGCCCTTGTAAACAAATGGATGCTGAAACCTATACCAATCAGGCCGTAGCGGACTATTACAATGCCAACTTCATTAACGTAAAATACGACATGGAAAAGGGCGAAGGCGCAATGCTTGCTGATCGTTACTATGTGTCCGCTTACCCTAATTTAGTTTTTATCAATCCTGATGGCGTAATGCTTCACAAAGGGGTGGGTTTTGTTGCCGCTGATGATTTTTTGGTTTTAGGAAAAACAGCGAAAAATCCACAAACACAATACTATACTTTAAAGAAAGAGGCCCAAAAGCTGAGCAACGCACAGTTCTTGAAATTTGCAGAACAAGCGGTTGAGCTTCAGGATGAAGATTTTGGGTACATCAGCAAAGACTTTTTAGCTTCAAAGCCTGATATTTTGGGCGATGCTGATCTGATTGAGCTTTTGATGAAATATGCTTTTAGTCTGCCAAAAGAAAAGGATTTGAAATATTTTGCCGAGAGCAAGAGCAAGGTACTAAGAGCAGGCAAATACACCGAAGATGATTTTAATGAACGTTTGGTAAGTTTGGCTATTCAGTTTGCATTATCTGAAGAGGTGCAGGTAACTGATGAGGTTGATTTTGAAGCGGTAAAAGGTGTTTTAGACAAGTATATTCCCGAGCAATCATTCTTTGTGTACAACTACTTTAAAACGCAGTACTTTTTAGAGAATAAAGAAATGGAGCCTGCTTTGACGGCATTCAATGAAATTATGGATCATCCTGATAAAGTGGGCTATCAGCAAATTTGCAATGCGATGATGGGTTTTGGACCGATCTTGCATGAAGAAGGAAAGCTGGACAAGTATTTGGAGAAATTTAATGCCATTAAAGTTCCTGCGAAAGATGCTAGTCAAGCATATTTGAAGGACTTTGTAAAGGCGATCATCTATATTAAAACCAAGCAAACCGATAAATTCAAGGAAACAGCGAATACCATGTTAGCCAGTGCTAATACGCCGGAAGATGTGAAAAAGGATTTAAGACAGGCTTTGCAGAATATGGGGAACTAGTTAAGTTGAACCACCTTAGTACATTTTAGGTTTTAAACTATAAGGTATTAAGTTTTGTTTTCGAAACTCATTTGCTAAAAGGATACCATTCCTATTTCTTTTCTCTCCCTTTTTAGGGGAGAGATGCCGAAGGTAGAGAGGGGTTATAAAAGTGGCAGCAACTGTTCCAATGCCATCCCGCGGCTTCCTTTTAATAAGATCAGTGCATCGTTCCAGTCTTGGGCTTTAATGAAGTCGGCGGCTTGTGTAGGTGTTTCAAAAAAGTGAGCTGGGTTTTGACCTTTTACTTCATAGAAATGGTGTCCTATAAATAACAAAGAGCCTATGCCGTTTTTAAGCGCCAGTTCTATAATTTGTTGGTGTTGCTTGTTAGACTCTGGGCCAAGCTCAAACATGTCGCCCAAAATAGCCACCTTTTTAGCGGCGCTAAGGCTGTTCAAATTAGTAATAGCTGCGGCCATGCTACTAGGATTGGCATTGTAAAAATCACAAATTACCGTGTTATGGTCTGTTTTAGTAAGCTGTGAGCGGTTATTGGTAGGGAAGTAGTCGATCAAGCCTTTATTGATTTCCTGTGGGCTTAGCTTAAAGAAACACCCAATGCTAATGGCTGCTAAAATGTTCTCGAAATTATAGGTGCCCGTTAGGTTCGCTTTTGCTGGATAGTTGTTGTCTTCAAATGTCCATTCAAATTCAATTAAAGGGTCGCTGTGTTTTAATATGCCATGCACAGCTTTTGGTTCCGTTACATTATAATGGATAATCTTTTTAACACCTGATTTGCTCACCATCTCCATGAGGTCGGGGTTTGCTGCGTTTACAAAAACATAACCATCATTGGCGCTTAAATAAGCATACAACTCGGCCTTACCTTTTTTAACCCCTTCAAAACCTCCAAAACCTTCTAAATGTGCCATGCCCACATTGCTAATCAAGCCGTGTGTAGGTTGTGCAATACTACATAGCAGCTCTATTTCTTTTTGATGGTTAGCGCCCATTTCAATCACGGCAATTTCTGTATCGTTGCCAATGCTTAAAATAGAAAGGGGCACACCAATGTGATTGTTTAAGTTCCCTTTGGTGGCAAATACATTGAAATGCTCTGCCAATACTGCCCTAATCAACTCTTTGGTAGTTGTTTTTCCATTACTGCCCGTAAGACCAACAATAGGAATGTTAAGTTGCTGGCGATGGTGTTTAGCAAGCTCTTGCAAAGCTTCCAGTACATCATTTACCAAAAGAAATTGCTCGCCTTTGGCAAAAATGGGGTTGTCTATAATGGCAAAAGCCGCACCTGCTTCAATGGCTCTTTCAGCAAACTCATTAGCATCAAACTTTTCGCCCTTTAGGGCAAAAAACAAACATCCTTTAGTAATTGATCGGGTATCGGTACAAATTACCGGATATTCTAAATAGTGCTGATAAAGTTGTTGGATGCTTGTCATGATGCCAAATATGAATAGTGCTGTGTAAAATTACGAATGCTTAAGTGAAATCAAATATTCTTTTAGTATTATTGATTATAAGATTCTAAACTGTATGAGAAGAACCCTTTTGATTTTATGGCTGAGCTTTGTTTGTATGCCATTGTTTGCGCAGTTGCAAACCCCTGATTCGTTTTTGGGCTATGAGCTGGGAACGCATTTCACCAACCATCAAAAGGTGGTTGATTATTATAAGGATGTGGCTTCAAAAACAAGCAATGTAAAACTACAATCGTATGGGAAAACTTACGAAGGAAGAGAGCTCCTTTTGGCAGTGGTTTCTGACCCGAGTAACATGGCTAGATTAGATCAGATCAAAGCCAATAATATCGCCATTTCTAATGGAGATAAGCGCATTGCTTTGGATAAACAACCTGTAATTGTATGGTTAAGTTATAATGTTCATGGGAATGAAGCCAATTCTACCGAAACGGCAATGAAAGTTTTGTACACTTTAGCTTCTGCAAAAGATGAAAAGGTGAAAAATTGGTTGAAAAATACAGTGGTGATTATTGACCCTTGTTTAAATCCTGATGGTAGAGAAAGATATGTGGGCTACTTTAATGGGATAGTGGGGGCAGAGCCTAATCCTGATCCAAGCGCCCGCGAACATTATGAACCTTGGCCAGGAGGAAGAAGCAATCATTACTATTTTGATTTGAATAGAGACTGGGCCTGGCAAAGTCAGGTTGAAAGTGAGCAAAGGATAAAACAATATCATCAGTGGTTGCCGCAAATCCATGTAGATTTTCATGAGCAGGGTTATAATGAACCTTATTATTTTGCGCCCGCGGCAGAGCCAATACACCAAGCGGTAACGACTTGGCAACGCCAATTTCAAGTGATAGTTGGTAGAAACAATGCTAAATATTTTGATGAAAATGGCTGGCAGTATTTTACCAAAGAAAGGTTTGATTTGTTATATCCTTCTTATGGAGATACCTATCCCTTGTACAATGGAGCAATTGGTATGACTTACGAACAAGGCGGCATTAGGGCTGGTTTGGCCGTAATCACAGCCGATGGAGATACCCTGACGTTAAAAGATAGAATTTCGCACCACTTTACCACTTCATTATCTACTATTGAAATAGCTTCGGGATATGCCGAAAAGCTATTGGTTGAATTTAGGAAGTTTTTTGAACAGAGTTTAGCACCCGCTTTACCTTATAAAACCTATGTGGTAAAAGCTCAAAATATTTCGAGGATGCGTAAGCTTGCTGATTTGCTTACTAAAAATAAAATAGCTTTTGCCTTTGGGGCCGATAGGACTTTAAATGGCTACAGCTACGAAACCCAAAAGCAGGAGACGTTTAAGGTGGAACGAAACGATATGATTGTTAATGTGGCGCAAAAGCACGGGGTATTGGCTAATATCCTATTTGAACCACAAACTGCAGTATCCGATTCTAATACTTATGATATTACCGCTTGGGCCTTGCCTTATGCTTATGGACTAAAAGCTTATGCCGTAAAGGAAAGCTTATCTGGATCATTCTCTTTTATAGAAGAACAGAAGAAATCGGTAGGTAGTGCAGCTAAACCATATGCCTGGGTATTGTCTTGGGATGGAGTTGAAGACGTGAAAGTATTGACGGCCTTACAAGAACAGGGCGTTAAAGTGCGCATGGCCGAACAGAGTTTCACCATTGGCGGCGTGGTTTATAAAGCTGGGACTTTACTGGTTTATAGGGCAGAGAATGAGAAGAAAATGCCTAATGTTCAGGCAATAGTAGAAAAGACTTTAACGCAAATGAATGCTGAGGTGAAAGTGCTGAGCTCTGGTTACGTAGAAAAAGGGAAAGACTTTGGTTCTTCGGTTTACCGTTTGCTCAATATACCAAAAGTGGCGGTATTGGCTGGGCAGGAAGTCTCATCGCAGTCGGTAGGTGAGGTTTGGCATTTGTTTGAACAACAGTTGGATATGCCGATTTCTATCTTGAATGTGTCGGCTGCGGCAAATCTGGATATTCAAAAAGTAAATACCCTGATTGTTGCTGATGGCTATTATAGTGATAGGTTAGCAGAGCAATTGGCCCCTTGGGTAAGTGCAGGAGGCAAGTTGATTTTGCTAGAAGATGCTATTGCTGCATTTGTAGGAAAAAAGCCATTCCAAATTAAAAGAAAAGAGGAGAAGCCTAACGATGCGAAGGGAAATACGGTAGCTTATGGAGATAGGGGGCATGATGATTTTAGTAACAGTATTCCAGGAGCAATTTACAACCTGCATTTGGATACAACACATCCGCTGTCATTTGGAGCATCTAAATATTACTATACATTAAAAACGGATGCAAATGTTTATCAACCTTTAGAGAATGGTTACAACATAGGTTTGCTGAAACCAAGTAGTTACATTGCAGGGGTAGTTGGGGCAAAGGTAAAGGATAAACTTTCGTCGGGTATGTTGTTGGCTTCAGAAGATATAGGAAAAGGGTCGGTGGTTTACATTGCTGCACCACTCTTATTCCGCTCTTTCTGGGAGTCTGGTAAACAGCTTTTTTTTAACAGTGTATTTTTGGGTATTTAGAATCTCTTTTCCGAAATAGAACGTATTTTTACGGTACCCCGGCAATTAGTATAAGTTGATGCGGGGTTTCCTCTTTAGGAGACGGCTCTGTTTTTGGCTTTTTTAGCGCTTTTAGGAGTGTTTTTAATAGAAATATGATTGGGTGTTTATGCTGTTTGTTGTTGAGTATTTATACTTAAATTTTGTTGTAGGCCCTTAAATCAACATAAAATTTGTTAAAAAATGTTAAATAAAACTTGTGCAGTAGCGGTGCAGTCTCTATATTTAGGTTAAATTAACTATTAACTAACCTAAAATTCTTAAAATTTTATGAAACAACTTCTACGAAGTTTGTTCATTTTGTTGTTTGTCGCTACTTCAGCGATGGCGCAAAATAGAACAATTACTGGTACAGTTACCGCTAAAGAGGATGGCTTACCAATCCCCGGAGTGAGTGTCAGAGTTAAAGGCACAAATCTTGGAGTGTCAACAGGAGCAGATGGCAAGTTTTCAATCTCGGTGCCTTCTGGAACTACCAATTTGGAAATCAGCTCTATAGGGTTTCAGTCGCAGTCAGTTTCAATAGGCTCAGGCAATGTGGTAAATGTTGCGTTGGCTGCAGACGCTCAAGCACTCGGTGAGGTCGTGGTAACAGGTTATGGTACTGTAAGCCGCAGATCTTTTGCCGGTGCAACAGCTAACATTTCTTCTGCAGAGGTAGCCAAGCAAACTTATGGATCATTTGATCAGGCCTTACAAGGTGCCGCTACTGGGGTTACTGTTGTGGCAAACGGTGGCCAGCCAGGCCAACAAGCCGTTGTGCGTATTAGGGGTAATGGCTCTATTAATGGAGTGAATACGCCGCTTTACATCTTAGATGGTATAGAAATTTCCGCAGCAGATTTTCAAACACTAAACCAGGCTGATTTTGAAAGCATTGAGGTGCTAAAAGATGCGGTTTCTACTGGTATCTATGGATCAAGAGGTGCAAATGGGGTGTTTGTAATCACCTCTAAAAAAGGTAAAATAGGTCAAGTACAATTCAATTATGATTTACAAGTTGGTCAAAGCAAAATGCCGGAAGATCGACTGATTGTAATGAATAGCCAACAAAAAATTGATTATGAAGTTCAAAGAGGAAATCCTTACGGCTGGTCACCTGCTCAGCAAGATTCTTTAAGAGCCATTAATTTTAGCTGGAAAGACGCTTTATTTCAAACTGCTCAAACACAACAACACCTTATTTCTGCTAATGGTGGTAATGAAAAAAGCAAATTTTATGCTTCTTTATCGTACATGGATCAAGATGGTATTGTACAAACGACAGGGCTTAAGAGATATATCGCCAGAGCCAATGTAGATAATACCGTAAATAACTTTAGGTTCGGAGTGGGTCTTCAGGGAGGTTTCTCTGATCGTAGAAACACTGCTGAAGGAGATACTTTTACAAATTCACCATTAAACGCTATTCGTTGGAGTAATCCATATGAGGTAGCTTATTTGCCAGATGGAAGTTTCAATGAGTCTGGAGGTGCTGGTACAGGACAACTTGGATCTACACAGCCAAACGGAGCTATGGAGTTGTTTTTAAATTATAATTTCAATAAGCAATTAAAAGGTATCGGTACCACTTATTTAGAGTATCATATACCAGAGGTTAAAGGCTTGTTTTTAAGAACAAACTGGGGGGTTGATTATACACAAAATGAAAATGCTTCATTTACGGATCCTAGAACCTCTGCAGGGGTAGCTAGACAAGGTATCCTAAGCAGATCAATGAATAGAAACTTCCGTTATACAGGTACAACCTCTATCAATTACAGGACTGTAGTCAATAAACACGAAATAAGCGGTAGCGTATTCGGTGAGTTAATTAAAAATGATTACAGAACATTTGGCTTTACTGGTTATGGATTCACCAATGGCTTCACTAATGAAGCAGGTATTACTCCAGGAACAGCAACAACGCCAAACTTTATTCCATCTGTTACAGGTAATGGTAATCAATATGGTTTAATGTCTCTTTTTGCTACAGCAAACTATGGTTATGATGGTAAATACTTTATCAATTTAGTTGGTAGACGAGATGGATCATCTAGATTTGGTATGGATAGAAAATGGGCAAACTTTGGTTCGGTAGGTTTAGTTTGGCTAGCGAGTGAAGAGGAGTTCATTAAGAAATTTACCTTCATCAATAACTTGAAATTAAGAGCTAGTTATGGTTCTACAGGTAATACAGGCGTAGATAATTATCCGCTCGCACAATTTGGCAGGGTTACTTATGCTGGTGTTGGAGGTTGGAGCCCTAACGTAGCTGGTAACCCAATACTAAGTTGGGAGATAAATACTACCACAAATATTGGTTTAGATTTTGCTGTTTTGAAAAACAGATTATCTGGTACAATTGAGTGGTATAATAGAAGTACTACCGACCAATTTTTCAATGTTCCTGTAGATCCTTCTGCCGGAGGTTTTACAACAATCCAAAGTAATTTTGGAGAACTAAGAAATAGAGGGGTGGAAATTTCATTAAACGGAGATGTGATTAGATCGCAATCATTTACATGGAATTTAGGAGCAAACATTTCTTACAACAAAAATGAAATTGTTTCATTACCTCAAGATAACGTAATTCAAGGGGTGACAATTTTATCAAAGGGCAGTCCATTGAACACGATCTTCTTAGTTCCTTACGCAGGCGTAAATCCAGCAAATGGTAACGCTCAGTATAGAAAACTTGATGGAACCATCACAGAAACATTTAATGTTGCTGATAAAATTAAATACGGAACTTCTGATGCTCCTTGGTTTGGTGGTTTTTCTACCAGCTTAAGCTATAAAGGTTTCGACTTGAGAGCACAGTTGAATTTCTTCCTAGACAGATATATGTATAATAACGATATGAACAATATCATTAACCCTTCTTACTACTGGGATAATATGCACGTATCAATGTTAAACGAGTGGACCCCAACTAACACGAATACAGACGTTCCTAGACCAGGCAATGTTTATCAAGCTCAAGTATCTAGATTAATAGATGATGCAAGTTTTTGGAGATTGCGTAATGTGACTTTAGGCTATACTTTCAAATCAAACTTGATGGCTAAAGCTAAGTTAAGATCAGCAAGAGTTTTTGTTCAAGGTCAAAATTTATGGACATCAACAAAATTTAGAGGGTTTGATCCGGAGGCTACAGGAGCATCGTTAACAGGAGCTCAGTACCCATCTTTGGTACAAATGACATTCGGGCTAAGTGTTGGATTTTAATTATTAACTAGAAAGAAAATCATGAAAAATATATTTAAACGAACATCGGCGCTATTGTTGGTTGGTGCTTTGGCTTTTCAAAGTTGCCAAGACGACTATGTAAACCTTACGCCTGAGTTCACTCTTGATGCAGTAACTAACCCGTCAAGTATTGATCAAGTAGAGCAGGTGTTAACCGGAGCATACGCTAATTTTAGAGCAAGTGATTATTATGGTTCTGCAAGTGGTACAGGTGGTGGTGCTGCGCTAATGCCAGATGTATTGAGCGATAACCTTTATGAAACTTTGCAATCTCTGGCAAACTCTAGGGATATGGCCAATTTACAGTTTCAGCAAAATACAACTCAGATCACCGGAATTTACAATGCTATGTATAAGGTTATTTCTGTAGCTAATATTGTACTTAGAGATATTGATAAATTCACCACGCCAGCAAATCAAAAAAGAGCTAACAGGATCAAAGGTCAGGCATTGGCAATTAGAGCACTGGCTCATTTTGATTTATTCAAATACTTTGCTGAAAATTACGACAGAAATAGTACAACAACTTTGGCGTTATACTACAGTAAAAAGTTTGAAGTGTCTTCTGCTGCAAAGCCTGCGAGAGTTTCTAATAAAGTTTATTACGATGAATTGTTCGCAGACTTAAATGCTGCTCAAGCATTATTAGCCGATGTAGACAAAAATGTAAATGACGGATATGCTTTAACTAAACCTAAATTAAGTTTAACAGCGGTACATTTACTAAAAGCTAGAGTGTTTTTGTATGCTGGTATGTATGGTGACGCTGTAACTTCGGCAACAGCGGGTATCGCATTAGCTCCAGCGCTAGTAAGCAGTCAAACAACCTTCAATGGCATGTATACAGAAGCAGCAACTGGGGAGATTATCTGGGATGTACAGTTTGATGCAGGTCAAAGCGGTCCTACCTTCTTAGTATTCTTTGCAACAAACAATAGAAGCTACTTTAGACCAGCATTAGAGATTGCAACAGTTTCAGGAACAAGTGGCCTTATCAGAAGTAATGATATAAGATACGGCGCTTATTTTGCTAATGTGGCTCCTACAACTGAAGTGCCTCAGGCATTAGCCTTAACTAAATACAGAGGTAAAGGCGGTGTTTCAAATGGTAACGCAAGCTTTGTAGCAATGAAAACTGCTGAGCTATACTTGATCAGAGCTGAAGCTTATGCAAAAGGCTCTCCTGCGCAAGATGGTTTAGCAATGAATGATCTAAATGCTGTTAGAACTGCTAGAATTGCTGGCTACGTAAATGAGTCTCTTACTGGCGCTACACTAATCGATGCTATTGCAAATGAAAGAAGAAGAGAGTTTGTTGGAGAAGGACAGCGTTTCTTCGACTTAAAACGTACTACAAGAACTTTGACACGTGGTAGCACCTGTGGTGTGATTGCTCAATCGCCAATCACAAAATGTACGCTAACGCCAACTTCGAGAGAGTGGACATTCCCAATTACGGAGACACTGACTAATGCGAATAACAATTTACAACAAAATCCAAGTTGGAGATAAAAAAAAGGGAGGCAAATTTGCCTCCCTTTTTTTATATTAGAGAATTAATTGAATGGATATGAGAAAAATAGGTCTAATCTTGCTAGCTACACTGATGGCTAACCTTTGTTTTGCACAATACCAGTCTTATGCAGATGGAGCCCCTGCAACATTGATTAAAAAAGTTGATGTGGAAGGGTCTGAGTTCTTGTACGAAAAATGGTTGCCTACCATAGTAAAAAATACAAAAGGGAACGAGTTTAAGGACGTAATGGTAAAATATAATCTGTTGGAGGATATTCCTTATTTTTTGGGGAAAGCTGACCAGCCTATGTCGTTTACAGTGCCTTTAGCCGAATTTACCATCCGAAAAGAAAATGGAGAATTACAAAAATTCAAATCAGGATTCCCAGCCATAGATAAATATAACGAGCTTACATTTTACGAGGTATTGGTTGATGGAAATGCGAAGCTTCTAAAAAAAACTTCGAAAAAAATTACCGAAAACAGAGCCTACAATTCGGCAACGACGGTTAAACAGATTGTTGATAATATTAGTTACTTTATTGCCGAAGATAATAAGATCTTAAGCGTAAAGAAGGATAAAAAATCTATATTGTCAGCACTTTCAAATAAGGAGAAAATTCAAAAATATCTTTCAGAAAGTGGGACTTCGATAAAAAAGGAAGAAGACTTAATAAAGGCGGTTACGGCTTACAATTCTATATAGGCAAAAAAAAGCAGGTGCCATTTTCTTAATAGAGAAAATTGCTTGAAAATGCCTGCGGTTAATAATAAGAAATATGTAGTCTCCACTATTGTTCAGAAAATTTAAGTTGTTTAGAAATTCCATAAGCTCTTGTAGGATTCTTTGCGAGCGCTTTATAAACACAGCATCATATACACCATTTAGAAGTATAAATTTTAAAAAAACGAGGGATTTACATCCCTTTTTTTATTTTTAATAAAAAAAGATCATTATGAAAAAGATAGCATTATTTGTCGTACTAAGTTTTGTCTGTATTTCTTTGCAGGCCCAGTTTTCAAGTCACATTGATGGCACTCCTGCCCGTATTGTTAAAAAGATTGATGTAGAAGGAACAGAACTGCTAAACGAAAATTGGGTCAAAGGCTCTGCAAAAATTCAGGACGGTACAAAATTTAATGACATCATGTTAAAATATAATGTATTAGATGATGTGCCTTATTTCCAAGGAAAGGACGATGCGGTGATGTTATTTACTAAGCCTGTGCATGAATTTACGTTAAACGATGGAACTTTAAAGATTTTTAGGTCAGGTTTTCCTGCAGTGGGCAATTTTAAGGAAAACTCCTTTTATCAGGTTTTGGCAGAAGGGAAGATGGTCTTGTTAAAGAAGATTTACAAGAAAATAACAGAGAGTAGAGAGTATAATTCTGCTACTACGGTTAAAAAGATAGGAGACAATACAGCTTATTTTGTTTTTTTATGATAGAGAATAGATCTAAGAAAAATGATAAATATTCCTCAAAAGTTGTCAACAAGTACAATTCTCAGCCTTAGAATGTTACCTTTTTGATCGGCTAATGTCTTTTTTTTAAAAATGTTTGTTAAAAAATGTTAAATAAAATTTGTGTGACATCTTTTATGTCTCTATATTTAGCTCTTAATTAATTATTAACTAACCTAAATTTTTAAAAAGTTTATGAAAAAACTTCTACAAAGTTTGTTCATTTTGCTTTTTGTTGCCTCTTCGGCAATGGCGCAAAATAGAACAATCACTGGTGCGGTTACTTCCAAGGAAGATGGACTACCGTTGCCAGGAGTGAGTGTAAAAGTAAAAGGTTCTAATGTTGGTGTTTCTACCGGTGCAAATGGTAGATTCTCTCTGTCAGTTCCTGCTTCTGCGACCACATTAGAGTTCTCTTCTCTTGGCTATGTTTTTCAATCCGTAGCTATTTCAGGAAATGTTGTTAACGTAGCTTTGGTTGCTGATGAAAAAGCATTAACTGAGGTTGTTGTAACAGGTTATGGAACCCAACTTAAAAGAGAAGTTGGTGGTTCGATTGCTAAAGTAACCGGTGAGCAATTCGAAAACCAACCAATTGCCAGTTTTGAAAAAGCACTTCAAGGTAGAGCTGCTGGTGTTCAAGTTGCTGCAAGTAACGGTATCCCAGGTGGAGCAATCAACATTCAAATCAGGGGTCTAGGTTCATTTACTGGTGGTACTCAGCCTTTGTATATCATTGATGGTGTACAATTGACTGCTTCTACTTTCAGTGGTTATACTCAGACAAATACTTTGGCGGGTATCAATCCTAATGATATCGAGTCTATTGAAGTGTTGAAAGATGCTGCTTCTACATCTATTTATGGTGCTCAAGGTGCTAATGGTGTAGTTTTGATTACTACGAAAAAAGGTAAAGCAGGTGCTACTAAGTTTGGCTTGAACTATTACACTGGTGCTACTACTCAAATGAGAGAATATAATACCTTGAATACTCAAGAATTTTATCAAATGAGAACAGAGGCCTTACGTAATGCTAACCCTAGAGCATCAGCAGCTGCAGTTAGAACAGCTGTGCTTCAAGATATGGGAGTTGCTACAACGTTAACTGACGCTCAAATCGCTGCTCTTCCTACTTATGATTGGCAAGATGAAATTTTTAAAACAGGAAAAGTGCACAACTATGAGGTGAATGCAACTGGTGGTAATGAAAAAACAACTTTCTATACTTCTGGAGCATTTACTAAACAAGATGCTACTTTGACAAAAATTGACTTTAGAAGAGCTGCTTTTAAGGCAAATATTGACCACAAAGCGACAGATAAACTTTCGTTTAATGCAAACATCAACCTAAGTACTATTCGTCAAAATACTCCGCCATTGTCAACAGATGGTTCGTCTTTAGGTAACCCGGCATTTGCGGCTCCATTGTATGTTCCTTCACTTGCATTTAGAAATGCTGATGGTACTTATAACACTGCAATACCAGGTATTCTTAACCAAAACGTATTGATGGTTACAGATTACAACTCTGGAGATCAAAGAACAAATCAGTTAATTGGGTCGGTAAGCGCAACTTATAAGATTTTACCTGAATTGTCATTTAAATCTTTCGGTTCAGTTGAGTACGCGTCTATCAATGGTCAGTCTTATAGAGATCCAAGAACTCCAGATGGTGCTACATTTGGTGGTTTAGGCCAGGTTTTCAATAATAGCAGATCTAACATCCAAACTACTCAAACATTGAACTATGGAAACAGATTTGGAAAGCATAAAATTGACGGATTTGTAGGTTTTGAGTACAGAATTGACCAAAACTATCAAATGATTGCTCAAGGTACTGGATACCCATCTTATTTGTTCCGTAATATCAGTGCTGCAGCTAATCCATATGGTGTTAACCAAACCTATTCAGGTTATAAAATGTTAAGCTATTTTGGTAAAGTTCAATATAACTATGATGAGAAGTATATTTTAGGTGCTTCTGTAAGATATAGCGGTTCTTCTCGTTTCGGTAATGATAATCTTTTCGGATTTTTCCCAGGAGTTTCATTTGCATGGAACTTGGATCAAGAAAACTTCTTGAAAAGTAGCACTTGGGTAAGTGCATTAAAATTCCGTGCTAGTTATGGTCAAGTAGGTAGCGACAGAATTGGAAACTTTGATGCAAGAGCCCTATATGCGCCAAATGGTGTATATTTAGGTGTAGCGGGTATTGCTCCAAATGGTCTTGCTAATCCTCAATTGCGTTGGGAAAAAACAACAGGTTTGGATTTAGGTATCGATTACGGTTTCTTGAAAAATAGAATTACTGGTTCGGTAGGGGTGTTTAGAGAAAATAAAGATGACTTATTATTAGCTCAACCTTTAAGCTCAACCTCTGGATTTACCACGATTACTACAAACGTTGGTTCTTTGCTTAGAAAAGGTGTTGAAGCTGATATTACAACTAGAAACTTTTCAAACGGGCCTAGCGGTTTTAACTGGACCACTAGTTTCAACTTCACTTACGTAACCAATACTATCAAATCACTTTATGATGGTTTGCAACAACTTCCTGCTGACGTAAGTACAAGAGTTGGTCACCCTTATGGTGCGGTGTTTACTTATCAATATGCAGGTGTAAATCCAGCTACTGGTAGACCAATGATCTGGGATGTTAATAACAACTTGTCATATTTGCCAGTTGCTGCTGATAGAAAGTTTATTGGAACAACTTATGCTCCTTACTTTGGAGGTTTAACCAATAACTTTTCTTATAAAGGTATTGACTTAGAATTCTTGTTCCAATATCAATATGGTCAGATCTTGCAAGATTCACAAGAAACTTTCATGAGAGAATTAGGTAATAGAGGCTTTAACTCTTATAGAGAAGTTTATGATAGAAGATGGACTACTCCAGGACAAATGACTGATATCGCTAGAGCTTATAGTGGTGGTACAGAGCCCCAAGGTGTAAGCAGACTTGTTGGTTCAGCACTATATCAAAAAACTGATTATATCCGTTTAAGAACAGTACAATTAGGTTATACATTCCCTAAATCATTATTGTCTAAGGCTAAAATCACTAATTTAAGAATATATGCTCAAGGAACTAACTTGCTAACCATTACTAACTTCGAAGGATATGATCCAGAATTTAGCGGTACAGCTCTAGGTATTATTCCTAATGCTAAGAATTATACTTTTGGTGTGCAGTTAGGGTTTTAAAAGAATATGAAAATGAAAAATATTAGAAATTTTTATGTAAAAATGAGTTTAGCACTTTTGACGGTTTCTGTACTGTCATCATGTGAAAAAACACTCGATATATTGCCTAAAGATCAAATAGATGCATCGCAGGCTTTAACCTCTAGTGCAGGTGTTAGATCTTCAATCGCAAATATTTATTCTACTTTAAAAGGAGAAAACTTTTATGGGAACAGATTGATAGGTTTGCCAGATGCCCTTGCTGATAATGGACAAGCAACTAACAAATCTGGAAGGTATCTAAACGAGGCTAGAAATACTCCAGGATCACACTTTAGTAACTGGAGTGGAGCATACGTTGCTATCAATAGAATCAATATGGTTTTAGAAGCCATTCCAGCTTTGACAGATGCTACTCAAGCACAAAAAGATTCTTGGGAAGGAGAACTTAAATTTTTAAGAGCACTTTATCATTTTGATGTTGCTAGAGCCTATGCTTATATCCCAGGAGCTGTCATCGCTTCTCAAGATAAAGGAGGTATTCCAGTGGCCTTGAAAGCTATCACTACTGCAGAAGGCGCTCTAAACGCCAGCACACCTAGATTAACTAGAGCTGAAGTTTATGCTGCTATTTATGCTGATTTAGATGTGGCTGTAGCTAAAGCTCCTGATTTAACTACTGGTAACACACTTTACACGGCAAATAAGCAAGCTGCTAGAGCTCTATATTCAAGAGTTGCATTGTACAACAAAGACTTCCCTAAAGTAGTGTCGCTTACAAATGATTTAATTGCTGCTCGTGGTACTACATTGTTAAACACTACAAACTATGTAGCTGGCTTTACAACAAAATCAAACCCTGAGTCACTTTTTGAAGTTTCTTATACTATTGAATCAGAAGGTTTAGGAGTTAACGTTTCATTGCAAACTTTGTTCACTACAATTAAAACCAGACAAGGAGCTCCTAAAAGAGATCAAACAGAAACTACTGCTGATCCTAAATTCCCAGCTACTGAAAATGGTGGATTTGGTGATTTAGTTCCTACTAATGATCTTTTGACAGCGCTAGGTATTACAGCAACAAATAATGGTGGTGGTACAATTGCGAATCCAACAACTATTACTGCACGTAGCTCTGATATTAGAAATGCTTTATTTGAAGTAGGTTCAGTAAGAAGAGGAAGTGTTTACATAGAGTGTACAAAATTCTTAGGTAAAAATGGTTGGGTTAACGTTGATAACGTTCCTGTATTCCGTATCGCTGAAGCTTATTTGAATAGAGCAGAGGCTTATGCAGAAGCAGGTCCTCAACAAAACCAAGGTTTGGCACTAGCAGATGTAAATACAATTCGTGTTGCAAGAGGTTTACTGCCGTTAGTAGGTGTTACAGGTCAAGCTTTGTTGGATGAAATTTTACTACAAAGAAGATTGGAATTTGCTTTTGAGGGACACCGTTTCTTCGATTTGAAAAGAAAAGGTTTAAACATTAACAAACCTGCTTCAAACACAACTTTATTATTTGAGAACTACGTTATTTTGCCTGCTATTCCTGTAGGGGACGTAGATGCAAGTAAAGGAAAAATCCCTCAAAATTTTGGTTATTAAAGATAGAGTTATGAAATTTAATAGATATATTATCATATTAATGACTGTTTTCACGACAGTCTTCACTTCATGTATGAAAGATAATGAAGTGATCTTAGAAGGATCTTTCGTTGAATTTGACGCAGCTACTTATAATGCTAATGGAGCCGGTTTAACTTATCCAATCCTAACTAGGGTTCCTAGATATGGCGAGCCGCAAAACAATGCGGATCCTGCTATCACAAGAGCATCAGGAACAATTAAATTCCGTATTAACTTGGTTGGACCTCATCGTTCAACACCAACTACAGTTGGATACACTGTTTTAGCAACAGGAACAACTGCTGTAGCTGGAACCCATTATACTACTGGAAACACGGTTACTATTCCTGCTAACTCTAGTTTTGCGGAGATTGAAGTTCAAGTTTTAAATACTGGAACATCTTCTTCTACTGCTAGAGACCTTGTTTTGGAATTGACTGGAGCTTCGGATTTAGCTCCAAGTCCTAATGAAAAGCGTTTAGGCATTAGAATTTCTCAGCTGTAAGCTTTTTATAGATTTAGCAAAAGGGGGTTGTTTTAACAACCCCCTTTTTTTGTTTGAAATATTTTATTATTTTGGTTGAAAATTTAACATAGATATGAAAAAGTTATTATTGTTTTTTGTTGCTGTGACACTTCTTCATTTTACTGCCAAGTCCCAAGTATATATGAGGGATATTAATGGGACACCTTTTTCTGAAAGAAATACTGCAGATTTAGGAGGATCTCCGTTTTTTAATGATCAGTTTTTAAAAGGGTCTATTAAAATGGAAGATAATAGTGTTTATAAAGATCTTTATTTGAGGTATGATCAGGAAGCAGATCAGCTGGTTTACAGAAAGGAAGTAGCTTCTGCATCAATGTTGCCTAGTGGTAGAGTAACACAATTTTCTATTGAGTTACCTGGTGGCGAAGCGAAGTTCAGAAGTATAACTGATGATAAAGGGGACGCAGGTTTTTATCAGATTTTACAAGAGGGAAAAACTTCTCTATTGAAGAAAACAAAAAAAAGAATAGTAGAAAATGTGGAATATAATTCAACCTCTAGAAGTAAATCGATGAAGACTGAGGTAGATTATTTTTTGCAGACGGCTGATAAAAAACTTATTCCAATTAAGAAGGACAAGAAGTCTTTTACAAAAGTGCTTGCGGATAAACAGAATGAGGTTGCTACTTATATTGAACAGAATAAGTTAAACCTTAAGTCAGATAACGATATGTCAAAATTGATAAGTTACTATAACACATTGTAATTTGACTAGGAATTTAATCTAAAAATAGCTTTTGTAGGTATTGTCAGGCAAAATCTTAAGATATTATCGCCTTTGTTCTCCGCGGGACAAAGGCTTTTTTGTTTCTAATCTGTTTTAATGTCAATAGGGTGGGTACTAAACTAAATATGCCCAGTTAATTCGGAGGTTTCTGCGTCAGAGCTTAAAAAAATTCTCAATAAGCTTCAAATTGGGCTTTGCTTTAAGAATTTTACATGACGTTTAATAGAGGTAACCTCCTCGCCTTGATAGTGTTCCATTTTTTTTTAAAAAACACACTTTTTCCTTCACTGATTTTGAAGCTTCTGTCGGGCATAAATGTTCTATATTTGGCCCCTTAAACTATTTTATTAACCAACTTAATTTTAAAAATTTAATGAAGAAACTTCTACAAAGTTTGTTCATTTTGCTATTTGTAGCTTTTACGGCTATGGCGCAAAATAGAACAATTACTGGTACAGTTACGTCAAGAGCAGACGGTTTACCTTTGCCCGGGGTAAGCGTAAAGGTAAAAGGGAGTAGCACAGGTGTTGCTACTGGAACAAATGGTAAATTTTCCATTACGGTAAATAGCTCAGCTACAGCCTTAGAGTTTAGCTCTATTGGTTTTGCAGCTCAAAGTATTAGCCTTGGAGCCTCAAACACAATCAATGTGGCATTAGAAGCAGATTCTAAGTCGTTAAGTGAGGTGGTTGTGGTAGCCTATGGAACTCAGAAAAAGGAATCAATTACTGGTTCAGTAGCTAAGATCGGTGCTGCCGATTTAGAAAGTAGAGTAATTACAAATATTACGCAGGCTTTGGCAGGTGCAGCTCCTGGTATTTCTACTAACTCTGGAAATGGTCAACCTGGAAACAATGCTGATATTAGGATCAGAGGATTTGGATCCATTAATGCAAGCAACTCGCCGCTATATGTGGTAGACGGGTTTCCATATGAAGGCTACATTGGCGATATCAACTCAAATGACGTAGAAAGTATCTCCATCCTAAAAGATGCTTCGTCAACCGCATTATATGGCGCTAGAGCAGCCAATGGGGTAATCATCATCACTACAAAAAAGGGAGTAAGTGCAGATCCGAAACTAAATGTAAATTATACCGGTGGATTAAGCAGTAGAGCAATTCAAGAGTATGACAAAGTGGATGTTTATGAATATTATCCATTGTTTTGGCAAGCGCTTAAAAATAATAGAATGTACAGTAATGGGGATACCGAAGCTGCTGCAAAGGCTTACGCTAGTAATACCGTAGGTACACAATTAATTTATAATCCATTTGATATTCCCGCCAATCAATTAGTAACTAATGATGGCAAGTTAAATCCTAATGCGAAATTACTTTATAATGATTTTGACTGGATAAAAGGAATGCAAAATAACGGTGCACGTAACGAAGCTTCGTTAGACTACTCGGCTAAACAGCAAAAATCTGATTACTATGTTTCATTGGGCTATACGAAAGATAACGGTTTTGTGATTGGCTCAGATTTTGAACGTATCAATAGCAGAATTGCTATCAACTCTGCACCTAAATCATGGTTAAAGTTAGGGATAAACTTAGCGGGTGCATTGGCTAGTAATAACCTAGCTAATGCAACCTCAGACGACTCGGGATCCATCAATAATCCATTTGTATTTGCAAGAGGTATTGGTCCAATTTATCCTGTTAGAGCGTATACGGCAACAGGCGAACCCGTTTTAGATGACAAAGGAGTGCACATGTACGATTACGGCATGCATCCTGGTGCAGTGGGAAGACCTGGTGGTGCTTATCCTGGCAGACACGTTATTTATGAAACACTTTTGAATACAGATAGAAGTTCTAGAAGTAGTATTACAGGTAGAACCTTTGCAGAGGTATCTTTTCTAAAGCACTTTAAATTTACAACCAGCTTAGCTTTAGATCTAGCAAACTACCGTTCTATTACTGTTCGCAGCAAGGTCGTAGGTGACGGTGTTACCAATGGTGGAACTTCTAGCCGTTCATCTAACGAATACAGAAATGTTTCGTTTAACCAGTTATTAAGATACGAACGTGATTTTGGACTACACAGCTTGAAAGCGCTAGTTGGACACGAAGCGCAAAAAGTTGATAATACCTACCTGTCTGGTAATAGAAGATTGATGAACTTAGACGGTAACGTTGAGCTTGTGAACTATGTAACCTTAAATGGCCTATCTGGATACGTGACCAACTTAAGAAGAGATGCTTACTTGTCAAAAGTAGAATATAGTTTCAACAACAAGTTTTTTGCAGATGCTTCTTACCGTAGAGACGGTTCGGCCAGATTCAGTCGTGTTTCTAGATGGGGAGATTTTTATTCAATAGGTGCTGCTTGGAACTTAACCAGCGAAGATTTCCTTAAAAGAACTTCTTGGTTAAGCAATTTAAAACTTCGTACAGCATACGGAACAGTTGGTAATGACGCTTTAAGTACTTATTATGAATTTCAAGCATTATATAGCTTATCGTATAACAATGCTACCGAAGCGGGAGCATTGGCAACAAAGTTGGCGAACGATGCTTTAACTTGGGAAGTGAATAAAACTTTAACTGTAGGTTTAGACTTTGCAGTTTTAAACAACCGTATAGATGCTACAGTAGAATGGTTCAGAAGAGGTTCTTCTCAATTGTTGTTTGATGTGCCACAAGGCTTGTCTTCAATGGTGACCACTCGTAACGAAAATATCGGAAGCATGCACAATACAGGCTTGGAATTTACGATTAATGCCAAGGTGATACGTGGTAAAGATTTCAAATGGGATGTGCAGTTCAATAACACGTTTTTAAAAAACAAGATCACAAAATTGCCAGGAGGTAATACCATTCCTTCGGGCACGAAAAGGCTTGAAGAAGGCAAAGATATTTATGCTTTCTACTTGAGACAATGGTATGGTGCTGATCCTGCCAACGGACAAGGGTTATGGTTAAGAGATCCATCTTTTTCAGCTACTGTAGCAGGTTCTCAAACCATAAATGGTGTGGAGGTAACTTCAAATCCAAACAATGCACTTTGGGACTATTCTGGCTCAGCCATTCCTGATTATTTTGGCTCTTATAATAATACCTTTACTTATAAGGGAATTTCATTGTCATTTTTGCTTAACTATCAACTAGGAGGCAAGTTCTACGACTCTGTTTATGCAGGCTTATTTGGTCTTTCTTATGGTACAGCAGTTCATAAAGATGCCTTAAACTCATGGTCAACTCCTGGGCAAGTTTCAAACATTCCTCGCTTAGATGTCGCTAATTACGGCACGTACAATACCCAGTCATCTAGATTTTTAATTGATGCGTCTTATTTGACCATTAGAAACATCAGTTTAGGCTACACTATTCCAACAAGTCTAGTTAAAAAGGCAGGTTTGCAACGTATTAAAGTTTTTGCTAGCGGTGAAAATATCTACATGTTCTCTAAAAGAAAAGGTTTAAACCCAATGGAGAGCTTTAACGGTACCAATAGTAACGTTTACGTGCCTAACAGATATGTAAGTGCGGGATTAAATGTGACATTATAATTTTAATGGAAATGAAAAAAATTAGTATAAAATTAATATTGATAATGGTTGCTTTGTCTTTTAGCAACTGTAAAAAAGACTTTTTAGATACTGAACCTACACAAAGTGTTGATGAAAGCAATATTTTCAAAACAACGACAAATGCTAAGAATGCAATCAACGGAATTTATCGCTATATGTACACCAAATATAGTACGCAAAATCAGCCAGGTCATGGAGGAATGATGCTTCAGTTGGATTTCATGGGCGAAGACATCGGTTTAGCGGTACAATCTTGGTACACCAATGCGGCTAATGGAGCTGCAAACTATATCGAAATGCGTAACGAGGCGGATATTTGGGTAGAGTTTCCTTTTAGATTGTACTATCGCGTTATTGGGAACGCTAATGCGTTAATTGATAATATTGATGCGGCGGAAGGACCCGATGCTGATAAGAGAATGTTAAAAGCGGAAGCGCTAACGTTGAGGGCTTGGGCTTACCATAATTTAGTAAGGCTGTTTGCAAAGAGATACGATAAGTCTGCGAAACCTAATAATCAATTGGGACTTTCTATGCCGTTAAGTGCAAAAGAGGTGAAATTGCCTCGCTCAACTGTAGAAGAAGTATATACCCAAATTAATGTTGATTTAGATGCTGCAATGGGTTTATTTAATGGCGCAACTGCACCTGCTAACAAGTCACATGTGAGTATTGATGCTGCGAGAGCTATCAAAGCTGATGTAGCGCTAACTATGCAAGATTATGAAGTGGCGGCAACTTATGCCCAACAAGTAATTACGAACAATAAGTACTCATTAATGAGTCAAACTCAATACCAATCAGGATTTAATGATATTTCGAATCCAGAGTGGATATGGGGAGTGTATTTGCAGGCTGATCAAGGAGATACTTTTGCCAACTACCATGCTCAAATTTCTTTGGACGGAAACACTACGTTTATTCGTGATAGGCCTAAGCGCATTAACTCGGCATTATACAACTTAATTCCTGCTACAGATGTAAGGAAAAAAATGTGGGAGCCGGCCCCTACGGCAACGAATTTTCCTTTGCCGGCAGCTACATTTAAACGTGAACCTTATATGAGCAGAAAGTTCAAAATTAAAGAAGCTAATACGACTTTGGGTGATGTTCCTTACCTCCGTTTGTCGGAAGTTTATTTGATTTTGGCAGAAGCGTTGGCAAATATTCCAGGACGTGAAGCGGATGCTAAACAAAAACTATATGACTATGTTAGCAAAAGAGATGCTAGTTATACATTGTCTACAAACAGTGGAGCCGCATTGATCGAAGAGATCTTGATCAACAGAAGAACTGAATTATGGGGTGAAGGTCGTAGATTCTACGATTTAAAACGTTTGGACAGAGGTTTGGATAGAAGAACTGCTCCTAATTTTGTGGCAGCTTCTGTAGGGGACGTCATGGTAGTTCCTGCTGGAGATCCAAGATGGCAATGGGTTATTCCTCGTGCAGAGTTACAGGCAAATCCTAACTCTAAACAAAACGATTAAATTGGTTTATATATCAATAGAAAAGGGACTTTTAAGTCCCTTTTTTTGTTATTGTGATATTCTGTGTTTTCTTTGGATTAGATCGCATGCTCTTTATCTTATATATTCAAGAGAAATAAACTAAAACACGCGATAAATAGCTCCCATAATGTGAAAGGCTTATGGTTTTTATTGCTTTAGGTTGTAAGCACTCTAGAAAACTATCAACCGCACTTCTTTATCTCTAATCGTTAGTCTGGTCTTCATAAATTAACTTGCGTCTGGTACTATTTATTGTGAAAATCAAATAAATATAAATTCACATAACTGGATTGTTTTACTGAAAGGCATCATCGTATCTTTTATTGTTATGGTTTAAGAAGATATCAGCACATAGAGGCATTGGTATATAATGCCGATTCATTTTTTGTTTATGTGAATTTTTTTTTTGATATGCAAGTTTGTACTAAAAAAGTTGTAAAAAATTTGCGTTTCAGGAGTTATGTAACTATATTGTTATGTAATTAACTATTAACTAAACCTAAATTCTTAAAAGTTTATGAAAAAACTTGTACAAAGTTTGTTCATTTTGCTGTTTACGGCTGTCTCGGCTATTGCGCAAAATCGGACAATCACGGGAACGGTTACGTCTAAAGAAGACGGACTTCCAATTCCTGGTGTAAGTGTAAAAGTGAGGGGTGCAAATATTGGAGCTTCAACTGGAGCAAACGGTAAGTTTACCCTTTCTATTCCGCCTAGCGCCTCAACACTAGAAATCAGTTCAATTGGTTTTGCAACTCAGGTCGTTACACTAGGCTCCGGGAGTGTGTTTAATGTTTCTTTAGAAACAGATTCGAAATCACTATCAGAAGTCGTTGTTACCGCTTTGGGGCAAAAGCGAGAAACCAAGTCGTTGGGATATGCCACTACGACTATTAAAAGCGAGGAGCTTACCGCTGGTAGATCGACTAACGTAGTAAACTCTTTGGCGGGTAAGGTTGCTGGGGTTAAAATCCTTTCGTCTGGCGGTGCTACTGGTTCTTCTTCCAATATTAATATCCGCCAAGCCACTACCTTTACGGGGTCTAACCAGCCTCTTTGGGTAGTAGACGGTATTCCTATCGATAACAGTGGAGGGGGTCAGGCCGTAAATACTGGAAGTACCAACTCTAACAGAGGTATTGACTTAAACCAAGATGATATAGAATCCGTTACGATATTAAAAGGTCCTGCGGCGGCTGTTTTGTATGGTTCGAGAGCGGTTGCCGGTGCAGTAATCGTGACCACTAAAAAGGGAGCTAAAAATCAATCTGGAAAAGTCGAAATCAGTACAAACTATAATAGTTTTGAAGTTAACAGGTTGCCAGAGTATCAAAACACCTATTCTCAAGGGGTGAATGGTCTTTACGATTCTTTTTCGCAAATGTCTTGGGGAACAAGAGTTACTGGACAAACGGTAACGAACTACTTAGGTAACCAGGAAACGCTAACGGCATATGAAGATAACGTTAGGGATATTTTCAAGAGAGGATATAGCATCCAAAGCAATGTTAACTTTTCTGGTGGTACTGATAAAACTACATATTATTTAAACTACGGAAACTTTAAAGAGGACGGTTATATCACCAATAACACATTAACAAAGAATAACCTGACTTTTAATGCAACTACCGAATTAAACAAGAAGCTAACCATATCGGCTTCTGTACAGTATGTGAATAATAGTTCTGTAGGAACTCCCGTGGGTAATGCCAGATCAAACCCTTTGTTTGACGGTATGACCTTGCCTAGGACTTATAATCTGGCAAATTACCCATTTGAAACACCTGCAGGTCTTAACAATATACCAACCAGCCGTGTAAATAACCCAGCTTATACGTATTATAATATCTTAGGAACTGACAACCCTTTGTGGTCTATCAAGTATGTTTTGTTTAAACAAAAAATTGATCGTGTAATTGGTAACGCAGGATTAGATTATAAGATTTTAGATTGGTTAAGCGCCAATTATAAAATAGGTATAGATCAGTATACCAATGTGTCTAAAACAATCAACGAAAAATCGGCTAACAATAACCAATCGGCTAGTAGGGCAGGTTCAATTATCGATAACACGACTAATAGACGTGAAGTAAGTTCTTACTTCAATTTGGTTGCCAATAGAAAAATCTCAGATGATTTTGGAATTCGATTCCTTCTTGGAAATGAGATTAACTACAGAAGGTTGGATCAGCTTCAAGTTACAGGAAATGGAATTCAGGCCGCTCATAACTACAATATTTCAAACACTCTGACTTACGTTCCTGTGCAGGCTATCACTGAGCAAAGTTTGGTGGGTGTTTATGCGGATGTTAGTTTAGATTATAAATCATACGCTTATTTGTCTTTTACAGGTCGTAGAGACGTTTCTTCTACGTTTGCTCCAGGGAAAAGAGATTATTTCTATCCTAAAGTAGATGCAAGTTTTATTGCTACAGAAGCCTTCCCTGAGCTAAAAAAAGGAGATGTACTTTCTTATTTGAAAATTAGGGCAAACTACGCAAAAGTGGGACGTGAGGCACCTGTTTATAGCACGGGAACATATTTTGGTACCGCAGGTCCTTCGGATGGATTCGGGCCAAACCTAATTTTCCCATTCAATGGTGTAAACGGGCAAACTTTTAGCGATGCGGCAGGTAATATCAATATTAAGCCAGAGTTTACTGCAACGAAAGAAATTGGTGCGGAAGCCAGGTTTTTAAAGGATAGGTTGACTTTGGATTTTGCCTACTATCGTACAAAGAGTACCGATATTATTTTCTCGGTGCCAGCGGCCCCTTCTTCGGGATACACAAGTACTTTATTAAATGCAGGTACGTTGAAAACAAATGGTATTGAGTTAATGGTTAGTGGTATTCCGATTAAAACCAGAGACTTCACTTGGGATTTATCAGTAAATTTCTCTAGAGGAAGAAGCGAAGTTGTAGAGCTTGCGCCTGGTGTGCCATTTATTGGTAATGGAGGCTTTACAAATCCTCAAGGACGTGTAGTGACTGGATATCAGTACGGAACCTTATTTGGACAGGTATTTAAAAAAATAAATGGAAAAGATGTCGTTGATGCAAATGGTAGGTTAAGTAGTGGGCAAATCAACACTGCAGAACTTAAAGTTATCGGAGATCCTAATCCAAAGTGGCTTGCAGGTGTTAATACCAGCTTCTCATACAAAACCTTAACCTTGAGCTTGTTCGCTGATATCCGCTACGGAGGTGACATCTACTCTAGGACCATTACAGATTTAAGAAGATACGGAACGGTAGCGGAAACCGGTAACAGAGAAAGATTATACATGCATAATGCTGTTTACGCAGATGGAACTCCGAATAATACCTTGATTACGGCCGAACAATTTTATAGCGACTTATATAGCGCATCAGCTCAAGAGTACGCTGTTTTTGATGGTTCGTGGATCAGGTTAAGGGAAGCCTCATTGTCTTACCGTATTCCAGGAAGGGTTTTACAAGGCTTGAGATTTGTAAAAGGAATAAGCGTTGGGTTAACCGGAAGAAATTTGTTGTTATATGCGCCTAATTTCCCTCACATTGACCCGGAGAACAATTTGTTGGGCGTAAGTAACGGTCAAGGTATTGAGTACAACGGACAGCCCCAAACGAGGTCATACGGCGGATTTATAAAAGTATCGTTTTAGAAATAGGAGAATTAAATTATGAGAATCAATATAAAAAAGACAACTTTCCTATGGGTGATTACGGCTACAATAGGATTAAGTTCATGCAAAAAATTTGTAGATATTAATGATGATCCAACACGACTGAAAGATCCTGATGCCAGTTTGATATTGCCTGCAGCACAAGGAAGGATTGGTTTTACGATGGGCTCAGATATTCATCGCTTTACATCTCTTTGGGTTCAGCAATTTGCAGCACAAGGCGGAGGATCTGCGCAACCAACCCAATATGATAAGTATGCCGTTGGTGAAGGTGATATTAATAATACTTGGTCGGCTACTTTTGCAGGCACATTATCGGATTTGCAAAAGGTAATTCAAAAAACAGAAGCAACTAGTCCTAAGTATTCGGGAGTATCAAAGCTCTTAAGAGCTTATGTCTATCAGACCCATGTAGATGCATATGGAGATTTGCCTTTCACTGAAGCAAATGGTTTCGAAAGTAATTTGAAGCCTAAATATGATAGTTCTTCGAGTATTTATGATGCTTTAATCGGCTTAATTGATGCAGGAATTGCAGATATCAAAAAAGCATCGGCATTATCTCCTACTACTGATGATTTGTTTTATGGGGGTGATATGGATAAATGGGAGCGATTTGGCAATGCGCTAAAATTGAGAATATATATCCACTACTTCTCGGTAAATGGAACTGCTGCTGACGCTACAAAAGCAAAAAATGGAATTATAGCAGTTTTGGCGACCAATAAATTGTTAAGGAATAACGCAGATAATTTTCAAATGAGGTTTTTGACTTCGGCAAATCAAACCAATCCAATCCACCAATTTGAAGGTTCTAGACCAAATCAATTTTTCCCAAGTAAGACATTGGTTGACTTGATGAATGCGAAAAATGATGCAAGGAGGAATTCGTTCCTGACACTTTTTTCTGGAGCGTACGTAGGTGCAACCAACGGTATGGGAGATGTGGTTATCAGTACTAGCTTCTCTAGAATGAGCACTTATTTAAGAGGAAAACTAAGTGCTGGTGCTTACGGAGGGGAAGCCCCAATAAGGATGCTTACCTTTGCTGAACAAAACCAAATTTTAGCTGAGTATTATGCTAGAACGAATGGCGGAGCCGACCTGTTAACGGCAGACACTTACTACAAAGCGGGGATAACGGCTTCTTTTGGTGCAGCTACAGAATTTTCAGACGCAACAGAAGCTGCTGCAGTTAATGCTGGGTTAACCGCCTACCTCGCTTCCACAAATGGAACCATTGCCGTGGGTAATGCTATACAGAAAATTATTGAAGAGAAATTCGTTGCTAATTTTGGGGTTGCCATAGAGCCTTGGACCGATTGGAGAAGAACTGGTTTCCCTGTTCTGGCACCAGTTTCGCCCGCTACGGCAATTCCCCGTATATTGCCGTATTCATTTAATGAAAGAAGTTACAATCCAAATACCCCTGCCAGACCTACAGTATTTACAAAAGTTGTGTTCTGGGATAAATAAGAAAAGATATGAAAAGAATCACGATGATATTGTTTGCATCGATTTTGAGTTTAATTGCGTGCAAAAAAGACCCCAAACAACCTGAAACACTTGATGTGCCGGCGAATATTGTATTTGATGGCGATTTTAGCAAAACGTTGGGCTCCTACTCTAGTTATGCAACAGCCACGCCAACAACTAAGGGTACTGGAACGGTAAGTATTGCCATTACCTATACAGGAGATGTAAAGACCCTTTCATTTACTACCCCAACAGGAAATGTCACCAAC